>Ga0268299_1000457_pt1 | contig 126274 bp, 109 predicted proteins | sample NOBtaG_FD_193484 | JGI IMG/M metagenome (GOLD analysis project Ga0268299, IMG submission 193484) | Activated sludge microbial communities from bioreactor in Nijmegen, Gelderland, Netherland - NOB reactor | ecosystem: Engineered > Bioreactor > Aerobic > Activated sludge | place: Netherlands...
GGGAGGACAGCATGATGCGTAAACTCGGCAGCGCAGGACGGGAGCGCGCCAAAGCGGCGCTCATGCCCTCGTCCGACGACAGATAATCGGAAGTGAGCTATGCTTGCGTCAAAGCATGCTGAGCGCGCCTGATCGCGGGGGCGATGCCGGGGAGTGCATCGAGGGACAAGTCCCTGACCACACGACAGTGCGCGACCAGTCTGGCTGCGGGGGGTACGCCGATGCTCAGCGAACAGCGCTTCCAGGAGTTCGCGCTCATGGGCGCCGACTGGTTCTGGGAGACCGACAGTGAGGGGCGCTTCACCTATTTCTCGACTGCCGAGACCCAGGAAGGCCTCGGCCTGGTCAACCTCCTCGGTCGCACCCGCGAAGAATTCGCCCGGCAGGATCCCGACAACCTGGTCCGAATCGGCTGCATTAACGAGAAGGTGCGTGCACGCGAGTCGTTCCGCCATCTTCACTATGTGGTCGAGACAGACGGCGGGCCGGCCCGCTGGTGCGAGATCAGCGGAAACCCAAAGTACGATAGCGCCGGCGTCTTCGGAGGTTATCGCGGCGTCGGTCGCGACATCACCCCCCTGGTGGAAGCGCGGGAGCAGCTGGAGCACCGACAAGCCGAGCACCAGCGCCAGTCTGAGCTGCTCCAGGCCATCTTCGCCAATGTTCCCGCCGGTATCGCCGTCTACAATCGGGATGCCGAGCTGGTCGCCTGGAACGAGCGGTGGGTCGAGATCGTCGGAGCAGATCCGGCCATCGTGCGCGTCGGTGTCACAGCGCGCGAGATCGTAGCTTCACGGGCGAGGGCGGGCGAATTCGGCCCCGGGGTCGATCCGGAAGCGGTGGCGGATGAGGTGGTGGCGAGGGCGCTGGCCGGCGAGATGGACTTCGCCGAGCATGTGCGGCCGAACGGCCTTGCCTTCGAGATGCACCGCGGTCGCCTGCCGGGAGGCGGATCGGTGGCGATCTATCTCGACATCACCGAGCGCAAGCGCAACGAGCAGGAACGGCGGGCAGCCGCAGAGGCCCTCGCCGACCTGAACGAAACGTTGGAGAGACGCATCTCGGCGCGAACCGCAGAGCTTGCCGAGAGCGACCGTTTCCAGCGTACCCTCATGTCGAACGTCCCGGGGATGGTCTATCGCACGCTCAAGGAGGGGCCTCTCTGGACGCTGGAATTCGCCAGCGAAGGCAGTCGTGCGCTGATCGGCGTCGCCCCCGAGGAACTCATGAGTGGACGCATAGTGGCGCAAATGCTGATCCACCCGGACGAGCAGGAGGCGGTACGATCGAAGGTCAAGGCCGATCTCGAGCTCGGCGATTCCTTCGAGGCGGAGTATCGGGTGCGGCGAGCCGATGGCAAGTGGCGCTGGGTCCTGGATCGTGCCAGGGCAATCCGGTCGGAGAGCGGCGAGGTCGTGGCGCTCGAAGGCCTCGTGCTCGACGTCGATGATCGCAAGACGATGGAGCAGCAGCTTCATCAGGCTCAGCGCATGGAGGCGATCGGCCAGCTGACGGGCGGCCTTGCGCACGACTTCAACAACTACCTCGCCGTGATCCTGGGCAACCTCGACATGCTGGCCGAGCATGGGCAGGGCAATCCGGAAGCCACCAAGCTGGTCCAGGCCGCGATCTCCGGGGCACAACGCGGCGCCGAGCTCACGCGCAGCCTGCTTGCCTTCTCGCGGCGTCAGCCGCTCGATCCCAAGGTGCTCGATGTCGGCGAGAGGATCGGTGACGTCGTGCGGCTGCTCCGACGCACGGTCGGCGAGCGCATCGCGCTGGAGCTGCGGGTGGCCCCCAACCTGTGGCCCGTGAAAATCGATGGCGCGCAGCTCGACAGCACCATGATCAACCTCGCCAACAACGCGCGCGATGCCATGCCGTCGGGTGGCACGGTGACGATCGAGGTGCGCAACGCGCCGATCGACATGATCGACGCCCCGGCCGGCGATCACGTCCTGGTGGAGGTCAGGGACTGCGGGGTCGGCATGGACGCCGCGACCCTGGCAAAGGCCTTCGATCCGTTCTTCTCGACCAAGGGAGCCGGTCGCGGAAGCGGCCTCGGGCTGAGCATGGTCCATGGCTTCGTGCATCAATCCGGTGGAGGAATCCGGCTCGCCAGCACGGTCGGCAAGGGCACGACCGTGCGGCTGTTCCTCCCGCGCTCCATCGTGCAGTCGCCGGTTTTGTCGAAGCCCGCCGCAACGAGATACCCGCGCGGCACCGAGAACGTCATTCTCGTCGACGACAACGACGACGTACGGGAAACCGTGGCCGAGACGCTGCGGTCGCTGGGCTATCGCGTGACCGAGGCGGCGAGCGGCGATGCCGCCTTGAAGCTGCTCGAGGACAGCGCCGGCGAGTTCGATCTCGTGGTGAGCGACATGGTGATGCCGGGCAGGATCGACGGCTCGGCCCTCGGCCGGATCGTACGCGAGCGCTGGACCAATCTCGGCATCCTGCTGACGACAGGGTTCGCCGGCGACCCCGACGCCACATCGTCCGCGCTCGTGGCGGACTTCGACATCCTGACGAAGCCCTTTCGAAAGGAGGAGCTGGCGCGAGCCATGAGGCGTTCGCTCGAGCGAGCGAGGTAGACCGACGGAGGGCGCCCAGTTTCGTCGCGCTCTCGCCCCGGTAGTGTCACACTCCGCGCTCACGGTGGTCGAGCATCGCCCGGGAGAGCCCATGCACCGTCTTCTGTCCGTCATTGCCCTCGCGGGCCTGCTTGCGTTTCCCACCCTGGCCGCCGCCCAGGAGCTCGCGCTGAAGCGCGTCATGCTGTCGTCCGGCGGCCTCGGGTACTTCGAGTACGAGGCCACGATCGAGGGCGACGCGACGCTCAAGCTGACGGTCGGCTTGCAGCAGGTCGACGACGTGCTGAAAAGCCTGGTCGTCTATGACGACAAGGGCGGCGTCGGCGGGATGAGCCTGCCGGGACGCGAGCCTCTGGCGCAGGCCTTCAAGGACCTGCCGTTCGATCAGGAATCGCTGGGCTCGCCCGCGGAGCTGCTGTCGACGCTCAAGGGCGCCCAGGTCACGGTTGGCGGCAGCCGGTCGATGACCGGCCGCATCGTCTCGGTCAAGGAGGAGACCACCGCGCTGGGCGACGGCAAGGCCACGACCAGCCGCACGCGCGTGACTCTGCTGACCGACCGCGGGCTTCAACAGTTCATCCTGGAGGACGCCGAGAACCTGCAGTTCGCCGACGCGAGCCTGCGCGACAAGGTCGGTCAGGCGTTGCTCGCCATCCAGACCAACCGGGCGAAGGAGGCGCGCACGCTCGACCTCGCGATGCGCGGAGAGGGAAGGCGGACGGTGCGGGTCGCCTACATCGTCGAGGTGCCGGTATGGAAGGCGTCGTACCGGCTGACGCTCGGGGCCGATCCGGCGGCGCCGCGCTCGGGCCTGCAGGGCTGGGCCACGGTCGAGAACATGAGCGGGCAGGACTGGAAGAACGTCGAGCTGACCCTGGTGTCTGGCCGCCCGGTAGCGTTCCGCCAGGCCCTCTACAATGCCTACTACGTGGCGCGTCCCGAGGTGCCGATCGAGGTCGCCGGACGGCTGATGCCGGGCGTCGATCGCGGCGGCGTGGATGCCGCCAAGCAGCGTGCCAGGGACGTGCCGCCTCCGCCACCGGCTCCGGCCACGGCGCCGATGCAGAATCGTCGCTACCAGTCCGAGACGGCGGCGGCGGGGCGCGCACCGCCGGAGATGGCGGCTGCCGCCGATCAGGTCGAGGCGACCGATGCAGCCACCCAGGTCGTGTTCAAGTTCCCGCGCGCGGTCACCGTCGACAACGGGCGCACGCTGTCGATCCCGATCATCGACCGCCAGGTGCCGGCGATGCGCCTCGCCCTCTATCAGGCCGATGCAGCGGCTCGCAATCCACTGGCTGCGATCAGGCTGACCAACGACGGCGATACCGGGCTGCCCCCCGGCATCATCACGCTCTACGAGCGCGACAGGTCGGGGGCGGTGGCCTATGTTGGCGATGCCCGGCTGTCGGCCTTCCCGATCGGCGAGACGCGGATGCTGGCCTATGCACTGGACGAGAAGATCGTCGTCGAACGCGAGGCAGCGCAGACCGACCGGCTCGCGACCGGGACGATCGCCAAGGGTGCGCTGCAGGTTTCGCGGATCGCCCGGCAGACCACGACCTACCGCGTCAAGGGACCGGCCAAGGAGCCGCGCCAGCTGGTCGTCGTGCAGCGCCGCCTGCCGGGATGGACCCTGGTCAATCCCGACGCCAAGGGCGTCGAGCTGAGCGAAGGCAACTATCGCATTCCGTTCCAGCTTCCGGGCGGCGACAAGACCCAGGTCTTCGAGGTCGTGCAGGAGCAGACCCAGCACCAGCAGCTGCGCCTGCTCGACGCCTCGGCCGATCAGATCCGGGTCTATGTCGACGCGCGAGAGTTCGATGCGAGGACGCGCGAAGCGCTGACGCGCGTGCTGCAGCTCCAGGCCGGCGTCGCCGACGCCCAGCGCCGGTTGACGCAGGCCGACCAGGATCGCCAGCAGATCGTCCAGGAACAGTCTCGTCTGCGCGACAACCTCGCGAGGGTGCCGGCGAACAGCGACTTGCAGCGCCGCTACCTCGCCACGCTCGACAAGCAGGAGACCGAGCTCGAGGCGATCGCCAAGCGCCGCGCCGAGGCCGACAAGGCCGTCGAGGCGGCGCGCGATGCGCTGCGCGCCTACGTGGCGCAGCTCGGGTAAAGCTCAACCTTCTGTCCGGCGTCGCTGCTACGGAGTGGACACATCTGGAACCCTTCCGCCGTAGGACGGGGATTCGAGCTTGTACTCATGTTGTCCTCCCTGCGCGCAGCGCGGGGAGGTGCCCCCGGAGGGGGCGGAGGGGTCGAGAGCAACGCACGCTTTGCCAGAACGCTCGTCATGGTGACGGCACTGATCGGCGACTCATGCCGAGACCCTTGGCTCATGACCCCTCCGCCCCCTCCGGGGGCACCTCCCCGCGCTACGCGCAGGGAGGACAGCATGATGCGTGAATTCGGCAGCGCAGGACGGGAGAGGGATTCGAGATGTGTCCACTCCGCAGCAGCGTCGCTGAGGAGGAAGGCATGGAACTCGAATGAAGCCTCAACCCGCGCGCAGCGTCCTCACCGCGTCGTCGCGGCGGAAGAGGTAGAGGAGCGCGCGCAGGGCCGTGCCGCGGGCCGACTCGAGGTCGGGGTCGCGCTCGATCACTAGCCTGGCATCGTCGCGCGCGGCCTGAAGCAGCTCGCCATGGACGGAAAGATCGGCCAGGCGCATGTCGGGCAGGCCGCTCTGGCGCGTGCCCAGCAGCTCGCCGGCGCCGCGCAGGCGGAGGTCTTCCTCGGCGATGCGAAAGCCGTCCTCGGTCTCGCGCATGATCGCCAGGCGGGCACGGGCGGTCTCGCCGAGCGGCTGGGCATAGAGCAGCAGGCAGGTCGACCGGGCGCTGCCGCGGCCGACGCGGCCGCGCAGCTGGTGCAGCTGCGCCAGGCCGAAGCGCTCGGCATGCTCGACGACCATGACGGTCGCTGCCGGCACGTCGACGCCGACCTCGATGACTGTCGTGGCGACCAGCAGCGACAGGCGCCCCTCGGCGAAGGCCGACATCGTCGCCTCGCGCTCGGCGCCCTTCAGCCGGCCATGCAGAAGGCCCACCTTGCCGGGAAAGCGCGTCTTCAGCAGCTCGAACCGTTCCTCGACATTGGCGAGATCGACTTCCTCCGATTCCTCGATCAGCGGGCAGACCCAGTAGACGCGGGCGCCGCTGGCGATCTGCCGCCCGATGCCATCCGCCACCTCGCCGATTCGATCGAGAGGCAGCGCGCGCGTGTCGATCGGCTGCCGGCCTGCCGGCTTCTCGGTGAGCCTGGAGACATCGAGATCGCCATAGGCCGCCAGCATCAGGGTGCGCGGGATCGGCGTCGCGGTCATCACCAGCAGGTCGACGGCGTGGCCCTTCGACGACAGCGCCATGCGCTGATGCACGCCGAAGCGATGCTGCTCGTCGACGACGGCGAGCGCCAGGTCGGCGAACTGGACATCCTCCTGCACCAGCGCATGGGTGCCGACGACCAGCGCTATCGAGCCATCGGCCAAGCCCTGCAGGGTTTCCCGCTTCTGCTTCTGGCCGTCGCGGCCGGTGAGCAGGGCGAGGCGCACGCCGGCCGCTTCCGCGAGCGGCGCGATGGTGGCGTGATGCTGGCGGGCCAGCAGCTCGGTGGGCGTCATCAGGGCGGCCTGCGCGCCCGCCTCGACGCAGAGCAGCATGGCGAGGAAAGCGACCAGTGTCTTGCCGCTGCCGACGTCGCCCTGCAGGAGGCGCACCATGCGCTCCGGCGTGGCCATGTCGCCGGCGATCTCGTCGAGCGCCGTGCACTGGCTGGCCGTCAAGGCGAAGGGCAGTGCCGCGAGCACCGTCGCGCGCAATCGGCCGTCGCCCCGTATGGCGTGGCCGGCGACCGTGCGGCTGTGATGACGGACCAGCGCGATGGCGAGCTGGCTCGCCAGCAGCTCGTCGAAGGCGAGGCGGGCGCGGGCGGGGTGATCGGGCGCGAGATCGGCTTCCTCGCCGGGCGAATGGGCCTGCACCAGCGATGCCCGCCAGCCGGCCCAGCGGTTGCGCGCCAGGAAGGCAGGGTCCTGCCATTCCGCCAGCTCGGGCGTCCGCTCGAGGGCGGTGCCGATTGCCTTCTGCACGACCTTCTGGGTGAGCCCGGCGGTGAGGCCATAGACCGGCTCGACGCGCAGGACCTGGTCGCGCTGCTCGGGCGGCACCACATGGTCGGGGTGGGTCATCTGGACCTCGCCCTGGTAGAGCTCGACCTTGCCGCTCACGATGCGCTGCTCGCCGACCGGCAGCAGCTTCTGGAGGTAGTCCTCGCGCCCATTGAAGAACGTGAGGGTGATCTTGCCGGTCTCGTCGCTGCACGACACGCGGTAGGGCTGGCGCGGCGATCGCGGCACGTGGTGCTCGTCGACCACGACGGTGAGCGTCGCGATCTCGCCGGCGCGTGCCTGGGCGATGTCCGGAGCGTGGCGCCGGTCGATGATGGCGAAGGGCAGGCGCCACAGCAGGTCGACGAGAAGCGGGCCGGCCAGCTTCTCGAGCAGCTTGCCCAGGCGCGGCCCGATTCCGGGCAGCGACGTCGTCTGGGCGAACAGGGGGATAAGGCTCTGCGGACGCATGGTTGCCAAGCTTGAGGGCCACGTGACTTGGCCATCGCTGCCGCCTATATGCTACGCCCCTTTGGGGCCGGCCCTGGGGAAAAACGTGGCGGGCGAAACGGATCTCGACACCAGGCGCAAGCGGCTGCTCTACCGCAGCGTCTATCGCGGCAACAAGGAGAACGACATTCTCCTGGGCCAGTTCGCGCGCGACCATATCGCCACCTTTGACGAGGCCGAGCTCGACCAATATGAGCGCCTGCTGGCGGCCGCCGACAACGACATCTTCGACTGGGTCTCCGGCCAGGCCGAGGTCCCGCCGGAAGCGGATACCCCGGTATTGCGCAGGCTCATGGCGTTCCGCGTGAGGTTTTAGAGATGCAGGCGCTCTCATTGTGTCCTCTCCGCCCGCGCGAGCGGGGGGAGAGGAAGGGGCCCCGCGCGAAGCGCGGGGGAGGAGAGGTGGGTCGATGCCACACGATCGGTGCCAGCCAAGTGGATGAAGGTCGATCGTCTCTCGTGCAGCGACCCCATGACCCACCTCTCCTAGCCTCTCCCCCCGCTTTGCGGGCGGAGAGGAACATGAATCCATGACCGCTCTTCAGGACACCCTGGCCGCGATCGCGCGCCGGGCCGGGCGCTGGACGATCGCCGGGCTGCCCGAGGGCGCCGATTCACTCGTACTGGCCGAGCTCTCGCGCACGACGGGCGGGCGGGACATTCTGCACGTGGCGCGCGACGGCCAGCGGCTGGAGCGGCTGCAGGACGGCCTGCGCTTCTTCTCGCCCGACCGCGAGGTGCTGGTCTTCCCGGCCTGGGATTGCCTGCCCTACGATCGCCTGTCGCCGCATCCCGACATCGTCGCCGAGCGCCTCGAGACGCTGGTGCGTCTGGCCGCGCCGCGCAAGCCCGGCGCGCCGGCCCGCATCATCCTGGCCTCAGTCGGCGCGGCGCTGCAGAAAGTACCGCCGCGCAGCCTCTATGCCGAGGCGGCCGTCGTCCTGCGGCGCGGCCAGACCGTCGATGTCGCCTGGCTGACGCGCTTCCTGGGCGAGAACGGCTATGGTCGTTCCGAGACCGTGATGGAGCCGGGCGAGTATGCCGTGCGTGGCGGCCTGATCGATCTCTACCCGCCCGGCACGGACGAGCCGCTGCGTCTCGACCTGTTCGGCGATTCGCTGGAGACGATCCGCTCCTTCGATCCGATGAGCCAGCGCTCGACCGGCGTGCGGGACGAGGTCGTCCTGTTGCCGGTGAGCGAGGTGCTGCTGACCGAAGCCTCGATCGCGCGCTTCCGCGGCGGCTACCGCGAGCTGTTCGGCAACGCCGCCGACGATGCGCTCTACGAGTCCGTCTCGGCCGGCCAGCGCCATGTCGGCATGGAGCACTGGCTGCCGCTGTTCCACGAGCGCCTGGAGACCCTGCTCGACTACTGCGACCAGGCGATCGTCACTGCCGATCACCAGATCGCGGAGGCTTTCCAGGCACGCCACGAGCTGATCGTCGACTACTACGACGCGCGCCTCAAGACGGGCGCCAAGGGCGGCATGACGGGTGCTGCCGACTACCATCCGGTGCCGCCCGAGCGTCTCTATCTCAAGCCGTCGGAATGGGAGCGCCTGCTCGACGGCCACACCGTGGCCCAGTTGACCACTTTCGACAGCACGCCGGACATGGCCAACGCCGTCGACCTGCACGGCCGTCGACACGAGGGATTCGCCCAGGCGCGAACCGCACAGGGCGTCAACCTGTTCGACAAGGTGGCCGAGCACGTCAAGGCGGCGAACGACGCCGGCCGGCGCGTGGTGATCGCAGGTTACACCGAAGGCTCAGCCAATCGCCTGCAGCATCTGCTGCAGGAGCACGGCGCCACCACGCCGGTGCCCGTCGCCGACTACGCCATGGTTCTCGGCCTGCCGCCGGGCACGCTCGGCATCGCCGTGTGGCCGCTCGACCATGGCTTCGTGCTCGAGGCCCTGGAGGTGATCGGCGAGGAAGACATCCTCGGCGACCGCCTGTCCCGCCCGGCCAGGAAGCGGCGGCCGTCCGAACGGTTCATCGCCGAGGCCTCGGCGCTGAGCGAGGGCGACCTGGTCGTCCATCGGGAGCATGGCGTCGGGCGCTACGAGGGGCTGGTGACCCTGGAGATCCAGAACGCCCGGCACGACTGCCTGAGGCTCACCTACGAGGGCGGCGACAAGCTCTTCGTGCCGGTCGAGAACATCGACGTGCTGAGCCGTTACGGCGCGTCGGAGGAGGGGGCGCCGCTCGATCGCCTGGGCGGCGTCGCCTGGCAGTCGCGCAAGGCTCGGCTCGAGCAGCGCATCGCCGACATGGCCGACCGGCTGATCAGGATCGCCGCCGAGCGCGCCGTGCGGCACGGCGAGACGATGAGCCCGCCCGACGGGCTCTACGAGGAGTTCTGCACCCGCTTCCCCTATGTCGAGACCGACGACCAGCTCCAGGCGATCGCCGATGTCATGGAGGATCTTTCGTCGGGAAAGCCGATGGACCGCCTGATCTGCGGCGATGTCGGGTTCGGCAAGACCGAGGTCGCGCTGCGCGCCGCCTTCGCCGCCGCGCTGTCGGGCAAGCAGGTGGCGGTGATCGGCCCGACGACGCTCCTGGCGCGCCAGCATCATCGCACCTTCGTCGAGCGGTTCGCCGGCCTGCCCGTGCGGATCGGCCGGCTGTCGCGGCTGGTCGGCGCCAAGGAGGCCAAGGCGACCAGGGAAGCCATGAAGGAGGGCACGCTCGACATCGTCGTCGGCACCCATGCCCTTCTCGCCAAGAGCGTCGAGTTCAAGGATCTCGGCCTCTTGATCGTCGACGAGGAGCAGCATTTCGGCGTCGCCCACAAGGAGCGCCTGAAGGAGCTGCGCGCCGACGTCCACGTGCTGACGCTGACGGCGACGCCGATCCCGCGCACCCTGCAGCTCGCGCTCACCGGCGTGCGCGACATGAGCGTGATCGCCACGCCGCCGGTCGACCGGCTGGCCGTACGGACCTTCGTCACGCCGTTCGACGGCGTCACGATCCGCGAGGCCCTGCTGCGCGAGCAGTACCGCGGCGGCCAGACCTTCTACGTCTGCCCGCGCATCGAGGACCTCGCCCAGGTGGCGAATGACTTGCGCGAGCTGGTGCCCGAGATCCGCCTCGGCATGGCGCACGGCCGCCTGCCGCCGACAGCCATCGAGAACACCATGCAGGATTTCGTCGACGGCAAGTTCGACGTGCTGCTGTCGACCAACATCGTCGAGAGCGGGCTCGACATCCGCAACGCCAACACCATGGTGATCCATCGCGCCGACATGTTCGGCCTGGCCCAGCTCTACCAGCTGCGCGGCCGCATCGGTCGCGGCAAGACCCGGGCCTACGCCTACCTCACCGTGCCGCCGGGGCGGGCGCTGAACGAGGCGGCGGCCAAGCGGCTGGAGGTGATGCAGACCCTCGACACGCTGGGCGCCGGCTTCCAGCTCGCCAGCCACGACCTCGACATCCGCGGCGCCGGCAACCTCCTGGGCGAGGAGCAGTCCGGCCATATCCGCGAGGTCGGCATCGAGCTCTACCAGCAGCTGCTGGAGGAAGCGGTCGAGGCGGCGCGCGGGCAGGCGCGCGAGGCCGCGCGCGCCAACTGGTCGCCCCAGCTCAATCTCGGCATCCCGGTCCTGATCCCCGAGGAGTACGTTTCCGACCTGTCGGTGCGCATGGGCCTCTACCGGCGGATCGGCGGACTCGCCAACCAGGGCGAGATCGATTCGTTCGCCGCCGAGATGGTCGACCGGTTCGGCAAGATGCCGGCGGAAGCCGAGTTCCTGCTGAACACCGTCGCGCTGAAGCTGCTGTGCCGCGCCGCCGGGGTGGAGCGCATCGACGCCGGCGAGAAAGCGGTCGTGCTATCGCTGCACGACAACAAGTTCGCCAATCCCGACAGGCTCATCGCCTGGCTGCAGAAGAACGCGCCTTTGGTGCGGCTGCGGCCCGACCACCGCGTGATGGTGCAGCGGGTGTGGAACGACGAGCGGCAGCGGCTTTCCGGCGTGACCTCGATCGTTTCCGCTTTGGCGAAGCTCGCGGCTTGAGGAGCGGCAGCGCCGCGCGGCGGGCCGAGCGCAACAGCCAGTCGGAAAGCCGGGAGTCGCCCGACGCCCGGGCCAGCGTCACGGCGCCGACGGCAAGGATCGCCGCCACCGTGGCATCGCCGTCGAGCTTGCGCGCCTTGGCGCGCGCCAGCTCGGCGATGGTCGCGTAGAGCATGCCGGAGTAGGCGAGCCGCGCCGCCAGCGGCGCGCGGGCGACGTCGCCCGGCAGCGCGGCCAGCGTGCAGCCTGGCGCCGTCTCGCCGAGATTTGCCTTGTCGAGGTAGGCGCCCAGCACGGCCGCCGGCTCGCCGGCGCGGAGCTGCGCCAGCAGCCCCGGCCCGGTCCGCACGATCTCGGCGAACAGCGCGTCCTTCGAGGCGAAGTGGGCATAGAACGCGCCACGCGTCAGGCCGGCCGCCAGCATGACATCGTCGATCGTCGTCGCGTGATAGCCACGCAGCCGGAACAGCCGGGCGGCATGCTGCAGGATCTCGGCGTGGGTCTGCGCCTTGCGATGAGGGGAGGGCGGCATGGGGGACCGATGGTATGATATTAATCATACCATATGTTTATCGACATATACAGCGCGATCAGCGGCCACTGGAACGACCAACCACTACCTCATCCTGAGGAGCGCCCGAAGGGCGCGTCTCGAAGGATGGGCCTCAGGCCGGGTGCGTGTTGCCCATCCTTCGAGACGCCGCCCTTCGGGCGCTCCTCAGGATGAGGTGGGAGCGTGATGCGCGCGCGTTTCAAAAAAGAAAGGTCCCTCGCTAACGGCGCTTGCGAGGCAAGCGCCGTTAGCGAGGGACCTTTCCTCTTCTGGGCTGACCTCAGGCCACGGACTGAGCCGCGCTGGTGGCGGCGTCGCGCTCGGCGAGGTTGAAGACCTCGACGAAGGCCGACGGCGGCTGGGCGCCGGAGACGGCGTACTTGCGGTTGACGATGAAGCACGGCACGCCGTTGATGCCGAGGCGGCGGGCGTAGACGTCGGAGGTGACGACCTCGTGGCGGCCATCGTCGCTCTGCAGGAAGCTCCGCGTGCTCTCGGCGTCGATGCCGGCGCGCCGGGCGCACTCGACCAGGGTGTCGAGATCGCCGATGTCGAGACCCTGCTCGAAGTAGGCCTTGAACAGCTCGTCGACGACCTCTTCCTGGGCCTCGCGCTTGGCGCCCCAGTGGACCAGCCGGTGCGACAGCACCGTGTTGGGCGTGCGCCGGATGCGCGAGAACTGGAACTCGATGCCGGCCTCGCGGCCGCTCTCGGCGATCGCCTGGTAGATCTGGCGCGGCCGGTCGCCGCCGCCGAACTTGGCGCGGACATAGTCGTCGCGCGTCATGCCTTCCGGCGGCATGTCGGGATTGAGCTGGAACGGCCGCCAGGCCACGGCGATGTCGGTACGGCCGCTCTGCGCCAGCGCGCGCTCGAAGCGCCGCTTGCCGATGTAGCACCACGGGCAGATCGTGTCGGAAACGATGTCTACGTAGATCATCGTCACAGCCTACGCCTTTCGCGCCGGTGCAGGAAGATGCCGCTGGCCGCCGTCACCCCCAGCGCGATCGATGTCAGCCATGCGGCGGACGACCAGCCACCCGCCGTCACCAGGGCGCCGGTGATCGGCGGCCCGAGCAGGGTGCCGATGTTGGAGCCCTGCAGCATCAGGCCGGTCGAGGCGCCGATCAGCTCCGGCCGCGGCGCATGGACCGGCAGCGCCGCGAACAGCGCCCCCGGAATGACGCCGATCACCGCGGAGAAGATAGCGGCGAGCACGAGGCGCGCCAGGTCGGGCATACCGTCGGCGAAGATTCCGGCGGCGCAGAACGACATCGACAGGGCGGCGCCGACGATGAGGGTGACCCGCGGCAGGCCGCGGCGCAGCAGCCATCCCGCCATCTGATTGCCCAGGATGTTGGCGATGGAGACGCCGGCCGTCACGATCGCGGCAGTCGACGTGGCCATGCCGAGGCGCTCGACCTGCAGGGTGGGCAGGAAACCCACGACGACGAACCAACAGCAGGCATAGGCGCCGAAGCAGACCGCCAGGGCGAGCGGACCGCCGCTGCTCGCGACCTCTGCCATCTCGTTCAGGATGGGCCGGCGCTCGGCGGGCCGTGGATCGAGCTCCGGTCGCGACCGCATGGCCAGGATCAGCACCGCGAGCATCGCGGCGCACCCACCGGCCGCGACCAGCCAGACGACCCGCCACGACGTGCTGGGCAGGATGACGGCGGCGATCAGCATCATGAGTCCGGTGCCAGCCGGAAAGTACGAAGACCACAGTGTCATCACCCGGCGCTGATCATGGGCGGCGGCGAGTCGAATCAGCAGGGGCGGCGCGGCTACCGTCAGGGCGACGAAACCCAGCCCCTCGGCGATGCGCGTGAGCAGCAGAACCTCGATGCTGCCGGCGAAGGCGCCGAGCAGGCTCGCCGCCACGCAGACCGCCGTGCCGGCCAGCACGAGCCGGCGATGGCCGATGCGGTCGGCGGTGAGCGCGATCGCCATGCCGCTCAACGCCGTCGTCAGATTGAGGATCGACAGGATCCAGCCGGCTTGGCTCAGCGTCGCGCCCAGCTCCTCGCGGATCGACGGCAGCGCGGGCGGCGCCTTGCCGACATTGAACGCGCCGACGACGCCGGCGGCGACCAGCAGGGCGACCAGGCCCCAGGCCGTACGGGCGGGCGCGCTCAGGATTGCCCCCGCGCCGTCGTGCCTATCGAGAGTGTCATCGCCGGGAGCGCGCCACCGGTGACAGGGCAAGCTCCGCCGAAGTGGCGCTCTCCCTGTCGACCACGCATGCCATGAGCGCTACAGGGGCGCGCCCGCGGCGGCGGCGCCGGGTCGACGACGAGGCGGCCGACGCTTTCCGTGCCGTCGGCATCCCGAACGCGTTTGCCTGCCAGGCCGAGGTCCATGGTATCTCCGGGGGAGCTCGTTCGCCGAGCGGCGGGCATGAAACAGGGGAGCGGCCGGTATGTCCAAGCGTTTCGATCTCGAAGGCAAGGTGGCGCTCGTCACCGGCGCGTCATCGGGGCTCGGCGTGCACTTCGCCCGTACACTGGCCTCGGCCGGCGCATCGGTTGCCATCGCGGCGCGCCGCGCGGAACGTCTGGCCGCCCTGCAAGCGGAGCTGCAGGCTGGCGGCGCGAAGGCCGTCGCGGTGTCGCTCGACGTGCAGTCGGGCGAGGCGGTGCGGGCCGCCTTCGATGCCGCCGAGGCGGCGCTCGGCGCGTTCGACATCGTCGTCAACAACGCCGGCATCTCGATCGTCAAGCCGGCGCTCACGATGCCGGAGGAAGATTGGGACGCCGTCGTCGACACCAACCTGCGCGGCGCATGGCTGGTGGCGCAGACCGCTGGTCAGCGCTGGGTCGGCGCGAAGCGGCCGGGCAGCATCGTCAACATCGCCTCGATCCTGGGCCTGCGCACGATCGGCCAGGTGGCGCCGTACAACGCCTCGAAGGCCGGCCTCATCCACCTCACGCGCGCACTCGCGATGGAATGGGCGCGCCACGGCATCCGCGTGAATGCGATCTGCCCGGGATACATCGAGACCGAGATGAACAGCGACTTCTGGAAGACCGACGGCGGCAAGCGGCTGATCGAGCGCATCCCGCAGCGCCGCATCGGCCAGCCCGAGCACCTCGACGGCGCCCTGCTGCTGCTGGCGTCCGAGGCCGGCGCCTTCATGACCGGCAGCGTCATCACCGTCGACGGCGGCCACACGGTGAGCTCGCTGTGATTCTCTCGCCTCCCCACGCTTGACGTGGGGAGGTGTCCGCGTAATCGCGGACGGAGGGGTCATAGGCCTCAGTCGCGCTGCTCATGCCCCTCCGTCGCCTAGGCATTTTGGCCGCAGAGCGGCCAAAAGCCTTTAGACGGCGACACCTCCCCAGCAGAGCTGGGGAGGAAAGCTGAGATCGCCATTCATTCTCCTCCTCCCCGCGAAGCCGGGGAGGTGAACTGATCTCACCACCCGTTGATGCGGTCGTAGGTGTCGACCACGGAGCGGCCGCCGTCGAGGTCGCTGTCGACGACGAAGTAGCGGTCGTAGGCGGCGGCGGTGATGCAGGCGTGGTTGGGCAGGATGCGCACCCGCGCGCCGACCGGCAGGTTGCCGAACGGGATCGGCTCGTCGGCGCCGACGAAGCCGTGCTCCTGCGAGCAGGCGACGACGGCCATGTCCCTGGCCGGCGCGTCGACGATCGTGCCGTAGCCCACCTGCGGCTTGAACTCCTGCGCGCTGATGTCCTTGGAGAGCGCCAGCGCGCCGGCATCGACCAGCAGCTGGTTGCGATGCGGGTAGTGGCCGATCACCGAGGCCAGCACCGAGAGCGCGAGGTCGCCCGCGCCGCAGGCGCCGATGAACTCCTGGTCGAGGTCGTTGAACACGTAGACGCCGGGCCGCATCTCGGTGATGCCGGTGAAGTCGCGCGAATGCACCGCCGTCGGCGTCGAGCCGGCCGAGACGATCGGGCAGGGGATTCCGGCGGCGCGCAGCCGGTCGGCGGCGGAGACGATGGCGCGGCGCTCCTGCTCGGCCACGGCGGCGATGCCGTCCGGCGTGCTCTCGTGATAGGAATGGCCGGCGTGGGTCATCACACCCGCCAGCTCGACGCCGGGTGCCTCGTGCAGCACGCGCGCGATGTCGAGCAGGCCGGGCAGCTCGGGGAAGGGCAGGCCGGCGCGGCCGGCGCCGCTGTCGATCTCGATCAGCACGGAGAACGTGTCGCCGTCGCGCGCCGCCTCGGCGATCGCGCGCGCCACCGCGAGGTTGTCGGTGACGACGCGCAGGTTGACGCCCTCGCGGCGCAGCGCAGTGACGGCCGCGAGCTTGGCCGGCACCACGCCCACGGCGTAGAGGATGTCGGTGAAGCCGCCCTGGGCGAAGTACCGCGCCTCGGCCAGGGTCGACACGGTGATGCGGCCATCGTGGCCGGCGACGGCCATGCGGCCGATCTCGACCGACTTCGCCGTCTTGACGTGTGGCCGCAGCATCACGCCGGCACTCTTCAACCGGCTGCTCATGCGCTCGAGGTTGCGGCGCAGGATGGCGCGGTCGAGAATGAGGGCGGGTGTCGGCAGGTCGTCGAGGGTCTGGCTGGCCATTGTCTTCTCTTCCGTGGTCGTTCCATTCTTTCCATCAACCTGCAGACGGTCAAATCGAGCATGCCGATCGAGAACGAGCGCAAGTTTGTCCTGAACGACGACGGCAGGCTCGAGGCGCAAATCGGCGCCGCGCCGGGCGTCGAGCGCAGCCTGCTGCAGCAGGCCTACCTGGATTCCGCCGGCGTGCGCATCCGCTCCCTCGAGGGGCCGGGCGGCACGCGCCACGTCTTCACCTACAAGTGCACGGTCGACGGCCAGGTCGTCGAGATCGAGACCGCGATCAGCGCCAGCGACTTCGCCCGCCTGTGGACGCGCCGCCAGCAGAGCCTCAGCAAGGTGCGCTACGCGTGGGCCCACGGCGTCTTCCACTGGGACGTCGATTTCTTCAAGCGCGACGACGGCAGCACCTACTTCGCCCAGGCCGAGGTCGAGATGCCGGAAGATCAGGTGGAGCCGCCGCCGCTGCCGGCGCTGCTCGCGGGCCATCTGCTGGCGATCGTCCCGGCGGGCGATTCGCGCTTCGCCTCCAAGTACCTGACCGACCAGGCGCACGCCCGGCGCCTGCTCGCCGACATCCGCCAGAAGGGGAGAATCGAATGAAGATCGCTCGTGTCGACAGCCGTTCCATCAAGGTGCCCTTCACCTTCGGCGGCAGCCCGACCGGCTATGGCGGGCGCAACTGGACGACCAACAACATCCTGCTGGTGCGGGTCGAGACCGACAGCGGGATCGTCGGCTGGGGCGAGGCGTTCTGCTACGGCTGCACCGACGCCGTGCGGGCGGCCCTGCACAACATGATCGCGCCGATCGTGATCGGCGAGGATGCGTCGAGCATCGCCCGCCTGTCCTACGACCTGCAGCAGAAGCTGCATCTGTTCGGGCGCTACGGCCTCACCATCTTCGCCCTGTCCGGGCTCGACATCGCGCTGTGGGACATCGCCGGCAAGGCGGCAGGGCTGCCGCTGGTCCAGCTGCTGGGCGGCAGCGGCCGTGACAAGCTGCCGGCCTATGCCAGCCTGCTGAAGTACCGCGATCCCGAGCGGGTGGCTGCGCGCACGAAGCTCGCCGTGCAGCAGGGCTACCGCCACATCAAGCTGCACGAGACGGAGGAGCCCGAGGTCAAGGCAGCGCGCGAGGCGGCCGGCCGCGACGTCACCATCATGGTCGACACCAACTGCCCGTGGACGCCCGAGCAGGCAAGGGTCATGACCCTGAAGCTCCGGCCCTACGACCTGCACTGGCTCGAGGAGCCGATCTTCCCGCCGGAGGATTTCGCCGCCATCGCGCGGCTGCGCGCGGGCACCGGCGTCGCCATGGCCGCGGGCGAGAACAACTGCACGTCGTTCCAGTTCCGCGACATGTTCGCCGCCGGCGCCGTCGACTACGCCCAGCCCAGCGTCACCAAGGTGGGCGGCGTCACCGAGTTCCTGAAGGTGGCGACCCTGGCCGACGCCGCCGGCGTCACCCTGATGCCGCACTCGCCGTACTTCGGCCCGGGCTTCCTGGCGACGCTTCATTTGCTCGCGGCGCGCGGCGGTCCCGGCGGCATGATCGAGCGCTACCACATGGACCTCGAGGCGAGCCTCTACGGCGAGCTGGTCGACCCGGTCGACGGCGGCTTCGTGGTTCCGCTCGGTCCGGGCCTCGGCCGCGACCCGGATCCCGATGTGATGAAAACGTACGGGGATTAGCCAGCTGGATTCCTCCCCAGCTTCGCAAGCAAAGCTGGGGAGGAAGGGAAGATCAAATCATGCTCCTCCCCATCTTCGCTCGCGAAGATGGGGAGGTGTCGCGTCTTACGCGACGGAGGGGTCATGAGCCATGGGACTCGACGCCTCTCATGGCTCATGACCCCTCCGTCCGCGATTACGCGGACACCTCCCCAAGCGAAGCTTGGGGAGGAGGGGAAAGGTCATGCCCTGCGCGGCCGTATCCGCGGCACCTGGACGATCGACCACGGGTCGGGCAGCTCGCCGACCGGGCAGTCGATCAGGGTCGGGCCGCCGCGGGCGATGCCGCGGGTGATGGCGGCGCGCAGCTCGTCGGGCGACCTCACGCGCTCGCTGGCGAGGCCGAAGCTCTCGGCCAGCTTGACGAAATCCGGGTTGCGCAGGTCGCTGGCGATGGTGCGGTTGCTGTACGATTGCTGCTGGATGCGCCGCACGTTGCCGTAGGCGCCGTCGCTGAACACCACCGCGACCACGCCGATGCCGTGCTGCGCCGCCGTCGCCATCTCCATCGCGGTGAACAGGAAGCCGCCGTCGCCGTTGATCGACACGACGGGCGTATCCGGCCTTGCGACCTTGACGCCGAGCGAGGTGGCGTAGCCCCAGCCCAAGGTGCCCTGGTAGCCCGGCGAGAGGAACGTGCGCGGCCTGTAGGTCGGCCAGGCGAGGCGGGCGGCGTAGCCCATCTGCGTCAGCTCGTCGACCAGGATGCCGTCCTCCGGCAGCGCAGCCCTGATTGCCTCGAGATAGCCGATCTGCGGCCCGAGCTTCTCGCGCAACATTTTCGTCGCCGCCGCCTTGGTCTCGGCGACGTGCTCGGCCCGGCCGTTGGGCTTGCCGGCGTGCCTGCCGATCCGGCTGGCGAGCGCCGCCAGGGTCGCCACGGCATCGCCGACGATGCCGATCTCGGGCCGCCGGAAGCGGTCGAGCTCGGCGCTGTCGGCGTCGATGCGGATGATCTTGAGATCGTCGTCCATGCCCCAGTTCTGCTGCTGGGCCTGCATGCGCGTGCCGACCGCCAGCACGACGTCGGCCTCGCCCCACAGGCGATAGCCGGCCGGCATGGTGACGGAGAGCCGGTGCCGGCCGTCGATCACGCCCTGGCCCATGCGGCCGGTCATGACCGGCGCCTCGAGCGTCTCGGCGATCGCCAGCACCGACGCGCCGGCGCCCTGGGCGCCGCCGCCGACCACGATCAGCGGCCGCTTCGCGGAGCCCAGCAGCTTGGCCGCGCGCTCGACCGCGTCCTCGTCGACCGGGCAGGGATCGGGCACGGCCGGCGTCGCGATCAGCTCGACCGGGGCGCGCCGCGCCCAGGTGTCCATGGCGCACTCCAGGCCGACCGGCCGCCGGCGGCCCGACAGCATCCGGCGGAACGCCTCGTTGACCAGGCCCGGCGCCTCGCCCGGCGCGTTGATGCGGTCGGCCCACTTGGTGAGGCCGCGCATGATCGAGAGCTGATCCGGCAGCTCGTGCAGCAGGCCGGCGTTGCGGCCGATCATCGCCTGCTGGATCTGGCCGGAGAGCGCCAGCACCGGGGCGTTCACCGCGTAAGCCGTGGACAGCGCCGCGGTCGTGTTGAGGAAGCCCGGGCCCGGCACGACCACGTAGGCCGACGGGCCGCCGCTCGCCATGGCATAGCCCAGCGCCATGTAGGCGCAGGCCTGCTCGTGGCGGGCGTGGATGGGGCGGATCGCGTTGGTGCGATCGTAGAGGGCGTCGAAGAACGCGTCGTTCTGGACGCCGGGCAGGCAGAAGATCGTGTCGATGCCGTTCACTTCCAGCATCGACACGACGGCCTGGGCGGTCGAGAGGGTCTGCATCCCGCTATTCTACACGGGCGCCGGATGCCTTGATAATCGGCGCCAGCCGAGCCTCCTCGGCGTCACGATAGGCCAGCGTGGCGGCCGGTGTGTTCCACCACGCCGTGGCGCCGAGATCGGCGAACTTGGCCTTGAGGTCGTCGCTCTCCAGCGCCTTCTTGGAGAGTTCCGACAGGCGCGCGACGACATCGGCCGGCAGCTTGGCCGGGCCGGTGAGCGTGGTCCACGACACGATGTCGAAACCCTCGATGAACTCGGCGACTGCCGGCACATCGGGGGCAACCGGCGTGCGCTTGGCCGAGGTGACGGCGAGCGGCCGCACCTTGCCGGGCCGCGCCTGTGCCAGCGCGCCCGGAATATTGTCGAAGATCATGTGGACCTGGCCCGCCAGGATGTCCTGCATCGCCGGCGCGGCCCCGCGATAGGGCACGTGCAGGATGTCGACGCCGGCCTTGAGCTTGAACAGCTCGCCCGACAGGTGGAGCGTCGTCCCCGAGCCCGCCGAGGCGTAGGAATACTTGCCCGGGTTCTTCTTCAGGAAGGCGATCAGCTCGGGCAGGTCCTTGACCGGCAGGTCGAGGTTGACCACCAGCATGTTGGGCAGGAACCAGATCGTGCTGACGAAGGTGAAGTCGGTACGGGCGTTGAACGGCAGCTTGGCGTAGAGCGTCGGCGCGATGGCGTGGCTGGCGATGCCGCCGAGGCCCAGCGTGTAGCCGTCGGGCGCCGACTGGGCGAGCGCGTCGACGCCGACATTGCCGCCCGAGCCGCCCTTGTTCTCGACGATCCATTGCTGGCCGGACAACTCGGCCATCTTGGCGCAGAACAGCCGGGACAGCGTGTCGGTGGCGCCGCCGGCGGGGAAGGGGTTGATGTAGCGGACCGGCTTGTTGGGATAGGTGCCCTGGGCGCGCACCGATTCCGACAGGATCGCAGGCGCCATCAACGCCCCACCCATGCCGGCAAGGACGCGCCGGCGCTTTGAACTCGTCATCTCGTTTCCTCCTGATGCCTTCGGATGGCCGCGCGACCGTGACACGCCGCGCGGACGCCGCGGACAGCCTGTGCGCAATGGTCCGGCGGCGCGGCCTTTCAATAGCTTGAAAACGCGCAAAATCTTGTCATTTTCGCCGCTACACTGCGGTTTGTGTTGGGGAAGCCGCAGGGCGAGGCGAGAAAGGTGCGGGCTATGGGTGGCAGCGGGACCAGGGTCGCGAACGTCGGCGCATGCGCGGTGGCGCTGTGCCTTGTCGTCTCGGCGCTGGTCGGGCCGGTTGCCGCCCAGCCCAGGCCGCAGCAGCCGACCGTTCCGGCGCAGACGCCGGCCCAGGCCAGGCCGCCGGCACCCGCACCGGCGCAACAGCCCGACACCAAGGATCAGCCGACATTCTTCGATGTCTGCACCGGGCTGACCGGCTCGAAGGCGGCCCGCAAGGTCGAGGCCTGCAACGAGGCGATCGCGCAGGGCGGCCTCGGCATGCCGGAGCTCGCCGTCGCCTACCTCCAGCGCGGCCTCTCGCAGACCGGGCCGGGCAGCGACACCCGTTCCAAGGCCGACTACCGCCAGTCGATCCGCATCCTGAGCGACCTGATCCACGCGCAGCCGCTCAATCCCTATCTCTACATCCAGCGCGGCGTGGTCTATCAGCAGATCGGCGAGGCCGACCGCGCGATCATCGATTTCAGCGACGCCATCCGGCTGGCGCCCAAGGAGACGTCGCCGCTGATCCACCGCGGCATCATCCTCTACACGCGCAAGGACAACAGCGACGGCGCCATCGCCGACCTGACGGCCGCGCTCGCGCTCAAGAACTGCGAGGTCTCGGCCTGGATCAATCGCGGCATCGCCTACAAGCGCAAGGCCAACCTCGACCAGGCGATCAAGGATTTCGACGACGGCATCAAGTGCCTGCCGCCCGGCATCCAGCCGGTGAACACGAAGGAGCTGGCCGACAACGTCACCAAGGTGCTGCTGCGCCAGCGCGACAGGGACAATCACTGGTCGCTGCTCGCCGCCTTCGCCTACTACCAGCGCGGCCTCGTCCACTACGACAAGCAGCTCTACGACAAGGCGATCGCCGATTTCACCCAGGCGATCTACTACAACCCCGACGATGCGGCGCCGTACGTCGGCCGCGGCGCGGCGTACATGTACAAGAACGATCCGCAGAAGGCGATCGCCGACTTCACCAAGGGGCTCGAGCTGGCGCCGAAGCAGGCCTTCGCCCACATGCAGCGCGGCATCGCCTATCAGCTGATCGGCGATGCCGACAAGGCGCTGGACGACTACACGGCGGCGATCGAGATCACGCCCAAGGATCCGATGCCCTACGTCAATCGCGGCATCGTGCTCTACGCCAAGAAGGGCAAGTTCGACGCCGCGATCGCCGACTTCGACGAGGCGCTGAAGCTCAATCCCGAGGAGGTCAACGCCCTCATCAACCGCGGCGTCACCTACCGCCAGAAGAACGAGCCGGACCGCGCCATCGCCGACTTCAAGCGCGCGATCACGCTCGGCATGCGCACGGCGAGCCTGCTCACGGTGCTGCCCAGGAACCGCGACCGCAAGGCGGCGGCGCTGGCCGAGCAGGTGGCCCACGCCTACTACCAGCGCGGCATGGCCCTGATCGACAAGCAGGACTACGACGGCGCACTTGAGGATTTCAACCGCGCGCTGGAGATCACGCCCGACGAGGCTCGGCCCTACCTGGGGCGCGGCGCGGCCTATCTCCGGCAGGGCAAGCCCAAGCAGGCGCTGGCCGATTTCGACAAGGCGATCGCGCTGGCCCCCGGTCGGGCCAGCGTCTACTTCGAGCGCGGCTCGGCCTTCCATCGCGTCGAGGATTACAAGCGCGCGATCGCCGACTACACCGAATCGATCCGTCTCGATCCCAAGGAGCCGCTCGCCTACATCAATCGCGGCATGTCGGAAATCTTCGTCGGCAAGATCGACGCCGCCATCGACGATTTCGATTCGGCCCTGGACATCAGCCCCGACGACGTCAACGCGCTGATCCAGCGCGGTTTCGCCTACGCCCTGAAGAAGGACTTCGGCGCCGCCTTCGCCGACAACACCCTGGCGCTGGAGATCGCGCCGGACAACCCGACGGCCCTGTTCTATCGCGCCCAGATCGAGGCGCTGCGCGGCAACACGGAACGGGCGCTTGAGGACTACAACGCCGCGCAGCGCCTGCAGCCCGACAACCCGCGCACCTATGCCGCGCGGGCGACGGTCTATCTCGAGCTCGGCGACTACGACAGCGCGATCGACGATCTCGACCAGGCGATCAGGCTCAGGCCCAAGGATGCCGGGCAGTACCTCAACCGGGGCATCGCCTACTTCGGCAAGGGCGACTGGGCGCACGCCATCGCCGACTACGGCGAGGCCCTGAAGATCGACCCGAACATGTACCCGGCGCTCAACAACCGGTGCATGACCAAGGCCGTCCTTGGCAAGGATCTGGACAGCGCGGCAGCCGATTGCGATGCCGCCCAGGCGCTGAGCCCGCGCGATACGTTCACCATCCTCAATCGCGGCCTGATCGAGCTCAAGCGCGGCCAGTTCGCCCGGGCGATCGCGCAGTACGACGCCGCGCTCGCCATCGATTCCCGCCGCGCCCGGGCCTACTACGGTCGCGGGGTGGCGAAGCTCAAGCTGGGCGACCAGAAGGGCGGCGACGAGGACATCGCCCTGGCCAGGTCGATGCTGCCGAACGTCGCCGAGGAGTTCGCGAACTATGGCGTCCGCTGACGCCTGAGCTGGAGGAGAGGGGAATGCTGCGCTTGGGGGCAATTCTGGCGGCGATCGGGCTGGCCGCGGCGGCGCTGCCGCAGGAGGCGGTGGCGGGCCCCGTTCTCGATGCCGTCAAGGCGCGCGGCGAGCTCAATTGCGGCGTGCGCGGCGATACGCACGGCTTTGCCCGCAAGGACGACAAGGGCCGGTTCTTCGGCTTCGAGGTCGACATCTGCCGCGCCGTGGCAGCGGCGATCCTCGGCAACGCCGACAAGGTGAAGTTCTTCCCGCTCGACGCGGCGCGGCGCTTCCCGGCGCTGCAGGGCGGCCAGGTCGACCTGCTGGTGTCGGGCACGACCTACACGATGGGGCGTGCGCTCACCGCAGGGCTCGATTTCGTCGCCGTCTACTATTACGACAGCCAGGCCTTCATGGTGCCGCGCAAGCTCGGCAAGAAGAGCGTCAAGGACCTGAGCGGCAACACCGTCTGCGTGCAGTCGGCCACGACCACGGCGGAGAACGCCGAGGAGTATTTCCGGCTCAACAAGATGACCTACAGCCCGGTCAGCTTCGACAAGCTGGAGGACATGCGCGCGGCCTTCTTCGCCGGCCGCTGCGACGCCATGACCGCCGACCGCTCGGCGATCTACGCCGCCCGCGCGTCCTATGCCACCAGCCCGAACGACTACCTGGTCCTGCCGGAGAGCCCGTCGCGCGAGCCGCTCGGCCTCATCATCAAGCAGGGCGATGCGGCCTTCCGCGAGATCGTCCGCTGGTCGCTGTTCGCCATGGTCGAGGCCGAGGAGAACGGCATCAGGTCGGGCAACGTCGACGAGATGCTGGCCAGCGACAGCCCCCGCATCAAGCGCCTGCTCGGCACGGCGCCCGGCATGGGCAAGGCGCTCGGCGTCGACGACAAGTGGGCCTACAACATCGTCAAGCAGGTCGGCAATTACGGCGAGGTCTACGACCGCAACGTCGGCAGCCGCTCCAACCTCCGCATCCCGCGCAGCCTCAACGCCCTCGCGACCCAGGGCGGCATGCAGTACGCACCGCCGATGCGGTAGCTCTTTTCCTCCCTAGCGAAGCTAAGCGAAGCTGGGGAGGTGTCCGCTTAGGCGCTGTTTACAGCGCCTTTAGCGGACGGAGGGGTCATGGGCTCGAGACTCGTGGCCCTTGACCCCTCCGTCGGCGAAGCGCCGACACCTCCCCAGCGAAGTCGCTGGGGAGGAGCAAGAGCTACCCCTTCCAGGTGAACGGAAACAGCTGCTGGCGCACGAAGCCGGGCGGCATGTAGTCGCCGAGCACGCCGTACTTGCCGGGGAAGCGGCGGTCCGACTTGACGGCGGTGCCGAAGAACCCCGGTGATCTTGCCCTTGCCGGTCTCCATCGCACCGCTCTGGGCGAACACGGCGGCGATCTTCCTGGCGATGTTCGGCAGTCTCATGCGGGGCCATGGTAGCAGCCCGGGCGTGGTTCCTAGTAGGAAACAGGCGGCTCGCCGCCAGTTTCCTGGCGTGGCGGGTCGGCCCTCGGGCCGGTGGGGAACTCCTATGAAAGTGCGCTGGGGGCGCGCCACTCCAGTGGCGCGATCATTGTCGACCACAGGAAAGACGCGCCACTGGAGTGGCGCGCCCCCAGCCATGAGCATGCCGGGACATGCCGACGTCGGCTAAGACCTGCGATCAATGGCGATCACCAAGCCCTTGATGCAGCCTGAATCATGGACGCGGCGGTCGCTCATCGCGCCTCGCCGGTGAAAAGAATCTGCAGAAATCCGGCGAAAGAAGCCAAAAAGCGCTTGAGTTAATAAGTCACTGTACTAGAGTTCGCGGGCGGTCATTCCGGGGCCGCAGGGCATCAGGCCCTTCTTCTCCCCTCAACTCCAGGCGGGTCGCCAGTTCCGACCCGCCTTTTTCTTTGGGCAGCCACCGCGCAAAGACCGGGAGGACCGGCCCGTCAGGACCTGGCGGCACGCTCCAGGCTGGCCCGGTAGGCCGAGCGGGAGCCGGCATAGCGCCCCGACAGCAGGCTCGATGCGAGACCGGCCGGGGCGCGATCCGGGTGGCCCGAATCGAAAGGCGGGGCGGGATCGTACTCGATGCCGAGCTGGATGGTGCGGGCGACATCCTCGCCGGCCAGCTCGGCAGCCACGCTCAGCGCGAAATCGATGCCCGACGTGACGCCGCCGGCGGTGATGACATTGCCGTCCTTCACGATCCTGGCCTTCTCGTGGGTCGCACCGACGAGGGGCAGAAAGTCCGTGAAGGCCCAATGCGTGGTGGCGCGCCGCCCTTCGAGAACGCCGGCCGCGCCCAGGATGAAGGCGCCGGTGCACACCGACGTGACATACCTGGCCGCGCCGGCCTGGCGGCGCACGAAGTCGACGGTCTCGCGATCGCCGATCGCGTTCACGACACCCAGGTTGCCGCCGGGGACGCAGATCAGGTCGAGCGCCGGGCAGGTGCCGAAGGTGTGGGTGGGAACGAGGCCGAGCCCGCAATCGCTCGGCACCGGCGCCGACGACTTGGCGACGATGTGCACGGCCGATCCGGGAACGCGCGACAGGACCTGCAGCGGACCGGTGAAATCGAGCTGTGTCAGATCGGGGAAGATCACGAACCCGATGTTGAAGGGCGACGACATGTCCGTTTCTCCTGGCTGAATGCAGGCGCGCTGCGCGAGGCCCTTCGGACATGACGCGGTGAGCGCCGGTCGGCGCCGCGCCTCGGCGTGGCCGGCAAGCCGCACGATCCTGACTGGCCCGCCGCCGCCCGGCAAGGGCGGGGCATCGACCGGGTCACAGGTTGGTCACTGGCGTCGACCCGCCCGCGGTCCCACATTCCAGACACCCACAGGACGGGGCACCCACCCCAAACTGCCCCGTACCAGAAGGGCCGCCGGCACCCACGGCGGCCCTTCCTCTTTGCGGATGCCCGTCGGCGCACGGGCGGGGCCTCGGCCCGCATTCACATCGATACGCTGCGTCGGCCGAGCACGGCGCGACGGCGGCGCCAGGACCGGCGGAATCGGTAACGACGGCCAGCAGCCCACCGAGGACGAGCGGCGTGTTGCGATAGAGACCCTGATGCGTGACGGCGCTCATGCGGGCCGGGTGGTGGCTGCTATACCTCGAGCGGGCGCTGCAGGCGCTCGCCCAGAGGCGTGTACCAGCAGGCGCGGCCGTTCCGGAGCGTGAAGCCGCGATAGTCATCGGGCAATCGCAGGCCGGTCTCGTGTTCCCAGCCGGAAATGGCCAAGGCCAAGCCGCCGTCGGCGGTCCATTCCCGTTCGATCGGGCTGCCATAGGCGCCGGCCCATGAGGAACCGGATTTCGGTGCCGGGCAGGGAGCTCAAGCCGTAAGCTTGGCTTCGCGATCGGGAGAGGGCCGGCATCGAGCGGAATGACCGGTCCGCAACAGCGGAAATGGGGCGCGCCGTGCTCTACAACGCCTTCATCTCGTACAGCCATGCCGCCGACGACAGGCTCGCGCCGGCGCTGCAGCAAGGCCTGCACCGGCTCGCCAGGCCGTGGTACCGCTTGCGCGCGCTGCGGGCCTTTCGCGACAAGACGAGCCTCGCCGCCAACCCGGCGCTGTGGGACACCATCGTGCAGGCGCTGGCCGAGTCGGAGTGGTTCGTTTTCCTGGCCTCGCCGCGGGCGGCGCAATCGCACTGGGTCCAGCAGGAGATCGCGTGGTGGCTCGACAACCGCCGCGCCGACCGGCTGCTCATCGTGCTGACCGACGGCGATCTCGCGTGGGACGATGCGGCCACGGACTTCGACTGGCAGCGCACCTCGGCGGTGCCCGGCCTGCTGAAAGGACGCTTCGCCGGCGAGCCGTTGTACGTCGACCTGCGCTGGGCGAGGAGCGAGAACGATCTCTCGCTGCGTCATTCCCGCTTCCGGGCGGCGATCCTGGACATCGCCGCGCCGCTGCACGGGCGGGCGAAGGACGAGCTCGACGGCGACGACGTTCGCCAGCACCGCCGGACGCGGCGCCTCGCGTGGTCTGCCGGCATCGGCCTCGGTGTGCTGGCGGTCGCCGCGAGCGCCAGCGCGGTGATCGCCGTCCAGCAACGCAACGAGGCCGAGCTGCGCCGCCAGGTCGCCACGTCGCGCCAGCTCTCGGCGCAGGTGCTCAACCGCCTCGCGGTCGATCGCGTCGACACGGCCTTGCTGCTGGCGCTGGAGGCGCACAACGCCGTGGCGGCGTCTCCCGAAGTCGCCGAAGCCCACGGCTTCGATGCGCGCAGCACGCTGCTGCTCGCCCTCGACCATGGTGCCGCGCCGATCGACGCCTACCTGCATGGCGGCGGGCTGATGGCGCTCAGTGCCGACGGCAAGACCCTGGCGGCGGCCCGGTCTGACGCGATCACCCTCTGGGACACCGTTTCTCGCCGGCCGGTCGGCCGCGTGTTGTCGGGCCATGGCGACGCCGTCCTCGGGCTGGCGTTCAGTCCCGACGGCGGGAGCCTGGTGTCGAGCAGCCGGTCGGACAAGACCGTCATCGTCTGGGACCTGAGCACCGGCAAGCCGGCCGGCCCCGCCATCGCGGCGCATGGTGGCAGCGCCGTCGCGCTGGCCATCGGCCCCGATGGCAAGCTCATGGCCACCGGCGGTGGCGACCAGACCGTGCAGCTCTGGAACCTGGCGGAACGGACTCCGCTCGGCCCGCCGCTGCGGGGTCACCGGTCGAACGTCGTGAGCCTGGCCTTCAGTCCCGACGGCAGCCTGCTGGCGACCGGCAGCTGGGACGGCAGCGTGATCGTATGGGACATCGCAACGCGACGGCCGCTTCTGCCGCCGCTGTCGATGTCCAGCGTCCAGATCGAGAGCGTCGCCTTCAGCCCCGACGGCCGCCTGCTGGCTGCCGGCGGCGGCGGCGGCGCGTGGCTCTGGGACGTCGCCACCGGACAGCCGCGCCAGCCGGCGTTGGATCATGAGGGCGGCGTCAAGAGCGTGGCGTTCAGCCCGGACGGCCGCCTGCTCGCGACCGGCGGCGGCGCGGGAACGCTGATCCTGTGGCGCGTCGACCAGGGTGAGCCGGTGCGCCCGCCTCTGCGCGGCCACCAGCGCTGGATCGAGAGCATCGTCTTCATGCCCGACGGCAAGGGGCTGGTCTCGAGCAGCGACGACACGACGATCCTGTGGGACCTGGCGTCGGTCCGCCGGCTGGCGGCGGTGCAGCAGGGCCCGACCGGATGGATCGATGCGCTGGCCTTCGACCGCCGTGGCAGCGTGCTGGCCGCGGGCGGGTGCCGCGACGGTGCCGACGCGGCGCGCCCGGGCGAGACTGCGAGGTCGACGCATTGGACAGCCTGCCGGCAGGCCGGCATCTGGCTCATGCAGGCGTCCGAAGGACGAACCGGCGATGGGAGGATTCTGCGCATGCTGCCCGCCGGCTTTCCCGGCACGCCCAAGAGCCTGGCGTTCCTGGGTGGAGCAGGGGGAGGGGATGCCCAGACCCTTCTCGCGGCGGGCTGCGCCACGATCGAGACGGGCGACTGCCGGGGAGTGGCCGTCGAGACGTGGCGTGCCGATGGCAGCCGGGCCGGCCGAAGCACGATCGCGACCGACGGGCGCCTTTCCGCCATGGCGGTGAGCCCGCAGGGACGGCTCGTGGCGACGGCCGCCGGCGACGTCCGGCTCTGGGATATCGAAAGCGGACAGACGGTCGGATCGCCGCTCGTCGGGCACGACCGCGTGGTCAATCGCCTCGCGTTCAGCCCGGACGGCCGGACACTGGCGTCCAGCACGCTCGACGATGTCATCCTGTGGGACGTCGCCAGCGGACGACCGCGCGGCCGGCCGCGGCCGGGGGGCGGGGTCGCTTTCCGGGGCGACGGCGTCATCGTCGCGGTGTCGCCGGCGCCAGCGAGCGGGACGCCGCGCAGGATCGTGCTGCTCGACGCCGCGAGCAGCCGGCAAGTCGGCGAGATCACCATCGGCGACGACGAGGTCGTGATCGCGATGGCGTTCAGCCCGGACGGCAGGACGCTCGCCGTCTCGGCCGGCGGCAAGGGCGGCGGCGGCACCTTCACGGCGTGGGACATCGCGCGCGCCGAACGGCTCGGGCCGCCCATGCCCTGGCCCGATGGCCGGTCCTTCGCGCTCGCCTTCGACCCGGACGGCAGGACGGTGGCGACCGGGGCGGAAAACGGCCGCCTGGTGCTCTGGAATGTCGATCCGGCGTCGTGGCGCGGGCTGGCCTGCCGCATCGCCAACCGCAACCTGACCCATGCCGAGTGGACGCAGTTCATCGGCCAGGAGCCCTACCGGCGCACCTGCGCGCAATGGCCGGCCGACCCCGCGCTGGTCGAGGCCGCGCGGCAGCGCGCGCGCAGCGGGGACCTCGACGGCGCGGTCGCGCTTTTCGATCGGGCGCGCGAGCTCGATCCGGCGCTGCGGCTCGATCCGCGCCGGGAGGCGGTCAAGTCGTCGGTCGAGGAGCTGGTCGCCAACGCGCGCTACCTCGCCGCCGCTGGGGACATCGAGGCGGCGACGGCGACCTTCGAGCGCGCCCGCGCGCTCGATCGCGACCTTGCGATCAAGCCCGAGGCCGAGGCTCGCAGGCTCGCCGCGCCGGGCGTCGCCGCCGAGGCGGCGCGCCTGGCCGGGCAGGGCAGGATCGCGGAAGCCCTGGCCGGGCTGGAGCGTGCACGCGCCTACGACGCCGCGCTCGAGGTGCCGGCCGCGACGTGGATCGCGCTGTGCTGGCAGGGCGCGCTGCGCGATCAGGCGGCGGCGGTCGCCGCGGCGTGCGACATGGCGATGGCCGGTGACGCGCCGCCGGGCCGGGCGATGACCAGCCGCGCCATCGCCCGGGCGATGCTCGGCCGCCTCGACGAAGCCATGTCAGACATCCGCTCCTTCCTCGACTGGGAGGTCCACGAGCAGGCCAGGCGCATGGGCTTCGAGCGGCGACGGCAGCTCGTCGAGCAGCGAGCGCGCCACGAGCAATGGCTGGCGGCGCTGGGCGCGGGGCAGGACCCGTTCACGCCGGAGGAGCGCAAGCGCCTGCTCGACGAGGAGACGGTCGAATGACAGCGGCACGGAGTGCGCCTCTCCTTGACGCCGACTTTGCGTTCTCCTGCCCAGCTTCGCTGGCTGTCGAGTTCGCATATTTTGTCCTCCCTGCGCGAAGCGCGGGGAGGTGCCCCCGGCAGGGGGCGGAGGGGTCAGGAGCCTCGGTCGAAGCGTCCGCCGGTTTTCTTATGGCTTGAGGCTTCATGGACAGTTTGGACGGTGGCGCCGGTTGGTGTCACCAGCCTCACCACCTCACTAAAGACAAAGACCCTGGCAATGCGCGTGTTTCCCTTGACCCCTCCGCCCCCTGCCGGGGGCACCTCCCCGCGCTTCGCGCAGGGAGGACGACATAGTGAGCCGACGCCATGCGAAAGATGATGCTGCTCATGTTCGCGCTGGCGCCCCTGATTGGCTGCACGACGACCTCGACCAGCGGTCCGTCCTCCACGCCGTCGGCCAGCGGGAGCGGGGGCCCAACTCGCCCCACGACGCTGATGGAGCGCTACTCGAGCTGCCTGACCGCCGCGCGCGCGACCATGGCGGCCGAGCTGGCGCTGGTGCGCTGCCGTCCCGAGCTGGAAGGGTCGCTGGCGCGCATGCAGGTGTCGCCGCAACGCCGCTCGGCGATGGTCGAAGCCATCGAGTTCGACGGCAAGGTGTTGCTCGGCCTGGCCGACGACCCGACGGTCGACGCATCGCCGAACCGGCTGGCCTGGGCGTTCTGCCTCACCGTCAAGAGCGTCGAGCTCGACGACGGGGTATCGTCGGTGGCGCAGATCGCGGTCGCCGTCGAGCGCACCTGCCGGCCGTTCGCCGCGGCCAGCGGTCGTGCGGAGCTCGATCTCGCCGCCGAGGCCGTGCGGCGGGTTCGGGCTGGCCAATGGTAGAAGCCCGAGGAACGACGCCGCCCTGGCCAGAAGTTGGTAGTCCTGCAGGGAAAATGCCGTAAAGTAGGCTCTGACGTACCACCGCAGTTTTGGGCGGGTGTTATGGCCGAATTGAAGCGAAGAACGCTTGCCGGGCTTGCCACTGCAATTGCAGGCAGCATCATGTCCAGCGCCAACGCCAAGGGAGCGCCGACAGTGACCGATCCCATGCTCGTGAAGAAGCTCGACGCCGTCTTCAACGCACACATGGACGCCGAGCTGGCGGGCGATCTCGACAAGACGCTGGCGACGATGTCGCCCAACCCGCATCTCGTTTGCGTTCCCACGATGGTGGGAGGCCAGGGACCGGGCGGCGTGCGGACTTTCTATTCCAAGCGACTGATCGGCCAGTTCTTCCCACCCGACGCGAAGTTCGAGAGCATCTCGCGGACCTACAGCGAAGAGCGCCTGGTCGATGAGCTGATCATCTCCTTCACCCATACGACGGCGATCGACTGGATGCTTCCCGGCGTCAAGCCGACGGGCAAGCGGGTCGAGGTGGTCTTCGTCGTGATCGTTGGCATCGAAGGCGACAAGGTATCCTACGAGCACATCATGTGGGATCAGGCAAACGTGCTGGTGCAGATCGGCCTGCTCGACCCGACTGGTCTGCCGGTCACCGGCGCAGGAGCGGCCGCCAAGCTTCGCAATCCCTCCATGCCCGACCCATTCTTCAAGGAAGGCTGAGGCGCGCGGCGGTGCGGCTGCTCAGGGGCTGACGCGACCCGCGCCTGCGCTTCACCGAGTGCGTCTTGCCATTCATGCAGGCAAAAGACAGTTCGCGCCAGTCTCGGCGCTCGGCCGCAACCGCAACATCTGCGCCGCAGCGCTCCTCGACGATCTCCAGAAAATCGCGCCGCGCCAACCCGGGAGCGCCCATGCCCAGCCCGATCGGCAGCGGTCGTCAGGCCGTACTGCGGCCGTCCAGGAGCAGCAACATGCTCGTGCGCATGTCCAAGCCGAGGAACGCCTGACCTGCCATCAGGTAGTTGCCCGGGGCCACGCATACATGCTGGGCGGCCGCATGGATGTCGCGCACGCATCGCTCGATCCCGGAGCCCGCATAGGGAGAAGCCGAGCTTCCTGCGCTGAACATCAACTCTGCCGCCTGCTTGCTTGCAACGGCAGCCTGCGTCGATGCAAGCCACAGCTTGCCGCGCTGCGCCGGGCTCGGTTCCCGCCCGTCACGGGCTGCCTGCCATGCTTCCGCAAGGGTTTCGTAAAGAAAGGCGCGGCCTGCACCCACGAGAGCTTCCGCTTGCCCCACGCTCGACTGCACGGTGGCGTCCTCGCGCAGCGCGCCCCCGCGCGAGCGGCTGGTGGCCCTTGCCTGCGCAAGGTCGAGGAGAATGTCGATGGCATGACGGGCAATGCCCAGCGATACGGCTGCCAGCACCGTGCCGAACAAGGCAATCGTCGGCATCGCATAGAGCGGCCCCATTTCCGTCGGTGGGTCGCGGAACGACAGCGAGCGAGCGGTTGGGACGAAGATGTCGTCAACCTCGTAGTCATGGCTTCCGGTGCCGCGCAGGCCGATACTGTCCCAGGTATCGATGATCTTGCAGTCCTTGGCTGGAAAGAACAGGATGCGCGTCACGGGGGAGCCGTCTGCCCGGAGTCGTGGCTCGGCGCCGTCGAGAACCCGGCATCCTCCCACGATCCAGTCGGAGTGCTGGCATCCGCTTCCCAACTGCCACCGCCCGGTGACCCGGAAACCACCATCGACGGCCCTCGCATTGCCAGTCGGTCGAAAGGCGCCGGCGGTCTTGACTTGCGGGTCCCTGCCGTAGATCTCGCGCGCGGCTTCCGGTTGCAGGTAGCCACCGAACACGCCGTACGCGCCACCGAGCGCCAGGCACCAGCCGACGGCGCCGTCGGCCCGCGAGACTTCCTCCACGACGCGCACGAGAGCGGTCGGATCGGCTTCCTCGCCGCCAAGCGATCGGGGAATCCACAGGCGGAACAACCCGGCTTCTGCCATGCGCTCGACGAGTGATGTCGGAAGGCGCCGTGTCTGCTCGATGTCGTTCGAGTGCTGGCGAATCTGCGGCGCCAATGCCCTTGCGACATCCACGAAGGACGAAGGCGACATGCTCCCGGACATGGCTGACTCCCCTGCGTCACGACGAGACGAACATTTTCACCGATACTATTGCCGAGGCACGCGTGGATCACGCCCAAAGTGCGTGCGGACTTTCTACTCCAGGCGATTGATCGGCCAGTTCTTCCCACCCGACGCGAAATTCGAGAGCATCTCGCGCACCTACAGCGAAGAACGTCTGGTCGATGAGCTCATCATCTCCTTCACCCATACGACTGCGATCGACTGGATGCTTCCCGGCGTCGAGCCGACGGGCAAGCGGGTCGAGGTGGTCTTCGTCGTGATCGTCGGCATCGAAGGCGACAAGGTATCCTACGAACACATCCTGTGGGACCAGGCAAACGTGCTGGTGCAGATCGGCCTGCTCGACCCAGCCGGCCTGCCGGTCACCGGCGCAGGAGCGGCCGCCAAGCTCCGTAATCCCTCCATGCCCGACCCATTCTTCAAGGAAGGCTGAGGCGCGCGGCAGTGCGGCTGCTCCTGGGCCAAGGCGACCCGCAACCCTGCAAGCGTGGCCTGGGCAATCGAAGCAGCCGCACCGGCTCGCTCGCTGCACCGCGCTATTCGATCACCTCGTTGGCGCTGGCCAGCAGTGTGGGCGGTATGGCAAGACCGAGTTCCCTGGCGGCCTTCAGATTGATTCCCAGGACGAACTTGGTGGGTTGCTCTACCGCGAGATCGGCGGGTTTGGCACCCAGGAGTATCCTGTCGACGAAGCGCGCTGCCATGCGGAACAGCTCCGTCCGGTTCGGACCGTAGCCGAGAAGTGCGCCATCGCGCGCAGAATCCTCCGAGAAGTGGATGGTGGGCAGCCGCTTCCGCGCGGCCAGCTCAATGATGAGCTTTCGATCGCGTCGGAAGACGGGGCTATCCATCACGAGGAGGGCATGGGCTCCGATGTTCACGATCGCGTCGAAGGCCCGCTCGTAGGCACCGTGCTCGCTTACGTCGACGATCTGCAGCTCGAGCCCCCTCACTCGGGCGACATCTCGAACAGGCGGCAGCTGCACCTCGTTGGGCAGCGCGCTGTCCGCGACGAGCACGGCAATCCTTCGCGCTCTGGGCACCGCTTGATGCAGCAAGTCGAGACGCTTGGCGTTGAGCGCGTACAGCATCATCTCGACGCCTGTGACATTGCCACCGGGACGAGCGTAGCTTTCGATGACGCCGGATTGGATCAGGTCCGGCCCTCCCCAGAAAGACATCACGATCGGGATCACCGTGGTCGCCCGCTTGGCAGCACGAATTGCCGACGGAGCCTGCGCGACGATGACATCGACGTTGCTGCGGACGAGGTCTGCTGCCAGATCCGGCAGCTCACGGCGATCTTCGGCGTGTCGGGTCTCGAAGACGACTGTCGATCCTTCGATCCATCCCAATTCACGGAGGGCATCACGAAACTCCACCGGGATGCCCGCCGTGGGTGCGAGCCAGCCGATCCTGTGCTTTGCCACCTGCTGCGTGAGCGCTGCCTGCGGCCACATCGCCACACCACCCAGCGCAATGAAATCCCGCCGCCGCATCGGGCACCTCGCTGGCCCTCGGAAGATCGAAAGGTATCAGTTGTGCACACCTACCGCATGTCCTTTGAGGAAAGGCCGCCAGACCCACCGTCGTCCGCCGTGAGCAACGCCTGCCCGCCACTGCCAAGCTCGGTGTGGCGAGCATCTGCCAATTGTGGCCTGAACCCGCGGAGCTGGGATATGGTCGAGTATCGAGGCAATCGACGCATGGGGCGCCGCGAGCGAGCAACCGATGACGCGCACAGAGGTAATCCGCCGGCTTGTCGAGCCAGGCCTTTCGAAGGGGGAGGCGAAGCGGTGATCGGTGTCGTCCGCCTTGCGGCGGCGCTCTGGATCGTCGTCGCGATCCGAGCAGAGGCCGTTGCCCAGACCGCGACGCCAGATCCCAGGGCGCGATGTGCGCAGCTGCTCGCCTTTTGGGATCGATACGGGGTGCGCCGCAGCGAAGGAGGCGGCGGCCCGGGCATGACACGTCTTGGTGCCGGGATCGATTGCGACAAGGGTCGTTATGACAGTGGCATCAAGGCAATGGAAGGTCTGATCCGGCAGAACGGGGTTTACGGTGCCACCGCCTTGAGGTCTGCCCGCGTGAGCTTGCTTGCGGAACTCCATCGCGCGGTTGGCCGGGCCTGATCCAACCAATAAGTTGTTGGGCAGAAGCCCTGCCTGGCCGACTTCCGTGCGAGGCGAAGCTCGGGCCTTGCGCTTCAGCTACTGGGCCGTCCTTATCGCTTGGCAGTGACGAGCAGGGCGTGATTTCGTCCTTCTACCGCTCCCTCGCCGAATCGGGCTGACAGGGCACGCTCGACGTCATCGGTTGCCTCGTCGAGGCGCGAAGGGTGTACCGCTTCGATCGCGGTGCGGAGTAACGAGCCATGAACCGTCATGACCGCAGCCCTCCGAGCCGAAGGCGCTCGCGCTGGCCGCGCTACACGCTCGACTGTCACGTCCTGAAAGTCCGCCGCGGCCAGGTCCGCCCGTATGGTCGGCTCATCGAAATAGCCAGGGTTCAGCAGGGTGCTCGGATCGCGATTCAGCAAGGCGCCGACGGTGCGAGCGGCGATCCCGAGAGGCGCATCCGGTTGAACAGCCCAATCCTCCCACAGCACGAAGAGATATGTCCCGGTGGGAGCGAGCAGGCGCCGGCACTCGCGGAACGACGCGCCCTTGTCAGGATAAAACATCACCCCGAACTGACAGACGATCAGCTCGAAGGTGCAGTCGGCAAAGGGAAGCTTCTGGGCGTCGGCCTGTTGCCAGCGCACACGCGCCATGCCGGGTCTGGTTTTCCCGCGGTCGATCATGGCTTGATTGAGATCAGTCGCAGTGATCGTCGTGCCCGCGGGGAGCACGCGCGCCAGCGCTTCCGTGACCACGCCTGTACCGGCAGCCGTTTCCAGCACGCGATGCGGCCCGAGCAGACTTGCACGCTCCGCGACAATTTCGGCATACGGCGCGAAGTTGAGGGGAACGAGGTAGCGGTCGTAGTGCTCTGCAAGTGAGCCTGCAAACGCGGCTGCCTTGTCACTGGACATGATTTCCCTCTGTGATCCGCCGCCTCGATCAACTACCGCAGGGTGCAAGGACCCTCATCCTGCTCCGCGAGCGATACTGCTGCGACATGCCGCCCTCTGGCCAGGACAATCGAAAGCCGTCGGCGCCCCGCGCGTCCGCACGATGACCGGGCGAGACGGATCTGCCGGATCAGACGTCCACATCGCTGTCATCGGAGCCGGGGAAGGCCCGGGTGGCCCGTCCCTGCCGGCCACCCCCTCGGTGCGTTTGCCGGGACGGCCCAGGCTCCTTACGATCCCGACGAAACACTGGGGAAGTGCCATTGGAGCGCGAACAGCGCAGGCTGGCAGCAATCGTCGCAGCGGATGTGGTCGGCTACTCGCGCCTCATGGGTCGCGACGAGAGCGGCACGGTTGCGCGGCTGCGCCGTGCGCGGGTCGAGCGGCTGGAGCCGATCCTGGCTCGGCGCGGCGGCCGGATCGTCAAGCTCACTGGCGATGGAGCGCTGATCGAGTTCGCGAGTGCCGTCGAGGCGCTGGCCGCCATGGTCGAGCTCCAGCAGGCGATGACCGAGAGCGAGGCCGGCACGCCGGAGGCGGAGCGGCTGGTTTTCCGTGTCGGGCTGCATCTGGGCGACGTGATCGTCGATGGAGATGATCTTTATGGCGATGGCGTCAACGTCGCGGCGCGTCTCGAAGCGGAGGCAGTGCCCAATGGCATCGTGATCTCCGGTGACATGCACAACGCCGTCGCCGGGCGCCTTGCGGCAACGTTCGAGGACCTTGGGCAACTGGCGCTCAAGAACATCGAGCGGCCCATACAGGCCTTTGCGGTGCATTGGCAGGCGGCCGACTGGCTGGTCACGAGGCATTCGCCAGCGCCCCAGTCGGCGCCCATCACGCCTTCTCAGGCCGACGCCCCGCTCCCGCTGCCCGACAAGCCGTCGATCGCCGTGCTGCCGTTCCAGAACATGTCGGGCGATCCCGAGCAGGAGTATTTCGCCGACGGCACAACCGAGGACATCATCACCGAGCTGTCGCGCTTCCACTCGCTGTTCGTCATCGCCCGCAACTCGTCCTTTTCCTACAAGGGGAAGTCGCCGGACGTCCGGCAGGTCGGGCGGGAGCTGGGCGTCCGCTATGTGCTGGAGGGCAGCATCCGCAGGGCGTCCAACAGAATTCGGGTGACGGGGCAGCTGATCGATACGCTGAGCGGCAGCCATATCTGGGCGGAGCGCTACGACCGCGTGCTGGAGGACGTCTTTGCAGTCCAGGAGGAACTGACGCAAAGCATCGTGCGTGCGATCGCGCCATACATTTCCGAGGCAGAGGTCGCGAAGGTGCGACGGCGGCGCCCCGACAGCCTGAGCGCGTACGAGAAAGCCATCCGCGCGCACGCCAAAGCCTGGAACGCCTGGATGAAATCGGACCGCGCCCTGTGCGACGAGGCGATCGGCGAGGCTCGCGAGGCGTTGTCGATAGACCCCGACAGCACGATCGCGCTGGCGGCATTTTCACTCGCCCACTTTCAGCATCTCGCACGCGGCACCGCCGCCGATCGCGACACTGCGTGGCGAGAAAGCATGGCGGCCGCGACGCGGTCGACCGAGGTGGATCGTGCCGAAGGCTTCGGCCATGTCATGAGAGGGATGCTGCTCGCGTCGATGCCGGAACAGACGCGGCTCGACGAGGCGCGGGAATGCGCTCGACGCGGCCACGACCTGAACCCGCATGACATGCGGTCGTTGATGGGTCTGGCCTACGTCGAGACCCTGGTGGGAAACCCCGAGCGCGCGATGGAGCTTCTGCGGCAGGCCTTGCGCGTCAGCCCGCGCGATCCCATGCGGCCCAACCTGCACCAGCAACTCACGATGGCGAGCTTTGGCGCGAAGCAGTACGCCAACGGCGTTGCCTACGCTCAGCTCGGCATCGGCGAGGCGCCCGACCTTCCCCCGTTGCACCTTTACCTCGCCACGAACTACGTCGGGCTGGGTGAGATCGAGAAGGCCAGAGCCGCGATGGCGGAGGCCCGTCGCATCGGACCGGAATTTGCCCAACGCCATTTGACAGGCGCGTTCGTCGGGGTGGACCGCGAGCGCCAATGGCTGTTCGCGCGAATCGCCGCCGGTCTCGAGGACCCTGCCACGGCGGACGCCTTGCGATGACCGATCAGCGCCGCCTCGCCGCCATCGGTTCGGCCGACTTCGCGGGCTACGCGCGGCTGACGGGCCGGGGCGGGGCCTGAGAGGAGTGATCCCATGACGACGAGGGCAAGTGGAAGTGCTGGCGGGCTATCGATCCGCATTACGCGCGCTGACCGCCTGGGTTTCCGGCTCGACGAGCAGACCAAGGGACTGATCGAGCGCGCAGCGCAGCTCGAGCGGCGCAAGGTCAGCGACTACTGCCTGACCGCCATCACCGACGCCGCGCGCCGGACGATCGCCGAGCACGAGACGCTCAGCTTGTCCGAGCGCGACCGGGCGGCATTCTTCGAGGCGATCATCGACCCACCCGCGCCGAGCGAGCGGCTCGCGCGCGCATTTGCGGAGCATGGCCGCCGCGTCGGCACGTGACCGGTGGGATCGTCTGAACCTGATCTTGCCATCGTCCCGCTGGAGGGCGGCCACGACCGGACCGACTTCTCCTGCGGCGTCGAGAGCCTCGATCGCTGTTTCCAGACCCAGGCCGGACAGGATGTGCGTCGGCGTGCCAATGGCGTATTTGTGCTGGCGGACAAGGCCGAGCCACGTCGCGTGCTCGGCTACTACACACTCTGCGCCACCGCGCTTCCACCCGGGAATGTGCCGGAGGCAGCGCGCAAGCACATCCCGCGCTATCCTCTGGTCAGTGCCACACTGATCGGGCGGCTTGCCGTGGCGATCTTCCCGGTTGTCGGACGCGCTGCAGCTGCCGATGCCGACAGTGGAGCGGCTGGTGGCGGCATCATGACCCACGCTTCCATCGTACGGTCGCCCAGCACTGAAGGCACGGAGCATCGAGTCCAAGTCGGGTCGGCCTGACCCTCCGGTGATGGGCTGCCACGCGCTAGCTCCCGGGCTGGTTTTTTCGAGCTGCGGGAGCCTGAATCTGCGAGGGCGTTCATGGTCGACACCGGACGAAGCAGCGCCGTTTCGATGCGCAAGGCGCAGGTTGCCGCGACCGCACAGGCTTCGTACGATCCCGACAGGATTCCGGAGGAAGTGCCATCGATGCGCGAGCAGCGCAGACTGGCAGCGATCGTCGCGGCGGACGTGGTCGGCTACTCCCGCCTGATGGGCAGGGACGAGAGCGGCACCCTGGCGCGCCTGAGGGAACACCGAAAGCAGCTTCTGGAGCCGGCACTGGCCCGCCACGGTGGGCGGCTAGTCAAGCTGACCGGAGATGGCGCGTTGATGGAGTTCGGCAGCGCCGTGGAGGCACTGTCCGCGGCCATAGAGTTCCAGCAGGCCATGACCGACGGCGAAGTTGAGCGGCCAGAGGCGGAGCGACTGATCTTCCGAGTCGGAGTGCACCTGGGTGACGTTATCGTCGACGGCGATGACCTTTACGGGGATGGCATCAACATCGCCGCCAGGCTCGAGGCCGAAGCGTCAGCGGCCGGCATCGTGGTCTCGGGTGCCGTGCACGAAGCCACGGCCGGTCGACTCAAGGCCACGTTCGAGGACCTGGGCCGGCTCGCGCTGAAGAATATCGAGCGGCCGGTGCAGGCCTTCGCAGTTCGGTGGCTGTCGAACGATTGGCTACTCGCGTTGACCGTCTCTTCTCCGCCGGCAACCGCGGTCTCTGCTCCATCCGACACTCCGCTACCGCTACCCGACAAGCCGTCCATCGCCGTATTGCCGTTCCAGAACATGTCGGGCGATCCCGAGCAGGAGTACTTCGTGGATGGCCTCGTTGAGGACATCATCACCGCGCTGTCGCGCTACAAATCCCTGTTCGTGATCGCCCGCAATAGTTCGTTCACCTACAAGGGCCGCGCCGTCAACATCAAGCTGGTTGGACGCGAACTCGGCGTGCGCTACGTCCTCGAAGGCAGCGTACGCAAGGCCGGCAATCGCGTGCGAATCACAGGACAGCTCGTTGATGCAGTCAGCGGCGCGCACGTGTGGGCAAACCGCTTCGACCGCGACTTGACGGACATCTTTGCCTTGCAGGATGAGGCAACACAGAGTGTCGTTGCCGCTGTCGAGCCTAACCTGCGCTTCGCGGAGATTGCCCGGAAGACCCACGTTCCGACGCAACACCTCAACGCCTACGATCTGTATCTGCGGGCGCTCGCCGATTTCGACAATTTCACCGAGAACGGCCTGACGGCCGCTGAGGGTTTGTTGCGCCGCGCCGTCGAGATTGATCCAAGCTACTCGGACGCATGGACCTTGTTGGCCCAGGCCCTGTTTCATCAGCTCATCGGCGGATGGCGCGTCGGGACGGCTGCGATCGAAGAGGCGAATCAGGCAGCGTCGATCGCGACGAAAGTCGGCCCTGAGAACGGGCTCGCCCATGCAGTTGCCGGTACGTATCCGATGCTGTTCGGGGGATCGATCGACGACGCCGTGGAATTGACCCTTGGCGCGATAGCTCTGCACCCGAACTCCGAGATGGTGCGCCAATGTGCAGGATGGACCTTTCTCTATAGCGGCGAGTTCGACACCGCGCTGGGACACCTCGAGACCGGCCTGCGCATCGCTCCAGTCGGGCGGGGCTTGGGCGTGCTCCTGCATGGGATTGCCCTGACTTGTTTTTTCCAACGCCGCTTCAACGAGGCGATCGACCAGGCAAGCCGAGCGCTGGCAAAAATGCCCCAGAATCCACACGTATGGCGGGTCAAGGCTGCGGCGTTGGCCCATGCAGGACGCATCGACGAAGCGCGTGATGCCCTAGGCCAATTGTTGACGCTGGCTCCCGAATCCTCGATTGCCACGACGAGGGCGTATTTTCGGCATCAATGGATGCGTGACCTGTATCGTGACGGGCTTCGAAAGGCAGGCCTGCCCGAGTGAGAGAGCAGCGCCGCCTCGCCGCCATCGTGTCGGCTGACGTCGCCGGATGCTCCCGGTTGATCCTCCGCTCGGTCCGCGAAGATCATGTACGTGATGGGGCGGCCGGTCGATGCCTCCAAGCGCTCGCCGAGGTCGGCCAGAGCGGTGGCCAATCGCGACTGGCGTGAGGTTAGGGCTTCTCTGATCCTGCGGGGGCTGACACCGGCCGGGCAAGCGGAAGGCAAAGCGCGCGCACTCAGGGCACGAAGGCAGGTAGGCGAACTGCCGCGGCGCACGGTGCCCGAACTCACGATTGGGATGCGGAGTCCAACTGAGCGGACCATGGCAGCGCCCGCCGGCGCGACTCCGCCCTAGTCAGAAGCTGGCCCAACTGGTCTGCCGGTCATGCCAAGATCAGGGGTACGCAACAGAGGATGATCTTCAAAGCCAGCCGCAAACCGCGCGAACGCCCACTGATGCTCGCGGCTTGCCCTGGCGATGGCACCCGTCACGTGGCGCTCGACGAGTTCCGGTCCTATACGGCGCGCCGCCGCCATGGCGGCCTTGGCGTTCTGCGCTATGGCAGCGGCGGGACCCTTTGGGCGAGGGTCCAGACGTTGATCCGAAGAATGTCGGACGATATGAAGCATATCAAATCAGGAGGAATGGATGCTCTCGACCAGTCGTCGCCGGCTAATGTCCGGCGCTCTTGCGGGTGCGGTGGCGGCGCCGGCGATCGCTCGACTCGGCGCCGTCAGCGCACAGAGCGCGTGGAAGCCGGACAAGCCTGTCACGATCTACAATCCGTTGGCAGCGGGTGGCGTCGCCGACGTCCATCTGCGCTTCCTCGGTGAGCGGCTGACGCGCAAGTGGGGCCAGCAGGTGAACGTCGACGTGAAGGCCGGCGCCGGCGCCACGCTCGCCGCGGCGCAAATGGTGAACACCAAGCCCGACGGCTACACCGTCGCCTGCATGACCATCAACAGCCTGCGCTACCCGCACTACCAGAAGACCAACTGGCACCCGCTGCGCGATTTCGCCTACATCACGGGCCTGTCGGAATTCACCTTCGGGGTCGTGGTCAAGGCTGGCTCGCCCTACAAGACGATGCAGGACCTGATCGACGCCGGCAAGCGCCAGCCCGAGAAGCTGAACTACGGCACCTCGGGAATTGGCGGCACCGGCCATCTGCTGATGATCGAGACCGAGCAGGCGACCGGCGCGCGCTTCACGCACATTCCCTACAAAGGTGGCGCGGAGTGGATGCCGGCCCTGCTCGGCGGGCACATCGACTTCGTGCCCGATGGCGCGCAGTGGGCGCCGTTCGTCGAGAACGGGCAGGCGACCCTGCTGGCGATGGCGACAGAGAAGCGTTTCGGCAAGTATCCCGACAAGCCGACCCTGGTCGAGATCGGGATCAACGCGGTGGCTGTCAGTCCCTACGGCCTGGTCGGACCCAAGGACTTGCCCGAGCCGATCGTCTGGGCCTTCCACGAGGCGGTGACCGAGGCCATGACCGACCCCGCCCACCAGCTGCTGCTCGACAAGTTCATCCAGGAGCCGTGGCGCAAGACGCCGACCGAATATCGAGCCTTTGCCGAGAAGTATTACGTCGACGTGAAGCCGATGCTGATGAAAGCCGGGCTGGCCCAGTCGTAATATTCCGGATCAGCCTCGACGCGCACCATGGCCGTGGCGCGTGGCGAGCGGCGTGTGACGGCCGGTGAGCCCGAGGTCTGGTTCACCTCGACGGAATCCTTCGCCAAGGTCCTGTCAGCCGGCAATCGCGAGCTGCTGCGCGTCATCGCGGAGAAGGCGCCCGGCTGCTCCGTCGGTGCTGGGCATCGCATGAGTGCTCGATGGTGCCGCCGTTCGCATGTGGCTCGCATGCTTTGACTCGGAGGAAGGCCTTGCCGGAGCTCGAGCTGCCTGACCGCAGCGCGACCTTGCCGCGGAGGCCGTGCGGCGGGTCCGCGCCGGACAGTGGTAGAACTCCACGGATCAGGATGGACTAGAGGGCGCGAAGGGCGATGCTGCCGGCGCCACGTGCATTTGCCCGAACCTGCGCCCACAGTGCGGTTGGCCAAGCACACGGCCTCGGGGGAAATCGACATGCACAGGTTCAATCTCGCCGGCAAGGTCGGCATCGTGACCGGCGGCAACGGCGGCATCGGCAAGGGCATCGCGCGCGGCCTGCTGGAATGCGGCGCGACGGTCGTGATCGCCGGGCGCAACAAGGCCAAGTGTGAGGAGGCGGTGGCGGACCTCGGCACGATCGGCCCGCCGGTCAGCGCCTTCGTCATGGACGTCACCGTCGAGGCCGAGTGCAAGGCCGTGGTGGCGGAAACGGTGAGGCGCCACGGCCGGCTCGACATCCTGGTCAACAACGCCGGCGGCGGCGCCAACACTGGCGTGCCGGCGAGCCCGCCGGACGAGATGGCCGTCGACGGCTTCCGCAAGATCATCGACGCGAACCTGACCAGCACGTTCATGCTGAGCCAGGCGGCCTATCCGGAAATGAAGAAGGCGGGCGGCGGCAAGATCATCAACCTCGGCTCGATGGCGTCCTACATCGGCGGCGCCCTGTGGACCGCCTACGGGCCCGCCAAGTCCGGCATCGTCCAGCTCAGCAAGAACTGCGCGTCGGCCTGGGCGAAGGACAACATCCAGGTCAACACCATCCTGCCGGGCTACATCGACACCGACATGACAAAGCGCCTGCAGGCCATGACGGCCCTCCACGAACGCGCGCTGGGCCGCACCGCCGCTGGCCGGCTCGGCACGCCCGACGATTTCGCCGGCATTGCGGCCTTCCTCGCCAGCTCGGCGTCGGACTACATCACGGGCGCCGACATCGCGGTCGACGGCGGCATGCTGTGGGGAGTGTAGGAGGGAGACGGTGAGCCTTCGGTCTTCCACCAGGCCCTTGCCATCGCCGAACGCCAGCAGGCGGCGGCTTGCCAGCTGCGCACCGCCACCAGCCTGAGCAGGCTTTGGCAACGACAGGGCAAGCGAGCCGAGGCCCGAGAGATTCTCGCCCCGATCTACGGCAGGTTCACCGAGGGCTTCGAGACCGCCGATCTACAGGTTGCGAAGGCGCTGCTCGAGCGCCTGACCTGACGGAGCAACTGCCGGAGCAACTGCCCCTGGTCGGGACGCCTGCCCGCTCAGGCTTTCCTTGCTCGGCGCTGCAATCCCATGCAAGGCGTGCCGTCCTTGCGTGTGTAGATCGCCGGCTTTCCTTCCGGCGGGCTGAACAGATCGATATCCGCATAGTGGGCGGCGTCCGACGCGATGCGCGATCCGACTTCCAGGACCATCGCGTCCTCCAACGAGCGGTTCTGCAGGCAATGTCCGTTGGCCTCGCCCGCCTTGAAGCCCGCGGCGTCGCCGGCCTTCATTGTTTCGGCGCCACCGTCGGTGACCAGCGTGATCTCGCCGCGCAGGACATAGATGAACTCGTCGGCCTCCGTGTGCCAATGGCGCTGGCTCGACCATGCGCCCGGTGGCAGACGCAGGAGATTGACCCCGAACTGTGTCAGATTGGCTGCGTCACCAAGCTTGGTCCGCTCTCGCGACAGGCAGGGCTCGTCATGGGGCGGCGGGTACAGCGTCCCGACCACTGAAGCCAGAGCCGGGATATCGATCTTCTTGCTCATGCCACCGATCTCGGCCTCGAGCCCATGCGCCGTCAAGATTGATTGATTCAATCAAGAACCGAAGCCCGGCGCCAAGCCGCAGTCCCGGCAATCGGCCGAACCATAGCGCGCTAGCGCTCGCCGAAGCTTCCCGGCGCCGGGAAGTTCTTTCGTGGAAGTATCACGCCGAGGTCGGCGTGCCCGGCCCGCTGCTGACTCCGGGGCGGCAAAGCCGGGGGACGGAGAGCCCGCTTGACGCGCCGTCACGTCGGCCAGAAGCTTGACCACAATGGGAAGAGCCTTGGGAGAAGCCGCAACCATGTCTGCACCCAGTGCCGCCAAACCTGGCGTCTTCAGAAAAGGCGGCCGCGCCGATCCGGCCAATATTCACATCGGCCTCCGATTGCGTGGAGCGGCTATTGCGGTGATCGACGCCTGGCGGCGCCAGCAACCAGACTTGCCGACGCGACAAGAGGCAATCCGCCGGCTTGTCGAGCTGGGCCTCGCGAAGGGGAAAGCGAAGCGGTGACCAGCCTCCTCCGCCTTGCGGCTGCGTTCTGGATCGTTGTTGCGATCATCGGACCGGAGGCCATCGCACAGACCACGACATCAGATCCGAAGGCGGCACGGTGTGCCCAACTGCTCGCCTTTTGGGACCGATACGGGGTGCGCCGCAGCGAAGGCGGCGGCGGTCCGGGCATGACGCGCCTTGGTGCTGGCGTCGACTGCGACAAGGGCCGCTATGACAGCGGCATCAAGGCAATGGAAGGCCTGATCCGGCAGAACGGGTACACGGTGCCGCCGCCTTGAGGCGGAAGCGGCTTCGAAGAGCTGCGCGAGTGACATTTGCCGGCGGAGTTCCGCGATGGCGCGCGACACGCGGGAGATCGGCCCCATGCCGCTGGGGAGCGATCGTGGGCCCTGGCCAAGGCAAAGGGCCTATGGGGCGTGCGTCCGCTGCCGTGGTTGGGCGTAACGTAGCGCAGTACGCCTGCATCTGCCCGTACATCGCGATGCGCCTGTGAGACGCGCCCGCGGCACGGCCGATCGGCCAGCAACGTCTGGCGGGCAAACGAGGGCGGCCCCCGCGAACCGGGGCGGAATCACGGGGGCCTCACCATGCCGAGCTGAATGTGTGGGATGGAACGGCAGGGTTGGCGCAAAGATAGCGCCAGCGCTCACATGGCACACCCTGTCGGGTCTGACAGGTGAGGCCGATCGGGTAACGCGAGCAGGGTCTTTGGTGACAGTTCGCCGAGCTTCACGCCGCGCCGCGGTGGCTACGGCGCGCGCTGGTGCCGGTCGAATGCGTCAAGCCTATCCGGTGTGCTGGGCGCACAGGTTGCCATACCGTAGGCGGCAAGAACCTCGAGGCAATCGTTCGTTCAATGCAGAGGGGCGGCGTGAAGCCTCGGCGTGGTTCGACCTGTTCAACATGACAGGGTCACGTATATGCGCCACTGGCGCTAGGATTGCAGCCAACGATGCCGAGACCTTCCCCATGCGCTTCGGCAGGGCGAGGCCCCCGCGTTCTGCCCTGGCCGCGGGGGCCGACTGGCCCGGGGAATCGGCCCGCAATCGACTCGGTGAGGGGTCTAGGCGACGCCAATGCCTACAGGCGCGGAGGAACATTCCCGATGGTTCTTCCCGAGGGGCAATGTACTGAGTTGGGAGGCGGGCGATGGACAGTGTGCGCGAACGGGTTAGTCGGGTTCTAGCCAAGCAGTTTCAGGTCCCTGATGAGCGCGTCACCGAGGCGGCCACGCTAGACAAGGATCTGGGTGCAACGAGCCTCGATCTTGTCGAAGTAGTGATGTCGCTCGAGGATGAATTCTCAATTGATATTTCCGACGACGAATCGTCTCGACTGAGCACTGTCGGCGACGTTTTGGCGTGCGTTGCGGCAGGCGTGAGGCGCGGGGGTTCGGCTCGAACTTTGTAGGCGACGGGGCGAACCACTCTCAGGGAAATGACGCCCGCTCGCTCCCCATCGCTTGCGTGCGTCTGTCGCCTGGAGAGAGTCTCGGGCGACGCGAGCGGTAGCAGGCTGGACGGCGCCGCAACGAGCCCGGCCGGCGCTCGTCGGCCGGGCTTGCGCCATTGCTCTAGGATAGTGAGTGGACGCATAGTACCCCTTGTATAAGCACGCGCAAGGGGAGGATTCTGTGCCGCGCGTCAACAAAAAAGGCGCTTCGATCCACTACAGGGGCGAAGGTGATGGACCAACGCTCGTCCTCGCGCACAGCTATACCAATCGCAGTGAGACTTGGTACGAGCGCGGCTACGTTGCGGCCTTGAAGCCGAAATACCGCCTCGTCCTGATCGACGCTCGCGGTCAAGCTCGGGGGAGAGTGGGTGACGCCTCAACTTCGCGAGCGTCTCCTGAAGAATGTACAGCCGCCTTGAAACCCGCGCAACAATTCGGGTGATCTCGCGCAATCATCGGGCAACCGCGGCGCCCGTACTCTCCCACCATCGACGGACGGCAACCCGCCGGCCAGCAAGCAAATGGAGAGAGTCATGAGCATCATCGAGCTGAACATTTCCGAGATCGACACCGTTGTCGGCGGCGTCGATCGTAGCCCGACGCCGAGCATCCCGAACAAGACCGCGATGGCCGTGCCCAACATGGCAGCGTACTCGGCCCGGCCTACCTCTACCTATTCCTCGTACAGCGCGAGCAACCTGCAGAAGCGCATCGAGCTGCTCTAGGAGGCCCTGTCCAGCGTCCAATCCTCTCGCTCAAAGAGAGGCGCCCGGCCGGGAGACTGGCCGGGCTTTTCCCCCAACCACCTATGTCGAGGGGAAACGGACGCGTATGCTGTTGCGGCGGAGGGCCCGCGGCCTTATCGTCGCGCTACCGGGCGATGGGTGGCAGGACGATTGAGTAAGACCCTGTCAAACCTGACAGGCTCGCCAGTTCGTCAGGGTGGCGGCATTGTGTTGGCAACCGTGAGGTGCCACTCTGAAGGAAGCCAGTCCCCGGTCAGCCCTGAAGAGCCGGCACATTCTCACGGCCAGGCCCCGCGCGGCGGCGTCCCAAAGTTAAGCGCGGGGCCGCCCAGCTAGTTGGCTCCTTCAATTGAGCGATTGACGCTCCGGCCCTTGGGCCGTTCTGGCCAGCCCCTGCGCAAACCTGACAGGATCACCCCCCTGCGCGATGGCGCTATCGTGCCGCCCAACCATTCTTGGGCGCTCGCACCCGACATCGCCCCTGTATGGCCAGGTCCCGGCGCTCCCACGCACCGCCAAGACGGAGGGCGCAGGGCCGACCAAAGGCTAAACCACTTGGGAAGGGAAGCGAGCATGACTGATCGCCAGACCTTGGCCGCGCTGGCAGTGCGCGACCTCTGCAGGGCCATCGCTGTCTTGACGAGGCTGGCAAGAGGACCAGCGACCAACTGCGAGCTGAGGCGCGTCGCGGGATGGCCGGGAGACAGCTTTCGCAGCCCACTTAGGCAGATGGAACAATACAGCTTGATACAACGCACGACGATGACCGGGCGAGGACGGGTGCGGTGGACGCTGGCAACGCGGGCAGGTCCCGCAATCGCGGAATCTCCGCAGTCAACACGAGCGGCCCTGAGCCCCCGAGATGCGGGCGCTGTCCGCCCATTCAGGCGGCGGTTCGGCATCTTTGACGGGCTGCGCCGCCTTACGCGTTTGCTCGACCATCCAGTCTCTACACACAACCGGCACCAGCGCGCGCGATAACCACTGCGGCGCGGGCAGCTCGGCGAACAGCCACCAAAAGGCCCCGCTCATGTTGCCCGATCGGCCTCACCTGTCAGACCCGACAGGGGGAGTGCTGGCGCTATCGTTGCCGCCAACCAAGCTGAGGGCACACACCCCGACTTAGCCCGCTTGGCCAGGCCCCGCGTTTTCCCCGCCCACCCTGGGGGCGTGGGGCCGACCGAGTCGCCCTTTGGAACCTTCGCCGATGCTCAGCCGCCTCGCCCGCGCTGCCGACTTCGTCACGGCCCTGCAGGCTGCCAGCCGCCAGAAACCGGCCTCTTGGCACTCCATCGCGTCGATAGGCGAGGCCGCCGGCATCACGGATGATCCGGCCCAGCTCGAGCAAGCCGCCGGCGACGCCGAGCGCGCTGGGCTTGTCGAGCGATGGAGCAACCACGTTCAGCTCACGGCCAAGGGACGTCGCTTGGCTGCCGAATGAGACAGGAGCCCGTCTGCTGTCGGGGCCCCGAGGCAACCCCCGGCAAATCTGCCCGCCAGCGCACGCCCGGCCGGTCGACCGTCTGCCGGCGCGTCCCGAGGCGAATCGCGTCCTACGGCGCAATTCGGCAGGCGGCATCGCCTCGATTGAGGCTGTTCCCTTTCAGGCCCGTCGCTGGCTATCCTTTGCACCGGCGCTGCGGATAAACCCCGCTACCCACGGCCGCAGCGCCAGGCCCGCCCCTATGCACGCCACGGGGCGGGCCACCCCCGGGCGGGGGCTATCGCTTGCCCTTCGCCTTCGCGGCGAGGCCCATCTCGACCAGCCGGCGGATCGCCTCTGAGCGCGTCATCGGCTGTTCGCTGGCGGCGCCCCATGCGTCGATTGCCTCGATAAGCGGCGGGGGAAAGCGGGCGCCAATGAGCGGGTCTTTGCCTGTCGCCGGCCTGCCGCGCTTTTTAGGTTGAACCTTTATTGACTTCGCCATGATTTAGGTTCTACCCTAAAGGCGAGCCGGATGGAAGTTCGCACCTTCCGTCCGGCTCTGACCGTAAACCCCGCCTTTGAAAAGGAACCGGGATCCATGGCTACCGCCAGCAATACCACACCACCCCGAGCGCTGCCCGATGCGCCCGTGGACAAAGTCCGCACCCTGGTCGAGATCGACCACCGGCGCGCATCGATCGCCGTGCATGTCGCCAGCGACATCACGCGCGCTGCCCGGACGGCAACTAGCCTGTGGCTGCCGCCGGAGAAGGCCGAGGCGCTGGCCCGCGAGCTGTTGTCCGGCGTCGAGGCGTAGCGTTCGCATGAGAGCACTGTGGCATGGACGCAGCCGCAGGGAGGCTGCCGCCATGGGTAAGCCAGCCAGCAGGAAGCCCAAGCCGCCCGTCGTGTGGGGCCTACGAGAATGGCCAGACCATCATCACGCACGCGGCCTCGCGCTGGGCGCGGGACCTGCCGGCGGTTCGCCTGCATGCCCTGCGTAACACGATCGATCACATGTCAGATTGCGTCGACGCCTTTGACGCAGCGGCGGCGCTGCCGGAGAAGCCGCAGTGGCTCATGGTCTCGATGACCATCACGGTATCCTGCCAGTTGATGCTGCAGGCAATCGAAGAAATGCGGGCAGTTCTCGCCCTGTCGCCGAGCCTGCGGGCCGTCGTCGCGCGGGTCGAGGCCAGCAAGCGGGCGGGAGGTGCAGCATGAGCCGCCCGACCACCCCGCCGGAGCCCGCCAGCGTCCTGCCGAAGGACGAGGCGCCTGCCGTCTTCCTCGTACAGGCCAACGCCTACCGGAGCGATTTCAGCCTGATATGGGCAATAATGGCGGATGGGGTGGGATTCGAACCCACGGTGAGCGTGAACCCACGCCGGTTTTCAAGACCGGTGCCTTAAACCGCTCGGCCACCCATCCTCGAGCGCCTCTGAACTCACCTAACCCGGGCCTTCTAGCGAAGGGCACGCCGGAACGAAAGCTGAATTGGTCATGAGCAAAGAGCCCAGCGTGGCTGCAAAACGACAAGCGCCCAAGCGCCGTTCGCCCCGCTGGCAAACCTGACAGGCTTCGACTGGCGCGCGTTGCCGCTATCGTTGCGGTAACCATGCCGCGAACCTTCCCCGTGCACCTCGGCATGGCCAGGCCCCGCGTTTCGGCCCCGACGCGCGGGGCCGCCCATTTGGACGGCCGTTCCCCTGCAGAGCCGTCGCAGCGCTAGTCCCGGTAGAACAGGAGGCCGCGCACCGAGTAGTGGGTGAACCAGCCCTCCCTGGCGGCGACGCTCTTGATCGGCTCGTTGTCGGGAGACAGTGAATAGCCACGGGCGGCCATGCCGGCGATCCAGTACTCGGCAGGCTGGCAATTCACGTGGTGATGGCCGTCCTGCCCGGGACCGGCGTACGTCATGGCGACCACGCGGCCGTTGGCCAGCGTGTCGAGGAAGTTGTCGACCTTCTCCGGCAGGATGTGCTCGGCCACCTCGCAGCTCCAGACCAGGTCGACGGGCATGACGTAGGGGCCGGCCAGCAGGTCGTGATGGGCGATCGGGAAAACGCCGCGGCGCACATTGATCATCAAGCCGTCTATGCCGTGCGCGATCACGCCGAGGCGCGAGAAGAACTTCGCGGCGTGGCCTTCGCCGCATCCGACGTCGAGCACCGAGTCGATGGCGAAGCGCTCGACGAGATAGCGCCAGAGCGCCGGGTTCCATCCGAAGGCGTCGCCGTGACGGACGTTGCCGCCGAGATCGGGCCGCGCGTTGTCGACGACAAAGACGTGCACCAGGACTCTCCATGAAGAAGCGCCGCAAGCTGCCAGGCTCCGGGCGCGGCTACCGTGTCTACGCGCCGATCGGCCCGCAGGAAAGGGGCTGGCGGCGAGCGGAATCATGGCCTCGCCAGGTGCCGTGAACCATGCGAGCGTGGGCCAGGCATGGGGGAGGCGAGGGGCATGCATCAAGCCGACGGCGCGACGGTGCAGGCGCACTACACGACGGACGACATCGCTGGCCGCATCGTGGCGGCAGTGCGAGCGGTGCTGGGCGACGACACGCCGCTCACCCCGGACATCCTCGCGCAGATCGATCACTTCCACGGCGGCGGTCTCGCCGCGACGCGCGACCTGGTCGCGGTGCTGCAGCCGCAGGCCGGCGAGAGGATCCTCGACATCGGCAGCGGCATCGGCGGGCCGGCGCGCTGGATCGCCAGCAAGCACGCCTGCCACGTGACCGGCATCGACCTGACGCCGGCCTTCTGCCTCGCCGCCGAGCAGCTCAACCAGGCGACAGGCCTCGCCGGGCAGGTCCGCATCGTCGAGGGATCGGCGCTGGCGATGCCGTTCGACGACGGCAGCTTCGATCGCGCCTATTCGCAGAACGTCGTCATGAACATCGCCGACAAGCCGGGCTTCTATCGCGAGGCCTCGCGGGTGCTGAAGCCGGGCGGGCTGCTGGCGTTGTCCAACGTGGCGGCCGGCCCCAACGGCCCGCCGCGCTTTCCCGTCCCGTGGGCGACCTCGCCCGAGGCGAGCTTCCTGTCGTCGCCCGCCGAGACGCGGGCCGATCTCGAGCGGGCAGGGCTCGAGATCCTTCGCTTCGAGGATACCTCGGCCAAGATGGCGGCCGCGCGCAAGGCGTTGCGGGAGCGGCTCGAGCGCGAGGGATTGCCGCCGCTGGGCTTCCACGTGTTCATGGGCGAACGCCTCCTGGAAGCCCAGATCAACGGCGCGCGCAACGCCGAGGAGGGTCGTATCTCCAGCGTCGAAGCCCTCGTCCGCAAGCCGGCTGCCTGAGCGAGCACAGTCGGCCGACGGGTGGCGGCAAAAGAGAGCCAGCCCGGCTGTCCGGTCTGCCTGCTCGTGTGTCCTCATGATAGCGGGTGGCCAGGTCCACGCACTTCCGCTCGAAGGACACCATGATCGACGCAACTCGACCCTCCTCCGACGCAACGTCCTTGCGGTGCGTCACAGCCAGGTCCCTGATTTCAAAGGCCAATGACGCAAAGACGCAAATGACGCAAGATTCTCGCCCGAGTTTCCACGGCCGGCCCGGTACCACGGCCATCGCATGCGACCGCAAGACGGGGGGTGCGACCGCACCGGGCGTTCCAAATGGTTTCTTGCGGTCGCGCCAACCCCTTGATTCCAAAGGATGCGACCGCAAGCGACCGCACCGACCGCAAGAAAAGACCATCGTTTTACTTTTCAGGCCGGCGCGCGTCGCTCTCTGCGGGCGGCCGGCGCCTTCCCGGGTCTGTCAGAAGAGACGCGCTGTCCCCTGACGAAAGCCTCAGCCGACCTATCCACGGTTGGCACCCGCCCGGCTGCCAAAAATATTGCAAGATTCAGAGCTAGTTGGGTATCTTTCCTAACCTCGGACGCAAACACTGGCGGGCCGCCTCCATGAACATGCGACGATCCCTGACGATCACTCGACGAGGGCTGTGGGCGGCGACGCTGTTGCCCCTGTCGGCACATGCCCAGTCGGCCGATGCACGCTTCTCCGCCTTCCTGCAGGGCATCCGCGCGGAAGCGCAGAAGGCCGGGGTCGATGCCGGCACGCTCGACCAGGCGCTGGGCTCGGCGCGCGAGCTTCCCGTGGTCATGGAGCAGGCGCGCAACCAGCCCGAGTTCAAGATGACGTTCGAGCGCTATCTCGAGATCGTCGTCTCCAACGAGCGCGTGCAGCGGGGCAGGATGCTGCTGCGCGAGAACCGCGCGCTGATCGACCGCTTCGCCGCGCCGGCCGGCATTCCCGCATCGACCGTCACCGCCCTGTGGGGCATCGAGAGCAACTACGGCACGCGGCTCGGCGACTTCGAGGTCGTGTCGGCGCTGGCGACGCTGGTGTACAACAACTTCCGCGCCCAGTTCTTCCGCAGCCAGCTGATCGCCGCGCTCAAGATCGTGAGCCAGGGCCATATCGGTCTGCACGCCATGAAGGGATCGTGGGCCGGCGCCATGGGCCAGTGTCAGTTCATCCCGACCAGCTTCCAGGCCTATGCCGCCGACGGCGACGGCGACGGCCGCAAGGACATCTGGGGCAACAAGGCCGACGTGTTCGCCTCGGTGGTGAACTACCTTCGACGGGTCGGCTGGCGGCCCGGACTCAGCTGGGGCCAGGAGGTGCCGCCCGGCACCGGCGTGGGCAAGGACATGCGGATCGTCCGGCCGGCCGGCCCCAATGGGCCCGCCTTCGCCACATCGGAGAATTTCCGCGTCATCCTGCGCTGGAACCAGTCCGACTTCTTCGCCCTGGCCGTCGGGCTGCTGTCGGACCGGATCGCCGCGGCGTGATGGCGGGTATGGATGCCCGGCACCCCCAACATGATGTATCATGCGGCGCACATGTCTCTAGCCGTAGCTAGCTCACGCATCATGCCGTCCTCCCTGCGCGCAGCGCGGGGAGGTGCCCCCGTAGGGGGCGGAGGGGTCGAGGGCGACACACGTACGGCTGGAACATTCGTCATGAAGCATGGACGGACGCTTCGACCGAGGCTCCTGACCCCTCCGCCCCGTATGACGGGGCACCTCCCCGCGCTGCGCGCAGGGAGGACACCTTGAACGTGAGCTCGGCCGCCCGTCCTACGGCGGAGGGGGTCGAGATGTGTCCACTCCCCAGCAGCTTCGCTGGGGACGAGAGTGAATGGCGTCCCTGCCTTCGCCTGGGCCTGGCCGCCGTGCTGGCGCTGTCGCTCGCCGCCTGCGGCTCGTCGGGCAAGGGCAGCGCCCCCTCGGCGTCGGTGCAGCAGCGCGGCACCTACAAGGTCGGGAACCCGTACAAGATCGAGGGCATCCTCTATACCCCCAAGGAGGAGTTCAACCGCGTCGAAACCGGCGTCGCGTCGTGGTATGGGCCGGGCTTCCACGGCAAGTCGACCGCCAACGGCGAGCGCTACGACCAGAGTGACCGCACGGCAGCCCATCGGACCCTGCAGATGCCTTCGATCGTCCGCGTGACCAACCTCGAGAACGGCCAGTCGACGGTCGTGCGCATCAACGATCGCGGCCCGTTCGCGCGCGCCCGGGTCATCGACCTGTCGCGCACCGCCGCCGAGGAGCTCGACGTCATCGGCAAGGGCACGGCACGGGTGCGCATCGAGCAGCTCCAGGCCGAGAGCCTGGCGGTCAAGGAAGTTGCGCTGAGCGGCGGCGGCCCGGCCGAGCAGCATGCCGCGGTGGCCCAGCTCGCCAACGGCAGGCGGTCGCCGGCCGCCGCGCCGCGCGCGGTCGAGGTCGCAACGGCGCCGCCACCGCCGCCGCCGTCACCGCCTCAGCAGCAGCCCCTGCAGATGGTGTGGAACGGCGCCCCGGACCAGGTCGTCGTGGAGACGAGCTCCGGCGCCGCGCCGGCCGGCACGTCCGTGGCGTCGCTGGTCCGCACGGCGGCGCCCGCGGCGCCGGGCGCCGGGGCCGGGGCCGGGTTCTATGTCCAGACCGGCGCGTTCTCGACGGCGCAGGGCGCCGAGCGCCAGCGCGATGCCGTGCGCAGCTACGGCACGACGGAAGTTTCCCAGGGCTCGGCCGGCGGGCGCGACGTCTTTCGCGTCCGCCTCGGGCCCTACACAACCCCTGATGCCGCCGGCATAGTGGCCGACCGGCTGAAGCGGTCTGGCTATGGTGATGCTCGTGTCGTGGCTAACTGATCGACTGCGCCCCGTGACGGGGCTGATCGCGATGGCGGCGCTCGCCGCGCCGTCGCTCGAGGTTCGTGCGCAGCAGGGTGACGCGCCCGCTGCGCCGGTCGAGCTGGCGCAGCAACAGCAGAAGCCACCGGCCAAGCCGCGCTCGGGCAAGCCGGCCGGGCCGTCGGCGGCCAGCAAGGTCGAGGCCCTGCCGCCGTCGCAGATCGGCATCGGCACGCTCGCCAAGCAGGCCTTCATGGTCGATCCGCAGACCTCGACGGTGCTGCTGTTCAAGGATGCCGACAAGCCGATGCATCCGTCGTCGATGTCCAAGATGATGACGATCTACATCGTCTTCGAGGAGCTCGCGGCGGGCCGCCTGAAGCTCGACACGCGCTTCCGGGTGAGCGAGCGGGCGCGCGCCATGGGCGGCTCGCGCATGTTCGTCGAGCTGGGCAGCGAGGTCACGGTCGAGGATCTGATCAAGGGCATGATCGTGCTGTCGGGCAACGATGCCTGCGTCGTGGTCGCCGAAGGGATGTCGGGCACCGAGGAAAGCTTCGCCGAGCGCATGACCAAGAAGGCGCGCGAGCTCGGCATGACCGGTTCGGTGTTTAAGAACTCGTCGGGCTGGCCGGCCGAGGGGCAGTGGACGACGGCGCGCGACCTCGCGGTGCTGTCGTGGCGGACCATCGACGACTACCCGCAGTACTACAAGTACTATGCCGAGACCAACTGGACCTACAACAACATCAAGCAGGACAACCGCAACCGCCTGCTCAAGACGACCGCCGGCACCGACGGGCTCAAGACCGGCCACACCGAGGAGGGCGGCTACGGCCAGGCGACATCGGCGATCCGCGACGGGCGGCGGCTCATCCTGGTGGTGAACGGCATGGTGTCGATGGCCGAGCGGGCGCAGGAAACCTCGCGCCTCATGGAATGGGGCTTCCGCGAGTTCGCCAACACGACCCTGTTCCGCGCCGGCGACACGGTCGCCGAGGCACCGGTGTGGCTCGGCACGCAGGACACGGTCCCGCTGGTCGTGGGACGTGCGGTGCAGGTCACGGCGCCGATCGGGCAGGCAGTGTCGCCGCGCGTGGTCGCCAAGTACGACGGCCCGCTGCCGGCGCCGATCGCCAAGGGAACGAAGCTCGGCACCGCCGCGGTGACCCTGCCCGATGGCCGCGTCATCGAGTACGCGCTCGAGGCCGGCGTCGACGTGCCGCGCAAGGGCGTGCTCGGCCGCGTGACGGCGATGATCAGCCACTACCTGTTCGGCTGGTGGTCGTGACGGGAGCGACGCGAGGACGCTTCATCACACTGGAAGGCGGCGAGGGCACGGGAAAAACGACGCAGGTGACGCGCCTCGCGGCGTGGCTCGGGGCGCGCGGCGTCGGCGTCGTCACGACGCGCGAGCCGGGCGGCTCGCCCGGCGCCGAGATGATCCGCAAGCTGCTGGTCGAGGGCCCGGCCGAACGGTGGGACGGCATGACCGAGGCGCTGCTGCATTTCGCCGCCCGGCGCGACCATCTGCGCTCGACCGTGTGGCCGGCGCTCGATCGGGGGATGTGGGTAGTCAGCGACCGCTTCGCCGATTCGACGCTCGCCTACCAGGGCCATGGGCACGGCGTCGACCGCACCGTCTTCGACCGGCTCTACGCCGTCGCGGTCGGCGATTTCCGGCCCGACCTCACGCTGGTCCTCGACCTGCCGATCGAGATCGGGCTGGCGCGGGCCGCCCGGCGGCGCGGCGCGGAAACGCGCTACGAGAGCCTGCCGGCGGATTTCCATGCCCGCGTGCGCTCGGGCTTCCTCGCGATCGCGCGCGACGAGCCCGCCCGCTGCGCGGTGATCGACGCCGGCGCCGACGTCGACGCCACCGCGGCCGCCATCGCGTGCACGGTCGCCGAGCGGCTGGGGGTGTGATGCACAACTCACGCTCATCCGAACCGCGAGCGTCCTTCAAGTCTCCTCCCCAGCTCCGCTGGGGAGGTGTCTCGATAGGCGCTCTCTCCGTCTCCTCCCTAGCGAAGCTGGGGAGGTGTCGCCGTCAAAAGGCTCTTGGCCGCTCCGCGGCCAAAAGCCGAGGCGACGGAGGGGTCATGAGCAGCGTGACTGGGGCCCATGACTCCTCCGCCCCCGATTACGGGGGCACCTCCCCAGCTTCGCTAGGGAGGAGAATGAAAAGCGCGCCCGTACGCGAATGCCCTGCCCGACTACGGGGGAGGAATATGAGATGTGTCCACTCCGTAGCAACGGAGCTGGGGAGGAGATTCGAAGGACGCTCACGGTCCGGAAGGGGAGTGCGGTAATGGCGCGCACCCGGACGAGCGTCGATGCGGGCGAACTCGAGAAGCTCGAATGGCCGTACGACTGGCCGCCGCCGTGGCGCACGGCGCGGCTGGTCGGCCACGAGCCGGCGGAGGCGGCGATGCTGGCCGCCCAAAGCAGCGGGCGGCTGCACCATGCGTGGCTGCTGTGCGGGCCGCGCGGCATCGGCAAGGCGACGCTGGCCTGGCGCTTCGCCCGCTTCCTGCTGTGCGGGCAGGGCGGGGGCGGCCTGTTCGGCGGCGCGCCCGAAAGCCTCGACGTGGTGGCCGGCACACCGGGCCGCTCGCTGGTCGATGCGCGCTCGCATCCCGACCTGTTCCATCTCCGGCGCACCCTCGACGACAAGGGCAGCCGCATCCGTTCGGAGATCGCGGTCGACGACGTGCGCGGCCTCGGCGCCTTCATGCACATGACGCCGGCGATGGGCCAGTGGCGCGTCGCCATCGTCGACGCCGCCGACGAGATGAACCGCAACAGCGCCAACGCGGTGCTGAAGATCCTCGAGGAGCCGCCGCCCAACGCCGTGCTGCTGATCGTGGCACATGCGCCCGGCCGGCTGCTGCCGACCATCCGCTCGCGCTGCCGCCGGCTGGTCCTGAGGCCGCTCGCCGACGAGGTGGTGGTCCGCCTGCTGGGCGAGCACGTGCCGCAGATGCCGGCCGAGGAGCGCGCCGCGCTGGCGCGGCTCAGCGAGGGCAGCATCGGCCGCGCGCTCGAGCTCGCCAACGCCGGCAGCCTCGCGCTCTACCGCGAGATGGTCGGCGTGCTGGCGACGCTGCCCGAGCTCGACATGGTGCGCCTGCATGGCTTCGCCGAGCGCTTCGCGCGCCGCGGCGAGGAGGCCAATGCCGACTGGCGCTCGCTCGGCTACCTGCTCGACGGCTGGGTGAAGAGCCTGGCGCGGCGCGCGGCGCTCGGCGGCGACTCTCCGTCGCAAGCCGTCGGGCTCGCGCCGGCGGAGGCCGGCCTGCACGCCCGCCTGCTGGCCGCGGCGAGCCTTGATCGCTGGATGGAGGCATGGGACAAGGTCGCCCACTTGTTGTCCCGCGCCGACGCCGTCAATCTCGACCGCAAGCAGACGGTGCTCGGCAGCTTCCTGGAATTCCAATCGGCGATGCGTTGAGACGCTGATAACGGCGCTCCGGGAGGGGCGACAGTCCGGAGAAGAGTCATCATGTCGGGCCGCAGCACTTACTACGTCACCACGCCGATCTACTACGTGAACGACGTGCCGCATATCGGGCACGCCTACACCACGCTCGCCTGCGACGTGCTCGCCCGCTTCATGCGGCTCGACGGGCGCGACGTTCATTTCCTGACCGGCACCGACGAGCACGGCCAGAAGATCGAGAAGGCGGCCGCCGCCGTTGGCCTGGCGCCGCAGGCCTTCGCCGACAAGGTGAGCGTGTCGTTCCGCGACCTCGTCACGAAGATGAACTACAGCCCGGACAACTTCATCCGCACCACCGAGAAGCGGCACTACGCGGCCTGCCAGGCGCTGTGGGAGAAGCTCGCGGCGGCCGGCGACATCTATGCCGGCAAGTACGCCGGCTGGTACTCGGTGCGCGACGAAACCTACTTCGTCGAGGGCGAGACCGAGGTCGGCACCGACGGCAAGCGGCGCGCCCTCGCGACCGGCGCCGAGGTCGAGTGGGTCGAGGAGCCGTCCTATTTCTTCAGGCTGTCGGCATGGGCCGACCGGCTGCTCGCCTTCTACGAGCGCAACCCGCGCTTCATCGCGCCGGAGAGCCGGCGCAACGAGGTGATCAGCTTCGTGAAGGGCGGCCTGCAGGACCTCTCGGTGTCGCGCACCAGCTTCAGCTGGGGTGTGCCGGTGCCGGGCGATCCCAGGCACATCATGTACGTCTGGCTCGATGCGCTCACCAACTACATCACCGAGTGCGGCTACCCGGACGAGAGCGCGCCGTTGTGGAAGTACTGGCCGGCCGACCTGCACATGGTGGGCAAGGACATCATCCGCTTCCACTGCGTGTTCTGGCCGGCCTTCCTGATGGCCGCCGGCGTCGCGCCGCCCGAGCGCGTGTTCGCGCACGGCTGGTGGACCAACGAGGGCCAGAAGATCTCGAAGTCGCTCGGCAACGTGATCGACCCGGTCGAGCTGGTCGACACCTACGGGCTCGACCCAGTGCGCTACTTCCTGCTGCGCGAGGTGCCGTTCGGCAACGACGGCGATTTCCAGAGGCGGGCGCTGATCGGCCGCCTGAACGGCGACCTCGCCAACGCCTACGGCAATCTCTGCCAGCGCGTGCTGTCGATCGTGGCGCGCAACTGCGCCGGCCAGGTGCCGGCCAGGGGGGCGCTGACCGATGCCGACACGGCGCTGCTCGGGCGCGCCGGCAAGCTGCTGGAGGTGGTGCGCGCCGAGCTCGCCGAGCAGGCGTTCCATCGCGCGCTGACCTCGATCTGGGAAGTGATCGCCGACGCCAACCGCTACGTCGATGCGCAAGCGCCGTGGGCGCTCGCCAAGACCGACCCGGTACGGCGCGACACGGTGCTGTGGGTGCTGGCCGAGACGATCCGGCGGGTGACCCTGCTGGTGCAGCCCTTCATGCCCGACGCGGCCGGCCGCATCCTCGACCAGCTCGGCGTGCCGGCGGAGCGCCGGCAGTTCGCGGCGTTCGACCACGCGCTCGAGCCCGGGACGGCACTGCCGCCGCCGCAGGGCGTGTTCCCGCGCTTCGTCGAGACGGCCAGGGCGGCGAGCTGATGCTGATCGACAGCCACTGCCACCTCGATTTTCCCGAGCTCGCCTCCGACGAGAGCGGCGTGCTGGCGCGCGCCCGCACCGCCGGCGTGGCCGGCATGCTGACCATCGGCACGCGGCTCGACCGCTTCGCCGGCGTGCGGGCGATCGCCGAGCGCCACGCCAACATCTGGTGCTCGGTCGGGGTGCATCCGCACGAGGCCAAGGAGGAGGGGCAGCGCACCCCCGACCGGCTGGTCGAGGCGGCGCGCCATCCCAAGGTGGTCGGGATCGGCGAGACCGGGCTCGACTTCTACTACGAGCACAGCCCGCGCGCCGAGCAGGCCGAGAGCTTCCGCGCCCACATCGCCGCGGCGCGCCTGACCGGCCTGCCGCTGATCGTCCATACGCGCGACGCCGACGCCGAGACCGGCGACATCCTCGAGGACGAGTTCGCCAAGGGAGCCTATGGCGGGCTGATCCACTGCTTCAGCTCGGGGCGGCGGGTGGCGGAGCGGGCGCTGGCGCTCGGCCTCTACGTCTCGATCTCGGGCATCGTCACTTTCAAGGCGGCCGGCGAGCTGCGCGACATCGTGCGCGACATCCCGCTCGACCGCCTGCTGGTCGAGACCGACGCGCCCTATCTCGCGCCGGTGCCGAGGCGCGGCAAGACCAACGAGCCGGCGTTCGTCGCCCACACGGCGGCCAAGGTCGCAGAGCTGAAGGGCATCAGCCCGGCCGAGCTGGCGGCGGCGACGACCGACAATTTCTTCCGGCTGTTCGACAAGGCGGAGCGCGTGCGGTGCGGGTGACGATCCTGGGATGCGGCACGTCGGGCGGCGTGCCCCGGCCGGGCGGGAAGGGCGGCAAGGGGGAGTGGGGGGCGGCCAACCCCGCCGATCCGCGCAACCGGCGCCGGCGCTGCTCGATCCTGGTCCAGGACCGCGGGCACACCCTGCTGGTCGACACCTCGCCCGACGTGCGCGACCAGCTGCTCGGCGCCGAGGTCGAGCGCGTCGACGCGGTGATCTGGACCCACGAGCACGCCGACCAGGTGCACGGCATCGACGATCTCAGGCCCTACGCGCTGCGCCAGGGCCCGATCGAGGCGTGGGCCGACGGGCGGACGTTCGACATCCTGCGCCGCCGCTTCGGCTACTGCTTCGAGGCCGAGGGCGGCGGCTTCTACAACCCGATCTACCGCTACCGGCCGATCGAGGGTCCCTTCGTGGCGGCGTCGGCCATCCCGGTCGTCCCGTTTGCCCAGGACCACGGCACGACCCGGTCGCTGGGCTTCCGGTTCGGCCCGATCGCCTACGCCAACGACGTCGTGGAGCTGTCGCCGGAAGCCTTCGAGGCAATGAAGGGCGTAGAGGTCCTGATCGTCGATGCCATGCGCTTCCGCCCGCACCCCACGCACGCCCATCTGGAGAGGGCGCTGGAATGGATCGAGCGCGTCGATCCACAACGCGCCTTCTTGACCAATCTGCACGTCGACATGGACTATGCCGAGCTCGATCGCGTGACCCCGGCCCGTGTCAGCCCCTGCCATGACGGATTGACGATCATAGCGGATGGAGATTGATCCATTCATACCAACGGTTTACGGGCCATTCCTCATAGATTGAGCGAAGCGGGACAAAGGCGGCCCGGTCGGCGAATGTTCCTGATCGCCGTGCTGGCCGCCGGCCTGGCGCCCGATCGGGCGTCGGCGCAGGAGGCCCTGGACCCGGGCGGGCTGACGTTTCGCGACTTCGCCCTGAACGACAATGGCGCGAGCTTCAATCGCGGCGACCCGATGATGGCCGGCGGGCCCAACCCGGTGTCGTCGCGGGTTCTCGGCATCGATACCGCCAACGGGTTGGCGCGCGTGCAGTTCACCTCGATCCGGGTCGATGTCGCCCTGCCGCTCGGCTGGCAGGCCACGGAGGACTGGGAGCGGGGTGTTGCCTTCAGCGCCGACAAGCGCTTCCGGCTGATCGTCTGGCGGGTCGACTTCGCGTTCGAGGGCGCCAAGGATGCCGAGCACTACGCGGCGATGAAGAGCGGCTCCATCCAGGCCCGCAGGCCGACCATCCGGGCGCGCGCCCGCAAGCTCGCCGACGGCGTCTTCCTGATCGTCTACGAGAACGTCGCCCGGACGCAGGGCGACAGCGAGACCCGCACGGTGTTCGACCTGGTGCTGCAGAAGCCCGGCAATCCGAAGGAGGGTGTCCTGCTGACCCTCGGCGTGCCCGCGAGCCAGACCGAGCGTGGCCTGAAGCTGATGGCACTCCTGAAGCAGAATCTCCAGATTACCTGGTAAGTCATTACAAAGAAAAGCTATAGTGAATTTGTCATAATACATATTATACGATACTTGGAGATCGAGATCAGACCATGCCAGGCGGACGCCCAACCATCGATTCCCTGCCCGCAGAGCCCCTGGCGCGGCTGCTGGCGGTCATGGAATGGCTGCGCGATCGCCGGCATGGCTGCCCCTGGGACATCGAGCAGACCTTCCGCACCATCGCCCCGTACACCATCGAGGAAGCCTACGAGGTCGCCGACGCCATCGCGCGCGACGACCTGGGGGCGCTCAAGGAAGAGCTCGGCGACCTGCTGCTCCAGGTCGTCTACCACGCCCAGATGGCGCGCGAGGCCGGCGCCTTCGACTTCGGCGACGTCGCCGCGGCGATCGCCGACAAGATGGTCGACCGTCATCCGCACGTCTTCGGCGACGCCACGGTGGCCAGTGCGGAGGCGCAGACCGTGTCATGGGAGGCCCGCAAGGCCGCCGAGCGCGCAGCCAGGCAGCGCGACCGCAACGAGGCTCGGCCGGCGGGGACGCTGGACGGCATCGCCCTCGCCCTGCCCGCCCTGCTGCGCGCCGAGAAAATCCAGAAGCGGGCGGCCCGCGTCGGCTTCGACTGGAAGGAAACCGGCCCGGTCATCGACAAGATCGAGGAGGAGCTGGGCGAGCTGCGCACCGAGCTGGCGCAGGGCACGATCGACCAGGACCGCCTGGTCGACGAGCTGGGCGACGTGCTGTTCGCGATCGCCAACCTCGCGCGCCACGTCAAGGTCGATCCCGAGGCGGCCCTGCGGGCGACCAACGACAAGTTCGAGCGCCGCTTCCGCCACATCGAGCGCCGCCTCGCCGAGTCCGGCCGCACCCCCTCCGACGCCACCCTGGAGGAGATGGAAGCGCTCTGGCAGGAGGCGAAGGGCCGCGTCTAGCTCAGGGCCTCGCCGCACCCTTCTCCGCCGTCAGGCCGGCCAGCAGCGGCTGACGCACGGCGTCGAACAGGCGGCGGGCCTCGGCCAGGAGCGCATCCGATGGCGCCGCGATCAGGCCGGCGTCGATCGGCTGCGCCGGGCTGTAGGGCCGGCCAGCGAAGCTCTGGGCGCCGCCGCCTGCCTCCGCGAGCATCAGGGTGCCGGCGGCATGATCCCATGGCTTGGTCATGCGGTAGAGGCTGAAATCGGCGGTTCCCGCGAGGATATCGAGATACTCGTTGCCGGCGCAGGCCAGGGTCGACACGCGCCCGAGCCGGCCGCGCTGCGCCGCCGGCAGGCTGCGCTCGAACGCCTTGCGGATCTTGTAGCCGACATAGCCGATCGGCGCGCGATCGATGGCCGGCCGCGCGATCGGCGCGCCGTCCAGGGTGACGCCCTGCCCCTTGATGGCGATCGCCATGCGCCCGCGCGGCACGTCGAGGATCCATCCGGCAATCGCCTGCCCGTCCTGGACGAGGCAGACGATCATCGCGAAGCGGTCCCGGCCGGCGGCGAAGTTCGCCGTGCCGTCGAGCGGGTCGACGATCCAGCAGCTTTCCCCCGGGCGCCCGATCAGCTCGATCAGGCCGGGGTCCAGCTCGACCGCCTCCTCCCCGACCACCGGCACGCCGGGCAGGATCTGCGCCAGGCCGCTGGCGAGGCGCTGCTCGGAGGCGACGTCGGCCACGGTGACGACGTCGCCCGGCCGCTTGAGCCGGATGTCGTCCTTGGACAGGGCGCGGAAGCGCGGCAGCAGCTCTGCCGCCGCGGTGCTGCGCATCAGCTCGGCGACCCGCGCGGCATTGCCGGCGCCGAGCATGGCGTCAGCCGAGGATGCCGAACAGATCCTCTTCCTTGAGGATGACGTGGTCGACGCCATCGAGCTTGACCTCGGTGCCCGACCACTTGCCGTAGAGGACCTTGTCGCCGACCTTGACGTCGAGCTGCTTCAAGGTCCCGTCCTCCATGCGCTTGCCCTTGCCGACGGCGATCACCTCGCCCTGCATGGGCTTTTCCTGGGCGGTGTCGGGAATGATGATGCCGGCCTTCGTCTTGGTCTCGGCGGTCATCGGCTTCAGCAGCAGGCGATCGTGCAAGGGCTTGAATTTCATGACGTTTTCCTCGTCTGGAACGGCCTGCTTATAGGTAGCGCCGGCGCTTTGTGTCAACGCGCCAATCGATGCCGCACGGTCGCGGCCAGGCTGGTCAATGCCCGGCTGGCCGATGCTCGATCAGCCGGCGCTCGAGCTGGGCGGAGGCGGCCGGATCGAGCGCCACTGTCAGGCGGGCCAGCTCGCCGTCGTCGTGCCGGCTGCGCACCTCGCCGTGGCGGTACAGCCAGGCGATGGTGGCGCCGTCGCTGAGCGGCACCGCGACCTCGCGGGTCTCGCTCGCGCGGCCGAGGAAATCACCGATCGCCTCGAGCAACGCATCGACCCCCTCGCCGCTCACCGCCGACACAGGATACTGGCGGGCGCGCTCGGCGCCGGTCGCGCAGCGCGCCCGCAGGGTCTCGCGCGCCTCCTCGTCGAGCGCGTCGATCTTGTTCAGCGCCTCGATCATCGGACGTCCGCCGCCGCCCTCCTCGCTCACGCCGAGCTCGCGCAGCACGGCCTCGACGTCGAGCCGCTGGCGCTCGCTGTCGGGATGGGAGATGTCGCGGACATGGACGATCAGGTCGGCCTCGATGACCTCCTCGAGGGTCGCCCGGAACGCCGCGACCAGATGGGTCGGCAGGTCGGAGACGAAGCCTACAGTGTCGGAAATCACGCAGCCCAGCCCGTTGGGCAGCTTGATCGCGCGCATCGTCGGGTCGAGCGTCGCGAACAGCAGATCCTTGGCCATGACCTCGGCACCCGACAGGCGGTTGAACAGGCTCGACTTGCCGGCGTTGGTGTAGCCGACCAGCGCCACCGTCGGCAGGCGGGCCTTGCGCCGGCCGGCGCGATTGACGGACCGGGTCCGGCGCACGCTCTCGAGATCGCGCTTGATGCGGACGATGCGCTCGCCGATCAGCCGGCGGTCGATCTCGATCTGCGACTCGCCGGGGCCGCCCATGAAGCCGAAGCCGCCGCGCTGGCGCTCGAGGTGGGTCCACGAACGCACCAGGCGGCCGCGCTGGTAGTCGAGCGCGGCGAGCTCGACCTGGAGGCGCCCTTCATGGGTGCGGGCACGCGCACCGAAGATTTCCAGGATCAGGCCGGTGCGATCGATCACCTTGGTCTGCCAGGCCTTCTCGAGATTGCGCTGCTGCACGGGGGTCAACCTGTCGTCGACGACGACGAGCCCGATCTCCGCGCTCTCCACGGCCTCGCCGATGCGCTCCACGACGCCCTTGCCGAGCAGGGTCGCGGGCGTCGGCCGCCGCAACGGTACCGCCTCGGCCAGGCGCACGTCGAGATCGATGGCCCGCGCCAGGCCGACCGCCTCGGCCAGCCTCGCCTCGCGATCCCGCACCTCGCCGCGCGGGCCTGACGCGACCGGGCACACGACCGCAGCCACCGTCGCCGGCCGCGCGGTGTCGACCGCCTTGCGTCTCTGACCGTTGAGCTGCTCTGTTTCCTGATCTTCGTCCAAATCAGCCTGCTGCATCGGCTTTGTCGCCGTCGAACAGCTGCACCGGCGTCACCGGCATGATGGTCGAGATCGCATGCTTGTAGACGAGCTGCGAATGGCCATCACGGCGCAGCAGGACGGAGAAATTGTCGAACCAGGTGACGATGCCCTGCAATTTGACGCCGTTCACCAGGAAGATCGTGACGGGCGTCTTGTTCTTGCGAAGGTGGTTCAGGAAGACGTCCTGAACGTTCTGTGCTTTCTCGCTCATGTTCTTGGCCTCTTGTTGGGCAGCCGGCCACCGTGAGGGTGCCTGTTCGAAGGGTGCAGGCTACGACCTGCGACCGAGTTAAGCCGAATATAGGCGACGAATGGTTCAAAGCAATGCCGCAAGCTCATGACAATTGCGTGCCCGCAGCCTGGGCGGATGGCTCGAGAACACCTCCGACAACGCCTCCGGGCCGCCGACGAGCACGGGCAGGCAGCCGGCCGCATGGGCACACATCAGATCCGCCGGGGTGTCGCCGACCATCCATACCGACTCGTCAGGGGCAATTCCCGTGCCGTCGAGCGCCCGGAAGATCGGGTCGGGCGCCGGCTTGTCGCGCACGCAGTCGCGGGCGCCCACGGCACGCGAAATCCAGCGCTGCCAGCCGAGGTGAGCCAGCTCGGTGCGCAGGTTGTCGCCTACCTTGTTGCTGACGACCGCGACGTAGCAGCCGATCTCGCGGCAGCGCGCCAGCAGGTCGTCGGCGCCGGGCAGCGGCTGCAGGCGCTCCAGGTGGATGCGATGGAACGTGTCGTAGAAGACCTTCTCGGCCTCGCCGGCGCGCTCGCCGAACAGGGTGGGAAAGACGTCTCGCAACGAGCCGTGCGCCCGCGCCCGCACCTCGTGCGCCGTCCACGGCGCCACGCCGAGTGCCGTGAACGTGTCGTGGTAGCACTCGACGATCGTCGGCCAGGTGTCGACCAGGGTGTTATCCCAGTCGAACAGAAGCGCGCGCGGTCGCGGCTGCCGATCCGCCGGCGTCACGTCACCGCCTCGCCCGAGCCCGAGAAGCGCACATATTCCTCGCGCAGCCGGCGCGCGGTCGGGCCGACCCGGCCGTCGCCCACGGGCTCGCCGTCGATCCTGACCACGGGGGTCACGAAGGAGGTGGCGCTGGTGACGAAGGCCTCCCTGGCCTTCCTGGCCTCGGCCAGCGTGAAGGGGCGCTCGACCAGCTTGAGCTGCAGCGCGCTCGCGATCGACTTCAGGGTTTGGCGGGTGATCCCCGCCAGGATGCCCTGGTCGGTCTGCCGGGTCACCAGCTCGTCGTCCTGGGTGACGATCCAGGCGTTCGTCGAGGCGCCCTCGGTGACCCTGCCCTCGCCGTCCACCATCCAGGCCTCGAAGGCGCCGCTCTCGCGGGCTGCCTGCTTGGCCAGCACATTGGGCAGCAGCGCGACGGTCTTGATGTCGCAGCGTGCCCAGCGAATGTCCGGCATGGTCTTCACCGCGACGCCCTGCCCGGGATCGGCCTCGGCGCGCTTGCGATGCTGGGTCGTGATGACCAGCGCGGGCTTGACCGGGCCGGCCGGGAAGGCGTGGTCCCGACGGGCGACGCCGCGTGTGACCTGCATGTAGATGAGCCCGTCGCGCAGCCGGTTGCGCCGCATCAGCTCGCGCAGGATGAAGCCGAGCACAGGCCGCGAAACCGGCCAGGCGATGCGGAGCTCGCGCAGCGACCGGTCGAGGCGGTCGATGTGCAGCGTCTCGTCGATCAGCCGGCCGTCGCGCACGCCCACCACCTCGTAGACGCCGTCCGACAGCTGATAGCCGCGATCCTCGATATGGACGTGTGCTTCGCGATGATCGACGTAGCGTCCGTTTACATAGGCATAGCGCGCCATGGCCAACTCCAGCGACTGGGCAAAGCCTGCCGGGCTGCGATCAGCCCCGAGGAAGTGCCCTGTGAAAACGACATCCCGCGAGCCGAGCCCGCTCTACACGGTGGCAGGCTCGCCGCGCTCGTCGCCGCCGCCATGGAGCCCCAGGGACTTGAGCTTGCGATGCAGCGCCGAGCGCTCCATCCCGACGAAGGTCGCGGTGCGCGAGATGTTGCCGCCGAAGCGCGTGACCTGGGCCAGCAGGTACTCGCGCTCGAACACCTCGCGCGCATCGCGCAGGGGCAGCTGCATGATCTCGCCGCCCTTCTCCCAACGCAGCACCGACGGCGCATCCTCGCTGACGTCGCTCGGCAGCACGTCGGCGCGAATCGGCCCGCCGCCCGCCGGCGCCAGGATCAGCAGCCGCTCGATGACGTTGCGCAGCTGCCGCACGTTGCCCGGCCAGTCGTGTCCCTGCAGCGCCGCCAGGGTGTCCTCGCCGATGACGCGGGACGGCAGGCCGGTCGCATCGGCGACGCGCCTCAGCAGGTCGGCGGCGAGCTCGGGAATGTCCTCGCGTCGCTCGCTGAGCGAGGGCACGCGCAGCGCCACCACGTTCAGGCGATGGAACAGCTCCTCGCGAAAGCTTCCCGCGGCGCTCTCCTCCTGCAGCGCGTGAGCGGTCGAGGCGAGAACGCGCACGTCGACCTCGACGCGCGTCTTGCCGCCGTTGCGCGTGAACGACTGCTCCTGCAGCACGCGGGCAAGCCGGCTCTGCAGCGGCAAGGGCAGGTCGGCGACCTCCTTCAGCACGAGGGTGCCGCCGTGCGCCATCTCGAAGGCGCCGGTAACGCGCAGGGCGTCGCTCGCGCCCTCCCCGTCCGTGCCGAACAGCTCGAGCTCCAGGCGCTCGGCCGGCAGCGCCGAGCAATTGACCACGACGAACGGGCCGTCGGCCCTCCTGGACCCCTGGTGAATGAGCCGCGCCACGGTTTCCTTGCCCGAGCCCGACGCGCCCGAGATCAGCACCCGGCTGCCGGTTTGCGCCACCCGCTCGATCTGGGTGCGCACGCTGGCGGCGGCGCTCGACGAGCCGACGAAGGTGACCTCGCCGCCGGCACGGCGGCGCAGCGTGGCGTTCTCGCGCCGCAGGCGATCCGCCTCGATCGCCCGGTCGACGACCAGAAGGAGCCGGTCTGCCTTGAACGGCTTCTCGATGAAATCGTAGGCGCCGGTCTTGATCGCCGACACGGCCGTGTCGATCGTGCCGTGGCCGCTGATCATGACCACCGGCACCGGCGGATCCTCGCGGCGGATAATCTCGAGGATCTGCAGGCCGTCGAGCTCGCTGCCCTGCAGCCACACATCGAGGATCACCAGGGACGGCCTGCGCTGGCGCACCGCGTCGATCGCCTCGGTGCTGTTGTGCGCACGGCGCGCGGTATGCCCCTCGTCCTCCAGGATGCCGGCGATCAGTGTGCAGATGTCGCGCTCGTCGTCGACGATGAGAATGTCGTGGCCCATGACTCTTCAAGCTGTCCGCAATGTCTTAGGCGGATCATTGTGCGGCCGTCGCATGCGAGCGAGCCGACGCGATTTCCTTCGCGTCACGCCGAAATACCAGACTGACGCGCGCCCCGCCACCCTCGCGATCGTCCAGGCCGAGCAGGCCGCCATGGTCCTCCATGATCTTCTTGACGATGGCGAGGCCGAGACCGGTGCCCTTGCTGCGGGTCGTCATGTAGGGCTCGGTGAGCCGCTCGCGCCCCTGCTTGGGCAGGCCCTTGCCGTTGTCCTCGACGACGACCCGTATGGCGGCGCCGTCGTCGCGCAGGGTGAGCGTGATCTCGCCGGGCGGCAGTGCCTGCCCAGGCGCGGCATCCCGGCCCTCGATCGCCTCGGCGGCATTCTTCAGGATGTTGGTGAGCACCTGGGCAACCTGACGGCGATCGCAATTGAGCGGCACCGGGTGGTCGGGCAGGGTCGACACGTAGCGAATGTCGGGATTGCCGTTGCGCTGCAGGAACAACGCCTGCTGGCAGAGCTGCTTGGCGTCCTCGGCCTGGACCGTGGGCCGCGGCATGCGGGCGAACGAGGAGAACTCGTCGACCATGCGGCCGATGTCGCCGACCTGGCGGATGATCGTGTCGGTGCAGATCGAGAAGGTCTCCGGATCCTCCTTGATCTGCTTCAGATAGCGGCGCTTCAACCGCTCGGCCGACAGCTGGATCGGGGTCAGGGGATTCTTGATCTCGTGGGCGATGCGTCGGGCGACATCGCCCCACGCCGCCATGCGCTGGGCCGACATCAGGTCGGTCACGTCGTCGAAGGTGACGACGGCGCCGGCATCCGACGCGGCGCTGATGCGCACAAGCAGGATGCGGCGCGTGCCGCGCTGCAGGATCTCGACCTGGCCCTGGGTGACCCGATCCGGTCGATCGGCGGCCTGTGCGGTCAGCGGACCGAGCTCCGGCATCAGCGAGGTCAGGGACCGGCCGATCACGCCATCCTCCGGCAGGGCCATGAGCTCGAGCGCCGACCGGTTGCTGCGCGTCACGATACCCGCGGCGTCCACGCTCAGCACGCCCGCCGAGACCCCGGCCAGGACGGCATCGGTGAGACGGCGCCTCGTGTCGAGTTCCTTGTTGGCATCGACCAGCTCGCCGCGCTGCTGCTCGATCTGGCTGGCCATGCGGTTGAACGATCGGGCAAGCTGCCCCAGCTCGTCGTTGGGCGGCCCCTCCTCGACGCGGGCCGTGAGGTCGCCGCCGCGGACCCGTTCGGCCGCCGCCATCAAGCCGCCGATCGGCTCGGTGAGACGCGAAGCGAACAGGATCGCCAGCCAGACCGCCGCCAGCAGCATCAGCAAGGCGATTGCGCCGCACACCAGGAAGACGATGAGCTGGCCGCGCTGCATCGTCTGCTCGATCTGCGAGTAGAACGAACCGGCAAACTCGATCGTCTTGATATAGTCGACGACCCTGAGATCGACCGCATGGCCGGTGACCAGGAAGAACGGCTCGCCGACGATGAGCTGCATCACGAAATACGCGCCGGTGGGCGATGCCATCTCGACGGGTCCGCCCTGATTGACGGCCTGCCACAGGGTCTGGGCAGCGGGCACCGGGTTGCCGATCCCTTCGGCTTCCGGGGTGATCGCCCGGGCAATAACGCCCTTGTCGGCATCGACGATGACCGCCTCGATCATCGGGCGCCCTTCGAGCAATCGCTGGAGCATGCGATTCATCGCCTCGGCGTCGCCCAACCCCTCGACGCCCACGCCCTGCAAGGGCACCGAGATCGCGCCGATATCGCGCAGGATCTCGTCCTCGCGCGCCCGGCGCACCGGCTCGCCGATCGTCCGGGCCGCCTCGTACGATTTCTTGGCCGGCTGGACGACGAAATCGGTCAGGCTGGAGACCAGCAGCGACAGGAAGACGGCGATGATCAGGGTCGGGGTGATCGTGAAGATGCTGCACACCAGCACCAGCCGCATGTGCAGCCGCGAGCCCGCCGCACCGCGTCGCCGGTCGAGCCAGAGCTGGGTCAGGCGCACCGCCAGCACCGCCACCAGCGCCACCGCAATGACGAGGTCGGCGACCAGCAGGCCATTGAACCAGCTGCGCGTGTTCAGCGCTGCCGGCGCGAACCCCGCCATCCACATGTAGGTCGCGGCACCGGCCACCAGGGCGAGGACGCCCAGCGAGACGGCCGCAGCCCGTCCGCTCAGACCGCGGCGGACTGCATTGGTGATGACGCCCAAGCGCGAAACGCCCAGCGCAGCTGTCAACGGATCACCCGCCCCGGCGAACCTGCGGCGTGCGTACCACGGGGACGTCGAGGTCCTTTATCTTTTTGCGCAACGTGTTGCGATTGAGCCCCAGAAGGCGGGCGGCACGCAACTGATTCCCGCGCGTCGCGCCGAGCGCCAGGGACAGCAGCGGCCGCTCCACCTCAGAAATGACACGATCGTACATGCCATCGGGCGGCAGGCGATCGCCATGAGCGGAGAACAGCGCCTGGAGATGGCGATCGACCGCATCCGACAGGGACAGGTCGGCCGCATCGACATCGCTCGCCGGCGCGCCGGGATCGGCGGCGGCGATCGCATCCGCCAGCTCGGCCTCGATCGTCTCGACGCCGATCACTTCCTCGGAATAGAGCGCCGACAGTCGGCGCACGAGATTGACCAGCTCGCGCACGTTGCCCGGCCAGCGATGCTGCTTCAGCCGCGCCATGGCCTCGGGCGACAGCACCTTGACCGGCAGCCCGTCGGCGCTAGCTGCCCGCAGGTAGTGGTTGGCAAGCTCGGGAATGTCGTCGAGCCGCTCGCGCAGGGGCGGCAGGCGGATCGGCACGACGTTCAGCCGATAGAACAGGTCCTCGCGGAACAGTCCCTGATTGATCAGCCGGCGCAGGTCGCGATGGGTGGCGGCGACGATACGGACATTGGCCTTGATCGGCGTGCGGCCGCCGACCGTCATGTACTCGCCTTCCTGGAGCACGCGCAGCAGGCGCGTCTGCGCCTCGGGCGGCATGTCGCCAATCTCGTCGAGGAACAGCGTCCCACCGGAGGCCTGCTCGAACTTGCCGGCCGAGCGCTGGACGGCGCCGGTGAAGGCGCCGCGCTCGTGGCCGAACAGCTCGCTCTCGATCAGCTCGCGCGGGATCGCCGCCATGTTGAGCGCCACGAACGGACCCTTGCGGCGCTTGCCGTAATCATGCAGCGCCCGCGCCACCAGCTCCTTTCCGGCACCCGACTCGCCCGTCACCATCACCGTAAGGTCGGTCGACATCAGGCGCGCCAGCGCCCGGTAGATCTCCTGCATGGCCGCCGACCGGCCGATCAGCGGAAGCCGTTCCCCCTCCTCCGGCTGCTGGACCGCGCGCGCCACCGACGATGCCGGTGCCGACAGCGCGCGGTTCACGACCGAGATCAGCTCGTTGAGGTCGAACGGCTTGGGCAGGTACTCGAAGGCGCCACGTTCGTTGGCGCGCACGGCAGTCAACAGCGTCGACTGGGCGCTCATGACGATGATGCGCAGGTCGGGCCGCAGCTTGCGGATGCGTGGGACCAGATCGAGGCCGTTCTCGTCCGGCATCACCACGTCGGTGATGACGAGCTGGCCCTCCCCCTCCTGGACCCACTGCCAGAGGGTGGAGGCGGTGCCGGTACTGCGCACATTGTGGCCCTGCCGGCCCAGCGCCTGGTGCAGGACCGTTCGGATCGCCCGATCGTCGTCGGCGACCAGGATGGTGGCGGCGGTGCTCATGACGCGCCCTGGGGGAACTGCAACGGCAACATTGTCCTGAACACCGTGCGGCTGGGCTCGCTCTCGAACTCGATGGCCCCGCCGTGGTCGTTGATGATCTTGGCCACCAAGGCAAGACCCAGGCCAGTTCCGGTCGGCTTGTTCGTAACGAAAGCGTCAAAAAGGTGGGCCCGGATCTCCTCGGGGACCCCCCTGCCATTGTCGCGGACGGAAACCACCAGGGGCAGGTTCACCTTGGCCTGCTGGCCCGGCACCGCAAGCCGCAGGCCATGCCTGTAGGCTGTGGACAACTCGATCTCCCGGTCACCGTCGCACGGCACCTCGCAGGCATTCTTCACCAGGTTGAGGAAGACCTGGATGAGCTGGTCGCGGTCGCCATGAACGTCCGGCAGCGACGGGTCGTAGGTCTCGATGAAGCGCACGCCCTTGCCGAAGCCGTTCTGGGCGATGCGTCGGACGTGGTTCAGCACCTGGTGGATGTTGATGGGCCCGCGCTCGATCGGACGGCCGTCGGCGAAGGCCTCCATGCGATCGACGAGGGCGACGATGCGGTCGGTCTCCTCGCAGATCAGCCGGGTCAGCTCACGCTCGGAATCGGGAACCGACTGCTCGATCAGCTGGGCCGCGCCGCGAATGCCGGACAGTGGGTTCTTGACCTCGTGAGCCAGCATGGCGGCGAGCGCGCTCACCGATCGTGCTGCACTGCGGTGCGACATCTGGCGATCGATGTTGCGGGCGATCGTCTGCTCGACCAGCGACACCGCGACCAGGCCGTCGCCGTCGACGACCGGCGACAGGCGGAGCGCGCAGAACCGGTTGCCGATGCGCGGCGACACCAGCGTGACGCCATTCTCGGCCACCGCGCCGCCGGTCGCGATGACCTGCTCCAGCAGCGAGAACAGGGGTGCGTCCTCCGGCATGAACTCGCTCAGGGGATGGCCGATCAGGCGCGCCCTTCCGACACCGAAGAACTGCTCGGCCGAAAGGTTTGCGTAGTGGATCAAGCCTCCGGCATCGACGACGACGACGGCCTCCGACAGCGAGTCGAGGATCGCGGTCGGGAACTGGCCGCCCAGCGCCACTGTCCGCTTGAGAGGATGAACGGCCATCTAGGCGGCCTGCCGATCGAGCGCAGGCAGGAAGAAGGCGGCCAGCATGGCGCGCACCCTGTCAGCGGCGGCTTCACGATTGACCGCAGCACGGAAATCGGCCGACGCCGGGAGCCCCTTCGAGTACCAGCTCAGGTGCTTGCGGGCCATGCGGACACCCGTGTCCTCGCCGTAGTGGGACAGGATGGCGTCGAAATGCTGGCGCACGATCGCGTATTGCTCGGCCAAGGTCGGATCGGCCAGGCGTTCGCCACTGCGCAGATAGTGGATCACCTGGTTGAGGAACCAGGGGCGTCCGTAGGCGCCGCGACCGATCATGACGCCGTCGGCGCCCGACTGGGTGAGCGCCTGGTCGACCGCGTCGAGGCTGTCGATGTCGCCGTTGACGATGACCGGCAAGCGGGTCGCCGCCTTGACGCTGGCGACGAACTGCCAATCGGCGTGCCCGTCGTAAAACTGGCAGCGCGTGCGGCCGTGCACCGTAAGCATCCTGATGCCGCACGATTCGGCGATGCGCGCCAGGTTGGGCGCATTGCGGTTCTTCTCGTCCCAGCCGGTGCGCATCTTCAGCGTGACCGGCAGCTTGACCGCCTTGACTGTCGCTTCGAGAATTTTCGCGGCGTGGACCTCGTCGCGCATCAGCGACGAGCCGGCGTGGCCGTTCACGACCTTCTTCACCGGGCAGCCGAAATTGATGTCGATCAGCGCGGCGCCACGATCCTCGTTCAGCTTGGCGGCCTCGGCCATCACCTCGGGCTCGCAGCCGGCAAGCTGGACCGACATCGGGAACTCCTCCGGCGAGTTCTTCGCCATCAGGAGGGTCTTGCGGTTCTCGCGGACCATGGCTGCAGATGCGATCATTTCCGACACGACGAGGCCCGCGCCGCCCTGCTTGACGAGGCGGCGGAACGGCATGTCGGTGACACCGGACATCGGCGCCAGGATCACGGGATCCTCGAGCCGGACAGGGCCGATTTCGATGGGCTGTAAGCGAGGCGTGCAATCCATGGCGTGTGGTCAACAAGTAGGCATCTTGTGCAGTGCACAATAATTGGTCGAGCAATAGCGGGTCCGGGCCCCTGGTGCAAGCGTTCGCCGTGCGCCAGATATGCGCCGATGATAACTAGGCATCCGTGCCAACCTGTACCGCCTTGATCGTCGCCGGGGGCCGGGGCGCTCGCTTCGGCGGGTCCCTGCCCAAGCAATATGCCCTTTTTGCGGGCGAATCTGTCCTCCGCCGGTCTGTCACGGCGTTCCGCGACGCGCCGGGGATCGACCGCCTGCAGGTCGTCATCGGCGTCGATGACGACGACCGCTACCAGGCAGCAGTCGGCGATCTGGGCCTGCCCCCGCCGGTACGGGGCGGCCCCACCCGCCAGCATTCGGTGGCGAACGGCCTCGAAGCCCTGTCCGGAAGCCCTCCCGACCTCGTGGCCGTGCACGATGCCGCCCGCCCCTTCGTGAGACCGACGGACATCGCGGCCTGCCTCGCCGCCCTGGCTGATCCGTCTGTCGATGGCGCCGTTCTCGGCGTGCCTCTCGCTGACACCCTGAAGCGAGCCGATGACGCCGGAGTCATTTCAGGCACCGTGCCGCGCGCCGGCCTGTGGCGCGCCCAAACCCCCCAGGTCTTTCGCTACCGTCCCCTGCTCGAGGCTCATCGTGCGGCAGCGGCACTGGCGCGAAGCGAGGGCACGGCGCTGACGGATGATGCTGCCGTGGCAGAGCGCGCCAGCCTGCGGGTTGTCATGGTTCGCGGCCATGAGGACAATCGCAAGATCACCACCGCCGACGACCTCGATCTGACCGCTGTCATGGAAACCCGCACCGCCTTCGGCTTCGACGTGCATGGCTTTGGTCCCGGCGAGTCGGTGACGCTGGGCGGGGTGGTCATCGCGCACCCCCGGGGACTGGCAGGCCATTCCGACGCCGACGTGGCCCTTCATGCGCTGACCGATGCCGTCCTGGGCACGATCGGCGCCGGCGACATCGGCGTGCACTTCCCGCCGTCCGATCCGCAGTGGCGCGGCGCCTCCTCCGACCGCTTTCTGCGCCATGCCGTCGAGTTGCTGCAGGCGGCCGGCGGGCGCCTCGTGCATCTCGACCTCACCCTGATCTGCGAAGCCCCGCGCATCGGGCCGCACCGCCAGGCGATGATCGAGGCGATCGCCCGCATCGCGGGCATCGAGCCTGGCCGAGTCAGCGTCAAGGCAACCACCACCGAAGGGCTGGGATTCACCGGCCGCCGCGAAGGCATTGCCGCCCAGGCCGTCGCAACGATAGAGAAGCCGAGGGCACCGACCTGAACTCATGTTCTTGCGGACCGCGAGCGTCTCGCTCGCTCAAGCTCATGAGCGAGCGAGACGCTCGCGGTCCGGAAGAGGATGAACGACAAGCCGGCAGGCCCTCGCCCTGGGAGGGAGAACATGTTCGATCACGAGATGAGGGATGCAGCCGATCGCGTGCTGCAGGCGTGCCGCCGGCGCGGGCTCAAGGTGGTTACCGCCGAATCGTGCACGGGCGGCCTGGTCGCCGCGACGCTGACGGCCATTGCCGGCTCGTCCGATGTCGTCGAGCGCGCCTTCGTCACCTACGCCAACGAGGCCAAGCGCGAGATGCTGGGCGTGCCATGGGACGCGCTGCTGGGGCACGGCGCCGTAAGCGAGCCCGTGGCGCGCGCCATGGCGGCGGGCGCCCTCGCCCGTTCTGCAGCCGACATCGCCGTATCGGTGACCGGTGTCGCCGGCCCGGGTGGCGGCTCGCCCGACAAGCCCGTCGGGTTGGTTCATCTCGCGGCGGTGCGCGCAGGCGGCGACCCGATCGTCGAGCGCCACGTCTTCCCGGGAGATCGAGATTCGATCCGCCGCGTCTCGGTTATCACGGCACTTGCGATGCTGGCCGCACTGGCCGAGCGCTAGGCTTGCCGTACAGCTGCGCGGCACGGGCCTCGAAGGCGGCGACCATGCGGCGGACGGCTTCCGCGAACAGCAGCCTGACGGTCTGCTGCAACAGCAGCGAGCGGAACTCGAACTCGAGCTCGAACTCGATCTCGGTGCCGTTGGCGTGCGGGTGAAAGGTCCATCGGCTCGCCAGACGGCGGAACGGACCTTCGAGGCCGATCGTCTCGATACGCGGTCCTTCCGCGCGATCCGGCGCCAGCTCGACGCGCGACACGAAGCGCTCGTGAAACGGACCGAAGCCGATTGCCAGCTCGGCGATCTCGGTCTGGCCGGCGCGGCTGCGCACGCGGGCCGCCTGGCACCATGGCAGGAACTCGGGGTAGCGCCGGACGTCGGCCACCAGATCGAACAGCTGCCGCGGCGCGTAGGCCACCACCCGGCGCTCGGCGTGACGGGTCAGCACGCCGCCATCAGCCCTTGAGGATCGCCGCGCGGGCCGCCCTGAGGCGCGCGAAATCGTCGCCGGCGTGGTAGCTCGACCGGGTCAGCGGCGAGGCCGACACCATCAGGAATCCCTTGGCGCGCGCCAGCACGGCCAGCTCCTCGAACTCGGCCGGAGTCCAGAAGCGATCCAGCGGCGCGTGCTTGGGCGTCGGCTGGAGATACTGCCCGACTGTCAGGAAATCGACGTCGGCGGCGCGCAGATCGTCCATCACCTGCAGGATCTCCTCGCGTGTTTCGCCCAGGCCGACCATCAGGCCGGACTTGGTGAAACGCGCCGGATCGATCTCCTTAACCCGCGAGAGCAGACGCAATGACGTGAAGTAGCGCGCACCGGGGCGGATGGTCGGATAGAGCCGCGGCACCGTCTCGAGATTGTGATTGAACACGTCGGGTCCTGCGGCGACCACGACCTCGACGGCGCCATCCTTGCGCAGGAAGTCGGGCGTCAGCACCTCGATCGTCGTGTCGGGTGCCGCCTGCCGCAGCGCGCCGATCACCGCGGCAAAATGCGCGGCCCCGCCGTCCGGCAGATCGTCGCGATCGACCGACGTGACGACGACGTGGCCCAGGCCGAGCTTGCCGACGGCCTCGGCGATGTTCGCGGGCTCGTGCGGATTGAGCGCGCCCGGCTTGCCGGTGGCGACATTGCAGAAGGCGCAGGCGCGCGTGCAGGTGTCGCCCATGATCATGAAGGTCGCGTGCTTCTGCTTCCAGCACTCGCCGATGTTGGGGCACGCTGCCTCCTCGCACACCGTGGCGAGGCCGTACTGGCGCATCAGGCGCCGGGTCTCGGCATACTCGGGCGAATTGGGAGCGCGCACGCGAATCCACGGCGGCTTGCGCGGAATCGGATTGTCCGGGCGGTGCGCCTTCTCGGGATGGCGCTCGGCCCGGCTCAGCGGAACCTTGTCGATCGAGCCGTCCATCGCCGTCTAGATATGGAGCGTCCGGCCGTAGGCCGCCAGTACCGACTCGTGCATCATTTCCGACAAGGTGGGATGCGGGAACACTGTCGCCATCAGCTCGGCCTCGGTGGTCTCCAGGGTCTTGGCGACGCTGTAGCCCTGGATCAATTCGGTGACCTCGGCGCCGATCATGTGGGCGCCCAGCAGTTCGCCGGTCTTGGCGTCGAAGATCGTCTTGATGAAGCCCTCGGGCTCGCCCAGCGCGATCGCCTTGCCGTTGCCGATGAACGGAAACTTTCCGACCTTGATCTGCAACCCCTTGGCCTTGGCAGCCGCCTCCGTGAGGCCGATGCTCGCGACCTGCGGCTGGCAGTAGGTGCAGCCCGGGATGTTGGCGGTGTTCATCGGATGCACGCCCTTGACCCCGGCGATCTTCTCGACCACCAGCACGCCCTCGTGCATCGCCTTGTGAGCCAGCCACGGCGGGCCAGCCACATCGCCGATGGCGTAGACGTTGGGCTCGCCGGTGAAGCCCCACTGATCGATCACGATGTGGGTCTTCTCGACCTTTACCTTGGTACCTTCGAGGCCGAGATTCTCGACATTGCCGACGATGCCGACGGCGCTTATCACGCGATCGACGGTGATCTCCTGGTTCTTGCCGCCGGCCGTGATGGTGGCCGTCACCTTGTCGTTGGCCTTCTTCAGATTGCCGACCGTGGCGCCGGTCAGGATCTTCATGCCCTGCTTCTCGAAGGCGCGCTTGGCGAAGGCCGACACCTCCTCGTCCTCGACGGGCAGGATGCGATCGATCACCTCGGCGACGGTCACCTCGCAGCCCATGGTGCGATAGAAGCTCGCGAACTCGATGCCGATCGCGCCCGAGCCGATGACCAGCAGCGACTTGGGGAAGTCCGGCGGCACCATTGCTTCCTTGTAGGTCCACACCAGCTTGCCGTCCGACTCGAGGCCAGGCAGCTGACGGGCGCGTGCGCCCGTCGCCAGGATCACGTTCCTGGCCGTGAGCGTCACGTTGCTCTTGTCGTTCATCGCCACGGCGAGCTTGCGCTGCCCGCCGTCCGTGCCGGCGAGCCTGGCGCTGCCGTCGAACACGATGATCTTGTTCTTGCGCATCAGCCCCTTGACGCCGTTGCTGAGCTGGCCCGCTACCTTGCGCGAGCGCTCGACGATCTTCCTGGGATCGAAGGAAACGTCCTTGACCGAAAGGCCGAAGGAATCGGCATGCTTGATCAGGCTGTAGACTTCCGACGTGCGCAGCAGTGCCTTGGTCGGGATGCAGCCCCAGTTGAGGCAAATACCGCCCATATGCTCGCGCTCGACGACGGCGGTCTTCATGCCGAGCTGGGCGGCGCGGATGGCGGCGACGTAGCCGCCGGGCCCGCCACCCACCACGATGATATCGAAGCTTGTGTCGGCCATCGCGCGCTCCTACGCCAGCATCGCCGCGGGCTGCTCGATGTAGCCGCGCAACGTCTGCATCCATTGTGCGCCCATCGCGCCGTCGACCACGCGATGATCGACCGCGAGCGTGCAGTTCATCATGGTCCGCACGACGATCTGCCCCTTGCGCACGACCGCCCGCTCCTCGCCCGCCCCGACCGCGAGGATCATGGCCTGCGGCGGGTTGATGATGGCGGCGAAGTCCTTGATGCCGAACATGCCGAGGTTGGAGATCGTGAATCCGCCCCCCTGGAACTCGTCGAGCTTGAGCTTGCCGGTCTTGGCGCGCGCGGCGAGATCCTTCATCTCGGTGGCGATCTGCGCCAGGCCCTTCATGTCGGCGTTGCGCACGATCGGCGTGATCAGGCCGCGATCGGTGGCGACAGCGACCGAGATGTCGACCGCGCCATACTGGACCATCTCGTCTTCCATCCACGAGGCGTTGCACTCGGGATGGTCGCGCAAGGCCTTGGCGCAGGCCTTGATGACCATGTCGTTGACCGAGACCTTGGTGCCCTTCTTCTCGACCACGGCATTGATCGCCTGCCGCGCCGCCAGCAGCGCGTCGATCTCGAATTCCACCGTGAGATAGAAATGCGGCACGGTCTGCTTGGATTCGAGCATGCGCCGCGCGATGACCTTGCGGATCGACGTGTGCGGCACGCGCGTGTCGCCGGGCGCCACGAACACGGCCTGGGCGGCGGCCGGAGCCGGCGCGGGCTTCGCGGCGGGCTTGGCCGCAGGCGGCGGCGCGGCGGCTGCCGGCTGGGCCCCTTCGACATCGGCCTTGACGATCCGCCCGTTCGGCCCGCTGCCCTTGATGCGAGAAAGGTCCAACCCCCTGTCGGCGGCGATGCGCTTGGCGAGCGGCGAGGCGAAGATGCGTGCGCCACCGCCGCCGGAGGCGGCCACTGGAAGGGCTGCCGGCGTCGATGCGAGCTTTGAGGCTGAAGGCGTAGCGGCCGGCGCACCTGGCGGAGACGTTGCCGACGTTGCCGCAGCCGGTGCTGCTGCTGCCGCGGGCGCCGGAGCAGGCGTCGCCGCACCCTTTGGAACCGCGGTCTCTCCCTCCTCGAGCAGGACGGCAATGACGGCATTCACCTTCACGCCCTCGGCGCCTTCCTCGACGACGATTTGACCGATGCGGCCTTCATCGACCGCCTCGACCTCCATCGTCGCCTTGTCGGTCTCGATCTCGCAGATGACCTGCCCGGACTTGACCGGATCGCCGACCTTGACATGCCACTTGGCGAGCTTGCCTTCCGTCATCGTGGGCGAGAGCGCGGGCATCAGGATGTTGATGGACATGGCCGCCCCCAACTCAGCGATTGCAGACCGCGCGCGCGGCCTCGACGATGTTCTCGGGCTGCGGCAGCGCCATGCGTTCGAGATTGGCGGCGTAGGGCAACGGCACGTCGAGCCCGTGCACACGCTTCACTGGCGCGTCGAGCCAGTCGAAGGCCTGCTCCATCATCTGCGCGGCGAGCTCCGAGCCGATGCCGGCGAACGGCCATCCTTCCTCGACCGAGACCAGGCGATTGGTCTTCTTGACCGAAGCGACGATCGTCTCGGTGTCGAAGGGACGCAGGCTGCGCAGGTTGATGACCTCGGCATCGATGCCCTGCCTGGCGAGCTCGTCGGCGGCCGCGAGCGCCTTGCCGACCATGATCGAGAAGGCCGTGATCGTGACGTCCTTGCCCGGCCGCTCGATCTTGGCCTTGCCGATCGGCAGGACGAACTCGGGATCCTGCGGCACGTCGAACGACTGACCGTAGAGAATTTCGTTCTCCAGGAAGATCACAGGGTTTGGATCGCGGATCGCGGCCTTGAGCAGGCCCTTGGCATCGGCTGCACTCCACGGCGCCAGGACGCGCAAGCCCGGCACGTGAGCGTACCAGCTGGCGTAGCACTGGGAGTGCTGGGCCGCCACGCGCGCGGCCGCGCCATTGGGACCGCGGAACACGATCGGGCAGGTCATCTGGCCGCCCGACATGTAGTGCGTCTTGGCTGCCGAGTTGATGATCTGATCCATCGCCTGCATGGCGAAGTTGAAGGTCATGAACTCGACGATCGGCTTCAGGCCGCCGAATGCCGCGCCGACGCCCAGCCCGGCAAAGCCGTGCTCGGTGATCGGCGTATCGATGACTCGCCGAGCGCCGAACTCGTCGAGCAGCCCCTGGCTCACCTTGTAGGCGCCCTGGTACTGAGCGACCTCCTCGCCCATGAGAAAGATCTTCTCGTCGCGCCGCATCTCTTCGGCCATCGCATCGCGCAGGGCCTCGCGCACGGTCATCTGGGTGACGCCGCCCTTCCATTCCGGCTCGGGTGCCGGCGCGGCGACGTGAGGCGCCGGCGGTGCGGGGGCCTGAGCCGCAGGCGGCGGCGCCTTCGGCGCTTCTGGCTCCGGTGCAGTCGTCTTGGGTCGGGCAGCAGCAGCGGATTTGGCGGCGTCGGCGACACTCTCGCCCTCGGCCGCGAGGATGCAGATCGGCGTGTTCACGGCCACGCCCTCGGCGCCCTCCTCGACGAGGATTTGCGCCACCGTGCCTTCGTCGACCGCCTCGACCTCCATGGTCGCCTTGTCGGTCTCGATCTCGCAGATCACCTGACCCGACTTCACGGCATCGCCGACCTTGACGTGCCACTTGGCGAGCTTGCCCTCCGTCATCGTGGGCGAGAGGGCGGGCATCAGAACCGGAATGGACATGGCGATCAGGCCTCGACCAGGACGTCGGTCCAAAGCTCCGATGGATCCGGCTCGGGACTGTGCTGGGCGAATTCCGCGGAGTCGTTCACGACCTTGCGGATCTCCGCGTCGATCGCCTTGAGGTCGGCTTCGTCGGCGAGCTTGTCGTCGATCAGCAGCTTGCGGACGTGGTCGATGGGATCGCGCTCGTTGCGGTACTTGTCGACCTCTTCCTTGGTCCGGTACTTCGCCGGATCGCTCATCGAGTGACCGCGATAGCGGTAGGTCTGCATCTCCAGGATGTAGGGGCCGGCGCCGCTGCGGGCGTGCTCGACCGCCCTCTCGCCCGCCGCCCGGACCGCCAGCACATCCATGCCGTCGACGCGCTCACCCGGGATGCCGAAGGCTTCGCCATGACGGAACAGCTCGGTGACCGCCGAGGCACGCTCGACCGAGGTGCCCATGCCATAGCGGTTGTTCTCGATGATGTAGATGACCGGCAGCTTCCACAGCGCCGCCATGTTCATCGCCTCGTAGACCTGCCCCTGGTTGGCGCTGCCGTCGCCGAAATAGGTCAGGGAGACATTCTTGCTGCCGTTATACTTGTGAGCAAAAGCGAGGCCGGTGCCGATCGGTACCTGGGCTCCGACGATGCCGTGGCCACCGTAGAAGTTCTTCTCGCGGCTGAACATGTGCATCGAGCCGCCCTTGCCCTTGGAGTAGCCCGACCCCCTGCCGGTCAGTTCCGCCATCACTCCCTTCGGATCCATGCCGGCCGCCAGCATGTGGCCGTGGTCGCGATAGGACGTGATGATCGCATCCTTGCCGTCGATGGTGGATTGCATGCCGACCACGACCGCTTCCTGGCCGATGTAGAGATGGCAGAAGCCGCCGATCAACCCCATGCCGTAAAGCTGGCCCGCGCGCTCCTCGAAACGCCGGATCAGCAGCATGTCGTGATAGAACGCCTTGAGCTGGTCTGCGCTCACGCTGTTGTCGCCGCGACCGGGCGGCTTGCTTGGCGATTTCGAAGCGGCGGAAACGGTCTCGACCTTGGGTTTAGTGGCCGGCTTCGCCATTCGATCCCCCCACGTTGATCACGCCCGGGCTTATAGCATCACGCAGGGCGATGTGGTTGATCCAGCACGAAAAACCAGAATGTTGGGCGGTGCGGCGCAGCAATTGAGCGAATGTTTGCGAATGAAGCAGCGCGCCGGAAAGTTTCTTTCAGCCGGCCGCCACGCGAACGCCGACACCGCGTATCAGCGCGTCGGGATGAAGACGATGATGTCGTCCTTCCGCGCATAATTCAGCAGCACGCGAGCGCGTTCGTCGAGCATGTCCGGATCGAGGCTCTGGTTGCGCAGGGCTGCGACACGCCGCTCCCAGATCTTCCGCGTCGCCTCCGCTTCGGCGAGGTTCTGCTCGGCGATGAGCACCTCGCGCTGCAGGTGCGCCATGGCCAGCAGACCGCGGTCACCGTTGACGAGGTGATAGCCGAAGTACCCGAACACCGTCGCGAAGATGATCGGAGCCAGAATTTGCCGCGGCCGCAACAACATATACCGATTCCCTGAGACCATAAGGCAACATCTGGTGTCGACGCGTCAAGGGGATTTGCGGAAGCTGGCAGCATTGGATTTCAAGTCCCTCCCCCGTAATCGGGGGAGGTGTCCCGTCATACGGGGCGGAGGGGGAAGGCCTCAGACGAGATCCATGAGATTCCGACGTCGGAACTTCATGAACCTCGCATGCGGCTCTCCCCCTCCGGCCCTGCGGGCCACCTCCCCCGACTACGGGGGAGGGATTGTGTCATCGCATCAGCGAGATGCGGACGCGCCTGTTGTGCCGGCCCTTGTTGTCCACCTTGAGGATGCGGATCGGCGGGGAGGCGCCGGTCGAGGCGAGGTGGGTGCCGCCGCAGGCCTGGCGATCGAGCCCTGCGATCTCGACGATCCTGATCGTGCCGTCGGGCGTCGGCGGCGGCGCGACAGAGCGGCTGCGGATCAAGCCATGCTCGGCCTGCGCTACCGCCATCGGCACGTAGGCAAAGCCTACGGCGATGTCCTGCCTGATCACGTCGTTGATCGGCCCTTCGAGCGCCCGAAGCCGATCGTTGTCGGCGCCGGGTACGTCGAAATCCATGCGCGCAGTGCCATCGTCCGCCATCTGGACCCCGGTCACCAGCGCCCCATCGAAGCTCTGGAAGACGAATGCATTCAGGATGTGCGTGCCAGTGTGAAGCTGGCGCATGATCCGGCGAAAGTCAGGGTCGACCACGGCCTCGACGGCCCCGTCGACCTCCTCCTGGTTGTCGAGGAGATGCCATAGCTTGCCGGCACTGATCTCGAAGCCGATGACCTTGGCTTCGCCACCCTGCCAGCGCAGCACGCCACGGTCGGCAAGCTGACCGCCACCTCCGGGATAGAAGGGCGTTTCGACGAGCGCGACCTTGCCGGGCCAGGTCGCGGTGACCGTGGTCGCCACGGTCAATGCTTCAGGATGGTCATGGCAATAGAGATGCATGACGGACGGCATAGCCGCCGTCCTGCAGCCGGTATTGGCGAAAATTGTCAGGCCGCCGAGGCGCGTGCGAACTGGCGAGGCGTGATGCCGTAGCAACGCTTGAAGTGCTTGGTGAGCGCACTCTGGTCGTAGAAGCCGACGTCGGTGGCTACCTCGGCAATGGGACAGCCATGCCTCAGGCGGCGGCAGGCCGCGCTCAACCGAACCTGCGTCAGGTAGGCGTGTGGCGTCAGGCCGACGGTCCGCCTGAACAGGCCGATGAGCTGAAACGTCGAGAGGTCGACATCCCGGGCAAGCTCTTCGAGGCGAAGGTCCTGCGCGTGATCGGCGCGCATGCGCTCGGTCGTCCGCACCAGGAGCGCCCGATCCCGGGGCGCCGGCGCGATCCGGCTGCCGCCACTGCCATGGCGCTGGAACAGCAGGCCGAAGGTGCCGACCAGCAGCTCGCGTTCCCGGAAGACGTCACGGCCCGCCTCGATCGCGCGATGCATGGCGAGGAAGCCGTTCACCAGGTCGGCGTCATCGAACGGGTTTCTGGTGAAATACGGCACCCTCTCAATATCGAGACACTCGGCCAGGCGGCCGAGCGCGAGCTGCGTCAGGTAGAGCGAGCGATACTGCCAGCGCTCGCTGCGCCCCATCCACCCGGCGTGCGGCTCGGCAGGATTGAAGATGAACAGCCGCGAGGTCTCGGCTTCCTCGACCTGGCCTCGGCTCTTGATGACCGACCCGCCGTGCTCCGTCACCGCCACGACGAGCGCCTGGTGGGTGTGCGGCGGGTACTCGTGCGTGGTGAAGTCGGCGCGAAGCAGGCTGAGGCCCGGCAAGTGCCGGTCCCACCAGTACCGGGTGACATTCCTGGGGTCGAGACGCGCCACGCCCGAAACTACCTGCGCCGCCAATTTTGGCCAATACCTCTTGCCCGCCCGGCCGCTAGCCTGGCGACATGCTTGCCGAATTCCAAGGCCGAGGTGTCTCATGATCGGTCGCCTGTGGCGCGGCGAGGCGATCGGCGCGGCGAATGCCGACGCCTACGCCAGACATCTGAGCGAGGTCGTCGTCCCGGAGCTGAGACGCCTCGCCGGCTTTCGTGGCGCCCACCTGCTGCGCGGGCAGGCCGGCGCTCGGATCGAGATTCGTGTCCTTACGCTCTGGGACTCGTGGGCTGCAATAGAAGCCTTCGCCGGCCAGGACATCGGCGTCGCGGTCGTCGAGCCAGAGGCCCGTGCCGTGCTCGCTGCCTTCGACAACTTCGCCACTCACTACGACGTGACGTCGTTCCCGTCGGTGGAACAATAAAGGTCCCTCGCTGCGCTTCGGGATGACAGCAAACGTGTCAGGGCGACAACAATGCTGTCATCCCGAAGCGCAGCGAGGGACCTTTCGTCTTACACCCCGCGCAGGATCGAGCGGCCGGCGTAGCGGGCCTGGGTGCCGAGCTGTTCCTCGATGCGCAGCAGCTGGTTGTACTTGGCGAGGCGATCGGAGCGCGACAGCGAGCCGGTCTTGATCTGCCCGCAATTGGTCGCGACCGCCAGATCGGCGATGGTCGAATCCTCGGTCTCGCCCGAGCGATGCGACATCACCGCGCCATAGGCGGCATGGCGCGCCATCGCGACGGCTTCCATGGTCTCGGTCAGCGTTCCGATCTGGTTGACCTTGACGAGGATGGCATTGGCCAGCCCGTCCTTGATGCCCTGGCCCAGACGCTCGGGATTGGTGACGAACAGGTCGTCGCCGACCAGCTGGATCTTCTTGCCGAGCCGCTCGGTGATCGTTCTCCATCCGGCCATGTCGTCCTCCGCCATGCCATCCTCGATCGACACGATCGGATAGTGCCGCACGAGCTCGGCGTAGTAGTCGACCATGCCACCGGCATCGAGTGTCTTCTTCTCGCCGACCAGCTTGTATTTCCCGCCGCTGTAGAACTCGGTTGAGGCCGGGTCGAGCGCCAGCACGATGTCCTCGCCCGGCTTGTACCCGGCGCGCTCGATCGCCTTCATGATGAAGGACAGCGCCTCGTCGGCCGAGGCGAGATTGGGAGCAAACCCGCCCTCGTCGCCTACGTTGGTGTTGTGGCCTGCCTCGCGGAGCTGGCCGCGCAGGGCGTGAAACACCTCGGAGCCCATGCGGAGCGCGTCGGCGAAGCGGTCCGCCTTCACCGGCATGATCATGAATTCCTGGATGTCGATCGGGTTGTCGGCGTGGACGCCGCCGTTGATGATGTTCATCTGCGGCACCGGCAGCACCGAGGCCTGGCTGCCGCCGACGTAGCGGTAGAGCGGCAGGCCGCATTCCCTCGCCGCCGCCTTGGCCACCGCAAGCGAGGCGCCGAGGATGGCATTGGCGCCGAGCCGGCCCTTGTTCGGCGTGCCATCGAGCTCGATCAGGGCGCGGTCGATCTTGATCTGCTCCAGGGCATCGAGACCGGCCAGCAGATCCATGATCTCGCCGTTCACGGCCTGGACGGCCTTGAGCACGCCCTTGCCGCCGTAACGCGCCTTGTCGCCGTCGCGCAGCTCGGCGGCCTCGTGGGCGCCGGTCGACGCGCCCGACGGGACGGCCGCACGACCCATCGCGCCGCTGTCCAGCTCGACCTCGACCTCGACCGTCGGATTTCCCCGACTGTCGAGAATTTCACGGGCGCGGACCTCGGCAATGGCACTCATGGAAACGGCTCCTGTTGGGCGCGGCTTGTCTACCGAGCCAAGGGATGCCGAGCAAGTGACGGCGCCGTGGCAGTTTTCTATAGTCCGGCGAACATCCCAGGCCCTCTGACCAGCGCCGGAGCGAGAACGATGCCCGACCAGACTCACATCCAGCAGACCGTCGCACCCGTCGAGCGGCGGGTCGATGCCATTCAGGACGCGCTCGAGGAGCGCGGCCTGAAGGCGGCCGCATTCGTCGAGGAGTTCAGGCATCTGGCCGAGGAGCAATGGGTGCCCGAGAACGGCGCCCGTGTCGTCGCCAGGGCGTGGACCGACCTCGCCTTCAGGCAGCGCCTGATGTGCAACGGACGGGATGCAGTGGCCGAGCTCGGCCTCTCCATGCCGGCCCATCATCGCCATCTGGTGGTGCTCGAGAACACGCCGACCGTGCACAACGTGATCTGCTGCACGCTGTGCTCGTGCACGGCCTTCTCGATCATCGGCCTGCCACCCGACTGGTACAAGGACCTCGAGTATCGCGCCCGCGTGGTGCGCCAGTCGCGCACCGTGCTGAGGGAAATGGGCCTCGACCTGCCGCCGGAGATGGAAATCCGCGTGTGGGACACGACGGCGGACACGCGCTACATGGTGCTGCCGGTGCGTCCGGCCGGGACCGAAGGCTGGTCCGAGGAGAGGCTCGCCAGCCTGGTCACCAAGGATTCGATGATCGGCGTCGCCCGCCTGTAGGACAGGAGAGACTCATGGACGGCATGCACGATCTGGGTGGCAGGCAAGGCTTCGGCCGGATCCGCTACTCGCTGAAGGCCCAGACGTTCCACGAGCCATGGGAGAAGCGGGTCAATGCGCTCTACTCGCTCGCCGTGAAGCTCGGCATCTTCAACATGGACGAATACCGCCATGCCATCGAGCGCATGGAGCCGCGGCATTACCTGTCGGCGAGCTACTACGAGCGCTCGCTGACCAGCCTGGCGACGCTCTGCGTCGAGAAGGGAATCGTGACGCGCGAGGAGCTGGAGCGCCGGGCGCAGGGCCAGTTCCCCCTGTCCTCGCCGAGCGCTCCCGGCCGAAGCAACGTCGGCGACCGCCAGCGCCTCGAGCCGGGCGACCGCGTGCGCGTGCGCTCCGACTACGTGCCGGGCCATGTGCGCATGCCGGGCTACATTCGCGGCAAGACCGGCGTGGTCGTGAGCGTGTCTCCCGCCTACCCTTTCCCCGATGCCCACGCCCACGGCGTCGAGGCCGCCGACGAGCCGACCTACGACGTGCGCTTCAGCGCCGAGGAGCTGTGGCCCAACTCCGCCGACCCGGCGTTCGTCCATGTCGGGGTGTTCGAGAGCTACCTGGAGCGGGTGGACTGACACTTCCCATTCCCATCCCCCTCGCCGCCTCTGCGGCGAAGGAGTGGACCCATCTCGAACTCCTCTGCCGTTCGTGTGTCGCCCTTGACCCCTCCGCCCCCTACGGGGGCACCTCCCCGCGCTTCGCGCAGGGAGGGAGGGCAACATGATGCGTGACTTCGACAGCGCAGGACGGGGGAGGGATTCCAGATGTGTCCACTCCGTCGCCCCTCTGCTGCGGAGACGCCCAGCACGCCGGTGCGCACCAGGATGCTGGGAAGATCGGGGCGGTACCCGCCCCGATCTCCATAGGAGGACATGAGATGGTTCAGCGCCACGCGCTGCGCAACGCCTGCTCGGTCTTCCACTTCTCGACGGCGGCGACGTCGTCGCAGGAGAAGACCTGCGGGTTCTTGCGCGGGTTGCCTTCGATCCAGGCGAACACCAGGCATTGCGAGGAGCTCGCGTCGCCCTGCTTCGTGTGGAAGTTGACCTCGCTCGCCACGGCGGCGCCTGCCCTGGCTTGGCCGTAGTCGTCGATCGCGGGCGTGATGTCGCTGATGGTCCGGCCCGCTGACTTGCTGTCCGCATACCATTTGGCGAAGGCGGAGAACTGCTCCCCGGCAATCCCCTTCCCGTCGGATGCGACGTAGGCCTTGAGATCGCGGATCAGCGCCTGGCTCGCCGCCTCGGCCTTGGGCTCGGCGGCCTTGCGTCGTTCGGCAAGCCTCGCCTGCAGCGACTTCAGCGCCTCGGCGTTCGACGGCGCCGCGGGCGACGGCGATGCGGGCGTTGCCGTCTGCGTCGGCGGCTCGATGCGCCGGATCGGCGCACGGCTCGCCTCGGCGTTGAGCTGCTGCGCCTCCTGCGGCGTCAGCTTGCCGACGGCCGGCGTCCCGCGACCCTTCTGCCAGTCGCCGATTGCCTTCTGGGTGGCGTCGGACTGGAGATTGCCGTCGATCGGTCCGCTGTATTTGTCGAGCGTCCGCAGCGACTCCTGGATCCGCTTGCGCTCGGCCTCGGACCCTTGCAGCACCGTCGCATAGTCGGGCGCCGGTGCCGCAGGCTGGGCTGGCCGGGTCACCGTAACGGGAGGTGCCGCCGGCGGCGCGGCGGGCGTTCCGCCGCCACCCTGCTGGCAGGCGGCCGGATTCTGGAAGCAGCGCTCTACCTCGCTGGCGCTCTGGGCGAGGGCAACGGCGGGAAGTGCCGCCGCCAGGGCGAACAGCGCAACGGCCCGGTGTCGCATGGTCAGATGCCGCCATAGGTGTTGAGCGCCAGCTGGGCCGGCAAGCCGATCACCATCACGATCGGCAGTCCACGGCCGGTCTGGCCGCGGGCCACGATGTGGTCATTGGGGGCCCCTACTCTGCTCTGGTAGCCACCGCTGCCGGAAAACTTTCCGGCGAAGCACGACAGCGAGAAGCGACCGCTCCCCGGCGCCTCGTTGGTGAAAGTGCCCTCGCAGACCGACTCGCCGCGCGGGTTCTCGACATTGAAGGTGACCGACCGGTCGCGGCCGATCAGAGCGCCGTACCGGGCGAGGCCGTTCAGCCGGGCGACATTGCCGCGCTCGTCGCGATAGAAGATCGAGACCGGGCCGTACGAGGCATCGGGCATCACATTGCGGGGCACCACGTAAGTCTCGTTGCTGATCACGATCTGGCAGCGGCAATCGACGCTGTAGTTCTCGCCGAGCGGTCCCAGCTCGGCGAGCTTGCGGTTGCAGTTCGAGAGGGCGACCTGCTGCACCTCGCTCTCGCTCATGTGACCCCTCGAGTAGGCGTCGGCATAGACGAACGCGCACTGACGCGGCAGCGGGACGGCGACCACCTTGTGGTTCGCCGCGTTGGTCTCCGTGTTGACCCAGTAGCGCTCGGCCATCTCGGGAAAGCGCAGGAACACCGGGTCTCGCCGTTCGGCGCGGCCGTACGGCGACTGGGCGGCGGGCTGCGCCCAAGCGCCTGGCGCGGCAACCATGGCGGCGAGAAGGACGGCGGCGAGCAGACGATGCATGGCTCCCGACTCCAGCCTACAAACTTGACCGAAATACGACCCCCAAGGGGAGCCGGTCTGCCAGCGCCCGACCTAAACCAGGCGGCTCTGCTTCTTGGCGGCGCCGACGAACGAGCTGAACAGCGGATGCGGCGCGAACGGGCGCGACTTGAGCTCGGGATGGTACTGCACCCCGATGAACCACGGATGGTCTGGAATCTCGACGATCTCGGGCAGGATGCCGTCGGGCGACATGCCAGAGAAACGCAGGCCGACCTGCTCGAGGCGGTCCTTGTAGTTGACGTTGACCTCGTAGCGGTGGCGATGGCGCTCGCTGATCACGTCCTGATCGTAGATCTCGTGCACCTTGGTGCCGGGCCGCAAGTGGGCCGGATAGGCGCCGAGCCGCATCGTTCCACCGAGGTCGCCATTGACACCGCGCTTCTCGAGCTCGTTGCCCTTCATCCATTCGGTCATCAGGCCGACCACCGCATGCTCGCAGGGCCCGAACTCGGTCGATGACGCGCCTTCGAGGCCGAGCAGGTTGCGCGCCGCCTCGATCACCGCCATCTGCATGCCGAAGCAGATGCCGAGGAACGGCACGTTGCGCTCGCGAGCGAACTGGACGGCGTGTATCTTGCCCTCGGTGCCGCGTTCGCCGAAGCCGCCCGGCACCAGGATGCCGTTCACGTGCTCGAGATGGCTGACCGCGTCGTCTCGCTCGAAGATCTCCGAATCGATCCATTCCATTGCGACCTTGACGTTGCTGCCGAAGCCGCCATGGGTCAGCGCCTCGGACAGCGACTTGTAGGCATCGAGAAGGACCGTGTACTTGCCGACCACGGCGATCGTCACCTTGCCCTCGGGCTCGCGGACCGAGCGGACGATGCCGCGCCAGCGGTCGAGGTTCGGCTCGGTGTCGGCCTCGAGGCCGAAATAGCGGCATACCTCGCGATCGAAGCCCTGATCGTGATAGGAGATCGGCACCTGGTAGATGGTGTCGACATCTCGCGCCTCGATCACGCGCTCGGTCCTGACGTTGCAGAACAGGGCGATCTTGCGGCGCTCGTTCGCCGGGATTTCCTTGTCGCCGCTGCGGCACACCAGCAGGTCGGGCTGGATGCCGACGCTCAGCAGCTCCTTGACCGAATGCTGCGTCGGCTTGGTCTTGAGCTCGCCCGCGGTCGGCACCCAGGGCAGCAGCGTCAGGTGCACGTACATGACGCGCTCGCGGCCGAGCTCGTTGCCGATCTGGCGGATGGCCTCGAGGAAAGGCAGGCTTTCGATGTCGCCGACCGTGCCGCCGATCTCGACCAGGACGAAGTCCTCCTCCGCCGTGTCGGTCAGCACGAACTCCTTGATTGCATCGGTGACGTGCGGGATGACCTGCACGGTGGCGCCCAGGTAGTCGCCCCGACGTTCGCGCGCGATGACGGTCGAGTAAATGCGGCCGGTAGTGATGTTGTCGCTCTGCCTGGCATCGACGCCCGTGAAGCGCTCGTAGTGGCCGAGATCGAGATCGGTCTCGGCACCGTCGTCGGTCACGAAAACCTCGCCGTGCTGGTACGGGCTCATCGTGCCGGGGTCGACGTTGAGGTAGGGGTCGAGCTTGCGCAGGCGGACGCGATAGCCACGCCCCTGCAACAGCGCACCGAGCGCCGCCGACGAAAGACCCTTGCCAAGCGAGGAAACCACGCCGCCCGTTATGAAAATAAAGCGCGTCATGGGCTTACAGCATACCAAACCGTGTGGATCGCAGCCATGGGGATATCGCTCCGACGGAGTAGCTTCGGCGGAGGGAACGGCTCGACAAGGGTGATGTTCCTGAAACGCATTCCGCGCGGCTGGAACAGCCGAGCAGAATGTGTCTGCTGCAACGACCTTCTCCAGGGCAGGCATTTCCGATGGGCGTGCGCCAGCGCGCTCCCATCGGACACACCACTAGCGGGTCGGGGCAGCCGGTTGCGCCGGCGGCGCAGGCGCGGTCGGCGCCGACGGGGCGCGATCCATGATCGATCGCGCATTCCGGGCCGGATCGGACATGCTCCAGGCCATGACCATGCTCAGGAAGAAGAAAACAGCGGCAAAGATCGCCGTCATGCGCGACAGCACGTTGGCCTGCCCACGCACCGAGAACAGGGCATCCGTGCGGCCCATGCCGAGGCCGCCGCCCTCACTGCGCTGAAGCAGGATGACGACGATCATCGCGGCGGTCACGCCGACATGGATGATCAGCAGCACCAGGCGCCAATCGTGCAGAAAGCCTCTTACAGCGTCCATTTCCGTCCAGAATCGCAGGGTGTTGCCTGCAAGCCGGCGCTTCTAGCCGCTTTAGGCGGCCTTGGCGATAGCCAAAAATTCGTCGGCCTTGAGGCTCGCGCCACCGACCAGGCCGCCATCGACGTCGCCAGCCGCCAGCAACTCGACGGCGTTCCTGCCGTTCACCGAGCCGCCGTAGAGAAGCCGCACCGATGCGGCATCGGCCGTGAGGCTGCCCAGAACCCCGCGAATATGCGCGTGGGCTGCGGCAACTTCAGGCGTGGTCGGCGTCTTGCCCGTGCCGATGGCCCAAACCGGTTCGTAGGCCACGACCAGCGTGGCCGCGGTCGCCCCCGGCGGCACGCTGCCGCGCAGCTGGGATTCGAGCACCGCAAGCGTCTTGCCGGCCTCGCGCTCGGCCAGGGTCTCGCCGATGCAGACGATCGGCACCAGCCCGGCTCGCCAGGCCGCCTCTGCCTTGGCGCGCACCATCGCGTCCGTCTCGCCACAGTCGGAGCGTCGCTCGGAATGGCCGACGATCACATGGCTGGCGCCGCAATCGCGCAGCATCTCGGCCGAGACGTCGCCGGTGTGGGCGCCGGTTGCCTTGGCATGGCAGTTCTGGCCGCCGACCAGCACGCCGCTCGATCTCACGGCGTCCGCGACCGCCGCCAGCAGGGTGGCCGGCGGGCAGATCAGGACGGCGCGATCCTGCCAGGCTGCCTGGCGTACGCCCTCCGCCACACCCTTGGCCAAGGCCAGGGCATCCGCCCTGAGGCCATTCATCTTCCAGTTGCCGGCGATCAGCGGCTGCCTCGAACGCGCCATGGTTTCTCCCTTTCATATCTCCTCCCCGGCTTCGCCGGGGAGTGGACACCCTCATTTTCATGCTCCTCTCCCCCGATAGGGGGAGAGGTTGGGTGAGGGGGTTGCGGGTGAGCTCACAACCTTCGCCCCCTCACCTGGTCTCTCCCCCTATCGGGGGAGAGGAACATGAGTCGAGTCCACTCCCCTGGCAGCTTCGATAGGGAGGAGGAGAAGCGGCGTCTCTAGCGGCCACTGGTGCGATGGTCAAAGGCCCGTTGGTTGCCTGTCTGCAGGTCGAATGGTAGGCATGCGCCCCGAACGAACCGCCCCGGAAAACCGTGAACAATTTCCGCAAGTACGCCAAGTACGTCGTCCTCACCATTCTCTTCGGCATGCTGATCATCAGCTTCGGGCTGTGGGGCGTGGGCGACATGCTGCGCATGGGTGCCCGCAGCACCGAGGTCGCTCATGTCGGCGGCACGCACATCCCGCTGTACGGCTGGGTGGGCGGTGCGCCGGTGACGCTCAACGAGGTTCGCGAGCAGTTCAATCGCCAGCTCGAAGGCATCCAGCGCCAGACCGGCCAGCGTCCCGAGCCCGAGCAGGCGATGCGCTATGGCCTGCATGTCCGGGCCCTGGAGGAAGTCATCCAGCGCACGGTGCTCGACTATGCCATCCAGCAGTTCGGCCTGGTGGTGAGCGATGCCGAGGTGCGCGCCGCGATTGCCCGAAATCCGGCCTTTGCCGGCACGGGCGGCGCGTTCGATCCCCTGCTCTACCGCAATCGCCTCCAGCAGGCGCGCATCAGCGAGGCGCAATACGTCGTCGACGTCCGCCGCGAGATCGCGGCGAGCCAGCTGTTCGGCGTGGTGCGCTCGGAAGGGCTGGCGCCGAAATCGCTTCGCGACGACGTCTTCAAGATGGAGGGCGAGAAGCGCGTCGCCGAGACCATCTACGTTCCCGACGCGATCGTCACGGACGTTCCCAAGCCGACGGCCGAGCAGCTCAATACATACTTCGACGCCAACAAGACGCGGTTCCAGATCCCCGAGTTTCGCGCCTTCTCCTACGTGATGATGACGGTCGACGACATCCTGCCCCAGATCACCGTCACGCCGGATCAGCTCAAGCAGGAGTACGCCGCGCGCGCAGCCCAGTTCGGCACGCCCGAGAAGCGCGACGTCGACCAGGCGATGGCCGACGGCGAGGACAAGGCCAAGGCCATCATCGCCGGCGTCAAGGGCGGCAAGTCGCTGGAGGATGCCGCGAAGGAAGTTCTCGGCAACGCCGACGGCGTGATCAAGCTCGGGGCGGTCACCAAGAAGGACCTGCCGCCAGGGCCGCTGGCGGACGGCGTCTTCGGCGTCCCCGAAGGCGTGGCGCCGGCGCCCATCCAGTCGCCGCTCGGCTGGCACGTGGTGCGCGTCAACAAGATCGAGCCCGGGACGTCGCAATCGTTCGACGAGGTCAAGGACAAGCTCGAGGCCGAGCTCAAGGCGCAGCAGGCGCCCGATGTCCTGATCAAGCTGGTGACCGACTTCGAGCGCCTTCTGGCCAAGACCCAGTCGATGAAGACTGCGGCCGACGATCTCGGGCTCAAGGTAAAGACCTACGAGAACGTCGACGCGCGCGGCCAGGATGCGTCGGGCAAGCAGGTGGTGATCGGCGCTGCCGCGGCAGAGCTCGTGCAAGCGGCCTTCTCGACCCGCGAGAGCGCCGAAAGCGATCTCCTGGAGACGCAGAAGGGCGAGTATTTCGTCGTCCGCACAGACCGCATCACGCCGGCCCGCGTGCCAGCGCTGAGCGAGGTCGAAGGCAAGGTGACCGACGCCTGGCAGAACGAGGAACGGCGCAAGCTCGCCGAGGCCAGGGTCAAGGAGGCAGTCGAGAAGGCCAATGCCGGCACCGACCTCGCGACAATCGCCAAGGAGCTTGGGCTGGAGGTCCGGACGGCCAAGGCGGTGACCCGCTTCGAGGCCGACCAGGGCAACTATCTCAACCAGACGGCCGTGCAGGCGCTGTTCAAGCTCGAGCCCGGCAAGACCCAATCGGTGCGCACCGGCGAGGGCAGCGTCATCGTCCGCCTGGACAAGACCGAGCCGGTCGATCTCGCCAAGGACAAGGAGGCGATCGAGCGCTTCGGCAAGCAGCTCGACACGATGGTCGCCAACGACCTGATCCTTCAGCTGGTGAGCGCGCTGCGCGCCAAGTTCGGCGTCACGGTGGACGAGCCCGCCTTCATGGCGGCCTTCAAGCCGCAGCAGCAATAGGCGCTCGCGGCCCATGACGATCTCGCCCGACTTCGACGCCTTCGAGGCGTGCTACAATGCCGGCAAGCCGCAGCTCGTCTCGACCAAGCTGGTCGCCGATCTCGAGACGCCGGTGTCGGCCTATCTCAAGCTCGCCGACGGTCGGGCCAACTCCTTCCTGCTGGAATCGGTCGAAGGCGGCTCGGTGCGCGGTCGCTACTCGATCATCGGCTTCAAGCCCGATGTCATCTGGCGCTGCATCAAGGGGCAGGCCGAGATCAACCGGCGGGCGCGCAGCGATGCGCGGGCCTTCGTGCCGCTCGTGGGACGCCCGCTCGAGACGTTGCGCGCGCTGATCCGTGAATGCCAGATGGACCTGCCGGCCGGCCTGCCGCCGATGGCGTCCGGGCTGTTCGGATTCCTGGGCTACGACATGGTCCGCGACATGGAACGGCTGCCCGACACCAATCCCGATCCGATCGGCCTGCCCGACGCGATCATGGTGCGGCCCACGCTGATCTGCATCTTCGACCGCCTCGAGGACAACGTGACCCTGGTCACGCCGGCCTGGCCGCAGGACGGCATCGGCGCGCGCGCCGCCTACGAATCGGCGCAGGAACGGCTGGCCGATGCGGTGTCCGACTTCGAGCGTTCCCTGCCCTTCCGGCGCGAAAGCGCCGATGCGCTGGACGGCCTGCCCGAGCCGCAGGCCAACATGTCGAAGGACGATTTCAAGGCGATGGTCGAGACCTGCAAGGAATACATCAGGGCGGGCGATGCCTTCCAGATCGTGCCGTCGCAGCGCTTCTCGCTGCCGTTCAAGCTGCCGCCGCTGTCGCTCTACCGCTCGCTGCGCCGCATCAACCCTTCGCCCTTCCTGATCTTCTTCGACTACGGCGATTTCACGATCGTGGGATCCAGCCCCGAGATCCTGGTCCGCCTGCGCGACAACATCGTCACCATCCGTCCGCTCGCCGGCACCATCCGCCGCGGCGCCACGCCGGAGGAGGACAAGCGGCTGGCCGACACGCTGCTGGCCGACCCCAAGGAGCATGCCGAGCACCTGATGCTGCTCGACCTGGCGCGCAACGACGTCGGCCGCGTCGCCAGGATCGGCTCGGTAAGGGTCGTCGAGCAGTTCACCATCGAGAAGTACAGCCACCTCCAGCACATCAGCAGCCACGTCGAGGGCACGCTGGAGGACGGGCTGGACGCGATCGACGCGCTGAAGGCGGGCTTCCCAGCCGGGACCCTGTCGGGCGCGCCCAAGGTCCGCGCGATGGAGATCATCGAGGAGGTCGAGCCGGTGCGCCGTGGCATCTATGCCGGCTGCGCCGGCTACTTCGCGGCCAACGGCTCGATGGATACCTGCATCATGCTGCGCACCGGCCTGGTGAAGGACAGCACCCTTTATGTCCAGGCAGGCGTCGGCGTTGTCGCCGACTCCGATCTCGAGGCCGAGTATCGCGAAAGCGTGCTGAAGGCGGCCGCCCTGGTCCGCGCGGCGGAAGAGGCCGTCCGCTTCGCCAATGCCGGCCAGTGGAGCGCCGGCAACACACGGCGTTGAGCCTGAGCAAGAAAGCGGGCTAGGGTCCACCGGCAACGGAGGCGTTCCAGCTCATCCTGGACCGCGAGCGTCCCGCTCGCTCATGATCGTGAGCGAGCGGGACGCTCGCGGTCCGGAAGAGGATGGGCATCGGTCCCTCCGGCAACGGAGGAACCGATGTCAGACTGGCAAAAGCGCTACCAGCGCCTGGTGTTCGATCGCCCGCATCCCAAGGTGCTGCGGGTGACCATGAACCGCCCGGAGAAGTACAACGCCACCGACGCGATCATGCATCGCGAGCTGGTCGACGTGTGGCGCGACATCGACGGCGACGACACGGTGAACTGCGTGATCATCCAGGGTGCCGGCGGCAAGGTGTTCTCGGCCGGCGGCGACTTCGACATCATCGAGAAGAACATGAAGGATTACAACGCGCTGCTGCGGACCTGGAAGGAGGCGCGCGACATCGTCTACAACGTGATCAACTGCTCCAAGCCGATCGTCAGCACCATGCGCGGCCCGGCGGTCGGCGCCGGCCTGGTCGCCGGCATCCTGGCCGACGTGTCGATCGCGTCGAAGAAGGCGAAGATCATCGACGGCCATACGCGGCTCGGCGTCGCCGCGGGCGATCACGCCGTGATCGTGTGGCCGCTGCTCTGCGGCATGGCCAAGGCCAAGTACTACCTGCTGCTGTGCGAGGCGGTCGACGGCGAGGAGGCCGAGCGCATCGGCCTGGTCTCGCTGTGCGTCGAGGATTCGGAGCTCGAGGCCAAGGGGCTCGAGGTCGCCACAAAGCTCGCCGAAGGCGCCCAGACGTCGATCCGCTTCACCAAGTACGCGCTCAACAACTGGCTGCGCATGATGGGCCCCTCCTTCGACGCCTCGACGGCGCTCGAGATGCTGGGCTTCCTCGGGCCCGAGGTGAAGGAAGGGCTGGCCTCGCACCTCGAGAAGCGCAAGCCGAAGTTCGATCCCTACTCGCCCATCTGACGGAGCGCGCGATGCGTGGACTGCAAGGCAAGAACGTCATCGTCACCGGCGGCGGCGGCGCGATCGGCGGCGCCATCTGCCGGCGCTTCGCCGGCTACGGCGCCAATGTCGGAGTCTTCGACAAGAACGCCGACGCCGCCAATCGGGTCGCCGACGAGGTGCGCAAGGCCGGCGCCCGGGCGTTCGTCTCCGACGTCGACATCGCCGACTATGCCGGCGTCGGCAAGGCGATCGCGGCGTTCGAGAGCGAGATCGGCCCGACCGACATCCTGGTCAACAACGCCGGCTGGGACCGCTTCGTCAACTTCGTCGACACCACGCCCGAGCTGTGGGATCAGCTCATCGCCATCAACCTGCGCGGGCCGCTCAACATGAGTCACTTCGTGCTGAAGGGCATGGTGGCGCGCGGCCAGGGCGGCCGCGTCGTCAACATCGCCTCCGACGCCGGCCGCGTCGGCTCCTCGCAGGAAGCGGTCTACTCGGCCTGCAAGGGCGGCATCATTGCCTTCACCAAGACGGTGGCGCGCGAGGTGGCACGGCGCGGCATCACCCTGAACGCGGTCTGCCCCGGCCCGACGGATACGCCCCTGCTGGCATCGGCCGCCGGTACCGGCGAGCGCGCCGAGCGCTTCCAGGCCGCCCTGGTCGGCGCCATCCCGATGAAGCGGGTCGGCCAGCCCGAGGACATCCCGGGCGCCGTGTGCTTCCTCGCCAGCGACGACGCCTCCTTCATCACCGGCCAGACGATCAGCGTGTCGGGCGGCTTGACCATGCACGGCTGAGCCGACGAAAGTCGCCCCATGCCCGAGCTTGCCTGGCTGGTCCAGTCCTTCCCCAACTTCGCGCGCTATGTCGTCGTGGGCTTCGCCCTGGCGGCCTTGTTCCTGGGCGTCTACGTCCTGATCACGCCATGGCGGGAGTTCAGCCTGATCCGCGCCGGAAACTCCGCCGCAGCGACCGCTCTGGTGGGCGCGCTGCTGGGCTTCTGCCTGCCGCTCGCCAACACCATTGCCCAGTCGGTGAGCCTGACCGACCTGGTCGTGTGGGCGCTGGTGGCGTTGCTCGTGCAGGTCCTGGTCCATGTCGGCCTGCGCTTCATGCTGCCCGGGCTGAAGCAGGCGATCGAGGAGGACAAGGCGGCAGCCGGGATCGCCGCAGGCGGCTTCGCCACCTGCTTCGGGCTGATCAACGCGGCCTGCCTGACGTCCTGACCTTGTCGACGTACTCCCTTCCCCGGCGCGGCGGCCCGCGCCTGTCGCGCAGCGCGTCGAGCTGACACATGCATCGCGAATCGTCCCCGCCGCGATCGGGCTGGCAGCACAAGCTCGAGGAGATCGGCTTCACCTTCTACAATCTCGAGGGCAAGGCCTATTGGACCGAGCAGGCCTGCTACGCCTTCTCGTCGGCCGAGATCGACGAGGTCGAGGCGGCCAGCGAGACGCTGCACGGGCTTTGCATGCAGGCCGTCGAGCATGTCGTGGCCAACAGGCTCTGGGAGCGCATGCGCATCCCGCCGGCGTGGGGCGACTACATCGAGCGCGTGTGGCGGCGTACCGACCCGACCCTGTGCGGCCGCTTCGATCTCGCCTACGACGGCAAGGGTCCGCCCAAGCTCCTGGAATACAACGCCGACACGCCGACCGCGCTCTACGAGGCCGCGGTGGTGCAGTGGTACTGGCTGAAGGACGTCAAGCCCGAGGCCGATCAGTTCAACTCGATCCACGACAAGCTGATCGAGGCCTGGCGCGGCATCCTGGGCCGCCTGCCCCCCGAGGGCATGGTCCATTTCGCCCGCTTCGAGGACCATCCTGAGGATCTCGCGACCTCGGAGTATCTGCGCGATACGGCCCTGCAGGCCGGCCTCGCCGGCAAGCCGATCGCCGTCTCCGACATCGGCTGGAACGGCCGGCGCTTCACCGACCTCGACGAGATGCCGATCCAGGTGCTGTCGAAGCTCTATCCGTGGGAATGGATGGCGCGGGAGAAGTTCGGCATGCACGTGCTCACCGACACCACGGCCTTCATCGAGCCGGCGTGGAAGATGATCCTGTCCAACAAGATGCTGCTGCCGCTCCTGTGGGAGGGCTTTCCCAATCATGCCAACCTGCTGCCGGCCTTCGACACCGAGCATGCCGATCTCGGGGGCTCGTTCGTCAAGAAGCCGATCTTCGGCCGCGAGGGCCACAACGTGACCCTCGTCGGTCCCGGCGTGTTCGACACCGCCGGCGGCGACTATGGCAGCGAGGGCTTCGTGTGGCAGGCCTACCAGCCGCTGCCGCGCTTCGACGGCTGCCACGCCCTGGTCGGCTCGTGGATCGTCGACGGCAAGCCGGCCGGCATCGGCATGCGCGAGGACGAGCGCCGCATCACCCACAACAACAGCCGCTTCGTGCCGCATTACTTCGCGTGATTGATCGCATCATGTTGAACGGAACGGCTGCGCCGTAGGGAGGACAACATGAGTGTGAGCTCGACAGCCCGTCCTGCGGCGGAGGGGTTCGAGATGTGACCACTCCCTGGCAACGTCGCTGGGGAGACAACCAGCTCGCCCGCTTGGCGCGCACCACGATGCCGTGAACATAGGGGCGGTAGTCCGCCCCCATTGTTCATAGGAGGATGAATAAGGCTCAATAGTCCCACTGCATCTTTACGCCGACGCGGCCGTTGGAATCGGCACCGACGTCGCCCTCGATCTTGACGTTGTCGAGCACGTCGATCTGGACCACGCCGCGGCTGGAATTGCCGCTCGCCCCCTGGCGCGCCCCGACATAGATGCCCGGTGCGACGTAGCGGCCGGCCTCGATCGACATCTGCGGGTTGGCGCCGCTGCCGCTCGACCCCACCGACAGGCGGTCGAGACCGAGGCCGCCCCGCAACCGGCCGAGAATGCCCGATTCCGGCGACCGCCCCGTCAGCTCGGCGAGCCCCTGTGCCGCCTGGGCGAGCTCGAAGGGACTGAGGCTCGATGCGGGCTTGCCGAACAGCAGCATGGCCATCGCCTCGTCGGGCGGCAGCCCGCCGGCGGTGACGCTGATGAGCGGGGCGCGCGCCGTGCCGGTGATCGCCACGTTGACGGTCGTCGATTGCACGCTGGTGCTGGCGAGGAAATCGAGCCGCGGATCGATCGTGTCGAGATTGTCCAGGGTGACCACGCCGCGGCTGAAGGTGAGACGCCGCCCCAGCAGGTCGAACTCGCCGCGGCGCATCGTCAGGCCGCCGACGACGGTCGGCGCGGTCGGCGTTCCGCCGACCCGGAGATCGCCCGACATCTCGGCATCGAGGCCACGACCCCGCACGAACACCGCACGCGGCGCCTGGATCGTGAGGGCCAGCCGGATCGGCGTCGCGGTCGTCGGCGGCTGGCGCGGCCGGGTGGCCGGCCGCGCGGCGGTCGCCGGCGGGGAACCGCCGGGCTTGTTGACCTCGCGCACGTCCAATGTGGGGTACGATGCCGACTGTTGGGCGCCGATGGAAATCTCGGCACGATCGATGGTGATCGGACCGGAAATGTCGATACCCGTGCCGGTCGCCCCCGTCACCTTGAGATTGGTCGAGACGGCGGCGATGAGGTCCGGGCGATTGACCAAAAGGGCGTTGCGGCTGGTGACCGAGATGTCTGGCATCACGCCCTGCTGGGCATCCAGCCGGATCGTGCCGGTTGCCGACAGCGTGCCATTGCGTCCGGTCTGGAAAGCGAGGCGCTGGATTTGCAGCGAGTCACCCTGCAGAACAAACCGCCCTGCGCCGCCGCTCAGCCGCAGGCCCGATTCGGGCAGGGCAACGGCGCCGTTGACAAAATCGATGGTGCCGCTGCCGCTGATCCTGGCGCCTGACAGGTCGACCGTGAGATTCGGCCGAAGCGTGCCGGTGACGTTGCGCAGGTCGTTGCCGAGCAGCGGCGAGAACGGCGCGACGTCGAGCGCGCCGGCGATCGTGGCGGAGCCCGAGGGCGCGCCGGCGCCGCGCGGGATGGCCGCCGTGCCCTTGACCGTGAGGTTTGTCCCCCCGCCGGCGCTGAGACGGGCATCGACGCTCGCCTGGGTACCCGACATCGTCCCCGAGCCCTGGATCGACAGCGGCGGCACGAGCGCCGCATCCGGCCGGCGCAGGCGCAAGCCTGCAACGCCAAACGTGGCGTCTATCCGAGGCGCCGCCAGGGCACCGCGCACCTGTACCTTCGCCTGCGCGGTCCCCTCCAGGCCAGTGCCCGGCGCGACGGCGTCGACCAACGAGAGCGGCAATGCCGCCAGCTCGACCTGCAGATCGCTCGCCGTCGGATCGATCGTGCCGCGCGCCGAGAGCCGGCCGCCACCCAGGCGAAGGTTGGTCGGATCGAGAACGATGCGCTGCCCCGCGATACGCATCCGCGTCGGCGCCGCGAGCGCGACCGGGATCCCTAAATGCCGACCTTCCAGTCGCGACAGGCTGACCAGGATGTCGTTCCCGTCGGGCTCCACCTTGCCACGCAGGTCGGCGTTGGTCCGTGCCCCCGCGGCCTGGAGCGCGACGACCAACCCCTTGCGATTGCCGTTGGCCGTGGCCGTGACGCGATTGATGTCGGCCGCCCCGCTCATCCCGCTGGCCGTGAGCGTCGCGTCGGTGAGGGCGGCATTGAGCGGATCCTTGACCGTGCCCTTGAGCTCGAGCGAGGCGATGGACGTGGCACCGCTGCGCAGCCCCCTACCCTGCAGCGCCACCGTCACCAGGCCGGCCGCGGCCGGGTCGGCGCTCGCCTGGCTGTCGGCAGGGATATCGGCAGCGGTCACCTCGAGATCGATCGAGCCGGCGAGATCGGTGCCGGCAAGAGGCGCCGCATCCTGCAGCCGCGCGATCTTGAGCTGGGCCCGCCCCGAGCGCCGCGACTTCGTGATCGCGAGATCGACGACATTCAACACGGCACTCGCCCATTTGCCCTCGAAGGCGGGCACGGCGAGTCCGTCGGCGTCGTAGCGAAAGCGACCCTCCAGCGAGACCACTTGATCGATCAGGTCGCCGTTGGCCGTCACCGTGCCCTGGATCGCGCCCGCCGGGTCGCGTGACAGGGAAGCCGCCAGTGTCAGGCGCCGCGATTTCAGAGGCCCGTGATGGAGTCCGCTCACCTCGCCCGAAACCCGGAGATCGGTGCCTTGAGTGCCCTCGCGGATGTTGGCCGAGACCTTGGCGCTGCCGGCGAGGTCCGGCTGCACCCATCCGAGCTTCGGCAGGTCCAGCGACAGGTCGAGATCGGCGGCGTCCGCCTGCCCCCGGCCGGCGATGCTCAGCACGGCGTTGTCGGCAGCCGCCACGCGAACGTCCTTCAACGTCCAGGACTGGTCGAATTGCCAGGTCGCCGACCCCGAGAGCGCCACCCTGGCATTGACCAGCTGCGCGGGGAGACCGCTCGCGCCGAGGTCGCTGACCGCTCCCTGCCAGGACAGCGACACGCCCCTGGCGTCCGACCTCGCGGTCACGTCCCAGGTGCCCTGCCCCGCAAGCGGCTGGCCGGCCAGGGGCGACAGAACGGCGAAATCCGGCAAGGTGACGGTCGCCTTCAGCTCACCGGCCGCGCTCGCCAGGATGTAGGAGCCGGTGCCGTTCAGCGACGCTGGCGTCGAGCGGAGATCGAGCGACCGCACGGTGGCCTTGCCGTCGGAGAAGGCGAGATCGGCCTGCAGCCGCACCGGCCCGAGCGCCGGGATCTGCGGATTGATTGCCGCCAGGGAGACGTCGCCGGCGGTGCCGGTCAGCGTGACCGACCCTTGGGGCAGCGCCGTCAGCGATCCGAGATCCGCCTTGACCTGCAGGCGCAGGTCGCGCCAGGCAACGCCGCCCGCCAGCGGACCGAGGGCGCCCGGCTCCTTCGAATCGATCGTCGCCGTCGCGTCGAGCTGGTCGCCCGCGATGTCGTAGCGCCCCGACGCGTCGACCGTGAGCGGTGCCGTGGCGAGCTTGAAGGCGCTCAGCACGACGCTCTTGCCGTCGATCGTGGCCTCGGCATCGAGCCGGATCGGCCCGCGCAAGGCATCGGCCACCGGGTTCCGGGGCAGGCCGGGCGCTGCCGAGTCGATGCGGGCGACGACACTGGTCGCCTCGCCCCGGGGTTCCCAGGTCAGCTTGCCGGTCATGCGGACGGCGTCGGCGGCCTCCACGTTCAGGTCGGCCTGACCCGTCCGGGCATCGCCACGCGCCACCAGGCGCATCGACAGGTCCTCGATGTCGGGCCGCTGCAGCAGCACGGCGACGATCCCGCCGCGCTGCTCGTTCAGGCTGACCTCCCCGTCGATCGATTTCTGCCGGGCATCGAAGCGGACGTTTGCGGCGAGCTTGCCGGCCGGACCATCGATGCGCGTGCCATCGAGCACCAACCGCCCCTGCACGAGATCGGCGGGCAAATGGGCATTGCCCGTGATTTTCCAGCGTGAATCGATGCCGGCCAACGCCGCGCCGAGGTGGAGATCGGCGATCGACAGCATTTCCAGGTCGACCTCGAGCGGCAGCGACAGCGGCTGGTCGTTCCCCGTCGCTTCCGGCTGCTTGTCCGGCAGCGGCGGGCGCAGGACGTCGATGCGGTCGGCGGAAAGAAGCTCGATCTGCAGGCGCCGATCGAGCAGGGCAGCGAAGGACCAGCGAAGACGAAGATTGTCGGCGGTCAGCCACGGCCCGTCGCGATCGCGATAGGCGAGCCGCTCTACCGTCAGGTCGGTCGGGAAGAAACCATGAAGGCCGGAGATCTCCAGGCCGCCATCGGCCGTCGTCGCGAGCTTCGATACCAGAGCAGCAAGGGTACGCTGCCCCGGTGCGGTCTGAAGCGCCGCGAAGGCGAACGCCAGCACGGCCACCACGCCGACGACGATCCTGCCGAGGAGGCGGAGCCAGCGCATCAGAAGGCTTGTCCCAGGCTGACATAGAGGCCGAACGCCGGATCTCCCTCGCGTCGGTTGACCGGGAAGCCGACATCGAGGCGCACGGGCCCGAAGTCCGTATAGTAGCGGATGCCGGCGCCCGCGCCTATCCGCGGGGCGAGCAGCGAGAAATCCGGGAAGAAATAGGGATAGGCGCTGCCGGCATCGACGAACGCCACCACGCCGAACGACTCGCCGATGCGCTGGCGCAGCTCGAGGCTCGCCTCGACGACGCTGGCTCCTCCCAGCGGATTGTTGAACGCATCCCGCGGCCCGGCGCTCTGGAAGACGAAGCCGCGCACCGAACCGCCGCCGCCGGCATAGAAGAACTTGTCCGGCGGGATGCCGCCGATGCTGATGGCAGGCTCACTGCCGAGCGAGCCGCGCGCCGCCAGCACCGTCCGCCCCGGCTGGCCGAGATCGAAATAGGTGCGGCCGGTGAGACGCAGCACCGTGAAGAAGTCTATGGCGCTGAGCCACGGCGTCACCTCGGCATCGATGCGATAGCCCCTGGTCGGATCGACGTCGCTGTTGGCGCGGTTGTACAGCAGGGAGAACGGCAGCCCGATCAGCTGATAGTCGACCGTGATGCCATTGCGGGTGATGCGCGACATTTCCCCCGCTAGCCCCGCTCTCACGGTCAGCCTCGGCGAGAACACCCGATCGAAACCGGCGTAGGTCGTCACGGCATTGCGCGTGTAGGCATCCAGGACCTCGCGCAAGCCGGCCGCCTCGAGCCGGGCGTCCTGGCCGGACAGCCACCAGTCCGGCTTGCGAAAGGCCGCCCGGAAGGCAAAGCCCGTGTCGAACACCGAGTACCCTTGCTGCCCGATGTGATTGACCTCGGCTGAAAGCCGCAGGCTTTCCGCCTGGCCGAACAGGTTGCGATGGGTCCAGAAGCCGTTGACCGAGAATCCGAGTTGCGTCTCGTAGCTGATGCCGAAGCCGATCGTACGCGGCAGCCGGTCGGTCAGGTCGACATCGAACGGCAGCTCGCCATTGGCATCCAGCGCCGATGCCTGGTTGATGCGCACCGAGTTGAAGACGCCGAGCGAGGTGAGCCTGCCGCGCATCGCCTCGACCTTGGCGGGGTCGTAGGGCTCGCCCTCCTTGAAAGGGACCCGGCGTTGCAGCCAGGTCATGTCGACCTTCTCGCTGCCGGAAAGCCGCACCGGCCCCATCTTGGCCACCGGACCGGTCTCGACGACGAACGTGACCTCCGCGTCGTGCGTGGCGTGATCGACCACGACCTCGCGCTCTATTCGGGCGAGCGCATATCCGTGTCGGCGCAGCTCCCCGATCAGCTTGTCCTGGGCACCGATGATGGCGGCCGCATCGGCCGGATCGCCGGGCGCCAGACCGAGCTTGCCGCGATCGATGCCGGGCAAGGAGGTCTGCGATTGCGGTGGGCGAATAGCGATCTCTGTGACGCGATAGCGCGGTCCCGTCGCGACCTCGACAGAGATCGGGACAGGCTCGTTCTCCGGCCGGGCGTCGATGGCGTCCAGGGCACCTGCCTCCGCGATCGGACGGCCCTCGACCGTGGCGTTGATCCGGCCATCGTAGTAGCCGCGCGAGCGCAGCGCGCTGTTGATCCTGGCGACGGCAGACTGCGCGCCCTGCAACACGCCGAGGCTGTCGCCAGTCAACGGCTGACTTTTTTGGAAGCTCTCGACGAGCTCGTCGAGCTCTCCCCGCATGGCGTCGTCTCCCGTCACGACGAGGACGATGCGCCCGGTACGCGCCTCGGCAAGCCTGCACGGCCCGAGAATCGAGAGGACTGCCGTCGTCAGGGCACAGCACAGCCACGCCCACTCCCTGGTGCGCGAGCGCCAGACGACAGCGATTGCACGGCAAGGACGCATATCTACCGGGCACCAACGCCGGGCGACGCGAATGGATGCGTGCCCGGACGCACTTGTGACACACTACACCGATCGAGGAGGCGGCGATGAGCGACGTTTGGGTTCAGCCGACCGGGGGCGCGCTGGGCGCCGACATACACGGTGTCGACCTGTCGAAGCCGGTCGGCGACACCGCCTTTGCACGCATTCTGCAAGCGTGGAACGATCATTTGGTCCTGCGGTTCTCGGGGCAGAGGATCGACGACGACATGCTGATGGCCTTCAGCGCCCGCTTCGGGGAGCTCGATCGGGTGCCCATTGCGGCGACCGGCCTCGACCGCACCCATTCGGGCCTGTCGCAGGATGCCGAGGCCTGGGTCGCCGTGATCTCCAACGTCGTGCGCGATGGCAGGCCGGTCGGCGGGCTGGGAAGCTACGAGCTCGTTTGGCACACCGACATGTCCTACAACCCCTTGCCGCCGCGCGCGAGCCTGCTCTATGCGCTGGAGGTGCCGCCCGCCGGAGGCAACACGGGCTTCCTCGACATGTATGCCGCCTACGAGACGTTACCCGACGATCTCCGGCGCGCCATCGAGGGGCGGACCTGCATCCACGATTCGAGCCGCAACTCGGCCGGCGAGCTGCGCAAGGGTTTCCAGCGCACGCTCGATGTCCGCCAGACGCCGGGCGCGGTCCACCCTCTCATCCGCCGGCATCCCGTGAGCGGACGCAAGGCCTTGTTCCTCGGGCGCCGGCCCGGCGCCTACATCCACGGCTTGCCGGTCGAGGAAAGCGAGGCACTGCTCGACGCGGTATGGAAGCACGCCACGCACGAGCGGTTCGCGTGGTACCAGAAGTGGCGCGTCGGAGATCTCGTATTGTGGGACAATCGCTGCGTCATGCATCGCCGCGACGCCTTCGACGAAAGCCTGAAGCGCCTGATGCACCGGACCCAGATCGTCGGCGAGCCGGTGCTGGCGGGGTGACGAGCTTGATCAGGTCTTTCCCGGCATCTTGATCGCCGCCTGGCGGCGCTGGACCATGATCTCCTCGAAGGCGCGCGGATAGCGGTGCGGCTGGGCGGAGACCTTGTTCAACCGCGCCAGGGCCTCGGGAGGCAGGCGCCAGCCACTGGCGCCCAGCGTCTCGCCGAGTTGCTTTGCGTTGCGCGCACCCACGATCGCGCTGGTGATTGCCGGCTGATCCATGACCCAGCGTAGCGCCGTTTCGGCCGGGGAGCGGTTGATCTCGCGCGCGGTCTCGAGCAGCGCCTGCAGGATCTCGGCGTGATTGTGCGCGAAGAAGCGGCCTCCCGACCCCCAGCCCTCGGTCGATCGCGTGCCGTCGGCCTGGAGGTTGCCAGGCTGGTACTTGCCCGCGAGGTAGCCGCCGGCGAGTGGCGACCAGACGACGACGCCCAGGCCCTTGGCTTCGCAGGCAGGCACCAGCTCCTCGTCGATGTCGCGCACCACGAGACTGTATTGCGGCTGGTAGGCGTCGAAGCGCACCCAGCCATTGGTGTCGCTGATCCACAGCGCCTCCATAAGCCGCCACGTCTCGTAGTTGGAGCAGCCGGTGTAGAGCACCTTCCCCTGGCGCACGAGGTCGTCGAAGGCGCGCAGCATCTCCTCGAGCGGCGTCTGCACGTCGACATGGTGGATGTAGTAGAGATCGATGTAGTCGGTCTGCAGGCGGCGCAGGCTGTCCTCCACCGCCTGCTTGATGTGCAGGCGCGACATGCCGGAGTCGTTGACCCTGCCCCCCGTCGGGTTGAACACCTTGGTGGCCACGACGGCATCCTGTCGCCGGCCCTTCAGTGCCTTGCCCAGCATTGTCTCCGACACGCCGCCGACGTAGGTGTTGGCGGTGTCGAAGAAGTTCACGCCGGCATCGAACGCGGCATGCACCATGCGCGCCGCCTCCGCCTCGTCGGCGCCGTTGCCGAAGGTCATGGTGCCGAGGCAGATCTCCGAGACCTTGAGGCCCGCCCGGCCGAGACGACGGTAGTGCATGAGGGTTCTCCTTTTCATTCGCCGCCCCAGGCGAAGCCGCTGCAGAGTGGACATATCTCGAATCCCTCCCCCGTAACCGGGGGAGGTGCCCCCGAAGGGGGCGGAGGGGGCAGGCCGCAAACGAGACGTTTCTGATTCCAACGTCGGAATTTCATGGAGCTCGTTTGTGGCTTTCCCCCTCCGCCCCGTTTGACGGGGCACCTCCCCCGGTTACGGGGGAGGGATTCGAGATGTGTCCGCTCCGTTGCAGATCCGCTGGGGCAGAGCTCACAGCCCCAGCATCGCCTTGGCCAGCACGTTGCGCTGCACCTCCGACGAGCCGCCGTAGATCGTGGTCTTGCGGGTGTTGAAGTAGCGCGGCGAGACGTCGTCGACGTACTCGCCCCCCACGGGGACGACGTTGCTGTCGTAGTTGCGCAGCTCGGTGAACGGCGTGCCGTACCAGCCGACCGCCTCGACCGCGAGCTCCGTGACCTTCTGGCCCACCTCGGTGCCGCGCATCTTCACCACCGAAGCCATGTTGCCGGGCGCGTCGCCGGTCTTGAGGCTGGAGTAGAACATCATCTCGTTCATCTCGACGGCGTCGATCTCCATCTCGAGCGCCGCCATCTTCTCGCGCCATGCCGGGCTGGCCGACAACGGCTCGCCGGCGTCGAGCTGCGTCTTCGACAAGGTTTGCAGATGGCGGAACGCCTTGCGCAGGCGCGGCCCGTGCGCCTGGCCACCGCGCTCGAACTCGAGCAGGTACTTGGCGTAGGTCCAGCCCTTGTTCTCCTCGCCGACGCGGTTCTCGACCGGCACCCTGACGTCGGTGAAGAACACCTGGTTGACCTCGTGGCGCATTGGCGTGCGCGTGCCGTCGACCAGGTAGATCGGGTCGATCCTGATGCCCGGCGATTTCATGTCGATCAGCAGGAACGAGATTCCCTCCTGGCGCTTGCCCTCGTTCGACGTGCGCACCAGGCAGAAGATCCAGTCGGCGAAGTGGGCGTTGGTCGTCCAGATCTTCTGGCCGTTGACGACGTAGTGGTCGCCTTGCCGCTCGGCCTTGGTACGCAGGCTCGCGAGATCGGAGCCCGAGCCCGGCTCGGAATAGCCCTGGCACCACAGCTCCTCGGCAGCTGCGATCTTCGGCAGATAGCGCTTCTTCTGCGCCTCGCTGCCGTACTTCATCAGGACGGGCGCCACCATCTTGAGGCTGAACGACGACAGGTAGGGCGAATCGGCGCGCGCCATCTCCATCTCGAAGATGAACTTCTGCGTCGAGCTCCAGCCCGGCCCGCCGTGCTCCTTGGGCCAGTTCGGGCACAGCCAGCCGCGCTCGGCGAGCTTCCGTTGCCACTGCAGCAGCCGTTCCTTGGAGACGTGGCTTGTGCGGCTGCGCCGGCTCTCCTCCGCCACCTCGGCCGGCATGTTGGCGGTGATCCAGTCGCGCACTTCCTTCTGGAAGGCGAGTTCCTCTGCGTTGAAGGACAGGCGCATCTCGTCGCTCCGCTATCCGTTAATCGAAGGCCTGGGATGAAGCTCATGGCCGGGAGCGCGCCACTCCGTGGCGCTCTTCTATCGTGCAACGAAGGAAGATTGCGCCACGGAGTGGCGCGCTCCCGGCGATGATTACAACCCCAGCATCACCTTCGACATGATGCCGCGCTGCACCTCGGACGAGCCGCCGTAGATCGTCATCTTGCGGCCGTTGAAGTAGCGCGGCGCCAGCACGTCGACGCCTTCCGGGCCGATCGGCTCGACATTGGCGTTCCAGGCGCGCTGCTCGGGGAATGGCTGGCTGTAGTAGCCGGCCGCCTCGACCGCCGATTCCTGGACCTGCTGCATCACCTCGGTGCCGCGCAGCTTGATCATCGACGACAGAGGGCCGGGGTTCTGTCCCGACGCCAGGCGCGAATAGAATTCCTGCTCGAACATCTCGAGGCCAGAGATCTCGATGTCCATGCGCGCGAGCTTCTCGCGCCACGAGACGTCGGCCATGATCGAGTCCTCGCCGTCCGGCATGGCCTGCGACAGCCGCTTCAGCCGCTCGAAGGCCGAGCGCAGGCGCGGGCTGTACGGGTTGCCGCCGCGCTCGAACTCGAGCAGGTACTTGGCGTAGGTCCAGCCCTTGTTCTCCTCGCCGACGCGGTTCTCGACCGGCACCTTGACGTCGGTGAAGAACACCGAGTTGACCTCCTGCGTGCTGGCGCGGTTGCCGTCGGCGGTGATGATCGGCTCGACCGAGATGCCGGGCGTCTTCATGTCGATGAGCAGGAAGGAGATGCCCTCCTGCGGCTTGCCGGCGTTCGAGGTGCGCACCAGGCAGAAGATCCAGTCGGCGGTCTGTGCCAGCGTCGTCCAGGTCTTCTGGCCATTGACGACGTAGTGGTCGCCCTCCAGCACCGCCCTGGTGCGCAGCGACGCCAGATCGGAGCCCGATCCCGGCTCCGAATAGCCCTGGCACCAGATCAGGTCGGAGTTCAGCATCGGCGGCAGGTGGCGCGCCTTCTGCTCCGGCGAGCCGTACTTCATGATCACCGGCGCGCACATCTTGGGGCCGAACGGCGAGGTGCCGGGCGCGCCGGCGCGCGCCATCTCCATCTCGAAGATGTACTTCTGCGTCGTCGTGAAGCCCGGCCCGCCGAACTCGGTCGGCCAGCCGGTGCACAGCCAGCCCTTCTTGGCGAGCCGCTTCTGCCAGTCGACCAGCCGTTCCTTCGGCATGTAGGCGTTACGCGCGACCTTCAGCTCGCCCACGATCTCGGGCGTCAGGTTCTCCTTCAGCCAATCGCGCACTTCCTGCTGGAAGGCCAGCTCGTCCTTGCCGAATGTCAGGTCCATTGGGGGCTCCTCTCAGGGCGTCGAAAATACCGCGCGGGGCTTGCGGACGTAAAGGCATGCTCTTCTCGTCTCCCTCTCCAGCAGAGCGGCTACGGAGTGGACATATCTCAGGCTCGGGGTGCTCCGAAGGGGAAGAAACCGTTCGTCAGTCCTCTCCGCCCGCGTAGCGGGGGGAGAGGAAGGGGCCCCACGCAAAGCGTGGGGGAGGAGAGGTGGGTGGTTGCGACACTATCGGCGCCTGGAGGTTGATCGCCTCGCGGGTATCGACCCCATGACCCACCTCTCCTAGCCTCTCCCCCCGCTTCGCGGGCGGAGAGGAACATGAGTTGTGTCCACTCCGTAGCAGCGAAGCTGGGGAGGCAGAAGAAACGTCACGCCACCTTCTTCGCGAGGTGCGGGAACATGGAGATCCGGGCCGTGTCGTCCATCTCGGTCTTGAAGGTGTAACGGTCCTTCAGCGCAAGGGCGCGAACGGCGGCCGGCCGGGCGCTGATCTCGGCGAGGTGGCGCTGGACGTTGGTCAGCTTCGCCGCAGCCTCCTGGCCGAGCACGAAGGGCGTCAACCGCGACCAGCCCCACAGGGCCATGTCGACGACCGTGTAAGTGTCGCCGCACATGTAGCGATGCTTGCCGAGGCGCTCGTCGACGATGCCCCAGTGGCGCTCGGCCTCGAATGTGTAGCGATCGACCGCGTATTCGTTGGGCTTCGGGGCATAGACCTTGAAATGCACCGCCTGGCCTGAATACGGGCCAATGCCCGAGGCGACGAACATCAGCCACGACAGCATCTCGCCGCGCGCCTTCAGGCCGGAGGCCGGCAGGAAGGTTCCGGTCTTCTCGGCGAGATAGAGCAGGATCGCGTTGCTGTCGAAGACCGTGGCGTCGCCGTCGACGATCGCCGGCACCTTGGCATTGGGATTGATCGCCAGGAACGCCGGCGTGTGCTGCTCGCCCTTGCGCGTGTCGATCGGCACGATCTCGTACGGCAGGCCCATCTCCTCGAGGCACAGCGCCACCTTGGTCGGGTTGGGCGCGAGATTGAAATAGAACTTGATCATGACTTCCCCTCGTGGGTTGCACGGCCCGTGCGGGCCCATTTCCGGCTTGGCTGCCGACCACTCGATGATCGGATCCCAGAACGCCAAGCGGCTATCGTAGAGCTTCCTGGCCGACACCGGTTGGGGAATTTACCCTGACTCTCGACACCCCTGACGATCGGCACGCGCAAGGCCCCTCCGCTGACGTTCTCGCCGGCGCCAATACAGTGTTCCAGGGGCTGACATCGTTCCCTCCCTTGGCCGGCGCTCTACGGCTATGCTGGTGCCCGACGCCCCTCTCGGGGGCATAGGAGGGAAACACCATGGCGAAGCGCATCAATCGCGCCATCGAGCTCCTGGAGGCCGACCAGGCGATCTACTACGACGGCCCCCACACCGGTCACGTCCTGACCTACGAGCAGGGCCGCAAGGACGCCGGGACCTGGGCCGACTACATCAACGTCGGCATGGAGCACGGCGACTTCGACATGAAGGGGCTGTCCGACTACATGCGCGGCCTGGTCGATGGCGGCCCGACCAACTCGGGCCACCGAACGCCCACTGTCATCGTCGAGGCTCCGGTCAACGGCATCGACGGGCCGACCGTGGCCTACAACGCCTGGCAGTTCCGCCAGATCCTGGGGCGCGGCGTTCACGGCATCCTGCTGTGCCAGGCCGAGTCGGCCGACGCGGTGCGCGAGTTCGTTCGTGCCTGCCGCTTCCCGCATCACAAGGCCGGAGTCGACAAGCTCGGGATCGGCAGCCGCGGCCGGGGCTCGGAGCCGACGGCAGCGCCGATCTGGGGCATCGACCAGATGGAGTACTTCGCCAGGTGCGAGCCGTGGCCGCTCAATCCCGAGGGCGAGCTGCTGCTCGGCGTCAAGATCGAAAGCCCGCCGGGCGTCGCGAACTGCGAGGAAATCCTGGCCGTGCCCGGATTGGGCTTCGCCGAGCTCGGCCCGGGCGATCTCGGACTCTCGCTCGGCTTCACCAGCCTGCAGCGGCGTCCGTACCCACCCGTCATGGAAGAGGCCCGCGCTCGTGTCTTCTCGGCGTGCAAATGGAACCGTCTCGCCTTCCTCGAACGCGCCACACCCGACAAGATCGCCGCCAGCCTCGACGAGGGCGTCCGCGTCATCTCGGGCCACAATCCTGAGGCCGCGCGTGTCGGCCGGGCGCACCAGAAGCGGACGATGCCGGTTTGATCCTTGCAGGCGATGCGGCCGTCTTCAGCCCATCACCAGCTTTGGCAGGCCGAGGGCCAGGTCGGGCCAGGCCATGAGCAGGCCGATCAGCAGCATCATCGCCCCGACGAAGGGCAATGCGCCCCATATGACGTCGGCGATCGGGCCACGCTCGCGCATGCCCTGCACGACGTAGAGATTGAGCCCCACTGGCGGCGTAATCAGGGCAGCCTCGATCAGCACCGTCAGGACGACGCCCCACCAGATCGGATCCCATCCGAGGTTGGTCACGATGGGGAAGATGAAGGGCGTGGTCAGGATCATCATGGAGATGGTCTCCATGAAGCACCCCAGGACGAGATAGAAGGCGACGATCAGAAGCAGGGTCCCGTACTTGCCGAGGCCCAGTCCCTCGATCGCCTTGCCCAGCCCGTCGGTGAAGCCGATCGACGCCAGCACGAAGTTTAGGAACTGGGCGGCCAGGATGATGAGCATGATCATCGCCGTGGTGCGCATCGTGCCTTCCAGGACGCTGCGTATCATCGCCAGCGACAGGGTCCGCTCCAGGGCGGCCAGCAGCAGGGCGGCGAGCACGCCGAGCGAGGCCGCCTCGGTGGGAGTCGCCCACCCCGCATAGATCGAGCCGACGACCACGAAGAAGATGAACAGCGGTGCGATCAGGTCCTTGAGCGCGTACAATCGAGAACGCCATGACGTCTCGATCGGTGTCCCTCCCTTGGCCGGGCTGGCCAGGCACGAGACCAGCACGAAGACCATGAACAGCCCGGCCAGCACGAGGCCCGGCAGCATGCCCGCCAGGTAGAGGCGCGGCACCGAGCTGTTGGTGAGCAGGCCATAGAGGATGAAGTTGATCGACGGCGGAACCAGGATGCCGAGGGTGCCGCCGGCCGCTATCGTGCCGAGGAACAGCCGCTCGTTGTACTTGCGACGCACCATCTGAGGCAGGGCGACGACACCGACGGTCGCGGCAGTGGCCACGCTGGATCCCGAAGTGGCGGCGAACATGGCGCAGGTGCCGATGTTGGCATGCATCAACCCGCCCGGGAGCCAGGAGAGCCATTGTGCGATGGAATTGTAGACCTTCTCGGCGATGCCCGAGCGCAGCAGGATCTCGCCGAGCATGACGAACAGCGGGATGGCGATCAGGATGTACTCGGCGCTCGAGTTCCACAGGATCTCGCCCATGGCCAGATAGAGCGGCATCGATGAGTAGAACTGGTTGAGGGCGAGCCCCAGCACACCCATTGCCGCAGCGATGGGCACGCTGATGGCCAGCATGACGATCAGCATCGCCAGGGCGGTGAACAGCATCGAATTATCTTTCCGTCCGACTCGGCGACTGTACCTGGTGCTGGCCGAAGGTGATGCCGAGGCCGGCCAGCTCGCTTTCGATCTCCTCGTCCTGGGAGGAGACGCCGGCTGTCTTGCCCGCGGTGACGAGATCGCCGCGCCGAAGCGCCATCACCGTGCGTGCGATCGCCATCGCGATCGACACGACGAACAGCGCCAGACCGAGGACCCAGGGCGCCTGGGGCAACGACAGCGGCGTGCGCAGCGGCGTGTTGGCGCGATTCCACTCGAGATAGTTCGAGAGCGCGAGGTCGAAAGCGCAGTCGAGCATGGCCAGGGCAAAGAAGCCCAAGGTCACCAGGGCGAGCAGGTCGAGCCCCGCACGCACGCGCAGCGGCAAATGCAGATAGAGCGCGTCGATCCGGACATGCCCCCGCGTCACGAGGACGTGGGCCAGGGACCAGCTCGTGCCGACCGCGAACAAGTAGGCGGCGATCTCGTCGGAGCCCGAGAACAGCACGGTCAGCACCTTGCGGGACACGACCTCGGCCGAGACCACGATTGCCGCGGCGAGCAACAGCACGCCGCCCATCCAGGCGAAGATGCGCGACACCTTCGCCGTCAGGTTCCAGGCAGCCTCCATCAGAGGGATCGTCCCCCGTCGGACGCCGAAACTGCCGGCCGTCGCGGCCCGGGCATCACTTGGCCTTGGCCACCAGCCCGTACTGCTTGCCGATCGTCTCGGTCCACTTCTGCGCGCACTCGGTGCCGCAGCGGGCAGCCCACGCCGACAGCACGACGTCGTTCAGCACCTTGTCGCGCGCGGCGAGATCGGCCTGCGAGGGCGCGACGAGCTTGAGCTTGCCCGGCGGGCCGGCGGTGCAGTTGCCCTTGCCGGTGGTGCAGGCCACGCCCTCCTCCGTCTCCGCCTCCGTCGACTTCCAGGACCTGTCCGACAGTGCCGCCATCTCCTTCTTGATCAGCTCCTGGGTCTCGGGCGAGAGCTTGTCCCAGGTCCTGAGACCGACAACCCAGACCGAGGCGGTGAAGCCGACCGGCAGGCGAAACAGCGTGCTTGTCACCTCGTGCCACTTGGCCTTGTAGGCCGGCATGGTGCCGGTGATGCCGCAATCGACGACTCCCTTCTCGAGCGCAGGCACGACCTCGCCGAACGGGATGGTGACGGCGGAACCGCCGAAACCCTTCACGAGGTCGGCCTGCGACGCTCCCTGCACGCGGACCTTCTTGCCCTTGAGGTCCTCGACGCTGGTGATGTCGCCGCGGCAATAGAAGTTCTGCTCGGGCCAGGTGAACGTACCCAGGACAAGGGCGCCGTGGCGCTCGCGCATCACCTTCTGCATCTCGGGCATCCAGGCATCGATGATGTCGCGGCTCATCTTGAAGGTGCGCGCCACACCGGCGATGTCGACCGCCTCGACGATGGCGGCGCCGTCGTCGACGTAGATCGGCAGCGCCGCGGCGAAGTCGTACACGCCGGTCTTGAGCAGGCGCAGGACCTCGGTGCCCTTCAGGTTGAGCTCGGTCACCGACTTGATGTTGCCCGAGAGCTTGCCACCCGAGGCCGCCGGCAGGTCCTTCTCCCAGAAGGGCACTTCCAGGACCTTCCAGTTGGTGAGGAAGTTCCAGGTGCCGACGACATTGAACTTCCGCTGGTCGACCGTCTGTGCGTGCGCCGCCAGCCCACCGAACAGTACCGCGGCGGCAGCCGCGGCGCCCATCACTCGCTTCATAAGATTACTCCCTGTTGCACTTCATTCATTGATTGGCTGCCCCGACAGTAGCGCAACCCCAGCCCGCTTGGCCAGCCGTCAACCGCGCCCGGACGGCCGCCCCCTAAACCGCGATCACCACGCCGTCGTGACCGGGGTCGGCCCCGCCGTCGAGCCCGTCATCGTGGATGCGGATGGCATGCACTGCGGCGAAGCCGAACGTGTAGGGGCTGCGCACCACGGGATAACCCTCGGCCTGCAGATCGCGCTCGACCCGGCCCTGGATCCGGTTGGAGATGTCGATCGTATCGGAGGTCGCCGAGAAGCGTGGCGCGCTCACCGCCTCGACCATGGTCATGCCGAAATCGAGTGCGTTGAGCACGACGTGCAGCACGCCCATGGCGATCTGCGTCGCGCCCGGCGCGCCGATGATCAGGTGCGGCTTGCCGTCCCGAAAAACGATCGACGGCACGACCGAGCTGAAGCGGGCCTTGCCGGGGGCGATCGAGCCGGCCCGTCCCGGCCGCGGGTCGAACACGCCCATGCAGCCGTTGTACATGAACCCCAGCCCCGGCGTGACGACGCCCGACGGCATGCCGAGCGAATGGGTCATCGAGAAGCAGTTGCCGTCCTTGTCGAGCACCGAGATGTGCGTGGTGTCCTTGGAGACGGCGCCGGCGTTGAAGCGCGGCACCTCGGCCTTCACCCGGCGCATGATCTCGCCCGCCATGGTCCTGGCATAGGATTTGGAGATCAGCCGCTCGACAGGCACGTCGACGAACTTCGGATCGCCGACATGGGCATCCTTGTCGATCGTCGCCCGCTTCATCGCCTCGCTAACGATGCGCAGGTACTCCGCGGAATTGTGCTCGAGAGCCGCCAGATCGAAGTTCTCGAGGATATTCAGCATCTCGAGCAGCATCACCCCGCCGCCGGGCGGCTGGTTGGTCGAGACCCGGTAGCCGCGATAGTCCCCCCATAGCGGCAGATTGTGCGTCGGCTTCCACGCCGCGAGGTCGTCGAGCGACAGCAGAGCCTCGTTCCTTGTCATATCGTCAGCGATCGCCCGGGCGATCTCGCCCGAGTAAAAGACGTCCGCGCCGCCCTTCGCGATGGCGCGCAGGGTCTGCCCGTAGTCGCGGTTGACGACGCGATCGCCGACCCGCTTGGGCGTGCCGTCCGGCCGGCAATAGAGCGCGCGAGCCGGCGCGGTGAAGCCGGTGCGTTCGTGATTGGGTGCCCGGCCGAATGCGCCGTCGTCGCTCCACCAGTAGTGCACGTGCGGCCGCACCGTCCAGCCGCTCTCCGCCCAGGCGATTGCCGGCTCGACGATGCGCGACCACGGCAGGCTGCCATGGTCGCGATGCGCCTCGTAGTACATTTTCAGGTTGGCCGGCGCACAGATCGACCGATAGCCGATGTCGTTCACCCGGCCCTTGAGGATGAAGCCGTAGCCGTCGCGCGCTTCGCTCTCGATCAGGTTTGCCCACATGTCGGGCCGCGCGCCGAGCGGCGCCGGCGCGTGGGCGTCGATGTAGCCATGAAACTTCTTGCCCGGCATGTAGATGCCACAGCTGCCGAAGCCCGCGATGCCGCACATCATGGGGTCGACGACGCCCTGGACGAGCGCACAGGCAATGCCGGCATCGACGGCATTGCCGCCTTCGCGCAGGATATCCGCCCCCGCCTCGGTCGGCTCCGGCTGCGGTGCCACGATCATTGCCTTCTTCGCGTAACGCACGATGACTTCTCCCTGACAGCGATCCCAGATGCGGCGCGGGCGCGACCGCCCGACGGCTCGAACCAGGCGGCATCTTGTGCCGGATACGCGATCAGGCCAACCCGGCCGACCGTGCCCCTTCCGCCGGCCATTCATTCTCCTCCCTAGCGAAGCTGGGGAGGTGTCGCCGTCTAAAGGCTTTTGGCCGCTCTGCGGCCAAAATGCCCAGGCGACGGAGGGTCATGAGCAGCGGGACTGGGGCCCATGACCCCTCCGCCGCCGATTACGGGGGCACCTCCCCAGCTTCGCTAGGGAGACGCCCAGCACGCCGGCGCGCACCACGATACTGGGAAGATCGGGGCGGTACCCGCCCCGATCTTCATGGGAGGAAAATGAAAGAGCGTCCACGCGCGAATGCCCTGCCCCCGAAGCCTCCCCATGGGCACTAGCCTTTCGGTCGCCCCTCCCCAGCCAAGCCTGGCGAGGGGCGACCGAGAAGCTAGCGCCTGTGGGGGCTCACCCCTGCCGTTTCACGCTGGCCAATTTGCCGTGGTCGGGTTAGGGATGTTCTTGCGCATACGCGCATGAATGACCATGGCTCGGTTAATGAATCAGGGGGTATTGTCATGATGCAATCAAGCCGCCGTTCGGCCTTGAAGCTGCTGGGGGGCGCCGCGCTCACAGCGACGGCGATGCCGGTGCTGCCGGCGATGGCACAGACCGATCTCGTCGTGCCGAACACCTATCAGAACTTCAAGCGCGGGACGATCCACAGCCTCCATCCCGAGAGGCGCATCTTCAACATCATCTGGGAGGACCTCGGCCGCGTGAAGATGCGGGCGGCCGATCTCGTGGTGAACTACCCATCGCTCCGCGTGGGCAACATCGTCGACACCCATTGGTACGACTATCTCGACTTCCTGATCGCCAAGAAGACTCCGGCCACCGAGGCCCAGGCCAAGGCGATGATCGCCAAGGGCGCCCGCCTCCAGGGCATCCCGGGCGCCCAGGAGCCGATCAGGCTCTGGAGCATGGACGGCATGGTCACCAAGGTGGATATGGCCGCCGGCGTGATCTACCTCGTCAACGCGTCTGCCGGACGCCCGGAGGAGCCGTCGCCCGACAGCGGCGAGGTCGTTCAGCTGCCGCCGGTTCAGACGGCCGCTGGCAAGAGCGCGCTCGCGGGCATCAAGCCGGGTGACGTCATCACGACGGTGTGGAGCCAGCAGACGGCGATCAAGGCCACGGTCATCCGCTAGGATCCGGGCAATCCCCCAGGGGCTCCAGGACCGCCCGGTCCTGGAACTCTGGGCGGTCGCGTCAGGCAACGTGATCGCGACTCGGAGCGGCGTGGCTGGGGGACCAATCCTCCTCGAGGGCTGCCTCCGGAAACCCCTCGATGCTCTCCGCTGCCCAGTCGACGAACCAGCCGAGCGCGGCCAGGCGACGGGCATTGTCGGGTTCTTCGGGATCGCGGAGTGCCTTCAACGAGATTCTGACCAGGGCCCCCAGGACTTCCGCGACCTGGCGTAGTAGCTCGTCGTCCTCGATGTCGTCCATGCCGACGTCCGACTTGTGGAGCAGGAGCAATCGGGCAAAGCAATCGACCACAGTCGAGCCCGGCCCGCCGAAGGTTTTGACATTCATACTTCCCAAGTTCCCAGATGGGTCGCTTGGCCGCCTTGCACCGCGACGGCGGTCGACCCGAATTATCCCCGGAAGGAGCTTAGGGTAGAGTGGCCGGGTATTTCAACGCCTGATTGCGCCGCGTTTCGCTTGCCCTTGCCGAAAGTGCGCCAGCGGCACGCGGCACCGCTCGCCCGGGGTCTCGCAGGACCGCCTCGGGTCGAGCGGTCCCGCCGATCATTCTCGCGAGCGGGACCAGCCCGAGGGCCCTCGGAGCGCGTCGCCACCAGGAAACCATTGTACATTGCCCACCATGACTCGCTCAGTTCCTCGCCTGATACTCGCAATCCTCTTTCTGGCCGCTCCGCAGGCTGCCTCCGCTGCCTCGGGACACGGCATCGACGGCTCCGCCATCGGTCTCTACTGGATCGTGCCCTTCATAGGGCTGCTGTTGTCCATTGCCATGTTTCCCCTGCTGCTGCCGCGCTTCTGGGAACACCATTTCGGCAAGGTGGGACTGTTCTGGTCGCTCTGCTTCGTGCTGCCCTGCCTCGTGGTCCTCGGCCCGCAGACCATCGCCACCGACCTCGTGCACGTGCTCGTGGCGGAATACGTGCCCTTCATGATCCTGCTGTTCACCCTGTTCGTCGTTGCCGGCGGGATCCTCGTCAGCGGCAATTTCGCGGGAACACCCAGCACGAACACCCTGCTGCTGGCCGCCGGGACGGCGCTGGCGAGCGTTCTTGGAACGACCGGCGCGTCGATGCTCCTGATACGCACCGTCATTCGCGCGAACGCCTGGCGCCGGCACAAGGTGCACATCTTCGTGTTCTTCATCTTCCTGGTGTCCAACATCGGCGGCTCGCTCACGCCGCTGGGCGATCCGCCCCTCTTCCTGGGGTTTCTGAAGGGTGTGGATTTTCTCTGGACGGTCACGGCGATGTTCATGCCGATGATGGTGTGCACCGTGGTCCTGCTCGTCCTGTTCTATCTTTTCGATCGCCGGGCGTGGCGCAGCGAGGCGCATCGTCCTCCCGAGGCGTCCGATGCCTCGATCAGCGTGCGCATCGAAGGCTGGCGCAACTTCTTCCTGCTCGGGGTCGCGCTGGTCGCCATCGTGGGCAGCGGAGTGTGGAAGCCGGGCATCTCGATCCCGTTCGGCTTCGGCATCGAGCGCTCTCTGGAGGGTTTGGCGCGCGACCTCATCCTGATCGGCGTCAGCCTGGCATCGCTGCGGGTGACGCCGAAGCGGATCAGGATCGAGAATGCCTTCCATTGGGCGCCCATGCAGGAGGTCGCGTTCCTGTTCGCCGCCATCTTCGTCACGATGGTTCCGGCGCTGGCCATCCTGTCGGCCGGCAGCAAGGGGGCGCTTGCGCCCCTGTTGGCCTTCGTGACCTCGCCGGACGGCAAGCCTGTCGACGCCGCCTACTTCTGGCTGACCGGCGGATTGTCGAGCTTTCTCGACAATGCCCCGACCTACCTGGTGTTCTTCAACCTGGCCGGCGGCAACCCGCAACAGCTCATGGGTCCGCTGGCGAGCACCCTGCTTGCCATCTCCGCCGGCGCCGTCTTCATGGGCGCCAACACCTACATCGGCAACGCCCCCAACTTCATGGTGAGGTCGATCTGCGAGGAGCAGGGCATCCGGATGCCGAGCTTCTTCGGGTACATGGCATGGTCGGGCCTGATCCTGCTGCCATTGTTCGTGCTGGTGACGTTCCTGTTCTTCGCGTGACGCCGAGCGGTACGGGCAGCCGTCCGCCCGGCAAGACACGAGGACACTCCAGTCCTGCTTCGAGCCGGTAAGGCGAGCGGCCCGGTGCCGCCGAGCCGAGGCGGCATCGCGGCCCCCGCCCAGTCGACGGTCGCGCCACCGGGCCTAGCGGATGCGCTTCGAGACCTCGCGCGTGGCCACGACGACGATGACCGCCAGGCTGGCGCCCATGATGACGAGAAGGGCAATCGGGACGAACGACATGGCGATCCTATCGGCTGGGATGGGTTTCGACGGCGACTGACCAGGCGAGCGCGACGGTGGCCATGGGCAGCCAGATCTCCATCGGCCCCACCATCGCGGCGGCGAGACCCAGTGCCGCCAGAAGACCGCCGATCATTCGCGCCTCCAAGCGGGCTCCGACCCGACCCGCCCGCACGAGAGCTTCTATCGGCCCGGCATGTCTCGGACGTATCGCGGCGCGGCGGAGGTGTATCGTCTGTGTCGCTTTGATAGGAGACCTTCGGCGCGCCCGGCGCCGATCACGCACTGAAAGGCAGGTCCATGACGCCGCCAGTCGAGCCGTTGAGCCTGGTCATCGTCGCCATCATGTATCTCGGCGACGTCGTCTTCGCCGCGAGCGGCGCCCTCGCCGCCGCACGCCACCGCATGGACGCTCTCGGCATCGTGCTGATCGGCGTCATCACGGGAATTGGCGGCGGCACGGTGCGCGACGTCCTGCTCGGCCAGCCCGTCTGGTGGGTGAAGAACCCCGACGAACTGGTCCTGTGCAGCGTCGTCGCCTTCGTCATGTATTTCCTGCAGCGCTTCGCCGCCGAACGGCAGAGCCTGATCGTCTGGGCCGATGCCCTGGGGCTGGCCGCCTTTGCCGTGGTCGGCGCGCATATCGCGGTGACGGCGGGCGCGCCGGTCGTCGTGTCGGCCTTCCTGGGAATGCTGACGGCATGCGGCGGCGGCGTCATCCGCGACCTGCTCACCCAGACGCGCCCGATGATCCTGTGCGGCGAGATCTACGCCACCGCCGCGCTGGTCGGCGCGACCGCCTATGCCCTGTTGTCGCAACATGCCGTGACCGCCGGGCTGGCCGGCATCGTCGCCTTCATGCTGGCCTTCGCGGTGCGCGCGCTGGCGATCCTGTTCCGCGTGCAGTTCGGCGTTGCCGGCGAACCCCTCATCCTCGTGCGGCGGCGCCCATAGACATGGAGCATTACTGCCGAATGGCCGCTGGCCGGGACGCCGCGCAGGGCAGTCCTGCAATAATGCACTCGCTCTGCAATTCGTACTCCTCTACAAGGCAAAGGGTGTGAGGCGGCGTCCCCGCTGCCTTGCTTTCCCAGCAACTGCCGCTCTCGCTCCCCCGAGGGCGGCTTTTTTGTGCCGGGGCGATGTCCGGCCACCTCCCCTCTCGACCGGCGCGACGCCCCCGGTTCGCCACCGGTCCCGAACGGCCTCGTCATTACAATGGCTGACGTGTGACAATGCCGACAGGATGAGGAGGTCGCGGAATGTGGAACACGCGAAAGGTCGCGATTTTTGGCGCTGTCCTTGGCGCGCTGTACGGCGTGCTGCAGGCAGTCGTCTACTGGGGAGGCAACAGCGACCCGAGCGCCATGCAGGCCGCCGGGAGCGTGGTTGGGGGAGTGATCGGTGGTGCAATCATCGGCGCGATCGCCTCCATCATCCGCAATCGCTTCGTTGGATGAGCCGCACGATCGGACCCCGTGGCCGGCTCGCGCTCCCTACCGGCCAGAACCGAACGCGACTTTGAGCAGCCCGATGGCGCCGACGACGGACAGCGGCCAGCAACCTGGCTGAAAGCCCGACATTGAAGCGCCAGCGCCCTCGAGCCCCCTGATGCTCAAGGATAGATCCCGTGGCGCATCCGATGCAGCACGTCCCGAGCGGCGCCCCGGCCCTTCGGCTTCCGCATGATGTCGATCGGCCTGACATGGCCCAGAAACGGCACCTTGCAGGACAGCCATTCATCGGCTGCCCGTTCCGAACCCAGATCCTCGATCGCCTCCTGCCGAACAGCTTCGGCGTCGCGGCGGTCCGCCAGCTTCATCCGGGCAAGCGCGACACGGACCCGCTCGCTCGGATCGAGTGGCGGCTCTGGTTCGCCGCCGAGCCGGCGAAAAAGATTGGCGAAGAGGCCCATCGCTCCCTGCTGTGTGATCAACGAAAGTATAGGTGCTCGCCAAGCAGTCCAGCTATCCGGGGTTAGCGAAGACTACGAGGCAGGCGGCGGGGCCTCGCTGAAGGTCAAGCGTGAGGCGCTGGAGTACAGCATTGCGCTCTCGAAGGAAGGCGCGGATTGAATCGTTGGTCATCTGGGCTTTGTTTCGGTGCGTGTCGGGGACCTTCGCCTTCTGCTCGAAAAACGCTCGCGCCACGTGACCGGCCGTGACGCCGAAAACCGTCCGCGGCGTTTGAACGAAGAACGCCGTGCCGTTCGTCAGGTGTACGCCTTCTCGGCTGAGCCCAATTGGTCAGCAGATCGGTACGACGTATCAGCCTGCGTTTCGCAACGTCTCTTTGCCATAGCTGCCGGCGGGCAGCGCCTTGGCTTGTTAGTATGTGAGTTCAGGCAAGCTCATTCGAGCCTCTATATGGGAGACCTATGGGACGCAAAACCTGCGATGATCGCTAAGTCGTTGAAAAGACTGCGGATTCCGGAGGAAGTCGGCCACCGATTCCGATTTGAAGTCGGCCACTGATTCCGCCGCGAAGCCGGCCACCCGTTCCGGAGCAATCCGGCCACCGATTCCGATTTGAAGTCGGCCCCCCT
>Ga0268299_1000458_pt1 | contig 126149 bp, 110 predicted proteins | sample NOBtaG_FD_193484 | JGI IMG/M metagenome (GOLD analysis project Ga0268299, IMG submission 193484) | Activated sludge microbial communities from bioreactor in Nijmegen, Gelderland, Netherland - NOB reactor | ecosystem: Engineered > Bioreactor > Aerobic > Activated sludge | place: Netherlands...
TACAACGGGCCGATCTGCTGGACGACTTCCACCGGCAGAGGATCCAACGGGGTCAACTTGGCGGCGTCGACAAATCCCCGGCGGATATGGGCCATACACCCCACATAGCAGATCCCTTCGCCCAAATCGTCGTAGGCGGCATAGCCGTCGCATTGCAGTTTGCCTCGAAACCCCTTCAGGAAACCGGCTGGTCCTTCCCGGCCGCGGCCCATCTGGAAGTCGAACACGACGGGTCCGGCAGGCCGGCCGTATTCCCAAAGATAGGCTTGGTGATTGCGGCCAGTCTTGTCCGAGGTCTGGCAGGGCAAGGTCGTTTCATCGACCTGCAGGTAGCGGCCCGCCCGCAGTTCTGCCGCCTGGGCCCGAACCACCGCCACCAGAAGCTGGCCCGCGGCCAGGATCGCCTCATTGAGCGTCTGGCGGCTCAAGTCGATACGGTGATCTTCCAAAAGGACCGCACACTGCCGGTACACCGGGGTGTGTTGCTGGAACTTGGCCGCCAGCACCTCTACGATGAAGGCGTTGGACAGTTTGCCCTTGGGCACGATCTGCGCCGGGGCGGGCGCCACTCTCACTCCCTGCTCTGGATGGCAAGGGCAACCGCGCTTCTCCCGCTTGATGACCCGGACGAAGAACTCGGCCGGCCGGCAGTCCAGTTCCTCCCGGATCTCGTAGCCAATGATCGGCCGAGCCTGGCCACAGACCGGACAAGAGCACTCCTCGGGATGACACGGAATGACTTCCTCACGCCGCTCCAAATGGGCGGGCAACGGAGCCCGGCCAGGATGCGGGCCGCGCGGAGTCTTGGCCTTGGGAACCTGGACCGGCGTCTTCTTCTGCTCGGACAGACCGGCTTCCTGTTCAACCTCCGGAGGGACCACGATCAGCTCCTGCGGGAGCAGGGCGAGCTGGGCCTCGGAAAGCTGGTCCGCCTTGGGCCCCCAACGCTTCAGGTTTAACAGCCGGATTTGTTCGTCTTTGCACTTGAGAAGGGTCTGGAGCCGGAGGTTCTCCGCCTGCAAACCCTCAAACGCCTCGCGGGCTTCAGGGGTCAGGGAGCGGAGATCCAGTGTCATTTAATGTGCTGCTACTTATATATGACACTGTCGTTGTTGGGAAGCTATAACTAACACGGTGTGCATTTATTATGAAGTCGTCTATCCCGTCCTGCGCCACCACGCCCGGGAGCGGGTCTTCTCCAGGTCAATACCGCTCAGCAGCAGGGTGAGTTCCTCGGCCAGGATCCGCAGCGAGGCGGACTCCGCCTTCTCGTCCTCCCGCGGCCAGTGGAATCGGCCCTTTTCCAATCGCTTGGCCAGGATCCACGTTCCCGAACCGTCCCAGTACAGCAGTTTGACGCGGGTATGGTTGCGGTTGGAGAAGGCGAAGAGATGCCCGCTGAGCGGATCTTCCTTCAGTTGGTGACGCACCAAGTCTCCCAGACCTTCGAAGCCTTTGCGCAGGTCGGTCGCCCCGGGGGCCAGATACACCCGAGTGGCAGGTCCCCAGGGAATCATGGCTGGCGCAGGATCCGGCAAAGCTGCTCCACCTCTTCCCGGTCAAAGCCACGGGCGATCTCCAAGCGCTGACCGCCGCCAAGATCCACCGCGTAGGTCCTCTGCGGCGAACTCAGAGCCGCCAGTCCCGTAGGCAGAGCGATAAACGGCGGCCGTGTCGATGCTCTCGTCATCTGCCGATGTTTGCGCAACCAGAGTACCAAACTAGAGAGGCTCACGCCATGCTGCGAGGCGAACTCCCGCTGCGTCAAACCACTCCGGCGATATGCCACCAACAACTGTTCCCTCTCCTCGGGACCAAAACGACGCCGACCAACCGTTCGAATGAGTTCCATCCGCCCATCGTGCCCCCACAACCAGCACCTCGACTAGACGCAGTTCCCAAGACGGATACAGTGGGAAGTGCCATAGGAAGAGAGGAGGATTTGGGCGCGTAATAGCTTGAGAACCACCGCGGTGACAGTTGCGTTTAGTTTTGATCCGGACAAAGCAAACGGCCTTCCCCCGTTCGGAGGAAGGCCGTGCAAAAGCAAGGCTGGGACCAGAGTCAGGCGGATGACAGGCACACGCACCCCCGATGGCCTGCCACCAACTCGAACGGTCTGTTGGCCTATTGGCCGCGACGGCGTGCCAACCGGATCGCCCCAAAGCCGAGCAACGCCAAGCCTGCCAAACCCGCCGTCACTTCCGGCTCAGGGACCACGACCTTCCGAGTCCATCCATCGTAAACGTCCGGTGGCCCGCTCCGTAGCCAGAAATAGTCTGCCACGACTCCTACAGTGTTGTCCGCACCGCTCGTGTACCAACCCGCGGTATTGCCCCCGCCCAATCCCTGAAACGTGAGAGTGACCGTGATGCTGGGCGGAAGGACATTAGCAGCATTGAAATCGTACTGAAGCGACAAGGTAGTGGCCCCGGCTCCCTTGACGTCGGTGACCACCTCGCTCAGGAGGGTTCCGGGAGTGGGCCCGGCGTACACCCCGAAGCCAATGGTCGGCCCGTCATTCGCATAGATACGAATGGTCAGCGCATCATCCTGGGAATAATTTGAATAGTAGGGCAGGATGACGTTACGGAGAACGGTCGGCGCCGAGGGATCTAGCTTCGCCTGAACACCGTACTCGAAGCTCGTTTCGTAGTAGCCGGCCGAATCGTTCGGCCGATTGTACGCCGTCACGAGCGGGCTGACGTCCGACAACGATGTTTGAATCTCAATCGGAAGGTTCTCCACCGGTGCTCCGAGCAGGGTGGTGGACAGGGTGGTAACGACCGCCAAGGCCGCGACATCGGTGGCGGCTCGCCGCGAGAATGAGGAGGGAGGGAGTTTCATTGGAGTCGGGCCGATTACGGTATTTGGTTTTGCAGGTGGCGTTGTATCGTCGGAGGACAGGCCAAGCAAGCCAATTCTGCGCCCCAAAAGAACGAAGGAATTGAGGGGGAGCACACGCGTTTTGCGTGTCAGTCTCGGCATCCTTGCCGAGACTCTCGGGGACCATTCTGCTCCCGGAACGTCATTTCATGGAATGGTCAGTGGTCATTCGTCAGTAGTCACCGGTCTATTGCACATCGCAACTAACTGAAAATCAATTACTTGAGCACACACCGATACCCCACCCATTAATCACGCAGCTGCAACGTAGCCTTGCCCTCCTCCACGCCCAACGCGTTTCTCGCCTCCACCTTCCACGCTCCCCTTCCCCGTCCCCACCACCAAATCGCACATCCGTTGCGTCAGGGCTGCGGGAGCAAAGTGGGTGCGCGCATACGCCGCATTGCGCTGACCGACCGCCTCCCAGTGGGTGGAACCCGTCGCGTGGAATTGCCGGAGCGCCTCCACCAGCGCCGCCGGGTTACCATGGGAAGCCCAGAGATTGCCAGGACAAGCCTCGATCAAATCGGTGACGTGGCTGGGACGCGGTCCGAGGTAGAGGAACGGCCGCGCCAGAAACATGGCCCCGTACACCTTGTTGGGATGCGTAAACCCCACCTGGCCGTCGCCCAGCACCACCACATGCAGGTCTGCGGCGGACAGCGACTGATGAATGGCTTCCCGGGGCTGATAAGGAAGCTGTCGCACATTCGAAAGGGCATGCCGCTCGCGAAACCGGGTCACCTCGGCCACCCGCACTCCGCCGCCGATGAACACGAACAGGAAGCGATTATCGTCCCGCAGAAGCCGGGCCGCCTCCAGCAGGGTGTCCAAAGGATGCACCACCGCGTGGTTCCCGGAATACATGATAACGAAGCGATCTCCCAGCCCCGTCGAAGTTCTAAAGGCATTTTCCAGACGGGCGCCAGACCATTCCTTTTGCATCACCGGCCACACCGGCAGCACCGCAAGCGCGCCCGGGCGTGTCCCACGTTCCCGGATATATTGGGCCATATAGGAATCCAGCGCCACAATCCGATCCGCGCGTCGGAACACCGAGGTGCTGAGCTTCTTGAGGGCCCGCGCGGCCAGGGAACCGCGGGTCAGCATGCCGGCGGCAATCGCGAGCTCCGGCTGAAGATCCATGGCCCAGTAGCAGAATCGCCATCCTTTCCAGCGCCCGATCCACACCCCCAGAAACGAAATCAAGGGTGGGGACGTCATACCAAGAACCACCTCGACATCCTCCCGCCTCAGCCAGAGCAACCGCCACATCAGGGCCAGGTTGAAAGTTCCAAAATCCAGCAACCGCCGCCACACCGCCCCTTTGCCGAAGCCGGTGTGGCGCAAGCGCTCGATGGTCACTCCCCGGTGAACTTCCCGTCGCGGAAAAACCCGGTTCGGATCCTCATAGGCATGCCGGCTGGCCAACACCCGGACTTCGTGTCCCTCTGCGACCAGCGCCGCACCCAAATCCGCCAGATGCTGGGCCGTGGAAGCCGAATCCGGCCAATAAACTTGCGATAGAATCAAAATCCGCATGGTTGCCAGTTCTTGGTTCCTAGTTCTTGGTTGCTGGTTTTAGCTTGGAGTTAACCCAGCCTCAGGAGCCACCGGAGAGGAAAGGCAGTAGTTCGACCATCGCTCCATCGCCTTGACCCGGGAGCCTTTGGGAATGTTGGCGCCGGGGCCGACAAAAGCACCGGCTCCAATCCAGCAGCCGTCGCCGATCTCAATGGGGCGGACAATCAGGTCGAAAGTCTCTTTCCCAAAATCGTGAGAGCCCGTGCAAAGAAACGCGCGCTGGGAAATGCAGCAATGAGATCCGATCGCCACCTTTGCCAGCGAAAGGATGAGTACCTCGTCGCCGATCCATACGTAATCTCCGATTTCCAGCCGCCACGGAAACGTGACATTCACCCGGCTTCGGATGACCACGCCCCGCCCTATCCTCGCCCCGAAGATGCGGAGCGCAGAGACCTTCAGCGGCGACGGCACGGGAAACCAGGGAGCAAACAGCAGCGACCGGACCATCCACCACAGGGCTTCCTTCCAGCGAGAGGCGCCGCGATGGAATTCCGCATTCTGGAATCGGGAAAGGTCAATCATTCAGTTCACGAAGGTCCCGGCGAGGACACCGAGACCCACACGGGACGCCTATGCTCCCATGCAGAAATGCGATGGCGGCCGGTGATTTGTCGGACTGCGCCGGCACAACGACGCTTTGGCTTCGGTGGGGGAGAGACGACACGGATTGCACGGATTTTCACGGAGGAACAGAGAGATGGCACCCCTGCTTCTTCGTGAAAATCCGTGCAATCCGTGTCCAGATCCTGGGGCGGCGAATGAAATGCGGGTACACGTCTCCGCGCTCCCAAGAAAATTCGCGTCTCTTGGCGTCCATTCGCGGTGCTCTTCTGCAGGGATATGGCTCAGAATGCTCCCTCGTTGAGCAACTCCATGGTCTCGTCTCCGAGGCCGAGGGCATAAATGCGCTGGCGGGAAAGATACGCGAGCAGAGAGGGGTCAAACGCCACACTGGCCAGCAGCGGCAGGAGGGTGTGGCCGGCGTATTCCGGAAAAAACTCCGCCACCGTCGCCAGCTTTGCCAGAAAAGCGTCGGACTTCCCCACAGCGAAGGTGGATTTCTCTTCTCCGATGAGCAGATGCTTCTTTCCCGCCACCATCAGGTCAATTCCCAGCACGCGAGAGGCATCGGCGGGATGCCGGCGCTTGACCCGGATGGCGAGGGTCTCGATCGGATCGTCCCCGAATAACTGGGCAGCAATCCGCGGTGCGATCGGATGCAATATGTCCTCAATCAACCGGCCCTGTCCGTCCGAAATCTCCGCCATCTGTTTGTTGAAGGCCCGGCGCTCCTCGGCGGCCTCCTTTTTCCACTCCTCCCATTCACGCCGGGATTCCTCCCTCGAAAGCTTGGATTCCGCGGGGGCTTGGTCCGCCTGCTGTTTGGCTTCCTCCCAGCGTTTCTCAGAATCCTGACGCAGGCGCAGCAATTCGCGGTCGGTGCGAGCATTGCTGGCGCGGATTTCCGCAACGTCCTCGTGGATGGCCGCAATGGCCATCGAGCTTTGCTCCACAAAGCGGGCCACCGCCTCTTCCAGGCGGCTCACACGATCCTCCAATACCGGCATGAATGACGACTACGGGCTTGTGGGGGACTTGGCAAGCCTGGGTTCCAGAGGCGCCCCTCGTCACATCACACACTCCGGTTTCGGCCCACGCCCCAGCACCCACTCGTAGCAAGCGACAAAATCGCGCGCAATATTCTCCCAGGCAAAGCGCTCCTCCACCACCGCTCGTCCCCGTCGCCCCATCGCCGCCAATGCTTCCGGACTTCGCCATGTCGCATCCTCCAAGGCCTGTGCGATGCCCTCCACACTCACGGGCGTCCACCAACCACACCCTTTCTCCTCCATCACCTTCCACGGTGCCCCTTGGGTTGTGATCACAGGCAAACCATGCGCCATGGCCTCAGCCACCGCGATGCCAAAGTTTTCCGAATGCGTCGGCAGAATGAATAGGTTCGACCTTGCGTACGCCTCCTCCTTGGCCTCGCCAGTCAAAGGCCCCGAAAATACCACCTCTTCTCCCAGCCCTATCGCCAGCGTCGCGGCCTGTCGCTCCAACTCCGCCCTATGCCCCCCTTCATCCGGCCCCGCGATGAGCAGTCTCCATCCCTCCGGCCTCACCTTCGCCCACGCTTCCAGCAGCATCGGCAGGCCTTTCTTCGGGTGAATCCGGCTCAAAAATAGCAATGTCTTCTCTTCTGTTGGTGGTCCTCCACTCCTCGCTTTTCGATCAACCGGCAGTTCCACTCCATTCGGAATCACCGCGATCGGAACATTCAGTCCCCTATCCCGGAAGGACTGCGCCTCCTGTTCCGATGTTGCGTGGAGCAACGCCGCGCTTTCCAGATTCCGGCGCTCCCACAGCCACCACACCGGGCGCTTTTTCCACGCCCGATGCCGCCAAGCCCATGGCTCCAGCATCCCTCGGACCGATGCCACATGCGGATGGCCGAATTTCGCCTTCCACGACAAGGCCGCCCAGGAAGGATGGAGCCACAATCCATGCGTATGAATCACGTCGGCCTCCGTGGCCAGTAATTGCCGCCCATACTTACAGGACCACCCAAGAGGGGCCAACGTGATCCTCCCGTGGACTGAAACAACCGCCGGCTCCCAATCCTTCCCGTGCCGTGCCGCCTCCACGCTCCACGGCATCCGAACCTCGACTGAATGCCCAGCCCGGCACAACGCCCTTGCCAGATTTCTCACCGACTCAAATGGACCCCCATACGAGGGTCCCATCGGCGGCGATGCATGAAGAATATCCATCTTAATGCTCAGTGATATTTTGGCCAAAAAAACTAAAATGCATAAATATACCATCCAACTATATTGGCATCCACGATTGAAATAAATTTCTTGGAGGCTCAAACACTTCAATTCACAATTTAAACCTAAATCGATTAATCGGACGTTCGATCAAATAAAACGAGGTTCCGGAAAGAATTAGCGTACTCAACAGTGTGCCCGTGTACACAGCCAGCCACAATCTCCAACCTTCCAGGAACAGCCCTGTGCGATTCAACGCCAATGCCACGAACCCAATAGCGATAAAATGCCACAAGTAAATACCATAGGACAGATCTCCCATAACCTGCATTGGTCGGTTCTCCAATAGACTGCATGTAAGCGCATTACGGCAACTAGCGATGAGCAAAGCACCAAAAGCTGCTCCTGCAGTCAAATGGACTAAATCATCAGCCACAAACCAAATAGCAACAGAAATACAAGACAAGGCAACGCAAACGATTAACCAAAAACCGCCTCGGCCAAAATGCTTGCCAAGCAATTTAGCCACATATAGCTCTTTCGTTGCTCCATTTGACTCTATTTCCTGTCCGATGAAAAGAAAAAATGCCAAGCCGCCTATTGCCATCACTTCAAACCTGCTCATCGCCAGAAATTGTGAAACAGGATGATCACTTCCAAAGGAAGATAACCATACCCCTTTGAGCGTCACCCAAAGAATAATAAAAGTCATAATGGTTGATAAACGCGGGCGAATCATCAGGAGCAGCGGCCAAAACAAGTAAAACATGATCTCAACACCAATTGTCCAGAGCTGTCCGCCATAGGGGACAAAGTGAAGAAAGCTCTTTGCCACTTGAGGAAGCATGACCATATGGAGTCCGAGTTGAAGCTCGAAATCGCGCCCTAGTGGCATGCCTGGAAGTTCGGGAAATCCAATCACGGGCACCACAAAAAATATAAAAGATACTAAAAGATAGTAAAGAGGTAAGATCCGAAGCGCTCGCCTCAAGTAAAATCGGCAGATAGAAAATCTAGATCTGATGAGGTCGCTCCAAATTAATGAAGTAATCAAAAAACCACTTAAAACAAAAAAAAAGTCGACTCCGAGCGATAAACTTTTAACACTCGGAGATATTCTTCCTTGGGACCACCCAAATCGAGATGCCATCAAATGAATATGGAGCACAACGATAGCCATCGCCGCCAGAAAGCGAAACGCATAAAAATTTTGGTAATACATCGCTTTATGCTCACTTGCGCACGTCATTTCGAAGAATATATCGGCCGATTTTCATGTTAATTACCCGCCGTTGATTAAGCCCGTGGAAAGCAAGCGGGGCGAGGATAAAAATCGGAAGACCTAGTTCAAAAAATCCACCGAGCTTTACCACTCGGCCCACCAAATAGACGGCCGATAGAGTCCACCAAATATCCCGTTCGCGGACAGCCGCCAGACCGCCTCGGACAATCCAGAAAAAATAAAACCCCATCCCAATTAAACCCAGTTCGGAGAATACGCGAATAAATAAACTATGTGCACCAATGGAATTGGTGCCATAGCGATCCTTACTCAGTGTTCCGATCGTCCCAAAGTGTTCCTCATAGGCAAAAGAGTGTCCACCAATTCCATTTCCCAACCATCGCCCCTTGCGGAGCGTCTCAAAGGCAACTTCCCAATTCGACAATGGGGAAAAAACAGAAAGGTTGGTAACTCGACTAACATTATCCTCATCCGCGGCTTCTTCGAGAGCTTGAATACGGTCACGGATTGATTCGGGGAGATACTGCTGTTGGGTAAATGCGCAAAAGCACGCCACGCCAATAAACAAGGCAACGATCAGTCCGTTGCGCCGGAAGAACAGGAGTAGGCACGAATACAGGGCAATCACAACACCTGTCATCGAGACCGTCAGAGCCATATTCAGAATGACGATCCATGATTTCCAGTCGTGGAATTTGCGTGTCTCAATCAGTTTGCGAGCAGCCAAATAGAACGCAGGGCCTATGGCAATGGCGTAATGCGACGGCTCGTAGGCAAACGAATCCAGGCGGCCTCGCACTTTCATCAGAATCATTACTCCTCCGAGCGACACCACCCATTGCAGCAACCCAAAACACGCGGCCACCAGCACCACCTTTTGATAGGCTTTGAGCAAGCTTCTAGAGTCCGTTCTTCTGAGTAGTCCGGCACATCCCATGTAAACGAACGCGGCCACGACCCCCTGCTTGAGCAGGACATTCGATGGAAAGCCATAGCTCTGGGACAGCAAGAAACTCAAGAAAAGTAACCCCGCCCATACCACCCCGGTCCCCCATACAAAGGCATTCGTACAGGATACAACAATCCCCCATCCAGCGACGGCAATGAGATACAGATCCACGATACTCCCTGCAATGGGTCGGCCAAAAAGCTCTTTGGTGAAAATGCTCGCGCAAAGAATAAGTCCATATATAAAATGTCCCTTCTTTTGATAAAATAAATCATTTCGTTGACTCTTCTGCTGAGGAGTTCTTTCCTTTCTATTGTTCATCATTGAACTATTTCAGTTCTCGGGCCAAGTCCCGGACCTCTATTCAAAGAAAAAATATGCGTTTTTTATGCATTCTCGAATTGGTCACGTTTCAAATTCATAGATTTTGTTATTTTGGCACTTTCCAATACGAGCGATCGACTGTTCGCAATGAGCGCAGATAACGTGAAATCCTTTCAACCTGAAATTTCATTTCCCAAAAAAGATCGCGCTGGCTTTTAGCTGCGAGCCCCCTCCTCCCGCGAGTGAGTGTCACAATCTCACCGGGGAGGAAAGCGAAATCACTGGAATTCAATACCGAAACATTTTTGATAGAACGCTTTTGAAGATGGATATACGCGTATTCATCAATGATAGTATTTCCTGCATCATCACACGCGGCGCGAAGCACGCTTCCATTCTCCCATGAAAATAATTGTCGGGAGTAATTTTTCCTATGCGAGAGCATCAACTCTTTCCTCCAATATGATATCTCTGCCAAATCATTCGACATGGCGAAATTGATTCCATTGTATTTCATCAATTTATAGATCCCTTCCCATTCGTCCAACCCACAATATTTCGGATTTGAGAAAACTTTTCGATAATCAATGACGGGATGAGGAAGGGTGAAAAGACGATTCCCAATTTCATCATTTTTGAAAAAGCTCAAGGCCCCCCGCATTTGCACTTTCACCTGATTTTCGAACATGCTGTCCGGAAAAAACTTGCGAAGATCACCGAAAATGACATCGGCATCGCAAAAACCCCAAAAGTCAGAACCTTCGACCAACTCGGGATAAAGCACTCCGTAGGCAGGGCGAAAGTCACAGAGCTTGTATGGCCATCGTATGTCGGGCTTGATTTGCAACCGATCCACCACTCTCCTCTCGAAATCCTCCAGCGAAAAAGCAAGCCTGCGCACATTTTCGGGAAGAGGGTGCGCCACTGGCTCAGTGGTTAGTAATGTCCATTGGATATTTTCATTTTTGACACAACTGCGCAAAAAAAGATCAAAATATATCGGCAGTTTGCCAATATAAATAAGAATTAAATTAATGCGCTTGCTCATGAAATAGATATGGAGATTCCGCGGTGTAAACTAAGTATAACAAGAACCAGACGGAGGATGCGCCTCAATAAAGTCACTCATTTTTTATAAAATGATACTTTTCGAGAACGACTTCATGCGAGAATCCAAGTTTTTTCATATATTGGGCAATTTCCGTGCGACTTTGAGGTTTATGTATCTCCACGCAAACTTCGGCCACTTTGCCCATCCACCCTCCATCCCCGCTCGATAACATGACTTCATCTTCGGCTCCTTCAATGTCCAGCTTGACAACAATTTGATCATTTGCTTCAGCCTTATCGATTATCGAATCAACCGTAATTGCTTGAATACAATGCTCTTTCAGGTTGAGGTTGGCGGCGTCAAATCTTTTGAATTTCCTCGCCCAATGCGCTGCTCCTGCATTGCATATTTCGGCCCTTCCTTCTTTGCTCGACAGCGCGGCATTGATTGCGGTGATGTTTGAATAATTTGATGTGTTGTCTTTTAGCAATTTGTAATTTTCAGCATCCGGTTCAATTGCAATAATCTGAGCACCAGGGAACTGTGTCGCAAAGAAAATACTTGTATATCCAACGTAGGCGCCGCCATCGATAATAAAAGATGGAGTGATTGAGCTTGCAATGGAGCACTCCTTGCGCCCAAATACCGACCATAAAACTAAAATATCAGTGGTTCTCGGACGGAGAAAAACAGGGTGCAGTATTTGACGCAACTTAAGATGAATAATTGGCTCTCTAAATACGTAACCCAGAGCCAGACGACACCACTGCCGGATACCTAACAAACGCAGCAATAAGCGTGCTCCTCTGACTTGCTTCATATAAGGCAGGCGGAATTTTGTTTCCTTGCAGTTTGGCATATGTTTTATATTATTTTCAACCACAACGGTCGTATTTATTTTGGTCTCGGTGCCAATCCCGCCAACAGGGTTTCCGCCCAGCGTTTCGGTGTGTATTGCTTGGACAGATGGAAACCGGTCTCGCCCCACTCTCGCCGCTTTGTCTCGGGAAGGCAAGTCATCTGCTCCATCCGCTCCGCCAGCGCCTTTGCATCGCCCGCCGGGAAGATATAGCCGTTGCCATGATGCCGCAGCAGGTGCGCTCCCGCTCCGCAGGCGTCGGACAAAATCAGCGGCAGCCCGGTGGCGGCGGCTTCGTGCGCCACCACCCCCCACGGCTCGAAACGGCTCGGCAAAATAAACGCCGTCGCTTCGCCCATCAGTTCCGGCAACTCATCCGGCTGGATGAAGCCCCGGTCTTCGGTGCCCGCCCGCACCAGCGTTTCGCGCAGAGGTCCCGCTCCCGCGCATACCAGCTTCCACGGCCTTTCCGCCCGCTGCCGGTAAATCGAGTAAGCTTTCGTCAGCGTGTCCAGCCCCTTCTCCGGCGCATAGCGCCCCACGTAGAGAAAGGACCTCATACCATCGCTCTCTGCTCTCTGCTCTCTGCTCTCTGCTTTCGCCGCGAACTTCCCCCAATCGCACGCATAATACCCTTCCCACAATCTCTCCCCGTGGAATCCCAACGCGCGGCCCAGCACCGCCTGCCGCTCGCCCGTCACCCACAGCACATCGATCGCCTTTCGCACATGCCACGGCGCGATCAGCGAAGCCACCTGTTGCCGCGGCGATCCGGTCCATTGGGTGTCGCATCCCGCGATCACTGGCACGCCCTCCTCCCGCCGCATCTGCTTGCAAATCATCACATATCCCTTGTCCACCCAACCGCTGGTCAGGATCGCCTTCGGGCGGAAATCCCGCAACGCCTTTCCGATTTCCGGGTCCGCATGTTCACGACGATTGCGGATCTTCCCCAGATCCGCGAATTGCGAACTTTCAAACGGTGCGTCCGGCTGATTAGGCCAGGCGTAGATCAGCAATTCCGCCCCGGCCATAGCCTTGAACTCACGCAGACAAGAGGCGAGGTAGCCGGAAAGGCGGGTATGGAGAAGAGCTATGCGCATGTTATCTGTATTCCCTATGCTAGATCATTCTTTTCAAAATAATCCAGCGCATGAGGAAGCGTTTGGAACTCCCGATAGCATGGCATAGAAACGGGGGAGCGTTTCGACCATAAAACGGGTAACATCCGAATGGCATCCACAACCCCCTCGATAGCATTTGGGGATCTTTGTTTCAAAGTCATGAATGCCGCGCCGAGACCCAAGCGCAGAAGCCGCCAAGGCAGCACGGATATCGGTCCGTGAACGCACCAGAGAATAAACCAATTCCGAAAACAGAGCCTGGTGATCCCATCACGATTGCGGGCTATTTCGGTCACATCGTGCCGGATTCTCAGGAGATCGATTGAAAGCACGGCGTGGCCTTTGGAGAGCGCCAGAAGGCACAACTCTTCCTCCTCTACCATTTTGCCAATCCACTCGGCATATCCACCCATTCTGTTAAACTTACTAACCTCGAATAAAACGCTGCACCCCACAAACGATTTGACCTGAACGGCTTCTTCCCGGGGGATCCCGGTGGGAAAATCCCGGCCACGAACCGGTTCCTCGAAAGGAAGCGCCAGTGCGAACCAGTCGGAACGGCTTTGCGCGAACGTCAGCAATGCCGCCAGATCGCCCGCCACCGGATACGAATCATCATCCAGTTGCAACAGATACGGCGTGGCGCACTCCCGCACGATCCGGTTGCGCGCCAGCGCCTGGCCCTGTGCTTGCTCGTTACGAAGCAGCCGTCCATTCGGGAATAGCGCCAGAGCGGCCGGAGACAGCGGCGGCTCTGACCCGTCGTCGCAAAGGATCACCGGGCACTCGCCAAGGCCAAACGCGTGAATCTTGCGCAGCGTCTCTTCCAGAACCTGCGGGCGGTCCTTCGTCGCGATGCTGATGGTGACGAGCGATGGCAGAGGGTCAGTCGGCATGAGATCGGGTCAGCATCGGAGTAGATCACAAATTCCGCGAAATCATCGCGGTGTTGGTCAGTGATGGGTGGGCGCCCATCCATCAAACCACTGGCTTCACGATCACAAACGTGAAGCCCGCCGCGTAGCGCAGTGTTTCCACCTTGCGGTAGAGTTGGGCTTCCGCGCGGGCCTGCTCCGGGCTCATCTTGCGCTGGATCCGGTTCTTCCAATAGCGTTTGGTTTCCAGCAGTTTCAATTGCACCCGCACCAGTAGACGGATCGCCGGGCGGAAAAACGAGCGCGTGAACCGGGAATTGAAACGCACGAAGGGCTCGATGAGCCGGGCCAGATGGTAATCAATACCGAAGGCCTTGCTGGCCGCGATCTTTTCCAGCTTCATCCCGCTGCGCGCGGCATACTCCTCCAGAGCCTTATGGGAAAGATGGTTGTAGGAGATTTCATGAAAACACTCCATATACGCGGAATAACCAACGAAACTCCCGCCCGGTTTAAGCGTCCGGCCCACCTCCGCGAAGGCTTTCGACACATCCGGGATGTGCTCGGTCACGGCATTCATGATCACCACATCAAAGCTGTTGTCGGGAAAGGGAAGATCTTCGGCGCTGGCTTTGATCAAATCGTCGGACAGAGGAAACGGCTCGATGCCAATCCATTCTCCCCCCCCCCGTTTCACTTCCGGTTTCAAAGGGCCATGCCCGCAGCCGATGTCAGCCACTTTGGCCCCAGTGAATACGACCTCTTCCAAGCGGTAGGCCGGACTGTCTGTGATTTCACAATCGGGACGAATATCGTCCAATGTCAGATTTCTGGTTCCTTCGCCCATGGTGGTAATGGTGGTTCAGAGATGATCTTTCTTGGCAAGAACACCCGCGATGAGCCGCGCCAATTGCTCCGCGGGCGGGGACGGCATCAACCGCGCGGCGGTCCGCCGGGCGGCGTCTCCCATCGATGAGGCTTGTTCCCTCCGCTGCCAAGCCTGCTCGAGAGCGTGGTCGAGAGCCGCCACTGCGCAACCGGCGGCCAGAAAGCCGTTGGCACCATTTTCGATCCATTCCGCATGCCCGGCGACATCGGTGGCCACCATCCCTCGTCCCAAAGCCATGCCCTCGATCATCGCCAAGGGCATGCCTTCATAACGAGAGGGAAACACCCCGAAGGTGGCGCGTTGCCAGACGGTCCGCAAATCCGACACATGACCAGCCACACACACATTTGTAAGCTCCTTGATCTCCAAAATCCGTTCCAGCCAGCGGCGGTTCCCTCCGCCAGCGATCTCCAGTTCGACTGGCCGCTCCCGCCATTTCGGCAGCGCCAGCACATCGAGCAGGATGTCCTGCCCTTTCTGTCCTGGATCGATGCGGGCCACATTCAGCAGACGGAAAGGATGGGCCGGCGCCGGGCCGCAGGGCTGCGAGACATCGAAGGACGGCGGATTGTAAATGACCCGCGCGTTCTCCAGCTTGCAGGCCGCCTGATTTTCGAACAGGTCGAGATTGCCTTGGGAGACGAAGACAGCCGCTTTGGCCTTGGCGAAAGCTTCTCCCACGGCCTCGAACAACCGGTCGCCCGGCCAGGAAAAAGGCGTGTTCAGTTGCGACAGGCAGACGTAGGGAATCCCCTTTTCCGCCAAGGCGAGCATCTCCGAATAAGCGCCCCAGCAGCTCGCCTGGGAAATGACCACCACATCGGCCTTCCAGCGTCCGGCATGATTCACCACGGTGGCCAGGGGGGTCGGCGCGGCGGGCCTCGCACGGCGGGCGATCCGGACCGCCAGTGAACGGAGATGATCCACGACGCCGGACAACATGGCGATGCCCTGCTCTTGCAAGCGGGCCAGATTCTCCCGCGTTCTCATGTGCCGCGGCAGCACGGCCACCACTTGATGGCCCTCCGCCGCGAGACGCGAAGCCGCCTGGAACCAAAGCACCTCGCTCCCGGCCCAGGCGGAACCGCCCAGAGTGGTGGTGAAAAGAATTCGGGACATTACGAAAAATCAGATCGTCTCTCCGGGAAAGATCCCAAGGTCGGGAAACAATGGTGATGAAGAATGACACTCATAACAGGCTATCAAAGGATGAAAATACGGACGAAGGGCTGAGGCGTGTTAAAATTTTCGCGCACCGAAAGGATGGAATACGCCGGAGGGCTGATGCGCTCCCCTGCTTTCCAGATCGAACGAAGTGCCGCCAATGCTCGTCTGTGTGGAATGGATGACGTCAGCCGTCGGCGATGAGCCCAAGACCTGCTCCCCAATCCAGCCATTTCCCGCTCAATCCGTGCCGGGAGAGAATGTAGAGAAAGAGTTCCCGGTCAAAACCGGGCTGTTCAACGAGGTATACGAGGCGGGCTCTGTCCTTGGGACGCCCGGCGGCAAGGGCCATGGCGGCGAGATCATCACACGCGCCCGATGCTCCTCCCATTCCACGGAGACAGCCTGTTCCAAGGCCTCCTCCTCCAGTCCGGGAGACCGGCTGATGAATTGCACGGGAAATCCATGAATCAACAATCCCTCTTCCTCGAATTCGGAAAAGCCCATCTGTTTCAGACGGCCATACAGGGGTTCGAGCGTGATCAACAAACTGCCTGATGGAGGCTCCAAGTAAACGAAAACATCAATGTCCCGGGTCGCGATGGGTTTTCCATGGAAACCTGCTGCCGAAGCTCCTCCCAAGGCATAGGCTTTCAGTGTTCCTTCCGAGACGAGTTGTTCGAGGATGTCGCAGACTCTTTCCATTGCCTTTTGGCTTTCTCCAGCCTCCGCGTTTCCTGGATGAACTGCCCGACGCGTCGGAATTTTTCCGCCGGAGGAAGCTCCCGCTGCCGGGCCCTCCAGCGAGGCATGCCGCGTTCTGCAGGTTCATCGCTCTCGATCATGATGTGAACCCATCTTCTTGCCCACTCCATGTCAAAGAAAGCCGCGGGAAACCAAGCTTGAGCGAGAGCCATGCAAGCTTGGCTCCGATCGTCAGACAACACACGAGATACCTGGCGCGCGGGTTGCGGAGAAGGCGCCGGTCAGGTCGATCAGCTTCACGTCCGATTGGCTCCAGGCCTCCACTTGCCCGGCCGGGGCTTTGTGGCAGATGAGCACCAGATCGCAGTCCGCGAGCCGGGCGGTCTCTCCCGTCAACATCTCCGCCAGATGGGGGAAAATCTGCTCGATGTAGGAACGGTTGCGTCCCACCAAGCGCGACACGTTGACATGCTCGTCGAAGAACACGAGCGACTTCCCTTTTCCCAACAACCTTTCGCCGAGTTCCACAAAAGGGCTTTCCCGGAGATCGTCCGTCCCGGCTTTGAACGCCAGACCGTGGAAGCCGATCCGTCGCGCGCCGGTGGCCAGAATCATCCCGAGCGCCCGCTCGATCTGCTGTGAGTTGCTGGGCAGCACGCCTTGCAGCATGGGCATCGAAACCGATCGCTTCCGTGCTTCCGAAAGCAGAGCCCGCAGATCCTTGGGCAGACACGAGCCGCCGAACGCGAAACCGGGCTTCAGATAGCTGGGCGCGATATTCAGCTTTGTGTCCTGGCAGAAAATCTTCATCACCTGCTGGCTGTCGATGCCGTGCGAATGGCAGAACTGCCCGATCTCATTGGCGAAGGTGATCTTCACCGCATGGAAGAGATTGTCGCAGTATTTCACCATCTCCGCGACTTCGAGGCCGCAGGTGATGCGCGGGGCGTCGTATTTTTCGGGGTAAAGCTGCCACAGCACGGCGCTGTCTCCTTCCCGGTCTTCCCCGACCACGATTTTGGGAGGATTGTAGAAATCGGCGATGGACGATCCCTCGCGCAGAAACTCCGGATGGAAGACCACCTGGTAGCGCTCGCCGGGCGGGCATCCCGCCTCTTTTTCCAGGACAGGCATCACCAGGGAACGCATGCTTCCCGGCACCATCGTGGAGCGAGAGACCAGCAGGATCGGCTTCGTTCTCTCCCGCAAATGCCCTCCGATATCCCGGCAAACCTGCTCCACGTAGCTCTGATCGAGCCCCCCGTCCGCCTGCGACGGCGTGCCGACACAAATCAGGGCGATGTCAGCGTCGGCGAGCCCTTCCCCGCTATCCACACTGGCCCGCAGACGGCCCGATGCCACCGTCCGCTGCAATAATTCGGCGACCCCTTCCTCAATGATTGGCGCCTGGCCGGAGTTGATCATGTCGACTTTGGCCGCCGCCACATCCACGCCGACGACATCGTGGCCGTCGTCCGCGAAGCAGCCGGCCGTGACCACGCCTACATAACCCATTCCAAAGACAGTTATCGTCATAAAACCGATCGATATAAATCCAATGTTTTCTCTCCGGTAACACTCCAGTCGAGGCTCTTTACAGCCCGTTGGGAATGCTCCCGATGTTCGTCCCTCTGGAGCAGACCAGCAGTCTGCCAAGCGGTAATCGCCGCCGCAAACGAATCGAAGGATTTCTCGCAATTGGTCACGAACGCCGCTTCGTCGGGAACCCCGAGACGGGCATTGGTGACGACGGGGCAGCCCATGGCCATCGCCTCGTTAACGGTATTGTTGCCGCTGGCCTCCAGCAGGGGTAGAAACAGACACGAAGTCGTGGCGTAAGCCTGCAGCAGCGCCTCGTCGTCCACGTTTTCCCTCCAGGTCAGATTGACCGCCGTTCTAGCCCGAGCGTGCCACGCCGACGGCAGATTGCGGTTTACCAGGGAAAAGTGCCAGTCGGGATGCCGTTGGCGGCAGTAGTCCACGAAATCAAAATAAAAGTCCCAGTCGCGGAGCCAGTTGCCCACGGTCAGGATTTCCCCCGCTTGCGGCACGCACCGCAGGCGCGCCTCAGCCTCGATCAACGGCAGGGTGGAGACGCCGAGAGGAATTAGGTGGATGCGCTCGGGAGTGACAAACTTTTCCAGCACCTCGCGCTGTTCCTCGCTGATGATGATTACCGCGGCCAAGCGCTTGAACCGCCCTCGGGTCAGCCGGTGAACGAAACGCGAAACCCGTCCGGTCTCGTCCCCGGCACTCAGACGCCGGAGCAAATGCTGCGGCGGCTGGTGGAAGGTGGCCACCACCGGCACCCTGCCTAACAACCAGGGTGAGAAGCGGAAGTAGGTCTCTCCATAAAGGATGTGCAGCACCTGACACGGGGTCCGCCGGTGCAGACGAGCTGCCTTGAATTCATAGAGCCAGGGGTATTTCCGATGCCACGGCTCGGCGGCGGCGGGTTGCCGTTCATCAATGCCTACCACCGCAAGCGGCTGGGTATACTTCAGGATCTGTTTGTAGCCATTGTGCTTCGCGTGATGCGCGAAGTACCAACTAATGGCGATGGATCTAGTTTTTAGACCGCCGGCTGGGCTTCCGTTTTCGAGCGCGTAATTCACTTTCGTTTTCCCATGGTGTATTTCAGAAAGTTTGCTTTTACAAAAATAAAAGAATCACAAAAATATCTTTTTGAAAGCAGAAGTGTCTTATTGAAATTCGGAGCGCATGACGCTCAAATCATCTGTCAGAGTCCCAAGGCAAGAGGCGCGATCGCTCAATCACTCTCTGAATGGCATCCTCCTAAATGGCGGTCAATCTCCCGGAAGACCATCTCCCACATTTCTTCATTCGCTGCCTTCAAGGATGCCCCCGCATTGCGAATCCGCGCAGCGAGAGCCAACCTCTGATCTCTCTCCGCCAAGCGAGTGACCATTGCATCCACTTCTTCACTTTTGCCACCGGGTTGGATCAGAAACTCTGAAACCCCGAAATCTCGGAGCAACTCATCATACTTGTGCGACCATCCCGCTGCGATTGCCGGAACGCCCTGAGAAAGAGTGCTTACCAATGCATGGAATCTTGAGCCGATCACGAATTCCGCCCCGCCCAGATAGTGCTTGAGAACAAGCGGATCCCGATGCTGGATAACATGTGGCAAAATACCCCGCTCCGCGAGGAGCGGCACAAACCGTGAATCCTCTTCCCCTTCATGCATCAAGAGGACCGGCGTCATACCTGTCTTCTTGATGGCCTTTAGGGCACGCTCAAGAAAATCCAGATGCCCCATGCCAACGGCCTTTTTATCCACCATACGGTAGTTCGGAATCACCGCAGCATAGGGTGCTAACGGCGGTTCGTCGCCGGGCCTCTTGGCGGAGAGAGAAATGGTGAAATCAGGATAACAATGCACATCGACTTCGCCTTTTGTCAGTTCGGATGCCATTTCTAAGGAAATGCGGTCGCGCACAAATACCAAGTCAGCCCGCCGAAGCAGCAGGTCGCACATCGGCGCGACGTGGGGAAGTTTGAATGGACCCATTGCCTGGGGCATTAGAATCAAAGGAACATTCCTTCGGCGATAGGTCACTTTCTCAAATAAATTTTGAGCCTTATGTCGTCCCCACTGATCGGAAAAGGCGAAACCCGATGCATCAATGATCGCATCGATTTCCAGTGGAGAAACAACCCCCGGACAGTGGCTATATCTTGCAAAATTGATCATTCGTTGGAAGGAAAAGTCGGCTTTCCGGACCCAGCGCGCGAATGACGGAGAAGCCCACCGGTCGCAAGCCGAGAGCAGTTTGCGCTGCGGCGTCGAGATGAACTCTGGAATCAGTTGGAAACCGTGCAGCGACCTATCGTGCGAATCACCGTAGTCGGGAGCAACGCAGATTCTGACTTTCGGGTGACGGGTCCGCAAGCGCCCCGCAATCTCGATCGCCATCATCTCGGCACCACGGTTGTGGGCATTCGTTCCATGAATTTCTATGACCATTAACTTCAATTTGTTAATGCATTTTTGTGGGCCGGAGCGCCCCGCAACCCCATCGGGCTGCCTGCAGGCATACATATCGAGATCCCGTTCACATTCTACTTCGAAGAATTTTTCCTTATGCCTAACCAGCCCGCAAATAGCTTTATGACTTTCAAAAACCGGTTTCGAAACAATCGGCCGACACCGATATGCGCTATCGAGTAAGCTTTTAGAAGCGGGAGCATTCTGGTCTCGAAGTGTTTCCAGTCACGATGCCTTCTTGCGGTGCTGAAATACTCGAAGCTTTTAGAGGAAATAATTGATCGCATGCGATAAATCTTCCTTCGTTGGCGCGGAATACCGGACATCGAGGAGGCAACACGTTTTTTGGGTGCCCATAAACCCGCGTGATCTTTCATGGCAAGGCGATAGGAAAGACCTTCGCGCCGATCCCTCAGCCCCCCCGCCTGAGATACCTCCGCATCCAGTGCGCTGATCTCTTTCAACTGTAGGGAAGTGCGGGCTATGCCGTCCTGAACAAGCTCTTGGATTTCCGGATTACGGACGATGACCAGACTGGTCCCTTGTTTCAGATAATCAGGGAGCCATGCATCGCCGAAACTGATATCGGCTAATTCGGCGGTGACATCGTCGCAGAATTCGCATGCAGGGTTCTTGAAGAATCCATGCGCGTAGGTTGTCCCGAATACCTTCTGAACGATCTTGGGGCCTGTGCCGGATCGGCCATCCATACTCCAAGCTTGCACCCCCTTTTCATTCGCCTTCGCTCCCGAGATCTTCACTCTGAAGTCGATGGCAGCCAAATTCTCGGGAGGAACCCCCAATTGCCAAGCGATCATTTCAGCATACCAAATGCTCTTCTGGTGTCCACATATGACTCCACAGGTGTATTTGATCCGCTCCGCGTAGATAGGATCCTCAAGGGCGATACTCCGCAGGGCCTTAATGAAGCAAGGAACTCCTGTCACCGCGTATCGACCGGGTTGTTCACCAATGCGCCTCAACACGTTCGAAAGCTCCACCGGAGAATACGCGGATTTCGCGCTTTGTCGTAAGACCTCTGCAGGTGACTCATGGATCGCATATTCAAAAAGCGGATCCGCGTCGGAAGACCGGTTACGCGCCACCACGTTCACCACATAGTCGACCTTACCACGCTCGAGCAACTCGGCCAGAAGCCACCTGCTTAATCCGCCAGAACTGCTGTTTTTATAGATTTCTTGGTCGGTGACTCTCCCGACATAGCATTGGATGAATCTGCCAATACCAGGGGACCGATGCTCCGCATCGGCAAACAACATCGCGCCCAAATTATCTTCATTCCGCGTCTCGTTCGAGAACGGGCATACCCGCAGGAGACGTTTTTCGGTAATTGGAGGGATATCACAGCCTTCGACCGGCGTAATTTCAGGGATAAAATTACCTTTGTCACTCAAGCGCATCTTGATCCTCCCATCCCTATCAAATCCGGCGCAGGCACCGCATCCAACGCAGTAACCACCATCGACGATTTTCTGGATTCCAGCTGGCAGATTCATTTTTTTATATCTATTTATTAAAATGCATTTAGAATTATCGCTCGTGATCCGCCATCAGACCGTATCAACCGGTGTTCGGCTCTCCTTGAGCTGCACCGCTTTTACCGAGGCCACCTCCTGAGCTTTCAAGCGGAAGATGCAGGGGGAGGAAGTGGCAGGAAAACCGATTTCGGATCAAACCGGACACACTTGAGGAAGACCCGCGAGGTTAGGGGCATCCGCTGCGATTCGGGCGTCAGCCGATTCAAAGCGGGAAACAAACTGGCCTTCAAACGAAGCAGAAACAGAGCCACGCGGCGCCTGAAAGGGCACAACCCGCTTCTTTCCAGCGTCTCTTTGCCCTCTTCTACCAAGTTTCCTTCAAATGCGATCATCAGCATCCGGTTACGCAGCCACGCCTGCTCTGCGATCCGCCGATACTCAACATGATTACCTTTCAGCTTGGGAATGGTTTCGAGGAGATTCTCAAGAAGCATTCGGGTGCGTCTGATCTTAGGTTTCGCGGTAACGTCTCGTCGTGAACGGGAATCAGAGCGCACGGTGTAATTCGCGCAAACTTCGCCGGCCTCAATGGTGGGGTGGCACTCCGTCAGCGGCAGGAGCATCTGAAGATTCTGTGAATTCCCTCCTTCCGCGACGTGAATGGCCTGTCCGGTTGTTGCAAGAAAGGCGGAGGTGCGGGCGAAATGACACACCGGATGATAATGAGTTCTCCCAAGAAAGAGCCGGCCGAACAAATCGGGCAGCCATACCGGATCTCCACCCACTCTTCCCAGATACCCGGAAAATTCGCCGCGCTCGTCGATGAACAGCCGGGCGGCCGTGCGTATGAGGCCCGCTTGGGGAAAGCGCTTCATCAGACCGACCCGAATTTCAATGGAATCGGGAGTCAACCAGTCATCGGGGTCGGGCCAAGTGAGAAAATCGCCGGTGACATGTTTCAGACCCGTATCAACTGCTCCCGCCAAGCCTCGATTTTCCTGCCGGATCACTTTAACGATATACCCTTGATTTTCAAGGTGGGGGACATACTGATTGATCAGCTCTCCCGTCCGGTCCGTAGAGCCGTCATCCACCAAGATGATCTGAAGCTGCTTGTATGTCTGTGCGACGAGAGAATCGAAAAACCTCTCGATGAATCGTTCGACATTATAGCACGGCACAATCAAACTCACAAGGTCAGGCAACAGATAATCATTCACTTTAGTCAAAATTGTTTGCACTATTATCTGTTGAATTGCCTAACGTATGGGGGTCAAACAACCCCCTAATGTATCGCTGAATAACAAATGACGGGAAAGTATATAATACGTATTTACGGGCAATAGTTATCGACATCACGAATCAAACTATTCTTCAGATGTTTTTTGAAATTTTGTCTGCAATTGAGTTCCACATCGTTTCATTCTTCGAAACTATTAAGTTTTTATGATGCGCTATGCGATCCTTAATATTCGAATATACCTCGTCGTCATTCAGAGAATTTATCATACCGCGCACCTCATGATCGTTCAAATCGGCTTGAACTAGTAGCTCTCGACATCCATATTCGCTATACACCTCGGAGTATTTGTGAGACCAAGATGTCCCAACAACAGGAACACCTTGAGAGAGTCCATTGATGATACCGTGCAAGCGTGAACTGACGGCGAAGCGCGAGCTTCCGATGATGCCTTTGACGACTAGATGGTTAGGTTCATTTATGATCGGAATAGGGACTCCGACACGCTCAATAATTTGACTGGCAAGCGGCTCATCCGCGTTTCTTGCGTGCAAAAGCAAAAAGGGATTTAGCTTTAAGCTCAGCAAGAATTTAATGACGTTGCCGAGAAATGAAATGTATTTCTCGGACGTGTCCGCTGTGGTTTTATCTATCATTCTTGCGTTTGGAATGATGGCAACCCCACCTCGAAGAGCATCATATTTTTCGAGGTGACACGCTCCAACTGATGTTGTATAATCCGGAGACTGCTCTATTTTTATGTCTCCTCCAATTATCTCTCTGAGAATGCTTGTCGATTGAGTATCACGAGAATATAGAACCGACGTGCAGATGACAATGCTCTTAACAGGCCCAAGCTCCCATGATTTTGAGAATGGTCCGAAAGTCTTTGGCAAGAAAATTACGGGGACGCCCTCTCTTTTGAGAGTTGAAAAATAACCCAAAAGACCTTTCAGATAGTTTTTATTATGCCGACCGTTCAGTAGGTATCCGTTCACCACGAAAACTCCGTCTAGATCACTGTGTGCGATTTTTCCAAAAAGCCTTGCCGCCAATTTCGGGGCAAACCGCATAAAGGCTAATTTGGGATTTCCTCGAGACCACGCAACTTTCTCTCGTATCGAGCCGTATGCGTGCCAATTTTCCACACAGACGCTCAATCCGATGTTCTCGTAGTGATCGAAAGTCGATGCATCGGGCGTTCCCCATGGAAACACAAAATTTGAATATGGAATTCGTTTGGAAATCTCAGAAACTAATGCTTCCACCATTAGCGCATCGCCTTTATTTCGAAGATCAGCGAATGAAATGAGAAAATTCGGCATATATGTTAGTATTTGGAGTAAATTCGCGAATTATCTGATTAAAATTAATAATGACTATTCATTTTAATCCACTGCGTATTTTACTCAAAAACTTTTATGCTTATTGACTATTCAAAGAGATTTGAGAAAAACGCGCTTTCAGGAGGTCGTTCATCTGCATGAATCTCTTATTCATTGTGATATATTATCAACGGTGGAAAATCTCGCGAAATGCCGCGCGAACAAAACGTGCCCCGTGAGGACTAAAATGAACATGATCGTAGAAGTATATCCCATCGGCATCATTGACTCTACATTCCCCTGTTTCTTCTTCGATCATCAGTTCGAAAATATCGATAATAATTGCGCCCGCTGCTTCCAAACGACTCTCGAAAGGCTGAAATCCATCCCATTGGCGAGAAAAGGACTCAGAGTTCGCCAAGTATGATGATATATTCTTTCCAAATATTTCCCGAAGAAAAACCATCCTCGGCACGCCGGATCTATGATTGGGTATCCCCTTGAGGATGTATGGCTTGCATCCGATTGCACGCAACTGGACGACTGTTTCCAGCAAGGCTTCTGGCAATGATATGATATGTTTTCCGGCCTCCGATTTGTTAAAATTGCCGTGCCATCTGGCAACCAAAAGAACCTTAGGGATGTTGTTTCGAGCAATATGATCAAAGACTGCTTGGTTGTAGTCAACGGTAGCTTCTCCGAATGAATATTTATTGTACTGAGCGTAGTTCAGAGCGGGAGCGATTCCGGCATGCCAAGCAACCTGAATTTTGCATCGCTGTTCCTCTGCGAGAACTTTGAAAGCAGGGAGAATTGCCCCCGCTTGACTGTCGCCCCAAACCAGAAGTTCGGGAGTCATTTGAAAAGACATCCCTTTTCCTGCCTCGGGGGAGAGGTCGATGAATCGTCCTAAAATTGCGTCGGCCAAGGTTGTTTCGGGGTATAAACCTCTCATTTGGGAAGCCTCGGCAACAGTCTTCTCGATTTTCCTCACTTGTTCAGGAAACCTCGCATGGACACCTTTAAGAAGAGATATTGAGACACCAAAGACCGCAACCGCAACGCTTCCACCAAAGGCCCAGCTAAATACAGATCGTCGGGACCGTCCCAATCTTCTCTTGCGAAAAGGAGTTTCCAGGAATTTCCACGAAAGGACAGCCAAACCCAGGCTGGCCCCGACGATACTCCAGCGATGCCAGAGGGGAATTTCCTCCAGCGCCCAGTAGTGGCTGAAGGCCACCAGCGGCCAGTGCCAAAGGTAGAGGGAATAGGAGATCAGCCCGATGAAGACCACCGGACGAAGGGTGAAGAACCGCGCCAGCCACGGAAGTCCGGCTTTCGTGGGCGGAGAACTGCTGCCGAAGATGAAAAGTATGGCTCCCAGGCACGGAGGCAGCGCGGCCAATCCGGGGAAGGCGGTTTCCCTGGTATAGAGAAAACAGGGCAACACCATGCCAAGCAGCCCTCCCCCCACCAACAACTCGCGCTGCCAGCGGGAACCGGGCACACGGCCCGCCGGGACAAGGGCCACCAACGCGCCTCCGAGCAATTCCCAGGCACGGGTGGGCAGGAGGTAGAAAGTCACGGCCGGCATGCGGGGCAGGAGCCAGACGCTCAACGCGAGACTGGCGACGAAACCCGCGCCCAGCACAAGGGCCAGCACCGGGGGCTTCCGGGTGACACGAAAGCGGAAGAGCACCAACAGCAGCAGCGGGACCACCATGTAGAACTGCTCCTCCACGGCCAGCGACCAATTGTGGAGCAGCGGCTGCTCGTCGGCCGGGCCGGCGAAGTAGTTCGTGGTTCGCCAGAAGTAAACATTGGCGGCGAAGACCGCCTGCGCCGCGGCGGATTTACCCAAGGCCGCGAAGTCGGAAGGCAGCAGCAGGAACCAGCCCGCCAGCATGCTCACCAGCACCATGACCACGCCTGCCGGGAGGATGCGCCGCGCCCTCCTCTCCCAGAAATTGACCAACGAAAAGGTCCTCGCCCGCAGCTCCCGGAGAATGATGGACGTGATGAGATAGCCGGAAATGACAAAGAAGATATCGACACCGACATAGCCTCCTGGAAAACCGAGGCCGGCATGGAAAAACAACACCGCCAGCACCGCCAAGGCGCGCAGACCGTCAATCTCCGGGCGGTAACTCAAGGATGATGACATTGGTTGATACACCTACGCTTAAAAAGCGGTCAAACAAGCCGTTCGGACAGGTTCAACTTTGCGCTACACCCCTCAATAGTGCTGAGCCGGTGAGCAATGATCAGCATGGTGATGGAACCGCTAAGGGTATTGATCGCCTTCATAACTTCGGCCTCGGTCTCGACATCAAGCGCGGAGGTGGCTTCGTCGAGGATGAGGAGGGAGGGTTGATGGTAGAGCGCACGCGCGAGGCCGATCCGTTGACGTTGGCCGCCGGAGAGGCGGACGCCCCGCTCACCGACACGGCTTTCCCATTGCTTCGGCAAACTCTCGATAAAATCGAGGATTTGGGCGGCAGCCGCAGCCTCACGAAGACGGTTGGGATCAACGCGTTCCTTGGGAGCACCAAAGGCAATGTTCGCCACAAGTGTGTCATCGATGAGAAAGATATCCTGAGGCACGTAGCCGATCCCGCCCCGCCAAGCGCGCCGGTTTTCCGGGGTAAGTGGAACGCCGTCGATCAGGATGTAGCCTGAAGTCGGCTGGTGCAGGCCCAGGATGAGATCGACCAGGGTGGATTTCCCCGATCCCGTGGCGCCGACGATGCCCAGCGAGGAGTTTCTCGGAATGGTGAGGCTGAGATTTTCGATCACCGGCCTGGCGGTTCCGGGATATTGGAAGCCCAGATTTTCCAGGGTGATAGCCGTATGCCATTCCAGCGGCGGAGGCGCCGTGAAGCGAGTTTTCGTTTCATCTATCTCGGGAGCGAGTTCTTTCTCTACGGCAACAAATTCCTCATAGACCTCATCAAGCGTATGGAGAGTCGTGGAAACAATGGTGGCTTGACCGTAGAGAAGTTGCACGGAAGGGAGGAGCCGGTAACCCGCCAAGGCCATGACACCGAGGGTGGGAAGCAGGCTGATCAAATCCTGGCCGCGGGCCGAGTAGATCAGCACCAGCACGACCAGAGCTCCAAAGGCCAAGGGCTCGATCAGGTAGCGCGGACCATTCTGATACAACGGCATCCAGGCCATCAATTTCGCCTGCTTTTCGGAATGACGGCGGAAGTTTTCCATGAACGGCTCCTCCGCACGATGGACCTTGATCGGCTTGATGCCGCCGAGGAGTTGCTGAGATTCGCGCATGATTCCTCGGCCAGACAACTTGACCCCCGAGGATATTTCTCGGCGACGCTTGCCGAGAAAGCGGAAGAGTCCGAAATAAAAGACCCCGAAGAGCGCCGAAGCGCCAAGCGCCACCCCGGGATCGACGACCAGCAGCGTGAGCAGCAGGAACAACACGGTGATGGCCCGCGCGAAACTGTCGAGAAGCGGCAGCAGAACCTGATTGGTGTATTGATTGACATCGTTATTGACCTTCTTCAGCAGAACGCCCGAGTTTCGCCTCAGAAAATAGGCGTAGGGGCGGCTGGCGATTTTATGCAGAAGCCCACTGCGCAGCCAATGGGCGAAACCGCGCGCATAGTGGGAGCGGTTGACTTCCGCCGCAATGTTGATGCCGTTCGATACGAAGAGCATCAGCAAAGCGAAAATGCCGGTCACCATCAGCAACTGCCCGTCGGATAGCGATGCCGATTGGGAGAGCAGCCATTTTCCCGCGGCCGATTCGCGGAATTTCCCGGGGTCCGCCGCGAGGGCGAGAAAGGGAAGGATCGACGAGACGCCGATGACCTGGAACGCCCCCTGGGCCAGGGAAAAGATGAAGACAATGGCCAACCGCTTCCGGCCGTATGGCCGGGCGAGGAAGAAGACACGGCGAATGAGATCGCGAGCGCCGTGGAAGAGAACGGGCATAAAACGTAAAAAGGCAAGGCGCGCGTGGAGCCATGGCTGGCGACCGGTATATTCAGTCCAAACAGAATGAATGGAACTCCGGACTAACGGGCGGATTTCCCGCGCTGTGCTGGAATTGGCAAAGGGCGGTTGAATCACCGCTGGAAAATCATCTCAAACAAAGGCGAGATGAGGCGCGCACCTGGTTGGGTCAAATGGTGACGATCATAATAGAGGGCAATGCCTTCGCGCTCCATGATGAAGCGGCGACCGTGATCGGTCCGCATGGAAGCCGACGCATCGATAATCTCGGCACCCTCCGCCTCCAACTGCGGAATCAAGCGGTCGAACGACGCATTTTGTGGTTCTTCGCTGTTTTCCGTGGCTGGATGGGTAGGTAGGATGGGCTGGAGATGATTGCAGAAAAGGCATTCGCAGGGTTGTTGCAACTGGACGAGCGGTGGACGGTGGCCGCTGCAGAGTATGAGAGCGAGCCGACGGAGAGGTTCTTGGTCGTCGTGCGGGAGACGGAAACGCTTTGGCCGAGCCTTCGCTGTGGGCAAGCCCAGTGCGGCGATTCGGGGGTGGTATGTCACGACCACGCCGAGCCGCGGACATGGCGACACCTGGACGCCTTTGGCAAGAGGACCGAGATTCTCTGCGCCTTGCCCCGGGCCCGGTGCAAGCGCTGCGGCAAGGTGTGGACGGTGCCGGCTCCGTGGGAGGGGAAGGGAAAGCATTTCACCCGGGACTTCGAGGCCTTTGCGCTGACGCTGATGCGGGAGATGCCCGTGAAGCGGGCCGGAGATCCTGGGGGAGGTGGACACCCGGCTCTGGCGTATGCTGATGCACCCCGTGAAGGGGGCGTATGCGGCCCTGGATTTCTCGGGTGTGGTTCAGATCGGGGTGAACGAGATGAACCTGCGCAAGGGGCAGGAGTACCTGACGGTGTTTGCGGACCTGCTGGAGCGCCGAGTGCTGTTTGCGGTGGAGGGCAAGGACCACACGAGCTTCACGGCGTTTGTTGAGGAATTGCTGCGACACAACGGGCATCCGCATGCGATCCGGCAGGTGGCGATGGACCTGAGCGCGGCGTACCGCAAGGGGGCGAGGGAGACGATGAGGAACGCCCAGTTGGTGTACGACCCGTTCCACGTGACGGCCCTGGTGGGGAGTGCCGTGGACGCGGTGCGACGGCAGGAGGCTCGGGAGGGGGAGGATGCGGCGAAGGCTTCGTTGAAGGGATCGATGTACCTGTTCCGCAAAAACCCAGAGAATTTGACGGCGCGGCAGGCCCAGGAATTGGACGCGCTGGAGTTGAAGAACTTGGCGACGGGACAAGCCTACCAGGTACGCCTGGAACTGAGCGATATCTACCGCCGAGCGCAGACCCCGCAGAAGGCGCGATACCGGCTGGAGGCGTGGGTCCACTGGGCGGAGGCCAAGTGCGAACGCTGGGGGGAAGTTACTGGCGCCACTGGCCAAAGCGGTGAAGACGATTCGGACCCATCTGGAAGGCATTCTGGCGCACTGGAAGGACGAGTTGAGCACCGCGTTCATGGAAGGGCTGAACAGCGTCTTCAGCGCCGTAAAGCGCAAGGCTCGCGGCTATCGAAGCATCGAGTACTTCATCACCATGCTCTACTTTGTCGCTGGAAAGCTCAGCTTACCCTCATATCCCAGCCACAGAAAATAGCGAAGAACCACACCCTTGCCGCAGCGCTTACACCGCGCCCGTGGCAAGGCGCACAGGAGCTCCGTCCGCTTGCCAAACGCATCCAGATGCCTCCAGACGCGGGGCTCGGCGTGGTCGTGACACACAACCTCAACGCCACCGCAAATGGCCTCCGGGCATTTCAAGCCCGACCACAACTTCTCCGTCTCCCGGATCACCCCCAAGAAGCGTTCCGCCGGCTCTGTCTCATACTCCGCCGCCGCCACTTCCCACTTCTCATCCAACTGCAACAGTCCCGCAAACGCTTTCTCCGGTATCCTCTCTGCTCAGTCTATTCCACCTCCCAGCCACAGAAAACAGCGAAGAACCGTCCAGGCTGCGAATACGTGGTAAACCGTCTTATAGGGTGGGAAATTCTTGGGCAGCAGGCTCCAGTGGCAGCCGGACTTGGCGATGTAGAGCAGCGCGTTCACAATGCGGCGAAGCGGGGTACGGGGTCTGCCGGTCGGCGCAGGTTTGGGCAGCATCGGTTCGAAAAACTCCCACTGAGCATCGGAAAGGTCGGTGGCGAACTTTGCATTTTGCATCGCCTCGAGAGGCCGCTGCCGCGGAGATGTGGGCCTTCTAGGCCTTGTCCCAAGTCAACCTCTAAATGCGGATTTCAGCGATTTTCCTGATGTTTTCGATGTAAACGGTCGGGAACCAGGAGCGTTGAGTTTTCAGACGGGCTCTAATAGCCCTCGCCGCCGAATCCGATGTAGCGTAGCGGTCGGTGACGCAGATGTGCGTTGATCCAGTAGGCGAAAATGCCCTGATCCGCGCGACCAAACTGCCCCGCACCTGCTAGCACGCCGCAGCGATTGATCCAAACGGGGAAGCCGAATGCCGCACCGTATTCCAAAGCGAGTGCTTCGCTCGCCAGTTTGCTCGCGCCGTACATCGATACCGGCGGAACAGTGCTGAAGTTCTCGTCCACACCTTGAACGGAAGCTCCCGGCGGTAATGGGGCGTCCACGCAAGGGTGAAAAGCCCCCTCGCGCACCATGACCGGAAGTCGCGTGAGCGATTCGATCGAGTATACGCGACTTGTACTCAGGAGGATAAACCCGGCGTTCCATTGCTTGCAGGCTTCCAGCAGGTTGATGGTGCCTCCGAGGTTGTGCTCGACGAGTTGGCGGGAGCTGGATTTCCCGTCCACGCCGGCGAGCACGCTCGGATTTGCCGCGGCGTCGAGGACCCAATCGAAGGGACCGAGAGCTTCCAGATCCGAGGATGAGCGGATGTCACCGTGGACGACGCGGATTCCCCGGGCTGTGACCCGGTCACGGTTGAGCCATGAGCCGTTGCGGGAGAGGTTATCAATGCCGGTGATCTTCAACGCCCCGGGTTCGGTATGGTCCAGAAGCGCCTCGGCAAGAGTGGAGCCGACGAAACCGCAGATGCCGGTGAGGAGAAGGCGCATTTTTGGCTTTTTGTTCTTAGTTCTTAGTTCTTGGTTGACAGGATGGCGAAGCGAGTAGCAGAGGAGGAAGACCGACATAGCCGAGTCCGACGATGGCGATGGTGTGCATGAGGAAGGCAGCGGAAGACGTCAGGGCATTCCGGAGAATGCCCCTTCCGAAACTGACGAAGGGGATTACGAAGGCCGCATCTCAGTTTTGGGATGGATAGGAGCCCAGCGGGGCGTGCCGAGTGCTTCATGCACGGACTTCCCATTCCTGGGCGTCGCCGTGATTGACCCCTCGGGAGCAGAACAGTCCACGAAGGTCTCGGCGGGGGCGCCGAGACCAACACGCGGGGGCGCGTGTGCTCCCCATTCAAAAAATGGAGATGCGTGCGATTTCGAACACACTGATGTCTTGACATCAATTTCAGGGATGTCATGACGCCTTGATGCGAACTACGTTGACGATTGATGACGATCTGGCGGGGCTTTTGAAGCGGCGGTCTCAGGAATTGGGAAAGCCCTTCAAGGAAGTGATCAACCAAGCCCTGCGCAAGGGCTTGATTGATGACGAAATCAGGGTGGAAAGGAAGGTGGTCACCCGGCCCATGGCATTGGGACTGCGGCCAGGGATCGATCCGGACCGCATGAACCAGCTCTGCGATGAACTCGAGGTGGAGGAATACCTGAGGAAGGAGGGGAAGAAATGATCCTGCCGGACGTGAACTTGCTGCTCTACGCTTACAATACGCTGGATCCGAAACACGAGGCGGCGCGCCGTTGGTGGGATGGATGTTTGGCAGGGCCGGCTGGCATCGGGTTGGCGTGGGTGGTGATTTTGGGATTTGTCCGCCTGAGTACTCATTCGCGGGCCTTCATAAATCCTTTCCGACCCCAGGAAGCGCTTGAGCGCGTCGCGGAATGGCTGTCCCTGCCCCATGTCAGCATCATCCATCCGTCGGCGGGACATCTGGTGCGACTCACGGAACTGGTCTCCCAGGCGGGCACCGCGGGCAATCTCACCACCGATGCCCATCTCGCGGCCCTGGCGATGGAGCGCGGCCTGGTGCTGCATACCACGGACGCGGATTTTGCCCGGTTTCAGGGGTTGAAGTGGAAAAATCCGCTCAAGGATTGAGAAGTGGTGGTTCGGAGTTCTTCGTTCCTGGTTCCTGGTTCCTGGTTCCTGATTTTTAGTGCTTGGTTCGTGGTTGTTCGCTTTTGAGCAGGTAGGAGATGAAGCCGCCGATTTTGGCTTTCGCTTGGTGCGCCAACTCGTACAGGCTCCCGAATTCGTCCTGACGGATGTATCCCTGATCAAGGGCGACGTACAGTTGGCTTTGCACTTCCGAGGCGGAGCGTTGCGAGTAACGAAGGAATTTGATGAACTCTGCATTGCTGCCTCCGTCGAAACCTTCAGCGATGTTGTGCATCACCAAGCTGGAGGCGCGTTGAATCTGATCGCGCAGACCGTGATCCCTTGCAAAAGTTCCCTTTGAGGCGGTCGTGTAAACGGCTCTGGTAAGCTCACGGCCCAATTTCCAACCATCAATATCCTCAAATCGTTCGATAGTCATTTGTTGGTTCGTAGTTCTTGATTTTTGGTTCTTGGTTCATAGTTGACGGGGCCTTCACTCCCCGCCCCCCAATCAAGAACGAGCAACGAGGAACCAAGAACTACGAACTACGAACTACGAACTACGAACTACGAACTACGAACCACAAACAGCCTACCGGCCTTTGCCAAAGAGCATGGTGTGGATGGTTTTGAGGATGATGGAGGCGTCCATGAGCAGGGAAAAATGGCGGATGTAGTAGAGATCGTATTCGAGTTTCCGCCGGGTGTCTTCGACGTTGGCGCCGTAGGGGTAGTTCACCTGGGCCCAGCCGGTGATTCCCGGACGGACCAGGTGGCGGAAATGATAGCAGGGGATCTTCTGCTCATAATCCCTCACGAGCTCGTCCCATTCCGCCCGCGGACCGATGAGGCTCATGTCGCCGCGCAAGACATTCCAGAGCTGAGGAAGCTCGTCCAGCCGGCTGACCCGAAGAAATCCGCCCACGCGGGTGATCCGCCCGTCGCCGGGGCGCGTATAGCGGTCTCCGGGGCCCTCGGAACCCTTGGTGACCCGCATGGTCCGCAATTTGGCGATCCGGAAGGGAGCGCCGTTTTTGCCGATGCGGGTCTGGGAGAAAAACACCGGCCCGCGATCGTCGAGCCAGATGGCGAGGGCGGCCAGCGCCAATACAGGCGCCGCCAGAATCAGGCCCAAGAAGGCGAGCATAATATCGGCAACGCGCTTGGCCGCGCCGAAGACCGGCTCGCGGGCGAGCTGGAAGCCTTCCTGGAACAGCCACGATTGATCGAGGTGGCTGAGCGGAATCTTGCGCCAATAGACCTGATGGAAGAGCTCGACCGTGTAAGTGGGCACGCCGACGAAGCAAAGGCGCACCAGTTTCTTTGAAACTTCCGGAGTGAATTTGGCGCCAGACTCCGGTAACACCAATGCCTCGACCTTCAGCGTCCCTTCCTCGATCCGACCCAATACCTGCTCGGCGGACTCTGTGGAAGTTTCGTCCCGCAAAGTGTTCCCGGACGGATCAACTGGTGGCAGTCCCGAAGCTGCGGCACAGCGGGTGTAGAGCACCGACTGGGTGAGGTTCATTTTGGCGCATTCCTCGGCAAACGTCCGGCGGCTGCCATTGTCCTCCACAAACACCACCGGGCGCATCCGGCGGTCTCTGGTCCGCGCCGTGGAGCTGCGGCGGCGATAGAACAGCGTCACCGGCGTTAGTGCGAGGAAGCTCAAGGCCACGACGCTGCGGCTCTGCTGGAGAAGATGTCCCTTGGGAATCAATGCGAAGGTCAGCAGCAGTGTGGCCAGGAAGCTGATGAGCAAGGCGATGAGATGCTCGCTGGCGTAGGTCAGGCTGAGCATGTCGGTGCGCGATCGGTATCCATCAATCAGATAAAGTGCCAGCACGACCAGTCCGAACGGCAACAGGAGGGGGAGGATCACCCAGTGGTCCTCTCTGACGACGCCGCGAATTCTGCCGATGAAGTTGAACACCGCCCACACGGCTATGGCATCCAACGGCAGCAGGATGAGAGAGATGTAACGCGAGGGCCACATGCTGAAGGGGCGAGGGAAGAGACCCTACCAAGGGTTGTGGTAGGGACGGGCTCCGGCACGTCCATGACTTCCCCGCTGCGCGCGCGTGGAGTCGCTGCGGGGAACGTGGGGAGCCCCAAGACGTGTGGGCTTCCCCCGATCCCCGTCGCTCGTCCACAGGCGCAGCGGGTTTGAAATGGGTCGCGGATGGAACGCGACCCTACCATGACAGCCCGCATCCACGCGCCATGATCCGCGGCGGCGCCGCCGCGGATTGGGAGTCAGGGCTGTGCGGCAACACAGCCCCACCGATCAGGTGAAGTCAGATCCAGCCTTTGATTCGGTAATAGAGCAGGCCGAGAACTTCGTGGATCCAGACGTTGGCCAGGGCCAAGCCTCCCGGGTTGGGGATGATGCTCCAACGGTCTGGTGAGCGCAGGCTGGCAAGTCCCATGAAATCGGTTCCTGCGGGGTCCACCTCGATGCCTTCATGCCGGAAGGCGGCCACAGCACGCGGCAGGTGCCAGGCGGAGGTGACCAGGACGATCCGGCGCCATCCCTGCGCGGCCGCCAACCGGGCCAGGTCCATGGCCTCTTCTCGCGTGGTTCGGCTGTTCTCGAGCACCCAAATGCGAATGCGGGGATCCACCCGCTTTTCCAGCCAAGGCCGGATGGCAGCGTCCGCGCTGAGTTCCCCAGGCTCCGAAGGTGACTCACCGCCGCCAAGGACCAGATTGGTGGTCACCCCGCGGTCCAGCAAGGCCAGGGCGCCCGTGAGGCGGCCAAAGGCGGAGTGGGGTTTGAAGCCGCCCGGTTCCAGAGGGCTTGCGGAGAAGCCGCCGCCGAGAACTACCAGGGCTTGGATGCTCTCTGCAGGAGGCAAGGGGTGGCCGAAATGCCGCTTCTCCAGGGAGGCCAGCAGCCAGGCCGACAACGGCGTGCCACCGAAGACGGTCAGCAGGACGGTGATCAGCAGCGTAATTGCCCCGTAAAGGCGCGTGGGACGGCGGAGCAGAACGAACGACAGGGCGGCCAGAGCAAGCCAGCACACACCGAGGGGAGATAGGAGCAGGTCCAGCATCCGTCATTTCATTCCCATGCGCCTTCGTCTCCCCTGGATCGCGCAATGGGATTGGCGGCGAGAGCGCAAGGCGTGGAGAATGACGATAAAATCCCGGCAGCCTACGGCCCGTGACTTGCGGAGTCACGGTTTGCGGGTCCCACAAGACTGCCTTTTGGGTTGGACCCAACTCACTTCACTTGCCGCGTCCCCAATCGGGCGGTGGAACCTGCTTTGCATTCCGCCGCCCGGCGGTTCCAGCGAACCGGCGAGACTCCCGGAAGCCGCTCAGACCGGCTCCAAGGCATCCGCCTCGATCTGCAAACAAGCGCCTTTGCCAATGATATCCACGCGCAGAACGACTTCGGTCTGCCCGCGGCGTTCCTGCACCCACGCCAGGCACCCTCGAAAGTGCCCGTATCGAATGCGGACATAGATCCCCGGAAGGATCTGGGGACAAAGCTGCAGGATGGCCTCCTTCCGCACAGCCAGCTCAATGGCATCCAGTTGACTGGAGAGTTCCTCTGACTGGAACGACGGAACTGGAAGGAGACAGGCCACATGGCCTGTGGGCAGCAAGCGTTGAGCCCCGGCGATATCCGTCTCGTGAAGGAAAAGGTAACCTGGGAATACGGGACATTCGAACGAGACAGTGCGGCCGGCATACCGCCGGACACTGTTGCGCAGCGGAAGACGCCATTGAACTCCCAACGCCAGACAATGTTGCGCCAGCAACTTCTCACGCCGCGGCCGGGTGTGGACCACCCACCACCCCGCGGAACCGATTTCTCCAGAGTTGAATCCGTCTGAAAGCTGTGTACTGGAGGACGGAGTTGTCGGGGTCTGAGAGAGAAACTGGGAAGAGTGCATCCCACCAGATTCGGAAGTGGATCCTTCTGTTCAGTTTCCCAGGAAATTCACGACGTATCCCCGAAAGCCCCGATTAAAGAGCTCCGAAGTCACCTCAATCGTCGAAAGCTTCAGCCCGACCGAGGGCGCCCAAAAACCAAAGAGACCTCTCTCCTCGCGACGGCGGATCGCGAACCCTGGCACTCGCTTGCAGTCCTCCTATTAGGGACCGAGCGGATAGTCGTTGGAACCCCGCTTCGGCGGAGCTGTGGCGGGCACCGTGGTCTGCTGGACCGTCACCGGTGTTCCGGAGAACAGAGGTGTGGCCGTGAGCCCTACCCCCCCGGTCCGCCCCTGCGGCCGGGCCTTCTCCACGATCGCCTTGACGGCTGCCACACGGTCGGGAGCTTGAACCCCCACCACTTGGAGGACTGAATCCAAGGACACTTGATCGTTTTCCAGAATGGCTTGAAGCACTGCGTTGAACTGTTTGGGGGCCACCGTCAACACCGCCGACACCAACGGTTCCACCTGATCGGGGGCGACCTTGAGGATCGCCTTTGTGGTGGAGTACGCAGCCGTCGGATATTTGCCCAGCGCCGTCTCGACCACCGCGCGGACCATGCTCGGCCGCCCTGCGTTTGCAGTCTCGACGACAAACTGAGCCGCCTGCGCGGGAACCTCCGCGAGGACCAAATTGTTCAAGACCGTGCGGGCCTGCTCAATGCGGGCTTCGGTTTCGGCAGCGGAAGTCCCCTCGGCACCCACCAGACGCAGCGAGACGACGGCACAGGCACATAACAGTCCAATAAGTTGCGGGATTCTTTTCATATTGGTTATTCTAGTTCAGGTTTTTGTCTGGGAAGTATATAAGAATCTAGCCGGATCGGAGCGCCGCTGTGGAACGGGTCATAATACTCTGGCCCCCTTTCTTAAGCCCAAGGCCGTCATGACCAGTCCGCCCACAGCCAGCAGCGCGACCATTTCAGGTTCAGGGATGACCGTCAGCGTCTTCGTCGTCCACTCATTCGCTGCGTTCCGTTCCCAGAAGTATTCCGGATGGGATCCGACGAGGTTGTCGGCGGTGCTGAGGTACCATCCCGCGGTGCGTTCTCCCCCAATGCCCTGGAAACTCAAGGTCACGGTGATCGTCTCCGGCAAGGTGTTGGCCAGCACAAAACTGTAGCCAATCGTCAGCATGGTATCCCCCGGCCCATTGATGTCGGTCTGGACCTCGCTCAACAGGGTGCCCGGAACGCGCGTTCCACCTACCAGCGCGCCATCATTGGCATAGATGCGGGCGGTCAAACCGTCCGGCAACTCGTAGGTGGAGTAATAGGGAATCACCAGACTCCGTATTACCGATGGCGCCGCGGGATCCAGCGTCGCCTGGAGGCCGTATTCAAAGGTGGACTCGTAGTATCCCGAGGCATTGTTGGGCTGGGAATAGGCGACCACCCGGCCGCTGGTTGCGGTGGCGCTGGTCTGAATCTGGATCGGAAAATACTCGCTCTCCGCCGCCATCGCCGTCACCGCCGACCCAAATGTCCACAAAAGAAGCAGGCAAATCACCCTCAAGTTGGGTATCCCTGCCCATCGCCCAGGTTGCCTTGGGTATGGTGACTCAATCCGCACAACTGGTTCATTACAATTTCCGACAGACACCATCAACCTTTTTTTGGGCCATCCCAATCCCTCGGCCTCAGAGCCTGTCTGAGAATTCCAAGGGGCCGCGGTGGGGGGATTGGGGTGGCCAAGGCGCGGCGAGGCTGGAGCATTCCTGCAGCGGACTGTGCGGTGAGGACCGAGCCAACGCCGACTCCCCCAAAAGAACCGATGTCCGGAAGGTTTTGGCGGCAGTGGCCCGCTGGCCGCGTTGCTCGTCTGGCAGGCTTCCGGTTTCGGGAGAAGTGAAGACCAGAACCCCTGGCGTCTCTTCTTGAGAATCACGCCAACTTAAACTCAATACCTTGTTGATAAAATAGTTACAGCGACGCGGAGCCCGAAGCGCGGTCCCTGGAAATCCGCACGCCCATTCGGATGTTCATCGCCCCTCCAACAGGCTACTCCCACACTTGGCGGGAAGGCGACCGCCCCGCTACTCGGACCAACCGTGATGCTCCCGCACCTGGATCATCGCGGACAGGATGTTGTTCCAGGTCTCCTGCTTCATCAGCATTTCATTCGGGAACATGCAGCCGTCCCAGCAGATGTGACGGGTCTTGCGGCTCACCTTGCCCTGGCCGTCGCGCAACCAGTAGCCGGCGTCGCGCACCACGTTCAGCTTGCCGTGCACGTCGTTGACCGGACAGTGCTTGCCGGTCTTCTCGTGGTCTCCGGACCCTTTCACCGTCGCATCGTTCTGCGCCACGTGGAAGTCCAGGGCCCAGGGCCGCAACGCGTCGGTCATCTTCTTCATCGCCGCGTGGAAAGCGCCCGGCTCCCAATGGAAATTCTCCGGCACGATGCGGTGTTCCGGCGCGTTATAGCCGAGGGTGTACAGCAGCGTGTGGGCCATGTCGGCCTGGAACCCGACCACCTTGGGCAGGCCTGTCTCCTCCAGCGTGCGCAGCATGTATTTCCAGGAATGCATCCCACCCCAGCAAATCTCCCCCTCAGCCGCCAGGCGCTCGCCATGATCCTTGGCGACCTTGCCACCCTCGCGGAACGTCTTGGCAATCAATTTGGTGTTGCCCTTGGGATCCTGGTCCCAGTCGGTGACCGAAGCCGCCGAATCAATGCGCACCACGCCGTAGGGCCGGACCCCCAGTTCGCGCAACCTCCGGGCAATGCGGCAGGCCTTGCGGACGGCGGTCACCCAGTTGGCCCGTTTGGTCTCGTCGCCCATGGCCGAACCGTCGAACCACACCGGGGCCACCACCGACCCCACCACGAAGCCCTTGCTCCGGACCTTGTCGGCGAGTCGCCGGATCCCGTCGTCGTCGAGATCAATGTCCACATGCGGGTTGTACAGGAAGAGATCCACGCCATCGAACCGCACCCCGCCGACCTCCGCTTTCGCGGTCAGATCGAGCATGGTATCGAGGTCAATCGCCGGTTCCGCGCCCGGACTGCCCTTGCCCACCAGCCCGGGCCACATGGCATTGTGCAGCTTGGGATAGTTGTTGGAAGCCGGGGCGGCCTTGGCCTTGGGTTTGCGGGCAGATTTCGCAGATCGAGTGCTCATGTATTGGAAGAGCGTCCATTTGCCGGAAAACTGTCACCCAGGGCAAGCCGCAGTTCACGATTCGCCGCAAATTGGGAAGGGACTTTTCACCGCAGAGACGTCGAGAGACAGGCGAGGATGCTCGGAGTGCCGTCTTCAGGCGGCCACGTGGGAAAACCGACGCAAACTCGAACTGAGCGAACTGATGACCTGGCACTGGGTGCCGGGCTCGGATAGCTTCGCTCTCACGAATGAAGCGTCCCCCGCGCAACCCCGGCTTCTTCAGCCGACCGGTGGCCGGGCTCTTCGTGCCGTCTGCCCATGCCGTGGACCGTCGAGCAAGTCCTGGCCCTCGCGCCTGACGCCGCCTCTGCGAAGGCCGGCAAGGAACTCGGCGCCGCGCGCCGGTGGGCCACGCTGGGCGCAGACGAGGTTTGCGTGTGGGGCACGTTGCAGGGCAGCGGCAAGGATCCTTATCAGACGTGCCTCGACCCGTCCGGACCGGCCTTCAAGTGCACTTGTCCGAGCCGAAAGTTTCCCTGCAAGCATGGGCTTGGATTGTTCCTCGTTTTCGCCCAGCAGCCGGCTGCAATGACGGAGAAGACGCCGCCGGCCTGGGCCGCTGAATGGCTGGCGAAGCATTCCGAGCGAGAGAAGAAAAAGGCGGCCCAGGCGGCGGCCCCGCATGAGGCGGCCGATCCGTCCGACGTCGCCCGGGCGGCCGTCGCGGCGGAACGGCGCGCCGCCACGCGCGAAGCGCGCCTGGCGGCCGGACTCGAGGAGTTGGCGCGCTGGCTTTCCGACTTGGTGCGCACCGGCTTCGCGACCCTGCCAGGCCGTCCGTCCGCCTTCTGGGAGACACCGTCCGCCCGCCTTGTGGATGCCCAGGCCCCGGGCTTGGCGCGCCGGTTGCGCGCGCTCGACGGCATAACGGCCGCCGACGATGGCTGGCCGGCGCGGCTGCTCCGCGAGGCGGCCGCGCTGCATCTCGCCTGCACGGCATGGCCTCGGTCGGCATCGCTCCCCGAGGCCACCCAAGCGGACCTGCACGCCGCCCTCGGCATGGCGCTGCCGCAGGAGGAGGTGCTGATGCAGCCTGGGATTCACGACTGCTGGCTGGTCCTCGGCCGGCGGGTGGTCGAGGAGGAGCGGCTGCGCACACAGCGCGCCTGGCTCTGGGGTCGGACGACGCGCCGGCCTGCGCTGTGCCTGAGTTTCAGCGCATCGCCCGGACAGCCGCTGGACCTCAGCCTCGTGCCCGGCTCAGAGTTCGAAGGAGAGTTGGTTTTCTTTCCCGGCGCCTGGCCGCTGCGGGCGCTGGTCAAGACTCGAACCGCCGGCACCGGCGCCGGCCCGGCCGCTGACCCCGGCCTGCCCCACGCCTCGCTGGCCGAGGCCAACGCCTTCGCCGCCGCAGCGTGGTCCGCCAACCCCTGGCTGGAGCGGCTGCCGCTGGCGTTGGCCGCCGTCGTGCCCGTCCGGCGCGTATCCGGCTGGCGGGTGCGCGACGCGGCGGGCCACGCGCTGCCGCTCGCCGTGGCGGAGGCCGCCGGATGGAACCTCACGGCGCTGGCCGGCGGCCGGCCGTTGTCCCTCGCAGGCGAATGGGACGGCGAACGGCTGGCTCCGCTGGGCGCGTGGACGGACGGGAGGTTCCTACCGCTATGAAGTTCCCCGACTACGTGCAAGTTGCGCTGCTCGGCACCGGCCGACAGGCGCCGCCCGCGGCCCACGGCGACGGTCCCCTGGCCCGCTGGCTGGGCCGCCTGGATTCGTCCGATCGTGAGGCCGCACTGTTGTCCGGCGCGGCGTTGGCAGCCGGCCACGAGCGGGCCGGCCGGCTGGCGGCTCGCGACACCGGCCCAACTCCGGAGGCCTGCCCGAAGGAGACGCATCCCTGGGCCGGAGAATCCGCGGGCGCGCTGCTGCGCCGTCTGTTGGGCGGCGAGCATCCCAACCTGCTGCCGGAATGGCTGGCGCTGGCTGCCTCGGCCGGCCGGCTGGCACCGCCGGAACTGCTTCCCGGCTTGCTCGACGCGGGGGCAGCCGACTCCGGACAGCAAGAGCCCCTCCTTCCGGTGCTGGGCGAACGCGGGCGCTGGCTGGCCGCACAGCATCCCGCCTGGGCGTGGGTCCGCGGCGCCGCGGTCCTGGACGAGGCGGTGTGGCACACCGGCGCCCCGGAGGCGCGGAGGGCGTTTCTTCGCCGGCTCCGGGCCGAGCAGCCGGCGCGGGCCGCCGGGCTGTTGGCGGCCACCTGGCCTCAGGAAGCCGCCGAGGACCGCTCGTGGATCGCAGCGGCGCTGGAATCCGGCCTCGGCCCGGACGACGAAGCCTTCCTTGAGGCGGCGCTGGACGACCGGCGCAAGGAGGTCCGCCGCCTCGCCGCCGGGCTGCTGGCGCGCCTGCCCGGTTCGGCACTGGGCCGGCGGATGGCCGAGCGCACCCGGCCGCTGCTGCGGCTGGCACCCGGCCCGGCCGGCGCCCGGCGGAAGACCGAAGCCCAAGGCCCTGCCGTGATCGAGGCCACGCTGCCCCCGGCCTGCGACCGGGCTCTGCTACGCGACGGCGTGGAGCCGAAGCCTCCCCCCGGCATCGGCGAGAAGGCCTGGTGGCTGATTCAAATGATCGAGGCCACGCCGCTCGGTACCTGGAGTGACGCCTGGGTACTCACGCCGGCCGAAGTGCTGGCCGCCGCCGCGACGGGCGAATGGGCGAAGGAGTTGCTCGAAGGCTGGGCGCGCGCCGCCGTGCGGCAGGGGGATGCCGCATGGGCCGCCGAGCTGTTCAGCGCCGCCCTGGCCGCGCCACGCGCCGACCTGCTCGAACCCCTCCTCGCCGCGCTGCCCGGCCCGGAGCGGGAAGCCCGGCTGACTCCCCTCCTCGCTGCCGGCACCGACGACGCGAGACGGCTGCTCGGCGCGACGGGGCCAGGCTCTCGCTGGTCCTGGAGCGCCGCCTTCAGCCGCGCCGTGCTGGACTGGCTGCGCCGCGAGACGGCGCGCCAGCAGGACGAGTGGAGCCTGCGCTCCCGGCTTCAAGGCTTCGCCCCGCTCCTGCATCCGGACACGCTCGCCGAGGCCGCCGCCGGCTGGCCTGTGGACGCCGCGAGCTGGGAATTCTGGTCCCGGGGTGTGGACGCCTTCCTCGCCGTCGTCCAATGCCGCGCCGACCTTCACGCCGCTTTTCGCTAATTCCATTCCTCCCCAGACCATGAACTCCCTCCGCCAGCACGCCGAACAGCAGTTCGCCGACGAGTTACAGGCTGTTGCCAAAGCCGATGCGAAGGCGCGCCCGCCGAACTGGAACCTCTCTCCATGGGCCGTCGCCACCTACCTGCTCGGCGGCACGCTCGACGACGGCACCGTCATTTCCCCCAAATATGTCGGCGACCGGCGCCTGATCGAAATCGCCATCGCCACGCTCGCGACCGATCGCGCCCTGCTCCTGCTGGGCGTGCCCGGCACGGCCAAGACCTGGGTGGCGGAACACCTCGCCGCGGCCATCTCGGGGGACAGCACGCTGCTTGTTCAAGGCACGGCTGGAACGAGCGAGGAAAGCCTGCGCTACGGTTGGAACTACGCCGAACTGCTCGCGAAGGGGCCGTCGGCGAAGGCGCTCGTGCCCAGCCCGATGATGCGCGCGATGCAGCAGGGCCGGCTCGCCCGCGTGGAGGAACTCACCCGGATCCCGGCGGATGTGCAGGACACGCTGATCACCCTCCTCAGCGAAAAGACGCTGCCGATCCCCGAGTTGGGCGAAGAGGTGCCGGCGGTGAAGGGATTCAACGTGATCGCCACCGCAAACAACCGGGACCGCGGCGTGAACGAGCTGAGCAGCGCGCTCCGGCGCCGCTTCAACACCGTGGTCCTGCCGATGCCCGACACGGCGGACGAGGAGGTGCAGATCGTCCAGTCGCGGGTGGCGCAGTTGGGCCGGGCCCTGGAGCTGCCGGCCGAGCCGCCCGCGCTGGAGGAAATCCGCCGCGTGGTCACGATCTTCCGCGAGCTGCGCAACGGGGTGACGGCCGACGGCAAAACCAAGCTGAAGTCGCCCACCGCCACGCTGAGTACCGCCGAAGCCATCGGCGTGATGAACCAGGGCCTCAGCCTCGCGGCGCACTTCGGCGACGGCACGTTGCGCGCCGCGGACATCGCCGGCGGCCTGGTCGGCGCGGTGGTGAAGGACCCGGTGCAGGATCGCGTCGTCTGGCAGGAATATCTGGAGACCGTCGTGAAGGAACGCGACGGGTGGAAGGACCTCTACCGGGCGTGCAAAAAGGCGGAGTGAAGGCAGGCTCCCAAAGGATTTGTCCTTCGTCCCATTCCGACCATGCCCGAAGCGCCGCACATTTTCGGCATCCGCCATCACGGGCCTGGTTCCGCCCGCAGCCTCCGGTCCGCCCTGGAGGCGCTTTCGCCGGACTGCCTGCTGATCGAGGGACCTCCCGAGGCGGAGGCGGTCCTATCCCTCGCGGCGCATCCGGAGACGAAGCCGCCCGTGGCGCTGCTGCTCTACGATCCCGAAAAGCCGCAGCGGGCGGTTTACTTTCCCTTCGCGGTGTTCTCGCCGGAATGGCAGGCCATCCGCTTCGGCCTCGCGCGCAGCCTGCCGATGCGGTTCATGGACCTGCCCCAAAGCATCCAGATCGGACTGCAGGCCGAGGAGGAAGCCCGCGCCGCGGCATCGGCGCCGCAGGCCGATGCGTCGCCATCCTCCCCGGAACCGGCTGCTTGTCCCGAGTCGGCACCGAGTCTCCGGCGGGATCCCTTGGCTCACCTAGCCCAAGCGGCCGGCTATTCGGATTCGGAGCCGTGGTGGGAACACCTCGTGGAGCATCGGCAGGGCGGCCACGACGTCTTCGCCGCCATCCTGGAGGCGATGACCGCGTTGCGCGACGCGGCGCTTACCTCGGGCCTGCAGGAGGCACACCCGCTCCGCGAGCAGCGTCGCGAAGCCCATATGCGGCAGACGATCCGCGCGGCGCAGAAGGAAGGTTTCCAGCGCATTGCCGTCGTTTGCGGCGCCTGGCACGCCCCGGCGCTCGTCAAGCGGCCGCCGACCAAAGACGACGCGGCGCTCCTCAAGGGACTTCCCAGGCGCAAGATCGCCGCCACCTGGGTGCCGTGGACCTACGGCCGGCTTGCTCAGGACAGCGGCTACGGTGCAGGCATCGAATCGCCGGGCTGGTATGACTTCCTCTGGCACCTCCGCCCGACAGCAGCGACGGCGCGGTCGGCGGCGGTCGCCACCGACTGGCTGGTGAACGTCGCACGCCTGCTTCGAGGGGAGGATCTTGACGCTTCGTCCGCCAGCGTGATCGAGGCCGTGCGTCTCACCGAGTCGCTCGCCGCGCTGCGGCAGCGTCCCCTGCCGGGATTGCCCGAACTGAATGAGGCGGCGCGCGCGGTGCTCTGTTTCGGGGACGATCTGCCGCTGCGGCTGATCGAACGAAAGCTGATCGTCAGCGAGCGCCTCGGCGAGGTGCCTGGCGAAACGCCCGCCGTGCCGCTCGCCCAGGACCTGGTCCGCGAGCAGAAACGCCTGCGCCTCCCGCCCGAGGCGGGTCAGCGCCCGCTCGACCTCGATCTGCGCAAACCCAACGACCTCGACCGCAGCCGGCTGCTGCACCGGCTGACTCTGCTGGAGATCCCCTGGGGCCGGGCCGAACGCCAGCGGGGCGCGCAGAAGGGGACGTTCCACGAGCTTTGGCGGATCCAGTGGCAGCCCGAGTTCGCCCTGGCCCTGATCGAAGCGGGCGTCTGGGGCAACACGCTGGACACCGCCGCCGCGGCGCGGGTCTGCCAACGCGCCGAAGCCGCCGCTGAACTGCCCGAACTGACCGCCCTGCTCGACGCCGCGCTTCTGGCCGACCTGCCGGCAGCGGCGGCGCAGGTCATGAGCCGCCTGCAGGCCGTCGCCGCGGTGGCGAGCGAGGTGGTGCATCTGATGGTGGCGCTGCCGCCGCTCGCCAACATCCTCCGCTACGGCAACGTCCGGCAAACCGACGCCGCGATGGTGGCCGGGGTCGTGGACGGCCTGGTGGCGCGTATCTGCATCGGCCTGCCCGGCGCGTGCGGCTCCCTCAACGACGAAGCGGCCGACACGCTGTTCGGCCACCTCCTCGCCGCACACGACGCGATCGCCCTGCTGCAGCGCGCGGAGCACACCGCCGCGTGGCATGCGGTCCTCCGGCAACTGGCCGATTCGCCCAACCTCCATGGTCTCATTGCGGGACGCGCCTGCCGCTTGCTGCTCGAAGCGCAGCAGCTCGACACCGCGGAGGCTGCTCGCCGGCTGGGGCTCGCCCTCTCCACGGCAAACGCACCGGATCTCGCTGCGGCTTGGGTGGACGGCTTCCTGCGCAACAGTGGTCTGAGGCTCCTGCACGACGATGCCTTGTGGGGAGTGCTCGACGACTGGGTCAGCGCGCTTTCGTCCGACCACTTCACCGCTGTGCTGCCGTTGCTGCGGCGAACGTTCAGCACCTTCGAAAATGCGGAACGCCGTCAGATGGGCGCCCGGGTCGCCGGCGGTTCTAACCGGCGGGCCGTCGCGAATTTCGCGGAGGCCGATTTCGACGAAGAGCGGGCCAATCAGGCACTGCCGCTGCTGGCGCAACTGCTGGGAATCTCAGCGCCTGACGGTGTACCTTGAAATGTTTCCTTTGCAGAATTTCAGCCATACATTGCCGCCATGAAGTCCGCAGAAGAGATCAACGAAGAGCTGTCAGTCGAAAGACTGTCCCTGCCGTCCCGGCCGGAAATCGAGCGGGTGGAATATCGGGACCACACAGATTCGCTGGGAGATCCCGCCGTGCAGGTCTTTGTCATCCTCTCGGAGAAGGCGCGCGAATCGGACCGCACGGTGGACAAATTGAGGCCAATTGAAGACGCGATTCGGACGGCGCTGAACAAGGCCGGAGTCGGACGCTGGCCTTACTTCTGGTTCCGAAAGCCGTCGGAACAGCGAAGGGCTGAGCAGGCCGCCTGCGCATGAACCCGCAGGCACGCTTGGCGAATCAGTTGCTCAGGCAGGCCATTGGCTTGGCCGAGCAGGACCCCAAGAAGCCTCTCCAAGCCAACCTCCGCCGAGCGGTCTCGAGCGCCTATTACGCCCTATTCCATCTGCTGGTCAGCGAATCCACGGCCCAAATTGCCGGTACGGCGCCGGACAATGCAAGACTCCGACTCGCCTTGTCACGGGCCTACGCTCACGGAGACATGGCCATGGTTGCGAAATGGTTCGAGGGACAACAACTGCCCGATTAGTTGAAGACGTTGCCGAACGCCGGCCGGCTTCCTGCCGATCTGATCGTGGTCGCCCGAGCGTTTGTGCAAATGCAGGAACAGCGCCATCTGGCAGACTACAGCTTCAACCAATCATTCCTCAGGGCTGACGTGAAATTGCTCATCGAAAAGACGCGGGATGCTTTCGCCAAATGGGCCAAGGTTCGTGAAGACAAAGCAGCCAAACTTTTCCTGCTGCTCCTGCTCGTCAGCAACCGGGCCAAACCCCGTTGATCGAACGCAGTCGCCTTTCCACGATGCCCTCCCCCGACGAACGTTCCCGACGCTGGCGTCTGATCCTGGGCGGGGCTGCCGAGGAGACATCGGCCGGCCGGTGCCGACTCGATGACGCCGACCTGGCGATGGATCGCGCACTGGAGGCGCTTTACCAGAGCGACCGCCAAGGCGGCCTCGGTTCTTCCTGTCCCAACATCGCGCGCTGGCTGGGCGATATCCGGCAGTATTTCCCCTCGTCCGTCGTGCAGATCCTGCAAAAAGACGCGCTCGACCGGCTGGACCTGAAACAGATGCTGTTCGAACCAGAACTGCTCCAGACCGTCGAGCCCGACGTCCACCTCGTCTCACAACTGCTCGCGCTGAAGAACCTCCTTCCGGCCAAGACGCGGGACACCGCCCGCGCCGTCGTCCAGCGCGTGGTGGACGAACTGCGGCGCCGGCTCGAACAGCCCACCCGCCAGGCCGTGCTGGGCAGCCTCAATCGGGCGGCGCGCAACCGCCGTCCGCGGCACAACGAGATGGATTGGCACCGGACCATCCGGGCGAACCTGCGCCACTACCAGCCCCAGCTCGGCACGGTCATTCCCGAAACCCGCATCGGCTTTGGCCGGAAGCGATCCTCGCTGCGGGACATCGTGCTCTGCGTGGACCAAAGCGGCTCCATGGCCTCCAGCGTCGTCTATGCGGGCATCTTCAGCGCGGTGCTGGCCAGCCTGCCGGCCGTGACCACCCGTCTGGTCGTCTTCGACACCGCCGTGGTGGACCTCAGCGAGCAGCTTGCCGATCCCGTGGACGTACTCTTCGGCACCCAGCTTGGCGGCGGCACCGACATCAACGCGGCGCTGGCCTATTGTCAGACGCTCATCCGCCAGCCGCAGGAGACGATCCTCGTACTTCTCAGCGACCTCTACGAAGGCGGCAACGCGAAGGAGATGCTCAAGCGCACCGCGGCGTTGGTGTCCGCCGGCGTGCAAATGATCGGCCTGCTCGCGCTGAACGATGACGGTGCGCCGATGTTCGATGCCCACCACGCCGCCGCCTTTGCCGCGCTGGGCATCCCCGCCTTTGCCTGCACGCCCGACCTGTTTCCGGACCTGATGGCCGCCGCGATTCAGCGCCGCGATCTGGGACAATGGGCGGCGCAACACGGCATTACCGCAGCGCGCGGTCTGCCGGCGCTGAAATAGCCGGCGAACGACTCGATTCTGCGACGTTTCGCACCGCGTCAACACCCGGCTCAGTGCGCTGACGGTCGAGGCCGGACTTTGACAGGTCCGGACTCCGGAGTGTTAATGGCGCGCAGCACGGCTCACCACCTTCCACTCCATGGCCGATTCCTCCCCAGCCACTTCACCGAAGGACGCCGGACTGACGGGCAAGATGCATTTCCGGCGCATGGACGACATGACCCGCGACGACTATGCGGTCCTGAAGCGCGTCCATGAGCAGAACCTCGCCCAGCTTCCCGACCTCCTGCTGCGCCTGCTCCGGAGCCTGGGCGGCGACGAGGCCTATCCCGTGGACCGCCTCACTCACTCGCTGCAGGCGGCAACCCGCGCGCTGCGCGACGGCCGCGATGAGGAATACGTGGTGGTGGCCCTGCTCCACGACGTCGGTGAGGCCCTCGGTCCGCTCAATCACGGCGAAGTGATCGCCTCGGTGCTGCATCCCTTCATCAGCGACGCCAACCATTGGATGCTGCTCCATCACCCGCTGTTCCAAACGTATTTCTACGGCAGCCATGTGGGCATTGACCCCAACGGGCGGGACGCGTATCGCGACCATCCTCATTTCGCGCGCACCGCCGAGTTCTGCGCCCGGTATGACGAAGTCTCGTTCGATCCCGACTATCCCAGCGAGCCGCTGTCCACTTTCGAGCCCATGCTCCGGCGGGTGCTCACGAAGTCCTGGACACCGCCGGGGCAGAAGACCGGAGGATAGTCCGCCGTCCCCTCCCCCTCGCGCGCGTCGCGGCCTTGGCGTGAGGGCCCTGGCCGTCAAGAACACGGGGGTCCGGGAAAGCTGGAGCCGCCGTCGGGTTGGTTCCACGATCCGGCATGCCGATTCGCATCACGCGGATGTCCGTCGAAGACATCCGCTTTCCGACCTCCCGGGAGAAGGACGGCTCGGACGCGATGAATTCCGATCCGGACTATTCCTCCGCCTACGTCGTCCTTCACACCGGCGGTCCGCTCGAAGGGCATGGCTCGTCGTTCACCATCGGCCGCGGCAACGACGTGGTCTGCGCCGCCATCCGGGCCCACGAACACCTGGTGGTGGGCCGGACGCTGGAGGAGTTCATCGAAAACCCCGGCCGGTTCTGGCGGCATCTGACCGGCGATTCGCAGTTGCGGTGGATCGGGCCCGAAAAAGGGGCGATCCATCTCGGACTCGGGGCCATCGTCAACGCCCTGTGGGACCTTTGGGCGCGCGCGGCCGGCAAACCGCTGTGGCGGCTCATTGCCGACCTGTCTCCGGAAGAGTTCGTTCGATGTGTGGACTTCCGTTACCTCACTGACGTCCTGACCCCGGAATCCGCGCGCGAACTGTTGGAACGAAAGGCCCCGGGAAAGCCGGAGCGCATCGCGCGGCTGACGGCGGAAGGGCATCCGGCCTACACCACCAGCGCCGGCTGGCTGGGGTATCCGGATGACAAGATCCGCCGGCGGTGCCGCGAGGCGATTGCCAGAGGGTGGAACCATCTCAAGATCAAGGTCGGCCGGGACCTCGAGGACGATCGGCGGCGGCTTGCCATCCTGCGGGAGGAGATCGGAGGGGAGCGTCACCTGATGGTGGACGCCAACCAGGTCTGGGACGTGCCCCAAGCCATTGCCTGGATGCGGGAGCTGGCGCCGTTCCGTCCGCTTTGGATCGAGGAACCGACCTCCCCCGACGATGTGCTGGGCCATGCAGCCATTGCGCGCGCCTTGGAGCCTCTGGGCATCGGAGTAGCCACGGGAGAACACGGCATGAACCGGGTCCTTTTCAAGCAACTGATGCAGGCACGCGCCATCGCCTTCTGCCAGATAGACGCCTGCCGCGTCGGCGGTGTGAATGAGAACCTGGCCATCCTGCTGCTCGCCGCGCACCACGGCGTGCCCGTCTGCCCTCACGCCGGCGGCGTGGGCCTGTGCGAATTTGTCCAACACCTCGCCATGGCAGATTTCGTCGCGGTCAGCGGCACTTGGGAGGGCCGGATCTGCGAGTATGTGGACCACCTCCACGAACATTTCGCCGATCCCTGCCGGATCGTCGCGGGACGCTATTGCGTCCCGGAGCGTCCGGGATTCAGCACCGAAATCCTCGCCGCCAGCCGCATCCGCTATGCGTATCCGGCGGGCGCGGAGTGGAAGGGCTGATCAGTAATCAGAGGCGAACTGTCTGGAGGGGTGAGAGATCCGAGTCCCCACAAATAGCCTCCTCGATCGAGATCATCCCACGGGAGTGCAGGAGCCCGCCCCTCCCGAAGGACCAAGAACCAGGAACCAGGAACGGGGAACAACCGCCCCCCTCAATCCAACTTCCTCACCCAAATATTCCGATATCGCACCGGGTTCCCATGGTCCTGCAGAAGGATCGGCCCTTTGGGGGCGACGCCTTCGAACTTGGCGGCGGTGGTGGCGTCGCCGGGCACGGGGATGTGGTCCTGCACCAGCACCCCGTTGTGCAGGACGGTGAAGGAACCCGGCTGAACCTTGCCGTCGGGGCCGGGCACCGGTGGGTGGAAGATGATGTCGTAGGACTGCCATTCGCCCGGCTTCCGGCTGGCGTTCACGAGCGGCGCGGCATGGCCATAGAAAGCCCCCGCCTGGCCATTGGGATAAGTCTTGTTCTGATACGAATCGAGCACCTGGATTTCGTAGCGTCCCTGGAGGTACACGCCGCTGTTTCCGCGGCCCTGGCCGTCGCCCTTCACCTCTGCGGGAGCGGCCCACTCGATGTGGAGCTGGATCGGGCCGAATTCCTCCCGGGTCATGATGCCGCCACCGCGAACCTCGGCATGGCCGTTCTCGACCTTCCAGGCCGGGGCCGCCCCGCCATCGGATTTCCACGCGGAAAGGTCGCGTCCGTCAAAGAGCACGAGGGCGTCCGAGGGCGGCGCCCCGTTCCCCCCCGGCGTGACGAGGCGCGGTTCCGCTTCGGCGGCCACGGCGGCGGAAGGCAGGAGGCACAGGAGCGCCCAAGGGAGAAGACGCAGGAGGTGACGGGACGGAAAGGAGGCGGCAGTCATAAGAATCTCGGCGTTCGCAACAACAGTGGAATTTTTGCCGCGCCGGACTCAAGCGCGGTCTTGGATGGATGCGAGAGGGAAAGAGACTGGGCTGGATTCTCGGCGTCTCGGAAGGACGGTTCGGCGTGGTAGGCGCCGATCCCTAGGGGGGGGCGGCGGTCCGCCAGGCCTCCCATGCGTCCCATTGCCGTTCATTCACCAAGGTTGCCTTTGGCGCAACGTGCCGCGCATGGTGGCGGGGTGAAGTCGTTGACCCATGTGTCGCCGGAAGGCGAGGCCCGGATGGTGGACGTTTCGCACAAGCCGGCGGTGTTTCGCGAGGCGGTGGCCACCGGGGAGATCCGTCTGCGACGGGAAACGCTCGACCTTATCGAGTCACAGCAGATTGCCAAAGGACACGTCCTCGCCACCGCGCGTCTGGCGGGAATCCTTGCGGCCAAGAAGACCGGGGAACTGATCCCGCTGTGCCATCCCCTGCCGATCACCCATTGCGCCGTGACTTTCGAGGTGCCGCCCGAGCGAGACCGGATCCGGATCACGGCAAGCGCCAACCTGACCGCGCCGACCGGAGTGGAGATGGAGGCGCTGACCGCGGTGTCGGTGGCCGCGCTCACCATTTACGACATGTGCAAGGCGGTGGATCCGGCGATGGAGATCGGGGGCATCCGCCTTCTGAGCAAGACCAAGTCGTCCCCAGGATCCGCGGCCCACCCCTCCCCTGGAGACTCCCTGGTTCAACAACGGATCGGTTGATCCATAGGGTCTCCACGGAAGGGTAGAGACCCCAACACCAACAGGTCAGGGGACCTGGCACTTTGTCTTGCCGCGTGTTCGGAATGGGAGGGTTCACCCCTTCAGGATGGCGACGGCGACGGCGGTGGGAGAGGCTGAGGTGGATGAGGCGGCCTCGCTGCCACTGCATCAGTCCAGCGCCGGCGTCGTGCAGAACGATCCAGGCCAGGCCCAATTTCCGGCGCCGGACCTCATTGTCGTGCCAGCCGAGGTCCACGCCAATCCCGGTCCCAAAGCAGCACCTCACCGCGCGGCCTTCCGTCTCCAATTCTCCGCTCTGCAGGAGGCCAAACTCGATCGGGGAATCACAACCTCCGGCCCCTCCCATTCGTGCAATCGCAGGTTCAGTCCGACGGCCAGCGCGGTGACCCACGGACGCCGGAAGGACGCCCAGAACCGGCAAAACCGGCCTTTCCACCACCCGCCTGTTGATCTCGCTGCCCGTTCATGCCTCCATTGGGTGCGGCGTGAGATCCGGGATTCCACTAGTCGTGGGTGCATTGGTGGCCGGGGTGCTGTTGGGACGATTGATCCCCTCCGGACCCGACCGGCAGCGGCGTCCGCCAGAGTCCCTTCCCGATCTGAGCGGCGAACTTTTCACGCCGGCGGAATCCTCGGGAGGCGCCACCAACCGCGTCCGGGTCAGCGTCACCGCGAGCGTCATGAGCCTCGCGCAACTGGAGACCGCCCTGCGCGAAACGCGATCCGAGCCGGATCCGGAGATCCGCCGCGACCGCCTGCGGGTGCTTGCCGCGCGCACCCCCATCGCCGAGGCCCTCGGCGCCCTCGCCCTGGCGCGGCGGCTTCTCCCGGACGAGGGCTGGACCCTCTACCGCAACCGCCTGCTGGAACTCTGGGCTCCCCGGGCTCCCGAGGCGGCCATGGCGTGGGTGGAAACGGTCCATCCGCGCTGGGAGCGGGAACAATGCCTCCGCTGCGCGATCCAGGGCTGGGCGCGGTACGATGCCGACGCCGTTCTTCGCTGGTACCAGCGCCTGCCTTCCGGACCCGAACGCCGCCAGGGAACCACCCTGCTCGCCGAGGCGCTCGGACTCTACGCCCCCGAGGCCGGACTGAAGCTGCTGGAGCGGTTTCCTTCGGGTCACGAGCGCCGGGACTTCATCACGCGGTTCTTCGATCAATGGGCGTCGGTGGATGCCGTCACCGCCGCGCCCGCGGCTCTCAAGGCGCTTCAAGGTCCCGAATATCGCTTTCAACTGGGGAGCCTTCTCGCCCGGTGGGCCGAGACGCAGCCGGAGGAGGCCATCGCCGCCTTGCGTTCCCTGCAGGCAACCGGGGCCGGACGCGAGCTCTGGAGCGCGTTTCTGGAGCGGCACGCGATGGTCAATCCCGCCCAGGCGGCGGAGCTAGCGCTCGGCGTGCGCGGCGCCGGCCTGCAGCGCCAGTTGCTGGGCGTCGTCGCCATGCAGTGGGGCGCCCGCGATCCATTGGCCGCCCAGGCCTGGGCCCGCTCCCTGCCGGCGGGCGCCACGCGCGACGCCGCCATCGGCCAGGTCGTCGCCGCGACGCTGGAGACCGATCCTCAAGCGGTGGCGGCGCTCCTGCTCAAACCCGGGGGCGGCGTCCGCGAACCGTGGCTTTTCCGCACGGCCGCCGCGCAGATTGCCGAACGCGATCCCGAGGCTGCGCTCGCCTGGGTGAATAGCATTCCCGACGCCAACGCGCGGCGCGAAGCGCTCGCCGGCGCCGTGGAATCCTGGAGCCAATCCGACCCGAAAGCCGCCGCCGCCCACGCCAACGCGCTCCCGCCCGGCGCGGCCCGGGATGCCGCGCTGCAGGGCGTGGTCAACACGTGGGCGAATCAGGACGTCCGGTCGGCCGCGGACTTCGTGAAGAGCCTCGAGCCCGGGCGCAATCAACAGATGCTGGCCCAGCAGTTGGCCTGGCAATTGGCGGCCCAGGACCCGGAGTACGGCATCGAGTTTCTTTCAGGGCTTCCCGACGGACCAGCGCGCAACCAATACGCCGGCAACTTCGCCGCCGGCTGGGTGCAGCAGAATCTTGAGGACGCCGTGGACTGGTTGAAGTCGCTGCCGGAGGGATCCATGCGGCGCCAAGTGCTCCACCAGATGAAGGATGGCTGGGCCGATCAGGATCCGGCCGCCGCCGCCGAATTTGCAGCGACCCTCGGCGATCCGCAGGTCCAGCGCGAATTCCTGGGCAGCGTGGCCGCCCGCTGGGTCGAACAGGACAGCGCGGCCGCCCTCCAGTGGGCGAAGAATCTGCCCGAAGGCCCCGCCCGCGACGCCGCGCTGGAGACCATGGCCACCCAACTGGCCAACACCTCGCCGGCCCAGGCGGCTGAACTCGCGTTGACGCTGCCCGACAACACCCAACCCGCCGCGCTGCTCGGCATCGTGGACCGGTGGTCCTCCGCGGACCCCAACGCCGCCGCCGAATGGGTCGGGAGATTTCCGCCGGGCGAACTCCGCGACCAGGCGGAGGCGCGGCTTGTCGGCGTTTGGTCGGCGCAGGATCCCTTCGGCGCCGCCACCTGGCTCAATCAGCAGCCCGTCGGACCCGTCCGCGACGGCGCCACCGCCAGTCTGGTCCAAAATCTGCGCGACTTTGACCCTGCGGCCGCCGGCCTGTGGGCGGAATCGGTGTCCAATCCCGACCAGCGGCTTTCGCTGCAGGAGGAACACTTCCACTGGTGGAATTCCCAGGATCCCGAAGCGGCCGCGACTTGGCTCAACAAGCTGCGGATCCCCGCCGATCTGAAGCGGCAATGGTTGGAAGGTCAGCAACCACCCCCGCAGGGCGTCCCGCTCCAGACGGTTCCCGCCGTGCCGTTGTGACCCGCGGAGGGAGCGCCTCAGCCGCGCAGCACGCAGCGGGCGGTGCAGGTCTCGGCCACCACGATCTCGGTGAGCAGCGGCAACGAGGGTTTCAGGCGCCCCCAGATCCACTCCGCGAGCCGCTCGCTGGTGGGATTCTCCAGCCCGGGAATTTCATTGAGATAGTGGTGATCCAGTTCCCGGAACAACGGCTCGAAGGCGGCCTTGATGTCCGCATAGTCCATCACCCAGCCCAGGCGCGGATCCACCGGCCCTTCGACCACCACCTCGACGACGAAGCTGTGTCCATGCAGCCGGGCGCATTTGTGTCCCGGCGCCACCTCCGGCAGGCGGTGGGCGGCTTCGAATTGAAACGTTCGGCGAAGTTCCATGGCGGTCGGAGTTCCGTTGAAGAAGGTCAGGAGCCCAGTTCGAGGTCCGTCCAGGTCACCAGGTCTCCCAGCGTGGGACGCCCATCCTGGCGCCATCCGAGCGGCGGTTCCTGCATGCGCCCGAGCGGACACACCCGCGTCACCCCCCACCGGGCCAGCATTCGCGCGATCTCCTGCAGGCGCCCCTCGCCTGCCGCCACCCCCGCCGTGCTCACGCGTCCCCGCACCACCTCGGCGCCTTGCAGCATCCGCTGCGCATCCTCGCAGGGCTTCACATAAACAAACCGGTTGAGGCAGGACGGACGGAAGGTCAGATCCTCCTCATACACCACCGTCCAGGCCGTGGACTCCGCGCTGCCCCACACACGGGTGCCCTGTCCCGGGGGATCGAAGAAAGCCCCGCGGGGCACCATTTCGGCTCCCTCGCGCTCCTGCTGCTGCCGCCGCGCGCGCATCTCGTGCAGGGAACGTCGAGACCGGAGGTCCGCCGCTTCCTCCACGGGCAGTTCCCCGCGCGGTTCGGAAGTCTCGCGTTCGGCCATCGCCTCGGACAGCAATTCGGCAAATCCTTCGGGTGACACGCTGCCCTTTTCCTCCACGTAGATCACGTGCGGTGAGAGGCATCCCAGTTGATTCCATGCGGTGACATCAGCCGCCGCGCGGCCGGCCACTTTGCGCGCCATGTAGCTCGACAGCACCTCGCGCGCCGCGTAGCCGAAGCTCAACCGGTGTCCATGCCCCAGGAACCGGGCTTGCGCTCCCGCGCGGGAGCGCACCGCCGCCACCGCCTCGTCGGATCCCTCGGCGCGAACGCAATCGGCCTGCTCCCACGCCGCCGCTTCCAGATCCGCGGTGCCGCCCGGCCAGACCGCCAGCTCCAGGCAACGGCCCAGCTTTGGTTCCAGATCGGCCAGCGAGTGGGCAAACAGGCGGGGAATGAGACTGCAGCGCGCGGACAGCTTGAAAAACTGGGCGGACTTGACCAGCACGCCCAGCACCAGGGCCATGAGGCTGGAACTGGGCAGATGCCCGGCGGCGACATGCACGATCAGCTCAGGTCCGCGCGCCAGGGCGGTCCGGCCCTGCCGCAGTTCACCCGCCGGAGCGCTGAATTCATCCAGGCGGCGGGCATCCCCCAGGTCCTGGACGATCAGCGCGTTCAGCGATTCCACATTGAGCAGGCGCAGAAAGGCGTCGAGCCCGCGGGACAACGTCGCCGGCCCCAGACCCAGGTCCGCCGGCCCCTGCTGCAGAGCCAGGCGCCGGAACGCGTTGTCCGGCGCCATCCAGCGTTCACCGGCATAGGCCAGCAACTCCACCAACTCCTGCACCGGCCGCTCCGCCAGCCATGCCGCGCGATTGCGCTTCACGGCCACGCAGGCATCGCGCACCAGCGGCGGCGTCAGTACCGCCTCGGAAGGCAGGTCGGCCAGAAAAAGGCTCGGAAGGTTCATGCGGTCAATCTCCCTCAGGCGATCTCAATGAACAACCCCGGGCCTCGGACGCGGGAGCCCGTCCCAAAAGTTCAAACCCATCGTTCCGCCGGACCGCCAGATCCGCCGTTTGCACCGCCATCGCCGACCAGACATTGGCAAGATCCAGCAACCGCAACAGCCCGGTTCCGCCTTCGGGAACCTCCCGCCCGTTCTCGGCTGATACCACCAGTGCCCGGGCCCACGGCGGCAGACGGAAGACCCGCTGGCGATCCGCTGCCCCGGCCACTCCGTCATAGGCCTGCGAACTGAGCTCGCTCATGCCGTACTCGCTCACGATGCACTCCGGCCGTATGCCGAGGCGCTCTCGAATCGCCTCGTGCAGTTCCGCCCGCGTGAGCGCGCGGGAACGCCCCTTGTAACCCCCGGTCTCCATGGCCCGCGATCCCGACGGCAGCGCCAGGTGGCTGCCCAGGGCGGCCATCCCATCGAACAAATGGACGAAGTTGAACGCCGTTCCCGCCAACAGCACCGGCAATCCCGACCTCTCCGCCGCGGCCAGGGACTCCACCACGTCCTCCGCCGGCACCTGCCATGCGTCGCCGGAGTCCACTCTCCCGAAAAACGCCCGGCCCGGCACCGCGGCCTCCGGCCACCACCAGCGCCTCGCCACCGTGTCCATCATGTGGGCCAGGGAAGAATGCGGGGCGTCGTCCGAGGACGGTGTGAGTGACATGAACCGCAGCGCCGCCGAATCCCTGTCGGCGGTCAGGTGCGGGCCGAACCAAGCCCAGAGGGAGTCGTCATAGAGGGCCAGGGATTCCTCGGAATGATAATGCCGGCTGGGGGTGTGCCCGGTGGTGCCGCTGGAGCAGAACACCCGGACCCGCCCGGATTTCGGCAGCGACGTCACGTCCCATTCCTTGAAGGCCGCCGCCGGGATAGCGGGAATATCCCGCCAATCACCGCCGGAGCCAGACGCCAGCGCCGCGGTCCCGCACAGATCGCGATACACCGGATTGGACGCCGCTTGAAGGCGGCACAATCGCCACGCCTGGAGCCCGAACCACGCCTCGGCCGAGGCGGCATTTCGCTTCGGCATCCTCCGGATGTCCTCGCGCAGGTCCCGGGCAAACTGGGAAGAAGAATCGCTCACTTGCGGTTTGTATTTGCGGAATCGGAGAATTCCGTCGGGCTGGTTTTCCGCAACAGCCGTGGATGCCATTGAAGCCAGAATCCGGCCGGTTTTTCAAGGTTGAGAAACTCGGGCGAGGCGGCAAGGCGGGGTGTCGCTGGGTTCGTAGGCAATCGGATCGTGGCTCAATGCGTGCAAAATGGCCCTACTGGAGATCGTCACGGAAACAGGGAATCGAAATTGGTCACCAAAGTGGGAGTTTCCGCCCGGGCAAAACCGCGCTTCCGCCTTCTCCCAATGCACCGCGCGGCGCCCGGCAGCGGGCATCAAATCGTCCCGCCGCTTTCCTCGATTTTCCAAGGCCCGGTTGCCGGCTGCACCCCCTATTTCTGCAAAGGGGGGGCGCAGCCCTTCAGGTCTCCGGAAACAAGGCCGCCAAGGTTGGCCCGTACTTGCCGCTCACGTGCTCGAACCGCTTATCCATCTGGAGTACCGAGCCGACCTCTTCCATGGGCGAGGCACTGTCTGAAAATCTGTACCCCTGTTTGGTGAGCGCAGCGAGGATCTCCTCCTTGGACAGCGGGGCATCCTTGGTGGCCGAAAAGACCGCATCCCCCAGGGACATTGCGTTGCGCACGCGTTTGGGCTTCTCCCGGGCCGCAGCCGGTGCCACCGGACCTGTCACCGGCAGTGGCTTTCCACCCAGGACGGCCTGCAGAGCTTGGAGTTCTGTTTCGATCTCTGCCTTGCGCCGAAGCATTGCTTCACGGAGGCGCCCGAACTCTTGGAGGGGATCTGTCGTCATTCTCGCGGGCAGCAATCTGGAGGGCAGTCCGTCACACGCAATCCCCTTGTTTCAGGATCTCGTCGGACGCTCGGGGCTCACCCGCCGGGTTATCCCCCCCTGTCGCCCTGCGGATCCTCTCTTCAGCACGGTGTCTCTTCTCCTTCGTCAGCGGGTCCTTTCGTCGGCCCAGACTCTCTCTTGCTCATGGCGAGGTCACGTCACCTCTCCCGGAGGTCGCCATGAGCCGGAGCGAAGGGAATGCGGTCAGTGCCCTCTTATCAGCGCCCACCCCTCAGGCTTTTTTGCCGCGGTGAGCGAGCGGGAGTTCATCGAGCGGGTCTGCGCCACCATGTGGGATGTCAGCGGATTCCTCCAACACCTCAAGCAACGCTTCACCGACAGAGGGATTGAGGGATTGGGGTTCCTCCTCCCTCAAGGGACAGGACATTTGTTGGCGACGCGGAACTCTGACAGATGCCCTGTCCCTCGATTTGGCTCTCTGCGTTGCAGAACCTTGAGGAACGAACGGCCGCCGGATGGAATTGAAAAGCCACCCACCGCACCGCGGTGTACCCGACGGGAGTCGCCGCTGGATCCCCTCCGGTGACCCATACCAAGTCATCTTGAACCCAACTCGGAGCGTTCAGATCGGATCATCCGAAACGATGATCTTGGTGTTCGCGGAAGGCTTAGTCCGCCCGTTTTGTTCACAAACCCGCGACAGTCCGGAGCAACCGAACGGCAGCAATGCGGCTAAACACTTTGGCAAGCCATCGGAAGCAGATGCGGGGCGCATCCAGTAGTTCCTTTCCGCGACGGGCCGGGAAAATGTCATGCTCAATCGTATTCTCATTCTATACGGGACGGTCACCGGCAATGCCGAGATCTGCGCCAACCGTGCCGCCGAAAAACTCCGCGCCGAAGGATTTGCCTGCGAGGTAAAGGACATTTTCGACGTGCAGGCGGATCAACTTGCCCAGGAGCAGGCGCTGCTCCTGTGCATCAGCACTTACGGCGAGGGCGATCCGCCGGACGCGGCGGCGGCCCTGTGGGAGGCGCTAGTGCGCGACAGTGCGGTCCGTTTGCCCAACTTGCAATTTTCGGTATTGGGGCTTGGCGACAGCAGCTACACCCGCTTCTGCCAGTGCGGGATAGATTTCGACACGGCCCTGGAACGGCTCGGCGGCCGCCGGCTCGCCCCCCGCGTGGACTGCGACGTCGACTACGATCAGGGGTCGGCGCTATGGATTCAGTCGGTGCTCGGCGCCCTCAAAGCGGAGCCGCGAGCCATCTAGCCCTGCCGCGATCCAGGTGTCTTCCGGGGAGGGATCCCTCTCAGAATTCTGGTGGGGCGAGCCGTGGGTATCGAAACTCATCACCACGTCGTGCGCAGTGGGACGTACGGCTCGTTGAAAACTCGCTCCACCCGTTTGGGGGGCGTGGCTCTCCTGAAACGGGAGCCTCTGGGCTTGGGGACTTCCCACCTCATCCAAAAAATGGAAATCCGCCCCCGGGCATCCGCCGTTCCTCCATGCCATCGGAGAGGGAGGGCTCGCGCTGGAGTTGGAGGGTGCCGTCGAAACCGGTACCCAAAGCTAAAGTTCGACTGCGTTGAAATACCCCCATCTGCAGAGGCGCCCGCCGGCTTGCGGGGATTCCAGCCGACGCTGTTGATCCAGGCTGCATGGCCTCCCGCTAGCTTGCCATTGTTTGGCGATCCTTTGCTGAGGGCGGGATGGCAAGGCTTTCCTTTTTCCAAGAAACGAAGGGATTTTCCATAGGTCATGAGATGAGATAAGATAGGCCGCCAGGTTTCCGCTGGATGAGGAGTTGAGAGCTGGTGTCAGCGCGTGTATAACCATTGACTCTGTGACCAGCGATGGAAGTCCTGGACTGCCGTCGGCGGCGCGCCGGAGCATCACCGGCGCTTTTACCGAAGCCCCGGCGTGGAGTTCCGTGGCGGGCGATTGGCGCCCCCTGCACGGGAGCCTTCGAAGTCTAGGCTACAGCGTCGAGTGGCACGACTTTACAACGGAAAGGGACTTCGACTGGTCACGCAGCTTTCATCCCAGCAGCGTTGAAATTTGCCTCAACCTCGCCGGCAGAGCCGAAGTTCGCGCGGAGGGATCGCGCATGGAATTCGCGCCTCAGACTGCGGGCTTTTATCTGCAGAACACGCTCACCACGCTGTGCGGCGTGCGGCGGGGTGGGGAGCGGCACCAGTTCATCACCATCGAACTCTCGCGGGAGTTCGTGCGGCGGTATGTCGGCCCGGATGGCGGCGCCGCGCATCCGCGGCTGGCGGTGTTCCTTTCGCGGCGCAGCAGCGCGGGCGCATGCGTCTCGGAGACTACGCCGCTCAGCAGCGATCATCGCGCGATGGTAATGAGCCTGCGCAGGCCGCCGGTATTCGCGGCGGCCCAGCGGCTCTGGTATCAGGCCAAGGCGCTGGAGGTGGCTTCGGCATTCCTCTACAAGGCGCCGCCGGCACCGGAGCTCTTTTGCGAACGGTACAAGCGGCTCAACCAGGAACGCGCCAAACGCGTCATCGCGCTGCTCAAGGAGAATCTTGCCGAAACACCTCCGCTCGAAGCGATCGCGCGGCGCGTGGGATGCAGCCCGTTTCATCTGAGCCGCATTTTCAGCCAGGAAGCCGGGCAGACCATGACCCAGTATCTGCGGCAGCTCCGCATGGAACGCGCCGCGCAGCTTCTGCTGGAAGGCAGGCTCAAGATCACCGCCATCGCACTCGAGGTCGGCTATTCCAGCGCCAGCCATTTCAGCACCGCGTTCCATGAGACGTTTGGCTGCTGCCCCGGTCTATATCCGCTGCGGACCAGCGCCCAGCGCGCAGAAGATACCCGCGGCTAGATTGCCCGAGAAGGCCCTGCCCGTTGGTTCCTTGGGCATCCTTCGGATCTTGCGGAGTCTTGCGCTGGCGCAAGCCAACCAAACTGGACCGCAAACAAACGCACTCTTTCGCAAAGGCGCGGCCTCACACCGCAACCAGATGAAAGCCGTATATGAACGGATCCCGCAGGATGCGGTCGTGCCAGGACGGTCTGGACGCCGTTTCCGGTTCCTCCAGCTCCCGTTCGGGGCACGAGCACTAGTCTGAGATAGTCTTATGCAACAACGAAACCATCCCATCAGTCCTCCGTCGCGCCGTCATTGCATGACGACGTGGTCCTGTGTCGCGCTGACCGTCGCCCTGTTTGCCACGACAGGGCCCGTGCGCGCCGCGGAATGGTCCACCGCCAACTTCGTCGTGCCGTTTTACCGCGGCCTTTCCGACACGGAATGGGCCGGTTGGGACGACTTCACCATCCCCGTGGGTTCCCCGGGCAACGCGCCCGATGTGGCCGGCAGCACGGGACATGGCGTGATTACACAAACCGACTCCAGCGCCTTCGTCACCAGCGGCGGGAACATCTACAGTTTTGCCGCGCCGACGCATTTCAATGTGGCGGACGACACCTCATACATCCTCGGCAGCGTGGTCTTCCAGGCGCGGACGCTCGGCACCGAGATGGACTATGGTTCCGTCCGGCTTCAGTATGACAACGGCGGCGGATTGCAGACCCTCTCGGCCACACGGCTGGAACTCGACCGCACGTCGCTCGGAGGCTTCGGGGGAAGCGGCGTTTCCTCGCTGTGGGAATGGGACGTCTCCGCGCTGAACATTGATGACTTCAGCATCGTGTTCGACGCGTCCGGTTCCAGCATGAGTTTCGCCGCAGCCACCCTCGACACCGCAAGCGTCGAGGTGGTGCCGGAACCGAGCACTTACGCGCTGATGGCGCTGGGCGGCTTCGCGATGCTCCTCATGCAACGCCACTGCCGCAGGAAGGACTGACCTTCTTACCAATCACACTTCCGGCTGGAGAAGGCCACGGCGATTCCGCTGACCAGGCACCTGGGGAATCGGCCGGCCGCTCCAGCCGGAACCCTGCGACCCCACTTCCGATCATGGCCCCCTCCTCCCCACCGACCCTCTTCGCATTATGCGCGGCACTGTTCGTCGCGGTTTCCTCCGCGCCAGCCGCCGGTCCAGGTCCAAACCGCGGCAACGCCCTGCCGCCGCTGCGCTGGCAACACGGCCCCGGGAGCGTGGCGCTGGGCGAACTGGCTAGCCTGCGCCTGCCGCCCGGCCATGCGGCCCTGGACGCGGAGCAAACCCGCGCCTTCATGGAAAAGCTCGGCAATCCACCGACGGGCCGCGAAGTCGGCATGGTCGCTCCCACCAATCTCGCGTGGTTCGCGGTCTTCCAGTTCGATGCCGTCGGCTATGTGTCCAATGCCGAGAAGTCCAGGCTCAACTCGAATGCGATCTTCAAAGCCGTGCTCCAAATGAACGCCTTGGCAAACACCGAGCGGGTCCGTCGCGGCTGGCCCGAGGCCCGGGTCACCGGTTGGGAACTGCCGCCGACGTTTCACGCCAAGACGATGCGCATGGAATGGGCGTTGCGCGGCGAATCGGGCAATGAATCGAGCGTGAACCACGGCATCCGTATCCTGGGACGCAGTGGCATCATTGAAGTCAGCCTGGTCGAACGCCACCGCCTCGCCTCGAACGGAGCCCACTTCAAGTCTCTGCTCGACGGCGTCGAATTCAGGCCGGGCGAGCGCTACCGCGACCATCAGCCCGGCGACAAGCTCGCGCCCTACGGCCTGTCGGGACTCATCACCCGCGGCCAGGTCCCGACGGCCAAAGGCCTGTCGTTCCTTCGCGAGATCCACTGGCGTGTGCAGAAGTTCTGGTGGTTCTTCCTCCTCATCGGCCTGAGCGCGGGCTGGATTGCCGGCCTGCTTCTCCGCCTGCATTGGCTCACTCGGATGATGGAAGCGGGAGCCGCCCGGGCGGCCGGATGCCAGTTGGTGGAGACGCCGGCCACGCCGACCACGCCGGCAGGCCCCGCGGCCGACATCGAGAACGGGCCGAAGCGCAAGCCCGTGCGGCTCGTGCGCCGGCTCGACAGCTACGCCTATTATCAGCATCTGACGCGTGACTTGTACCGATAGGCAGGGCGGCGCGCCGCCGACGGCTTGCCCTCTGAGCCCGATGGCAGCGCCTTGTCACGCAACGTCGCGACACGTTTTGGCAAACAGGCGGAAGCAGAAGCCGCTCCCCTTGGATTTACTGGCCTGCGATGTCCTGGGAGGAAGGCATCCGGCCGGGAGTTGACGAACACTCGATCCCCACCCAAGGCCGTTCGGCCGCCATGACTGAGACGCAATGAAATTCTTTCGCCAGAGCCCCCGGGTGCTGCCGCTTCTCCTGCTGGGTGCGGCGGTCTCCTTTGCCCGCGCGCAGCCGTTCCTGCTGAACTTCACCCAGCCGACCATGGATCGCTGGATGTATCCGTTCAACGCTACGCCGGGGTGCCGCGCCTCCGCGCCCATCTTCGGCACGCTCGGCGAAGAGTTCGGCGTTGATACCCGGCACGGTCAGTTCCTCGTCGGTTTCGACACCTTCGCGCAGACGGTGACCCACTGCGGCGCCATCGCGGTGCTGCCCGGCCTGCTCGCGACGAACCGCGGCCCGGCGAATTATCTGCTGCGGCGCGTCCGGCTCACCGCCGTCATCAATCGTGACAATACCTTCCGCTACGACCCGACCCCCGACGCCTACACCACTTATTTCGAGCCGGGCGATCCCGACCGCACCCCCGACCTGGACGTGGACCGCCCCATCGAACTGTTTGGCGTGGGCTTCCGAAATGGCTACACCCTGGAATCGTTCTGGGAAGACGCGCCCTTCGGCAGTTCCGCCCCCGGTCAGCGCAACGCGTATTCCGCCGGCTACAGCATCCATGGCAGGCTGGTGGATGTGGGCAACTTCGTCGGCAAAACGAACGCCGCGTTTCCACGCTTCGAAGTCTATCCCTTCGCCATCGGCCAGATGACCGGCGTAGCCCCCGGCGAGTTGGTGCCCAGCGGCACCGTGGTCCACTTCGACCTCAATCTTGCCGACCCGCTGGTGCGCCAATACGTGCAGGAAGGGCTCCACGGCGGCCGGCTGCGTTTCATGCTGACCGGCATGCACACCTCGTCGAATGGCGGCCAGCCTGCGTGGCCAGACTTCTTCACGCGCGACAGCGTGCTGGGCTCGCCGGCGACGCTGGAAATCGAGGGCGCCGTCGTCTCCGGTGAGGATTCTGACTCCGACGGATTGCCCGATGACTGGGAGCGGTTCCACCTCACTTCGCTCGCAGCCGCAGCGGACGAGGACACGGACGGAGACGGCGTGAGCAACGGGGAGGAGTATGCCGCCGGCACCGATCCCAACGACGCCGCCAGCGCGCTGAAGATCATTTCCGTGCACCGCGACGAGGACATGGGTGCCGCGATGCGGTTCTCATTCGCCGCCAGCCGACGGTACCTCATCGAATACTCCGGCGACCTAAAAACCTGGTCCGCCATCGAGAATCCCGCCTTGATTTACTATGCGGCGCCCGGAGTGGCCGACTGGCGCGACGGCGGCTCGCTGACCGGCGGACTGGCGGAAGACCGCTTTTACCGGGTGAAGGTGAAGGTGGAATGAACACGATGAAACCCGAAAGCCAGCCGATGGATCGGAAGGCGGCTGAAACGCGTGTGTCCCACGCGGCGTTCACGCTCATTGAACTGCTGGTCGTCATCGCCATCATTGCGATTCTCTCGTCCCTCCTGCTGCCTTCGGTGTCAAAGGCGAAGCGCAAGGCGCGGATGGTGGAGGAGATGTCCTCCGCGAGGCAGTTGATGCTCGGCGCGCAGGTCTATGCTGATGACCATCAGGACTCGGTGTTTCCCGGGTATGTCACGGACCCGAATGCCAAGGACGATCTCGGCCAGCCGCTCTACTTTCCGATCAACGCGCGTTACCCGTGGCGCCTCTCGCCCTATCTCGCGCAGTCCTTCGAGACGATCTACTGCGGCGACAACCGCCGAAGGCTCAGCGAACTGCGCCGCCTGGACCGTGACAGCTACGTCTATGCCGTGAGCATCTATCCTTCGCTCGGCATCAATTCGTATTTCATCGGCGGCAACGAAACGGAATTCGAGGCGGAGGCGGCGAACAGGAAATTTGGCGGCGGGACCGTGGTCCGAAAGGGAGGCGACGTGCGCCACCCCTCTGAACTGATGGTGTTCGTCTCCGCCCGTTCCGCCACCTCCGGATATGAAGCCAACGGTTATTTCCAGGTGCAGCCGCCCTACCTCGCCGCGCGCAAGTGGGCCGCGACCTGGTCGCCGGCGCTATCTCCGGATCAATGGGGCTTCGTGGCTCCGCGTTACGGCGGACGCGCAGTCACCGCCATGACGGACGGCCATGTCCAGACATTGATCCAGGGGGAACTTCAGGACATGCGACATTGGGCGAACACGGCCGACCGTCCCGACTTTATTCTCAAAGCGGCGCCATGAGTGGCCGCCTCCCCAATGAGCCTCACGCGAAGGACGCAAAGTCCGCAAAGGGCCAGGCGGGGGTCACCCGAAAGTTGTTCCCCTTCCTGAAATTCGTTTCCGCAGGAAGCCTCCGTTCCTTTGCCCCCTTGGCGTCCTTGGCGTGAAGGTCATGCCGGGCATTGTGGAAGGAGTTGGCGGCTTCGAGGTCTGGTCCTTCCCAGTCCAACACCCTCCTGAAAAAATCCCTTTGCCGGCCTCCGAATTCCCCGGGGCCCATGGGCCAAATCCACCGCAGCGTCGTTCCCTCACGAGCGAGAAGAGTGGACCGGGGCGGAAGACTTCGGAAGGATTCGTGGATCAGACCGGTGCGAAAAGCATCCTCAGCCCGGCCGGATCCAGTTGATCATCCGACATCCAGGAACAAAACACCATGACCGAGTCCACTGCCGACAAAATGGCCCGCTTCCAGAAGGCACTGGAGCTTTTTCTGGACCGCGTGCGTGCCGATTCGCATCTGCTGGCCGCGGTGCTGGTCGGCAGCCTCTCGGAGGAAACCCTCTGGCGTCGCGACGCGATTTCCCTCTGGCTGATCGAAAAGGACGGCGTGACCAAACGCCTGCGCGCTGACGGAGAAGATCCCCGCGTGTTTCGTACCCTGGTCGAAGAAGGGGTCAACCTGCACGTGGAGCTCATCCCGCGCAGCCGCTTCAAGCGCATGGTCGAGGGCGCGGCGCGGACGGCCTTTCGCTACAGCTTTTTCGCGCGCCGGCAACTGGTGTACTGCGACGATCCCTCGCTGGCCAAATGGTTCGAAGACGCCGACACCCTGGCGCGCCGGGATCAGGAACGCGAGCTGTGCATCGCGACGACCTGGCTCATCCATGCGCACCGGCACGCCGCGCGCCTGCTCGAACAGGGACGCGACCTCGAACTGGCCTTCCAGGAATTGATCGGCGGGGCGCATTGTGTCGCCGCCGCGGAGGTCATTGCCGCCGGCGAAGTACACGAAGGATTGGTGATCCATCGCGCCCTCGAACTGGCGCCGGACGTGATGCGAGAAGTGTATCTGGATTTGCTGGCCGCTGCCCGCACGGCGGAAAATCTCGCGAAGCGGTTGGACGGCCTGGACGGCTACCTGGAGCGCCATGCCGAGGCGCGGTTGCGTCCGGTGCTGGACTACTTGCGCAAGGCGGAGCGATTGGTCCCCTTCAGCGAACTGGCCGATCACTTTGCCCACTCGCAACTCTACCCCTGGCATCTCGAAGCGGCCTGCGAGTGGCTGGAGCGCAAGGGACGCATCGGAAAGTTTTCCGCTCCATTCGGGTTGACCAAGCTCAGCCGCGTGGAAGTGGAGGAGCCCGCCTACCTTTTCGAGGAGGATTGATGAGCCCCCCGCCGATGCGAACCACGCTCCTCGTCCAGGGAGCTCGGGAAAACAACCTTCGCAATATCACCGTCGAGCTGCCGCGCGACAGACTGGTGGTCATCACCGGAGTCTCCGGGTCGGGAAAATCATCGCTGGCGTTCGACACGCTTTACGCCGAGGGACAGCGCCGGTTGCTGGCGTCCATGTCGGCGTATGCCAAGCGCTTTGTGAACCAATTGCGCAAGCCGGACGTGGACTTCGTCCATGGACTCTCCCCGGTGATCTCCATTGACCAGAAGACGGTGGGCAGCAATCCGCGCTCGACGGTCGGGACCATGACGGATCTCTCGGACTATCTGCGCATGTTGTACGCCACGCTGGGGACGCCGCATTGTCCCCGCTGCGAGCAACCGGTCGCCACCCGCTCCCTGCCGCAGATGCTCGAGCATCTGCTGCGCCTGCCGCCCGGCACCGAGGTGGAGGTGCGGGCCCCCATCTTCGAGATCTTCGGCGAAGATTGGGAACAGGTGTTCGAACAAGTCCGGCTGCAGGGATATCGCCGCGTGCGGGTGGACGGTGAACTGAAGGATCTGGGAAGCGCGCTGGAGCTGGGGGAGGACGAGCACCCCTGGATCGAAGCCGTCATTGACCGGTTCGTCATTGGCCCGGGCATGGACCGACAGGTGCTGGCGTCCCTGGAACACGGTCTTAAGGTGGGGGACGGATTTCTGTCCTTCCACCCGGAGCGGCTCTCCCGAAGCGCGGCGAAGGAATTCTGGAGGGATTTCGGCTGTGCCCAACACCGCCTGATTTCCGCGACCTTGCACCACGGCAACTTCACCTTCAACGACCCGGCGGGCGCGTGCCGAACCTGCGCCGGACTGGGCACCTCCAAACGGGTGCATCCGACACTTTTGGTGCCCGATCCCAGCCGCACCCTGGGTGACGGCGCGATCGTCAAGGAAGCCTTCAATCACGACAAGAACGCCTGGGGCGGACGCTGGCTTCACAGTCTGGCGCGCCACTACGGATTTTCACTGGATGTCCCCTTCGGAGCGCTTTCCGAACCGGCCAGGGAGGTGATTTTTTATGGGAGCCAGGGGGAGAAGATTGAGATCGTTCTACCCGAAGGCGCCCGTCAGGGGGAACAGCATGTGGGCAAGAAGCTGGCCTTCCAGGGAGTCGTGCGCCAAATCGAGCGGCACTACCACTGGTACCGGAAGCAGGGCCGAAGCATGGACGGCATGGAAGCCTACCTGCAAAAGGTGATGGTGGACTATGATTGCCCGGACTGCGGCGGTGCCCGCCTGCGGAAGACTCGCAGCCTGGTCCGGGTTGCCGGCAAAAGCCTTCCCGAAGTGAGCAACCTGCATTTGCGGGACCTGCAGCAGTGGCTGGGCGCGCTGGATCTCGCGGCTGACAAAACGGCGGTGGCCGCGACGGTGACGCGCGAGGTCGCCGGACGCGTGGACCTGCTCATCAGCATCGGATTGGACTATCTCAACCTGGGCCGGAGATCGAGCACCTTGTCGGGCGGGGAATCGCAACGCATTCGGCTCTCTACCCAAATTGGCTCAGGCCTCATGGGAATGCTCTACGTCCTCGACGAACCCAGCATCGGGCTCCACCCCAAGGACAACGCCAAAATGATCCGGACCCTCGAGCGACTGCGGGATCTGGGAAACACCGTGGTGGTCGTCGAACACGACGAGGAGACGATCCGGGCCGCGGACTGGCTGGTGGAAATCGGGCCCGGGCCCGGAGTCCACGGCGGCCAGGTCGTGGCCCAGGGGCCCTCCTCAGTGGTGCTGGCGGATGCGCGATCCCTGACCGGCGCGTATCTCCGCGGCGACCGGCGTATCGCCGTTCCCGGGCAACGCCGCGCGCCCGGGCCGCGCCAACTGCGGATTCGGGGAGCCCGCCACAACAATCTCCGAAGCATTGACGTGAACATCCCCCTGGGATTGTTCGTCTGCGTTACCGGAGCGTCCGGCTCGGGGAAAAGCTCGCTCGTCCACGAGATCGTCTTCAAAAAACTCGCCTCCCTGCGCTATGACAGCCGCATCCTTCCCGGCGAACACGATGCGTTCGAAGGGACCGAGTCCGTTGACGACGTCGTGGACATTGACCAATCCCCGATCGGACGATCCCCGCGCTCCAATCCCGTCACTTATGTGGGGATCTACGATTCGATCCGCCAACTCTTCGCCGAAACGGACGGCGCCAAGAGCCGGGGATTCGGTCCGGCGCAATTCAGCTTCAACGTCAAGGGCGGGCGGTGCGAGGAATGCGCCGGGGACGGCACCATCGTCACGCAGTTATCGTTCATGCCGGACGTGGAAGTCACCTGCCCGGCGTGCAAGGGCCGCCGCTACCGCGAGGAGACGCTCGAGGTGACCTGGCAGGGACGAAACATTGCCGAGGTGCTCAAGCTCTCCATCGAGGAAGGCGTGGCCTTCTTCGCCAACGAGCGCGGAATCGTCCGCAAACTGGAGACCTTGCACGAACTCGGCCTCGGCTATCTGGAATTGGGCCACGCCGCCACGCTCCTCTCCGGAGGCGAAGCCCAGCGGGTCAAACTGGCGGCCGAGTTGGGAAAAATGCGACGCGGCCGCCACAACCTCTACATCCTCGACGAACCCACCACCGGACTGCATCTCGCGGACATCCAGCGGTTGCTCGATTGTCTCCAGCGATTGGTCCAGGCGGGCCATTCGGTTCTGGTGATCGAGCATCACCTCGACGTCATCAAGTGCGCGGACTGGGTTCTCGATCTGGGACCCGAAGGCGGCCATCAGGGCGGACAACTGCTCATTGCCGGAACGCCGGAGACCGTGGCAGCGTGCCCCAACTCCCACACAGGCCGGGCGCTTCTGGGTCACTTGAAACCGGCCAAAAAGCGAAGCACATGAACCGCCCATGGAGGCATCGGCTCCAATTTGCGGGCTGGCGCATCAACGCTCGGTTCCCCCGTGCAAAAAGACTCATCTCCATGGAAGCCGCACTGTGATTGCCGACGGTCACCCCATCGCTCACTTTCGCCGCCTCCTCAGCCATACGCCAAACACCAAGCAGCCGAGCCCGGCCAGCGTTGCGGACTTCAGTGGTTCGGGAACGGCTGCCACACGAAAACCAACGGCGTCCACTCCCACCCACGGATCATAGTAACCTCGTTCCGAGGAGTTCAAGACGACTGCAACGCCGTACCATCCGCCGCCGCGGAACCCCCGCTCCGCCATGGGCAAGTCGTTCCCTCCGGTAAAAGCGTTCTCCTGCCATTCCCACACATTTCCTCCCTGCCCCATCGTTCCATACGGACTCAACCCGCCCGCGTTGGTAATGTCGGTCGGCCCTTGATTGATGCCCTGGCTGTACACCGCGGTCCCCGCTCCCGTGCCCCCAGCCACCGCCCCTGGAGGGCTGTCACTTCCTGTCGGGAAGACAAAATATCCCGTCCCGTCGTAATACGCCGCCTTATACCATTCGTCGTCGCTCGGTAAAAAATAGTAAGCGTCCTTGTTCCGATACAGGTTTTGCCCTCCTTTCGTCCATGCCTCCCCCACCGACCAAAGCGTGAAATCCCCATTCTGATCGAAATGGTAGGCCGGCTTGTGTCCCGTGCTCGTATTCAGCCAGTTTACAAATGCCGCCGCCTCGAACCAGCTGACCCCAGTCGCCGGCCGCGCGGCACCATTACCACCGTAGATCGTCATGTCGTCCATCGTGATGCCCAAACCTCCGGCGCTGTTGGCCTTGGTGATCATGTCCCGGCTCACCTCGTATGTCCCCATTCGATAGGTGTAGGGCACCGCTCCCACGGGGTTGGGGTCCCCAGTGGTGTCCGCAGGATTGCCCGGATTGCCAATGTGCACGAAATCTATCGTGAACGCGTCAGACCCAGTGCCGAAGGTGTCGGCCAGCATGGATTCCGAAAGGGGCGCAGACGTTGCGGCCAGCAAAAGCATGGATCTGATTAGATTGCGACCGGAGAGAACGCGAGATTTCATGTAGGAGGATGTCTGGGGGTTAGTTTTGTGGCCGAAATCTTGAGTAAGGAGTTTAGCGTTGCTCCCTCCTTTTTGGACTGTCAATGCGCAATAAGAAGCATCGTCTTCGCCGGGCGTATCTCGATTTCTTGGATGAGGCGGAAAAGCCTCGAGGGCCAGAGCCACACGTAACCAGCTGAGGGCCAGGAAGACATCAAAGCAAAGCGCCGGGCCTGTGATGCATTCAGAACAGCAATCCGAATCCGAGCTTCCTATAAAGAGCGCCTTCACTCTCAAACTCTTGGCCCCGATCATAATAGTCGCAGCGCTGGTTCAATATCCAACCGCCGCTGAGTTCCACCGCAAGCCTGCTCCGGATCGTGTAACGCAGTCTGCCGCCAACCAGAATCTGCCGGAAATGCACTGAATTCCTGGATCAACCGCCCGGGTTGGTGTCCACGGCGTAGCGCCGGAGATATTTGAGGGCCACCACGAGGTCCTTCGGCCAGGGGGCCTCGATCCGCACGAGCCGTCCGGTCGCCGGGTGCGGCAATTCCAACCGCCAGGCGTGCAGGGCGAGGGATCGGATCAGGGGCCGTTCCGGCTCGTCTCCGGCGTGCCGGTAGCGCCGCTTGATGGCGGACAACCGCAGTTCGCCGCCACCGTACAGGCCGTCGCCCAGGATGGGGAATCCCGCGTGCTGGAGGTGGACCCGGATCTGGTGGGTGCGTCCGGTGCGCGGATGCGCCTCCACCAGCGCGGCGATCCGGAAGCGCTCCTGCACGACAAATGAAGTCTCGGATCTCTTGCCCTGCCGGCTCACGCGCATGAGGCCGGGACGAAACCGGTCCGCGGCCAGCGGCTGGGACACCGTGAATTGGGGCTCCTCCGGATGCCCTTGGACCAGCGCGACGTAGGTCTTCCGCGGGACCTCCGATCCGAAGTGATTCGCCAGCGTGACCAGGGCGGGACGGGTTTTGGCGAGCAGGAAGACGCCGGTGGTCTCAAAATCCAGGCGATGCGCGTTGGCGAGGTAGGTCAGCGCCCGGGAAGCGGCCCACGACTTTCCGGCGGCCATGCCGTCATGCAACAGCCTCATCAGGTTGGGACGTTTCGGATCGTAGCGATCCGGAGAACTGAGCAGGCGCGACGGCTTGTCGAGAGCCAGCAGATGCTCGTCCTCGTAGAGGATCGGGACCTGCCACGCCTCACGGCGCTCCGGCGCGGACAGGTGAATCACCGGCGCGGCCGGCTTCATTTCATGACCGGGTCAGAGCCGCAGATCCTCGACCAGCTTGGAGATGCCCGACTGCTTCATCTGTTCGGCGAACCAGATCCGGAAGGCATCCATCTCACGCGTCTCCCGCTGCTCGGCCAGGAAGGCGCTCAGAGCCGCCCGGGTCGTCTCCTCATCCACGGGTTTGCGGTCACGAATGAGCATCAGGAACCCGCCCTCCGCCGTCGGCACAAAAGGCGTCAGCGCACCGGGAGCATTGGTGCCCACGGCGTTCTTGATCTGGGCGGGGTTGAGGCCGGCGTCCAGTCCGGAAATGCTCGGCGAGCTGAGCGTAAAGGTGAGTTCGGAAAGACGGATCGGCTGTCCCGCGGCGGCCTCGACCAGCGTCTTTCCGGACGCCAGGGCATTGGTGGCCGCGTTGCGGAAGAGGTGTCCGGCCGTTCGGGCGGCGGCGGCCGATTGCACCTCCTTGAAGTCGCTTTCCACCCGGGTGCGGATGTCTTCCAGCGTCGGAATTGTGCTCGGGATTTGTTCGGTAACCGCCGCGATCACGATTCCCCGGGATCCTTCCATGGGCGGCGTGAAGGGCTGGTCGGGCGTCACCCGACCCAATCCCGTGCCCAGGTCCCGAATGTCCTCCAGCCCGAACGGCCGGGCGCCGGGTCCGAACGGCGGCGTTGCCTGCACCGCCAAGCCCTTCTTTGCCGCCAGGGCGGCGAGATTGGAGGCGGCCAGGGGCTCCATCTGGCCGAGTTCGTTGGCAAATCCCACCGCGTTGCTGAGCCCGATCTGGTTGGCGGCCTGCCGGGTGACTCCCTCCCGGATTTGTTCCAACGCCGCCTCTTTGGTCAGGGGATTGTTGGCGTCGTCACGGAAGGCGTCGGCCCCCCGCTGCTGATAGAGTTGCTCGATCTGGTTGGTGAGGTCGGGACGTCCCGCGAGGATCTGGGCGGCCTCGGCCAGGTAGTTGGTCAACTCGAACCGCACGTAGCTCAGCACGGCGCGTTCCGGGATGCGGTACTCGGCGAGACGGTTGGTGTAGAAGGTGCCGAGCGCGGCGTCCTCCACGGTGACAGCCGCGAGGAAATTGGACGCCGGGAACGAGGCCAGCGTGACCTCGTAGGTCTCGTTCACCCGGCGGAACTCGCTTTCCGCTTCCTGCGGGGTCACCAGCATTCCGGTCACCCCCACCAACCGTTGCATTTCCCGGAAAGCCACTTCCTGGCGGACGAAGTTGATGAAGTCGGTCTTTGTGAAGCCGGCCGGTTCCAGGTAGTTGCGCACATAGGCGTCGAAATCCACCTGCTGGGTGCGCGGGTCGCGAAGATTCTCGGCAATCCAGCGCGCAATCGCGGCGTCGCTGACCTCGATGCCGAGCGCCTTCCGGCGGCTCTCGATCAGGAGGGACCGGGCCAGGGCCTGCGGCCGGCTGAACCCCATGCGGGCCGCCTGGGCCGACCGGTACTCGGCCCCAAAGCGGACGTATCCGTAGAGATCCGCCAGCTTCAAATGATCCCGCAGCATCCCGTCGCTCACCGGATGCCCGTCCACATAGCCCGCCACCGCGGAGCCGCGGCCCATGTTTTGATTGGGACTGAAAAAGAAGACGAAGCTGATGATCACGACGATGGTGATCAACGCTAACAGCCAGCGCTGGTGTTTTCGAATGGTGCCAAATGTCATGGCGGAAAATCCGATGGATTCGGAGCGGGCGAACCTAGCGAGGGGTGGAAAACACGGTCAAACGGTATTTCCGAATGGTTCAGACAGAATAAGCTTCCGGCGTCATGCGTCGGGACTTCTGCCGACGGGCTTGGGATCGTGGTCAACTCTTCAAATAAGCATGGACGCGCGCCGGGGGTCATCCTGCTGGTGCTCGCGCTGGTGGTCGCCACGGCGGCCTGGTGGATTCCGGCCCGATGGCGCTCGCAGCACCCCGGAGTGGTGCGATCCGCCGGGCGAGGGACCCCGGGGGTCGCCGACCTCGCGCTGCTGGCAGCCAACCAGCAGCGCTTGGGATTGGCCGGCCAACTGGCGGCGGCGGCGGCGGCGCTCGGCCTGCCGCAAACCAACGAGATCCAGGCGGCCTCCGCAATGGCGTCCCGAGCCTCCTCGCCTCCGGCCGAAGTCCGGGTGCTGGGCGGACCGGATCCGGCGGTGGCCGCGCTGTTTCCGGCGTTGGTTTCCGAAGGCCCATTGCCCCCATCGGCCTTGGAGCTCTTTCTGCCGCCGGCACATCGGACGCGGCTGCGCGAGGCCCTGGGAGCCTCCCGGTCCCCCGGGGTGCATGCGCTGCTTGGGGCCACCAATCTCCCGGTGGAGCAGTTTGTTCCGGCCGGGCAGCCGGGAGGCCAGCCGTTTGAGGCGGTCGTGATGCTGGCTGCCGCCCTGTATGAACGGGAACGGCTTTCCGCCGGCCTGGCCACGGAACTGCGGGACCTCCCGGAGCGGGCGACGGCCGATCCCGAGGCCCGGCAGCGGCTGGAGGAGTTCTACCTCAACCTCCTGTCCCTTGCCCGCCGCCTCGACTGGACCTCGCTGGCCGAGCTGACCCGGAAATGTTCCGATGTCGAGGCGCTGGAAGAATTCTCGGCGGCCGTGCGGCAACGGCCCGATGACCTGCCCGTGCTGTATGCCGCGGCATTGCTTTCGGGAGAGCCGGCGGGGATTGGACGCCACTGCCGGGAGTTCGGCGAGACGGGTTATATGGGGGTCGTGTCGGCGCTGCGCGAGGGGGCGGGCGCGGTGCAACGGTTGGCGCGCGACGGGCGGGTGCTCAGGCCTGGACTGCCGGCACCGGACTGGATGGCGGATGCTGTCCGGCGGTCGCCGGAGACGTGGCAGTATGCCCGTTCAGTCCTGATGGGGCTCGCGGCTGTGCTGGCAGCGCTCAGTCTGGCCGCGTTTTCGGTGGCGGGCATGCCGCGCTCGACGATGGATTCCCAACTCGGCGTCGTTCCCCTCATCCTGGTGGCCCTGCTACTGGGGGGATTCCTGGTGCTGGCGAGTGAACCGCTTCCGGTTCGTTCTCGTCGTTCTGACGTTCCTGTGGCATCTCTTAATCCTGCGGCGCCCACGGCACCCCGTGCCGCCGTCAAGTCTGCCCCATTGCAAAGGAAATTTATGGAGCCCACTACGCTCATCACCCTGGTGGTTTTCGGGGCCATTCAGATGGCCGTCTATGTGATCTGCGTCCGAAAGATCGGTGAGATCTGCCGCCTGCCGGAGCCGGCGTCCGTGCGCCTGCGCCTTCTGGAGAACGAGGAGAACCTGTTCGATTCCGGCCTGTATGTCGGCATCGGCGGAACGGCGCTCGCCCTGGTCATGCAGGTACTCCAGCTCGTCGAAGCCAATCTGCTGGCGGCCTACTCGTCGAATCTCATGGGCATCATCTGCGTGGCGCTGGTGAAGATCGGACACGTCCGCAAGGCGCGCCGCGCCTTGATTCTCGAGGGCCGCCGCACGGCGGAGCCGGCGGCCGAAGTCCCGGCCCCCGGGCCCGCCCCGGTGACGGCGTCGAATCCCTTCACGTTTCGATGAACCGGACGCTCCTGCTCATCCTCTGCGACTTCCTGCTGTTGAACCTGCTGGCGTTGACGCGGTGGGATCGCTCGGAGCCGGAGCCGTCACGGACTCCACCGGAGCCCCCGGCGTCCCTTGCACCGGCGTCCGTCCAGGACGACTTGGTGGCCACGCTGCGGGAGGCGCTGGTGCAGGAGCAGTCGCAGCGGGAGGCCATGAGCCGCAAAATGAGTTCCGAGGTCACCGCCCGGGAGACCTCGCTGGCCCAATTGGAGGCCCAGCGCCAGCAATTGGAGGCGACCCTGGCGACGACCCGTCAGACGGCGGCGCAACTCGACGAACAACTGTCGGCCCGCGCCCGCCAGGCTGCAGAAGCCCAGGATCAGTTGGTGCAGACCCAGGCGCGTCTGGCGGAAGCTTCCCGCACGCGGGAGACCCTGGCCGCATCGGTCGAAACGACCGATGCCGAGCGGCGAAGGCTGGCAGAAGAACTCGAACGCCAGCGGCAGCAGGCGGCCGCTCTGGCCGAGGCACGGGCCGAGGCGGAACGGCAGGTAGCCAGCCTGAATTCGGCCGTGAAGGTCGCCGAAGCCGAGAAAAGCCTGCTGCGGGAGAACGTGGCGGAACTCAAGGGGCAGGTCCGCTCCGTCCAGGAGGAGAAGGCGCGCCTGCAGGAGCAAACCACGTCGCTGGCCCAGGGATTCTCACGGCTTGCGAGGACTTCGGAGGCCATCCAGCAGGAAATCCGGGACAACACCCCAATCAATGCCAACCAGTTGTTTGCCGGGTTCCTGACCAATCAGGTCCGGGTCACGCTGTCCGGGGTGGGGGCGGGATTCTTCGGCTCGACCGACCGCGCAAAGGATGCCACCGCCCTGGTCGTGTCCGACGGCACCGCCACCGTGGCCCTGTTGCACGTCAATGAAACCCCCTTCGGCTTCAGCATTCCCGGGTTCGGCCTCGGTGATTTGTCGGTCCAGGTGTCCCGGGAAGGCCGGGTGCTTCCCTCGGGGCGCCCCTTCCTGAGCATTGTGGATCCACGCATCGTGGCGGTGCCGGTGGATGCCACCCAGGCCCGGGCCCTCGGCGTGCGGACCTATCCACTGGCCAAGGATCCGTTCAAGTTTCCGGAGGCGGTTCTGTTCAGCCGGGGCGGACGCCGTTATGGGGAGGTGGAGTTCAAGCTCGATCCCAAGACACCGGAGTTTGTGCGCATGAAGAACCGATTGCTGAGCGGCGTGTTCGGCGAATTCTCGCCTTCCGCCGGCGACCTCGTGCTGAGCAAGACCGGGGAATTGCTGGGAGTGATGGTCAATGCCGACTATTGCGCCGTGCTCAAGTCCTTGCAGCCCGCGCCGGGCGGTGTCTTCGAGGCCGACCTGTCCCGCGACGCCATGGGCAAGCGCTTGGAGGCCTTCCGGTCACAACTCAACCGGCTCCCGCTGGGATTGCAGTAGGCTGCGGTGCCGACGCTGGAAAGAGGTTCTGAGCCTCACGCCAGGGGAGCAAAGGAATCACCGTTCTTGAAGTAGTGGAGCCTCAAAATTGGGGGCGTGTCTGTGGCAAGCCGCGGGCCATCGTTCTCCATTCCCATTTGCGCCTTCGGCGGACTTGGTGTGAGCCCCTTCTTTACGCTTCTCCCACTCCCACACCTGTTCCTCCAATACGCTTTCCGCCCCCCGCAGAGGAGGTGACGAGGCTCCGCCACCCGAGCGTCAGGGGAAGCCGGCTCCGATGGGGACGTGACCCACTTAGTTTCACACACGAAATTTCTCCAGTGGTTGGCTCCTTCAACGGGATGCACCTCGCCCCCCACATCATTCTACGCCCTTCTCCCGAATGGCCTTCAGCATCTCCACCGCAAGATCCGCGATGCGTTCCCCGGTGCCGGGTTCGGCATAGCTGTGGTGCCCGGTCCAGACCTGGTATCCCCCCAGCTTGTGGCCCTCATAGTTGGGCAGATATCCGATCTAGTCGTTGGCCAACTCCGCGACGATCGTCTGCCGGAATGGGGACCGGTTCTTGATGTCGAGTCCGAGCTGGGTGAAGTACTCCGCCGGCACGCCGACGATGGCCACCTCGCCGATCCGCATCACCTGGACCCAGGTCTGGCGTTCCTGCCCCTGCAGCGGCGCCAGTTCGGAGCGCATCCGGCGGAACACGGGAAGGATGACCTCGCTGTAGCCGGGCGCGTATTTCCGGCAATAGCGGGCCACGGCGGCTTCCTCGGCCGCCTCGTCGAAATGGCGCACCCGGAAGCTCAGCGGTCGCTTCAGCGCGCGAAGCGATGCCACCGGGCGGTTGCTGGCGTGGGCGAGTCCGTCCTCAAGAGCGGCGCGGATCCGGACGATGCACTCGTCACCCCCCAGGTCGAGGTTGTGGGTGGATCCAGAGGCGCCCTCCAGGAAGGTGACCACGCCGGACTGCGCCGCTTCCACCTCCTGGGCCGCCATGCCATAAATGCTGGGCGATCGCCTGCCCGGGCTGCGAGTGCCGATGGAGTGGGTGCTGTGATTGAAAATCACCGACTGAAGCCGATCCCCGGCATCCCGGAAGGCCAGCACGGCGAACTCGGGATCGAACGGCCCCGTGGGCCGGACAAAGTTCGTTCGAGGTCCGATCCAATAGATCTGTCCATCGTCCAGCAGTTGGCGGCTGTTCTGTCCGACCGTGGTCAGGACGCCGGAATGGAACTGGAAACGCGCGGGGGCGAGCCGCTCGTGGGCCAGGCGCACGGATTCTGCCGCCGCCGCTGCAACCCGCGCGGTAAAGACAGGATCCAGATCGTAGTCATGCACCCGCATGGTGCTGGGCGCGTGGTGGGTATGGGTGCAGTTGATCAAGACGTGGGCCGCTGGAATCCCGGTCTCCTGCTCGATGCGAGCCACCACCGGGTCGAGGGTTTTCCGGGTAAGCATCAGCACGTCGCAGGCGACAATCGCCAGCCGGGCGCCGTCCAGATCCAGCACCGTGGCGACCGTCCTCAACTGCCCCTCCTGACCCGAGGCCTTGCCCGGGCTGATGCCGCCGGCGATGACCATGGAGTCGTCGGCTTCGAGTGCCACCGCCGCCGCTCCCACCCGAAGCTCACCGGCGGCGCACGGAACCGCCAGGAGCCATCCCAAAAGGAGGAAAAGCTGGCGGAAAAATCCTCGGCGGCCGGACCAGGTAGATGTCCATGAAACTCGCGGGATCTCCGGGGTGCAGCGCATGGACGACAACCTGGGGCCCGCGGAGGTGCCGGACAAGCCGGCAGTCCGACGAGGCTGGGAGGACGTCCGCTGCCAGGCATTCCCGATGAAGCCGGCGAGAGCGAAGTAGTTCAAATCTCACGCCGTGGTGGCAACGGAAGGATCCCAGCAAGTGGCGCGATGCCTTAACCCGAACCATCCGCTCCTTCAGTGGGCCCGTTTGTGCAAGGATGTCGGCTTCTTTTCTTCACCTCCTTTGCGGCCTTGGCGTCCATTGCGTGAGGCTCAGAAAGCGAGTCAAGAACCAGGGCATTTGTCGGGCCTCCGGAGGGCGGAATCGGAGCCACAGATAGATGTCCTGTCCCTTGGGGTTTTCATGGTCCCTTGGGGTTTTCATGGGCCGCCGGGACGCTCGACCGGCCGGTGTGAAACCGCTACCGCTGCGGCGGAATCCGAAGGAGATCCCGCCCGGCGCGTCGAACCACGACGCCTAGCGGGCCCAATTCCAACTCGACAGCGCCGCCGGCATCTTCGGTGAAATACACCGGAACCCCAAATTCCATCAGCCGCGCGCGAAGATCCGCCCCGGCCCGCGCCGTCGCCGGCACCGCCGTCGTCGTCAACACGATCAACCGGGGCCGGACCGCCTCGAGCAATTCCGGAAGCAGGGTTTGCCGGTCCCGCGGCAGGCCGGCGACAAGGACGTCCGCGCGCAAGAGCTCCGGCCGATCCAGCAGGAACCGCTGCGCCTTCCGTCCGGGATTGGCCAAGAGGAGCACGCGGATTCCTCCGAGCGAGCCGCTCAGCGCCAGCGACGCCTCATCCACCGAACGCGCAACGCGGTCTGGCGGGGGATTCAGCACAGTCCACCCGCTCAGCAGGTCGCCGGCAGCGACCTCCCGGACGGGAATTCCGGCGGTCTCGCACCGCTCCAGTGCGGATCGAAACGCAGGGGATCGCAGGCGTCCTCCCGGCACCGCCACGAGTTCAGGGCGAAACCGGCGAAGGAACTCCGGCGCGTCGCCGACGCGCGGGGCATCGGGTTGGGAGAGCACCAGCAACGGAACGGAGTTCCATCCCTGGGATCGGAGATACGGGGTGACCAGCGTCGGACCACTCCGCACCCCGCCCGTGTTCAGTACCAGGTCCCGCCGCCGGCCCGGGGCATCCACCACGAGGGCATCTCCCCCCGGCAGGCAGGTGATACGCCACCGGGGGCGAATGGAAACGCCGGCAGCGAGCGCCGCCCCAGCCAGCACCACCACCCCGATCCACGCGCTGCGCCGGACCCCGGGCGGCCAGGTGCGGACGCCGCCGAACGCCAACAGCAGAGCCGTGTAGGGAATCCAGCACATCCACGAGGACGCCGCCACATACCAAACACCTCCGGGAAAGGCGGCAAAAGCCCGGCTCAGCGCGAGCATCAGATGCATCCAGAACCAGGCGCTGGCATTGAATACGCCGGCCAGATCGGGCCAGACCGGCGACCACAGGATGGAGGCCGCACACGCCGCCAGAGCCAGGCCAGAAAGCGGCACCACGAGCAGGTTGGCCACGACGGAGATCGGGCTGAACAAGTGGAAAATGACCGCCGTGAACGGCAGCGAACTGAGGAACGCCGCCACGCCAGTCGCCAGACCCGAAGCCAAATGCCGGATCGGGAAGTCCAGGATCCGCTGCCAGCGCGGACGCATCGCTTCCGGCAGGAAAGGGTCGGCGTTGAACTGCAGCCGGGCCAGAATCGCCGGTTCAATGACCGGCACCAGGAGGACCAGTCCGGCGACCACGCCAAACGACAGTTGGAATCCCGGTTGGAGCAATTGACCGGGCTCCCAAACCAGGAGGACCAGAGCCGCCAAGCCCAGCGAGTTCAGGAGATCCCCGGGACGGTTGAACACCCAGGTGCCCGCCACCGCGGTCATCATGATGGCCGAGCGCTGCGCCGAAGGCTGCCATCCGGTCGCCGCCACGTAGAACCACAACAGCGGAACAACGATCAGCACTCCTGCCGGGCGGGGCACACGCGCCGCCCGGAGCAGCGCGATCAGCAACGCCGCGATGAGCGCGATGTGGAGTCCGCTGATGGCGAAGACGTGCATCGTGCCCGACTCCATGAAGGCGGTCTCCACTCCCCCAGACAATCCGGCGCGCCACCCCAGCGCCATGGCCCAAAGCAGTCGTGTGGACTCGTCGTCCGGCAGGCCGTTGCCCAGCGCCCGACGCGCCCAGGGAAGGAACCGTTCCGACCACGGCACACGCGCCGCAGGATCTCCCTGCACCTGCCAATCCTCGGCTCCGGCCACCTCAAGGACCCGGTGGATATCCAGATGCTCCAAATGGCGTCGGTAGTCGAACAACCCCGGCGCTTGCGGTCCCCGCGGCGCTTCCAGAACTCCGGCGACTTCAACCGGACGGTCTCGGAACAGCGTTTCTGGAACCTCCCCCCGGGTGGTGGTCATGACCGAACCCACCGCCGGAGCCCATCGCCCCCGTTCAGGGCGCCAGGCGCTGACTTCCATCCGGACCAGCGTCCGACGGATCCACTGCCCATCCCGCTCGCGCAGGCGCAGCGAGGGCGATTCGGACAGCGTCCCGCGCAGTTCCACCAATTGCGGTTCGCCTCCGGTGAGGCGCCGGAGGTCCGCCGGCGATACCGGATAGATGTGAATCGCCTGGGCCAGTCCTCCGGCCAGGCCCCATCCCATCCACAGCGCACACGATCCCCACCACGCCGGAACCCACGCGAACCCCAAGCAGGCGGCGGCGGTGGCCAGCCACCATCCCGGACTGAGCCCCGCCTGATCCTCTGCCAGGACTCCAGCCGCAAAGCACACTGCCGGGAATAGGAGCGGACGGTTCTGCATAGTCGCCTCGGGAAGAAGTCCCAGACCGAGGACATGGCGACTCATTGAAACGCCGCCGGGGCTCTCCCGGGAGTGCGTAGCGCTCCCCAGATTTGAGGAGGGGAGGCTGAACAAAGTGCCAGGTCATCTATCCCATCTCCGGCGGGGGGCTGAACAAAGTACCAGGTCATCTATCCCATCTCCGGCGGGTCGAGGTTCCGACAATGAGAACGTTCAGGGCGGCACCCTCACCGCGCTGAGTGACGCAAGGGGGAGCGGGGCTTCCTGCGATTCCCGTAGTTCGTCCACCCCAGAGAGGAATCGAAGGGGATCGCGGATGAAACCTGCCACCCCCCCTCCAGCAACCCGATCAAAGAATCCGCGCCCAAATGAAAAAATTCGACGGACAGCGCTGTGATGGAAGAAGGCGGACCGGCGCCCTCACGCCCTCACTTCGGCACGGGCGTGAAGCTGTTCACGCGAAGGAGGCTGAACAAAGTACCAGGTCATCTATCCCATCTCCAGATTTGAGGAGGGGCTGAACAAAGTGCCAGGTCATCTATCCCATCTCCGGCGGGGCGAGGTTCCGACAATGGGAACGTTCAGGGCGGCACCCTCACCGCGCTGAGTGACGCAAGGGGGACCGGGGCTTCCTGCGATTCCCGTAGTTCGTCCACCCCAGAGAGAAATCGAAGGGGATCGCGGATGAAACCTGCCACCACCCCTCCAGCAACCCGATCAAAGAATCCGCGCCCAAATAAAAAAATTCGACGGACAGCGCTGTGATGGAAGAAGGCGGACCGGCGCCCTCACGCCCTCACTTCGGCACGGGCGTGAAGCTGTTCACGCGAAAGCCCTGGGGATCCCATCCGCCGGCGGAAACGTGCATTCCCAGGTACTTGGACACCTGCTCAAAGGGAGGCAGCACGCTGAAGTCCAGCCATTGGCTCGCTTCTTCCACGGAACGCGGTCCTCCGCCGGGAACCAACTTTTCCAGGCCGCCCGTGCGCAACGCCTCCCAAAGACCGGCTGCGGATTCACGCTGATTTTGATAGCTGAACATACCGATGCTCATGCCACCGACCTTCTGGGCCGCCTCCGACAGCCCGGGCAGTTCTCGAAGCGACTTGCCGCTGCCATCCGCGCTGCGCAGGAACTCCTCAAGCACGGTGATGTCTGTGGCGAACGCGACGTAGCCTCCGCTGGCGGAAATCTCCAAGGACCGGGACGGCTGCCCCTCCGCCGCGGGCATCTTCAACGTCAGGATCTTCTTGCCGTTGACCTCCCGCTCCTTCAGGTCCTCCCCACCGCCGGGCAGGAGGCCCGCGATGGCCCGCACCGCGGCCAGCATTTCCTCCGCGTTGACCGAACCCACCAGGGTGATTCCCGGAGGATTTTGAAGATCGGCGAGGGTTTTTCCCCGGGGTGCCTTCTGGTAGCTCACCCAATCGTCGCCCAGGTTGCCGAAGAACATCTTGCGGAAGTCGAAATTGGGGTCGCGATCCTTCCCCAGGGCGTTCATGGACATCACCAGGAAGGCGCTGATCTGGGGCGACACCTGTTTGAGCAGCCCTTCGATGCCCGACCACAGCTGCTGTCCGTTGATCCGCATCCGCTGAAACTCAGCGGCGTCCAGCGGAACAAACGGCGGCGGCGAGGACTCCTTGGTCTCGAACTGCAGCAGACGGAACAACCCGCCTCGCCTGGACTCCGGGATGGCCGCCAGGAAGTTCACTTGAAGCCCGTCCTCCGCCTGCCGCGCGGCTCCGGAGACGGACCGCAACCCATCGAGACCCAGCGCCCCGATCAACTGACTGGGTTGAATCCCAAAGGCGCCGCCGTCTGGACTCTCGGCCGGACCGCTCGCCGTCATCGCCTCCAGCAGGAGAGGAGCCTGGAGATAGCCGAACACCGTGGCCTCACGAAACCGGCCGGCGGATTCCGCCACCTGAAATTCCGGAACTTCCCCGATCACCGGCACCGAGCCCTCAGTCAGACGCGCTACCACCCGGTCCAATCCGGCCGTGGACGAAGCCACCACCAGCGCGCTGCCCACCTGGCCGAAAGAAATCTCCCAGGGGGTCGCCTTCTCCTCCTCATCGTCGTCATCATCCGGATTCTTCGCCCCGCTATCTGCCGCCGGGGCAGGCGCGGCCGGTTGGACGACGACCGTGATGAACTCCTGGTCTCGAATCTTTTCGGAGCGAAGCGTCCGCTTCGAATCCGCCAGACGGCTGCGCACGTCCGCCAGACGTGTCTTCAGTTGGCCGGCCTTGTCCCGGGTGTCCGCCACCAGGACAAAGGTCGGATCGGACTCCTCGTCCGCCGGGTTCCAGTCGCCCTTGATCACTCCCAGGGAAACCTGTCCCTGCAGCAGCGGCGTCCAATCCGAAAGCTTGAACCCCACGTCCTTCTCCACGCCCGCGAGAAAGTTCGATTGAAACCCCGCCTCGAACTTGTCACGAAACGGCTTCATTGACGGATCGGCCCAGAGCCGCCCCAGGGGCGCCGACCCCAGCGAGACCCGGGCCGCGCTCCAATCCGGAACCGTCAGCATCAGCAACGTGTCCTTGGGAAACAACTGCGGCGCAGCCGGCACCGCCGCCCGAACGCCGAACCCCAGGGCCAGGGTGACCGTGAGAAGAAGAAGCCTCATGCGCCGCCAAGGTTGCGACCGGGAGGCCAATGGCAAGCGGTTTCCGCTTCCATTCTATTCTCACGGCGTCACCCAGAGCATTCGGAACGTGCGGTCTGCCGGGGCGCGCCGTTCATTGTCCGCGCGATTGCCATCGTCGCTGACGACCAGCAACCGGGGTTGCTCCGGCGTGCCGAAGACGGCGAGGCCCTCGGCATTGAGATCCTTCAGGCCGGGCGCCTTGACCGCCTCGGGCTCGGATCCCGGCCCCTTCCAGCGAAACAAGCGGCTTTTTCCGCCATCCCCGGCATTGCCTGCGAGAATGAAATACTCGCGTCCCGTCCAGGCCATGTCACGGATCCCCTTGCCTTCCAGATCGAGGGTCACGGCCTCACCCCAACGGGGCGCCGAACCGGCTATGACCTCCTCCGGATTCAACAGGGGGATGAGCAGGGCGCGCCCTTCGGGCACCGGGCTTCGAAATCCAATCCACAGCCCGCCATCCGGCCGTGCCGCAAGGCCCTCGATGTTCAATCCGCCGGGAGCCTCCGGAGCCAGGGCTGCCGCCGCGCCCAATCGCCAGGGGCCAAGCGACGGCGTGGACACCATGCTGTCCAAAAGGGAGGTCACCGGACGCCCGACAGGCGCCAGGGACACTGATCCCGCCTCATCGGATATCCGGAGTGCCACCAGACGCCGCCGCTCAGGGCGAAGCTTCCCATTTTTGTTCCGGGCGTGGGAGCCGATCCAATAAACCACATCACCGATCCGGGCGGCGCCTTCGAGGTCGGCCTCGCCGGCACCGGCGCCCAATCCCAGCCAGGGGCCCACCGGAATGGTTTTCAATGGAGCGCCGCCGGCCCCGGTATCCAGCAACACCAGGGCGTTCTGATCGTCACTGCCGGCCAGAATGCGGTCGCCGCCCACCCGGACCACTGCGGACGCATTGGCCAGGCCTCGACCTCTCAGAAATCCGTCGGGTTCGCCTCCCAGGACCAGGAAAGGGGCCAACGCCCCCGGAAGAACCGAGGCCAGGATCCAGCCGGCGAGTGATCGGAAGGCAGGAGAGACCCATCCCATGGACATCGGGCGACCATCGCGGCCGGCGATTGGCAAGTCAAAGCCCGTGAAAACAGGGCTTGCACCCGATGCGCGACCTCGTCACTTTTCGCGTTCCGTTTCGGGGAAACCGCCGGACCTGTTCCGGCTCCAACGTCAAGTCCTATGTCCGTCAAGATCCGTCTCAAGCGCGTCGGCGCGAAGAATAATCCCATCTACCGGGTGGTGGTGGCCGATGCCCGCAGTCCGCGGGATGGCAAGTGCATCGAGGAAATCGGCACCTACCAGCCCCGCCAAAGCGGGATCAATTTCAAGCTCAACCTGGATCGCGTCGAGTATTGGCTCGGCGTCGGCGCCCAGCCCAGCGACACGGTCGCCAGCATGATCCGCAAGCAGCGCCGCGCCGCGCCGGTCGCCGCCTGAAGCGCGATCCGCAGGAACGGAATCCCTCCCGAGCCTCTCCCCAGCCCCACCCAATGCAGGCCTTCATCGAATACATCACGAAGCGCCTGGTGGATCGTCCGGACGGAGTCCGGGTGACCTCGGAGGACCGCAACGGAGTCATCGCCTACCGGCTGGAACTCGCCCCGGGCGACACCGGCAAGATCATCGGGCGTCGCGGCTCCACCATCCAGGCCATCCGTTCCCTGCTCCAGGTGGGCGCACAAAAGCAGGGGGTTCGATGCACCCTGGACCTGGCGGACGAATGAACTTCCGGCCGCGCGGGCGGACAGCACCGCGCACCGCCGATGACCATTGATATCCTGACGCTGTTCCCCGCGATGTTCACGGGTCCGCTGGACGAAAGCATCGTCCGCCGGGCGCGAGCGTCCGGGATCCTCGATCTGAGGATTCACAATTTGCGGGAGTGGACGCATGACCGTCACCGGACGGTGGACGACACTCCCTACGGCGGGGGACCCGGGATGGTCCTGAAGCCGGAACCGCTCTTTGAAGCCGTCGAAGCCCTCAAGGCCGAACGCGAACCCGAAGCGAGGGTGATCCTCACCGGGCCCGCCGGACGCCCGTTTACCCAGGCAGTCGCCCGGGAACTGTCGGGTCTGCCCCGGCTGATTCTCCTCTGCGGGAGTTACGAGGGATACGACGAGCGGGTGCGCGAGCACCTGGCCGACGACGAACTGAGTATCGGCGACTACGTGCTCACCAACGGCAACCTGCCGGCAATGGTGATCGTGGACGCCGTCACCCGGCTGCTGCCGGGAGCGCTGGGGGACGACGCCAGCAGCGCCGACGAGTCGTTCAGCCAGGGATTGCTCGAGTACCCGCAATACACCCGGCCCGCCGAGTTCCGCGGCTGGCCGGTGCCGCCCGTTTTGCAGTCCGGGAACCATGCCGCGATCGAGCGATGGCGGCGCGCCCAGGCCGTTCGCAAGACCGCCCTGAGGCGCCCGGACCTTTGGGAACAACTTCGGTGGGCACGTCCCACCGCAACCGATTGAGGAAAAGCGCCATGAACAAAGCCGCACTGTTTGACAAGATCGAGTCCGAGCAATTCCGCAAGGAACCGCTGAAGTTCCACGTGGGGGACAGCGTCCGCGTCCACACCAAGGTCGTGGAAGGCGACAAGGAGCGCATCCAGGTATTCGCCGGCGTCGTGATCGGCATCCGCGCCCGGGGACTCAACCAGACTTTCACCGTCCGGCGCATCAGCTATGGCGAAGGCGTCGAGCGCATTTTCCCCACCCACTCACCCCGCATCGAGAAGGTCGAAGTGGAGCGCGAAGGCAAGGTCCGCCGGGCCAAGCTCACCTATCTGCGCAAGCGCATCGGCAAGGGCGCCATGGCGGTGAAGGACAAGGACATCACCGCGTCCGCGCACTAGCGGCCCCGCGTCCGGCACGCCGGATCTCTGGAGGGATTCCTCTCGTCTGGAGGCGAGGATCATGCGCTGTATCGTGACCGCCGGCCCGACGTGGGAGCCCCTGGACCGCGTTCGTCGCCTCACCAACTGCTCCACCGGATCGCTCGGCGGCACGCTGGCCAATTCCCTGGCGGCGGACGGTCATGAGGTGATCCTGCTGCTGTCCGAATCCGCCACATGGCGGCAGCCCTTGTGGGCAGTCCGGGTGCGTCCGTTTTCCACCACCCAATCTTTGGCCGAGGCGCTGGAGACGCTGGCGGCTCCCGAGCCCACGGCGGTCTTCCATGCCGCGGCAGTAAGCGACTTCACCGGCGGCCATCTGGAGGCACAAAACACCGGCGGCGCCTGGGAATCCCTCCAGGCAGGAAAGGTGGACAGCCGCGGAGGCCCGCTGCGGGCGGAACTCGTCCCCACCCCGAAGATCCTGCCCCGGATGCGCGCCTGGTTTCCCCGCGGATGGATTACCGGATGGAAGTACGAAGTGGACGGCTCCGAAGCGGACGCATTGGCCCGCGGCACAGCCCAATTGGGCGCCGCCCGTTCCGATGCCTGCGTGGTCAACGGCCCCGCCTGCGGTGCGGAATTGATCTGGCTCCGCAGGGACCGGCCGTCGCAGCGGTTCACGTCGCGTTCGCTGCTGATCCGGGCTCTCCGGGAAGCCCTCGTCAGCTGAGATCTGGCGAATCCCGGCTTCCGCCCGCTGTCTGGGTTTGCTAGAACACTTCCCGACAAATGAAGTTCGGGGTCCGAATCGGTCTGTATCTGCTGCTGGTGCTTCTGGCGGGATACTTCTTCGGTCGCTTCCGATCCGCCTACCAATTCACGCCCGGCATTGCCGAGTCGTCGCTGGAGGTTGCCGGAAGCGATGCGGCGCCGACCAACGAAGTTTCCGCGGACACCAACGCCGCTCCAGCAGTGGCGGCCGCCGACGGCAACACCAACGCCCCTTCCCCTGGAGCCGCAGAGCCGTCCGCCACCAATGCGCCGGCGACCTCCGAGCCCGCGGGAAATCCGCCCGCGGCGCCCCAGGCTCCGTCACGATCGGAGTCCATCCGTTCCCTGGCCCTCTTCGTCCTGTTCTTTCTGGCCTTGGGCGGATTGGCCGCCTGGGATATTTCCCAGTATTTCGGCAACCGGGCGGGTCGCGCCGTCATGGCGGAGGACTGGATCGAGCGGAAGGATCCCGAATACGAAAAAGCCGAGGAGGAATGGTCGAAAGGCAACCATCTCGACGCCATCGCCCTGATGCGCGAATACCTCGCGAAGAACCCCCGGGAACAGCACGTGGCCATCCGCATCGCGGAAATCTACGAAAAGGACCTCGGCAACCATCTGGCTGCCGCGTTGGAGTTGGAAGAAGTCCTGTCCAAGCGGCTTCCCAAGGAACGATGGGGATGGACCGCCATCCGGCTCTCGAATCTGTACTCCGGCCGCCTCAACCAGGCGGACAAAGCGCTGGCCTTGCTGAACCGCATCGTCACGGAGTACCCCGGAACCGCCGCGGCCAAAAAGGCGCGCTCCCGCCTCGGAATTCCCGAACCCCTGGAGGCGGTGGAGCCCGAGGAGGCTGCTGCCGTGGAGGAGACGCCGGAAGAAACACCACAATCTCCTCCGCCGCCCGAACCACCTCATTCCAATCTGCCCAAGGGGTTTCGCCCCAAGAAGTGACTGGGGACTCCCTGCGGCCGCACCGCTTTTGGAGTGTGGCGCTTCCTGCCGCTTTGGATGAAAACAGAATCTGGCCACGGATTTCACGGAGAGACATGGAAAGAGTGACCTCTCTTTTCCGCGCGAATCCGTGAAATCCGTGTCTCCTCTTCCGGCGGTGAATCCAATGCGGCGGAAACCGCCGCACTCCACAAAGCCGACTGTGCCCCACCTTGATGCCGCGCTCCGTGCTCCGCATCGTCACCGCCGTTGCGCATCCTGATCGTCTATAACACGGCGCTCGACGGGCGGTCCGTGTCCGGTGTCCAGCGCCACTTTGCCGGCGTCACCCGCCATTGGGTGGACGGGGGACACTCCGTGGACTTCTTCGTCGCTCGGGCGGCCTGGCCGGTATTCCGGGACCTGTATCCGCGATCCCGTCTGATCAGTTCCGACAACCGCTTCGACGCCACGCCGTACCTGGAGTCCACCTGGCGCTACGCATTTCCCTATGCCTGGCGCATGGTCACCGGACCGTTTGCCCGAATTCCGCGGGAGTACGACCTGGTGTATGCCTGTTGCCAGGCGATCTTCGAAACGCATCCCGCGCGCGCCATCGCCCGCCGAATCGGGGCCGCCCTGGGGGTCAAGGTGCATCACGTGCTCCATGCCCAGGGTGGCCGTTCGGGGTTTTTCGACCAACTGTTTCTCATGTCCGAACGGTGGAGCACCCGCCTGCTCAACCGCCACGCCGACGTCATCCTGTGCAGCACGCCGCCGGTGGCGGCCGACTTCCGGCGTCTGGAGGAGGATCTCGGTCTCACGCCCCGGGCCACCGAGGTTATCGGCTACGGACTCGATTTCTCCGAAGTGGCCTTCAGCGCCGAGGCGCCGAAGCACTTTGACGCCGTCCTGTTGGGACGCATGCACCGGCACAAGGGGGTCTTCGATGTTCCCTCGCTCTGGTCGGCGGTGCGCGGGAAGCGTCCGGGATCGCGACTTCTGGTCATCGGCGAGGGACCGGACCGCGCCGAGGTGCAACGCCAATGCGCCGCCGCCGGCCTGGGCGATTCCGTGGTTTTCACCGGGGGCATCACCGACCCTGAAAAGAATCGCTTGATGGCGCAGTGCCGGGTCGGGCTCAGTTTGTCCCGCGAAGAGGGATGGGGCTTGTCCGTCACCGAATGCCTCGGATTCGGAATGCCCGTCGTGGCCATGCATCTGCCCATCTTTGATCATGTCTTCCCGGGGCAACTGGATCTGGTGCCCATGGGCGACACCACGCGGGCCGCGGAACGAGTGTTGCACTGGCTGTCCGATGACGCCGCGCGCATCGCCCGCGGTCGCGAGGGCCGCGCCTTTGCCGAGCGCTACGACTATGCGCCCGTGGCCCGCGCCGAAATGGCCGCCCTGGAAGCGGGCCTCGCCGCCCATCGCGGCAGGCTCGGGAGGGAACGATGAAACCAGAATGCTGAAGTGGACCCCCAAACACGGCCGCGTGTCGTCGTCCCTCTCCTTCATCCTTCTTCCTTTCCGAGCAGGGCTTGCCGCTTTCGGGAGGCTTGCCCTAGCCTTCGACTTATGAGCAGACGCCTCTCCCGCCGTGAGTTCGTCACCACGACTGCCGCGGGGGCGGCGGTGACTGCAGCCGTTCCGACGGTCTCGAAGGCCGCGGAGACGCCCGGACCCGCCATCATCGTCCCCACCGGGGTGCGGCCGGTGGTGATCGCCTCGGCCAATGGCAACTTCCATAAAAACGGCGGCAGCAAAACCTGCGTCGAAACCGCGTTCTCCCTGATGACCGGCGGCACCGACGTGTTGGAGGCCCTCATCGCCGGGGTCAACATCGTCGAACTGGATCCGGAGGACACCAGCGTCGGCTACGGAGGCCTGCCCAATGCCGACGGCGTCGTTCAACTGGATTCCTGCTGCATGCACGGTCCCAAGAAACGCGCCGGTGGCGTGGCGGCCATTGAAGGCGTGCGGACTCCCTCCAAGGTGGCGCATGCGGTGATGGAGTACACCGACCATCACCTGCTGGTGGGCCGCGGGGCGCAGGAGTTTGCGCGCAATTTCGGATTCCCGATCGAAGCGGACCTCAACACGGAGCGGTCGCGCAAGGCCTGGCTCGAGTGGAAGCGGCAGACCGATCCCAAGCATTATCTGCGTCCGCAGGACCGCCAGCAGGGCGCCCGCCTCGACAATCAGCAAATCCTCCGGCGGATGATCGCCGACGGCATGACGCCGCCGCGCCACTACTGGGGCACGATCAACTGCAACGGCGTCAACCCCCGCGGCGAAATCGCCGGGGTCACCACCACCAGCGGTCTGGCCTGGAAGATCCCCGGCCGCGTGGGCGATTCGCCGATCCTGGGCGCCGGGTTGTACGTGGACGGCACGGTGGGCGCCGCCGGGTCCACGGGACGCGGCGAAGCGAACCTCTTCAATCTCTCCTCCTATCTGGTGGTCGAGACGATGCGCCAGGGGAAGCATCCCAAGGACGCCTGCCTCGAAGCGCTGCGGCGCATCCGCGCCAACACCGTCGAGAAGCGGCTCCGCAAGCCGAACGGCGATCCCAATTTCAACGTCACCTTCTACGCCGTGAACGCGAAGGGCGAATACGCCGCGGTGTCCCTGTACGGCGAAAGCGATGATGAGCGCGGCTGGGCCGGACAGACCGACGGCCGCCGGGTGCGTTACGCCGTGTGCACGGAGGGCGGCGCCGCCACCCTTCCCTGCGAGGCGCTGATCCCCGGCGCCCTGCAGGATGTCTAAGGCCGCGCCTTCCCCCATGCGCCGGCCGCGTCGCACCGTAAGTTTCCGCAGCCTCCTGACGGCCGCGCTGGTCTCGGTGCTGGCCGGATCGGTCGTGGTGCTGACCGGACTGAGCACCTTCTTCGGCGACCGGAACTTTACCAGCCTGACCACCACCATTGCGGAGCAGACGCTGGGACGGGTGGAATCCGAGATCCGCCGCCTGCTGCAAAAGGCCGTGGACCAGAACCGCCAAGCGGTCCAGTTCCTCGCCGACCAACCTCTCAGGACGGCCCAGGCGCCCATGCTGACCCAGTACCTGGGGGGCGCCTTGGAGGCGCAGCCCCAACTGTCCCGCCTCACGCTCACCCTCGAACCCGGGGGAGAGTTTCTCCAAGCCGAGCGACTCCCCAGCGGACAACTGCAAATTCGGCAGGCCACGCGCGCAGGCGATGGGCAGTTCGATCTCACCGTCGTTCCCTGGCCCCTGCCCACGGGGACGTTGCCGCCGCCACGACGCGTGCCGGCCTCGGATCTCCATGCCGCCTTTCCCCCGGATGAAAAGGTGACCCACCGCGAACCCTTCTGGAGCGCCGCCTATGAATGGTCGGAACCCGGCCAACCGCCGCAGTGGATGGTCCGGCTTGCCAGCCCGATCGTGGATGCCGGCGGCGAACTTCGGGCCATCGTCTCCACCAGCCTGGCGTTGGACGAACTCGACCGCTTCCTCGCCGAACTGGACCTCGATGTACCCGGCTACGTGGCCGTATTTGAACGCGGTGACGGGACCCAGGTGCCGCGATTGATCGGGCATCCGCAGCCCAGTCTGACCGAACCCATCGCCCCGTCGTCCGCGGGACGCACGGCGCTGGATCCCGCGATGGACGCCTACTTTCGCGCCGTCAGTCTCGATCCGGGCACCAGCGGCCCCGACCGTGCTCGCAGTGAGTACGCCCGCCGGTTCCGGATCGGCGGCCGGAGTTATTTCGGATCGTTCAACGACCTGGAGCTTCACAGCGATCCGCCATGGGTGGTGGCCATGGTCCTGCCGGTCGCCGAGGTGGCCGGGGACGTAATGCGCAATCTGCGCTGGGCGCTCCTGGCGGCGGCGGCTTTCCTGGTCCTGGGCGCGGCGCTGGCCTATTGGATCGCCCTCCGGATCTCACGCCCCATGCTGCAATTGGGTGCGGACGCCCGCGCCATGAGCCATCTGGACTTCTCGGCGACGCCGAGGCCGCTGAGCGGCATTCGCGAAGTCCGCCAGTTGGAACAGGCGCTGAGCGATGCCCGGCTGAGCCTGCGGTCGTTTCGGAAGTACGTGCCCGCCGACGTCGTGCGGCTGCTGATCGAAAGCGGCGACGAAGCCCGTCTGGGCGGACGCACCGCTCGCCTGACTCTGCTCTTTTCGGACATCGCGGACTTCACCCGCGTGGCGGAATCCACCCAGCCCCAGCGGTTGGTCGAGCAACTCGGCGAATACCTGGCGGCCGTCAGCGCCGCCATCCACGCGCATCGCGGCGTGGTGGACAAGTTCATCGGCGACGGCGTCATGGCCTTTTGGGGCGCGCCCCATCCCGATCCGCACCAGGCCCTGGGCGCGGCCCGGGCTGCGCTCGAGATTCAGCAGCGGCTCGATCAGCTCAACGCCCGCTGGGCCGGCGAAGGGCGCCCTCTCTTCCCGACCCGCATCGGACTTCACTCCGGCGACGCCGTGGTGGGCAACATCGGCAGCGAAGACCGCCTGAACTACACCGCGATCGGGGACGCGGTGAATCTGGCTTCGCGGCTCGAATCCCTGAACCGGCTCTACGGCACGCGTATTCTGATCACCGAGGACACCCGGCTGGCCATGGGCGACGCCTTGCTGACCCGTCCCGTGGCGCGGGTGGCGGTCAAGGGCCGCCATGGGGGCGTGGTCGTCCACGAATTGATGAGCGCGGCCGACGGCGCCCTGGAGGCCGCGCAACGTTTGGCGGTCGCGACGGAAGCCGCCTTCGCAGCCCTGGATGCCGGGCAAACCGACGACGCCGCGCGACGCTACAACGAGATCTTGAATCAAGTCCCCAAGGACGGCGTCGCCGTGGCCCAGCTCAAGTTTCTAGTCGAATCCGCGGCCCTCGCCTCCGGTCACTCCGGATGGATTCGGCACTTGGATGTCAAGTGAGGGGGCGCTCGGCGGCGCGCCGTCCTCGGGAGGCCGCTCACTTGCGCCCGAGCGCGGCCAGATAAGCGGTCAAATCGCGCACCTCTTCCCGCGTGAGGCCGTCGAGAAGCCCCGGCGGCATCAAGGATCCGATCTGGCGCCGCTCCGCGATCTGATCCGACGGCAGCCGGACCAACTGGCCGGTGAGGTGGTCCAGGATGGCCACCTCCTCCGGGGTCTCCCCCCGGAGATACCCCTGGAAGCTGTCTCCGCGGCGCGTGGTGATCTCGAAGGCGACGAATCCCTCCTTCACCTCCTTCTGCGGTTCCAGCATCGCTCCGAGGATGAACTCCACCGTCTGCGACGTCCCCAACGCGCCAAGATTGGGACCGATCTTTCCCGGGGCGCCGTCCACGCTATGGCAGGTGGCGCATCCGAGGGACGCCTGCTGGAACACCGCCGCTCCGCGGACACGATTTCCCGACGCCTGCGCCTCCCGCGCCAGCGTGGGAATGTCCGCCGGGGTCACGCCCGGGAGCGCACCTCGAGCTGACACCACCCGTTGCAGGGCTTCGGCGAGTTCGGGATCGCGACGCCCACTGGACGCCATCCACTCCAGCGCAGCCGACGCCGAGTCCCGCGAGGGCGCTGTAGTCGCCAGGGCGGCGGTGAGTGCGGGAAGGGTCCCCGGCTGCTGCAGAAAAGGCGTCAGCCCCGCGCGCACCAGGGCGGGATCCAAAGTCTCCTTCCAAAGCGAAGCCGTTGCGGAGGCCGCCGACGCCGGATCGCGCCGCGCCAGCGAGACCGCGGCGGCCACGCGCACCGAAGGGTCGCCGGCCGACGCCGCGAGGGCCGTGAGGGCCGGCACGTCGGAGGAGTCCGCGAATTCCCCCAGGCCGTCCACCGCGGCCCGCTGCAATTCGGGATGCGCCCCGTGTCCGGCGGCCTCGCGAAGCGCGGCGCGCAATGACGCGATCTGCCAGATGCCTGCCAGCCGAAGCGCCTCCCCGCGCACCGGCTCCGCCGGAGATTTCAGCAAGGGCGACAGCGCGGACGCCAGATCTCCCTCCGGACGCACCCCACGGCGACGGGAGGCCTCGGCGAGACGTCCGAGCCAGGCCGCGTGAAGGTCCCCATCGTACACGGATCCCCGCATGAAAACCCGCGGCTGCAGCAGCACCCCCAGCTCCTTGGGTCCGCCGGCATCGGTGACCGCCTGAAGCAGTTCGTGCCGGCTGGCATCGTCCAACGCCACCTCCGCGCTCCGGCGCAGGCGTGCGGCCGCCTTGGCCACGGTGTCCGCGCTCCGGTCGGCCCGCATCAGCGCAGTCAACCGGGACGCCACGCCGCCAAATGAGAGGTCGCCGCGATCCATGGCCGGACGCCACCACGGCTTGAGCGCCTGCACACACTGGGTGAAAGCATACTCCAATGCCGGCTCCATGGGCGCATCGGTCGCGACGGCCGCGATCTCCACCGCCCGGGCCTCCGGCACATAGCTGCACGCGACCAGGGCTTCCAGACGCACGCGCGGATGGGGATCCGCCACCAGGCGGCCCAGCATCTCCAACAGATCGGACGGCGATGGATCCGAGGATTCCATTGCGCGCCACGCCGCCAGATGCCCGGCTAACCGCGCCGCATACGCGCGCACCTCGAAACGGGATGCCGCGGCAAGACGCTGGATCAGCGCGCCATCCACTGCGCGCCATTCCGCCAGCAGTCCGGCGAGTTCGAACAGCAGGCCCTCCGAAATCTCCGCCGCCCCTCCCAGACGCCGTCGGACCTCGGCCGTCACCTCGTCCCCCGGACGCGACGCCAGAACCCGCCGGGCCATCTGGCGCGTCCATCGGTCAGGAGAGTTCAACAGATCCACGAGTTCGGAGACGCCACGTCCCTCCAATCCCGGGGTCGGCGTCCGCACCGCGGCCGGCCGCTTCGGCGCCACCCGCCAGATCCGTCCATGGGTCTTGTCCCGCGCCGGATCGCGGAAGCTGGCCTGATAATGGCCAATCACCGGATTGCTCCAGTCGCAGAGGTAGAGCGCCCCGTCCGGGCCGAACCGCACATCCACGATGCGGAAGGAGGTATCCGCGGTCTCGACGAGCGGCGGGAGGCGTTCCACGCGGAAACTGGCGCCCGCCTCGGTGACGCGAAACCGCTCGACGGTGTTCTGAAGATAGCCGCCGGTGACAAACTCTCCCTGGTGGGTCTCCGGCCAGACCGGATTCTCCACCACGTCGCCGCCGCCATACTTCCGGCCATCATTCCACAGCGCTCGTTGTTCCAGGAAGTGATCCGTGCGGATCATGGCCTGGGTCAGATGATAGACGCCATGCCCGTTGCCGGCGAAAATCAAGGGCTGCCCCCAGTGATCAAAGGCCGTGCCAAACGGATTGTGTGCACCCATGGCGCCGCTCCAGAACGGGTCCAGACGCCGCGTCCGCGGCCATAAGCGCCAAACCCCGGCCTGTTGCAGGACTTCCAGCCCCCAGGGCGTCTCCACCCGCGACTGCGCATGCAATCCCTGGCTCATCAGCAACTCGCCGCTCGGACCCCACGAAAAGGAGTTCAGCGTCTGATGCGAATCGCCGGTGCCAAATCCGCGCAGCACCACCCGCCGCTCATCCGCTCGTCCGTCGCCATCGGTGTCCCGCAAGTGCAGCAACTCCGTCGCCGCCCCCACGTACACGCCGCCGTCCCCGATCTCGATCCCCGTGGGAATTTGAAGCCCCTCCGCGAACACCGTCGTGTGCTCCATCCGCCCGTCGCGATCGCGATCCTCCAGCACCACGATGCGATCGTTGCCCGGGACGCCCGGAATGACCTGCGGATAGCTGACACTTCCCGCGATCCAGAGCCGTCCGCTCGGATCGAACCGGATCTGAATCGGCTTCACCACGCCATTGGTCTCGGAGGCGACCAACTCCACGACAAACCCGTCCAGCACCCGGAAGCCCTGGAGTTGACTCTGGGGATCAGGAACGGATTGGGCGCAAGCGCTCGATGCGAACAGGCACAGGACGAGGCGGAGGCCGGAGAAGGATCGAGGTTGGGCGTTAGTCATTGGGCATTCGTCAATGATCAGTGGCTGGTGGCGAGGGACGAGTGGCCAATGACAAAGGACAAAAGACCAAGGATCCCACCATAGTATTTCCACGAGGTCGGCACTACGGAACCTGGGTAGGACGAGGAAGGGTTGTCGCCGCTTTCCAAACCTCCTGATCGGCGGCGGCAATGAGCGGCAGGAACTGCTCCATCTCCGCCGGGAACCACCGGATGCTGCGATCGCGGTGGTCGCGGCTGCTGGGCTGGTCCGTCCGATCGCCGGCAAGAAACGCCCAGTTCATGGGACGCGCATAATCGAACCACAGCCGGTTCCGAATGACGATGGCCTGCCGCAGCGCCTCCATTTGCGGCATGGAGAATCGCCCGTGGGGAGCCGCCGGCACCGCCGGCATCGCGCCGGACAATCCGGAGGCAAGCCGCGACGCAAGTTCGATGTCCGGGGAGGACCCCACCGCCGAGAATTTCGCCGGATCGCCGGTGTCCCCCAGGTCCACTACGGGCAGGCCCAACCGCGAGCCCAGGTCCCGGATGGCGGCGGAGTAGGCGGCAGTCTGGGCTCCCCGCTCCCGTGGCCCGATGAGATCCCCCCCGGGCGGTGGGCATGGAAGGACCAGCACCCGCCGCGCGACGACGGTGCCAACCTCCTTCAAGAGGCCCTCGTAGGCGGCCGAGAAGGCCGGCAATCCGGGGGCGCCCGCGAACGATTCCATCTCCCCAAAATACAGGAGCACCACGGTGGCGCCCGCCGAGCGCAACTGGTTTGTGATCTCTGGGAAGTTCAAATCCCGGGGACGGGCAAACACCGTGTCCCCTTCCCACGCCAGGCTCCGCCAGCGAAGCCGCAAGTCCGGATTTGCCGCGGCCAGCAAGGCCTCCGCATGGCCGGCCTGATCCAGCGCCACCATCCGCGCCCCGCCGAGCGTGGCCACGACATCGTCCCGCCGCACCAGGGCGCCCGACTCCTCCGCTCCGGCGACAAGCGCCATCGCGGCGAAAAGGCCAAGCCGCCGCAACATTCCAAACCGGTTTCCCATGGACTTCGCCGCAAGCCTCGCAGCTCCCGTCCGAATCGCGAGCCTGGAATCAGGATCGGTGGGGCCGCGCTGCCGCGTGGCAATGCCGCCGCGGATCGCAGGACGCAGCGGACAACGATGCGATGGCGGCAGCTGTCGTGGGGTGATTCCACGCCTGGGTCGTCTGCGCTTGAGGCGCGGACGAGCAGCTACGGATCCGCGGCAGCGAGCCCCTACCGAGGATCACAGGAAATGCCGGGCGATCCGGCGATGCGCGCCGGTCAGCGGCAGCCCGGCGAGCTGGCGCGCAGATACCCAGCGTCCATGCGACGCCACGCTTCCAGGCAGGCGCCCGCTCCGCAACCGGAACACCTCCAGCAAAATGCGATGGCGGGTAATCGCATGGCGAACCTGGCCCAGGGATTCGAAATCCGCTGGCGACCGCCGCAGCCAGTCCGCCGCCGCGATGGAGGCGTCGGAGTCTCCGGCGAGTTCCAGTTCCGGAAACTCCCAGAAGCCGCCGTTGACTGCATCCGCCGGGCGCTGCCGCACCCAGCGGCGTCCGCCGTGCTCGGCGATCATCACCACCCGGCGCACCTTGACCGTGTCGGGACTCCGGCCGCCGCCGGGATAGCGGTGCACGCGGCCCAACGTCCGAGCCCGGCATTGACAGGCCACGGGGCATTCGGGACAGCGCGGTTCGCGCGGAGAGCAGATCAGAGCGCCGAGTTCCATCAGCCCCTGGTTGAGCGCCGAGCACCCGCCCGGGGCGTAGGCCGGGACCTCGGCCGCGAGGACCAACTGCTCTGCCAATTCCCACAGCCGTGCATTCAACCGGGCCGATTTGGGGTCCCCGCCCAGCGCAAACAGCCGGGTCAGCACGCGAATGACATTACCGTCCAGAATCGGCGCTGGACGATGGAACGCGATGCTGGCGATCGCGCCTGCCGTATAGCGTCCGATTCCGGGCAACTCCAGCAGGCCCTCCACCGAATCGGGAAAGCCGCCCCCTCGTTCCCCCAGCAACCGCGCCGCCTTTTGCAGGTTGCGGGCGCGGGAGTAGTAGCCCAGGCCCTCCCATAGTTTGAGCACGCGATCCTCGGGCGCCCTGGCCAAGGCCGCCACATCCGGCAGGGCACGCATCCAGCGCTCCCAATAGGGAATCACCGTCCGCACCTGGGTCTGTTGCAGCATGATCTCGGACACCCAGATCGCGTAAGGATCGCGTGTCCGCCGCCACGGCAGATCTCTCGCGCACGCCCGAAACCAGGGAATCAAGGCCGTCGCAATCGCATGAGGATCGGGATCGGGAGTGGAACGCTTCAACCGCCGCAGGGTCTCGTGGGGAGTGGAGAGTGGGTAGTGAATAGTGAATAAGGGCGAGAGGAGAGGGACCGGGGACCAATGACGAAAAACCACTGCCAACTGGGGCGCCTCTCAGTTTTTTGGCGCTGACGGGGGCCGCAGACCTCAGCCCGCGGCTGAGCCTCCGGCGATGCCCTGGGCAAGGAATCCCCGCACCGTCTGCGCCTTGAAAAGGCGCCAGAGCCGCAAGGAATCCCACCGGAGGGTCGAGGACCTCATAGAGATGGGAGGCCCGGGCGGCGTCGCGATGGAAGCTCCGGGCCTCTGACACCCCTTCAGGGTGCCCGCCTTCCCCACTCACTTCCAACCCGGGGCAGCGCCCAACGCGCTGCCCCGGGCTGGGGTCTCCAGACCTTCCAGGCCATGACAAAAGAACTGAGATGCGCCCTGCCAACTACCAACTGCCCACTGACAAAATCTCCTTTATCCTGAATCCTCCCACAGTGACCAGTTACACCGGAAAGCTCACCCGCGAGCAGGCGGCGGCATTGGAACCCATTGTCCGCGACGGCACGTTCGAATTGCGTGAGGTGCCCTACGCGCGGTTCAGCGGAGCCAAGAAGGATCTCAACGTCACCTTCTACGAGTCCGGCAAGCTGGTGGTCCAGGGCAAGGGCACACGCGAGTTCGTGGAGTTCGTCCTCGAACCCCAGGTGCTCGGCGCCGCCCGTCTCGGCTACGAAGACGTCCTTCAGCCTGAACTGCTGTATCCGCGCCTGGGCGTGGATGAATCGGGCAAGGGGGATTTCTTCGGTCCGCTCTGCATCGCCGGCGTCTATGTGAATGCCGACATCATCGCCGCCTGGAAGGACCGGGGCATCCGCGATTCCAAGAACATCTCCAGCGACGCCCAGGTGGCGCGGCTGGCGACGGGGATTCGCGAAACGCCCGGATGCGTCCACACCGTGGTGGCCATCGGCTGCGAGGCCTACAACCGGATGCACCAGGCCAACGGCTCGGTGAACCGCGTGCTGGCCTGGGGGCATGCCCGGGTCATCGAGAACCTCCTGGAGCAGCGCCACCGGATGGTGCCGGCGCCCGTCCGCGCCATCAGCGACCAGTTCGCCCGGGACGAAACCACGGTATCCCGGGCGCTCATGTCACTCGGACGTACCCTCGAACTCGTTCAGCGCCATCGCGCCGAGGAGGACATCGCGGTCGCCGCCGCCTCGATTCTGGCGCGGGACGAATTTGTGGGGCGTCTTCACAAACTCGAGAAAGAGTTCGGCATGCCGCTGCCCAAGGGAGCCTCCGCGGCCGTGGAGGCTGCCGGACGGGCTTTCGTAGAGAAACACGGCGCCGCCCAATTGCCGAAGGTCGCCAAAATGCACTTCCGCACCTCTTATCGCGTCCGTGGCCTGCCCGAACCGCCGAAGATCGAATGGAAGAAACGCGGATAACCCCTGGAGAGACGAGCTTCGCGAGTCCCTGCACGCGTCGGAGGGTGATCGGGGGTCCGTCGCTGCCTCTCCGCGCCGGACGCGTTGCTTCATTCGGAACACGCGATTGTCGGATTTCGGTGGCTGGCGGGTTCCTCGACTGCGAATGGATCGGGAAATGACGTTGGAATCCGGATTGGACCTGTTGTCGGGGTACGCACGTGGAAGGGATGAGGCGGCCTTCGGGGATCTGGTGTCCCGTTACCTCAACGCCGTGTACTCCGTGGTCCTGCGGCGCCTGGGCGGCGACACGGCCCTGGCGGCGGAGGTGGCCCAGTCCGTGTTTGCCGACCTGGCCCGAAAGGCTCTGGAGAACCCCATGAACCTGAATCGCTTCCATCCCCTGGGCGGCTGGCTCCACCGGCATGCCTGCTTCCTGTCGGCCAAGGCGGTTCGCGCCGAGGTCCGCCGCAAGGCACGCGAGGCAACCGCTCCCCCGCTGGGACCGATCGGATCCGCGGATGTCTGGACGGCGATGACCCCGTGGGTGGATGAAGCCGTCGAGAAGCTTCCCGCGGGAAACCGCGAGGCCCTCATCCTCCGCTTTTACGAACAGCTCGATTTCCACTCTATCGGCGCTGAGTTGGGGATCACTGATGACACCGCCCAAAAACGGGTGTCCCGCGCCCTGGAGCAGTTGCGAGGGCTCCTTGAGGCCCGGGGCGTCACCTCCACGGCGTCGGCCATCGGCACCGCTCTGGGGGGCCATGCGGTGGCCGTCGCGCCTCAGGGAATCAGCGCCCTCATCGCTTCCATCGGCCATACCGCATTGATCACTTCCGTCCCCGCCGGACCGCCGGCGGCGCTGCTGGCTGCTTCGCTGAAGGCGCAACTGGCTGGCGTCGCCCTCCTGGTGGCCGCCGGAGGAGCCTGGATCTGGCATCAAGGCCGGGAGCTTGGGCGCCTGCGGGCAGAGTTGGTCCGCGTCGCTGCGGACCGGGATCAAGCCATGGCCGATTCCATAGGATTCAGCAACGCGGTGACTGCCTCAAAGGCGACCCAGGAAGCGGACCGTGCCGAACGGCTCCAGCTTCGGGGCGCCTTGGCGGAAATGCGCCGGGCGGCGACGGAAAATCACGAGTCAACCCAGAGCCCTTCTCCCACCATATCCGCCCATTCGGAACCCGCTCCCTCCGATGCGGATGCCATCGTCACCCGAGTCTATTTTGACGCGAAGAGCCAGCGCCAATCGGATCCCATCCGGGTTCCGGCTAAACGCCTCGACATCACCAAAACACCCGCCGAATTGAAGGATGCGGGCACGCAGTCCCCTGTCGCTGCCGCCGAAAGTATCCTGTGGGCCACCCTCCACGATGCCGGCGCCTTTTCAGCCTTGGTGGCTGACCAAAGTTCCATGCTCGGACCGGGCGACAAGTTTGGCGAAACGGAGAAGATCCGCGTCTCGTTCCTCAACAACCTGACGCACTGCACCGAGGTCCGCTTCGTCCTCCGAACCCAGGAAACCGAACCGATTCCCGGGGAAACGATTTCCTTGGCGCTGGCCCAGGCAGACCGCCAGGAACCGGTCATGCTGTCGCTGAAGTTCACGCCGGTTGAGGACCGGTGGATGCTGGAGCAGTCCGGAGCCGCCAACGGACGGTAAGTGGACAAAGTCGGACTCGCGGCTGCTCGGCGGGAAGGCGCGCATCGGTGGCTTTGTCCGAGGGAAGTGCGCTTGCCGCGTATAGAATGGTGGCCAGCCTGTCTCCATGACCGGGCTGTTGAAGCAGGTGACGGCGTTGCCCACGCCGCCGGAGTTCGTGGTCGAACTCTGCGTGTTCCCACGCTGAGCCGCCGGGCTTCGCGGCCTGAGCAGCAGAAATCTCGCCGCCGAGCATCTCCCTTCCGACGCTCGACTTCTCTTCTCAACTCGGTGCCGGGGGTGCGTTGGACTCCAACAGGCGCCAGACACGCAGGGCTTCGGTGACACTCCACGCCTGGGCGTCGCAGCCGCGGGGCCAATGGGGGGCGTCGCCATCCACGATCTCCGGCAGATATCCCAGGCATCCATGGATCAGCAGCAGGTCCGCGCCGGCCAGATAGGCCCGCGCCGCGGACCACGCCCGCCGGTCGCCGGGATACGCCCGCACCAGCGCCTCGCAAAAGCCCGGGAAGGTCCACGTCCAGGCAGTTCCGTTGTGATACGCCGGCTTGCGGCGGGTGTCCTCGTCGCCTTCATAGCGCGGCCAGTAGGGATGGTCGGGATCGTTGAGCAGCCCGCCGTGATTGCCGACCACCGGGCAGGGCGGAATCACCGGCAGGGGCGCCAGCGATCTCAGGGCTCCCGGCACCACCAGGTACTGCGCCACCGCCGCAACGAGACGCCGGGACCGCCGGACCGCCTCCGGATGGCGATCCAGGCCGAGCGCAACCGGCAGCACACAATTGCTCCGAAGGGCGTTGCTCGGAGGGGCCGTGCGCGCCGGAGTGTCGCGTCCGCCCAGAAGCACGTCGGCATACCAACCGGATTCCTCCAGCCAGAAGTACTGGTGGAAACTGGCCTCGGCCCGCCGGGCCAGGTCCCCCCAGCCTTCGCCGCGCCCTTCCCAGGCCTCCGCCCGCAACGCCGCCAATTGCCGCAGCAGGCGGATCCATAGAGCCTGAATCTCCACCGGGTATCCCTCGCGCGGCGTTCCCGCGGGATAGTTGGTGTCCATCCAGGTGAAGTGACTGGGACTCCATACCAGGCCGGAGGCCGCGTCCACCCGGATGCCGTTGGGCGTGCCCTTCAAGTAACCGCAGGCGATGGAGCGCAGCACCGCGGCCACGGTGCGTCCCGAGGCGTCCACCGGCAGGGAGTACACCGGTGCGGACGCCGCATCGTCCGGGCTGGCTTCCAGGGCCGCCACCTCCTCGGCCACGATGCCGTACCACAGCGGAGCGTCGCTGGTGTCGCGATTGGAGGCGTCGTCGCCATGGATGGAATTAGGCAGGGTGCCGTCCTGCTCAAATCGTCCGAAGGTGACCAGAAGCTCCCGCACGGTGTCGCGCATCCCGGCGGCGAGCAATCCGCGGGCGGCGATGAGCGAATCGCGTCCCCAGTCGAGGAACCAGGGATACCCGGCGATCACCGACCGCGTCTTGTCGCGCCGCACCACGAATGCCTGCGAGGCCAGCGCCAGTTGGCGCCCAAAGCCATCGGTCACCGGCACCCGGGCGCGATCCAGCACCGCCCGAACCGCGGTCACCCGCCTGCCAAAGGCGTCGGTGAGTTCCGCCAGTTCCGGGAACCGGGCCTCGGCGCTCCCGACCAGCGTCACCTCGGCGCCCGCGTTCAGGGGCAGCTCGAACCAGCCCGGGCTGTACGCGTCCCCCGCGCCCTCCTGCCCGCGGCTGGCTTCGACCGGATGCGGCACGTTGACCGACCATTCGGGACCCGGACGAAAGCGTCCGGCGGACGCCCGGACCTGGAGCACCCGGTCGGGCGCGGCGCGAAACTCGAACCCTTCGCCGTACGTTCCGGAGTCGCCAGTCGCGGGTGTCAACGGCCGGATGGCGGTTGAGAAAAAGTGATCCGCGCCGCCGTTGCGCTTGGTTTCCGAATGGAAGCTCCGGTCCTCCACGTCGGGGCGGACGATGAGCAGCACCCGGGCCTCCGGTTCCAACGGACGTCCCAGCCGGCTGACCCCGCGCTGGGCCTCGGGCCGGACAAATCGCAGGACCACGGTGTTCTCGTCCTCCAGCAGATCGGCCAGCAGATGCACCTCGACCGCACGGCCGTCGCCGGCGTTGGCGACGAACCGCCAGTGCGCCGGCGGTCCGGGCTCGAAGGCGATGAGATTGTCGAAATTGAGCGGCGTCAGAAACCCGGCGGCATTCACCCAGACCCGGATCCGCTTCAGGAACACATGACGGTCCACCGGCACCTGCGGATGCAGGTTCGCGGCCAGCACGCAGTCGTACTTGGACCGGATGCGCCCCAGATCCACTCCCATCCGCGCCATTCCGCCGCGGCCGTTGGTGAGCAGCACCAAGGCCTCCGGAGAGCGCGGCACGCCGCTGATGCGGAGTTCCGGATCGGCCGCCAGAAATCGCAGCGGACCCGCGACCCGGCGCTCGGGGCCGCCATGGCACTCCAGCGAGATCGAGGCCTCATGGGCCGACAAGGGCTGCCGCGGGGGAAAACAGGCGATGAATCCCGAGGCCACCCGGACGGAATCCACCTGCTGGAGGCGGATTCCCCTTCCCTCCAGGCGCGCCCGGAACGGAAACTCGTCGTGAACCAGCAGCCAATGGCCCGGAGGCACCGGCGTGATCCGGCCGCCGTCGCTTCGATGCCAGGTCACCACCGGGCGATACCCGCCGTCCGCCCCTGAGGCCTGCGCCAGTACTCCTTCCGGATCGGTATCCACCTTGGCGGCGCATTCCTGCCAGTCCCGCCACTCCGGGGGCAGTTCGAGCCCGTCGTGCCCGGCCGCACGGCCAAACGCGGCGACCGCCCAGTCCGCGCGAGCACGAGTCTCGCGATAGGCGTCCCCCGAAAGGCCGACTGGCTTCGGTGAGGCCGCCAGGCAATGCGCGGCGCCCGGCTCGAGCACCAGCTCCATCCACCCTTGGGCTGCGTGCTCCTCGATGGCGGGCGCTTCGCCGGATTTGGCGGACAGCAGGTCCGTGCGGCCGCCTCCAAAGGCGGCCCACACCGCAGCGGGTAGCTTGATGGACTGGACCCGGTCCGGTTCGGTGTTCACCAGCACGAGCACGGAGTCCTGCCCGTTGGCCGCATCCCTCCGGAGGGCATACACCGGCGAGCCGTCGGGACTGACCCGCGTCAGCGTCGCACCATCGGCGAAGCAGGGGTGATCCCGGAGCACACGGTTCAAATGGCCGATCTCCTCCACCAAGTTGGGCTTGCTGCCCCAGGCCAGCCCGCGGGCGCTGTGCACGTTGACCCGCTCGGTGGCCCCCCACTCGACGCCGCTCGTGAAGCCGAACCCGCCGCCCACACTGGTCAGCGCGCACAAGCGGTTGCGCAACCGTGACCAGTCCAGATTCGGCGCGTCCGGCTCCGAGCCATTCCGAGGATGCGCCGCGAGGCGCATGTTATCGTGGGTCTCGCTATAGTGGACCAGCGTGCCGGCGGATGAAGAAACCCGCAGGCAATGGTCGAGATAGGCCCCGATGGCGTGGCCGCCGAAGTTTTGAAACAGCTCGCTGTACGCCCACTGCATTCCGCCGTCTCCCAGCAGCGCCTCGGTCGCCTCCCAGGACCCGCCCAACCCCTCCAGCAGGAACACAGTGTCCGGAAACTCGGTGCGGACCCGCGCCGTGATGTACTGCCAGACATGTGCCGGAATCTTATATCCGGCATCGCATCGGAATCCGTCCACCCCCCGCCGGCACCAGGTGAGAAACGCCTCGGCGAGGAATTCCCACAGGTCCGGATGCCGCTGGTCGAGTTCGACCAGATCCTCCCAGGTGACGTCCCAAGCGCCGGGGGAGACGAACTCGCCGTCCGGCCGCCGTACGAACCATTCCGGATGCTCCTCCCAGGGCCGGCTGCCCCAGCCCGTATGGTTAATGACCACATCCAGCATCAGGCGGGCGTCCTCGGCGTGAACCGCGCGGGCGAGTTCATCGAACTGCTCAAGCCCGGTGCTCCGGCGGTCAAATTCCACCAGCGCCAGATCAATGGCCGTGAGGTGCTGCAAGGCGTAGGGAGATCCAAAGCGCCCGTAGCGCGCAAAGGTGGTGGGCGTGGGATTGATCGGCAGCAGGTGGAGAATCCGGCAGCCGAGGGTGTCCACGATGTGCGGCAGCTCCCGGACCAGGTCGCGCAAGGTGCCACTGGGTGGAATCACCGTGTATCCCTCCTGATCCAGGGGTCGCAGCCGGGCCTCCAGCGCCGGATCCTGGCTGGTCCGTTTCGCCTTGTTCGGACCGAGCATTCGGGGGAAGGCGCAGTACAGGGTGTTTCCGCAACGAGTCCAGGAAGGGTGCACGCTCACCGCGGCATCCGGCCCCTCCGGCCAGGAGGGAACCCCGTCGCCATTCACCGCATAGGCCTTGGCCTTGAAGTAGCCAACCTCCGCGAGCGGAACGTCCAGATGCCACACTCCGGCCCCCGCATCCCGCATGGGAATGTCGCGCCACGATGCCCCGGCCAGGGGCAGCCGCTCAAAATGCGCCCGGATGATCTCGTCGCGCACCCGGTCCGCGCGCCCCAGATTCGTCCGAAGCCGCGCGTGTCCGCCGGGCGGGACGCCTTGAAGGGTGAAAGAAAGGACATCGCCCGCGTGCCGCACCAATCGGGCACCGGGGCCGGGGGACATGATCAGCGGATCCATTCGGGCAAGCGCCGCCGAAGGGTGTCGCTCCCGCCGCGACGATACAAGCCATGGCGGCGAGAGATGGGGGGCATGGCGTGTCGCCGTCCCCATATTCCCTTCTTGGGTGTGATCGCGAACGACGCTTGGGAGGGAAAGCAGTTCACGAGGGTCTCGGCGCGGGCGCCTCGACCCACACGCGGGGCGCGTGTGCTCCCGATCCGCAGGGACCGCAGCTTCCGCGGTCTCAGCCGGTGATCCGCCGGTAAGCTTCCCCCTCGTTGATCGTCGGGCGCTCGGGACGCCCCTGGTGGCGGTACACCAATCCCAGGTTGTCGAGTCCGAGCAGCCACAGGATGGTCGCGTGCAGGTCGTGCACATGCAACCGGTCCTGCACGGCGTACAGGCCGAGGTCGTCGGTGGCGCCGATCACCTGGCCGCCGCGGACGCCTCCGCCGGCCATCCACATCGAGAATCCGGTCGGATTGTGGTCGCGTCCGTCGCCTTTCTCCGACATGGGCGTCCGGCCAAACTCCCCGCCCCAGATCACCAGCGTGTCCTCCAGTAGTCCGCGCGCCTTCAGGTCCCGGAGCAACCCGGCCACCGGCTTGTCCTGGGAACGGCACAGCTCCGGATGCGTCTTCTCGATCCCGGAATGGGCGTCCCATTTGTTCCCCGCCCCGTGATAGATCTGCACGAAGCGGACCCCGCGCTCCACCAGGCGCCGCGACAACAGGCACAGGCGGCCCATGGTTTCGGTTTCCTTGTCGTCCATGCCGTACAGGCGCCGGGTGGTCTCGGATTCCGTGGAGAGATCCACGGCTTCGGGTGCCTCCGCCTGCATCCGGAAGGCGAGTTCATAGGCTCGGATGCGCGCGTCGAGTTCCGACTGGATTGGCCGGTTCGCCGCGTGTTCCCGATTCATCGCGTCGAGCAGGTCGAGCTTGCCGCGCTGGCGCGATTCCGACACGCCCTCGGGCGGACGCAGGTTCGCCACCGGTTCCGCGCCGGCGGAGAACCGGACCCCCTGGTAGGTCGCCGGCATGAACCCGGCGCCCCAGTTGCGCGGCCCATTCACCACGGTGGACGGCGAATCCTGCAGGACCACGAAGGCCGGCAGGTTGGCATTTTCGGTTCCGAGGCCGTAGCTCACCCAGGCGCCCAGCGATGGGCGGCCCGCCAGGGTTGAACTGGTGTTCATCTGGCAGATGCCCGAGGAATGATTGATGCCGTCAGCCCAGCAGGACCGGAGGATGCACAGGTCATCCGCGCAGGCCGCCGTATGCGGAAGCCAGTCGCTGATCCATAGGCCGGATTCCCCGTGCTGCCGCCACGCGCGGCGGCAGGGCAACAGGGGGGAAGCAGCCTCGCCCATGGCGGTGATCGGACGCCGAAAGCTGTCGGGCAGCGGCTGTCCGGCGAGGGCATTGAGCTGCGGCTTCGGATCGAAGAGGTCCAGATGGCTGGGGCCCCCTTCCATGAACAGGAAGATCACCCGCCGGGCGCGCGGTGCGAAATGGGGCGCCGGAGGCGCCGCGCCGCCCGCCATCCGCCGGGCCAGCGGATCCCCGTGGAGCAATCCGCTCAACGCGACCGCGCCAAAGCCCGTGCCGCAGCGTGTCAGAAATTCCCGGCGTGAGGATGGCGGAGGCATACGTCAATCGGTGTAGAGGAACTCGTTCGAATTCAGCAGCACGTGGCAGAGATCGGCGAGGGCCTGCGTGCGCGGATCTATCGCATCGGCCGACGGCAGCCGCGGTGGCTCGATATGGCGGCCCGCCGGCGAGGCATCGCGATAGGGACCGGGTGCGGCTTCAAACCGCCACCAGCCGAGGCAACCGGGCGGCGTCGCGTCGCCATGCAGGAGCAACTGCTCCGCGGCCAGCGCCCCCGCGCTGAACCGAATCTCGTCCAGCAATCCATCCCAGCCCACCCGTCCCCGGATCCCACATCCTCCGAGGGTCAGGGGTGTGTCGGGACGGACGTCCACGGGTCCCGGACCATTCCCCGTCACCACCCGCGGCGGCTCGCAGTCGTTAGCAACCTCCCGGACCACGAAGGTGAAGGCCACCGGAGACCCGTCCCGGGCCTCCACACTCACCGCCACGTAGTACGGCTTGTTGAGTTCCAGTCCGATCCCCGGGGACACTTCGTCCATCCGTCCCTGGAAGGAGGGACGGTTCCAACGAAACACCAGCGCGTTGGGCACCACCGATGCCCCCTTCCCGGCGGCCGCGAGCATCCAGCCCGGATGGGAAGGATCGCCATCCCATCGCGCCGCGATGATGCGGTGGGATCCGGCATCCGGAGCGCTCCGCAATTGAACGAACCCTTCGACGGTAAACGCCTCCCGCGGCCACGACGGGTCTGCGGGAATCTTTAGGGAATCCTGCGCCGATCCCGGCTCCAGCACGGCCGCCCGCCCCTCGCGATAGGGCATCTTCTCCGCCACAAGCGGCGCCTCCCGGGGCGGCTCCGTTGGGATGCGTTCCGGCTGGGATTTAAGGAACGCGAGCGCCCGCTCCATCTCCCCCGGCGCCGCCGGGCGTCCGAAGGCCAGTTCCCAGGCGCGCGCGACGCGAGCGGCGTCGGAATCCCCCGCCTCACGAACCAACCGGCGCGCAAAGGCCCGGGAACGCTGGATCATGGAGGGCTGGTTGATCAGGAGGAGCGCCTGCGTCGGCGTGGTGGTGACATTTCGTTGCGAGACGCTGGAAAAACTGTCCGGCGCATCAAACACCTCCAGCAGCGGATCGCGCACGTTGCGGGTCACCCGGGTATAGACCGATCGGCGCTGCCGCGCGGCGTCGGACGCCGGGCCGCCCGCTGCGGGATCCAACTCGCCGGTGACCTCCAGAAGCGCGTCGCGAATGACTTCTGCCTCCAGACGCCGGGTGGGAAACCGCCCGAGCCAGCGGTTCTCCGGATCCACGGCCGAGGAGGAAGCTTCGGACGCCGACTGGCCATAGGCCGCGCTGGTCAGGATCCACCGGTGCAACTGCTTCAGGCTCCAGCCGTCGCTTACAAAGCGCGCCGCCAGCCAATCGAGCAACTCCGGATGCGTGGGCCGCTCGCCCAGGCGCCCGAAGTCGCTGGCATTGGCGGCGAGGCCGCGTCCGAAATGCTGCTGCCAGACGCGGTTCACCATCACCCGGGCGGTCAGCGGATTCTCCGGCGACACCAGCCAGCGGGCCAGTGCGGCGCGGCGTCCGGTGGATCCGGGGGACTGCGGCAGCCGTTCGATCGCCGCCGGCGCCGGGTCGAGCACCGAGAGAAACCCGGGAGCCACCGGGGCGCCGTCCCGGGATTTCGGCAGGAACACCGGTGGCGCCTCCGGCCCCAGGTCCGTGACGGTGAACGCCAGCGGCAGGGGATCCGGCCGCTGCAGGGCCGCCGCCTTCACCTGCCGCTGCAGGGCCTCATAAGGTTCCTTCTCCTCCTTCTTCAAGTGGACGGAGAGCCGCGCCCACTCGTAAGTGATTTGGCGCCCGGCCATCGCCGCCAACTGGCGTTCCAGCAGGGTACGGTCCGACGCTGGCATCCCCAGGATACGCTGGATGTCCTCCGGAAATTTGGCCGTAGCCATGGCGGCGGCGCGTTTCCGGACCGGCCGCTCGAAGTGCTCGAGTTCCTGCAAGGCCGCGCCCGCGCCGTCGCGCCATGCCGCCATCCGGACCGCGTGGGCCGCCTCCTCGGACGCTGTGGCCACCGGCAGATCCTCCCGCGGCAGCAACGGCGCAAAGAACGCCTGCAGCCGGAAATAGTCTCGCTGCAGGATCGGGTCGAACTTGTGGTCGTGGCACCGCGCACACTGCACGCCGAGGCCGAGAAAGAGGTCCCCGGTCACATCGGTCAGATCGTTGAGAATGGTCTGCCACTGACCGCGCACGTCGCGGTTGTTGTACTCGTAGATCCAATGGCGGAGGAATGCGGTCGCCACCCGCGCCGACTCCGGATCCTCCGGCCAGACCTCATCGCCGGCCAGTTGGGCCGTCACGAACCGGTCGTAGGGTAAATCCTCGTTCAACGCGCGAATGACCCAGTCGCGATATCGCCAGACATGCGGGCGGTAGTCGTCCACGCGGTATCCGTCGGACTCCGCATAGCGCACGAGATCCAGCCACACCCGCGCCCAGCGCTCGCCGTAACGGGGCGAAGCCAGGAGGCGATCCACCAGGTCCACGACGGCGCGATCGCGATCTCGCGCTGCGGCCTGGGTGAAGGCGGCCACTTCCTCGGGCGTGGGCGGAAGCCCGGTAAGATCGAACGTCACGCGGCGGATAAACGCCGCCGGTGCAGCGGGCGGGGACGGCCGGATGCCTTCGCGCGACATCCGTTCCCGAAGGAAGCGGTCCACGGGATTCCGGCTCCAGGTGTCGCCGGACACCTGCGGCGGCGCGGGCGCCTTGACGGGTTGAAACGCCCACCAGTTCCGATCCTCGTCCGTGATCACGCCGCGGGGACGCGCTTGGGGAGTCGCCGCCGCAGGTGTTCCATCGTCGTCCCAAGGAACCCCGCGGCGGACCCATTCCTCCAGCACGGCGATCTGGGATGCGGGAAGACGGCTTCGCTTCGACGGCATCTGGAGATCCGAACTCTCATGCCGCACCGACTCCACCAGCCGGCTGCGGTCCGGATCGCCGGGAACGACCACCGCGCCGCCGTCCCCGCCTGCCATCACTCCCGTCCGGGAATCCAGCACGAGGCCGCCACGGATTCGCTCCGCCTGATGGCTGTGGCATTCGAAGCAGGCCTCGCGAAGGATGGGGCGCACCTGCTCCCGGAAGAACCGGGCTCCGTCGTCCGCCGCCGCCGCCGCCGACACGAGAGCCATCCACCCCGCCAGCCAGCCTTGGACTGTTGGGCGGCCCAGGAACCATGACCGGCACCTCGGCATACCTTGGAAGGGGAAATGTTGTATCAGGGTGCTCCGGTTTTTTTCGCGATTCAACCGCCGACTTCCACCGCCGCGGCTGGGGGGCGCATCTCACTTTTTTGGCCCTGACGGGGCCGCAGACCCCAGCCCAAGGGTGAGCCTCCGGCGATGGCCTGGACGAGGAATCCCTCAACCGTCTGCGCCCTGAAAAGGCGCCGAACCCCGAAGAATTCCACCGGAGGGTCGAGGACCCCATCGGGGTGGGGATCCTGGGTGGCGCTGCGGTGGGATCTCAGGGCTTCTGGCACCCCTTCAGGGTGCCCACCTTCCTCATTCACTCCCAACCCGGGGCAGCGCCCAACGCGCTGCCCCGGGGCTGGGCTCTCCAGGCCTTTCAGGCCAGGGCAAAAAATTGAGAGGCGCCCGCGGATGGGCGGCTGGCTGAAGCAAAAGGCAACGGGCCGCTTGTCGAAACTGTGTGGGCAAATTAGTTTTTCTGCGTGAATGTCAGCGCCATTGTCGGCGGAAAACTAGTGCGGTTGAAACTTTCAGCCGGTCTCGCGGAGGCGTGGAAACAAAACAAAGGCCGGCGCATGAATGAGGCGGAGGCCATCCGCTTCGTGGAACGCAAACGGCGCGCCCATGCCTTACGCTGGGCCGGTCCTTACCTTGCGCCTCGTTCTTGACACCTGCTTGCTGAAACTCGCCACGCTGCCAAATCCGACGAACAAGGCGGCGTTTATCTGGCAGCTTTGCTAGCGCGGAAATTTTCAAATCTTCGGCAGTCCGGACACGCTGGGCGAATACCACCGCGTGCTGGCGGCACATCCGGCGTTTTTAGAAGAGATCCAATCGGTGCTGGAACTGTGTTTTCCGCTGTTCACTGCGACGGCCATTGCCCATGAGCCTGACAACCGCTTTCTGGAAGTGGCGTTTGCGGCACAGGCGGATTATCTGATCACCGTCAATACAGCGCGCGGGCATTTCGACCGGAAATTCTATGAGCAGGTGCGGGTCGTGACGCCGGGAGAATTTTTGAACCGGAAGGACGTGCGATCGCTTGTGGCAAAACTTTCGGGCATTTCCGATTGAATTGAACGGCGCCCGCCCCCAAACGCGCTCGCCGTCCCGCAGGAGGGTGACCTTCGTCGGCCGGCTTTCACAGCATCCAGCGCATATGCAGGGTCGCAAATGTGGACGCAATCCATGAATGGGCCGGATTGCGAATCCTTCCGGACATCCCTACAACCTGCAGCCGTACTCACGATGATTCCCTCCCGACCCCTGCTCTCGTGGCTCGCCGCAGGAACCTTGTTCGCCGGTTCCGGGACGTCGGCCTTCACCGCCGATGCTCCGTGGAAGGTGCTGTTCAATGGTCGCAACCTGGAGGGCTGGGACACCTGGCTTGGACCCCGGAGCAGCGGCTACCAGGATCCGAAGACCGCCACCGAGCCCGCCATCGGTCTCAACAAGGATCCGCTCGGTGTCTTCACCGTGGACCAGACCTCGGGCGTCCCGGCCATTCATGTCTCCGGACAGGTCTTCGGCGCGATCACCACCCATGAGTCGTTCGACAACGTGCACATCCGGGTGTCGTACAAGTGGGGCACCAAAAAATGGCCGCCGCGCGAGGAACCGCGGCACTACCGGGACACCGGCATCCTGTATTGGGCCATCGGTCCCCAGGGCGCCGGCAGCTACGCGTGGATGCGCTCGGTCGAGTGCAACATCATGGAAAAGGGCGTGGGCCAGTGGTGGGCAGTGGACGGCACCCACGTGGACATCGAGGGCCGCAAGGTGACCTTGCAGGACGTCCCGGCGGTTCCCTATCGCGGCGAAGGTCCGGGCGAGCAATGCATTCTTTGGGAACCGGGCGGACCGCAGTTCACCACCGGCGAGGGGATCACCTCGCCGTACGATCCGGAAAAGCCCGGCGACTGGAACGTCTGCGAGGTCATCGCCTGGGGCAATGTGTGCCTGCACCTGTTGAACGGCGAGGTCGTGCTGGCCCTGACCAATCCCGGTTACCAGGACAACGGCGTGACCCGCGCCCTCCACTCCGGCAAGATCCAGTTGCAGTCCGAAGGCGCCGAGGTGTTTTTTCGCCAGGCGGAGGCGCGTGCGGTGGACGAAATCCCCGCCGCCCTGATGCGCTGGGTGCCCAAGAGCGCTCCGGACGAGAAGGGTTTTCTGCCCTTACTCACGGGCGCCGCGGCCGGGAACTGGGTGCAATCTGGCCCGGGGGGATTCGATCTCCAGGAAGGCGTCGCGTCCGCCCGCGGCGGCATGGGACTCTGGTGGTATCGCGGACGCGAGTTTGGAAACTTCGTGCTGCGGGGGGAGTTCCTGCAATCCGCCGAAGCCGCTGATTCCGGAATCTTTGTGCGTTTCCCCGATCCCGGAAAGGACCCGTGGGTGGCAGTGAATCGCGGCCACGAATTCGAGATCGGGGATCCGCAGCCGGAGAATCCCACCTGGCGCACCGGCTCGATCTACCCGTTCAAGGCCTCCACTCGGGCCAATACGCGGCCGCCGGGCGAATGGAATGCGTTTGAGCTGGTGTGTGCCGGACACAACTACTCGGTGCGTATCAACGACGAAGTGGTGACCACGTGGACGGATCCCGAGCGACGAAGCCTCAAGGGGTATATCGGCCTGCAGAATTACGACGACGGCAAGACGGTCCGGTACCGCAATCTCCGCATCAAGGAACTGCCGGAATGACGTCCGCGGACTCCACCACCGCTCCACCGCCGGTCCGTATCGGGGTGATCGGATGCGGCAACGTGATGGGCGCCTACCGGATGGTCCTCGACAAGCTGCGCACCCGCGGCTGGGCCCGGGTGAGCGCGGCTTGCGGACGTCCCGCGCAGTGCGCCGAGGCGGTGGCCGCGCTCCAGCCGGACCGCTTTACCACCGAGGACTCCGAAATCCTCGGCGCCGGGGACGTGGACCTGGTGGTGATCCTCACCCCGATGTCCACCCATGCCGCCCTGGTCCGCGCCGCGCTCCAGGCGGGCCAGCACGTGCTGGTGGAGAAGCCCCTCGCGATGTCGCTCGCGGAAGCTCAGGAACTGGCGGCGCTCGCCGCGCAATCCCCCGGGCATCTGGTTTGTGCTCCCTTTACCTGGCTGAGCCCGACCTTTCGCACGCTGGCGTCACGCATCCAACGGGGCGACATCGGACGCCCCACCCTCGCTCGCGCCCGCTATGGATGGTCGGGTCCGTGGTGGAACGAGTGGTTCTACCGTCCGGGCGGCGGCTGTCTGCTCGACCTCGGCGTGTACTGCCTGACCAGTCTGGTGGGGCTCCTGGGACCGGTCCGGCGGGTGTCGGCGATGACCGGGGTGGCGCAAGCCGCGCGGGAAGTGGGCGGGCGCAACGTTCGAGTGGAAGCTGAGGACACCGCCCAGGTGCTGCTCGAATTCGGCGACGCCTGCTTCGGCGTGGTCACCACCGGATTCACCATCCAGCAATACCGGACGCCCGCGCTGGAGGTGTACGGTACCGAGGGCACGATCCAGATGTTGGGCGACGATTGGGACCCCAATGGATATGAACTGTGGCAAAACAGCGCCGGCTGCTGGCAATGCTTCGCGGAAAGCGAACCCGACTGGCCCTGGACTGATGGCCTCCGGCACCTGGTCGAATGCATCCGAAGCCGGACGGAGCCCTCGCTGCCACCCGCCCTTCCAGTCCACGTGCTGGACGTGCTGCTCCAGGCGCAGGACGCCTCGCGCACTGGACGCACGCTCGCCATTGAGAGCACCTTCCCTCGGCCGGACTGGACCTCTTCGGCGGCGTCATCCGCCGAGGCCGCCCACCGCCAGCACGATCGCACTCGGGAGCACTGATCCCTGATCTTCGTCGCCTCTCCTTCATGCGTTCCTGGTTTTCATGGACCCTGCTGGCCGTGGTGTGCTGGGGAGTGTGGGCGTTGCTGGCGCGGGGGATCGGCGACGCGCTCACCCCCGCGCAGCAGCAGGCCTGGTCCACCCTGGGCATCCTGCCGGTGATGGGCGCGCTGGCCCTGTCGGGACGCCTCGGCCCTCCCGGCCGCACGCCGCGCAGCGCCTTGTTCGCGCTCGGCTCGGGGCTGCTCACCTGCCTGGGCAACATCGCCTACTACGCCGTTTTGAATCGCGGGGCCAAGGCCGCCGCCGTGGTGCCGTTCACGGCCCTGTATCCGGTGGTCACGGTGCTGCTGGCCCTGCTGTGCCTCAAGGAGCGGGTGGGGCCCGTCCAGTGGGCCGGCATCGGCGCCTCGCTGGCGGCCATCTACGCGTTCAACGTTGCGGATTCTGGCGCGGCCCTCTCCTCGTGGCTGCTGGTGGCCCTCATTCCCATCGCGTTTTGGGGCGTGGCGGCGCTGCTGCAGAAGATCGCCACCCAGGAACTCACCGGCGAGCGGGCCACGCTCTGGTTTCTCGGCGCCTTCGTTCCGGTGGCGGCGTTTCTCATGGTTTGGGAGCCGCTGGGCGCCGGGCTCACCCCGCGCGCGTGGGGGCTGGTGCTGCTGCTGGGATTCGCCTTCGCCCTCGGCAACTTCGCCCTGCTCGCCGCATTTGCCCGCCACGGCAAGGCCTCGGTCATCGCGCCGCTGGCAGGATTGTATCCGCTGGTCAGCATTCCCCTGGCCATGGTCTGGTTCGGCGAGCGCCTGGGCGGACGCGAACTCCTCGGCATCGCCCTCGCCCTCGCCGGCGTGGTCGCCCTGGCCTGGGAGCCGCGTCCATCCGAAACGCGCTCTGGCGCGCCGCCTCTCTGATTTCCTCACATGACACCCATCACCCAATTGTTGAAAGACCGTGTCGTCCTCGGCGACGGCGGCTATCTGATCGAACTCGAGCGGCGCGGTTACGTGGACAGCGGATCCCGCCGCGAGAAGGTCGGCACCGGACGCGGTAGCGGGCAGTTCACCCCCGAAGTGGTCATCGAACAGCCGGAGGCCCTGCGCGAATTGCACCGCGAGTTTCTGGGCGCCGGTTCCCGCGTGCTCCAGGCGCTCACCTTCTTCGGAACCCGCGAAAAGCTGTCCCGCGCCGGCTACGGGACGCAGACCGAATCCATCAACGCCGCCGCCGTGAAACTCGCCCGGGAGGTCGCCGGGGATCGCGCGCTGGTCGCCGGCAGCGTTTCGCGCACCCAGCTCACCGAGCGCGAGGGTATGGAATCCCTCGACAAATCCCGCGATCACCTCGCCGAGCAGATCCGCCTGCTCAAGGATGCGGGCGTGGATTTCCTCATCCTGGAGACCTTCTTCCATCTCGCAGAAATGAAGGTGGCCCTGGATTGCGCCGCCAAGGCCGGACTGCCCGCGGTGGCGACGATCAGTTTCCGTCCGCTGATCTCGCAATGCACCGACGGCCACACGCCCGCCGAATGCGCCCGGGTGATGGCCGACCTCGGGGCCATCGCCGTGGGCGCCAATTGCGAGCAGGAGCCCTCCCGGATGCTCCCGCTGCTCCGCGAGATGCGGGCGGCCTCACCGGTGCCCATCGCCGCGCAGCCCGCGGCCTTCCGCACCACCGACACCTGCCATTGCTTCACGCGGCAGCCGGCCTTTCCCGACGACCTGGAGACAATTCAAGTATCGCGGAAGGAATTCATCGAGTTTGGACGCGTGGCCCGCGACGAGGGCATCGGATACCTCGGCGGCTGCTGCGGCTGCAACGCGGCCTACATCCGCGCCCTCGCCGACGGGCTCGAATCCACCCGCGCCTGAAGCTCCGGTGAACGTCTCCGTCCATTCCGCGGCCGACGCCGCAAACGCCGCAGCGGCCGACCGCCTTGTTGGCTGGCTCACCGCACCCGGCGTCCGCACCCTGATGGCCGCCGGCGGAAACACCCCGCTCGATCTGTATCGCCGGATCGCCGAGCGCCGGCTGAACCTGGACCACCTGACCGTCTTCGCGCTGGACGAATACCTCGGCGTGCCGGAGGAGGAACCGCGCAATTGCGCCAACCTGCTGCGGCGCACCGTGGCCGAGGCCTGGAGATTGCCGGCGGGCCGATTCTACGCGGTCAGTTCGCATCCCGAGGACGCCTTGGAGAGCATCCAAAACCACGAGCGGCTGATCTCGGCCGCCGGCGGACTCGACGTGCTCATTCTCGGTCTGGGACAGAACGGGCACCTGGGCTTCAACGAGCCGGGCAGTGATGCGGATTCCCCCGCACGCGTCCTGGACCTCGATCCGCTGTCCATCGAAGCCAACCGCCAATGGTTCCATGGGGCCTGGGCGCCGGCCCAGGGTGTGACGGTGGGCATGCCGACCCTGCTGGGCGCGCGGCGCATCCTCATCATGGCCTATGGCTTTCACAAGGCCGCGGCAGTCGCCCGCATGTTGCGCGGTCCTATTTCTCCCGACTGTCCCGCCTCTTACCTGCAAACCCATCCTGACGTGTCCGTCTTCCTCGACACCGCGGCGGCCAGGGACTTCCGCGCAGAATGAATTCCGAGGTCCGCACGCTGCTCGGCATTGATGTCGGTGGCACCAAGATTGCTGGCGGACTCGTGTCCTGGCCGTCCGGACGCCTCCTCGCCCGGCACCAGATCCCGACCCGGCCTGAACGCGGCGGCGAAGTGGTGCTGAACGAAGTTGTGGACCTCGCCCGGCATCTGGCGGGGCGCCGCGAAAATCCATGGCCTTCCGGGCTGGGCATCGGTCTTTGTGAACTCGTGTCCCCTGAAGGACGTCCACTCAGCCATCAAACGATCGCCTGGGATGCCGGGGTAGTGACGGAGCGGCTCCGGGAGTTTGGCACCGTGGTCATCGAAGCCGACGTCCGGGCCGCGGCTCGGGCGGAAGCCCGGTTCGGCGCGGGGCGCGGGCTGGGCAGCTTCCTCTACGTGACCGTCGGCACCGGAATTGCCTGCTGCCTGATGCTGGAAGGCCGGCCGCATCTCGGAGCGCGCGGCGCGACGGGCACCCTGGCCAGCAGCCCCGTGGCTCACTGGTGCGAGCGCTGCGGACAGTTGACCGGGCTCACCCTGGAGGAAGTCGCGTCCGGCCCCGGCTTGGTCGCCCGGTTCCGAAAGAACAGTGGCTCCGCTGCTTCCGCCATTGAGCTGCTGCAGGCCGCGGCCTGCGGAAACGCCGAGGCGCGCCACATCATCGAAACCGGAGCGCAAGCTCTGGGCTCGGCCGTGGCGACGCTGGTCAATGTGCTGGACCCCGAGGCTATCGTGGTCGGCGGCGGACTGGGCCTCAGCGAGGGTTTGTTCTGGAACACCCTCCGCGACGCCATCCGGCGCCATCTCTGGTCCGAACTGCACCGAGACTTGCCCCTCCTTCAGGCCGCCACCGGCCCCGATGCTGGCATTCTCGGCGCCGCCCTGGCCGCCTGGGACCGCCGGTGAGCAAAGTTGGCCGTAGTTCCTGCTCCCCATTTCGGCCACCGCTCCCTCTGCATGAGCCTCACGCCATGACCGCAAAGGCCGCCAAGGAAGGGAGGAGAGGGCGAGACAGAGGACCTGGCACTCTGTCGTTCTCCGCGACGCCACCCGGCGCCATCTCTGGTCCGACCTGCACCGAGACTTGCCCATCCTTCAGGCCGCCACCGGCCCCGATGCTGGCATTCTCGGCGCCGCCCTGGCCGCCTGGGATCGCCGGTGAGCGAGGGTGGCCGCACTTCCTGCCCCCCATTTCGGCCACCGCTCCCTCTGAATGAGCCTCACGCCATGACCGCAAAGGTCGCCAAGGAAGGGAGGAGAGGGCGAGACAGAGGACCTGGCACTCTGTCGTTGTGCACTCCGCGACGCCATCGGGCGCCATCTCTGGTCCGAACTGCACCGAGACTTGCCCATCCTTCAGGCCGCCACCGGCCCCGATGCTGGCATTCTCGGCGCCGCCCTGGCCGCCTCGGACCGCCGGTGAGCGAGGGTGGCCGCACTTCCTGACCCCCATTTCGGCCACCGCTCCTTCTACATGGGCCTCACGCCATGACCGCAAAGGTCGCCAAGGAAAGGGGGAGAGGGCGAGACAGAGGACCTGGCACTCTGTCATTGTGCGCGGCGCCGCCCTGGCCGCCTCGGACCGCCGGTGAGCGAGGGTGGCCGCACTTCCTGACCCCCATTTCGGCCACCGCTCCTTCTACATGGGCCTCACGCCATGGCCGCAAAGGGCGCCAAGGAAGGGGGGGAGGGCGAGACAGAGGACCTGGCACTCTGTCGTTGTGCGCTTTGGACGGGCTGAAGGGCCAGGAGGCCCGAGGATTTCTACCGAGGGTCAAAGAGCCCGGGGGGCGCCGCGATGGAAGATCGGGACCTCTGGCACCCCTTCAGGGTGCCCACCCTTCCTGATTCCCCTCAGACCCGAGGCAGTGCCCAAGGCGCAGCCCCGGGCTGAGGTCTCCAGGCCTTTCAAGCCAGGACCAAGAATTGATCCGAAGTCCGAAGTCCGAGGTGCGACACGCCGCGGTCTCGGCCTTGAAATGATGATCTCCTGCATCGGCCACCGTGCAGTGCGGCCGAACAGTTGCCGGAAAATTTCGTGAAATCGGGAGGAGGCCAGACCAACCTTCGGCGTGACCAAGCCATTGGCCATCGTCTTTCACGAGTCGCTCCTTCCAGGCAGTCAGATTGCCAACCGCCTCTCCGACCTGGGATGGCGGGTGCAGACGGTGACGGTGGCGGCCAGCGTGGTGGACATCGTGCGCCGCGAGAAGCCGATGCTGCTGATCGCCGAACTGGCCCTCCGCCACGGCGATTTCTGCGGGGTGATCGAGGAATTGAAGCGGGATCCCGCCCTGGCCCACATCCCGGTCATCGGCTTTACCCCCCAGCAGAACCGGAAGCTCCAGGACGACGCCGTGGCGGCCGGCGCGCGCCTGGTCGCCGCCAACTCGGCCATCCTGGAACAATTGCCCCAGTTGCTGGAATACGCGCTGGCCGTGGAATAGCCTCGCTCCTCTCGCATGTCATGAGCCTTCCCCCCGTCAAACTCAGCCAGGGCGTCCACGTCGCCCACCTGTTCTTCCGCCTGGACCGCATCCGCTGGGCCGCTCTTCCCCAGGACGCGCGTGCCGGCGCGCTCCGAGCGCTGGAATCCGTCTGCGCCGCCCATCCAGGACCCGCGGCGCCGCGGGTGATGACCTTCGCCGGCGTGGGCGGGAAGTCCGATCTCGCCTTCCTGCTCTTTGCCCCGGAACTGCAGCAGCTCAGCGCGATGCAGCGGGACGTCGAGCTTGCGTTTCCTCCCGGTACCCTGCAGCCGTCTTACAGCTACCTGAGCGTGACGGAACTGCCGGAATACGTCGCGACCGACGACGATTTGAAGGCCATCCTCGCGCGCGAAGGCGCGGTGCCGGGACAGCCTGGATTCGACGAGCGCTTTGCCGCCGCTCAGAAGCGCAATGCCGAGTACCAGCACTACCGTCTGTACCCGGAGATGCCCGACTGGGAGATCCTGTGCTTCTATCCGATGAACAAGAGGCGCGCAGCGGGCGATAACTGGTACGCGCTGGATTTCGAGACGCGGAAGAAGCTCATGGCGGGCCATGCCAGGACCGGACGCAAGTACAGCGGGCGCATCTCGCAACTCATCACCGGGTCGGCCGGCCTCGACGATTGGGAATGGGGCGTGACGCTCTTCGCCCACCAACTCGATGCCGTGAAGGAGATCGTGTACGAGATGCGCTTCGACGAGGTCAGCGCCCGATATGGCGAGTTCGGCTCCTTCTACATCGCCCTGAGGATGTCCCCGGCGGATCTCTGGAACCATCTCCACCTGTAACCCCTCCCGGACCGCCCCCGGTATGAGCTACCTCGTCATCGCCCGAAAGTATCGTCCGCAGCGCTTTGCCGACGTGGTCGGCCAGGAGCACGTGACGACCACGCTGATCAACGCCATCCGCTCGGGCCGGATCGCGCATGCCTACCTTCTCTGCGGCCCGCGCGGCACGGGTAAGACCACCCTGGCGCGCATCTTTGCCAAGGCGCTGAACGCGACGGGCGGGCCGAAGGCGGAGTGGGATGAGTCCGACCCACGGGTTCAGGAGATCGCCCAGGGACGCTCCCTCGACGTGCTGGAGATTGACGGGGCGTCGAACAACGGCGTGGAGGCGGTGCGTGAACTGCGGGAGACCGCCCGCTTCGCCCCGGCGGCCGCCCGGTTCAAGATCTACATCATTGACGAGGTGCACATGCTCACCACGGGTGCGTTCAACGCCCTCCTCAAAATCCTCGAGGAGCCGCCAGCGCACGTGAAGTTCATCTTCGCCACCACGGACCCGGAGAAGGTGCTGCCCACCATCCTCAGCCGCTGCCAGCGCTTCGACCTGCGCCGCATTCCCGCGCCGCTCATCGTCAGCCATCTCGGCCGGATCGCGGCGCAGGAGGGAGTCACTGTCGAGGAGGCTGCCCTGCACGCCATCGCCCGCGGAGCCGAAGGCGGCATGCGCGACGCGCAGTCTACGCTCGACCAGTTGATCAGCTTCTGCGGGAGCTCGATCGTGGAGTCGGACGTCCTGTCCATGTTCGGACTCGCCTCCCGCGGCCAGTTGCTGGCGCTGGCGGATGCGCTGCTCCAGGGCGAGGCGACCGTCACCCTTCGCGTCCTGGACGAACTCGCCCGCGGGGGCAAGGACCTCGGGCGTCTGCTCGGGGATCTGCTGGGGCATTTCCGAAACCTCCTGCTCACCCTGCTCAGCGGCGCCGACCGCAGCCTCGTCGAAGTGAGCGACCCCGAATGGGATACCTTGCGCCAGCAGGCCGGGCGCGCGGACGCCGCCGCGGTGGGCCGGATTCTCGAGGTGCTGACCCAAGCGGAGGGCCGGCTGCGCGACGCTCCTTCAAAGCGGATCTTTGTCGAGGTCACCCTGCTGAAGGCGATTCAGGCGCGGGATGCCACCCGATTGGACGCCGTGTTGCGCCAACTCCAGCAATTGCGCGATGAAGCGCCTGCTGCCGCACCCACGGCCCCGCCGACGGTGTCCCGGGTTGCCGCCGCAACTCCCGACGCGCCGAAGGCGCCAGCGTCCCCGCCTCCCGCCGCTCCGGCGCCTTCCGCCACGCCGGATCCGGCACCTTCCACGCCCCTTTCCGCGAAGCCGGCAGAAACCGCCGTGCCAGCGCCAGCGCCGGCTGCTGCCACCACGCCGTTTACCGCTGAAACCCTCTGGTTGGCGCTCCACGCGTCCCTTGAACGCAGTGAGCGCATGCTGTGGACGCTGCTCTCGGGGGCGCAGGCGCGCGCGCTGGAGCGGGACACACTGACCGTCGCCTGCACGCCGGACGCTCTGTCGCTGCTGGGCAACCCCAAATTCGCGGCATCGCTCAAACAACGTGCCCGCGAACTTGGCGCCGGGGATATCGTAGTGAATTTTGTTCCGGGCGCCCCGCCCGCCGCCTCCCAGGAGACGCCGAAAACGGAACCGGCGGCCCGCCCGCGGGCTGATGCGCGCCCCAAGGAATCCTCCGCCGCCAAGCCCGAAAAGCCCGCCAAAGTTCAGCCCGTCGTCCTGAACAAGGAGGAATTCCTCAGCGACCCGGCGATTCGCGAGGCCATGGATGTTTTTCGGGCCCAGTTGATCGAAGTCCGAGCGCCAGCAGACGGCGCTGCTTGACGCCCAGCGGCGTGACCGCTTCCTTGGCCGAAACCAATTCGTTCTCATGTCCAGCATCGGAAAACTCATGCGACAGGCCACGCGTATCCAGCAGCAGATGGAACGCGTGCAACAGGACCTCGCTACCAAGACCGTGGAAGGCACCGCCGGCGGCGGCTCCGTGAAGGTGGTGGCGCGGTGCGATCAAAGCATCGCTTCGATCCACATCGCCCCCGCGGCCGTCAATCCCTCGGATGTCGCCTTCCTTGAGGAACTCATCGTCACAGCCGCCAACCAGGCCCTGACCGCGGCCCGCGAGATCTCCACCCGCGAGATGAACTCCGTCACCCAGGGAATCAGCATTCCCGGATTGATGTGACCCCGCTGCCCGCTGCGGTCGCTGATCTCGCCGCCACGCTGGCCCGCCTTCCCGGCATCGGCCCGCGGTCCGCAGAACGCATCGCGCTGTACCTCGTGCAGAGCGATCCGCTTGTCGCGCGGACCCTTTCCGAGACCCTGCTCCGCGCCCGCGAACGGGTCCGCCACTGCGCACTCTGCGGCGCCCTGTCGGAAGGCGATCCCTGCCCCATCTGCTCGGATCCGCGGCGGGACGACGGGACGCTTTGCCTTGTCGAATTGCCGCTGGATGTGCTGCGGATCGAGCGGTCGGGCACGTTTCGCGGACACTACCACGTGCTGGGTGGCCGGTTGAGTCCGCTCAACGGGGTCGGACCCGACGACCTCCGTATCGCCGCGCTGGAGCAGCGCCTCGAGCAGCAACCGATCCGCGAGATCATCCTCGCCCTGGGCAGCGACGTCGAAGGGGAGGCGACGGTGCACTACCTCGCCCGCCGCCTCGCGCCGCGCGGCGTCCGCCTGACGCGCCTGGCACAAGGCCTGCCGGCGGGCAGCGGACTGGAGTATGCCGACGAACTGACCTTGTGCCGGGCGCTCGAGGGACGCCGTGAACTGTCCGTCGGGGGTGTTCCTTGAACGTGGAATCTTCTTCGCCCGGGTCCAGCCCGGAGGCGGTCATATTCGATCTGGGCAAGGTGTTGCTGGATTTCGACTACGGCATTGCCGCCCGGGCTTTTGCGGCGGCCAGCACCCTGGATGCGGACACCATCCGCCGGATGCTCGACCAGTCTCCGCTGCTGCATCGGTTCGAAACCGGGCAACTGGACGCCGATGGCTTCGAGCAGGAGGTCCGGCGGCAAACCGGATATCGCGGAACCCGGGAGGAATTCCGCAGGGACTTCGGGGACATTTTTTCGACAATTCCGGAGATGATCGCCCTGCATCAGGAGTTGAGACGCCGCGGGGTGCGCACCGTCCTGTTTTCCAACACCAACGCACTGGCCGTGGAACACATCCGGTCGCGCTACGCGTTTTTCGGCGACTTCGACGGGTGGGTCCTGAGCTATGAAGCGGGCGCCATGAAACCCGATCCCCGGGCGTACGACGCTGTCGAATTGCTGACTGGGCGGCGCGGATCGACCCTGCTCTATGTGGATGACCGTCCGGAGAACATCGCCGCCGGGCGGCAGCGTGGATGGCGGACCATCCTGCATGAATCTCCCGCGACGACCATTGACGCGGTACAGCGCCATTTTCCCGCACCGATTGGCGGCTGACGGAAGCTGCGGCATCCCAGTTTTGGATGGGGAGCACACGTGCCCCGCGTGTCGGTCTCGGCACCCCCGCCCAGACTCTCCTGGACTGTTCTCCTTCCCAGACTTCATTCGCAGCGACGCGTGGGATGGAAAGTCAATGCACGTAACGCCGAATGGGCTGCCCGCCGCCATCGGGAGGCTCCGCCGGGACGAATCCGGCTCCTCACACCAGAGGCATGCGTTCCCCATCCCAATCTCCCGATGGCTCCGGGCTTGTCCCTGTGGGACCTCAAAACAAAGTGCCAGGTTCTTTATCGCGAAATCTGGCGATGGCCGGCCGGCCGGTGTTCTGGCCCATTGATCGCATGCGACATCCCCGATGGAAGGCCCCGCCAGAACTGCCCGCCGGCTATTACCACTGCCTCTCCCGCGTCGTGGACCGTCAGTTCCACTTCCAGGACCGCGAACGCGAG
>Ga0268299_1000459_pt1 | contig 126136 bp, 111 predicted proteins | sample NOBtaG_FD_193484 | JGI IMG/M metagenome (GOLD analysis project Ga0268299, IMG submission 193484) | Activated sludge microbial communities from bioreactor in Nijmegen, Gelderland, Netherland - NOB reactor | ecosystem: Engineered > Bioreactor > Aerobic > Activated sludge | place: Netherlands...
CGCACCCCTGCACCCCGGCACCCCTGCACCCGTGCACCCGTGCACCCCCGCCCCGGATCTTCGTGAACTCGCCGACCTGTGCGCCGACATCGGCCGCGTGGCTGACGCCACCGAGCTGGAGCCGCTGCTCGAGCGGATGGCTTCCCTCATCGGTGCCCGGGGGATGGTGGTCTGGCTGGTCTCACCCGAAAGCGAGCGCCTCGAGCCCGCCATGGCTCACGGCTACGACCAGAAGGTCCTGTCCAGGATGGGATCGATCGCGGTAGACGATCACAACATCACCGCGGCGGCATTCCGCACCCAGCAGGTGACCCAATCGGCCCCGGAACACGACCAGCCGGGTGCGATCGCCGTGCCGATGGTGTCCGCGTCGGGCACGAGTGGCGTCCTGGCCGCAGAAATCCCCGATGGCATCGACCTCGATCGCGCCGCCGCGACTGGCGTCGTCCTGGCGGCGCAGCTCGCCAGCCTGTTCCCGGGCTCACCGCAGGCGACGGAGCTGCGCGGCCTGCGGTGAAATCCCGAAAACCTTCGCCTACGCCGGCCGCATGTAGGCGGCGGGCCGCACTGGCCGGCGCGGTTCCGCCGGTGTCCTCGAACCCGTCTCGCCACGAGGTTGGATGGTGGCCTTCGTCGTGCCAGCCTTCTTGTCGCGCAGGTAGTCGATCGTGACCTCTCCCTCGCGCACCTCGCGAACCGCGTCCACCACCTGGTCCGCGTCCCGCACGCGCGTACCGTTGACCGACGTGATCACGTCGCCCGCCTTCAGCCCGGCCTTCTCCGCCGCCGACTCCTTCTCGACCGACGTGATCAGTGCTCCACCGTCCGTGGCACCGAAGTACGCCGCGAGCTGATCGCTCAGCGAATCCACCGACACGCCCAGCCGGCGCCGGCTCGATGGGGCCAGCAGGTCGCCGAACTCGCGGTCGAACCGGAAGCGCATGCCAGGCGCATCCATGCGGAAGCCGCGCAGCCCTTCGAGGCTGCGTTCGACGTCGCGGCGGATCCGATCGCCGTCGAGGTCCATGTTCCACGAGAACGCCCGGGGCTCGGGGGTGGCCGTCAGCGCCTGGCGCTTGCCGTCGCGCATCACCGCAAGCGGCACCTGCCGGCCCGACGGCGTCTCCTGCACGAGCCGTGTGAGCTGCCGCGCGCTTCGCACCCGCTCGCCGTCGTACTCGACCACGATGTCGCCCGCCCTGATGCCGGCCTTCTCGGCCGGGCTTCCCTGGTCGACCGAATCCACCTTCACCCCGCCTGCGGCCGTGTCGGCTGGGTCGAGGTCCTGGACCATCACGCCGAGCCGGCTGCCGCGGCCATCGAGCACCATCACGTCACGGCGGGAGTCCTGAGCGGCCCGCCCGGTTTGGTCCCCGGGCGGCTCCGCGCCCTGTGCCCCAGCCACCGACACGGCGACGGCCACACCCAACAGGAGCAACCCGGCGAACGACCAATAGCGCACCTTGCCTGACATGTGAGAAATCCTCCCTCGCCCCGTTGAGACGACGGGATTGGCCGGACGGTTGGGGGGCGGCTTCAGGCTACAGGCTTCAGGCTTCAGGAAGAGCTCTTGTCTCGCTGTCAATTGCGATTGGGCGGCGTCTCCGGGACGGCGTGACAGGAAGCACTTCCTGGAGCCTGAAGCCTGGAGCCTGAAGCCTGAAGCCTGCCGCGGCCTGTAGCCTGTAGCTACAATTCCCCCATGCCACCCGCCGGTCCCGAGCCCGCCGACCTCCGAAGGTCCATCCTGGAGCGCGCCGAGGCGCAGCGCGTCAAGTTCCTCCGCCTGCAGTTCACCGACATCCTGGGCGTCATCAAGAACGTCGAGGTGCCCGACCGCCAGTTCGGCGAGGCGCTCGACGGCCGGTTGATGTTCGACGGCTCGTCCATCGAGGGCTTCGTCCGGATCGAGGAGTCGGACATGTACCTCAAGCCCGACCTCTCCACCTTCCAGGTGTTTCCATGGACCGACCCCAGCGGCGCGCGGGTGGGTCGGCTCATCTGCGATATCGCGAACCCGGACGGGACGCCCTTCGCGGGCTGTCCTCGGACGACGCTCAAGCGCGTCATCGCGCTGGCGGCCGATCGCGGGTTCACCATGAAGGCCGGGCCCGAAACGGAGTTCTTCCTCTTCCTGCGCCGCGAGGGCCGGCCCACTACCGAGACGCACGATTCGGCCAGCTACTTCGACCTCGCGCCCGTGGACCTCGGCGAGGACGTGCGTCGCGAGATCGTCCTCGCGCTCGAGCAGATGGGCATGCTGGTGGAGGCCGCGCACCACGAGGTCGCCCCGGGCCAGCACGAGATCGACTTTCACTACGACGATGTGCTGGCGACGGCGGACAACGTGAGCACGTGCCGCTTCATCGTGAAGAACGTGGCGCTGCGCAACAACCTGCACGCCACCTTCATGCCCAAGCCCATCTTCGGAGCCGCGGGCTCGGGCATGCACACGCACCAGTCCCTGTTCCAGGCCGGAAGGAATGCCTTCTACGACGAGTCGGCCGAGTGGCACCTGAGCCGCACGTGTCTCCACTACATCGGCGGCCTGCTGCGGCATGCGAAGGGGTTCTGCGCGATCACGAACCCGCTGGTCAACTCCTACAAGCGCCTGGTGCCCGGCTACGAGGCGCCGACGGCCATCGCCTGGTCCGAGAAGAACCGGAGCCCTCTGGTCCGCGTGCCGGCGCCGCGCGGCCTGGGGACGCGGATCGAATGCCGCATGCCCGACCCCTCGTGCAATCCGTACCTGGCACTGGCGGTGATGCTGCGGGCGGGGCTGGATGGCATCGATCAGCAGATCGATCCGGGGCCGCCGGTGAACAAGAACATCTACAAGATGAGCCACCGCGAGCGTCGCCACCTGCGCATCGACGACCTGCCGGCGAACCTCAGCGAGGCGCTCGACGAGTTCGAGAAGGACGACCTCGTGCGCGAGACGCTGGGGGAGCACATCTTCCAGCATTTCCTCGAAGCCAAGCGCGAGGAGTGGGCGGACTACATCCGCCACGTCTCGCCGTGGGAGATGGAACGCTATCTCGGCGTCTACTAGGCTTCAGGCTCCAGGCTTCAGGCTCCAGGAAGGGCTCCTGTCACACTGTCTGATTCCCCGGGGTCGTGCGACCACGGCCTGGCGCGGCGAGTGGGTGTTGCCGCAGCCATTCCTTGCGCCGGGCCCCGCTCGCGCGGAATGGCGGAGGCAACACTCACTCGCGGCGCCAGGCCACCGGGTACGGGAAGAGCAATTGTCCCGCGGTAATCGCGAGTGGCGGCGTCTCACCGGCAACGTGACAGGAAGCTCTCCCTGTAGCCTGGAGCCTGGAGCCTGGAGCCTCAGGCCACAGGCCACAGGCCACAGGCCGCGAGTCCGCTGCAGCGGTCATCCACGTCCACCGCGCAGGACGCCCGTGCCGGCGGCGGCATCTGGTCGATCGATGGATTTGTTCCAGAAACGCGCGTCCCGCCGCATGGCACGGCCGTTGAATATTCGGTGGCCAGCCGCGGCGGATCACCGGGGTGCCTAATCAGGCAGGCGCTGGCATTAACGCACTCCGGGTCACCACTCACGATCCGTCCGCGGCTGATGTGTCCCGGAGGTGTGGCATGACTCTCGTCCGCCGTGCGTCGTTGCTTCTCGCGCTGCCGCTGATCCTCACCCTGGGCGCGTGCGCCTCGATGGGGTCGCCCTCGATCGAGCAGGTCCAGGCGAATCCCAGCCGGTACAACGACCGGACGGTGACCGTCACCGGCACCGTCACCTCCGCGTGGGGCATCCCGCTGGTGCCCTACAAGATGTACCGCGTCAGCGACGGCACCGCCGAGATCCTCGTGCTGTCGGGTGGCAACCGCACGCCCACACGTGGCGCCCGGGTCCGCGTCCGCGGCGAGGTGGACGACTTCGCGGTCCTCGGCGGCCGGTCCCTGGGGCTCCACATCCGGGAGAAGAGCCTCAAGGTGTTGTAGTGGAAAGACTTGTCAGGCCACAGGCTTCAGGCTTCAGGCTCCAGGCTTCAGGCTTCAGGAAGAGCTCGTGTCTCGCTGCAGTTGCGATTGGCTGCCGTCTCCTGGACAGTGTTGGCTGCGGTCTCCTGGACAGCGTGACTGGGTGCACTTCCTGTAGCCTGTAGCCTGTAGCCTGTAGCCTGTCCCGGCTCCCTTGTGAAGATCTAGTACAATCGGAGGGCTGTGGAAGCCCTTGAACACCCGTCACCGCTCGTCGCCCTGATCAACGCGCTGCTGGCCCCGCTCGGGATCCACGCACCCGACCACGTCGTCTTCTCCGCCCTCATCTGTCTGATCGTCCTCGTGCTGGGCCTGGCCATCCGCTCGAAGCTGAGCGTCGAGAACCCGGGCACGCTCCAGGTCATCCTCGAGGACGTCGTCGGCTTCTTCGTATCGCAGATCGAGGCCACGATGGGCCACAAGGGCCGGCAGTTCCTGCCGCTGCTCGGCGGGTTGTTCGTGTTCATCTGGATCGGCAACATGATGGGCCAGATCCCGGGTCTCGGCGCCCCGACCAGCAACCTGAACGTGCCGTTCGCCTGCGCGATCACCCTGTGGCTCTACTACCACTACCAGGGCATCCGGACGCAGGGTCCGATTTCCTATCTCAAGCACTTCGCCATCATGCCCGGCGTGCCCATCGCGATGGCCCCGGTGATCTTCGTCATCGAGATCATCAGCCACCTCTCGCGGGTGCTGTCGCTCACGCTGCGTCTGTTCGGGAACATCTTCGGTGAGCACCTGGTGGTGCTCATCATCGCGAGCATCGTGCCGTTCCTGATGCCGCTGCCCATCCAGTTCCTGGGCCTCGTCGTCGGCACGCTGCAGGCGTTCATCTTCCTGACGCTGGGCGCGATTTACCTGAGCGCCGCGGTCGCGGTGGACGAACACCACTAAGGGCTTCAGGCTCCAGGCTCCAGGCTCCAGGCTTCAGGCTTCAGGCTTCAGGCTTCAGGAAGAGCCTTCTGTCACGCTGTCCCGGAGACACCAGCCAATCGCGACTGCAGCGAGACAAGCGCTTTCCTGAAGCCTGAAGTCTGTAGCCTGGAGCCTGAAGCCTGAAGCCTGAAGCCTGAAGCCTGAACTACTGCGTCACCTTCACCACCACCACCGTCTGATCGTCCGCCTGTTCCGCGTCTCCCCGGAACGCCTGCATCGCGCCGAAGATGGCGCCGACGATCTCCTTCGCGGATGAGTCGTGGCTGCGCTCTACCACCTCGATCACCCGCCCGGCGCCGAACTCCTCTCCCGCCTCGTTGAAGGCCTCGAAGATGCCGTCCGAGCAGAACACGAACACGTCCGCCGGTTGCAGGTCGATCGTGATCTCGTCGTAGGTGGACGCCGCGAACGAGCCGAGCGGCACGCCCGGCATCGGCAACTGCGCCGCCTTGCCGCCGCTCCAGCGCACGGGGAACGGCAGCCCCGAGTTGGCGAACGTCACCTGGCGCCGCCGCAGGTCGAACATCGCGTAGCACAGCGTGCAGTAGTACTCCTCGAGCTGGCGCTCGTGCAGGATGCGGTTCATCGCGTTCAGCACCACGCTCGGCGTGCTGCGGCGCGTTTCCAGCCGTCTCCTGAACGTGCGTCCCCGCACCAGTTCCCCCACGAAGGCGCTGTAGAGCGCCGCCGGCATGCCCTTGCCCGACACGTCTCCGACCGACACGACGAGGGTGTGCGGTTCGGGCGACAGGAAGTCGTACACGTCGCCGCCGAGCTCCCGTGCCGGGTCGAAGTGCCATGCCACGTCCACCCCGCGCAGCCGCTTCGGCAGGTCCTGCGGCAGCAGCGCCATCTGCACGCGCTGCGCGAAGCGGACCTCCTTCTCGAGCCGCAGCTCGTTGCCGCGAATCTCCTCGTAGAGCCGTGCGTTCTCGATGGCCACGGCCGCCTGCGACGCCAGCAGCGTCAGCAGCTCGACGTGCTTCTTGGTGAACGCGCCCAGCTCCGGGCTCTCGAGGTCGAACACCCCGATGCACCGGTCTTTCAGGAGCAGGGGGATGACCAGCTCGGACCGCACGCCCTCCACCGCCTGGATGTATCGCGGGTCCTTCGTCACGTCGTCCACGAGGACGGGCTCCTTGTGGAGGGCCGCATAGCCCACCAGTCCCTCGCCGAGCCTCACCGGCTCCAGGACCTTCGGGTCGTCGCCGTACTTGATGGCCAGCTTCATCTCCAGCATCTCGCCGGCCTCGTCGAGCAGCGCGATACCGAAGATGCGGTAGTTGATGAGGCGCTTGACGAGGTGCGCGAGCCTGGTGAGCAGCTCCTCGAGATCGAGGATGGCGCTCATCTCGCGGCCGATTTCCGCCAGCGTCTCCAGGGTGTCCGCGTACTCCCGTTCCGACTCGAACAGTCGCGCGTTGACGATGGCCTGGGCGACGTGGGCGGCGAACTGGCGCAGGATGACCTCGTCCCGTTCGGTGAAGGCCGCCTTTCTATCGCTCAGCAGGTTCAGCGCGCCGATCACGCGCCCCTTGTGGCGCATCGGCACCGCGAGCTGCGACCGCACCCCGGGCACCGTCTTCAGGTACCGTGGGTCCGCATCGACGTCGTTGAGCAGGATGGGCCGCCGCTCCGCGACCGCGGCGCCGACGATGCCTTCACCCACCTGCAGTCGGAACGTGCGGACCACCTCCTCGGGATATCCCACCGCGTAGGCGATGTGCAGGTCCTGCCGCCGCTCGTCGAGCAGGTACACCGAGAACACGGTGAACGACGTGAGGCGGGAGATGAGCTGCGGGATCTTCTCCAGCAGCTCGTTCAGGTCGAGCACCGAGGTGACTTCACGCCCGAGCTCGCTGAGGACCGCGAGCTCCGCGGCGTCGCGGATGGCGGGCATGCCCGCCGAAGAATCGTGCCGATCGGTCATGGGTGCTGCGTGTAGCGGGTGATCCAGTCCCGGATGCGCGTGAGGCGGTCCTTCTGATGATGGTACTCCGTAATGCCGTGCCCTTCACGCGGGTAGAACACCAGCTCCGTCGGCTTGCCGCGATCCTTCAGCCCGCGGAACAGTTCCTGGGCCTGCCCGACGGGCACGCGCTCGTCGGCCGCGCCATGCAGGATCAGGGTCGGCGTGACGACCTTGTCGATGCGCGTCATCGCCGAGCGCTCCATGTAGAGCGGCAGCCGCTCGGGGCCCGCCTGGCCGCCGAAGTAGCCGATGAGCACGTTGGGGATGTCGTTGGTCCCGTACATGCTCCACATGTTCGTGAGGCCGGCACCCACCATCGCCGCCTTGAACCGCGCGGTCTGGGTGATGGACCAGGCGGTCATGTACCCGCCGTAGCTCCATCCGATGAGGGCCAGCCTGTCGGGGTCGGCGACGCCGCGCGCGACGAGCGCGTCGATGCCCGTCATGATGTCGCGGTAGTCGCCCCCGCCCCAGTCGTTGATGTTGGCGCGGAGGAACCGCTCGCCGTAGTTGGTGCTGCCTCGCGGGTTGGGATAGAACACTGCCCAGCCCTGGCCCGCCCAGAGCTGGCCGCCCTCGAGCCCGCCCACGCGGTAGTTGTCGACGAACGCGCCGGCGGGACCGCCATGCGCGACCACGAGGAGCGGGTAGCGCTTCCCGGATTCGAAGCCGACGGGCTTCAGCAGCACGCCTTCCACCTCGAACCCCTCGTTCTTCCAGGTGACGACCTCGGTCTGGCCCAGCGCGAACTCCGCGGCCTGGGGGTTCGTGTCGGTGAGCTTCGTGAACGTGCGGAAGTCGGGGCCGGTGACGTAGACCTCCGTGGGCGACGCGGGTGAGTCCGCCGTGACGGCCACGACGGCACCGTCGCGGCTCTGCGTTCCGAGCTGGATCGTACGACGCTCCGTCAGCGCCGTATACCGCCCGCTCGCCACGTCGTAGGCGAAGACGTTGGTGTAGGCGCGCTGTCCGGTGTGGAAGAGGATGCGGGTGCCATCCCGGCTCCACTGCGGCGTTCCCATCTCGAGGTCGAACCCGGGCGACGACGCGTCCCGGATCGTCCGTGCGGCGACGTCGTACAGCGCGAGACGCGACTGCGCGACCTGCCCGGCCGGCGTCCCGTCGCCGTTGGGCTTCGCGGTGTTCGGATCGGTCACCCACGCAATGCGGGCCCCATCGGGCGACCACTGCGGGCGGCTGTCGCGTCCGATGTTCGTGCTGATTTTCGTGACCTGCCGCGTCGCCACCTCGGCGATGTACACGTCCTGTCGCTCGTCTCGCAGCATCGGCGTCACGCTGGCGCTGAAGGCCACGCGGGTCCCGTCCGGCGACCACGACGGCGCGTCGGACGCCACGGTGAACTCGCGGCCGTCGGTGACGCGGGCTGCCGTCGCGCCCTCGGCCACGTCCGTCACCCACAGATGGCGGTAGCGGAAGTCCCCTTCGAAGACGCGCTCATCGTCTTTGGTGCGGACCTGCGCGGTCTCTTCAGGCGTGCGTGGATCGGTGCTCACGAAGGCGATGCGCCGGCTGTCGGGCGCCCACGCGAATGCGGTGACGCCCTCCTTGACGTCGGTCACACGACGCGCCTCCCCACCGTCGGCGCGCATCACGTACACCTGCGGCCGTGGTGCGTCCTCGCCCGTGCCGGCGCCGCGGGCGGACAGGAAGCTGATGAATCGCCCGTCCGGCGACCATTGTGGCTGCGTGTCGCCGCGCGGGCCGAACGTGATCTGGCGGGCGGCGCCACCCGATGCCGGCACCATCCAGATGCGGGTCCTCGACTCGCGCTGCTCGGGCTCCTTCTCCGATGGCGGCTCCCACGCGCGCACGGTGTAGAGCACCCGCGTACCGTCCGGCGACACCATCGCGGATGCCACGCCCTTGAGATCCAGCACGTCGTCCACCGTGACGGGTCGCGCCTGCGCACGCGCAGCCGTGGCACCCCCGACGAGCAGTGCCCCGGCCAGCAACCAGACCCGGCCCTTCCGCGCCATCACCGCCGTCTGCGTCATCTGCGTCATCTGCGGCCCCTCTGTGGCTCGGGAAGTATACTGAGTGCGTCCCGCATGCCGAACGACGAACTGACGCTCCCGCTCGATTACTCGGCCATCGAGCGCATCCTGCCGCACCGGTACCCGTTCCTCCTGGTCGACCGAATCACCGAGTTCGAGCCGGACACGCGCATCGTCGGCGTCAAGAACGTTTCCATCAACGAGCGGTATCTCTCCACTGTCTCGGGCACCGGTCGGCCGGCGCTGCCGCCCACCATCCTCACCGAGGTGGTGGCGCAGGTGGGCGCCATCCTGATCCTGGCCAAGCCCGAGTACCGTGACTACCTGATCTTCTTCCGCGGCATCGAGCGGGTGCGCTACCGCGGGCAGGTGCACGCCGGGGACGTGCTGGTGGTGGAGGCGCGCGTCAAGCGGCTGCGCAACCGCATGGGCGTGCTCGACGGCCGCGCCAGCGTCGATGGCCGCATCGTGGCGAACGGCACCATGACGTTCGCCCTGGGCACCCGCAAAGACATCGAGTGATTCAGGGAACAGTGCTGGTGTGCTGGCTTCAGGCTTCAGGCTTCAGGCTCCAGGCTCCAGGCTCCAGGTACTACGCTGTCCAGCTGCACGGTGAAGGTCTTCGACAGCCGTGACAAGCGCTGTACCTGGAGCCTGAAGCCTGGAGCCTGAAGCCTGAAGCCTGAAGCCTTGAATCGTCAGCTGACAGGCCCTTTGTAGAGCACGCGGCCGAGGCGCTTGTGCCAGGCGGTGAACTCGCCCTGGCCGGCGTCCTCGCGAACGGCGCGGCGCACCTGGTGGATGCGGGCATCCAGCTCATCCACCGCGGCAAGGATGAACGCCTCGATGGTCTTGGGCTCTACGGGCGAGCCGTGCTCGCGCGTCCCGTGGTGGGAGAGCACGAGGTGCTCGAGCTCGGTGCGGAGCTCCAGCGGGAAGCCCGAGACGCCCTGCGCGGCCTCGCGCAGGAGCACCAGCCCCAGGGCGATGTGGCCGATCAGGTTGCCGTCCCGCGTGTAGCTGATGGTCCCGGCCTCGTACGCCAGCTCCTGCAGCTTGCCGATGTCGTGCAGGACGACGCCGGCGAGCACGAGGTCCGCGTCCGCGCCGTAGGCGCGCGCGACCAGCGTGCCGACCTCCGCCATCTTCACGATGTGCTCGAGGAAGCCGCCACGGTAGGCGTGATGGATGACCTGCGCGGCGGGCCACTCGCGGAGCTGGGCCTCGTGATCGGTCAGGATGCGGGTCAGGAGGACGCGCAGGCCGGGATGTCCCACGGCAGCCACGCGGGCCGTCAGCTCGGCCCACATGTCGTCGATGGGACGGGGCGCGCTCAGGACGCAGTCGTCCTCGCGAAAGCCCTCGACGCGATCCTGCTCCGGGTAGACGCGCCTGATCGCCGACACGACCAGCTGCGTCTGGCCGTTGTACAGGCTGGCACGACCCTCCACGCGGACGAACTCGCCGGCGTCGAACTCCCCCTGGTAGCGTGTCACCTCGTCGAAGATCTTGCCGGTCACCTGCGCGGAGATGTCCTGCAACGTGAGGATCAGGAACTCCGATCCGCTCCGGCCGGTGCGCAGTTCCTTGCTCGTGCAGAGGAAGAAGCCCCAGCCCGCGGTGTCAGCGGTGAGCGCGGCGAGGCGCGGCAGACGGACCACGCGACGATTGTACTCCCCTGACCACGGCCGTTCCCGCCAGGACGAGACCCCCAGCCACGAGGATGCGCGCGGAGAACGGTTCACCGAGCAGCAGCGAGCCGAGCGCGACGGCGATCAACGGGTTCACGTAGGCGTAGAGCGACACCGTCGAGATCGGCAGGTGCTGAATCGCGTAGACGTAGGCGGTGTACGCGATGGTGGATCCCGCGATCGTGAGGTAGATCATCGCGCCGGCCGTGCGGGGCGTGAAGCTGAGCGCCGCCCAGTCGTTGCTCGCCGTGGCGAGCCCCAGCAGCATGGCCCCGCTGAGGAGCATCTGCACGGTCGAGGCGGCCAGCGGATCGGCGGAGGACGGATGGCGCTTCGTGTACGACGTGCCGAGCGCCCATCCCAGGCACGCGAGCTGAATCCCGATCACACCCCACACGAAGCGGCGACCCGCGACGCCGCCCGACGACAGGTCCGGCCACACCAGCACGACGATGCCGGCGAAGCCGAGTGTCAGCCCGGCAAGCGTCGGCCAGCGCACGCGTTCGCCGCCGGGCAGGCACGACTCGATGCCCACGGACCAGAACGGCACCGATGCGATGAGCACCGCCGTGAGCCCGCTCGCGACGAACTGCTCCGCCCACACGACGAACCCATTGCCGACGACGTTCATCAGGAACCCGAGGAGCGCCAGGCTGGCCCACATCCGCGGCCCGGGGAGCCGGCGGCCGGTGGCAACGGCAAACACCGCGAGCAGCACGCCGGCCGCCATCCAGCGCAGCCCGGCCACCAGGAACACCGGCACGGTCTCGAGCGCCACGCGGATGGCCAGATAGGTGGTGCCCCAGACCACGCAGACGGTGATCCAGGCCAGCCAGGCGAGGCGCGTCGGACTCACGGCTCGTCGCCGGCCGGCTGCGGCATGGTGGCATCGGCGATGCGCACGCAGTTGCCGCCTTCTTCCTTCGCGCGGTAGAGCGCGTGGTCCGCGCGCCCGACCAGCGCCTGGACGTTCACCTCGCCGGACAGTGCCTGGGCCAGCCCGAAGCTGGCGGTGACGCGGAGGTTCTCACCGGCCCACGACACCGGTCGATCGGCCACTTCGCGACGGAGCGTCTCGGCGACACGCTTGGCGCCGGGCAGCGGCGTTTCCGGCAGCAGCACCAGGAACTGCTCCCCCGCGTATCGGCACTTCAGGTCCGATCCGCGGAGCACCTCGCGCATGCGCTTGCCAATCACCGCGAGCACCGCGTCGCCGCCCAGGTGGCCGTGACGGTCGTTGACGTCCTTGAGCCGGTCCACGTCGAACATGATCAGCGACACGGGGGAGTGGCTGCGTCGCGCGCGGCGCAGCTCGGCGTCGATGACCTCGATGGCGTGGCTGCGGGTGAAGCACCCGGTGAGGCCGTCGCGGACGCTGTTTTCCCGGAGCTCGCGGCTGAGCTGCGCATGCCGGATCGCCAGCGCCAGCATCGGCGCCGACGCCTCGATGGCACGACGCCGCTCGTCCGTGATGGCCCCGTCCGGCGTCCGCACGCCGAGCACGCCGATGGCCGTTGACGCCACCATCAGCGGGAACCCGATGGCGCGTTCCGCCAGCCCCCCGTGCGTCTGGCCGGTCAGCAGCTGCTCGGCCAGGTCGCCCCACCGCAGCACCTCGTCGCTGCCCCGCGTCTCTCCGGCCAGCGCTTCCCACTGCGTCCCCTCGCGGACCAGCACCCACACGCGGTCGGTGCCGGCAATCGTCGGCAGGTGTTGCGTGACCGTGACGCGTATCGAGTCGAAGTCCGCCGACCGGCCGAGGGCCTGTCCGTAGGCAACGAGCCGCTCCACCTCCTCCGCCCGCTGTTCACGTGCGTCGCGCCGAACCTCGGACACCGCCTGAGCCACCTGCTCGACGTGACGACGGCGGAAGATGTGAAAGGCCAGGCTCGCGGCGAGCACCACGAGAGCCGGGAAGATGGCCAGGCCGCTCTGCTCTTCGGCGAGTCGCGCCCACGAGATGAGGCGCGTGAGCGGCGTCGAGAACAGGACTATGATGGCCACCGCGAGACCCACCAGCGGCAGCAGGTCCTGACGGCCAGGTGTCTTCATGCGCTCGTTGAGCCTACCACCATTCACGCGGTTCTTCGAGGCGGCGCACGAAGGGTTCTATATCGGCACCCTGGACCGCGACGGCTCCTCCACGGAGGCCGCCAATGCCCACCTGAGACTCGTGCTGGGCTACCCGCACGAGACCCCGGAGTGGCTCGTCCTGCCCTTCGATCCGGAGCGGTTCGTGGACGCCGACGCCCGCGCCGCGCTGCTCGATCGGCTCCAGAAGGACGGCGCCGTCTCGGACCACCTGCTGCGACTCCGGCGCATGGATCAATCCATCGCGTGGGTGGAGGTGACGGCCACGGCCGAGCACACCGGCGCTGGCGCGCTCCACGTCGAGGCCATCGTGCGCGACGTGGGGGAGCGGCGGCGGCTCGACAACCAGTCCCGGGACATCCAGAGCGAGCTGCTCCAGGCCGAGAAGATGGCCGCCCTCGGCCACACCATCTCCGGGGTCGCCCACGAGCTCAACAACCCCCTCGCCACCATCCTGTCGTGGGCGGAGCGGTTGTCGTCGCAGCCGCTCGACGAGAAGACCCGCCGCGGCCTCGCCGTCATCCTCGGGGAATCCGAGCGCGCCGCCCGCATCGTTCGCAACCTGCTGACGTTCGCGCGCAAGCGACAGAGCACGCGGGCCATGGTGGACGTCAACCAGGTGGTCCGCGAGACGCTGGCGCTGCGCGCCTACGAGCAGCGTGTCTCAAACATCAGGCTGATCGAGGCGCTCGCCTCCGGCCTCCCGCCCGTGTTCGCGGATGGCCACCAGATCAAGCAGATCCTCCTCAACCTGGTCATCAACGCCGAGCAGGCGATGCTGTCCTCGCACGGTCGGGGGACACTCGTCGTCCGGACGTGGTTCGACCAGGCCAAGGGCTGCGTGCTCATCGAGATCAACGACGATGGCCCCGGCGTGCCGGCGGACGTGCAGTCGCGCATCTTCGACCCCTTCTTCACGACCAAGGAGGTCGGGAAGGGCACCGGACTCGGCCTCAGCGTCGCGTACGCGCTCGTCAAGGAGCACGCGGGACGCATCTGGCTGCGGTCGGAAGGCGGCGCGGGGACGTCCTTCTGCGTCGAGCTGCCGGTCACCATGCCGGCGGCGGAGCCCGCGGCGGGGCAGCCGTCGGCCCAGTCGCCGGTGTCACTGGACTCGTTCAAGGGTGCGCGCGTCCTGGTGGTGGAGGACGAACCCGCGCTGGCGATGGCAGTCTCGGAGGCGCTGGTGGACGCCGGCTTCGTCGTGGATCGGGCAGGTGACGGCGAGGAGGGCCTGACCCGCCTCGCCGAACAATCCTACGACCTCATCGTGTGCGACCTGAAGATGCCGCGCATCGACGGGATGCAGTTCTACCGGGCCATGGCCGCGGCCACGCCTTCCCTCACGCGCCGCGTGATCTTCGTCACCGGCGACGTGGCCGGCACCGATGCCGAGCGGTTCCTCGACGAGACGGGGTGCCTGTGGCTGTCGAAGCCGTTCAGGTTGGGCGACTTGCTCCGCGCGGCGCGCGAAACGCTGTCGTAACGCACGACCAGCGCCGTCGTCGCGCGGCGCTGGGCCGCCGCGGGCACGCGCGTATCGGAGGCCGGCAGGGAGGCCTTGGCCATCACCGGCTTCACCTGGAAGGCGAGGATCGCCGTGCGCAGGGCCGTCGCGGCGGCCGCAGGCGCCTGATCCGCGCCGAGTGCGTCCCGCAGGCGCCGCAGCGCACGCGCGTGGAGCTGTGAGACGCGTGATTCGTTGACGCCGAGCTCCTGGCCGATCTCCTTCATCGTGACTTCGCCGTAGTAGTAGAGCGCAATCACGCGCTGCTCGCGGGCGGGGAGCGTCGAGAGCGCCGTGCGCACGCGCTCGCGGACCTCGGTGCGCTCGTAGAGCGCGTCCGGACGCTCCGGCTCGGCAGGCATCAGCACCGCCGGCAGCTGCTGCTCGTCCACCTGGTCGGCGGAGGAGTACGGCGACGTCGACTCGATCGTGTTGATGCGCACGATGGTCTTGCCGAGGCGCTTCTCGTCGGACCCGACGGCCGCCGCCAGGTCCGCCAGCGACGGCTCGTGACCGAGCTGGGCACGCAGCTTCTCTCGCGCGGCCTCCAGCTCCCGGCGCACACGGCGCACACCGCGGGGCCAGGCGTCCTTCCTCAGCGCGTCGATCATCGCGCCACGAATGCGGCGTTCCGCGAAGGTCTCGAACTTGATCCCGCGGCTGTCGTCGAAGCGGTGCGCGGCGTCGATCAGGCCAATCACACCGTCCTGGACCAGGTCGCCGAGATCAATCGAATGCGGCATCGTAGCCGCCATGCGTCGGGCCAGGGCTTCCACGAAAGGCAGGCCGGACTCTACGCGGTTGGTTTCTGCGGTCGCACTCATTCGTTCGCACATCCTCCGGACCCAGGGGTCGGGCCCGCCACCTGTAGAGGCAACCCGGATGCCAGCTTTGTGAAGTGCCGGCCAACGACGCGCATTCCGGCGGCCGAATTTTGTAAGTGGCTGACAGCCAACGATTTATTAGGTTGATCGCCTCCTACCCCAATCGGCGTGAAACGGCACGAATCGCCAATTGTTTGACGGTTTAGCGCATCATTCCGTCATGATCCTGACTCTTGGCACGGTGGGGCGTCGCGCAAAACGGAGCAGCCGATCTCAAAATGGTAATTTCTGGCCGCACGGCCGTGCGGAAACTGGAAGGGGCGACAGGTGCGGGACGGACGACCGTCCCGCGTCGGGTTGGGGGGTGATCTTACTGGGAGTCGGCCATCGACGAGCGGATCTCGCGGGCCAGGCTCATGGCCTGCAGGGCCGCGGACACCACCTGCATGGCACGGGCGCGCTGTCCGGCATCGGCTGCCTTGGCTTCGAGCAGCTCGGCGTGGGCGAGGATGACCCCCAGCTGGTTGTTCAGCCGGTGAATGAGGGTCCGCAGATCGTTCTCGCCCGATTCTGACATCTCAACCATGGACGTCAGGTCAGGTTCGCGCCATTCTGGCCGCATGGCCTCAGGCCGTGGCGGTGGGAGCCGCCGAGGACGTGCCGTCAGGCTGCCGCCAGAGCGTGTCGGTGAAGATGCGAATGCTGCCGCCAGCCGTGCGGACGTACTCCACCTTCCCCGCCGCAATCCAGTTGTAGATGGTGCGCCGGCTCACTCCCACCAGCTCGCACGCCTTCATGATGCTCACCGTTTGACGTTCCACTGGACCTGCCTCCTGGTCGATAGGTCGGTGCCGCGAACCGCGCCCGCGACATGCGGGCTCGTTACAAAAGCAACTATCGGTTCCTGTCGGGATGGGATTAGGTGTGCAGCCTTGACAATCGCTGTCAAATCTTTGACAATGCCGCTAAATGTCTGACTCAAAACCAAATATCCTCCTCGTAGACGATGAGGAAGCATTGAGGATGGTGGTGGCGGAGCGCCTGGAGGACGAGGGCTTCGAGGTCGTGCAGGCCGCATCCGGCGAGGCCGCCCTCGACGAACTCCAGCGTTTCGCCTTCGACGTCATCGTCTCGGACCTGCGGCTGCCCGGCATCGACGGACGTCAGGTGATCGACGCCGCCCTCGAGCGATACCCCGGCATCCTTGCCATCGTCGTCACCGGCTACGCGACGGTGAAGGACGCGGTCGACATCATCAAGCGCGGGGCCGCGGACTTCGTCGCCAAGCCGTTCCAGTTCGACGAGTTGCTGCACGTCATCAACAGCGCGCGCGAGCAGCGCCGGCTCGAGGACGAGAACGCCTACCTGCGCCAGCAGCTCGACGCCCGTTTCGGGCTGGGTGCCATGGTAGGGAAGAGCCCCGCCATGCAGGCGCTCTACCAGGTCATCGAGACCGTGGCGAACACCTCGACGACGGTGCTCATCACGGGGGAGACCGGCACGGGCAAGGAGATGGTGGCGCGCGCCATTCACCAGGCCTCGCCCAGGCGGCAACAGCGCTTCGTGGCGCTCAACTGCGGGGCGATTCCGGAGTCGTTGCTCGAGGCAGAGCTGTTCGGTCATGTTCGCGGCGCGTTCACCGGCGCTGTTGGTACGCGCCCGGGCCGCATCGAGCAGGCCGACAAGGGCACGCTGTTCCTCGACGAGGTGGGAAACATGCCTGCGTCGCTGCAGGTCAAGCTGCTCCGCGTCCTGCAGGAACGGGAGTTCGAGCGTATCGGCGACACCCGCACGACGAAGGTGGACGTGCGCGTCATTGCCGCCACCAACGCCGACCTGGCGAAGATGGTGAAGGAAGGAACGTTCCGGGAGGACCTCTTCTACCGGCTCAACGTGGTGGCGGTGCAGCTGCCGCCGCTGCGGGACCGGTCCGACGACATCCCGCTGCTCGTCGCCCGGTTCGTGGAGAAGCTGCAGCCAGCCACCGACGGCCGGGAACCCGTCGTCGTCTCGCAGGACGTGATGCGACGGTTGATGGCCTGCGAGTGGCCGGGCAACGTGCGGCAGCTCGAGAACGTCATCGAGCGCGCGCTCGCGCTCGGCGGCGGCCGGCGGCGCATCGAGGTGGACGACCTGCCGCCGGACATGCGGGGCGAGGCGACGCTCTTGACCGTGGCGCCCCGGCTGGCGGAATCGGGCGTGGACCTGCCCGCGCTCGTCCTCGACTTCGAACGCCAGCTGATTGACCAGGCCCTCTCGCGGACGGAAGGCAATCGCGGTGCGGCCGCCCGGCTGCTGGGGCTGAAACGGACGACGCTCGTCGAGAAGCTGAAGCGCATGGGCGCGGTGAGTACGGAGCGACGGGACATCGGTCCCATCGATGCAGCCTTGACGATCAGCCTCGACGAACCGCCTGGTCTGTGAACACCGTTACGTACGCCGCATGCCGGAGGAGCAGGCCGAAGGGTGTCTGCCCCACCGTGCGGCTGGTCGCGGCCTGCACCAGCGTCCGCTTGCGCTCGCCGACCGCCACGACCCAGATCTCGGCGCTGCTGATCAGGAACGAAAGCGACAGCGTCAGGCGCCGGTAGGGCGGCCGGGGTGCGTCGTGGATGGCCACCACCCGCGTGAGCTCCTCCAGCGCGGGATGGCCGGTGAACAGCCCGCCCACGTGCCCGTCCTCGCCAACGCCGAGGATGGCCAGATCGAGCGGCTCGCCACGCAGCTCGCGATCGAGCGTGCGGTCGTACGCGGCCGCCGCCTCGTCGAGGTCGGCGGCCGTGCCCGCCATCTCGAAGAGCCGGGGCCCCCGCCCCTCGTGCACCTGGCCCAGGATGCCCCGTACCATCTGCGCGTGTGACTCGCCGCCCGCGGCGGACCCCACCCGCTCGTCCACGGTGAACAGCGTGATGCGGGACCAGTCCACCTGCGCCGCTCGCAGCGCCGCCAGGAAGATGAGCGCGGTCGGACCCCCGGACACCGCGCACGACAACGGGCCGGCCGCCGCGCGCCGCTCGAAGGCATGCGCGATTTCGAGCTTCAGATCGTCGAGGTTGGCGACGACGAGTTCCATCTCGGGATAGGATACCTTCCCATGCCGCCGCGGTTCGCGTACTGGACCATCATCGTGGACGAGCAGCCGACGGCGTTTCGCGCGAAGGAGGCCGAGGAGCTGCTGCCCACGTTCAACCGGCTGAAGGAGAAGCACCCCTCGGCGGTGATGATGTGGTTCCAGGGCGGCAAACTGTGGCGCTCCCGCCTGGAGGCGCAGGATGCCGCGGTGGCGGCCCGGCGAGAGGAGGCGCGCAAGAAGCGGCCGGCGGACCAGCCCCCCCGCGACCGCAAGTGGCGCCCCGGCGGAACACACCAGGATCCGCGGCAGAAGTACAAGGACGCACGCAAGGCGAAGTGGACGCGGTACAAGGAGCGCGTGCGCGCCGGCGAGAACCCCCGGCCGCCCGGGAAGCCCGTCCGGCCGCCTGAAGGAGCCGGCGACCCCCGTGGACCACGCCCCCCGGACCGGGCGTTCACGCCGCGCGGACCGCGACCTCCGGATCGGGCGCCCACGCCACGTGGATCACGCCCGCCGGATCGAGCGTCCAGCCCGCGCGGACCGCGGCCGCAGGACCGGCCGGATCGGGCGTCCACGGCACGTGGACCGCGCCCCCCGGACCGGGCGCCCACGCCACGCGGACCACGACCTCCGGATCGAGCGTACAAGCCGCGCGGACCACGACCGCACGACCGGCGGCGCAAAAAAGGTGACAAGGAGTGATCGCGCACGTCGTGTCGTTCACGCCGCGTGCGTCGTTGTCACTCGAGGAGCGTCGAGCGCTGGTCGCCGATCTCGAGCGGGCCCTGCAGGCCATCCCCGAGATCCGTCGTGCGCGTATCGGCCGCCGGCGCGTCCTGGGCTACGCCTACGACACCGTCGGTCCGGTGCACTTCGAGTTCCTCGTGGTGCTGGAGTTCGACTCCCGGGCGGACCTCGATGCGTATCTGCAGCATCCCGCTCACGTCGCGCTGGGGCGGTGGTTCCATGCCGGCGCCGAGGCTGCACTCGCCGAGGACTTCGAGGTGACCGACGCCGCCGGCCTGCGGGGGCTGGTCGCTGACTACCTGGGGTGACGGCAGCAGGCGACAGGCTTCAGGCTTCAGCAGGCTTCAGGCTTCAGGCTACAGGCTTCAGGAAGAACTCTTGTCCCGCTGCGCCTCTTGCCAGCGTGCACGACGTGACAGCGTGACAGAAGCCTGTAGCCTGAAGCCTGTAGCCTGTAGCCTGTAGCCTGCTGAGGCCTGCAGCCTACTCAGACCGCAGGAACCGCCGCACGGTCCGCATCACGCCCGACTGCCGGCGCCGGTCGTCCAGCTTCTCCAGCCACGTGACGGCATCGCCGATCGTCAGGAACGGCCGGACGCCCATGCGGTCCAGGCCGGCCGGCACCGTCTCGCGTCCCCCCGGCCAGATCAGCAGCGGCTTCGCCTTGCTGTCCATCGCCACCGCGAGGCAGTTCTCGGGGCGATCGTCCACGACGGCATCGAGCTGAAGCACGCTGGCCAGCTTCCCCCGCGATCGCTCGAGCACGCACACCGACGGGTACTCGAAGCCATGGTCGCGCAGCCAGCGCTGCGTCTGGAGTTGCGTCGTCTCCCCGGCCGTGGGCGGCCGGGTGGTGATGAACAACACGTCCCACCGGCGTGCCTGTGCCGTGGCGGCGATGCGCGCGATGATGCCGGGCTCCATCTCCGTCAGCGTCGTCCAGAAATTCTCGATGCGCTCGACGTGATCCCACAGCGTCCGCCACTGGTCGCGCTCCAGCCGGAGAGCGTCACGCGCGACCACCGTCGGGATGCCAGCGGGCGCCTCGGACTCGCTCGTCCCACCCTCCGTCGTCTCGGCCGGGACAGCCGACAGCTCTGCGGCGCTGCCGACGCCGAACAGCCGTTCGGCCTCGCGCCGCAGCATCGTGTGCATGTCGGCCACCGTCCCGTCCATGTCGAACGCCACGCGGAGGCCTGCGGTCGACATGGGTCCTGACCGACTCAGCGCGCGGACGCGGGCGCGACGGACGCGAAGAAGAACGACGCGACGATCTCGCGCAGGTGGGCGATGGATTCGGCGCTGTTCACCGCGGTGCGCAGGTGGGACCCGTTATCAAGGCCCTTGGAGTACCACGAGCCGAGCGCCCGGACCTTGTTGATCACCCACCGCTCGCGGCCCCGTGCGGGAACCGGGGTGTCCGGCGCCTGGCCCGGCGCCACGTGCCGGAAGCCCTCCGGTTCCGATCCGGCATCGTCGAGCAGCAGGTCGATGTACTCCAGGAGAAACTGACCACGCTCCTCGAGCGTGACGACGCGTGGCGTGCGTCCCTCCATCAGGTCCCGCGCCTGCGAGAGGATCCATGGATTGCGCAGCACGCCGCGCCCGACGAAGACGCCGCTCACGCCCGAGGCCAGCTTCGAGACCACCTGCTCGGGCTCGATACAGTCGCCGGATCCGAAGACGGGGATGCGTACCGCGCGGGCGACCTCGCCCACGAAGTCCCAGTCGGCGTGGCCCGTGTAGGACTGCTTCGCCGTCCGCCCATGAATGGCGATGGCCGCGGCGCCCGCGTCTTCCACCCGCCGGGCCACGTCCGGGGCGCTGAGATCGCCGTCGTCCCAGCCCTTCCGCATCTTCACGGTCACCGGGATGCGCACGGCCTCCGTCATGGCCCGCACGATTTTCGCCGCATGCACCGGGTCGCGCATCAGGCTGCAGCCCGCCTGGTGCTTCGCGATCTTCGGCACGGGGCAGCCCATGTTCACGTCGACGATGTCGGCGCCCATGCCTTCCACCACGCGCGCGGCCTCGGCCATGCGCTCGGGCTCGCCACCGAAGATCTGGATGGACACGGGGCGCTCTTCCTCGGTGTACTCCGCGTACTCGAGGGTGCGATCGATGCCGCGGACGAGCCCTTCGCTGCTCACCATTTCGGACACGACGAGACCGCATCCGCCCTGGCGCTTCACCAGCCGGCGGAATGCCGTGTCGGTCATGCCCGCCATGGGAGACACGACGAACGGCGACGGGAGCGGCACCGACCCTATCTTCATGGTTTCGCCTGTTCAGTATGGGCGGACGTCGGCGGCGTCCACCTCGACGCTGACCGCCTGGCCGATCAGGTCGACCGAGAGGACCAGCCGGGCGTGCGCGCCCTTGCGAACCAGCCGCCCCACGACCCCCTTGAGGGGACCGGAGACCACCCGGACCATCTCGCCTTCCTTCACCAGCGGGCAGGGGTCGTAGGCCAGCTCGCTCTCGACGAGCTGCCGGATGCCCTCGACCTCGAACGGCGGAATCGGCGAAGGCACCCCGTCAACCCCGACGATCTGGACCACCCCGTCACAGGTGAGGACGGGCAGGCGGTGTTGGGCGTCGAACCGCGCGAAGCAGTAGCCGGGAAAGAGCGGCCAGTCGATCTTCTTCTTCCGGTCCTTCCAGCGGCTCCACTTCGCGATGGTGGGCAGGAACACCTCGATCGCCTTGCGTTCGAGCTGATCGCGCACCACCTTCTCGTGCCGCGACCGCGTCCAGATGGCGTACCACTGGACGTCCGGTGGAGCCTCCGGGGTCACAGCGGCCCTGTCGCCGCCTGCGCCGCCGACTGCTGCAGGCCGATCTCCCACGCCTTCTTGATCTCCTCGTTCTTCCAGTCGATGATCGCCTGCCCGCGCAGCTTCTCCATGAACTTGGTGTACTCGCCGCGCCGCTTCTCGTTGGCGATCCGGTCGGCGATCTCGTTGCGCGATTCATCGAAGGGCTTGATGGTCGAGGCTTCGAGCGTCTCCATCTTGATGACCTGGAAGCCGCGCGCCGTCCGGAGAACGGGCGTGAGGTCACCCGGCTTCAGCCCCTCCACCGCCTTCTGCAGCTCGGGCGCGAGCACGTCCGGGGTGACGGGGCCGACGAGACCGCCATTGGCCTTCGATGGCGAGTCGGAGAGGTCCGCCGCCAGTCGCGCGAAGGGCTCGCCCGCCATCAGCCGCTTCCGGATGTCATCGGCCTTCGCGCGCGCCTCTTCCTCGAGCCCGACGTTGACGCCCCGGTCGCTGGTGGGCACCGTGACCAGGATCTCCCGCAACGTCATCTGGGGCTTCGTGGTGAAGCTCTCCTTGTGGCTGTCGTAGTACATCTTCAGCTCGGCATCCGTGACCTGCAGCTTGCTCATGACCTCTGTCTGCTGCACGCGCTGCACGATCATCGTCTTCTCGAGCTGCCGGCGCAGGTCGGCCATCGTCAGGCCCTCCTGCTTCAGCGCCGCCTGGAACTGCGCCTCGTCCTCGAGCTTGTTCTCTTTCTTGATGTTGGCGACGATGTCGTTGAACTGCTCGGTGGACATCGTGTAGCCGAGCTCCCTGCCGCGCTGCATGATGAGCAGCTCATCCACCGCGTCCACGATCACCTCGGGCGTCACCTCGGCCAGTGCCTGGCGCAGCGCCGCTTCGTCGTTGGCCCGCAGGTTCGGGTTCCTCTGGCGCAGCGCCGCAATCTGCTTCTGCTCCAGTTCTGTCTTGGTGATGATGTCGCCATTCACCTTGACGAGCACCTGCTCCAGGATGTCGGCCCGGGGCGCGGCCATCGCCGTCACGAGCATGACCACCGACACCGCCATCGTTCGCGTCATCATTTGGGTAAATCCCCGCAATCCTCTAGTTTACTGCTCGTCCAGCAGGGCCAGCAACAGACCTGTCACCCGGTCCAGTACCCCATCCGGGGCCCGCGGATCCTCCGCCGGCGCCTTCAGGATCTCGGCCTTGGAGAACCCCGGCGTCACCGCCCCGGCCGTGGCCCGCGCCGCCCACCAGGCCGGTTTCCGCTGGGGCCGACGAAGCCGCCCGGCGCCGCCGCTCCCGCCCGCTCCGAGATCCCGGCGCTCCGAACCGCCCCCGGCCGCCTGTCCTGACGTCAGGCTCAGCTTCAACGTCGCCGGCGGCAGTATCTGCAGGTCGTCCCGCTCACGGACCAGCTTGATCAGCTTGACCGGGTCCACCGTCGTCTTCTTCTCCCTGAACTTCAAGACGACGGCGGAGGCGTCCCGGTCGAGGGTCTCGATGCCCAGCCGGTCGGCCAGGACCCGGATCCGGGCGTAGTCCGCCAGGTTCAGCAGGGCCGTCGGCGGCGGGCCGTACCGGTCGTGCACCTCCTCCACGATGGCCGCAATCTCGTCCTCCGACCGCGCGGCAGCCACCCTCCGGTAGATGGTGAGCCGCTGGTTCATGTCGGGGACGTACGTCTCGTCGAGGCGGAAGTCCACCTTCAGGTTCACCACCGCCCGCACGTCATCTTCGAGGTCCTCGCCCTTCAGTTCGCGGACCGTCTCCTCGAGCAGCTTCATGTACATCTCGAAGCCGACCGCGTCGATGTGGCCGCTCTGCTGGCCGCCCAGCAGGTTGCCGGCCCCGCGGATCTCGAGGTCCAGGGCCGCCACGCGGAAGCCGCTGCCCAGGTCGCTGAACTCCTTGATGGCCGCGAGGCGCTTCCGCGCAACCGGGGACAGCGACTGCTCCGGCGGAATCAGCAGATAGGCATATGCGGGCCGGTCGCTGCGACCGACGCGGCCCCGGAGCTGGTAGAGCTGCGAAAGGCCGTACCGGTCCGCGCGGTTGATGACGATGGTGTTCGCGTTCGGGATGTCGAGCCCGTTCTCGACGATGGTGGTGGACAGCAGGACGTCGAACCGGTGCGCCATGAAGTCGAGCATCGCGCGTTCCAGCACATCCTCCTGCATCTGCCCGTGGCCGATGACCACGCGTGCCTCCGGCACGAGCCGCTGCAGCAGGTTGCCCATCGAGAAGATCGATTCCACGCGGTTGTGGACGAAGAACACCTGGCCGCCGCGGGACATCTCGGTGCGGATGGCGCGGGCGATCACATCCGCGTCGAACTTCACGACGTTGGTCTGGATGGCCAGCCGGTCGCGCGGCGGCGTCTCGATCACCGACATGTCGCGGATGCCGACGAGCGACATGTTGAGCGTGCGCGGGATGGGCGTGGCCGTCATGGTGAGCACGTCCACCTTCTTCCGCATCTGCTTGATGCGCTCCTTGTGCGCGACGCCGAAGCGCTGCTCTTCATCGACGACCAGCAGCCCGAGATCGCGGAACACGACGTCTTTCGAGAGCAGCCGGTGCGTACCGACAATGATGTCCACCCGGCCGGCGCGGAGGCCCTCCAGCGTGTCGGCGATCTCCTGCTTCGTCCGGAACCGGCTGACCATTTCAATCCGTGTCGGGAAGGCGGAGAAGCGCTCCTTCAGCGTCTTCAGGTGCTGGAAGGCCAGCACCGTCGTCGGCGCCAGCACGGCCACCTGCTTGCCGTCCATCACCACCTTGAAGGCGGCGCGCATCGCCACCTCGGTCTTGCCGTACCCCACGTCGCCGCAGAGCAGGCGGTCCATGGGCATGGAGGATTCCATGTCCCGCTTGATGTCGGTGACGGCGTTGGCCTGATCGACCGTCAACTCGTACGGAAAGGCCCCCTCGAATTCCTCCTGCCAGTGCGTGTCGGCGCTGAAGGCGTGGCCCGGCACGGCGCGGCGCGCGGCGTAGAGCTTGAGCAGCTCTTCCGCCATGTCGCGCATGGCCTTCTTCACCTTCGTCTTGGCGCGTTCCCACGTGGTGCCGCCAAGCCGATCCAGCGGAGGCCGCGTGCCGCCGCTGTACTTCTGGATCAGGTCGAGCCGCTCGACGGGGACGAAGAGCTTGTCCTCGCCGTGGTACCGCAGCTCGAGGAACTCCTTCACGTCCTCGCCGACGGTGATCTGCTTGAGGCCCACGAACTGGCCGATGCCGTGGTCCACGTGCACGATCAGGTCGCCCACCTTCAGGTCGCGAAGGTCCGACAGGAAGGCGGCCGCCGCCGAGCGCGTGCCCTGGCGCTGCGGGCCGCGCCGGCGTTCCTCCTCGAAGACGTCCGCGGCGGCGTAGACCGTGAGCGCGGCGCCCGGGAGGCGGAAGCCGCGAGAGAGCTGGCCGTCGGCGACGAGCACCGCGCCCACCGGCTGATCGGTGCCGTGACCCGCCCAGGAGGCACGCACCTCGTAATCGCGAAGCAGTTCCACCGTCCGCTCGGCGCGGCCGCGGGAGCCGGCCACGAAGAGGACGGTGTCCTCGCGCGCGAGCGCCTGGCGGATGTCGGCCACCCAGTCGGGAATGCGTCCCTTGAACTCCTGTGGCGGCTGATACGGGACATGGAGCCCGTCACCGGGTATCTCGTCGAGGCTCAGTTCCTCCAGTACCGTCGCTCGCCGAAAGAGGGGCGCCATGCCGGGCCAGTCGAGGAGGAGCGCCTCCGGCGGCATCCAGTGGGCCGCCTCTGGCGCGCCCGACCGTTCCGCGAACGATGCCTGCACCTGGGCAAACACCTGCTCCACCTGCGCTCGCACATCGTCGGGCTCCGCGACCACGACGTGTGCGTCGGGGAGGTAGTCGACGATGGTCGCCACGTCGGTGGATGCGGACGTGGCCGACACCGAGAAGTCGCGGACCGGCAACAGCAGGAACTGGTCCACGGCGTCCACGGAACGCTGCGTGCCTGGGTCGAAACGTCGCAGCGACTCGACGGTGTCCCCCGCGAACTCCAGGCGCACGGGCATGGCCTCGCCCGCGGGGAAGATGTCCAGGATGCCCCCGCGCAGGCAGAACTCCCCGTGCTCATCGACCGGATCCTGCCGCTCGTAACCGCCGTCGGCCATCACTTCCACGAGCAACTCGGGCGGGACGTCCTGGCCGACGCGGATCAGCATGGAGAGCGACCGGACCGCGGCAGGCGGGGCCAGGCGTGGCATGAGGGCCGATGCCGACGAGACGACGACCCGGGCCTGTCCGCTGGCGAGCCCGTGCAGGGCCTGCGCGCGGGCTGACGTGGCGCGGAAGTGCGGGGCCAGTCCCCGATACGGGTCCACCTGGAGCGACGGAAACGGCAGCACCAGCCGTTCCACGTCCGCGTCGGTCAGCCCCTCGATGGTCTGCAGGAAGAACCGCGTGTCGTCCACCGCATCATCGAGTGCCTGATCCGTGGGGAGGACGAAGAGCACCGGGGTGGTCTTCTGCCGGTGCGCGGTCGCCGCGGCCACGAGCGCGCGGGCGCTGCCGCCAAGCCCGGAGACGCGAGGCGTCGGCCGCGAGAGGCCCGATCGCGCCACCGCGCTGAGGAGCAGCGATTGCAGCGCTAGTGAAGTCGTCGTGGCCATCAGGGTACAGACACGTATCCCGGCGCTCGCAGGTGCGAGCCCTCGGGTGTCAATCTATCTATTGTCCCACGCCGGCAGCGAACTCGATGAAAGTGCTGGGTGCTGGCGCCATGGTCTCGGCGGACGGCGTTGCAGTCGACAGTGGCGAACGACACCCGCTCACGTCCCGGCCCTGACTATTTCGTCCCCCCACAGTGCCTCGAGGAAGCGGCGAACGGGCATCACGAGGACGCCGCTGTCGAGACGCCGTTCCGATGGCTCGGAGCAGACGATGATCTTCGTCTCGAGCGGGGCATCGTCGCCAAGCGCGTGAAGGGGCTTCGCGTCGCGCTCGCTCACCCTGCCGCCGCCCTTCACTTCGATCGCGACGCGGTCGCCGACGAGGAAGTCGACTTCGATCTGCGATCGTGATCGGTAGTACGTGAGTTCGAGATCCGAACCGCGATACGACAGGTACGCACGCAGTTCGTTCGCGATCAAATGCTCCAGCGCGCGGCCGTAGGCGGGTGTCCCCAGGACGATCTGGGTGACGCCCTGCATCGCGTGAGCGACGCCGATGTCGAAGAAGTAGAACTTGCTCGTCGCCGCGGGCTTCCGCTTCCGCGTCCGTTGGTACGGCGGGAGCGTATAGCCGACAAGCGTGTCTTCGAGCACGGTGAAGTACTCGCGAACGGTTCGCGGCGGCACCTGCGCGTCGTTCCCGACGCTGGTGAAGTTGAGCTGCTCGCCGTTCATGAGCGCGGCCACGGAGAGAAATCGCGAAAAAGCCTCGATCGACCGCGCAAGCGCCTCCGCCCGGATTTCCTCGGCCAGGTAGATGCCGACGTACTGCCGCAGGTCGTCCCACGGTCTAGGAGAGTCGAGCATGCTCGGGATGGCGCCTATGGCGAGCACGCGGTCAAGGTGATCGGGGCCGTACTCGGGCCAGACCAGCGGGTGCAGGTACCGGGTCCAGGCACGGCCCGCCAGGAGGTTCACGCCCCCTCGCCTGAGCTTCCTGGCACTCGACCCCGTCAGGAGCACGCGAAGCTGCTTGTTGCGTTCGATCAGCAGGTGCACCTCGTCGAGCAGACTCGGCAGCTTCTGCACCTCGTCGACGATGACCAGGGTTTCCCGACCCGTCAGCGATTGCCTGAGCCGCTCCGGCGCCGCGCTGAGCTCGCGGAACGTATCGGCGGCAAGCAAATCGACGAAGCGGGCGTCCGGGAACCGGTGGCGGAGCAGCGTGCTCTTGCCGGTCTGCCGCGCTCCAAAGAGGAACAGCGACCGGTGATTCAGGGGCGTGACGAGGTCGATGACCCGCTCGTACACGCATGTAATATGCCAAATTTCATGAAATTCGGCAACTCATGTGCCTAATTGCCGCGCGCTCTGGCAATCAACGCGCTCGTGGAGTATCCGGCAGCCACGGGAATTCTCATCACCCGTCCCCCCCGCGCTTCCACGACGTCGCGGCCCACGATGGCATCGGCGGCCCAGTCCGCGCCCTTCACCAGCACGTCGGGTTGAAGGGCCGTGACGATCTCCAAGGGCGTGTCCTCGTCGAACACCACCACGGCGTCCACCGACCGGAGCGCGGCGAGCACCTCGGCCCGCTCCTGCTCCGGGTTGAGCGGCCGGTCCGGTCCCTTGTCGAGCCGGCGGACCGAGGCATCGGAGTTGAGGCCGATGATGAGCACGTCGCCCTGGGCCCTCGCGTCGGCGAGGTAGCGCACGTGGCCGGGGTGCAGGATGTCGAAGACACCATTCGTGAAGACGATGACGCGCCCCTGGCTGCGCTCGGTTTCCACGAAACGCACCGCTTCGGCGCGGGTCAGGATTCGGCTCACGGCCCGTCCGCCTTCAGCTGATGGACGATCCGCGACCCGGCTTGAAGCGGATGTTCGGCGTGAACGTCCACTCGTGGTCAGGTCGGTAGATGCCGACGTCCTTGGTACGCGACTTCACGCGGAACGAGTAGAGCAGCCGGTGGTAATCGTAGGGATATCCGTCGAGCTTGTGGGCGGCCAGGTCCAGGCGATACGTGCCTTCCACGAGCTTGAGGCTGGCAATCTCGAAGGTCACGACGCCCTCGCCGGAGATCTCGTCCGGCTGCAGCTCTTCGAGGTTGGTGTTGGTGCCGTAGCAGCAGATGCCGTCGGCGTTGAAGATCCCGAAGCCGAAGACGAAGTCCTTGAGCGGCTGGTGCGCGCGCACGGACATCTGGACCTGGACGCGCTCTCCGTACTGGAACACGTGGCCGGGCGTGCCGTCCGCGCCGAGCAGCGTCACGCCGGTGATCTCCACCTCGCGCGTGCCCCAGCGGCCTTCGGTGGCCTTGAACATGTCGGCGGGCGCCTCGCCGCTCTGGACGGGGTGGTCCGGGAGCCTGTCGCCGCCGGCCGCGCTCGCACCCGACGCGGTGGCCGCGAGCCGGGCGGACTCGGCCTTCGAAAGCTCCATCTCCTCGGTCTTCTCGACATCGATGATGTAGGAGGCCACGACGCGCTTGGGCTCCCCTTCCGCCTTCGTCTGGCCCTTGTCGAGCCAGAGCGCCTGGTCGCAGAATTTCTCGACCAGGTCGAGCGAGTGGGTGACGAGCAGGATGGACTTGTTGCGTCGGCGGAACTCCGAGAACTTGTCCAGGCACTTCAGCGTGAAGCCCTGGTCGCCCACCGCCAGCACTTCGTCGATCAGCAGGACCTCGGGGTCGACGTGGATGGCCACGGCGAAGCCCAGCCGCATGTACATCCCCGACGAGTAGGTCTTCACCGGAGCGTCGATGAAGTCCTGCAGCTCCGCGAACTCGACGATCTCGTCGAAGCGGCGCTGCACCTCCTTCTTCGACAGGCCCAGCATGATGCCGTTGATGAAGATGTTCTCGCGGCCGGAGATCTCCGGGTGGAAGCCGGCGCCCAACTCGATGAGCGCCGAAATGCGCCCGTCCACCGTGATCGACCCGCTGTTCGGGCGCGTGATGCCCGCCACGCACTTGAGCAGCGTGGACTTGCCGGAGCCGTTGCGTCCGATCACGCCGTAGGTGACGCCCTTCGGGACCTGGAACGACACGCCGCGAAGCGCCGGGAAGGTCTCGTCCGGCTGCAGGTCCCGGATCAGGCTGCCGGACAGCAGCGCAGACTTCAGCGTGGCGAACTGCTTCTTCCGCGCGAAGCGCCGGTACACCTTCGAGACGTTGACGACGTCGATTGCGGGCGTCATGTCACAACCCGAAACACGAAGGACACGAAGGGCACGAAGACGACAATGGTTCGTTGTTCGGCGGCCTGTTCACGTCGGGTTCTGTCCGTCATGTCCCACGGTTTTCTCGCATGCCTGACGATCTTCGTGTCCTTCGTGTCCTTCGTGTTCCGTATCGTGGACACTACACCTCTTCGGCGAAGCTGTCGCGCAGGCGGTCGAAGACGAAGTAGCCGGCCAGGAAGACCAGCACCGAGACGACGCCGAGCGCCATCAGCCAGCGCCAGTGCCCGTGGGGCCCGATGTAGAAGAGCACTTCCTGGTAGGAGATCGCCAGGTGTGCCATGGGGTTCAGGTTGAGCGCCCAGCGCATGTTCTCGGGCGCCTGCTGCATCGGGTAGATGATGGGCGTCGCGAAGAACCACAGCGTGAGCAGGTTCCCGAGCAGGTCCTTCAGGTCGCGGAAGTGCACCGTCAGCGAGGACACGAACAGCGACAGGCCCAGCGTCAGCACGAGCTGCACGAGCACGATCACCGGGAACCACAGCAGCTCCAGCGGGTCCAGCGGCCGCTGGTAGTAGATGAGGAAGGCCGCCAGGATGGGCAGCCCCAGGAAGAAGTGCACCATGTTCGCCAGCACGGTGACGATGGGCAGCACCTCGGCGGGGAAGAGCACCTTCTTGATCAGGTTGCCGCCGGCGATCAGCGTGCCGGACGACTCGAGCAGCGACGACGAGAACCAGGTCCAGGGCAGGATGCCGCAGAACATGAAGAGCGCGTAGGGCTCCATTTCCGGCGGGTGGATGCCGGGGAGCACGGTGGTGAAGACGAACGAGTAGATGAGGAGCAGGAGCAGGGGGTTGATGAACGACCAGAAGAACCCCAGGACGGACCCGCGATACCGCGCCTTGAGATCGCGCACCACGAGCGTCTGAATGAGCCCGCGGTAGCGGAACAGCGCGAGGAGGTTGGTGAACATGGAGGGGAACGCGTCAGGCTACAGACTTCAGGCTACAGGCTTCAGGTACTGCACTTGTCCAACAGCGTCACGATGGGCCCGAACCCATGACAAGCGTAGTACCTGAAGCCTGAAGCCTGAAGCCTGTAGCCTGAAGCCTACAGCCGTCCGCCTCCGCGACGCACGTCGGCCTGGAGCTGCTGCAGCGTGCGGAGCAGCGCGATGCGTGCCCGCTCGAAATCGATTTCGTGCGGCACACTCGACAGCATCTCCTCCGCACGGCTCATGCCGGCATTGGCGCGCGCTTCGTCCAGCTCCTCCGCGGTCTCGGCCACCTGCGCAATCACGGTGACCTTGTCCGGCAGGACCTCGGCGAAGCCGATGCCTACGACCAGTGCATGTGTCTCCGCCCCCTGCCGGTACGACATCGGTCCGGTGCGGATCGCGGCGAAGAACGGCGTGTGGCCGGGCCGCACGCCGAAGTCGCCTTCGGTGCCGGGCAGCGACACCTCGTCCACCTCGTGCGAGTACGAGTGGTCGGGGGTGACGACGTGCAGCGTCAGCTTGGTCGGCAGTGCCATGGCTTACTGCTTCAGCTTCTTGGCGTTCTCGAGGACGTCGTCGATGGTGCCCTGCAGGTAGAACGCCTGTTCCGGCACGGCGTCGTGCTTGCCCTCGACGATCTCCTTGAAGCCCTTGATCGTGTCCGCGATCGACACGTACTTGCCCTCGCGGCCCGTGAACTGCGCGGCCACGAAGAACGGCTGCGACAGGAAGCGCTGCACCTTGCGCGCACGGGACACGGTGAGGCGGTCCTCTTCGGACAGCTCGTCGATGCCGAGGATCGCGATGATGTCCTGCAGGTCCTTGTAGCGCTGCAGCACCTGCTTCACGTTGCGTGCCACGTTGTAGTGCTCCTCGCCGATGATGCGCGGGTCGAGGATGCGCGAGCTGGAGGCCAGCGGATCGACGGCCGGGTAGATGCCCAGCTCGGCGATCTGCCGCGACAGGTTCGTCGTCGCGTCCAGGTGGGCGAACGTGGTCGCCGGCGCCGGGTCCGTGTAGTCGTCGGCGGGCACGTAGATGGCCTGCACCGAGGTGATGGAGCCCTTGCGCGTGGAGGTGATGCGCTCCTGCAGCTCGCCCATCTCGGTCAGCAGCGTCGGCTGGTAGCCCACGGCGGAGGGCATGCGGCCGAGCAGCGCCGACACTTCCGAACCGGCCTGCGTGAAGCGGAAGATGTTGTCGATGAAGAGCAGCACGTCCTTGCCCTCGGCGTCACGGAAGTACTCCGCGACGGTGAGGGCCGACAGGCCGACGCGCTGGCGGGCGCCTGGCGGCTCGGTCATCTGTCCGTAGACGAGCGCCGCGCGCGACTTCGACATGTCCTTCATGTCGATCACGCCCGACTCCTGGAACTCGAGCCACAGGTCGTTGCCCTCGCGCGTGCGTTCGCCCACGCCGCCGAACACCGACACACCGCCGTGCTTCATGGCGATGTTGTTGATGAGCTCCATGATGATGACGGTCTTGCCGACGCCCGCGCCGCCGAACAGCCCGATCTTGCCGCCGGTCAGGTACGGCTCGAGCAGGTCGATGACCTTGATGCCCGTCTCGAACATCTTGAGCTCGGTGGACTGCTGCACGAGCGTCGGGGCCGGGCGATGGATGGGCCAGCGCTCCGCGGACTCCACGGGTCGATCCGGGAAGTCCACCGGCTCGCCCAGGACGTTCAACACGCGGCCGAGCGTCGCCGGACCCACCGGCACCGAAATCGGCGCGCCCGTGTCGGTGGCCGTCATGCCGCGCTGCAGGCCGTCGGTCGGTTTCATCGCGACGGCGCGCACGCGGTTCTCGCCCAGGTGCTGCTGCACCTCGACGATGACGTCGATCGCGTCGCCGCCCGACTGGCCGTCGGCGGCAACACGCACGGCGTTGTAGATCGCCGGAAGCTGCCCCCCTGCGAACTCCACGTCCACCACCGGCCCGATGACCTGGATGACCTTGCCGACATTCTGTGCGGTAGCTGCTGCTGTGCTCATAAGTTGTCCTACACCGATTGCGCGCCCGCGACGATCTCGATGATCTCGCGCGTGATCGAGGCCTGCCGCACCTTGTTCATGTACAGCGTCAGCCGATCCACCATCTCCTTCGCGTTGCGCGTGGCGGCGTCCATGGCCGTCATCCGCGCCGCGTGCTCGGCCGCCGACGACTCGAGCAGGGCCCGTGCGATCTGCACCGAGACGTGATGCGGCAGCAGGATGTTCAACAGCTGCTGCGGCGACGGCTCGAACAGGTAGTCCACCGAATCCATCGCGGCCGACTGCGGCTCGAGTTTCGGGATCGGCAGCAGCCGCTCGATCACCACGCGCTGGGAGATGACCGACCGGAACTCGTTGTAGACCAGGTAGACGTTGCTGACATCCGGGCTCAGGAACTCGTCGATGCAGGTCTTCGCGATGGCCTGCGCGTGCGAAAACTTCAGGTTGTTGAAGATGTTGACCTCTTCGTAGCGCACGTCGAAGCCGCGCCGCACGAAGAAGTCGCGACCCTTGCGTCCGACCAGCGCGAGCGCGACTTCACGGTTCGCGTAGCGTTCGATGTCCGCGCCGGTCCCGGCCTGGCGCTCCGCCAGGAACTGCGCGCCGGTCTTCAGCACGTTCGCGTTGAACCCCCCGCACAGGCCGCGGTCCGCCGTGATCACCACCAGCAGCGTGCGCCCGGGCCTCGGGTCGTCGTTCAGCAGCGGGTGGGTGTTCGGATCCACGCGCGTCGCGAGGTTGTTGAACACCCGCAGCATCTCCTGCGCGTACGGCCGGCTGTTGACGATGCGCTCCTGCGCCCGACGCAGCTTGGAGGACGAGACCATCTTCATGGCCTTCGTGATCTGCTGCGTCGATTTCGTCGACCGGATCCGCCGACGGATGTCGATCAGTGACGGCATGACGTGTTACGCCTTCGCGGGCGCCGCGGCGAACTGGCCCGTGAACTCCTTCAGCGCCGCGTTCAGCTGCTCCTTGATCGCGTCGTCCAGGGTCTTCTTCTCGCGGATCGCCGTCAGCAGCGTGCCGAAGCGCGAGGTCATGAACCGGAGCAGTTCCTCTTCCGCCCGACGGATGTCGGGCACTGGAATCTGGTCGAAGAAGCCGTTGGTGCCAGCGTAGACCGCGACCACCTGCTGCTCGACCGGCAGGGGCCGGTACTGTGGCTGCTTCAATAGTTCCACCAGCCGCGCGCCGCGGTTGAGCTGCTGCTGCGTCGCCTTGTCCAGGTCGCTGCTGCCGAACTGCGCGAACGCGGCCAGCTCGCGATACTGCGCGAGGTCCAGCCGCAGCGTGCCGGCCACCTGGCGCATCGCCTTGATCTGCGCCGAGCCGCCCACCCGCGATACGGAGTTGCCGACGTTGATGGCAGGCCGCACGCCCTGGTTGAACAGGTCCGACTCCAGGAAGATCTGCCCGTCCGTGATCGAGATCACGTTCGTCGGGATGTACGCCGAGAGGTCGCCGGCCTGCGTCTCGATGATCGGCAGCGAGGTGAGCGACCCGCCGCCGTGCGCGTCGTTCAGCTTCGCCGCACGCTCCAGCAGGCGCGAGTGCAGGTAGAAGACGTCGCCGGGATACGCCTCACGGCCGGGCGGGCGCCGGAGCAGGAGCGAGATCTCGCGGTAGGCCTGCGCGTGCTTCGAGAGGTCGTCGTAGATGAGCAGCGCGTGGCGGCCAGAGTCGCGGAAGTACTCGCCCATCGTCGTCGCCGAGTACGGGCTGATGTAGAGCATCGGCGCCGGATCGGACGCCGCGGCCGCCACGATGATGCTGTAGCGGAGCGCATCGGCTTCCTCGAGCGTGCGCACGACCTGCGCGATCGTCGACTGCTTCTGGCCGATCGCGTTGTAGATGCAGATGACGCCCGTGTCCTTCTGGTTCAGGATGGTGTCGAGCGCCACCGCGGTCTTGCCGGTCTGGCGGTCGCCGATGATCAGCTCGCGCTGGCCGCGACCGATGGGCACCATGCCGTCGATCGCCTTCAGCCCGGTCTGCATCGGCTCGCGCACAGGCTGGCGATCCACGACGCCCGGGGCCAGGCGCTCGATCGGGGCGAACTCCTTGGTGAGGATCGGGCCCTTGCCGTCGATGGGCTGCCCGAGCGCGTTCACCACGCGGCCCAGCATCTCCTCGCCGACGGGCACCGAGATGATGCGGCCCGTGCGCTTCACCGGGTCGCCTTCCTTGATGGCCCGGTACTCGCCGAGGAGCACCGCGCCGATGCTGTCCTCTTCGAGGTTCAGCGCGATGCCGAACACGCCGTGGGGGAACTCGAGCATCTCGCCGGCCATCGCCCGCTCGCACCCGTGCAGGCGCGCGATGCCGTCGCCGATGGCCGTCACCGTGCCGACCTCGGCCACGTCCACGTCCACGGCAAAGCTGCCGATCTGGTCCTTGATGATCTTGGAAATCTCGTCGGATCGAATGCTCATGGTCTCAGCCCTGGGCGACCAGCTGGTCGCGCAACTTCTTCAACTGCGTCCGGACGCTGCCGTCGTACACCGTACTGCCCACGCGCGCGACCACCCCGCCAAGCAGGGCCGGGTCCACCGCCACGCGCATCGTGATCTGCTTGCCCGTCGCCGTCTTCAGGCCCTCCTCGATGCGCTGGGACGCCTCGGCCGAGAGCGGCACCGCCGTGGTGACGTGGGCCTGCACGACGTTCTGGTGCTCGAGCAGGCGTTCGGCGTACACCGACGCGATCTCGGGCAGCAGGTCCAGCCGCCGGCGCTCCGCGAGCAGGCTCAGGAGCTTCAGCACCGGAGTGGCCACGCCGATCTTCTCGCCGACGGCGACAATGACGTTGCGGCGTGCCGCGTCAGGGACGGCGCGGCTCGTCAGCACGCGCCCGAGCTCCGGGTTGTCGCTGACGGCCGTGACGAGGGCCACGAGATCGTTGCGGACCAGGTTGAGATCCGCTTCCTTCTGCGCGACGTCGAACAGCGCGCGGGCGTATCGGGCAGACGAGGTGCGTGTGGACATGTCAGCGCTTCACCTGCTCGAGATAGCGATCGACCAGCCGGGCGTGATCCGCCGGGGTCGTTTCCTGCGCGATGCGATCGGTGGCCAGCTGCACGGCCAGGTTGGCCGCGTGCTCGGTGAGTTCCCGCCTGGCGAGCCGGACCTGCACGTCGATATCGCGACGCGCCTGCTCGAGCAGCCGGTCGCGGTCGGCGGCTGCCTGCTGCGCAATGCGCTGCTCCTCGGCAACCACCTCCGCCTGGCCCCTCGCACGGAGCGCCTCGATCTCGCCGGGCAGCGCCGTGAGCTTGCGATCGATGTCCTCGAGCTGCGCGGTGGCGGCGGTCCTGATGGCCGTGGCGTCGGTCAGGTCCCTGCGAATGCTCTCGCCCCGCTCCTTCAGGTACGTGGTCAGCGGCGTCTTCAGGAAGTAATAGAGCACACCGCAGAGGATGGTGAAATTGACGACCGGCCAGAACAGGTCCGCCAGGCTGGCCTCGTGCGCCTCGCCTTCGGCATGCTCGGTCTCCGCGGCGTGCTCGGCGGGCTGCGCGTGGTCCGCGGCGGGCTGGGCCTGCACGGCCTGGACGGCCGCACCGAGCGAGAGCGACGCGACGAACGCCAGCGCGAGCACCGGGCGCGCAAGAGCGCGCACTCTGTGCATTAATTCACAAGCAGTCAGGCAGCGTGTGCGCACGAGTGACTCCAGGTCCGCGATGATCAGGACGCGCGATCCAGTACGCGCGAGACAATGGCATGGGCCAGATCCGAAGCGTTCCGATCGAGCGCTGCCCGCGCCTCGGCAGACTCCTGCGCCACACGGGCCGTGGCCGACTGTGTCTCCCGCTCCACCGTCTGCCGTGTCTCCGCAAGCATCTGCGCGCGCTTGTCGAGCGCCGCGCGCCGGGTCTCGTCGATCTGCCGGTACACCTCGCCGCGCGCCGCGTTCAGCTTCTGGTCGTACTCCGCCGAGGCCGCCGCCGCCTTCGTCGATGCCGACTCGGCCAGCTCACGCGCGCCGCGCACCGCGTTGGTCCGCTGATCGATGACCTTCAGGATTGGCTGGAAGATCAGCGTATTGAGCAGGAAGGTGCAGAGCAGGAGGAAGAAGACGACCCAGAGGGCCGAGACATCCAGATTCATGGCAAACGACTAAGGATATCACGCACCGGTGCGGGCGGGTGCGGACAGGTGCGATCGGGGGCGGGCGGGTGCGGGGTGCGGACAGGTGCGGACAGGGGCGGGGTGCGGACAGGGGCGGACAGGGGCGGGCAGGTGCGGGAAGGTGCAGGGCAGGTGCGGGAAGGTGCAGGGCAGGTGCAGGGCAGGTGCAGGGCAGGTGCCGGCAGGTGCGGGTTCCGGGCTTTACAGGCTCACGGCTCTAGGTACGGCTTCTGTTGCCTTCTGTCCGTCTGTCACCGCGCCGCCGGTCATGCAGCATCACAAGAGTCGTACCTAGAGCCAAGAGCCTGGAGCCCAGAGCCTGCAGCCTGGAGCCTGAAGCCTGGAGCCTGGAGCCTGGAGCCTGGAGCCTGGAGCCTGAAGCCTGAAGCCTGACTACGGGACGATCGCGATACGGATACCGTCGCGGGGTGCGACTATACGGCCGATGTCCCAAAATGGGACGTTTGCGGAAGCGAACGCGGCGCGAAGGGTCACCGCGTCCTCGGATGCGACCGACACGAGCAGGCCGCCCGAGGTCTGGGGATCGTAGAGCAGGTCCTGGAGGTCGCGGGACAGTCCCTCCGGCATGGCCACGCGGTCGCCGAAGTGCGTCCGGTTGCTGGCCATGCCGCCGGACCGGTGCCGGGACACCAGCGGCAGCACGCCGTCGAGCACCGGCACCGCGTCGGCCTGGATCTCCACCGTCACCGCGCTGGCCACCGCCACCTCCATGGCATGGCCGACCAACCCGAAACCCGTGATGTCCGTGCAGGCATGCACGCCGCCCGTGGCGGCAATGGCCTCTGCTGCGGCCTTGTTGAGCGTCGCCATGAACCGCGAGGCTTGCTCGACAACCTCGGCCGGGGCGCGGCCCGCCTTGATGGCCGTCCCGACGACCCCGGTGCCGATGGGCTTGGTGAGTAACAGGAGATCGCCCACCCTTGCGCCGGCGTTGGTCAGGATTCGGTCCTTCTGCACGGCACCCGTGACGGCATACCCGAACTTGATCTCGGTGTCCTGCACCGTGTGCCCGCCAAGCAGCGCCGTGCCGGCCTCCTGCAGCGTCTCGTAGCCGCCGCGAAAGACAGCCGCGATGTCCGCGCGATCGAGGCCCTCCTTCGGGAACGCCGCGATGGCCAGCGCCGTGAGCGGCCGTCCCCCCATCGCGTAGACGTCGCTCAGCGAGTTCGCCGCCGCAATCTGGCCGTAGAGGAACGGGTCGTCCACGATGGGCGTGAAGAAGTCCACCGTCTGCACCAGCGCCGGCCCCCCCTCCCACACGAACACACCGGCATCGTCCGCCGTCCTGAAGTCGACCAGGACACGGGGATCGGACGAGGGAGGTATGTCGCTCAGGACCTGAGCGAGCTCGCCGGCGGCGAGTTTACTGGCTCAACCGGCGCAGCTGACCATCTCGGTCAGCCGCTTCTTTCCAAAGAGGTTCATCTGTGTCTCCTGGCAGGCTTCAGGCTTCAGGCTACAGGCTTCAGGCTCCAGGCTACAGGCTTCAGGAAGAACTCTGTCAAGCCGTCACACGGGCGGCAGCATCCCGCCGGCAGTGGGACACAGAGCACTTCCTAAAGCCTGGAGCCTGAAGCCTGAAGCCTGAAGCCCGGAGCCTGAAGCCTAGAGCCTGCTCTATCTCCGCTCGGTCAGGTATTCGTAAATGCGCTGCAGCTCATCCTCGTTCGCGAACGCGATCTCGACGATGCCACCCTTGCGCTTGCGGTGAATGGTGACATCCGTGCCCAGCGCGAGGCGCAGCTGCTCCTCGGCCGCCCGCGTATGGACGTCCTTTGCCGGCGTCGCCGGCGCGGGCTTCGGTGTCGTCACGGCGGCACGCTTGACCAGCGCCTCGGTCTCGCGGACCGAGAGGCCGCGCGAGATCACCTCGCGCGCCATCTGCCGCTGTTCCGCCTCGCCGGCAAGCCCCAGCAGCGCGCGCGCGTGGCCCATCGACAGCTCGCCCGACGCGATGTTCCCCCGGACTTCGTCCGGCAGCTTCAGCAGGCGCAGGACGTTGGCCACCGTCGCCCGATCCTTGCCGACCCGCGAGGCGATGTCCTCCTGGCGCAACTGGAACTCGTCGACCAGTCGCTGATAGGCCTGCGCTTCTTCGATCGGGTTCAGGTTCTCGCGCTGGATGTTCTCGATGAGCGCGATCTCCAGCTGTTGCCGATGGTCGCTGTCGCCGATGTCCTTGATCACCACGGGCACGCGCTGGAGCCCCGCCATCTGCGCGGCCCGCCAGCGTCGCTCGCCGGCAATGATCTGGTACCGCTGCCGCGCCAGGCCGGGCTCGCCCGGCAGACGCCGCACGATGATGGGCTGGATCACGCCGTTGGTGCCGATGGACTGCGCCAGCTCCGCCAGGCGCTCGGCGTCGTACTGCGTCCGCGGCTGGTAGCGATTCGCCTCGAGCAGGTCGATGTCCACCTCGAGGGACGAGCGCGGCTGATCGATGGCCGCGGTCGCATCGGGGATGAGCGCGCTCAACCCTTTTCCGAGCGCAGGTTTTCTGTCCACGTTCACACCGCCTCTTGTCGCTCCCGGAACTCCCGGGCAAACATCGAATAGGCCTCGGCGCCCCGCGACCGCGCATCGTAGGCGATGACCGGCATGCCATGACTGGGCGCTTCGGCCAGCCGTACGTTGCGCGGAATCACGGTGCCGTACACCTTCTCCTTGAAGAACTCGCGCACGTCGCGCGCGACCTGCTGACCGAGGTTCGTGCGCTCGTCGTTCATCGTCAGCAGCACGCCCTCGATGTCCAGCGACGGGTTGAGGCCAGCGCGCACGCGCCGCATCGTCCCGACGAGGTCCGCCAGGCCCTCGAGTGCGAAGTACTCGCAGTGCAGGGGAATCAGCACGCGATCCGCCGCCACGAGTGCGTTCAACGTGAGGAGCCCGAGGGACGGCGGGCTGTCGATCAGGATGGTTTCGAACAGGCCACCGATCGGCTCGAGCAACAGCCGCAGACGACGCTCGCGATCGGGCATGCTGATCAGCTCGATCTCCGCGCCGGCGAGATCGCGCGAGGCGGGCATCAGCGACAGGCCCGATGTGGCTGTTTCGACGATATACGCGCTGCGGTCCAGCCGCGGCGAGTGGTCCGCCATGAGCGCGTCGTAGATGGTGCCGCCACGGCCACGGGCGCCCTTGGAGCCAACGCCACTCGTGGCATTCGCCTGCGGATCCATGTCAACGAGCAACACGCGCTGGCCCTCCAATGCGAGCGCAGCTGCCAGGTTGATGGCCGTGGTGGTCTTGCCAACGCCACCTTTCTGGTTGGTGACGGCTACGATGCTCATTTGCGTTTTGGTTGTTTGACAGAAAACAATGTCTACCCTTTGCTTCTGTCCCCTCTGAGTGTATCCCCGTTTTGACTGCGGATGTCGGTGGGCCTGTCTGCGCTCGTCTGCGGACCTATTCGTGCCTTCTCCAGCACGACAAGGCGGCTGCGCAGGGACTCGATCAATGGGTATGTGGCCTTCCAGAGCAGCGGTGGCGTCACCACCTCGCCCATCTTCGTGCCGGCCGGTCCCCGGAACAGGAACAGGAGTCCCGATGGCTTGAGGAACGCCTGGAGCGTTGTCAGAACGCGGGGTTCTACCCGCACAGCGCGCATCGTCACGACGTCGGCGGATTCGTGCAGATCAGGCCGTGCCAGCAGTTCCTCGAATCGGGTTGTCTCGACGTCGGTGTTCGCGAGCGATAGCTCCCGGACGGCCTCTCGAAGGAACACGGCCTTTCGTGTCTTCACTTCCACCATCCGCAGGCGGAGTGTTGGAATCGCGAGCTTGAGCGGAATGGCTGGTGACCCGCCTCCGGAGCCGGCGTCGAGCAGGGACGTGGCATCGGGTGGGACGTGACGAGCCGCGACGAGGGGCTCGATGAGCAGGCGGTCGATCGCCTCGTCTTCACCGCCCGGCGTCAGCCGGAATGCCGTGAGGTTGACCTTGGCGTTCCACTTGGCGAGCAGCAGGTAGTACCGCTCGAGCCCGAGCAGCACGTGATCGGGAACGCCGATGTTGGCGTGCCTGGCCCGGCGGCGGATTCGCTCCCGAAGCTCGCGGGTGCTCATGGATGGAGACGCTGGACGTAGGCACCGAGCACGGCGACCGCCGCTGGAGTGGCACCAGGGATCCGGAGAGCCTGTCCGAGAGTTTCTGGACGGACCTCTTCGAGGCGCTGAACCATTTCCTTGGAGAGCCCTGGCACCCTGGAGAACGCAAATTCTGGCGGAATTCGCCGGTCTTCGTGGCGGCGCGCGCGTTCCACTGCCTCCTGTTGCCGCTGGAGGTAGCCTTCGAACTTCAGCGCCGTCTCCACCGACGCCAGCTCACCAGGCCTTGCCGCGATATCCTCACCCATCGTCAAGGCCCCCCTCTCGAGAAGGCTTGCCAGCGTGACGGACGGCTGCCTGAGCGCCTGGTCGGCGGTAACCGTGGCGCCAGACATCACACGAACCCTTGTCGCTCGCACACGATCGACACCCTCCCGGAAGCGCCGCTCACGCTCCTGGAAGCTCTCCCAGTCCTCACTGGACACGGTGCCGGCAGCGCGTCCGATGGGCGTCAACCGGAGGTCCGCGTTGTCGATCCGGAGCAGCAAACGAAACTCGGCCCTCGAGGTGAACATCCGGTAGGGCTCCAGGCACCCCTTTGTCACCAGGTCGTCGATCATGATGCCGATGTACGCCTGATCTCGGCGAAGGGTGACGGGCGGCAACCGTCTGGCTCGTCTCGCGGCGTTCGTGCCGGCTACCCACCCCTGGCCAGCCGCCTCCTCGTAGCCGGATGTGCCGTTGATCTGGCCCGCGAGGAACAGGCCTGGCAGGCGGTGGGCCTCCAGCGATGAGCTCAACTCCGTTGGCTGGATGAAGTCGTACTCGATCGCATAGCCGGGTCGAAGCATCCGAGACGACTCCAGTCCTGGGAGTGCCCGGACCGCACGCTCCTGCACCTCTGCAGGGAGGCTCATCGAGAAGCCGTTGACGTATATCTCTTGCGACTGGAGGCCCTCCGGTTCCAGGAACAATTGGTGCCGCTCCCGGTCAGGGAAGCGCATCACTTTGTCCTCCAACGACGGGCAGTATCGGGGACCAACTCCGCGAATTTGGCCGTTGTAGAGGGGCGAAAGGGGGATGTGGTCTCGAACAAGAGAGTGAACCTCGGCGTTGGTGTGGAGCAGCCAGCACCTCACCTGGTTCGAGAGCGGCGAATCCGTGGAGAAGGAGAAAGGAACTGGCTCCCGGTCGCCATGTTCCACGTGGAACACTCCGCGACGCTCTCCATCAGCGAAATCGATCGAGTTCCGGTCCAGACGAGGCGGCGTGCCCGTCTTTAGACGACCCCATCGGAAACCGATCGCCTTCAAGGACTCCGCGAGGTCGCACGACGGCGGCTCGCCGACCCGGCCAGCCGGGCGTTGCTCAGGGCCAACGTGGATCAGGCCGTTGAGGAAGGTTCCCGTCGTGATCACCAGACTGCGGCACCCGATCTCCGAGCCATCCTCCAGCCCAAGGCCGACGACACACCCCCCGGCCGTCAGAACCGCTCCGGCCCGACCGAGCACCCACGAGATGCGTGGATGCGCGGATATCTCGTCCATAAACCATTGAGAATAAAGGTGCTTATCTGCCTGCGCACGCGGTGACCAGACGGCCGGACCACGGCTGCGGTTCAGCAGCTTGAACTGAATCCCAGTGGCGTCGATGGCCCTGCCCATGAGTCCGCCAAGGGCGTCGATCTCCCGCACCAGATGCCCCTTGGCCGTCCCGCCAACGGCGGGATTACAGGGCATGTGTGCGACGGTGTCCAACGACAGTGTGCACACACCCACATCGCAGCCCGCTTGCGCCGCCGCCCACGCCGCCTCCAACCCGGCATGCCCGGCCCCAACGACTAATACATCGAACATCATCATTAATTCTTATTGTTCGATATCAACTTAAGATACATCTCACGCCCTGGCAGGGCGACACTGTCCAAGCTCCAGGGCTCCAAGGCTCCAGGCTCCAGGCTCCAGGCTCTGGGCTCTAGGCACGGCACCTGTCACGCTGCCCGTCCTCGGCTCCGATCCTCCAAGCTCTGGGCTCTGGGCTCCAATTACGGCACTTGTCACGCTGCCTGTCCCCGCGGCTCCAGCTGCAGGTGCGGTCACAGACATCTCAAAAGCTCCTCAGTGAGACAGCGGGACACAAGCAGTACCTAGAGCCCAGAGCCTAGAGCCTAGAGTCTAGAGCCTGAAGCCTGAAGCCTGAAGCCTCAAGCCTGAAGCCTGAAGCCTATTTGCCCACGCAGAACCGCTCGAAGATGTGCCGCAGCAGATCCTCCGACGTGCGGCGGCCTGTGACCTCCTGCAGAAAGCCCTGCGCCTCCTGAAGGTCCGCCAGGAGGAACTCCTCCGAGATTGCTCGATCCGAGTCGACAAGTGCCTGCCGCGCTCGGGCGAGGGCCTCCCGCGACTGCTCCAGCAACCGCTGATGCCGGATGTTCGTGACCAGCGGTTGCTCGCGCCACGAATCCGCACCCGAGAGCCGCGCCGCGATCGTCCGCGCGAGATCGTCGAGCCCGTGACCCGTCCGCACCGACACCTCCACGGAGTCGCCCGTCGCGACCACGTCTGGCAGGTCCTGCCACGCAGCCGGCAGGTCCGTCTTGTTGATGACGATCACTCGCGGCCGCCCAGCCGTGGCCGCGAGCATCCGCACGTCGTCCTCCTGAAGGGGCCGCGATCGATCGAGCACCGCGAGCACGAGGTCCGACACCGCCAGCGAGCCTTCCGCGCGCCTCACACCTTCCTGCTCGACGGCATCGTCGGTGGGCCGCAGGCCCGCCGTGTCCACCAGCGCCAGCGGCAAGCCGCCAATGTCCACGCGCTCGGTCAGCAGATCACGCGTCGTGCCGGGCACCGCCGTCACGATGGCCCGGTTCGTGTTCAGCAGCGCGTTGAACAGGCTCGATTTCCCGACGTTCGGTGCGCCAACCAGCGTCACCACCGCGCCTTCGCGCACCAGGCGCCCGCGGGGAGCATCCGCGAGCAGCGCGTCCAGGTGGTGCACCACGCGATCGAGTGCCGCCGTCGACTCCTCGCCGGTGATGAAGTGAAAGCCTTCCTCGGGGAAGTCCAGCGACGCTTCGAGGCGCGCGACCAGGTCGAACAACTCCGACTCGATCGCCGCAATGGCCATCGTCAACGTCCCCTGCAGCTGATCGAACGCCACGCGCGCCTGGAGTGGCGTGACCGCGTTCACCAGGTCCGCCACGGCCTCCGCCTGCACCAGGTCGCGCTTGCCGTGCAGGAACGCCCGCAGGGAGAACTCCCCGGGCTCCGCCAGACGCGCCCCGGCCTCCATGGCTCCGCGAAGGATGGCGCCGAGCACCACAGGGCTGCCGTGAGCGCAGATCTCCACGCAGTCCTGACCGGTGGAGGACCGCGGGGCGGGGAAGGACGTGATGACGACTTCGTCGCCCACATCGTTCCCCGTGGATGCGAGGCGCAGGCGGGCGAACGTGGCCAGGCGGGGAGTGAGAGGCGTGAGCCGGCCGACGAGTTCGGCACCGATGCGCGCGGCGTCCGGGCCGCTCAGCCGGACGATTCCAAGGGCGCCGCGGCCAGGCGGCGTCGCGATCGCGACGATGGTGTCGGCCGTGGAGAACACGACTTCAGGCTCCAGGCGTCAGGGGCAGGCTCCAGGCTTCAGGCTTCAGGCTTCAGGTACTACTCTTGCCCGCTGCATCACTCGTTTCATCCCGCTGCTTCAGTCTGCAGGGCTCCTGGACAGCGTGACATGAGCTCTACCTGAAGCCTGAAGCCTGGAGCCTGAAGTCTGAAGCCTGAAGCCTGTTGATGCCTGGAGCCTGGAGCCTCAAGAGACAGAGATGATCACGGTCTTCTCGAACGCGTCGCCGATGCTCTCCGACGAGACGCCCTCGATCTCCGACACCGCCAGGTGCACGATGCGTCGCTCGTACGGGTTCAGCGGGCCGATCTCCTGCGCCAGGCCGGTGCTCCTGGCCTTCTCCCCCAGGAAGATGGCCATCTGCCGCAGCTCCGCGTCCTTGCCCTTCCGGTACCCCTGGCAATCCACGACCAGACGTCGCCCTTCGGTGAACTCGTGACGGTACACCGATGACACGATGTGCTGCAGCGCGGCCAGCGTCTCGCCCTGCCGCCGCGTCAGCATCGAGCCGTCTTCGCCATCCAGGTTGATGCGGAGCCCGTCCGGCATCTCCTCGGCGGAGGCTTGCAGGTCCAGCCCCATCTTCTGTGCGACGCTCTGAACGAACTCGGTGATCTCGGTCGTGTTGGCCATGGGCGTATATCAGCTCTTCGTCTTCGCGGGGACCAGCCGGGTGGTCAGCAGTTGCTGCCCGATGGCCCAGATGTTACTGATGGTCCAGTAGATTACCAAGCCGCTCGGGTAGGAGAGGAACATGAACGTGAACATCACGGGCATGATCATCATCACCCGCTGCTGGACCGGGTCGGCGGAGGTCGGCGTGATCTTCTGCTGCCAGAACATCGTCGCGCCCATGATGAGCGGCGTCACGAAGAGGGGGTCGGGGCGCGAAAGGTCCGTGATCCAGCCGAAGAAATCCGCGCCGCGGATCTCGATGGCCTGCGACAGCATGGCGTAGAACGCGAACAGGAACGGGAACGTGAGCAGCATCGGCACGCAGCCGCTCGCCGGGTTGACGCCCTTCTCCTTGTAGAGGGCCATCACCTCTTCGTTCATCTTCTGGCGCTGCGGGTCGGTGATCTTGTACTTCGCGTAGCGCTCCTGGATGGCCTTCATCTGCGGCTGGATCTCCTGCATCCTCCGCATGGAACTGACGGCCTTCTGACGGAGCGGGAACATCGCCAGGTTGATGAGCACCGTCAGGGCGATGATGGCCCATCCCCAGTTGCCGACGTATTGGTACACCCATTTGAGCGCGCCCAGTAGCGGCACGGCCAGCACCGAGAAGATGCCGAAGTTGATCACCCGCACCAGCTCGGTGTCGATCGCGCGCAGCTCGTCGAAGGCCTTCGGCCCGAAGAAGAAGCGCTGATTCCGGGGCGGCTGCGGGTACTGCACGGCGAAAGCGGCGTATCGCCCGGGCGGCGCCTCCGCCGTCTTCGGCGGGACCACGAACGACGTGTGCGACACGCGCAGTGTCTGCAATTGCGCCGGGTCGTTCAGCGCAAGGGCCGCGAAGTAGTGGTCGTCGATCCCCGCGTAGAGGAACGGGCCCTCGTCCGTGCCCGGTGTGGTGAAGCGCGTGACCGAGCGATCCCGGTGGAGGAGCGCCTGCGCGGGCGTGGAGTAGCTGGGCGCCAGGAAGCTGCCGGCCGAGGCGTGCGCATTGTCATCACCAAGCCCAGGGCCCCACTCCACGATGGGATTGAGGGTCTGGCCGTTCTGATCGACGGCGGCCGTGAACCCGACGATGTAGCCGTCCGGCTGGAGCGTGAACGACTTGGTAACTCGCAACCCGCCCGCGCCGCGCCAGCCGAAGCTGATCGTGGTGCTGCCTGCCGTGGCGTCCACTGTGCCAGCGGCATCCGTCCGATAGAGGCCGCCGTTGATAGCCGACGTGAGCGCGGGATCCTCCAGGCGCAGTGAGAAGGGCATGAACGCGTTGTTCACGCTCTCGGCGTCGGGAACCAGGTCCAGCGGTTCTCCCTCGTCGTTCTCGTACTGCTTCAGGATCCAGTGCTTGATTCGGGCGCCCCGGTTCGAGAACACGGCCCTCACGGTCCGCGTCTCGACGGTGATGTCCCGCTCGGAACTCTCACCCTCCTCGACGGTCAGAACTGGCGCCGGTGAGGCCGGTGCGGCAGAGGGCGCGACGGCCGACGCCGGCCCGGGCGTGGTCCCGGGAATTGCACTTCCCGGGGTGGCTGTCCCAGGAGTCCCAGCTCCCGGGGCGCCACCGGTGGACGTGATGGTCGGCGCGCCCGCGGGTGCCGGAGGCGGAGGCGCGAAATAGCTCTGGTAGGCGAACAGGACCAGAAAGGACAGGGAGATGGCGAGGAGAACGCGACGTTCCATTGATTGGACGCGAATCTTTCGGTCAGATGACTAAAAAACGGGCGGCACCGGGTCGTAGCCGTGACCACCAAGGGGGTGGCAACGGGCCAGCCGCCTGGCACCGAGCCAGCTCCCCCTCACCAGACCATGCCGGGCGATGGCCTCGGCGGTGTAATCGGCACAGCCGGGGACGAACCGACAGGTTCCCGTAAACCACGGCGAAAAGAGGACTTTATACGCGCGAATGAGGGCGAGACCCGCTCGTGCGGGCACGGACGGGTCTGGGGCGACCGGGTTCGTCCCTCCGGTCGAGGAGTGCTCGAAATTCGGCCTCGAGGGTGACATAGGACGCATCGAGCATCTCTCGGCGGGGGATCACGACGATGTCGATCCCACCTGGTGGTTTGTGGTGGCGGAACAGCTCGCGGGCCAGCCGCTTCGCCCGGTTCCTCACCACGGCCGATCCAATCTTCCGGGTCGCTGCAATGCCCAGCCGTGGCTCGGTCGTGCCATTGGGCCCGACGAACATGGTCATCAGGCGGCCAGACAAGCGCCGCCCGGTGTTGTAGACCCGCTCGAAGTCGGCCCGCGCGCGAATGTGCTCCGCCGCGCGGAACCCCGCCACGGCGCTAGCCTTCGTCGGACACGGTCAGGCGCTTACGACCCTTGGCCCGGCGACGCTTCAGCACCTGCCGGCCGTCCTGGGTTGCCATCCGGACCAGGAAGCCATGCTTCTTGACCCGACGACGGTTGTTCGGCTGAAACGTACGCTTGCCTTTTTTGGATCTGGCCATTTTTTTCCTCGGAACGAACCTCTGATTGTATGCCCGTCCAGTTTGGCCTGTAAAGACCTTCCGACATGCTAGAGTGGGCGTTCACCCAGATTCCAATCGACCCCACCGAGTTTTCCACACCTGTGGAAAACCTTGTGGAAAAGACTAACGATCCCGTCGCCCGCTCATGCCCGCCACGACCATCTGGGATCAGGTTCTCACGCTCATTGAAGGGAAGGTCGGCCAGCACAGCTTCTCGACCTGGTTCAAGCCCACCACCCTGAAGGCCGACCAGGGCCGGGCGCTGGTGGTGCAGGTCCCGGCAAACCTGTACGTCGAGTGGCTCCCCAGGCACTACTCCGTCGTCCTGGCCGAGGCATTGGCCGAGGTGGGCCGTCCCCAGGTGCAGCTGGTGTTCGAGGTGGCGGGACCCCAGGCGACGCCCCGGCATACAGCCGCCCCCCAGGACGTCTCCACGACCCCAGAACCGGCCGCCACGGTCGAGGTGGACGATCGGCCTGTGTCCGTGGAACCGCTCTCCCCGGTCGCGGTCATCCCGGGCGGGCTCAATCCCCGATACACGTTCGACACATTCATCGTCGGTCCATCGAACCAGTTCGCGCACGCTGCCTGCCGGGCCGTGGCCGAGGCGCCCTCCCGCTCGTACAACCCGCTCTTCATCTACGGCGGCGTGGGCCTCGGCAAGACGCACCTGATGCACGCGATTGGCCATTACGTCGTGCAGCACAACCCGGGGCTCACGCTCACCTACATCTCGTCCGAGCGGTTCATGAACGAGATGATCAACGCGGTCCGTTTCGATCGCGTCCTGGAGTTCCGTTCGCGGTACCGGAGCGTGGACGTCCTCCTGGTCGATGACATCCAGTTCGTGTCCGGGAAGGAAGGCACGCAGACCGAGTTCTTCCACACCTTCAACGCCCTGCACGACGCACAGAAGCAGATTGTCATCAGCAGCGATCGTCCTCCGCACGAGATACCGGCGCTCGAGGAACGCCTGCGATCGCGTTTCGAGTGGGGCCTCATCGCCGACATCCAGCCGCCGGACCTCGAGACCAAGACGGCCATCCTGAAGAAGAAGGCCGAGAACGAGGCGGTACCGCTGCCTGACAACGTCGCGATGTACATCGCCAGCCGCATCAAGTCGAACATTCGGGAACTGGAAGGGTCCTTGATTCGCCTCCTGGCGTACGCGTCGCTCACGGGCCGGCCGCTCACCATCGAGCTCGCCCAGGACGTCCTTCGCAACGTGCTCGATCACGACGAGCGGGCCGTGACGATCGAGCAGATACAGCGGTTCGTGGCGGAGTACTACCAGTTGAAGCTGCACGACCTGAAGTCGCGCAACAACTCGAAGTCGGTGGCGATGCCGCGTCAGGTGGCGATGTATCTCTGCAAGATGCTCACGCACGCGTCACTGCCGGAGATTGGCCGCAGTTTCGGTGGCAAGCACCACTCCACGGTGATTCACTCCATCAAGAAGGTGGAGGAGCAGCGCAAGAACGCCACCGAGTTCAACAACCTGATCGCCAATTTCCTCGAGTCCCTCAAGTAGCTCCACAGGCTTGCCGTGGACCGCCTGTGGACGCCTGTGGATGGGGCGAAAGCCCCCGGCGTGCGCCTCCGCCCGTCCACACAGGAATCACAGAAAAATCCACAACCTAATTAATTGACGGGAAAGGGTTTACCGGAACCAGAAATTTCGTGAACAGCACCTTGTTCCTGTATAATTCTTTGTCTTCGCCCTTTCCCTCTTTCCCTGAGGTTTAGCACCACATGGAACTGGTCGCTCGAAAAGCCGATCTTGTGCGTGAACTGCAATTCTTCCAGCAGATCGTTGAGCGCAAGAAAACCATTCCCATCCTGGCGAATGTGCTCATCGAGGCGACCGGTAACGAGATCACGCTTCTGGCCACCGACCTGGAGGTGACGCTGCGCAGCCGCGCCGAAGCGGCGGTCTCCCGACATGGCGCGGTCACCCTGCCCGCCAAGAAGTTCTACGAGGTGGTGAGGGCGCTGCCGGACGGGGACGTCAACATCGAGACGGAGAAGGGTGGAACGGGCGTCAAGGTATCGGGTGGGCAGTTCACCTCGCGCATGCCGACCTTGCCGCGGGAGGACTTTCCGACCATCACCGAACCGCCCGGAGCGACAAGGGCCGCGATCAAGGGGGCCACCCTGGCTCAGATGATCGCGAAGACGCAGTTTGCGATCACGGGAGAGGACACGCGCTACTACCTCAATGGTGCGCTCTTCGTGCTCAGGCCCGGCCAGATGACGTTCGTGGCCACCGACGGGCATCGACTGGCCCTGGTTCACGCCGACCGGGATCCCGCGGGCACGGGGGAGGAACTGAAGGCCATCCTGCCGCGGAAGGCCCTGGCGGAGTTGGGTCGGTTGCTCGCCGACAGCAACGCCGACGTCCAGTATGAGCGCGGCGAGAACCACCTGTTCTTCGAGATTGGCCCGCGCCTGTTGATGTCCCGCATGATCGACGGGCAGTTCCCGGCCTACGAGAAGGTGGTGCCGAAGCACAACGACAAGCACATCGAGTTCGAGCGCGACCGCCTGGTCAATGCGGTCCGGCGTGTGGCGCTGTTGTCGAACGAACGATCGCGCGCGGTGAAGTTCACTGTTGGCAAGGGCCAGGTCGAGGTCACGTCCAGCAGTCCCGAGTTCGGTGAAGCACGTGAACCGATTGCCGTGGACTACGACGGGCCGGAGATCACCATCTGCTTCAACGCCCAGTATGTGCTGGACTTCCTCAACGTGGTGGAGTCCGACATCGTCGCGCTCGACCTCAAAGACGATGTATCGCAGGCCGTGATGAAGCCCGTCGGGGTCGAGGGGTATGACTACACCTACGTGATCATGCCGATGCGGGTGTGAGGGAAGAACGACGCGTGTCAGAGACCGAACAGACAATCGCCCAGGGCAGCACCAGCCAGGAGTACGGCGCCGAGAGCATCAAGGTCCTCGAGGGACTCGAGGCCGTTCGCAAGCGTCCGGCGATGTACATCGGGTCCACAGGGCCCGCGGGGCTGCATCACCTGGTGTACGAGATCGTCGACAACTCGATCGACGAAGCCCTTGCCGGGCACTGCACCGAGATCAACGTCACGCTGCACCTGGACAAGTCCGTCACGGTGGTGGACAACGGACGCGGCATCCCCACCGAGATGCACGAGACCGGGCGTCCCGCCGCGGAGGTGGTGCTGACGGTCCTGCACGCCGGCGGCAAGTTCGACAACAAGAGTTACAAGGTTTCCGGTGGGCTCCACGGCGTCGGCTCGTCGGTGGTGAACGCGCTGTCGGAACGGCTGGAACTCGAGATCTGGCGCCATCACCAGGTCTACCAGCAGACCTACGAGCGTGGTGTGCCGCAGGGCGACCTCCTGGTCACCGGAACGACGCAACGCCGCGGCACGAAGATCACGTTCAAGCCGGACGATCAGGTCTTCGAGACCACGGACTTCAGCTTCGACACGCTGGCGCAACGGCTGCGGGAACTGGCGTTCCTGAACGCCGGTCTCGTCATCACGCTCGATGACGAGCGGGACGCGAAGTCCCATCGGTTCCACTACGAAGGCGGCATCGTCTCGTTCGTCGAGCACCTCAACAAGAACAAGGGCATCGTCAACGAGAAGGCCATCCACATGCGCGGCGTCCGTGAGGGCATCGACGCCGAAATTGCGCTGCAGTGGAACGATGGGTACAACCCGCAGGAATATTCCTTCGCCAACAACATCAACACGCACGAGGGCGGCACGCACCTGTCGGGGTTCCGGTCGGCGCTGACCCGTACGATCAACGCCTACGCGAACAACAACAACCTCACGAAGGACCTGAAGGACGCCACGATCAGCGGCGACGACATCCGCGAGGGGATGACCGCCGTCATCAGCGTCAAGCTGCCGCAGCCGCAGTTCGAAGGCCAGACGAAGACGAAGCTCGGGAACACCGAGGTCAAGGGCATTGTCGAGGCGATCGTCAACGACAAGCTCGGGGCGTTTCTCGAGGAGAACCCGGCGGTCGCCAGGCGAGTGGTATCCAAGGCCGCAGACGCGGCGCGTGCGCGCGAGGCGGCGCGGAAGGCCCGCGATCTCGTCCGGCGGAAGGGCGCGCTGGATGGCGGCTCGCTGCCAGGAAAACTCGCCGACTGCCAGGAACGGGACCCGTCCCGATCGGAAATCTACATCGTCGAAGGCGAGTCGGCCGGTGGGTCCGCCAAGCAGGGCCGGGACCGCCGCTTCCAGGCCATCCTGCCGATCAAGGGCAAGATCCTGAACGTCGAGCGGGCGCGGATCGATCGGATGCTCGGCTCCGACGAGATCAAGACGATGATCGCGGCGCTGGGATGCGGTATCGGTACCGAGGATTTCGACATCGACAAGCTGCGGTATCACCGCATCATCATCATGACGGACGCGGACGTGGACGGGTCGCACATCCGGACGCTGCTCCTCACGTTCTTCTACCGTCAGATGGGCCAGCTGGTCGAGCGCGGTCACATCTTCATTGCGCAGCCACCGTTGTTCCGCGCGAAGCGCGGGCGGGTGGAGACCTACATCAAGGACGAGCGGGCGCTCGAGAACTTCCTGGTGCACCGCGCGGTGGAGTCGCGCGTGGTGAAGCTCGCGGATGGCAGCGAGCTCTTCGGTGAAGTGCTGGAGAAGGCCCTCCACGGCATCATCGCCTACCAGAAGGTCCTGCAGGTGGTGCAGCGGCGCGGACACGCGCGCGACGTCGTGGAAGGACTGCTGGATCGCGAAGTGCGGGACCGCGCCTTCTTCGACTCGGCCGCGGACGTGGAGAGCCTGGCGGCCCAGTTGACGACCGCGCAACGCGACGTGACGGCCGTGCGCGACGAGGAGCACAACACCCACGCGTTGAGGGTGGACGACCGCTCCGTCGGGTATTCCCGTGTCAGCACTGTTGGCCTGGATTTCGTGCTGTCGGGCGAGTATCGCACTCTGGCAGCCAGCTACGCAGACATCAAGGACATCGTCCGGACGTTCCGGCGCGCGCCCGTCGAGGTGAGGGTTGTGGGCACGGGGCCCGCCATACCGGAAGAGCCGGTCGACGAGCAGACGGGCGAGATCGTGGATGCGGGCGCCGAGCCGCCAGTACCATCGTCCCCGGCACCCGTCACGCGCAAGGACGCCGGCCCCGCCTTCATCGCCACCCTCGACGAGATGGTCGAGCACTTCCTGGCCCTCGGCCGCAAGGGTGTGGCCATCAATCGCTACAAGGGCCTCGGCGAGATGAACCCGGACACGCTGTGGGCGACCACGATGAACCCGGACACCAGGACGCTCCTGCAGGTGAAGGCCGAGGACCACACCGAGGCCGATCAGATGTTCACGACCCTGATGGGCGACCAGGTCGAGCCGCGCCGGAAGTTCATCGAGGACAACGCCCTCGACGTCCGCAACCTCGACATCTAGCGCCTGTTTCCTGACTCCTAGCTCCTAACTCCTAACTCCTAACTCCTAACTCCTAACTCCTGCCTCCTTCCTGCTGTGTCGACTGACTCGAGAATCCCCGTCAACATCGAAGACGAGATGAAGCGCTCGTACCTCGATTACGCGATGAGCGTGATCATCGGGCGAGCGCTGCCGGACGTACGGGACGGACTGAAGCCGGCGCACCGCCGCGTGCTGTATGCGATGCGGCAGATGGGCCTGGCGAGCAACCGCGCCTATCGCAAGTGCGCCAAGATCGTGGGCGAGGTCATCGGCAACTACCACCCGCACGGCGACGCCCCGGCCTACGACACGCTGGTGCGCCTGGCGCAGGACTTCAACATGCGCTACACCCTGGTGGACGGCCAGGGCAACTTCGGGTCGGTGGACGGGGACCCGCCGGCGGCGTATCGCTACACGGAGGCCCGCCTCGAGGGGCTTGCCGAGGCGATGATGGACGACCTCGAGAAGGACACGGTGGATTTCGTCCCGAACTTCGACGAGACCACCGAAGAGCCGACCGTCCTTCCCACGGCGTTCCCGAACCTGCTGGTGAACGGCTCGACGGGCATCGCCGTCGGCATGGCCACGAACATCCCCCCGCACAACATGCGCGAGGTGATCGACGCCGTGGTCTGGGTGATCGAGAAGACGCTGATGGCGCCGGCCGATGCGCCGGCGTTCACGCGCGAGCAGAAGCTGAAGGAGGTCATCCGGCTGGTGCCCGGTCCCGACTTCCCGACCGGTGGCATCATCGTCGGGCGCAGGGGCGTGCAGGAGGCCTACGTGACCGGCCGTGGCGGCATCCAGGTGCGCGCGAAGGCCGAGATCGAGCAGATGAAGAAGGGCGATCGCCAGCAGATCGTCGTCACGGAGATTCCCTACCAGGTCAACAAGAAGACCCTGCTGGAACGGATGGCGGACCTCGTCCGCGAGAAGGTGCTCGAGGGCATCTCCGACATCCGCGACGAGTCGGACCGCGACGGCATGCGCGTCGTCATCGAGCTGAAGCGCGGCGAAGTGGGCGAGGTGGTGCTGAACAACCTCTACAAGCACACCCAGCTGCAGCAGACCTTCGGCATCATCATGCTGGCCATCGTGGGCGGGCGCCCGCGTGTCCTGAACCTGCTCGAGATCGTCGAGTACTTCGTGGAGTTCCGTCGCGAGGTCGTGCGGCGGCGCACGGAGTTCGAGCTGCGGAAGGCCGAGGCCCGGGCCCACATCCTGGAAGGGCTGCGCATCGCGCTCGACCACCTGGACGCGGTGATCACGCTGATCCGGAACTCCCGGAATCCCGCCGAGGCGAAGGTGGGCCTGATCACGCAGTTCGGCCTCAGCGAGATCCAGTCACAGGCCATCCTCGACATGCAGCTCCAGCGCCTCACCGGCCTCGAGCGGCAGAAGATCCTCGACGAGCTCGCCGAGCTGATGAAGCTCATCGAGCGGCTGCGCGCGATCCTCGCCAACCAGCAACTGCTGCTGCAGATCGTCGTTGACGAACTCAAGGCCGTGCAGGCCAGGTTCGACGAGCCGCGCCGCACCCAGATCCTCGAGCAGGAGGGCGAGTTCAGCATCGAGGACCTGATCGCCGACGAGGACGTGGCCGTCACCGTCACGGACACGGGCTACATCAAGCGGACGCCGATCACCACCTACCGGCGGCAGCGGCGCGGCGGCAAGGGCCGCATCGGCATGCGGACGCGCGAGGAGGACGTGGTCAACCACCTCTTCGTCGCCTCTACGCACTCGTATCTGATGGTCTTCTCGGACCGCGGCCGTGCCTACTGGCTGAAGGTGCACGAAATTCCGGACGTGGGGGCCGACGGGCGGGGGAAGTCCATCGCCAACCTCGTCCAGATGGAGCCCGGCGAGAAGGTCGCCGACATGCTGGCCGTCCGGGAGTTCGACGACCAGCACTTCGTGGTGATGGGCACGCGCAACGGCACCATCAAGAAGACCGAGCTGTCGGCCTTCAGCAACCCCCGCGCGGGCGGCATCATCGCCATGGGCATCGAAGACGACGACGCCGTCATGGCGGTGCAGTTGTCCGACGGGACGTCCGAAATCTTCATCGGCACGCGCGAAGGCAAGGCCATCCGCTTCCCCGAGGACGAGGTGCGGGCCATGGGCCGCACCGCCTACGGCGTGCGCGGCATCCAGCTGCGCGAGGGCGACCAGGTGGTGGCCATGCAGGTAGCCAAGCCCGGTGGGCGTCTCCTCACCGTGACGGAACGTGGCTACGCCAAGCAGACCGAACTGGGCGAGTACCGCGTGACCGGTCGGGGCGGGCTCGGCGTGAAGAACGTGGAGATTACCGACAGGAACGGCCCGGTCGTCAATATTGCTCAGGTTCACGACGATGACGAGTTGCTCGTCATCACGGAGCAGGGCAAAATCCTTCGCACGCCGGGCAACGACATTCGTACTGCAGGCCGGGCGACGCAGGGTGTGCGGTTGATGGACCTGGAGGACGGCGACCGCGTGGTCTCCGTCGCGCTCGTCCCGAAGACCGAGGACGAGGCGGTGGAGGAGGCCACGGAGTCGGCCGTGCCCAAACCGCCGCCGCAGGACGAGCCCTCGGAATAGGGGCCGCAGAGGGCCCGGACGGGCCGCAGCCAGGCATTCACGGAAACGGTCGCATGCGACCAGGGAGGACATGATGGCGCTTCGCGTTCCAGCGGTTCTGAAGTTCACGCTGCTCCTGCTCCCGGTGGCCATGCTCGAGGTGGCATGCTCGCGTCCACCCGAGCAGCAGATGCTCAACCAGTTCTTCCGGGCGGCACGTAACCGGGACAACACCACGGCGTCGATGATGTCGTCGGTGACGCTGGATCCGCGCCAGCAGGGCGCCATCGAGGACTTCTCGATCACCTCGGTCGGACCCGAGCAGCGCGCCCCGCTCCCGTACAAGGCCCTCATCGAGGCGGCGGAGAAGGCGCGACAGGAGGAAGCGGACTTCCAGCGCCGCAAGAAGGAGTACTCCGACGCGAACCTGAAGACCATCGAGGAGATCCTCAAGCTCGAGAGCAACCCGGCCGTGAAGTGGACGCCGGCGCAGGCCAAGGTCAAGCCGGAATGGGACAAGTGGCGCGCGGAGACGGCGATGTACGTCAAGAACCTCACCACCGCGCGCGCGGCCGTCACGGCCGCCACGGGCCCGGCAGAGGCGTCACTCACCCAGCCCGGTCAGCCCAAGTTCGACGTGAATGCGTTCGACGGGGAGATGGTCAGCAAGGACGTCGCCATCAAGGCCCAGGTCATGAGCCCCGAAGGCCAGGCGTCGGAGAAGGACCTGGTCATCACGATGTCGAAGGTGGTCGGCACACAGGGCGGCACCGCCCGCGAGGGGAAGTGGATCATCACGAAGATCGCAGGGCTCTAGCAGAAGGAGTTAGGAATTAGGAGGCAGGAGGTAGGAGGCCGCAAGCCGCAGGCCGCACGCCGCTACGCGCGCTCGAGCTTGGCGAACTTCGCGCGGAGCGTCTTCTGCCCCACCGAGCTGAACCGGACGACCAGCTTCTGGTCGTCCTCAAGTTCCTCCACGCTGATCACGGTGCCGAACCCGAACTGTCCGTGCTTGACGCGCAGACCTGGCCGCAGGCCGCCGGCTCCGGACTGATCCTCGTCCTCGTACATGAACGGGGGCGGCTCCTCGCGTGCGCGGTCAGGCCTCCGGGGGGCGGAGCGGCCGTACGGGTTCGCCCGATACTCCCATCCACCAGTTCGCGGCGCCCGATACGCGGATGAATACGACGAGAACTCCTGTTCGACCAGGTCCGGCGGGATCTCCTCGATGAACCGCGACGGCTCGGTCGCCTGATACTCGCCGAACACCCGGCGGCGGGCCGCGCTGGTCAGTACCAGCCGCTTCCGCGCGCGCGTGATGCCCACGTAGCAGAGCCGGCGCTCCTCCTCCATCTCCGCCTCGTCCTCGCGCGAGCGGGAGTGCGGAAACAGCCCCTCCTCCAGCCCGGCCATGACGACGACGGGGAACTCCAGGCCCTTCGCGGAGTGCAGCGTCATCATCAGGACGCGCGCGTCGCGCCCGCCCTGCTCCTTGTCCACGTCCGACAGCAGCGAGAGGCGATCGACGAAGCCCGCAAGCGAAGGTTCGATCTCGCGCGACTCGTACTCCCTGGACGCGGAGACCAGCTCCATGAGGTTCTCGATCCGGCCCTCGGATTCCTCGCTGCGGTCTTCACGCAGGTCGCGCAGGTAGCCCGACTGGTCCAGCGCCTTCCCGAGGGTGACCGACAGGCTCTCGCGACGTGCCGTGTCGGACAGGGACGTCAGCAGGTCGCGAAACGCCGCCAGGGACGCCAGCTGCCTGGACGAGAGCAGGCGCTGGTCGATGGCCGTCACCAGCTTCGACCAGAGCGAGTTGGAGACCACGGTAGGTTGCAGGCCTGCCAGAAGGGGCGGCAGGTCGTCTGCCACCTGTCCGGCGTCCACCTGCTCCAGCGCGTCCATCACGCCCTTGCCGATGCCTCGGGGCGGCGTATTGACCACCCGCCGGAACGCCACATCGTCATGCGGGTTCAGGATGAGCTTCAGGTAGCTGAGCGCGTCCTTGATCTCCTTGCGCTCGTAGAAGCCCACGCCGCCCAGCACCATGTACGGGATGCCGGCGGAGCGCAGCGCGTCTTCCACCGACCGCGACTGCGCGTTGGTGCGGTACAGCACCGCCATCGCGGCCCTGGCATCGTCCTGGACGGACTGGCGGGCGATGCGGGAGATGAACTCCGCCTCCTCCAGCTCGTCCGACCCGCGGAAGCAGGTGATCTTCGCGCCGCCCTTCCTGTCGGTCCAGAGCACCTTCTCCTTGCGATTGCGGTTGTTCGCGATGACGGCGGAGGCGGCGTCGAGGATGACCTGCGTGGACCGGTAATTGCGCTCGAGCCGCACCACCACGGCCTCGGGAAAGTCCTCCTCGAAGTCCATGATGTTGCGGAGGTCGGCGCCCCGCCACTTGTAGATGGATTGATCCGGGTCGCCGACGACGCAGAGGTTGCGGTGCAGCCCGGCCAACTGCTTGATGAGCAGGTACTGCGGCCGGTTCGTGTCCTGGTACTCGTCCACCATCACGAAGCGGAACCGCCTCGCGTAGCGCTCGCGCACGGCAGGCACGCGATCGAACAGCTCCACCACCTTCAGCAGCAGGTCGTCGAAGTCGAGCGCGCTGGCCTCCGTGAGCGCTTTCTGATACCCGGTGAAGAGCCTGCCGATCTCACGGTCGCGGGGATTCCACGTCGTGTCGAAGGTCTCCGGGCCCTCCATGCGGTTCTTCGCGTGGCTGATGCGTCCCAGCACCATCCGCGCCTGATACGTCGTGTCGTCGAGCCCGTACTCCTTCACGAGCTGCTTGACGACGGACTGCTGGTCGGCGGAGTCGTAGATGGTGAAGTCGCGGCTGAGCCCGATGTGAGGCGCCTCGCGCCGGAGCAGGCGGGCGCAGAGCGCGTGAAACGTGGAGATCCACATCGCGCGGCAGTCCGTGTCGAGCAGCGCCTCCACGCGTTCGCGCATCTCGCCCGCGGCCTTGTTGGTGAAGGTGACCGCCATCACCTCGTCGGGATGGGCGAACCGCTCGGAGATCAGGTGGGCGATGCGGTGGGCGATGACGCGCGTTTTCCCCGACCCCGCACCGGCGAGGATCAGCAGCGGCCCTTCTATGTGACGGACCGCCTGCTGCTGTTCGGGATTGAGCGACGAGAGGAGATCCAACCTCTCTATTCTACCGTGACGCTCTTGGCGAGATTCCTCGGCTGATCGACATCGCACCCGCGCCGCACGGCGATGTGATACGCCAGCAACTGCAACGGGATGGTCAGCGCGATCGGTGTCAGCATCGGCGTAGTTGCAGGAATTGCGATCAGCGAGTCCAGTTTGGGATCAAGAAGATCGCTCAAGTGGGACTCGGCGTCGGTCGTCACCGCGATCACGGAGCCACCGCGTGCCTTTGCCTCCTGGATGTTGCCGAGCATCTTCTCGAACACCGCATCCTTCGGCGCCAGGGCCACCACCGGCATCGCCTCGTCGATGAGCGCAATCGGGCCGTGCTTCATCTCGCCGGCCGGATACCCCTCGGCGTGGATGTAGGAGATTTCCTTCAGCTTCAGGGCACCCTCGAGGGCAATCGGGTAGTTGATGCCGCGACCCAGGTACAGGAAGTCGGCGCGGTTGTGGAACCGGGCAGCGACGTCTTCCATGCCCCTGGAGGCCTGCAGCGCACCTTCCACCACCTGAGGCAGCTGCATCAGCCCCTCGATGTGGGCCCGGCGTTCGGTGTCCGACAGGGTGTGGCGCACTTCCGCCAGCCTCAGCGCCAGCAGGTACAGCGCCACCAGCTGCGTGGTGAACGCCTTGGTGGACGCCACGCCAATCTCGGGCCCGGCGTGCGTGTAGATGGTCCCCTCCGCCTCGCGCGTGGCCATGCTGCCGACGACGTTGCAGATGGCGACGCTGCGGGCGCCCTTGCCCTTGGCTTCGCGGAGGGCCGCCAGGGTGTCGGCCGTTTCCCCGGACTGCGTGATGGCGACGGCCAGTGACCGCGGGCCCACGATGGGATTGCGATAGCGGAACTCGGAGCCGTAGTCCACCTCGACGGGGATGCGGGCCAGCTCCTCGATCATGAATTTGCCGACGAGCGCCGCGTGCCACGACGTCCCGCACGCCACCATGGTCACCTTGTCGAGCGCGGCGAGGTCCGCTGTGGGGATAGCGACCTCGTCGAGGAAGGTCTGCGCGCTGTCCACCGAGACGCGCCCCAGGATCGTCTCGCGCAGCGCGTTGGGCTGCTCGACGATCTCCTTGAGCATGAAGTGCTTGTATCCCGCCTTCTCGGCCATGACGGGATCCCACGTCACGCGCGTGGGCTGGTGGCTGCGTGCCGTGCCGTCGAACGCGCTGAAGGTGGCGCCGTCCCTGGTGACGACCACCATCTCGCGGTCGTCCATGAACACCACGTTGCGGGTGTGCGCGAGAATGGCGGGAACATCGCTGGCGACGAAGTACTCGCCCTCGCCCAGCCCAACGACGATCGGGGGCCCGTTGCGGACGGCGACGAGCTTGTCGGGATCGTCCGCCGAGAGCAGCACGAGCGCGAAGAGCCCGCGCGCCCGGCTCATCGCGCGGCGAACGGCGCCCTCGAGCCCGTCATCCTTCCACTCCTCCTGGACGAGATGCGCGACGACCTCGGTGTCGGTCTCGGACTGGAAGACGTGGCCCCTGCCCAGCAGCTCCCGTTTGAGCTCCAGGTAGTTCTCGATGATGCCGTTGTGCACCACCACGATGCGTCCCGTGCCGTCCCGGTGCGGGTGTGCGTTCTCCTCCGTGGGTCGCCCGTGCGTGGCCCAGCGGGTGTGCCCCAGGCCGTACTGGCCCTCGAGCGGGTTGTTCCACACCGCCTGTTCGAGGTTCGACAGCTTGCCGGCGCTGCGCCGCACGTCCATCCGTCCGTGGTCGACGACGGCGATGCCGGCGGAGTCGTAGCCGCGGTACTCCAGGCGCTTGAGGCCGTCGAGGATGACGGGGACGACGGGCTTGGGTCCGATGTAGCCGATGATGCCGCACATAGCTAGGAAGCAGGAGACAGGAGGTAGGAGTTAGGAGCCAGGAGGCAGGAACTAGGAATCGGGCTTGCGCTTGGTGGACTGTGCGGCGCGGCGCCTGGCGGCCCACTCGGGCTTGTTTTCCTGGCGGCTGCGGCCGATCGCGAGCGCGTCGGACGGCACGTCCTCCGTGACGGCGGATCCCGCGGCGACGTACGCGCCGTCACCGATGGTGATGGGTGCGACCAGGGTGGAGTTGCTGCCGACGAACGCGCCGCGCCCGATGACGGTGGGGTGCTTCTTTGCGCCGTCGTAGTTGCAGGTGATGGTCCCGGCGCCGACGTTGGTGTTCTCGCCGACGACGGTGTCGCCGAGGTACGCCAGGTGGTTGGCCTTGGCGCCCGGGCCGAGCGTGGTCTTCTTCAGCTCCACGAAGTTGCCCACGCGGGCGCCCTGGCCCAGCACCGCGTCCGGGCGGAGGTGCGCGAACGGGCCGACGCTGCACTCGCTGTCCACCGTCGAGTTGGTAATCACGCAGTGATCGAGGATGGTGACCCGATCCCCGAGATCGGCGTTCACCAGGCGGCTGCCGGCGTGGATCTCGCAGGCGGTGCCGATGCGGGTGCTGCCTTGCAGGTGGACGCCGGGATGGATCACCGTGTCCGCGCCAACCTGGACGTCCACATCGATGTAGGTCGTCGCCGGGTCGACCAGGGTCACCCCGGCCGCCATCAGCTCCTCGTGCTTCTGCTGCCGCATGATCCGGCCCACCTCCGCCAGCTCGCTCCGGCTGTTGATGCCTCGAATCTCCGCGGCGTTGCTGATGGTCCACGTGGCGACCACCCTGCGCTGGCGGCGATAGATGGAGACGAGATCGGGAAGGTAGTACTCCTGTTGCGCGTTTTCCGCCCCGATGCTCCGCAGTGCGTCGAACAGCGGCTCGAGCTCGAAGACGTAGATGCCGGCGTTGATCTCCTTGATCTCGCGCTCGGCCGGGCTGGCGTCGCGCTCCTCGACGATGCGGGCGATGTCCCCGCCGGTCCGGAGGATGCGTCCGTAGCCGAAGGGCCGTTCGACCATGGCCGTCACCACCGTGGCGGCGGCGCCGTTGTCGCGATGGCGCGCCACGAGTGCGCCGAGGCTGGCCGGGCTCAGCAAGGGCACGTCGCCCGACAGCAGTACGACGGTGCCCGACTGGCCGGCCAGGACGGGCTCGACCATCAGGAGGGCGTGACCGGTACCCAGCTGCGGCTCCTGGAGCACGGTCCGGACCCCGGGCCACGCCGTGGACAGGTGCGCGCGCACCAGGTCCGCCTCGTGGCCGACGACCACGACCGTGGAGGCCGGCGACAGCGTCGAGGCGGCCCGCAGGACATGGTCGATGAGCGGCAGGCCCGAGAGCCGGTGCAGCACCTTGGGGGTGGCCGAGCGCATCCGGGTGCCCTTCCCGGCGGCGAGGACGACGATGTGGACGGATTCCACGGCTTTGGTTAAGGGTCCAGGTAGAAAGTACGCTATTCGGGCGACTTGTTGGCGAGTTCGTACACCTGGCGGGTCGACAATCCAAACTCCTTGCCGACCTCCCGCGCAACTGCACGCTTTGACAGGCCGCTAGATTCTGTTAAACGACCGAACGCACGAGTCACCGCCTCGACATCGACAGCAACATGTTTATTTTCTTCAGTTTGCTGCACTGGGACGACCACGGTGAACTCGCCCTGTGGATGCTCGATGGACTCCGCCAGCGCCGAGGCCGGACCCGAGAGGGTCTCCTCGTGGATCTTGGTCAGCTCACGGTATACCAATATTGGTTGTTCACCCAAAAACAACAGATCCCTGAGGGTCTGACGGATACGGTGGGGCGCTTCGAAGAACACCAGGGCAGCGTCGGCGTGAAGCCGTTTTGCCTTGGAAAACCAGTTGTTTCTGTCTTTTGACCTAGCTGGTGGGAAGCCGAGAAACACGAACGGCACGTCCTCGAGGCCGGCGATGGAAACGGCCGCGGCGACGGCACTGGGCCCAGGGATGGCCTCGACCCGGATTCCCCGGCTTCTGGCCAGCCGGACCAGCTCCGCACCGGGGTCGGAGATGCCCGGGGTTCCGGCGTCGGACACCAGGGCAACCGACTCACCGCGCAGGAGTTGCTCCACGAGCGCGAGACCACGGACGTGCTCGTTGTGGGCGTGGAGGCTGACCAGCCGCGTCTGGATGCCGAAGTGCCGCAGCAGGTTCCCAGTGCGGCGCGTGTCCTCGGCCGCCACCACCGTCACCTCGCCGAGCACCCGCAGGGCGCGCACCGTGATGTCGTCGAGGTGACCGATCGGCGTCGCAACGACGAACAGCGTACCGGCCATATTTTATTGTAACCTTTGGAGATGGCCGCTCGACGGAGGGCGCGGCCATGACCGTCCACAATGCACGCCGCGGAACCACTCAGCCATTTCGTCGACGACTATCTCGGTTATCTCTACGAGGCCTGTCCCACGAACGCGACCCTCGACGGGGTTCATCTTCACGATGACCTGCTCGAGGACTACCGTCGCGCCGGTATCGACACCCATCTTGGAGCGCTTGCCGGATTCGCCCGCCGCTTGGACGCCATCCCGGTAGACCTCCTGCCCGTGCACGAGCAGGTGGACCACGGGATCGTCACGGCGAACATCCGCGCCCGGATGTACGAGCTGGAGGACATCCGCACCTGGGAGCGCAGCCCGCACTTCTATGGTGAGGTCCTGGCCACCAGCCTGGCGACGCAGGCCATCTTCACGTATGCGCCCGAAGAGGAACGAGCGCGCCGCGTGCTCTCGAAGCTCAGGCAGGTGCCGCGCCTCATTCAGGCGGCGCGGGACAACGTCAAGGAACCACCGGCCATCTTCGTCAAGGTCGGGCTCGACACGTGGCGCGGCGTCCGCTCGTTCATCGACACCGACCTGCCACGGGCGTTCTCCACGGTGGACGACCTGCACCTGCTGGCCGACCTGGCCGATGCGTCGGCGGAGGCCGTCCAGGCCGTCGGGGCCTACATCGAGTACCTCGACAACGACCTGCGGCCGCGCGCCAGGGGCTCGTTCCGCCTGGGCGCCGACCGCTTCGAGCAGAAGCTGCGCCTGGACGAAGGCCTCCAGCTTCCCGCGGACCGGCTGCTCGCCATCGCCATGCGCGAGCTCGCCGCCACGCAGGACGAGTTCCGCAGCGTGGCCGGCCGGCTGAACGGCGGTGACCCGTTCGCGGCCTGGCGGAAGACGAAGGACGCGCATCCCGCGCCCGGCACGCTCATCGCCGCGGCCCGTGCGCAGCTCCAGGAGCTCCGCACGTTCCTGTCCCGTACGCCCGTCGTGGGGCTGCCGGACGCAGACGACGTCGCCGTCGCGGCCACGCCCGATTTCTTCCGCTGGTCGTTCGCGAGCATGTGGACGCCGGGCCCGTTCGAGACACGCGCGTCGCGCGCGATGTACTACCTGACCGATGCCGATCCGTCCTGGACGACGGAGCGGCAGGCGGAACACCTGCGGGACTTCAACACGCCGACGCTGTGGACCATCTCGATGCACGAGGTGTATCCGGGGCATTACCTGCACTACCAGCACCTGCGCAAGGTGTCGTCCAAGGTCCGGCGCTCCACGCTCTTCGCGCCGGCGTCCTACGTCGAGGGCTGGGCCCATTACTGCGAGCAGATGATGCTCGAGGCAGGCTTTGGCCGGGGCGATCACGCCCTGAAGCTGGGCCAGCTCGGCGAAGCGCTCGTCCGTCTCGCCCGTGTCGTCGTCGGCATCCAGCTGCACACCGGCGAGTGGTCGGTGGAGCAGGGGGTCCGCTTCTTCCGCGAGGAGGCGTTCATCGAGGACGCCAGCGCGCGGCGCGAGGCGGAGCGCGGCACGTTCGACCCGACCTATCTCGTGTACTCGGCGGGCAAGCACATGCTGCTGAAGCTGCGGCACGACTGGCAGCAGGAGCAGCGGGGCAAGACGACGCTGCGTGCGTTCCACGACGCGTTCCTGTCACAGGGATCAGCCCCGTTCCCGGCCCTTCGTCGCCTGATGCTGCAGAACGCCGCCGGCGACGTCCTGGAGTAAAGCGCGAATGCCTCTCTACGAGTATCAGTGCGACGCGTGCGGGCATCGCTTCGAGGTGATCCAGAAGTTCTCGGATGCCCCCATCGAGGTCTGCCCGAAGTGCGGGGGCCCGGTCGGCAAGCTGCTGTCCTCGCCCGCGATTCAGTTCAAGGGCTCGGGCTGGTACATCACGGACTACGCGCGCGCGGGCAAGTCCGACTCGGCGAACGCCTCGTCCGGGAAGAGCGAGGGCAAGAGCGACACGGGTTCGACGTCCCCCGAGGGTGCGTCCACCACCGCCGCTGAGTCGAAGACGGCGCCGAAGGCCGAGAACAAGCCTAGCGCGCCCGCGAAAGCAGATTGAGCGAATCCAGGTACTCGCGGAACGGGCCGGCAAGGTCCTGACGCTTGAGTCCGAAGTAGACCACCGCCTTCAGGAACCCGAGCTTGTTGCCGGTGTCGTGCCGGACGCCCTCGATCTCGTACGCGTAGATGGGGCGCGACTGCAGCAGCCGTCGCAGGCCATTGGTCAACTGGACCTCGCCGGACCTGTCCCGGGCGGTCTCGCGCAGGGCGGGAAAGATGTCGGGCGTGAGGACGTAGCGGCCAATGATGGCGAGGTTGGACGGCGCCTCGGCCCGCGGCGGCTTCTCCACCATGTCCTTGATGCGGAACACGCGGGGGCCCATCTCGGGCGCGGGCTCCACGTCGACGATGCCGTAGCTCGACACCTGGTCGTCTGGCACGCGCTCCACGGCGATGATCGGGGCATCGGCCCGCTCGTACACGTCGATCATCTGCTTCAGTCCGGCCGGCGTCGCATCGATCACGTCATCGGCCAGGATGACAGCGAAGGGCTCGCCGGCGACGACGGTCTCGGTGACGAGGACGGCGTGTCCGAGGCCGAGCGCCTCGCCCTGCCGGACGTAACAGACGTCGATCATCCGCGAGATGCTGCGGACCTCCTCGAGCTGTTCGGTCTTGCCGCGGCTCTCGAGGAAGGCCTCCAGCTCGGCGGACACGTCGAAGTGGTCCTCGATGGCGTTCTTGCCGCGACCCGTGACGAGGATGATGTTCGACACGCCCGAGGCCACCGCCTCTTCGACGCCGTACTGGATGGTCGGCTTGTCGACGAGCGGCAGCATCTCCTTCGGCTGGGCCTTGGTGGCCGGAAGGAAACGCGTGCCGAGGCCGGCAGCGGGGAACACGACCTTACGGACCGGAGCGGGCATCCGAACTAGAATAATGCACAGCCAACATGCTTGATCCAGCATTCGTTCGTGACCACCTCGACGACGTGCGAAAGGGCCTGCAGTCGCGAGGCCTCGACGCGAGCGCCGAGCTCGAGCAGCTTGCGACGCTCGAGACGCACCGGAAGCGCCTCATCCCGCAGGTGGAGGGCCTCCGGCGTGAGCAGAACACGGCCGGCGACCAGGTGGCGCGCGCGAAGCGCCAGCGAGAGGATGCCTCGCCCATCTTCGAGGCCAACAAGCAGCGCAGCCAGAAGATCAAGCAGATGGAGGTCGAGCTCGACGGCATCGAGCGCCAGCGCGTGAAGATCCTCGAAGTCCTGCCGAACCTGCCGCACACGAGCGTCGCGATCGGCACCTCGGCCGCGGACAATCCCGTGGTCCGCACGTGGGGGGAGCGGCGCACGTTCGACTTCGAGCCGAAGGCGCACTGGGACCTCGGCCCGGATCTCGGGATCCTGGACTTCGAGCGCGCCACGAAGATCTCCGGCGCGCGCTTCGCGGTGCTGATGGGGGCCGGCGCGCAGCTCGAGCGCGCGCTCATCAACTACATGCTGCACCTGCACACCACGAATCACGGCTACACGGAAGTGCAGCCGCCGTTCCTGGTGTCGGGGGCGACGTTGTACGGCACGGGACAGCTGCCCAAGTTCGAGCCGGACCTGTTCAAGATTGCGGGTGAGTGGGACCTGTACCTGATCCCCACCGCGGAAGTGCCCGTGACGAACCTGTATCGCGGCGAGATCCTGGATGGCCGCCAGCTGCCGCTGAAGTACACGGCCTACACGCCGTGCTTCCGCAGCGAGGCCGGCTCGTACGGGGCCGATGTGCGCGGGCTGATCCGGCAGCACCAGTTCGACAAGGTGGAGCTCGTGAAGTTCACGGCACCCGAGCAGTCGTACGACGAGCTGGAGGCGCTCACGGCGGACGCCGAACAGGTGCTGCAGACGCTGGGCCTGCCGTACCGCACGGTGATGCTGTGCACGGGGGATCTCGGCTTCGCGTCGGCGAAGACGTACGACATCGAGGTGTGGCTGCCGAGCCAGCAGACCTACCGGGAGATTTCGTCCTGCTCGAACTGCGAGGGATTCCAGGCGCGCCGGGCGAACATCAAGTTCCGGCCGCAGGGCACGGGCAAGGCGGAGTTCGTGCACACGCTGAACGGGTCGGGCCTGGCGGTGGGCCGGACGCTGATCGCCGTGCTGGAGAACTACCAGCAGAAGGACGGCTCGGTGGTGATCCCGGAGGCCCTGCGCTCGTTCATGGGCGGGCGTGAAGTCATCGAGCCGCGTTAGACTCTAGGCTTCAGGCTTCAGGCTTCGGGCTCCAGGTACAGCTTTCTGTCCCGGCTGCCAGGGCGTCCGGCAAGCGGTGCACCGGGACATGAGTAGTACCTGAAGCCTGGAGCCTGACAAGCATCGTCGGAGGGATGGCCGAGCGGTCGATGGCGGTGGTCTTGAAAACCACTGTACGGGAAACCGTACCGGGGGTTCGAATCCCTCTCCCTCCGCCAACCCTCGCTTCGCGAGGGTGGCTTGGAGGGAGAGGTCTTCAGGCATCGCGCCGCAAGCGTTGCGTGCTGCGACTTGGCACGAATCCCGGGGAGGCCCACAGGGAGAGGGCTTCAGGCATCGCGCCGCAAGGCTCTGCCGGGCAGCTGAGTGTGTCCCCCGCGCGGAACACGAAGAACACGAAGAACACGAAGGTCGCTAGATAGATCACAAGATCACCAGATAGATCACAAGATCACCAGATAGATCACAAGATCACCAGATAGATCACAAGATCACCAGATCACGCGATCGATCGCCAGATCACCACATCACCACGTCAACAGATTCGCCGACCATGAACAGATTCACCAGCGCGCTCCTCGTTCTGTTGCTTGCGGCGTGCGGAGGACAAACCCCGATGCCGTTCCAGACCACCGATACCACTCCCGGCACCGGCGCCGAGGCCGCCTCGGGCCGCCGCGTCGTCGTGCACTACACCGGCTGGTTGTACGACGCGGCCGCGGCCGACAAGAAGGGCACGAAGTTCGATAGCTCCAAGGATCGCAACGAGCCGTTCGAGTTCTCGCTCGGCGCCGGCGAGGTGATACGCGGCTGGGACGAGGGCGTCAAGGGCATGAAGGTGGGCGGCACGCGCGTGCTCACCATCCCCCCCGAGATGGGCTACGGCGCGCGCGGCGCCGGCGGTGTCATTCCGCCCAACGCGACGCTGCTGTTCGAAGTGGAGCTGCTGGACGTCCGCTAGCCGGCTTGGGGCTTGGGGCTTGCGGCCTCAGGCTCGACGGCGCAAGAGGCTTCAGGCCGCAAGAGGCTTCAGGCTTCAGGCTCCAGGCTTCAGGCTACAGGAAGAACACTTGTCCCGCTGTCACGCGTACGGCAGCCTCTTGCCGGGCACCGTGACAGTAAGCACTTCCTGAACCCTGGAGCCTGAAGCCTGAAGCCTGTAGCCTGTAGCCTGAAGCCTGCTGAGGCCTGAAGCCTGTGAACTGCCGTCACTTCGGCGTCTGCGGCGGCTGCAGCCTCCCGGGCGTGCCCTACGCGGAACAAACGGCGCGCAAGCAGGCGCAGCTACGGGCCTGGTTCCCGGGCGTCGACGTGGCGCCGCTGGCCGCGTCGCCCATCGAGAGCCGCTTCCGTCACAAGGTGGCGTTCGTCTTCGCGCCCGAGACCAGCGGCGCCGGCCTCGTCATGGGGCACTACCAGGCCGGGTCGAAGCGGGTGGTGCCTATCGTCGAATGCCCCGTGCACTCCGACCGCGGCAACCGGCTCGCGTTCGCCCTCCGCGACCGGCTGGCGGCCAGCCGCGTGCCACCGGGCGTACTGCGGCACGTCCTCGTGCGCACCACCGAGGATGAGCGCGAGGCCGTCGTGATGCTCGTCGTGACGGCGAATCACAAGGCGCTGAGGACGCCCCTGCGCGCGATGATCGAAGGCCCGCAGCCGCCAGACGGTCTCTTCCTGAACATCCACGATCGGCCAGGCCCCTACATGGTGGGCCGTGAGACGATGCGTCTGGCCGGGCGCAGCCACGTGCGGGAAGAGATGCTGGGCACGAGCTTCCTGATCTCGCCGACCGCGTTCTTCCAGACCAACGTCCGGGCGGCGCGCGTGCTGCTGGCGCTGGTCCTCGGCCACGTGGGCAACGCACGCCGCGTCCTGGACCTCTACAGCGGGAGCGGCCTGTTTGCGCTGCCGCTGGCCCGTGCTGGCGCGCAGGTGGTGGCGGTGGAGGAAAATCGACAGGCAATGAAAGACGCCGATGCGAACATGCGACTGAACCGCGTGGCGGCAGACGCAATCCGGCTCGTCCCGCGGCGAGTCGAAGACGCGGTGACGAGTCTGGGCCGCCAGCATTTCGATGCCGTCGTCCTGGACCCGCCCCGTCAGGGGTGTCCGGATGCAGTCATCGATCGCGTGATCGAGCTCGGCGCCCCTCGCATCGTCTACGTCTCGTGCAATCCCGAGCGGCTCGCCGTGGAGCAGCGCCGCTTTCGTCAACGCGGCCTGCAGCTGACGCACGTGCAGGGCGTGGACATGTTTCCCCATACCGAGCATATCGAGGCGGTGGCGGTGTTCACGGCCCGCACCGCGACCCAGTCATGACCACACCAGCCGAAGCCCGCCCCGCATCCACCGTCGTCGTCTTGCGGCCGAGTGGCGAGGGGTACGAGGTGCTGCTCGTCCGGCGCAACGATCGCGTCGCCTTCATGGCCGGTGCGTTCGTGTTCCCTGGTGGCCGCGTGGACACCGCGGATCGTGAGCCGCGGGCTGATGACGTGAGGCTCTCAGCGCCCCGCCGGTTTGCCGACCTGAGTGCCGCCGACGAGATCGGCTACCGCCGTGCGGCCGTGCGAGAGCTCGAAGAAGAAGCCGCCGTGCTGGTGCCGGTGGACGCGCTGGTGCCGTTCGCGCACTGGGTGACGCCGTCGGTCGAGCCGCGGCGCTACGACACGCGGTTCTTCCTCACGGTGATGCCTGCCGGGCAGGAGGCCCGGCACGACGAGGGCGAGATGACGGAGCTGGCCTGGTGTGCGCCGTCCGAGGCGCTAGACCGCGCGCTCCGGGGGGACATCAAACTGCCCCCGCCCACGTGGATCACACTCCGTCAGCTGGAGCCGCATGGGACGCTGGCGTCGGCCATGGACTGGGCGCGGACAACGCCCATCGTGCGAGTGGAGCCGGGCCTGGTGACCGACGGCGGCAGGAGGATACTCACGTTGCCTGGCGACCCGACCTTCCCGGCGATCGAGGGGTGGGTCGTTCCCGACGAGACCCGCTTTGCCCTGGCGGAAGGAGGCGGATGGCTGCCGGTCCGAGCCTGATCGCGCAGATCGACGAGCTGGTCGGCCTGTTCAATCGCAAGAGCCTCGACCTTCCCGACGGTTTCTTCGACCGCCGCAGCCAGTTGCTGCTGAACGGCACGCCGTTCGAGGCGATGCTGGGGCGGTCGCCCTCGGACCCGCTGGTGCTGATGATCGCGCGCGGGCCGGCGGGCTACCGCTTCGCCGTCAAGGCCCTGCAGCACGCAGTCCCCGACGCCCGCATCGAGCGTGGCACCATCGAAGCCGCCGAGCCGGACGCCGGCAACGCCTGCCTCGTCCCGCTCTGGCTGTCCGGGCACCTGCGCGGGACGGGCACGCCCATCGAGGTCGTCCTGCGCGTATCCGTCACCATGGGCGACCAGCAGGCGGTGAGCCGCGCGAACATGGACATCGACGCCGTCGCGCTGGACCAGCTGCGTGATGCGCGTCTCCGGGAGTAGACGTTTGACAGGAATTCTTACTATAAGTAAGAATATTCGACATGAAGGCGGTCAAGGTCACCAGCAAAGGTCAGATCACGATCCCCATCGAGCTTCGGGAACAGCTGGGCATTGACCGGGACACGTACCTCGAGGTCATCGGGACTGAACACGAGATTCGTCTCCGCAAGATCGTGCCGACGCGCCCCCTGGGCGATGACGACCCAATCTGGACGCTCGTGGGCCGTGGGACGAGCAACCGGAGTGACGTGTCCGCCGATCACGACCGTCACCTCGCCGAAGCGGAAGTCGGGCGATGGCGCGAGTCCTCGTAGACTCGAGCGCGGTGTACGCGTTGATCGACCGAAGCGATGCGAACCACGCCGCCGCACGAGCGATTCTCGCGGCCATGCGTCAGCGCGCCGCTGAGCCCCTTCTGACAAATTTCGTGGTGGCCGAGGCTCATGCCTTGCTGCTGGCCAGGGTCAGTGCCGACGTGGCGCGCACGTGGCTGCTCGGAAACGTCTGGGAGATCGAGAGAATCACCGAGGCGGACGAGGCCTCGGCGAGACAGATCCTGTCGAAATACGCCGACAAGTCCTTCTCCTACACCGACGCGACGAGCTTCGCGGTCATGGAGCGGCTCGGGCTGCGCACCGCGTTCGCCTTCGATGCGCACTTCAGGCAATACGGCCTTCAGCTGCTGCTGCCACCAGAGGTGTAGGGTTGTGGAGGGCGAATGAACGCAATGGCCACCGTGCTGTCGACGATCCTGCTGCTGCAAACAGGCGGGGATCCACTGCTGCTGCGCCTCGAAGGGCGGTGGCAGGGGACGGGCACCGTCCTGGGCCAGGCCTCGGCCATCGAGGCCGAGTGGGCCTGGACACTGGACCGCCAGTTCCTGGAGCTCACGTTCCGCAACCAGATGCAGGGGCCCAGAGGAGTGCAACGCTTCGAGGGCCGCGCGTTCTACCGGTCCTCGGGCGCAGGCCGATATCGGGGATTCTGGATCGACAACTCGGGCGCCATCCGGCCAATCGAGGCCCGCGCCGACGGCGATGCGCTGATCGCCTCGTGGGGCACCGACGACACGGAGCGCGGTGAGACCACCTACCGCCTCGCGGAAGGTGGTCGCCTCGAGATTGCCGACCGCGTGCGCCAACGCGACGGCACGTGGCGCGACTTCGGTCAGTCGGTGTTGATGAAGCGGTAGAGCACCCGAATCAGGCGGTACGCTTCCGGCATCGTCGGCCGCGTGAACTGCACGGTGTCCGGCGCCACCTGGGTGATCTCGGTGAAGGCGGACGCCACCTCCGGGATGGTGAAATTGCGGAACTGCATGCGCACCTGGTAGCTGTTCAGGCGCTCGCGCGCCGGCTTCTTCGCCGTCTGCACGCCCTCGCGCACGCCGGCTTGGATGTCGCGGCGGGCGTCAGCCAGTGGGCGCAGCTCCACGGCCCGGATGTTGATGGCGCGCTTCACCACCACGCCGCGGATGCCGGGCACGACGGCCTTGACCTCGTCCACCGCGGTGTCGTCTCCGGTGACGGTGACCACCGGCACGCCGTACCACGCGGCCAGCGCGGCGTTCATCCCGCCTTCGCCGACGGAGCGGCCGTTCACCTGCAGATCGCGGACGACGCCTGAGCCCGTGTGCGCGAAGAGCCCGCGCGGCGCATCGGCCTTGGCGTGATAGCCGACGAACACGATGGCGTCGAAGGTCTCGTCGAGGCCCTCCATCATGCCGTAGCGCTTGAAGGTGTGGCTGATCAGGCGCGCGCGGGGATCGAGATCCTCGGGCAGCAGGTTGCGCTGGTGACCGTGCGAGTCGTTGACGAGCACGTCCGTCGCCCCGCCCTCGAACGCGCCGCGGATGGCGGCGTTGGCGTCCTCCACCATCAGCTTCCGCGCCCGCCCGTACTCCGCGCCGCCGGGACTGGTCTGATCGTCCCCGTTGACGCCGGAGATGCCCTCCATGTCCACAGAGATGTACACCTTCTTCCCCTGCGCCTCAGCAACGACGGGGAACACGAAGGACACGAAGGCCACGAAGCAAAGGACAGAGGTGAGCCGCATGACGGAGAGCCTAACGCAGAACAGGCTTCAGGCTACAGGCTTCAGGCTACAGGCTCCAGGCTTCAGGCTTCAGGAAGTGCTTCCTGTCACGCTGCTGGCAAAGACGCTGCCGCGGACAGCTGGACAAGTGTTCTTCCTGTAGCCTGTAGCCTGTAGCCTGGAGCCTGAAGCCTGAAGCCTGACCTTCGTGTCTCACTTCTCGGGCGGCTGCAGGGCAGTCTCGATGAAGTCCGCCTCCGGCAGCGCGCCGAGGATCTCGATGCTGTCGTTGACGATGGTCTTGGGGACGCCGGTGACGCGGAACTTGCGCGACAGGTCCATGAACTCTGTCGCCTCGACCGCGGTGGCGGTGATGAGCGGGCTGCTGAACGCCATCTTGTGCGCGAGGACGACCGCCCTCGGGCAGTGCGGTCAAGTCGGTGTCGAGAACACCTTGATGTCTGTCGGCGTCGTCACCGCCGCCAGCATCGTCTCGGACGCAGGCTCGAGCTCGGCCTTGCCGGTCCCGGCCAGCAGCACCGCTTCCACCAGCGGCACGAACTCGTAGCCGGTGGGCGCGCCGAGGAAGCGCATGCGCGTGTCCTCGCCGTTGCGAAGCACCACGATGGCCGGCTCGCGCTCGACGGCGTACTTCGTCCGGTCCTCGGTGTCGAGCACGAAGTTCTTCTCGACGACGGTGATCTTGTCGTTGAGGGAGGCGATCTCGTCGAGCACCTGCTTGGCCACGGGGCCGCTTTCCGAGCCGCCGATGGTCTGCGTGAAGAGCAGAAGGGAAACGGGAGTATCGATGGCAGTCAGGTGCTGCCGGAGCACGGCCTCGTCTGAGGCGGAGAGAAGTCCCATGTGAACATTATAGGCTCCAGGCTTCAGGCTACAGGCTTCAGGAAGAACAGTGTTCCGCTGTTCCGCTGTTCCGCTGTCCCGCTGTCCCGCTGTCCCGCTGTCCCACTGTGCCGCTGTGCCGCTGTCCGACGTGTGCGAACTTCCAGCCTGGCAGCGTGACAGAACGCACTTTCTGTAGCCTGCAGCCTGCAGCCTGCAGCCTGCAGCCTGAAGCCTGTAGCCTGTAGCCTGTAGCCTGCTGAGGCCTGTAGCCTAGATCTTGAACAGATCGTCGAAGGCCTTGCGTGCGCTGGAGGACGTCGCTCCGGACTGGCCGTTCGACGAAGCGGCCGCGGACCCGTTCCCGGCGGCGGTGGTCTCGCGTTCCCAGCTGGTGCGGGCCTCGAAGAGCGTGCACTCGTTGGCGGCGTCCTTGGGCGAGACGCGGGCGGTGAGCGGCTGCACGCACTCGAAGCGCGCCGACGGGTCGAAGTGGGTGCACTGCACGCACGCGTGCAGGTCCTGCTGGCACTTGGGACACGTGCTGCGCGACAGCACCTGCGCGTCCACCAGCGTCCCGCAGCGGGCGCAGCGGGCCACTTCCCGGTAGCCCATCATGCGTGGGTTCTTCGCGCCTTCAGAGGAGATACGGCGGGCGCCGGCGGGCGCGCCGGGCTCGCGTTCGGGCTTCTGACTGGGAAAGGCCGGCCGGGGGCCTCGCTCGCGGCCGTCGTCCTGATATCCCTGCTGCCGGTATTTCCGATCGCTCACTAGGCGTCACCTTTCGGGTGGACCGTCCGGCCGCCGACGACCGTGCGAACCACCGGGATGTTCTTGATCTCGTCCGGGTTCACCTCGTGGGGATCCTTGCCGAGGATGACGAAGTCGGCGTACTTGCCCGCGGTGATGGAGCCCTTCACGTGTTCCTCGTGCGACGCGTACGCGCCGTGGAGCGTCGCCACGAGAAGCGCCTCGTCGACCGAGATGCGCTGCTTCGGGCCCCAGACGTTCCCCGCGAAGTCCTTGCGCGTCACCATGCTCTGCAGCGCCATCAACGGCTCGAACGGTCCCGGTCCGTAGTCCGAGGCACCGGGCACCTTGATGCCGTAGTCGAGGAACGACTTGTGGGCGAACATCCAGTTCATCCGCTCGTCGCCGTATTCCTTCCACTTCTCGCCGTGATAGTGGGCGTAGGTCCAGAACGGCGTGGGGATGACGCCGGCGTTCTTGATGCGCGTCAGCAGATCGGGATTGACGAGCGAGCAGTGCTCGATGCGGTTGCGCGGGTCCGGACGGGGCCACTGTTTCTGGACGCGCTCGTACGCCTTCAGCACCATGTCGATGGTGACGTCGCCGTTGGCGTGGATGGCCACCCGGAAGTTGTGCCGCCAGGCATCCTCGACGGCCTCGTCGATCTCCTGCTGCGTCATCGTGAGGATGCCGTAGTCCTTCGTCCCGACATACGGCGTGCTCATCCGCATCGTGCGCTCGGAGGCGGACCCGTCGGCCGCGTACTTCACGCCGGCCACGCGCAGGAACTCGTCGCCGAAGCCGTAGTAGATGCCCGCCGCCTTGAAGCCGGCGAACGTGTCGTTGCCACGGACCAGGAACGCAGCACGGTGCCGCAGCTCGCCGTTCGCCTTGGCGTCTTCGTAGGCGAGGATGCGGTCGCGATTGGCGCCCGCGTCGTGCACCGTGGTGAGCCCGGCCGCCGTCAGCAGCTCCGAGATGTAGCGCATCCCGTTGCGGCCGCGCTCGCGCTGCTGCTCCGGCGTGAACGTCTCGCGCGTGCCCACCTTCGCGAACACACCGCGGGCCAGCTCCGCCACGCGCCCGGTGTGCTCCCCGGTCTCGTCGCGGAAGAAGCGGCCGTGGTCCGGATCCGGCGTGTCCTTCGTGACGCCGGCCAGCTCGAAGGCCTTCGAGTTGTACCAGCTCGTGTGTCCGCCCCTGTGGTTCACCACCAGCGGGTGATCGCGCGTCACCTCGTCGAGGAAGCGCTTCGTGAGGACGACATCCAGCTTGGTGTCGTCGAACATGATGCCCTCGACCCACTGGCCGGGCGGCGTCTTGTCGGCCTTCGCCTTCAGGGCCGCCTGCAGCTCGCGCACACGCGGCACGTTGGCGTTCACGCTGTACAACTCGCCGACGCCGCTCACGTGGCAGTGCGTGTCGATGAACCCGGGCGTCACGGTCTGGCCGCCGGCGTCGATGACCCGCGTCCGTGCGGTGGCGAGGTTCCTGATGTCGCTCGTCGACCCCACGGCGACGAACCGGCCGTCCTTCACCGCGAACGCCTCGGCCCGGGGCCGCGCGGGATCCACCGTGAAGACGCGCGCGTTGACGACGACGAGGTCGGCTTCGAGGGCGTTGGCGGGGGCGGCAGGGGTCTGCGCCTGCGCCAGCACGTCCAGGCCGGACGTGGCGGCGGCCCCGGCGCCCGCCAGCGCAGCGCCGAGCCCGAGGAACTCGCTCCGAGAGAGGCGCTTCATGGCCGGAGACTCTAACAAAGTACGGGAGGCAGGAGTTAGCCTATCATCCGGGGATGCGTCTCATCTCCGTTCGGTTCGGGGCCGTGCTGTGCGTGTTGTCGTGGGCCATCGCCGCGGGCGCGCAGCCGCGGCCGCTGGGGTTCGTGGACGCGCTGTCGCTGCCGTCCATCCAGGACCCGCAGCTCTCGCCGGACGGCACCCACGTGCTGTTCGTCATGGACGCGCCGGACTGGAAGGCCAACCGCCGGGTCGGCCACGTCCACCGCATCCGGGTGGACGGCACGGATCAGGTGCAGCTGACCTTCGGCGACCGGGGCGAAAGCAGCCCCCGATGGTCGCCGGACGGGACGCAGGTGGCCTTCCTGGCGCGCCGGGACGGCGACGAGCAGGCTCAGATCTACCTCCTGCACACGGGCGGCGGGGAGGCGCGGCGCCTCACGCAGCACGCCACGGCGCCGGCGTCGATCGCCTGGGCGCCGGACGGCAGCCGCATCTACTTCCTCGCGCCGGACGCGAAGACCGCCGAGGAGAAGGAGAAGGACCGCCTCCAGGACGACGTGTATGCGTTCGAGGAGACGAACTTCAAGCAGCGACACTTGTGGAGCGTGGACCTCGCCGGCGCGACGCAGCGCATCACCGACGGCGCGTACTCCGTGACGCAGTACGCCATCTCACCCGACGGGACCCGTATCGTCACGTCCCGCACGTCCTCGCCGCTGCTGGAGTTCTCGCACCTGAACGAGCTGTGGGTGGTGGATGCGGGCGGGCGTGATGCACGCCAGTTGACGACGGGGAACCGCGTCAACGAGGGCAGCCTCGCCATCGCGCCGGACAACGCGCGCCTGCTGTTCAGGGCGGGCGCCAACGACGCGATGGAGGGGTACCACAACGGCAAGGTCTTCGTGCTGCCGCTGGCCGGAGGCCCGGCGCGGCTGGTGACGCCGGCGGACGCCACCTACGATGTCTCCGAGGCCGAGTGGTCGCGGGACGGTGCGGCCATCTACTTCGTCGCCAGCATGGGCGTGCACGACGAGATCTTCCGGCTCGACGTCGCCTCGCGCCGCGCGACGGCGCTCACGAGCGGCGAGCACAGCGTGGGCGGCTTCGACTACGTGCCGGCGCTGGACCGCTTCGTCTTCACGCGCAACACCGCCGCGCACCCGGCGGAGGTGCACGTGGCGACGCCGGAGAACCCGGCGCCCCAGCGCGTGACGCGCGTGTTCGCGGACCTCACCTCGCGCTTCCAGCTGGCGAGGCAGGAACGCTTCACGTGGAAGGGGCAGGACGGGCAACTCGTCGAGGGGCTGCTCTACTACCCCGTGGACTACCGCGAGGGGCAGCGCTATCCGTTGATCGTCGCCACGCACGGAGGGCCCGCCGCATCGGACAAGTTCGGCTTCAGCCACGACGCGCAGGTGTACGCCGGAAAGGGCTACGCCGTCCTGAAGCCGAACTACCGGGGCAGCACCGGCTACGGCGACGCGTTCCTGCGCGAGATGTCGAAGGGCTACTTCAAGCAGGCGCACCTGGACGTGATGACGGGCACGGACGCGGTCATCGCCAAGGGCCTGGCGGACCCCGCGAAGCTCGTGAAGATGGGGTGGAGCGCCGGCGGGCACATGACGAACAAGATCATCACGTTCACGGATCGCTTCAAGGCGGCGAGCAGCGGCGCGGGCGCGGCGAACTGGATCTCGATGTACGCGCAGTCGGACAACCGCGAGTTCCGCACGCCGTGGTTCGGCGGCACGCCGTGGCAGGCCAACGCGCCGATCGATCTCTACTGGGATCACTCGCCGCTGAAGTTCGTCTCGCAGGTGAAGACGCCGACGATCTTCCTGGTGGGCGAAGAGGATCCGCGCGTGCCGCTGCCGCAGTCGATCGAGATGTTCAGGGCACTTCGGAGCAACGGTGTGCCGACGCACCTCTACGTCGCGCCGCGCGAGGGCCACGGGTGGACGGAGTTGCGTCATCGCCTGTTCAAGCTGCAGATCGAGATGGAGTGGTTCGAGAAATGGGTGCACGGCCGGACGTACCAGTGGGAGGCGGTGCCGGCGGGGGCGGACGCCGCGAAGGCTGCAACCTCGATGGCAAGCCCCAACCGATAGACATTAGGGCGTTTAACCAACCAAAGGGGTGGTTCCGGCACCGCGGTCCGGTCCATCGCGGCCCGTGACGAACCAAGAATAGACGTCGAAACGGCCAGGGCCGTTCCTTGAATGGCCCGCGGCCTCTGTGATACAACTCGCTTGCGAAAGTTTTCACAAATTGCTCCCAAATCAGGAAACCGCGATACAGTGCTGCGGTTTTGTGTCGCAGCAGGAAATAGTCCTGCGGGTTTCTGACGCGGGGAGTGTGTAGGGGACATGCAGGTATTCCCGAAGAGCGCCAACTACTGGTCCCGGGGCAGCATCATCGCGCTCCTCTTCAGCCTGGCCGGCCTGGGGTGGATGGTCCTCACCCTGCAGCGGTCGGACTTCGTGACCTCGGCCAACCAGTTCATCGAGCAGCCCGTGCAGTTCAGCCACCAGCACCACGCCGGTGGCATCGGCATCGATTGCCGCTACTGCCACACGTCGGTCGAGGTCGCGGCCTCCGCGGGCATCCCGCCCACCAAGACCTGTATCAACTGCCACTCGCAGATCTGGTCCACCAGCCCGTACCTCGAGCCGGTGCGCGCCAGCTTCCGCGAGGACCGGCCGCTCCAGTGGATCCGCGTGCACGACCTGCCGGACTTCGTCTACTTCAACCACAGCATCCACGTGAAGCAGGGCGTCGGGTGTGAGACGTGCCACGGCCGCGTGGACCGCATGCCGCTCATGCTGCAGAAGTCGTCGCTGCAGATGGAGTGGTGCCTCGACTGCCACCGTAATCCCGCGCAGTACGTGCGTCCGCGCGAGGCGGTGACCACGATGGGCTATCAGGTGCCCGATGGCACGACGCAGGCCGAGCTGGGCGCACAGCTCGTCAAGGCCTACAACATCTCGGGCACCGAGCACATGACCAGCTGCTCGGTCTGCCACCGCTGAACATGAACATGAGCGCAGAGTCCCTGGACATCAAGGCGATCCGCGAGAAGCTGCAGCAGGCAGGCGGACCGCAGTACTGGCGGAGTCTCGAATCGGTGGCGGAAACTCCGGAGTTCCAGGAGTTCCTGCACCGCGAGTTCCCGTCCAACGCCTCGGAATGGACCGACCCGGTCGGCCGGCGATCCTTCCTGAAGCTGATGAGCGCGTCGATGGCGCTGGCGGGCGTGAGTGCCTGCACGGTCCAGCCGACCGAGCTCATCGTCCCCTACGTGCGCCAGCCCGAGGAGACGATCCCGGGCAAGCCGCTGTTCTTCGCCACCGCGATGGCGCTCGGCGGCGTGGCCACGGGGCTGCTCGTCGAGAGCCACGAGGGGCGCCCGACGAAGATCGAAGGCAACCCGGATCATCCCGGCAGCCTCGGCGCGACCGACCTGTTCGCGCAGGGCTCGGTGCTGACGCTCTACGATCCGGACCGGTCGCAGTCGATCGTGCAGCTCGGCGAGATCCGGCCGTGGGCCACGTTCGTCACGGCGATCAAGTCGGCGCTGCAGGGCCAGGGCTCGTCGAAGGGCGCGGGTCTGCGCATCCTCACCGAGACGGTGAGCTCGCCGACCATGGCGGCGCAGATGCAGCAGGTGCTGGCGGCCTACCCCGAGGCGAAGTGGATCCAGTGGGAGTCGATGCCACGCGATCACGCGCGCGTGGGCGCCCGGCTCGCGTTCGGCGAGTTCGTCGAACCGCAGTACGACTTCACGAAGGCCGACGTCGTGGTGTCGCTCGACGCGGACTTCCTGGCGTCCGAGGGCCCCGCGAACCTGCGCCACACGCGGCAGTTCGCGTCGCGGCGGCGCGTCGAGGGCACCGGCGAGACCTTGAACCGGCTCTACGTCGTCGAAGCGGCGCAGTCGGTGACCGGCGGCAAGGCGGACCATCGCGTGCCGATGAAGTCGGGCCAGATCGACGCCTTCGCGCGTGCGCTGGCCTCGCGCGTGGGCGTGACGGGCGTGTCCGGCACGGCGCCTACGGGCACCGAGGCGGCGGTCGACGCCATCGCGAAGGACCTGGCGGGGCACCGCGGCCGATCGATCGTCATTGCGGGTGACGCGCAGCCGGCCAGCGTACACGCGCTGGCTCACGCGGTGAACGAGGCGCTTGGCAACGGCGGCCAGACGGTGACCTACACCGCGACGCCCGAGCCGGTGCCGAGCGAGCAGCTGGCAGACCTCAAGGCCCTGGTTACCGACATGGACGCCGGCCGCGTCCAGATGCTGCTGATGATCGGCGAGTCGAACCCGGTGCTGACGGCGCCGGCCGACCTGAACTTCGGCGACGCGCTGGCCAAGGTGGCGCTGCGGGCGCACTCGGGCCTGTTCCTCGACGAGACGGCCACGCTCTGCCACTGGCACGTGCCGGCCGCGCACTACCTGGAGGCGTGGAGCGACGCCCGCACCATCGACGGCACGGTGTCGATCGTGCAGCCGCTCATCCAGCCGATGTACGGCGGCAAGTCAGCGCACGAGGTGCTGGCCACGCTGTCGGAGACGCCGGATCGCGCGGGGTACGACCTCGTCCGCGAGTACTGGATGAAGCAGCCGCAGGGGAGCGCCGATCCCGCGACGTTCGAGAAGGCGTGGCGCGGCTGGCTCCACGACGGCATGGTGGCCGGCACGGCCCATGCGCCGAAGACGGTGATGCTGGCGGCGGATCTCGCCTCGAAGCTGCCGGCGGCGGCGGCCGCGGCATCGGGCATGGAAGTGAACTTCCGCCGCGACCCGACGGTATACGACGGGCGCTTCGTGAACAACGGCTGGCTGCAGGAAATGCCCAAGCCGATGACGAAGCTCACCTGGGACAACGCCGCGCTGGTGGCGCCGGCCACGGCCGAGCAGCTCGACGTGGCGAACGGCGACATCATCGAGGTCCGGCACGACGGCCGGATGCTGCGCGTCCCGGTGTGGATCAACCCGGGCCACGCGGCCGAGTCCATGACGATCTCGGTGGGCTACGGGCGCACGCGCGCGGGCCGCATCGGCAACGGCACGGGCTTCAACGCCTACGCCCTGCGCGGGTCCAATGCGCCGTTCTTCGGCGCGGCTGAGGCCACGTCCACGGGTGACGACTACCAGCTGGTGAGCACGCAGGACCACTGGGCGCTGGAAGACCGCAACGTCGTACGCTCCGCGCACCTCGAGGAGTTCCAGAAGAACCCGTCGTTCGCCGCGACGATGGAGCACATGAAGCTCGACAAGGGCATCACGCTGCTCCCCGAGCACGAGTACAAGGGCTACGCCTGGGGCATGGCGATCGACATCAATGCCTGCACGGGCTGCGGCGCGTGCGTCGTGGCGTGCGTGGCCGAGAACAACATCCCCGTGGTCGGCAAGGAGCAGGTGTCCCGCAACCGCGAGATGCACTGGCTCCGCGTGGATCGCTACTACGCCGGCAGCCTGGACAACCCGGACGTCTACTTCCAGCCGATGCCCTGCCAGCAGTGCGAGAACGCGCCCTGCGAGGTGGTGTGCCCGGTGGCGGCGACGGTGCACAGCGACGAAGGCCTGAACGACATGGTCTACAACCGCTGCGTCGGCACGCGCTACTGCTCGAACAACTGCCCCTACAAGGTGCGGCGCTTCAACTTCCTGCTCTACCAGGACTGGGACACGCCGCAGTTCAAGCTGCAGCGCAACCCGGACGTCACGGTGCGCAGCCGCGGCATCATGGAGAAGTGCACCTACTGCGTGCAGCGCATCAACGCCGCGCGCATCCAGTCGAAGCGCGAGGAACGCGAGGTGCGCGACGGCGAGGTGCTCACCGCCTGCCAGTCGGTCTGCCCGGCCGAGGCCATCGTGTTCGGCAACATCAACGACCCGAACAGCCGGGTCGCGAGGCTGAAGGCGAGCCCGCTCAACTACTCGGTGCTGGCCGAACTGAACGCGCGGCCGCGCACGACGTACCTGGCCGCGGTGAAGAACCCCAACGCGGCGCTGCCCTCGACCCCCGGCGTGGGTGGGCACCACTCGACGACTGAGCACGACACGGCGAGCGAACACTGATGGCGAACAACGTTCACGCACAGTCCTCCACGGCCGTCATGGACCCGGTCATCGCGCCGGGGCACGATTTCGAGACGGTCACCGAAGCGGTCGCCCAGATCCCGCTGTCCAAGCGCACGCCGCTCGGCTGGGTCTTCGGCTTCCTCATCGCGTTCGCGCTGCTGATGGGCCTGCAGATGGCGCTCGGGAAGCTGGTGCTGACCGGCGTGGGCATCTGGGGCAACAACGTCCCGGTGGGCTGGGCCTTCGACATCATCAATTTCGTCTGGTGGATCGGCATCGGCCACGCCGGCACGCTGATTTCCGCGATCCTGCTGCTCTTCAAGCAGCAGTGGCGCATGTCGATCAGCCGCTTCGCCGAGGCGATGACAATCTTCGCCGTGGCCTGCGCGGCCATCTTCCCGCTGTTCCACACCGGCCGCCCGTGGCTGGCGGCCTACTGGCTGTTCCCGTACCCGAACACGATGGGCTTGTGGCCGCAGTTCCGCAGCCCGCTCATCTGGGACGTGTTCGCGGTCTCGACTTACGCGACGGTGTCGATCGTGTTCTGGTACGTGGGCATGGTGCCCGACATGGCCACGATGCGCGACCGCGCGGTGTCGGGCGTCAAGCAGAAGATCTTCGGCATCCTCTCGCTGGGCTGGCGCGGATCCGCGCGCCACTGGCACCGCTACGAGGTGGCCACCCTCATCCTCTCCGGTCTCTCGACGCCCCTCGTCCTCTCGGTGCACAGCGTCGTGAGCTTCGACTTCGCGGTCTCGGTGCTGCCGGGCTGGCACGCGACCATCTTCCCGCCCTACTTCGTGGCGGGCGCCATCTACGCCGGCTTCGCCATGGTGCTGACGCTGGCCATCCCGCTCCGGGTTGCCTACAAGCTCGAGGACTTCATCACGATGCGCCACATCGACAACATGGCCAAGGTCATGCTGGCGACGGGGCTGATGGTGGCCTACGGCTACGCGATGGAGGCGTTCTTCGGCTGGTACAGCGCCAACCAGTACGAGCGCTTCATGATCTGGAACCGCATGACCGGGCCCTACGGCTGGTCGTACTGGATGCTGATTGCCATCAACGCCGGGATGATCCAGGTGCTCTGGTTCCAGTCGGTGCGCCAGAACACCAAGGCGCTGTTCGTCATCTCGCTGTTCGTCAGCGTCGGCATGTGGCTCGAGCGCTTCGTCATCATCGTCACCTCGCTCCACCGGGACTTCCTGCCCGGCAGCTGGGGCATGTATTACCCGACGCGGTGGGACTTCCTCACCTTCTTCGGCACCATCGGGCTCTTCCTCACGCTGTTCTTCCTCTTCATGCGGTTCATCCCGATGATTTCGATGTTCGAAGTCCGGACGCTGCTGCCGCAGGCGAAGGTGAAGGCGGAACACCACGGTGGCCACTGATATGGGACACGCAGCTGAGCACGAAAACCCGCTCTACGGGGTGATGGCCGAGTTCGACTCGGTGCAGGCGCTGGTGGACGCGTCGAAGCACGCGGTGTCGGCCGGGTTCTCGAAGATGGAGGCGTACTCGCCCTTCCCGGTCGAGGAGCTGAACGACATCATCCACAAGAAGCGGACGAAGCTGTCCACGCTCATCCTGATCGGCGGGCTGGCCGGCATGGCCACCGGCTTCGGGCTGCAGTACTGGGCGTCGGCCATCGAGTACCCGATGAACATCGGCGGCCGCCCGTACGCCACGTGGCCGGCGTTCGTCGTGCCCAGCTACGAGCTGACGATCCTGTTCTCGGCGCTCACGGCGGCCATTGGCATGTTCGCGCTGAACGGCCTGCCGCAGCCCTATCACCCGGTGTTCAACGTCGAGCGCTTCTCGATGGCGAGCTCCGACAAGTTCTTCCTGGTCATCGAGTCCGCGGACCCTCGGTTCGATCACGGGGCGACCACCCGGTTCCTGCAGGAGCAGGGCGCGAAGGGAGTGTACGACGTTGCGGCGTAACGCTCTAGCGAGGCTCCGCCTCCAACTAACACCCATGACGCTACGCCTCACTAGAGGGCAGTATCGCCTTGCCCGCCTCCGGCGGGCGGGCCTGGCTGTGGTGCTGCTCGCGGCGGCCGTGGCCGGCTGCCGCCAGGACATGCACGATGCCCCTCGCTACGAGGCGTACGAGGCCAGCACGTTCTATTCCGACGGGCGCGCGTCGCGCCAGGCGCCCACCGGCACGGTGGCACGTGGCTGGCTGCGCGAGGACGAGGCGCTCAACACCGGCCGCGTGAACGGCGAGCTGGTCTCGGAGTTCCCGTTCCCGATCTCCGCCGCGGACATGGCGCGCGGACGCGACCGCTACGGGATCTACTGCACGCCCTGCCACGGGATTCTCGGCGACGGGCAGGGCATGGTGGTGCAGCGCGGCCTCCGGCGCGCCGCGTCGTATCACCAGGACCGGCTGCGTGACGAGAAGGTCGGCTACTTCTACGACGTCGTCACGAACGGCTTCGGCGCCATGCAGGGCTACGCGGAGCAGGTCCCGGTCCGGGACCGCTGGCTGATCGTCGCCTACGTGCGTGCGCTGCAATTGAGCCAGCACGCGACGATGGCGGAGGTGCCCGCGGATCGCCAGGGGGCACTTGACGCTCCCGCGGCCTCGACTGCTGCCGCACCAGCGGAGAAGCACTGATGACGACGGACAACTTCCAACCGCCGGAGAGCGTGTCGGGCCTGCAGAGGCTCGGGACCATCGCCGCCGTCGTGGGCCTCGCCCTCGCGGGCGTCGGCTTCGCGATGTCGGGGCTCGACCGCTTCTACCAGGCCTACCTGGTGGCCTACACGTTCTGGCTGGGCGTCGCGCTCGGGAGCATGGCGCTGCTGATGGTGCAGCACCTGTCGGGTGGCGCGTGGGGCGTCGTGATTCGCCGCCCGCTCGAGGCCGCCACGAGCACCCTGCCCGCGATGGCGGTGCTTTTCGTCCCCGTCGCGCTCGGCATGCACAGCCTCTACGAGTGGACGCACGAGGGCGCGCTGAACGACCCGGTGATTGCCGCCAAGGCCGCGTACCTGAATACCCCCTTCTTCCTGGCGCGCGCCGTCTTCTACCTGCTCATCTGGAACGCCATCGGCCACCTGCTGCTCAAGTGGTCGAAGGAGCAGGACCAGACCGGTGACCCGGCCCTCGCGGACAAGCTGTCGTACCTCTCCGGCGGCGGGCTGGTGGTCTACACGCTCACGGTGACCTTCGCCGTCACCGACTGGCTGATGTCGGTCAACCCCCACTGGTTCTCCACGATGTGGGGGCCGCTCTTCATGGTCGGCCAGGGCCTGGGCGCGCTCGCGGTGACCATCAACGTGCTGGTGTTCCTGATGGGCAGTGCGCCGATGAACCGGGTGCTCACCGCCCACCACTTCCACGACCTCGGGAAGTTCCTCTTCGCGTTCCTGATGCTGTGGGCGTACCTGAGCTTCTCGCAGTACCTGATCGTCTACTCGGCCAACCTCGCCGAGGAGGTGCCGTACTACCTGCTCCGGTGGCAGGGCGGGTACCAGTACGTCACGGTTGCGCTGATCTTCCTGCACTTCATCATCCCCTACGCGTTGCTGCTCTCGCGCGACGTCAAGCGGGGCATCCCGCGCCTGCGCACGATTGCCGCGTGGCTGCTGCTGATGCGTGTGGTGGACCACTTCTGGCAGGTGGGGCCGGAATTCAACGGCACGCTGAGCGTGTCGGTGATCGACATCGCCCTGCCGGTGGCCCTGGGCGGGATCTTCCTGACGCTGTATGCCATGCGGCTCAAGAGCATGCCGCTGCTGCCCGTTCACGACGCGGGTCTCGAAAAGGCGCTGACGCACCATGTCCACTGAGCACGATCTCGAATACGGACCGACCCCGCCGGGTGCCCAGTACGAGCACACGGACATCGACGTCGCCATCGGCTACAACTTCGCGATCTGGCTGCTGGTCGCGATGGTGCTGTCGCTCGGCCTCGTCTACGGCATCTTCTACATGTTCGAGGGCCGCAAGGAGGCCACTGACGCCGCCGTGCAGCAGTTCCCGCTGGCCGCCGGTCAGGCGAAGGAGCCGCCGGCCCCGCGCCTGCAGACGCAGCCCTTCAAGGACGTGTACCTGCTGCGCATGGGACAGAGCGAGAAGCTCGAGTCCTACGGCTGGGAGGACAAGGCCAACGGCGTGGTCCACATCCCCATCGACCGCGCAATGGAGTTGACGCGCGAAAAACTGGTGTCGCGCCCCGATGGGCAGGCGGCGCCATCGACCATCGTGCAGGACAGTTCGGCGGGCCGCACTACTGCTGTCCGCTAGCGCGGGGCGCGCTGTCCATTGCCGATGGCGGATTGGGGATTGAGCGATTCATCGGGTGAGTGCGGATTGGGGCATTGGCGCATTCATTGGGTGATTGGGTGATTGAGGATTGAGGATTGGGTGATCGGGTGATTGTCTGGCGGACCCTGCGGACGGCGGTGATGACGAGCGCGCTGGCGCTCGTGTCGGCCGTCGTGTGGGCGCAGGGCGGGCAGGGGCTGCAGCCGCAGACGGGCATCCCGTCGAGCCAGATGCCCGGGGAGCTGCAGAACGTGGAGTTCGCGCAGCGCCTCAACGAGCAGCTGCCGCTCGACCTGACGTTCGCCGACGAAGACGGCCGCCAGGTCCAGCTCCGCGACTACTTCTCGCGCCGGCCCGTCGTGCTGGCGTTCGTGTATTACGAGTGCACGATGCTGTGCTCGCAGGTGCTGAACGGCGTTACCAGCGCGCTCGTGGCGCTCGACGAGACGGTTGGCCGCGACTTCGAGGTCGTGGCGGTCAGCTTCGACCCGCGCGACACGCCGGTGGCGGCGGCGGCCAAGAAGAAGTCCTACGTGGACCGGTACAACCGCGCCGGCTCGGACCGCGGCTTCCACTTCCTGACGGGCAACGAGGCCTCCATCAAGGCGCTGGCCGACGCCGCCGGGTTCAAGTACGCGTGGGACGAGCGGACCCAGCAGTTCGCGCACGCCTCGGGCTTCGTCGTGGCGACGCCGCAGGGCAAGCTGTCCCGCTACTTCTTCGGCATCGAGTACGCGCCGCGGGACCTCAAGTTCGCGCTCATCGAGTCCTCCGCCGGGCGCGTGGGCAACCTGGTGGACCAGGTCCTGCTCTACTGCTACCACTACGACCCGACGACGGGGTCGTATTCGTTCGTGGCGATGAAGGCCGTCCAGCTGGGCGGCGCGTTCACCCTGCTGGCGCTGGCGGGGTTCGTGGTTGTGGCACTGCGGCGCGAGCACCGCGCCGGGCACTGACATATGGGTTCATACGGTATTCCGCTGTTTCCTGAGCAGGCCTCGTCGTTCGCGGCGAACGTCGACGCGCTCTACATCTTCATCGTCTCCGTGAGCGCGTTCTTCGCGCTGGCGGTGACGATCGCGGTCGTCGCGTTCGGCATCATCTACCGCCGCAAGCACGACGGCGAGGTCGGGGCGCGCATCGAAGGCAACCTGCCCCTCGAGCTGCTGTGGAGCATCATCCCGACCATGATCTCGATGGTGATGTTCGGCTGGGGCGCCTCGGCGTACTTCGAGATGCGGACGCCCCCGGCGGAGGCCCTGCAGATCTACGCGGTGGGCAAACAGTGGATGTGGAAGTTCCAGCACCTCGAAGGTCAGCGCGAGATCAACGAGCTGCACGTGCCCGTGGGGCGTCCCATCAAGGTCACTATCACGTCCGAGGACGTGATCCACAGCCTGTACTTCCCGTCGTTCCGCACCAAGATGGACGCCATCCCGGGCCGCTACACGCAGCTGTGGTTCGAGCCGACCAAGACGGGCACGTACCACATCTTCTGCACGGAGTACTGCGGCACGAACCACTCGGGCATGATCGGCAGCGTGGTGGTGATGGAGCCCGCCGCGTACCAGGCCTGGCTGGCGGGCGGGACCACCGAGGGCACCCTGGCCCAGCGCGGCGAGCGGCTGTTCACGGACCTCGCGTGCAACACCTGCCACCTCGACACCGGCAAGGGCCGCGGGCCGTCGCTGCAGAACATCGTCGGCAAGCCCGTCGAGCTCGCCGATGGCACGACCACGACGGTGGACGAGGGCTACCTCCGCGAGTCCATCATCAACTCGCAGGCGAAGATCGTGAAGGGCTACCAGCCCTTGATGCCGGCGTTCCAGGGCCTCGTGAGCGAGGACAACCTCGTGGCGCTGGTGGAGTACATCAAGACCCTGTCGCCCACGGCGACCACGACCCAGGCTCCTGCCGCCCCGGCCCCGCCGGCCACGGCCCCGACGACGAACACGCCCCCTGTGGGTGAGAAGAAGTAAGCCATGCTGGATACGCTGAAGCTGCCCGAACGCCACTACCTGAACAACGGCCACGGCCTGAAGTCGTGGCTGTTGACGAAGGACCACAAGCGGATCGCGATCATGTACCTGATCTCGATCTCCGTCATGTTCCTGCTCGGGGGCCTCTTCGCCGGCGGCGTGCGGCTCGAGCTGATGACGCCGCAGGGCGATCTGTTCCTCGCGGACACCTACAACAAGTACTTCACGATGCACGGCGTCGTGATGGTGTTCTTCTTCCTCATCCCGTCCACCCCGGCGGTGCTCGGCAACTTCCTGATCCCGCCGATGATCGGCGCCAAGGACCTGGCGTTCCCGCGCATCAACCTGCTCAGCCTCTACATCTACTGGCTGGGCGCCGCGTTCTTCTTCTACGCGCTGTTCTCCGGCGGCGTGGACACGGGCTGGACGTTCTACACGCCGTTCAGCTCCTTCGCGTCCAACACCAACGTCATCCCGACGGCGCTCGGCGCGTTCATCTCGGGGTTCTCGTCGATCCTCACGGGCCTCAACTTCATCGTCACCATCCACCGCATGCGGGCGCCCGGCCTGACGTGGTTCCGCCTGCCGCTGTTCGTGTGGGCGCACTACGCCACCAGCCTCATCCAGGTGCTGGGCACGCCCGTCGTGGCCATCACCATCATCATGGTGTTCGTGGAACGCGCCTTCGGTTTCGGCATCTTCGACCCATCGCGCGGCGGCGACCCGGTGCTCTTCCAGCACCTCTTCTGGTTCTACTCGCACCCGGCGGTCTACATCATGATCCTGCCGGCGCTGGGCGTGATGAGCGAGCTGGTCTCCACCTTCTCGCGGAAGACCATCTTCGGCTACAGCTTCGTGGCCTTCTCGTCGCTGGCCATCGCCGTGTTCGGCTTCATCGTGTGGGCGCACCACATGTTCGTGGCCGGCATCTCCACCTACTCGGCGCTGGTCTTCTCGTTCCTCAGCTTCTCGGTGGCCATCCCGTCGGCGGTCAAGGTGTTCAACTGGTCGGCGACCCTCTACAAGGGCTCGATCTCGTTCGAGACGCCGATGCTCTACGCCTACGGCTTCTTCGGGCTGTTCCTCATCGGCGGCCTCACCGGCCTCTTCCTGGCGACGCTCGGCACCGACATCCACCTGCACGACACCTACTTCGTCGTGGCGCACTTCCACTACATCATGGTGGGCGGCGCCATCATGGGCTACCTGGGAGGCCTGCACTTCTGGTGGCCGAAGCTGGTGGGCCGGATGTACTCGGAGTTCGCCTCGCGCATCAGCGCCATCCTGGTGTTCGTCGGGTTCAACCTGACGTTCTTCCCGCAGTTCGTCCTCGGCTACATGGGCATGCCCCGCCGCTACCACGCCTACCCGGACGAGTTCCAGGTGCTGAACGTGATGTCGTCGGCGGGCGCCGGCGTGCTGGGCATCGGCTACATGCTGCCGGTCATCTACTTCCTCTGGTCGCTGAAGCGCGGTGAGGTCGCCGGGCCGAACCCGTGGGGGGCGTCGGGCCTCGAGTGGCAGACGCAGTCTCCGCCGCTGACCGAGAACTTCACGGAGCAGCCGGTCGTGCACGGCGAACCGTACGAATACACGCCGCACGTCGCTCGGGAGGCGAACCTTGTCTAACGCGGTCGCGCACGCAGACGTGCACGGCGGGGCCCACGGCCACGCCGCGCACCACCCGAAGCTGCAGCATCACTTCGAGACGATGGAGCAGCAGAAGGAGGCGAGCACCCTCGGTATGTGGGTGTTCCTGCTCACCGAAGTGCTGTTCTTCGGCGGGCTGTTCTTCGCCTACATGCTCTACCGCATCTGGTATTTCGATGCGTTCGCGGAGGCCAGCCGGTCGCTCGGCATCGGCCTGGGCGCGTTCAATACGGCGGTGCTGATCGGCAGCTCGCTCACGATGGCCCTGGCGGTGCGGGCGGCACAGACGAGCGAACGCAAGGCCACTGTCACCTGGCTGATTCTGACCATCGTGCTCGGCTGCGTGTTCCTGGGCGTCAAGGTGGTCGAGTACGCGGACAAGTTCGAGCACCACCACGTGCCGGGCGCTCACTACATCTGGGCGGCTGAACATGCCCCGGGTGAGGGGTCGGCTGGCGCAGCAGCAAGCGAGGCCGAGCACGCCGCACCGGCAGGCGGGGACCTGCAGCGCCTGACGCAGATCTTCTTCAGTCTTTACTTCACGATGACGGGCCTGCACGCGCTCCACATGATCGTGGGCGTCGGCATCATGGGCGTCATCACGTGGATGGCGTACAAGGGCAGGTTCGACTCGAGCTACTACACGCCGGTCGAAATGGCCGGCCTCTACTGGCACTTCGTCGACCTCGTGTGGATCTTCCTGTTCCCCCTGCTGTACCTCGTCGAGCGGCACACCTAGTTATGTCCGGACACGTTTCGCCCAAGAGCGTCTACTACTCGATCTTCGGCGCGCTGATGGTGTTCACCGGGATCACCGTCGCCGCGGCCTTCGTGAACCTCGGGGCCCTCAACTTCCCCGTCGCGCTGGCCATTGCCATCATCAAGGCGACGCTGGTCGTGCTGTTCTTCATGCACGTGAAGTACAGCAGCCGGCTGACGAAGCTCGTGGTGGCCACCAGCCTGTTCTTCCTGCTCATCCTGCTCGCGGAGACCTTCATGGACTACGCGACCCGCGGGATGGCGCCGCCGCTGCCGATGCTGCAGTGAGGCCGCAAACAGGCTTCAGGCTACAGGCTTCAGGAAGAGCTTTCCGTCACGCAGTCGGCGAGACGCCACGAGTGGCCCAGTGCAGCGGGACAAGAGTTCTTCCTGTGGCCTGAAGCCTGTAGCCTGAAGCCTGCTGCGGCCTGGAGCCTGTAGCCTGGAGCCTGCGGAGGCCTGAAAATGCGCCAGCTACTCACCGCGGACCGTCTCATCGACGCCGGCTTCGACGAAGAGGCCTGGCAGTCGTTCGTCGAGGGCGTCGCGGAGACGCTGAACATCGGCCCCGGCACGCGCGTGTGGGACGCCACCTGCGGCGCCGGCTCCTTCCTCTACCCGCTCCACCTCAACGGCTTCGTCGTCGGCGGCAACGACGCGTCGGGCGACGCGCTGGCGCTGGCCCGTGAGGCGATGCCCGAGGGACACTTCGTCTTCGGCGACCCCACCGACCTCCATCCCGCCGAGCCCTGGGACGTCGTGGTGGCCAGCCGCGGCCTCGTCGGCTGCGAGACGCGCGACGAGGTGCGCGCGCTGCTGGCCCGCATGGCCGCCAAGGCCACGCACGCCATTGCCGTGCTGAGGATCGACGAAGTGCACGGCCCCACCCTGGACCGCCCCACGCTCCTCCGCCTGCTGGCGGAGATTGGCGCCTCCTCCGTGCAGTTCGAAGGCGATGGGCGGCTCAATGTGTACGCCCGAATTCAGGCTCCAGGCGGTGGACTCTAGGCTACAGGCTACAGGCTTCAGGCTCCAGGCTTCAGGAAGAGCCTTCTGTCACGCTGTCCGCGAGACGCCACACCGGTCGCAGGTTGCGGCGGGACAAGAGTTCTTCCTGAAGCCTGAAGCCTGAAGCCTGTAGTCTGAAGCCTGAAGCCTACCCAAGGACAGTGGGCCTACCGGTCCGGCCTCTTGCCCGCCGCTCGGCGAAGGCCGTCGATCAGGCCGGCCAACACTTTGACGACTTCGCCGGCCTGTTCGGGTAGTTGGTTCCCAGCCGCTGCGAACGTCGGGTAGAGCCTTCCCGCAAGATCCAACAGGTATCGCAGTTCGGCGGCGGAGCCCAACGCGATGTTCAGGTGGTTGACGTACTCGCGATGGGTCGTCCTGGCACTGCCTTCGACGATGTTCGCAGAAACTGAGACGGCAGCTCGTCGGATCTGTGAACGGAGAGCGTACCTCTCCTCGATTGGAAGTCGCTCGGTCGAACGGTAAACCTCGAGGGCCAGGCCGTCGGCCTTCTGGAATGCCGTGAGCTTTCGATGGTCGCGCATGCCCGTCCGCCAAGGCAATCCGCGAGCCAAGCGTCAAAACAGGCTTCAGGCTTCAGGCTTCAGGCCTCAGCAGGCTTCAGGCTACAGGCTTCAGGCTTCAGGAAGAGCTTTCTGTCACGCTGCCCGCGAGACGCCACTCCCGTGGCCCGTTGCAGCGGGACAAGAGTTCTTCCTGTGGCCTGTAGCCTGAAGCCTGGAGCCTGCCGTGGCCTGAAGCCTGTAGCCTGTAGCCTGAAGCCTGCTGAGGCCTGGAGCCTGAAGTCTGGAGCCTACTCCGCGATGCAGTACAGGTTCGTATACCCGCGCAGGAAGAGCTCCCTGTCCACCAGCGCCGGCGACGCGTCGAACCCATCGTCCAGGACGTTCTCCGCCAGCACTTCGTACTTCGGACCGTGCCGGAACACCACGGTGGTGCCCTCCCGCCCGGCGATGTAGACGCGGCCTGCGGCGCCGACGGGGGACGAGAACACATTGGGTGCCTTGTCGAGCCGCTGCAGCTGATAGTGCGGCTTCCCCGTGGCCGCGTCGAACGCCGACAGCAGGCCGTTGTTCGTCTTCAGGAAGTAGAGGATCCCGTCGTAGAGCAGCGGCGACGGCACGTAGGGCGTATCGCGATTGATCTCCCACACGATGGCGCCCGTGCCGGTGAGATCGCCCTTGGCGCCCGGCAGCCGGATGGCCTTGAGGTTGTTCCCGCGGAAGCCGCTCATCAGGAACACCAGGCCGTCGGCATGCACGGGCGACGGGATCGCGTTCATCGTCGTGCCCGGCGCCTCCCAGACTTCCTTGCCGGTCTCGAGGTCGTAGGCGCGCACCTTGTTCATGGCGGGCACGATCACCTGGTGGCGGCCGTCCACCGGCACCACGAGCGGCGTGGCCCAGGTGTCGATCTCGTCGCGGTTCGTCCGCCACAGCTCCTTGCCGGTCCGCTTGTCGAGCGCGACGATGAACGAGGGCCCCTTGATGTGGTCCCACACGATCACGAGCGTGTTGCCGAAGAGCGCCGGCGTGGATCCCTCGCCGAACTCGTTGCGCATGCCCTTCTTGCCGAGGTCCTTCTCCCAGACCTTGGTGCCGTTCATGTCGTAGACGTGGATGCCGCGCGACTCGAAGTAGGCGACGATGTGCTCGCCGTCGGTGATGGCGGAGCTCGAGGCCCACGTGCCGTTGTCCTGGTGGGAGGCCTCGTGCGGCGCCTCTTCCCGCGCGGTTCGTTCCCAGGCCAGCTTGCCCGCCTGGCGGTCGTAGGCGAGCAGCTTGAACTGGTGCGGCTCACGCGGCGACTTACCGCCCCGGGGCTCGTGTGACGAGGGGCCGCTGGTGCCGGACGGGATAGCGGTGAGCAGGTAGACGCGGTCGCCCCAGACGATGGGCGAGCCCGAGCCACGGCCGGGGACTTCCACCTTCCAGCGGACGTTCTTGGATTCGCTCCACGTAAGCGGCGGGTCGGCCTTTGGCGCCACGCCCGTGGCGAGCGGTCCCCGCCACTGTCCCCAGGCGGTGGGGTCGGAGACCGAGGCATCGGCACGCAGCTCGGCGCGCCACCCCCGGGCCCCCAGGGGGCCGATCGCCGCGAGGGAGAGGGAGAGGGAGAGGGCGAGTGCGAATCCGACGGTCGACCGCGTAGGCATACTGGGATCATACGGCCCGATTGCGCGCCGCGTTGACCGGCCGCAACAGGCTTCAGGCTACAGGCCTCAGAAGGCTTCAGGCCGAAACAGGCCTCAGGCTCCAGGCTTCAGGCTACAGGCTTCAGGAAGAACGGTTGTCCCGCTGCAACGGCCCAACGACGTGGCGTCCCGCCGACAGCGTGACAGAAAGCTCTTCCTGTAGCCTGAAGCCTGAAGCCTGAAGCCTGAAGCCTGCTGTGGCCTGAAGCCTGAAGCCTGGAGCCTGTTTCGGCCTGGAGCCTGAAGCCTGGCCACCTACACCGCGGCGAGCCGAAGCGCGGCCGCGTACTCCTCCACCGTGTTGCAGGGCGTGAAGCTCAGCAGCTCCGGGTCCGCGGTCCGCAACGTCTCCACCCCGACCTCCCGGATGCGCAGCAGCTCCAGATACGCCTGCAGGCTCCGATGCCGAGGGTCGCCGAAGCCGGCGCGTGCCTCACGGAGCGCCGCGGTCCTGTAAACCGCGCAGGTGGCCACACGCCGCCCCTCGACCAAGGGCACGGCGGCGTCCCAGCTCGCCGGGCCGGTCCCCGGAGCCTCGCCGCTGCCTATCGCGGACATGTCCGACCGCGCCGCCTCGGCGCACAGATCGTGGAGCAGCGTGACCAGCCCTGGCTGCAGCAGCGGCGTGTCGCACGCCACGACGAACACGTAGTCCGCATCGACCGCGTCCAGGGCGTCGAGCAGGGCGGGAAGGGGGCCCACCCCGGCCCCGGAGTCCCGAATGACCCGGACGCCGGGCGGCATCGCCTGGCCGGGCGCGGCCGCGAGGACCATGTCGGAGACGAGCGGCGTCACCAGCCGCACCACGCGCTCGACGAGCGTCTCCGGGCCGAAGGGGAGCGACGCCTTGTCCTGGCCCATGCGCCGCGACTCCCCGCCGCAGAGCACAATCGCGCCCGGTCGCCCCCTCGTCATCCCCACCTGCTATAAAATCACAGTCAGTAGAAGTACGGAGTTGCTTCATGGCGCCTGGCAGCGGCCGGCGCACGGAGGTTCTTATGCGAGTTGTCATGGGCATGATGCTGTTGGCGGCGGTGGCCCTGGTACCGTCGGCGGCGGCGGCACAGGATGCGGCGGCGGGCGAAAAGGTCTACGCCGCGCAGAAGTGCTCGATGTGCCACCAGATTGCGGGCAAGGGCAACAAGCTGAGCCCGCTCGACGGCGTCGGGAAGAAGCTGTCGGCGGCCGACACCAAGGAGTGGATCGTCGATCCGGCAGCGGCCGCGACGAAAGCCAAGTCAACCAAGAAGCCGGTCATGCCGAAGACCTACGCGAAGCTGCCCGCCGCCGACGTCGACGCGCTGGTGGCCTACATGCAGTCGCTCAAATAGAAAGAGAAAAGAGAAAAGTGAGAAGTGAAAAGAGAGGTGTGAAAAGAGAGATGTGAAAAGCTGAGAGACAGGACACGAGCCAGCCGTTCGTCGATTCACTCGTTGTTCTTCTCGTCGCTCTTCTCGTCGCTTCTCTCTTCGCTTCTCTTCGCTTTTCTCTTTTCTCTTCGCTTTTCTCTTTTCTCTTCGCTTTTCTCTTTTCTCTTCTCTCTTTTCACTTTCTCTCTCTCCCGGTCCCCAAAGGGAGTCGCCCGTGACGCACGATCGTGCATTTCTCCTCCGCCATCCGCTCGCGATGGCGGGCATTGCCATCACCACGGCCACGGCCGTCATCTTCCTCGCGTTGGCCGTCGCGATGTTCGTCGGCCTGCTCGAGAACCCCTACGCCGGCCTCGTCGTCTTTGTGGCCCTGCCGGCCATCTTCGTCATGGGTCTGCTGCTCATCCCGATCGGGATGCGGATGCAGCGCAAGGCGCTCGCCGAGGGCCGCGCGGGCGAAGAGTGGCCGGTCATCGACTTCCGCAAGCCCCACACCCGCCGCGTGGGCCTGGTCGTCGCCACGCTGACGGCGATGAACATCGTCATCATCCTCGTGGCCGGGTACGGGTCGCTCAAGTGGATGGAGTCACCGGAGTTCTGCGGGGCCGTGTGTCACGAGCCGATGCACCCGCAGTACACCGCCTGGCAGAACGCGCCGCACTCGAACATCACCTGCGTCCAGTGTCATATCGGCGAGGGTGGAGAAGCCTTCATTCATTACAAGACGGCAGGCGTTCGGCAGCTCTTCCACGTGGTGACCAACAACTACCCGCGCCCCATTCCGGGCGTGGCCGACATGCGGGAGGCGTTCGAGACCTGCGGCACGTGCCACTGGCCCGGGCGCTCCATCGGGGATCGCGTCCGCGTCTTCCGGAGCTACGGAGACGACGAGGCGAACACCGAGAGCGCGACGGCGTTGACGCTGCACCTGGGCGGGCCCGGCACGCCCGGCGGCCGCGGCATCCACTGGCACGCCAACCCGGACCTGCGCATCGAGTACGTCTACACCGACGCGGACCGCCAGAAGATCCCCTGGGTGCGTTCGACGCGGCCGGACGGCTCGGTCGAGACCTACGCCGCCGAGGGCGTGAACCACGACCAGGCGCCGGAGGGCACGCACAGGCGCATGGACTGCATCGACTGCCACAACGTCGTCGCGCACCGCATCGCGCCGTCGGCCGAACAGGCCGTGGACCGCGCGATGGCGTCCGGCGCGTTGCCGCAGGACCTGCCGTTCGTGCGGCGCGAGGGCGTGCGCCTGGTGCAGGCGAAGTACGAGACCACGGAGACGGCCATGGCCGGCATCGCGGAGGGGCTGCGCGGCTTCTACAAGACGCAGACCGGCACGGTCGATGCGGCCACGCTGGAGCGCGCCGTCACCTCGCTGCAGACGGTGTACTCGCGCAACGTGTTCCCGACGATGGGCGTGACCTTCGGGGTGTATCCGGACAACCTGGGCCACACGACGTCGGCGGGGTGTTTCCGCTGTCACGACGGCAGCCTCACGACGAGGAGCGGGGCGACGATCACGGCGGACTGCGAATCCTGCCATAAGATGCTGGACGCGGTACCGTAGCGCCGCCTGGGCGCTACGGTCCCGCGCCCAGCATCAGGCGCCCTTCGGGCGTAGGCGGCCCTTCGGGCCGTAGGCGTCGCCTGGGCGCCGTAGGCGCGCCCCTCGCGGGGCGCGTAGGGAAGACACCTGTCACAAGGCTTCAGGCTTCAGGCTCACCGGAAGGCTCCAGGCTTCAGGCTACAGGAAGAACTCTTGTTCCGCTGCAAGGCTACGCGCCTGTCTCGCCGACGGCGTGACAGCAAGCTCTTCCTGGAGCCTGTAGCCTGAAGCCTGGAGCCTGAAGCCTTCCTGTAGCCTGAAGCCTGAAGCCTGCAGCCTCACTCCGATCGAATCGCCACCAGCGGATCCACCCGCATGGCGCGGAGGGCGGGCAGCAGCGTCCCGGCCGCGGCCAGCGCCAGGCACACGCCGGCGGCGATGCCGTAGACGAGCCGGCTGCCGGGGTCCACGCCAAACAGCAGCGCCTGCAGCGCGGAAGCGGCCCACCCCGCGGCAACCAGCCCCGCCACGATCCCCACCACCGCCAGCGTCATCCCGCGGCCGACGACGAGGCGCAAGATCGTGGAGCGCGAGGCGCCGAGCGCGAGTCGGACGCCGATCTCCCGTGTCCGCGCGGCGACGCTGAACGACAGCAACCCGTGCAGGCCAACCGCCGCCAGCAGCACCGCCGTCGCCGCGAAGGCGCCGAGCACGCGCACCTGCACGACGCGCGCGGCGGAGTCGGACTCGACGATGTCCGACAGTGAGCGGACGTCGGAGACGGGTACGAGCGGATCCGCGCGAGCGATGGCCTGCCTGATGAGCGGCACCAGCGTCTGAGGCGAGGCCGACCCGCGGACCACGAGGTCCTTCGGCGAGTAGAAGACGAGGCCGCCGTCCGGAATCTGCGCGGAGGCGAGGTACACCTGCGGCTCGCTCTCGCGCTCCAGGCCGCGCACCTTGATGTCGCCCACGATCCCGACGACCTCGAAGTCGGAGAACGGCAGCGTCACCTTCCGGCCGATGGGGTCCAGGCCGTCCCAGTGGCGCCTGGCGAACGACTCGCTGATGAGCGCGATCCGCGGCGTGTCGGCCCGGTCGCTGTCGCGCACGTCGCGCCCGCGGACGAGGGGCACGCGAAGCGTGTCGAAGAAGCCTGGCGTCACCAGCCGCAGGCTGGCGGTGTAGGCGTTGTTCGGGTCCTCCGGTTGACCGTCCACGCGGATCGGCCAGATGCCGCCGCGCATCACCATTGGCAGGAAGCTGATGTACGACGCGTTGGCCACGCCGGGGATCGAGCGGATCTCCTGCAGCACCGTCCGGTAGAAGCGCTCGCGATCCTGCGTGACCTGGTACTTCGGAATCGGCAGCGACGTGCGCAGCGTCAGCACACCGGTGGCATCGAACCCGGGGTTCACCGACTGCACGCGCCAGAGCGCCTGCAGCAGCAGGCCGGTGCAGACGACAAGCACCATCGAGGCACCGACCTCGGCGATGACCAGGAACGACCGCAGGCGCTCGGTGGAGCGGCTGGGCCCGGTGCGCACGCCTTCCTTCAGCCCGTCCAGCGACGCAGACGAGGCGAGCTTCATCGAGGGCAGCACGCCGAAGAGGAGTCCCGTGGCTGCGGTCACCAGCACGCACAGCCCGAGGACGCGCCCATCGAGCGTTGGTGCCTCGGCGATCGGCAACGACGTGGGCACGAGGCGCGTGACGAACGGCACGAGCAGCGAGGCCGCGGCGACGCCGACAACCCCGCCCATCGCCGTGAGCAGGACGTTCTCGGTGAGCATCTGGCGGACCAGCCGGTCGCGCCCGGCGCCGAGGGCCGTGCGAACGGACAGTTCACGATGGCGATCGAGCGTCCGGGAGAGCAGCAGGCTGGCGAGGTTGGTGCACGCAATCAAGAGCATGCACAGCGACGCGCCGGCCAGGGCCAGCAGCGTGAGCCGCGCCTGTCGTGTCAACTCGTCACGGAGGCCGATGACCGTGGCGCCGTTCTTCGCGTTGGCGTCGGGGTAGGCCTGGGCCAGGTTGGCGGCCAGCCCGCTCATCTCCGTGCGTGCCTGCTGGATCGACACCTCGTCCCGGAGTCGTGCCACCACGTTCAGGTACCAGTTCGTCCGGTCGTCGGCCGATCCGCCGTTGAACCTGAACGGAAACCAGAAGTCAGTCTCCCGATAGGGGAACGTGAAGGACGCCGGCATCACGCCGACGATGGTGTGCGGCTGGTCGTCCAGGAGGATGGACTGGCCGAGGATGTCGGCGCGCCCGGCGAACTGCGTCTGCCACAACGAGTGGCTGATCACGACGGTCATCGGCGCATCCAGCCGATCGTCCGCCGTCGTCAGCGTGCGTCCCATCGCCGGCTGCGCGCCGAGCACGGCGAAGAGGCTGCCCGTGACGTTGGCGCCCTCCACGCGCGCGGGCTCCCCGGCGCCGAGGAGGTTCGAGGACCACGGCGTGTAGGCCGCCATCGCCTCGAACGAGCGGCTGTCGCGCTGGTAGTCCAGGAAGTTCGGCGGCGACAGTTCCATGCGCGAGTAGCCGCGGAACGACTGGTCCTGGTAGATCTTCACGAGGCGATCGGCGCGCGGGAACGGGAGCGGGCGGACCAGCACGTGATCCGTGATGACGAACGCCGTGGCGGTGGCGCCGATGCCGAGCGCGGCGACGAGCACGACGGCGGCGGCGAAGCCAGGTGTCCGCGCGAAGGTGCGAAGGGACGCCTTCAGATCCTGGCGCAGCAGATCCGCGTGCGCGCCTGCGGCCGAGACGAGCGTATCGCCCGCGAGGGACAGCCAGGTGGTCACGCGCGCGGGTGCGGTGACGGCCTCGCGGTGACGCTCACCGAACGTGCGGAGCAGCTCGTCGCCGTACTCCGCGCGGAACGCGCGGGGATAGAGGGCGAGCAGCAGGCGGTAGAACAGCATGTCCCTTCAGCTCCTCTGCGTGGCGGGTCGGTCCGCCGGGTGGCGCGTGGGCACGGTCAGGCCTTTCGCGGGATGAGGCCCGTGGCGCGGGCCAGCTTCACGAGGCCGGCCAGGCGCTCGGCCTCTGCCGAGGCCACCTGCCGCCCCCACGCTGTGATCCGGTAATAGCGCCGCCGCTCATCGTCTTGCTCGCGCGCGGGGCGCGTGGCCGTCTCGAGGATGAGGTCCTGCTCGAGCATGCGCTGGATAGACCGGTAGAGCGTGCCCGGCCCGAGCGTGACGGCCCCGTCCGAGCGTTCGGCGACGTCCTGGATGATGGCGTAGCCGTGCCGGTCGCCCTCGGCGAGGGAGACGAGGATGTGGAAGACGGCCGGCGGCAGCGGCAGCAGGTCGTCGGGCGTGACTCTGGGGCTAATGGCGGAGCTCATGGCGTCGAGTATATCCGACACGGATATATCTACGTGGGATACACGCGGCCGGTTCCGTCCGACGCGTCAAGACAGACACAGGGTGGGCCGCAACCCGGCGGAGGCGGCTGGTCAAACACGCCTCTGCGCCCCACAAGCACCCTGGCAACTCGCCATCCTTCGCCCGGCTCGAACAAGCCCAGTGGTACGCGTCGGCGTGTTTGTCGGTTCCACGAGCAGCCGGCCTCCGACGGGTTGCGGCCCACCCTGTGTCTGCCTCGACGCGGTGTCGCGGCCGTCGTGCGGCCCTTTGCAGCCGGCGAGCCCCACGACGCCCCCGGACCCGCGGAGGCAGCCGCTGGGGCGGGCCGCGAGCCGCGTGCCCCGCCGACCGGTTCGGTCGGCCGGCCAGATACTTCTCTGCGCCGCACAAGCACCCAGGCTCTAGGCTCTTGGCTCTGGGCTCTAGGCACGGCAACTGTCGCGCTGTCGCGAGCTCTCTCTCGGGACAGCTGAACAGCGGGACAAGAGCTGTACCTGGAGCCTCGAGCCCAGAGTCTGGAGCCTGGAGTCAGGCGAGTTGCCCTGGGTGACGGAGGTGGCGGCCCACACCGGCGGTCACTGGCGCGGGAGGGGCGCCGCGGAGACCGTTGGAGGGCGGCCGCGAGGCTCGCGGTCGGGTGTCGGCGGATGCCTGCGACTCTGGCGCTGACACCGCGGTGCGGCGGACACAGGGTGGTTGGCATCCCGTCGGATGCCGGCTGTTCGTGGCCCAGACAAACACGCCGACGCGTACCACAGGGCCTGTTCGAGCGCAGCGAAGTCAGGCGAGTTGCCTGGGAGCTTGTGGGGCGCAAAGGCGTGTTTGACCAGCCGCATCCGCCGGGATGCCAACCACCCTGTGTCCGCCGCACCGCGACGCGCGGCCGCCGCTACGACGGCGTCCGGTCCATCTCCTCCAGCGCGCGCACGCCGGTCCGCATGCCGAACCAGAACGTCGCGACGCTCACGACGGCCGCGCTGACGAAGCAGGCGTACATCATCACCATGCGCCCCGTCCGCATCGGCGCGATGCGCAGCTGCTGCGCCAGGTAGGCTGACGAGGGCCAGCCGACCAGTGCGATCGTGACCAGCACGAACAGCACGGCGAGGATCATGAACGCCACGCCGCCGTAGGACCCGGCCACCTGGCTGGGATTGTCGGCGGCAAAGCGCGGATACCGCGCGCCGAGGCCCGTTGCCAGGCCGACCAGCGCGAAGCTCATGAAGACGATCGTCACCGCGGCCACGCGCTTCAGGAACGGGTCCACGCCCAGCAGCTCGTTGCCGGCGATCGTCAGGCACAGGCTGAGCAGGAGCACCGGCACCAGGCCCGTCCAGAACTTGGACCACAGGAAGTCCCGCAGCGTGATCGGCGCCGAGCGGATGATCCAGAACGCCGCGCCTTCAGATGACACCAGCGGAAACACGAACCGCACCGCCACCGTGGCCATCACGAACCCGGCCATGCCGAGGTTGAGGAACGCGTAGACGTTCTTCAGCACGCGGCTCATCGACGGGATGCGTTCCAGGTCCAGGACGCGGAAGTTGTAGAGATAGACGAGCACCAGCGCCAGCAGCAGGAGCAGCTGCGACCACTGGCTCACGTCGCGCAGGAACACCTTCAGGTCCTTGACGAGCAGCTGCTGCCGCACGGGCGACATCGGCAGCCGTCCGACGACCCAGTCCAGCCAGGTCCACCGCGCGAAGCGGACCTTGCGTGCCTCCTGCGCCTTGCTGAACCCGGCGAAGTGCCACCGCTCGAACACGCTGGCGGCCATCACCGTGGCGGCGAGCGCCGTGCTCCAGAGCGCCAGCGCGTGCAGCGGGTCCCATCCGCCCTGCAGGCTGGCGAAGAGTGTTTCGCCTGCCCAGAACGACGGCAGCATCGGCGTGATGGGGGACTGCAGCGTCGAGAAGAACGCGGTCACCTCCGGCATGGATTCCACGCGCAGCAGGCGCTCCGGCTGGATGAACCGCAGCAGCATGACGATGCTCGTGGCGAAGACGAGCCCCATCAGCATCAGCACCTCGCGGGCGCGGCGGGCGGGGAACACGTTGACGAGGCCGAGCGTGACCATGGAGCCGAACGCGACGGGGATCATCACGAACGGCACGACCGTGAGCACGGCTGTCGCGTAGTACGAGAGTGGCGCGGACCGCGCGAGGCCCACACCTGTGAGGACGGGCGTCATGAACACCACGACCATCCACGACGCCGCGGCCAGCGTCCGCGCGAACCGCGCGTGGAACAGCCGCCGCGCGTCCACCGGCGCCGCCAGCAGCAGCCGCAGGTCGTCCGACAGGAAGAACGTGGACAGCGACGTCACGATGGCGCTGAACGCGAGGAAGGAGAGGAAGGTGAGGAACAGCCACGAGAGCCCGAGGCGGATCAGGTAGTCTCCGAGCTCCTCGTAGAACTCCAGCTGCGCGGTCACCCAGTACGCGCCCCAGCCGATGGCGCCCGTGACGATGACGGCGATGCCCCCGAAGAGCATCGCGCGCGTCAGATCCCCCCGCTCCCGCCGCCGCGCCCGGTTGCGCGACGCCCACAGCGAGGGCAGGAGCAAGTACGGGAACGCCCGCACACCCACGGCCCCATCCTCGCGCCCTATCCGGACGCGCGCTACCTCAGCTCGCGCACCCTGCACTCAGCACCCCGCACCCTGCACCGCACCTCTGCACCCTGCACTCAGCACCCCTCACTCTGCACACCGCACACCGCACTCTGCACACCGCACTCCGCACTCTGCACGCGCACCCTGCACGCGGCACCCGGCACGCTGAACCGCACCCTGCACTCAGCACCCCACCCTGCACCGCACCTCTGCACCCTGCACCCGTTCTACAACTCGTCGAGTTCCTGAAGGGCACTGCCGCCGGTCAGCTTTAGGAACACCGCCGTCAGCTGCTCGTCGGCGTTGCCAGACAAGCGCCGCACCTCGTCCACCGTGCCGCTGGCGATGATGCGCCCCTTGAGGATGATGCTCACGCGGTCGCACATCTCCTGCGCCACCTCCAGCGTGTGCGTGCTCATCAGGATCGCGACGCCGCGATCCGCCATGCGGCGGAACACGTCCTTGATGAGCCGCGCGCCGCGCGGGTCCAGGCCCACCATCGGCTCGTCCACGAGCACGGCGCGTGGCCGGTGCATGAACGCCGCGCTCATCACCAGCCGCTGCTTCATGCCGTGCGAGAAACTCTCGACGAGCTCGTCGCGCCAGCGTCCCAGCTCGAACAAGTCCAGCATTTCCGTCGCGCGGGTGTCCACCGTGCCCGCGTCGAGGCCGTAGAGGCCGCCGTGAAAACGGAGGAACTCCCCCGCGGTGAGCTTCTCGTAGATGAACGGCCGGTCGGGGATGAAGCCGAGCGACGCCTTGGCCTGCTCCGGCTCGGCGGCCAGGTCGTGCCCGTTCACCTCGATGCGCCCGGCCGTGGGCTTCAGCAGCCCCGCGATCATGCGGATCGTCGTCGTCTTGCCGGCGCCGTTCGGGCCGAGGAAGCCGTGGATCTGCCCGGGTTGCACGTCGAGCGTGACGCCGTCCACGGCGGTGAAGCCGCCGTACTGCTTGACGAGATCGGTGACGGCGATCATGGCCGGCCCACCATCACGGGCGAGGCGCCTGGCGCGAGGTCCATCTCGAGGATGGTCATCTTCACGCGGCCGATGAGCGGGATGATGGCGGCCTGCTGGTCCAGCCCGCCGCGCGCGAGCCGGACGTGCGTGGCGTCGGCGGGAAACTGGTTGAACGTCGGATCCACCGGGAGCCACAGTCCGCCCGCCCGCCCCTCGTCGATGTACACCTCCGGCCACGCGTGGTAATAGAACGCGTTCCGCACGGCCACGAGGCCCACGTTGATCCGCGCGGGGATGCCGGCCGCCCGTGCCAGCGCCACGTAGAGCGCGGTGTGCTCGTTGCAGTCGCCCACCTTCGTGCGGAGCACCTCGAGCGCGGACGGCAGGCTCACCGTGGGCTTCTTGTCGAGCAACCCGTTCACGTGCCGCGTCAGCCGCTCCGCCCGTTCACGCGCGCCCGTCACCCCCGTCAGCACACGCGCGGCCTCCTCCCGAATCTCGGGCGCGTCGCTCTCGATCAAGGGCTCCGGCCTCAGGTAGGACCCGGAACCCGGAATCTGGACCCCAGAACCCGGAACCCCGAACCCCGAACCCGGAACCTGGAACCCGGAACCCGGAACCTGGAACCCGGAACCCGCCTCCGCTCTTAGCGTCCGCGCATCGACGATCTCGATGACGTCCCCCTCCACCGTCTGGCCGGCGCCCTGGAGATCGGGGCTGGAAAGATCGGCACCCTCCAGGCGGAGGCGCAACCTTTGCACGTCGCGCGGCTCCTCGATGCGCTGTTTCGACTGCGGCACCACGGCGGACGCCTCGAGCAGATCCAGCTGCACGTTGCGCGGCACGGCCATCGCGACGGCGCGCTCCTGGGATTCGGCGACGGTGAGCAGCCCTATCGGGCTCTCTTCCCGCACGACCTCGCCCGTGTCGGTCACCCAGGACGTCGTCTGGAGGCCGGCGAAGGACAGGTCCACGCGGAACGCGGGCAGCGGGCGCTCGTTCACACGCACGATCTCGCGTCGTCCCACCTTCACCCGCACCGGCGCGTTCCGCATCGTCGCGGGATCGAACATCGTCCACGCGTGTTCGGCGCCGTCGCGCAGGCCCGCGGAGGCCAGGCGACGCGCCAGGCTCAGCATCAGCGCGGGCGGCTCCGTCAGCGTGCGCACCTCGGTGCGCGTCCGCCCGGCGCTGGTGATGGCCAGCGTCAGGGTCAGACCCTGAATTGTCCCTTTCACCTGCACGGGCCCGGTGCCGGGGTCCAGGGAGAAGTCGAAGGACTTCAGGGCGAACGTCTTGTCCACGCGGGCCGTGGTCCGGATGATGGCCGGCGTGGTGGCGCCGAGCAGCGACATCTGCAGGCGACCGTCCTCCTGCAGCTCGAAGCCGCCGTCGATGGGCACGGTCTGGCCGACGGTGAAGCCGATCTTCTCGCCGCGGTAGTAGACGCCGCGCCAGTGGGCGGTGGAGCCGTAGCGTGCCAGGTCCGTGGCGAGGTTGGCCGCGGAGGCCTGGAAGTAGGAGCGGTGGACGAGCACCGCCATGCAGAGGACCCACGCCAGGACGGCCAGCCAGGACAGGGGCCGGGTCAGGCGACGGGGCAGAGGACGAACGAGGCTCACCGACTCTCCATATCGGATCGTGACGTCCCGGCGTCCAGTCCGGCCGGCGCGTGCGGTGCGCGCCGGTTCGCGGTCGCAGGCGTGGGAGGCCGCCCCGGCGACCGGTTCGGTCGGCCGGTCAACCGCTGCTCCGGGGTTCACATGCACAGAGGCCAACTCGCCTGGCTGGCGCTCCGGCTCGAACAGGCCCTATGACGCCCTCCGCAGCGGTTGTCCCTCGACAAGCTCGGGACAACCCTGAGCCCAGTCGAAGGGTTGTCGGAATTCTCAACGGCCGACCTCCAACGGTCGCCGCGGCGGCCTCCCACGCCTGCGCCCGTCAGTCGGCGCCTGCCAAGGCGTCCGGTGCGGCCGAGCCCTGTTGTGCGCGGCTGCCCCTCGGAGGTCGGTCAAGGACTGCGGGGCGTGGGCGCGGTCGACGCACACCCACTCAGGGTCAAGTCCGCCGGCTGGCGTTGATACGTAACGTCTGGTCGCGACGCAGACACGCTGCTGCCGGTCAGGTCCGGTGATGCCCGCGGTCCCTCGGAGGCCGCCGTCTCGTCAACCGACGAACACGCCGTCGCGTGGCCACTGGGCATGTTTGAGCCCAGCGAAGGCAGGCGATTGCCTGGGTGCTTGTGGGGCGCAAAGGCGTGTTCGACCGGCGGCCGACGGGGACCGCGGGCGTCACCGGAGCTGACCGGTTGCAGCCCGGGTTGCGTCTGGGCGGCTTACTTCGCCCTGCCCGCGAACCCCGCCGTCAGCACGCGCACCTTGAACGCCGCGCCCCGCCCGACGATGTAGAGCGTCTTCTTGTCCGGGCCGGCAAACGCGATGTTCTGCGGCTGCAGCGGCGTCGGAATCGTGCCCAGGTGCTCGCCCTTCGGGCTGAACACCTGCACCCCGCCGATGGCCGCGCAGTAGAGCCGGCCCTCCGCGTCCACCGCCAGCCCGTCGGCGCCGCTGGTGGGCGTGCCCGCGGGGGACTTGTTGACGGTCGCGTACTTCGCGAAGTTGCGCCGGTTGCTCGTGGACCCGTCGGCGGCCACGTCGAACGCGATGATGTGCTCGCCGGCGGTGTTGTTCACGTACAGCGTCTTCTCGTCCGGGCTCAGCATGATGCCGTTCGGTCGCTCGATGCCGTCGGCCACCTTCGTCACCTTGCCCGCAGGGCTTACGTGATACACCGCGGGGGGTAGCGCGGGCGTCGGCGCAGGCTGACCAGGAGCGGCATTCGGCCCTGGCTCGGAGAAATAGATGTGGCCCGCCTTCGACACCACCAGGTCGTTGGGCCGGCCGTAGGGCTTCCCCTCGAAGTTGTCGGTGATGGTCGCCTCGCTGCCCTTCGGGTAGATGACGCCGATCCTCGCCGCGCCGGGCGTCGTCTGCACGGAGATCAGGCGCCCCTTCGCGTCCCACGCCAGCCCGTTCGAGCCGTTCGTGTTCTCGAGGAACGTGGACGTCGCGCCGGTGTCCTTGTCGATCAGCGTGATGCGGTTCGCCTGTGTCTCCGTGAAGATCAGGCTCCCATCGGGCAGGCCGATCGGGCCCTCCGTGCCGGTGAAGCCGGACTTGATCACCTCGACCTTCGTGCCGGCGGCGATGACGCCCGGGATGGCGGTGGCGGTGGTGTCCGCCGGCGCCGCTGGCGGCAGCTCCTGCGCGCCCGCAGGCGCCGGGCTGGCCGCGAGCGCGGCGACGAGCGCGAGGACGGTTGTGGCGGTGGCGACGCGAATGGGCTGGCTGCGCATGCTGTTTCTTACCACGAAGCCCCGCCTGCGGGTATGCTGACCGCATGTTGTCGCCGGCCGAGGCCCGGGCCTACGTGAATCAGCTGGACGAGACCGGGCGCATGCTCGAGGAGCTCCGCTGGAAGGAGCTGGCGGCGCTCGATCCGCGCCGCGCGCTCGAGGCGTCCGACAGGCTGATCGACGCCGCCCTGCGCGTGCCGCTCCCGTCCCACCGGCGCACATGGTCCGGCCTCGTGGAGCAGCAGGCCCTCTTCCATCGTCGTCGCCCGTGAACACGCTCTTCGCGGCCGCACTGGAGGTCCAGTCCTTCTGCGCCGAGAGGCGGTGGAAGCTGGCCATCATCGGGGGGCTGGCCGTCCAGCGATGGGGAGCGCAGGCGACACTGCAGCGGCTCTTCGACAAGCATCACGCGTGACAGCAACGCTCTTCAATCCCCCAATCCCCCAATCCCCCGATTGAATCCCGCAATCTCCGAATCACCCAATCCTCAATGAATCACTCAATCAGCAATCAGCCATCGGCAATGGACACGGCGGCCCGCCCGCCGGCCATGAGCTTTCTCAAGCTAGCCGGCCCCGGCCTGGTCGTCGCCGCGACAGGCATAGGCTCAGGCGACGTCGTCTCGGCCACCGTTGGCGGCGCTCGCTACGGCGTGATGCTGCTGTGGGCCATCGCCATCGGCGCGTTTTTCAAGTTCGTGCTGAGCGAGGGCATCGCGCGATGGCAGCTCGCGACGGGGCAGACGGTGGTGGAGGGCTGGGCCGCGTATCTGCCGGCGTGGGTGAAGATCTACTTCGCGCTGTACCTGGTGCTGTGGACGGTGGCGGTGAGCGCCGCGCTCACCAACGCCACGGGCCTGGGCATCACGAACCTCACGGGCGGCGCCGTATCGCAGTCGTGGGGCGCGGTCGCGCACAGCCTGATTGGCGGCGTACTCGTGTGGGTGGGCGGATACGCGAAGTTCGAGAAGCTGATGAAGCTGCTGGTGGGCATCATGGGCTTCAGCATCCTCGTCTGCGCCGCCCTGACGATGACCGAGCCCGGCCCCGCGCTGCAGGGCCTGTTCGTCCCGACCATCCCGCCGGACGGCGGACGCTACGTGCTGTCCCTCATCGGCGGCATCGGCGGCTCGATCACGATGCTCTCCTACAACTACTGGATGCGCGAGGAGAAGATGCACGGCGCGCAGTATCTCGGCTACGTGCGCGGTGACGTGGCCGTGGCCTACATCTTCACGGCCATCTTCGGGCTGTCGATCATGTTGATCGCCAACCGTGCGTTCTTCCTGCCCGGCGTCACCATCACCGACGCGCAGGCCGTGCCGAAGATGGCGGAGATGCTGGGCAGCATCCTCGGCCCGCTCGGCGTGTGGGCCTACTCCGTGGGGTTCTGGGCGGCGGTCTCCGCGGCGCTCTTTGGCGTCTGGCAGAGCGTGCCGTATCTCTACGCGGATCTCTATGGCATCTGGAAGGGCATGGACCCCAGTGCGCGCGAGGCCGTCACTCAGGTGACCAGCACGCCCTACCGGATCGCGCTGGTGTTCATCACGCTGGTGCCGCTGCCGTTCGCGTTCACGGGCAGCCCCATCCAGGTCATCGTCATCTACACCATCGTCGGCAGCATGTTCGTCCCGTTCCTCGCGGCGACGCTGCTGTATCTCAACAACCGGGTGGCGTGGACGGAGGCGGTGCCGCGGAACCACTGGACGACGAACCTGCTGCTCGTCGTCATCCTCGCGCTGTTCGTCTTCGTCGGCGCCCAGGAAGTCCTTGCGCGGCTGCGGTGACGGCGCCATGAGGCGCGGGCCGTCGCGCTGCGGTGCAGTCCGGCGAGCCCCATGGCGCCCGTCGCCGCTCCCTGGGCCAAATGCTTGGCGGCACTCGTAGACGTCGCCACGATGCGGCAGACCCAGGGTGGTCCGCCACCCGGCGGAGGCGGCTGGTCAAACACGCCTCTGCGCCCCACAAGCACCCAGGCAACTCGCCCTGGCTTCACACTGGCTCAAACAGGCCCTGTGGTACGCGTCGGCGTGTTTGTCGGATTCAGAACAGCCGGCCTCCGACGGGTTGCGGACCACCCTGGGTCTGCCGCACCGCGGCGCACCGCGGGGGCCGCGGCATGGGCCTCGCCGGACTGCACCGTGTCTGCTTCTGGTTCGCTGGCCAGTCCGCCGACAGCGACCACCGCTGTCGGACGTCGCCGAGATGCGGCAGACCTCTCCGGGCCTGTCGCGTCGTGGCGCACAGCCGACGCTGCGCCATCGCGTCGCGCGGCGCAAGCCTCGTGGCCCGCCGGACCGTTGGAGGTCGGCCGTTCGTGATTTCGACAACCGCTGCGTAGGGCGCCACTGGGCCTGTTTGAGCTCCAGCGAAGCCAGGCGAGTTGCCGGGGTGCTTGTGAACCCCGGAGCAGCGGTTGACCGGCCGACCGAACCGGTCAGGCGGGCCACGAGGCTTGCGCCGCGCGACCGCCGCCGCGCCGCTCGCCTCCGCCGGGTGGCGGACCACTCTGGGTCTGCCGCAACGTGGCACACCGCGCCACGGGGCCGCGCGATATCAGCCACGGAGGCGCCTCCGCAACCGCGTGCGCAGCTCCTTCTCGGCCAATTGCCGCTCCCGTACGCGTCCATCGCGCAACGCGTCGACCAGCGCCAGGAGTTCGTGGAGCACGGGATCTCTCCGCGAAGCCTTCGGTGCGGCTTTATGCAGGGGCTCGAACGTCACGCCACGGATGTTGCCGTCGGAATCGGGCCACACGGGCGGGAGGTCACCGCTGTCCGCGATGTGGTCGCTCAGCGGATGCGCCGCATAGGCGGTCGGCATGCCGCGCGTCACCTCACCGCGTTGGGCCGGAAACGCGTACTTCACGCCATGGATCAGGAACTCTTCGACCGCCTTCAAGAGCGGGCGACCCGTCTGAGCGTCGATCAGCCGGGATCGCTGCAGGCGCTTGAGCGATGCATGGACCTGAGACGGGCTCAACGCCAGGTCGCCGGCCATATCAGCAATCGGCGGACGCTCTCCGCCGTAGCTCACCAGCTTGGCGAGCACGACGACGTCCTGAGGCAGCAGGCCTTGCGGCATTCCATATTCTAGAATCTAGAATACTGAATGGCAAGCGACCTGAGCGAACGCCCCGCTCGCCCGCGCAATCGCGTTGCAGTCGGCGAACCCCGTGGCGCCCGCAGTCCCTCGGAGGCAGCCGCTTCGCGTGCCGACGGCCCACGACGATGTTCCGGGTCGTGCAGTCGACTGTGCGTGAACTGCTCGCGGGGACAAATACCTGGCGCCCGCGCCTCTCGTGGACGTCGCCGCGATGCGGCAGACCCAGGGTGGTCCGCAACCCGTCGGAGGCCGGCTGTTCTGAATCCGACACACACGCCGACGCCTACCACAGGGCCTGTTTGAGCCAGAGCGAAGCCAGGGCGAGTTGCCTGGGGTGCTTGTGGGGCGCAGAGGCGTGTTTGACCAGCCGCCTCCGCCGGGTGGCGGACCACCCTGGGTCTGCCGCAACGTGGCGCACCGCAGACGTAGGGGCCTCGCCGGCCGCAACCTCGCGGCGCACGCGTGACACAAGGCCGGCGCTGCCTCCGCTGCGTGCTCCATTGACAGGCCTGCGGATACCTCCCTACGCTGCGCCATGGACCTGCAACTCCCGCCCGAACTCGAGGCTCGGCTCGTCCGTCTGGCCGCACGCTCGGGTCGTCGAGTAGACGAGGTCGCACTCGACCTGCTGGCTGGTTCTATCGACCACGACGAGTGGTTCCGTAACGAGGTCGAAAAGGGCCGGCTGGCCGCCCGTGAAGGGCGGCTCGTCGAGCATGCCGAGATCGCGGCACGATTCGACCAGCGTTATTGGGGCTGATGCGCGTTCGCGAGCTTGCGTCCGGTTCCTGTGCCTCGACGCATGAGCGCGCTCTGGACCGCGACACACAAAGCACAAGATTGCACTCTTTGTGACTTACCGGACACGAATGCCCCTCAATTGGCTACAATAGTCGCCGCTTGCAGTCCATGCAGACCGAGGGCCCCCCGCAAGACAGCACTTGCCGCTCCACCGTCTACAACCCTCACCGGGCGGGCGAACAAGTACTCGGCGCCGCGATTGCCTTGTTCGCCATCGCCGGTCTCGCGACGCAGGCGGTAGCCATCGGCACGGGTCGTGACTTCGTCTTCGGTGCCATCCCGAAACTTCATCCACTGGGCACACGGAACCTGCAGGTCTGGTTCGGCTCCGTGATGTTCATCTGCTGTGCGGTCGCGGCCGTCATAGCGGCGGTCAACGTGCGGACGCGCCGCGGGGGATCGGGAATTGGCTGGTGGATCGCAGCAGGGTCCCTTGCACTTCTGTCCGTGGAGCGAATGGCGTCCATCAGTAACCTGGTGTTCCCGGCGGGTTGGGGAGACGTTGCCCATCCCGAGGTCTACCTGGCGCTCATCACTGGCACGTGCGCCTTTGTGACGCTGGTCTCGGCGGAGCGGGTCCTTCCTCCGGAGGCGCGCCGGCGTCTCGGTTGGTCTACGCTGGCCTTCCTGCTTGGCGCCGTCGCATTCGGCGAAGCGGTTGGGCAAACACCGGACTCCACCGCGACCCGAATCACGCACGTCGTCCTGGCAACGGCGGGACGCGTGCTGGAACTCGCGGGGCTGGCGATGTTCCTTGTGACGGTTCTGGCGCTGGTCGCCCGGGACGGTGCGACCTTGCGCGCTGGTGTGCCTCTCCAGTGGCCATCGGCCCGGAGCATCGGTCGGTCCTTGAATGCATTGACCCTGGTCATGCTCACGGCGAGCCTTGTCGCGGTGTGGGCACGGTGGTCTTTCGGGCCGCAGGCGGAGCCCGCATACCGCTTCCTCTTCGTGGACTTCGAAGGGAACCTGCCGACCTGGGTGTCTTCCGCGCTGCTGTTTGGCTGCGGAGTGGTCGCAGCCGTCCAGGCAGTTGCACGACGACAAGCTCGCGACAGGCACTGGATCTGGTGGCTGGTGCTCGGGGTATTCTTTGCGGCGCTCTCTGCCGACGAGGCCGCCTCGCTCCACGAGCTCCTCGTGTTCCCTCTGCGACGGCTGCTTGGCGGGTCTGCGTGGTTGCGGTATCCGCTGATTCTTCCGGGGCTCGTCGTGGTCACGGCGACCGCGGTGTTGTTTCGTCGCTTCGTGATTGCGCTGCCGCGTGAGACAAGGCGCGCACTCGTGAGCGGTGGCACGATCTTCTTCACCGGTGCGCTCGGCGTGGAGACCCTTGGAGGCTGGTTCGACCCCGAACTGTATGGAGACAACGTCCCCTACGTGGTCCTGGCGACCATTGAGGAGGGACTGGAGTTCCTCGGTGTCTCGGTGGTGCTCGTCGGCCTGCTCCGCCACGTCGAATCGGAGGCCCTTGCGCCGGGCCACACCTCCGGCTCCATCGATAGCTCGCGTTGACCGTCGCCGCGGCAACGGCAACAGCGTTGCAGCCGGCGAGGCCCGTGCCGTCCGTGGCCCGTTGGAGGCAGCTGCTTCGCGGGCCGACGGCCCTCGACGATGCTCCGGGTCGTGCACGTCGACGGTGCCTGAACCGCTCGCAGGGACAAATACCTGGCGGCACTCGTGGACGTCGCCGCGATGCGGCAGACCCAGGGTGGTCCGCCATCCGTCGGAGGCCGGCAGTTCTGAATCCGACAAACACGCCGACGCGTACCACAGGGCCTGTTTGAGCCATAGCGAAGCCAGGGCGAGTTGCCTGGGGTGCTTGTGGGGCGCAAAGGCGTGTTTGACCAGCCGCCTCCGCCGGGTGGCGGACCACCCTGGGTCTGCCGCAACGTGGCGCACCGCAGACGTATGGGCCTCGCCGACTGGAACCTCACCGGGCACGCGTGACCGAAGGCAGCCGGGTCCGCGTGTAGAATCGCGCCCGGAGGCCCTGTCATGCGTCTGCTCGCGTCCACCGTCGCCGCCCTCACCCTGTCAGCCGCCCTTGCGTTCGCGCAGTCGGGCCCGACGACCCCGCCGCCGAACCCGCAGCCGGACGTCACCTCGTTGATCTCGCGGCTCAGCCTCGAGCGCTACAAGGCCACCATCAAGGGCCTCACCGCCTTCGGCGACCGCCGCCAGGGCACCGAGCGCAACCGCAAGGCCGTGGACTGGATCGAGGCGCAACTGAAGAGCTACGGGTGCCCGACCGAGCGCATCAAGTACACGTACACCGCGCCGCAGCCGCGCGCGGGTGCTGGCGGCGGAGGCGGTCAGCCGGCAGCGGGGGCAGGCGGAGGCGGGCAGCAACAGCCCGCGGCGGGCACCGTGCCGCGCATTTCCGGCGGCGGCCGTCCCCGCGGCACACGCGCGCGCACCGGCGTCAACAACGACCCGATGCGTCAGCCCGACGAGAAGCTGCGCGCGCTCAACTCCGAGCCCGCCACCGACGGCCCGCGCGAAGAGGTCTTCTGCACCAAGGTGGGTAGTAAATTCCCCAACGAGATGTACATCATCGGCGCCCACATGGACGGCCACGGCTGGGGCGAGGCCGCCAACGACGATGGCTCGGGCACGGCCCTGGTGATGGAGCTTGCACGGATTTTCAGCATGCCGGACGTCGTCACCGAGCGCACCATCCGCTTCGCGCTGTGGAACAACGAGGAGACGGGCCTCAACGGCGCGCGCGCCTACGTCGAGCAGCGACAGGCGCTGCAGGGGAAGGAAGACCCGCCCGGGTCCGGGAAGTATCCCGAGCCGCGATGGCTCGGCATGATCCAGCACGACATGATGATGTGGGACCACGGCATGCCGCGCGCGGACGGCACCGTTTCACCCGAGCAGCGCCCCGAAGCGGACGTCAACATCGAGTTCCAGTCCACGGCGAAGAAGGCCGACGAGGCGATGAAGCTCGCGTTCTTCTTCCACCGCGCCAACGAGCTGTATGCGACGGACTACCCCGCGCAGGTCGGGCCGCACATGACCAACACCGACTCTACGCCCTTCATGGACATCGTCCCCGCGATCAGCCTGCGTGAGAACGAGCGCGGCGTGCACGTCGGCAGCGGCTGGGATCCGCACTGGCATCAGCCGACCGACGTGTTCGCGACATTCAGTGACAAGGACTTCATGCTCGGTCTCAACGCGGCGCAGACCACCGGCGGTGCGGTGGCGGAGCTGGTGGGCACGACATTGAAGAAATAAGTACGCCGAATCGATCGCGTTAGAAGTCACTTGTGCGGATGACTTTACTGATCAGGTCTGCCGAACAGTGCTGGAGCACGCACCGGGATCGCGCGTCGCCAGAGTCACCGTAACTCGTTGAAATCTCACGCGTAGTCGACAACTCGTTCGTTGCGCCGGGTCTGGCGATCCGTTTGCACCGGACGTCGCGCCGTTCGATGATCGAGTTCCGCGCGACTGCCGCTGGTGCCGCAGAACCATTTGAATACGCATCCACGACGCCTCCAGTCCTGGTGGGGATCAGTACCGCCATGGACAGGCTCCGAGGCGAGTTGCGGCATGCCGCGACGATCGACGCCCCGGTCCTGATCACCGGCGAACCGGGCAGCGGCAAGTCGCTCACCGCGCGGGCCGTTCACGAACAGGGTGCGCGAACCGGCCAGCGCTGTGCCGTGGTTGCGTGCCAGGCGCTTCCAGAAACGCTGCTGGACATCGAGCTGTTCGGCTGTGCCCCGGGCGTGACTGGCGCCGCGTTCGGGCGGCGGGGCCTGCTCGAGATGGTGAACGGCGGCACCGTGATTCTCGAGAACGTGGAGGCCACCAGCCCTCGGACGCAGGCGGCGCTCGAGCGCTACCTGGCCACCGGCAGGGTGCGCAGCATCGGTGCCGCGGGCGACGGTACGCCGGTCAATACGCGCATCGTGGCGACCACCGCGACGCCGCCACCAAAGTGGACGGAGGCGCGACACGACTCGGATCTGTGGGTGCGCCTGCTGCAGTCTCAGCTACAGGTGCCTACGTTGCGCGATCGCAAGGCAGACATTCCGCTCCTTGCGCAGTTCTTCGCCCCGGCCGGACCGCAGAGCGGGCCCAGCATCGTGTTCTCGGCGGAGGCGATGGCGGCGTTGTCGGCCTACACGTGGCCGGGGAACGTGGCCCAGCTGCGGCACGTGGTCGAGCGGCTTGCGAGAAGCACCAGCGCTGGACACGTTCGGCCCGATGACCTCCCGGTGGGCATTCGTCCCCGCCCGGCGTCCGAGCATGGCCGGAAGGCCAGCAAGCCGGGCACGGTAGGCGAAGAGCTGTTTGCCCGCGTGCAGGTGAGCGGTGAGAGCTTCTGGTCCGCCATCTATCCGCTGTTCATGCGGCGCGAGATCACGCGCGCGGATCTTCGCGCGTTTGTCGCGCGCGCCCTGTCTGCGGTGCATGGCAATGCGGGCGAGCTGACGCGCGTCCTGAACATCCCAGGGGCTGATCAGCCGAAGTTCGAGCGCTTCCTGCGCAAGTACGGCTGCGAGCCGCGCGCCTGATCGGCGTACCTGATCCATAACTGCCACGGATTCAATCAGTTGACGGCCGTGTGACGCGTCAGTCTGCCGGCCACCCAACTAGGCGGACGGAAGTCAGCCTTTCGGGTGACTAGTTCACGGCCGTCAGACACGGAGGGAGCGCGATTTCAGCGAGTCTGTTGGCAAAAGCACCGAAACTTGTGGTTTGACGAAGTTGGCCCGCTGCTTGCTGTCTTCGAGAGCACGTTGGAGTCTTCTGTCATGCAGGCGAACCTCTCCCATCTCCTGTCGTCGGCGTCAGCCTGGACGCTCAGCTGGTCTGAACCCGTTGTTCTCCTGGTGCTTGGAGCGCTCTTTCTCGCGCTGAGCTTCACGCGCATCCGTCGTCCCCGACCGTCGGAAGATGCGGGCGTGACGCCCGTGATCTCGCCCGCGAAGCCTCGCCCGGTTGCCGACACGCGCGCTCCGCTGGTTGCTCACCAGCGGTAGCCCGATCGCGTCTTCCCGCCCTCGCGGACAAAAAGTCCGCTGAACCGCAGTCAACTTCGAGTTCCTCGGGTCTGGAGCACCACTCCGGATACGGGCGAACTCACGCGTTTTCAGGCACTTGCGGCCATTCCCCGACGGGCGGCACCCGGGAGTGGTCTTTGCTCAACTGTCCCCGTCGAGCGTCTACGGCCCCTCGCCTGATTGCTTTACGGGCACGGGCCGATAACGCGCACGGCGCCTGGCCACGTTCGACGGCCGTCTCCCGGGCACCGCCGCCCTTGGGCACCTTGTGTGACCGAGAGGGCGAAGCCATCTCACCCATCACGCCATCGAGGATCCCCAACCGCATGTTCTCGCCCGCCGTGCTCGATCTCGACCTCGAGAAGACTGCCCATGACATCGAGCAGGCGATTCGCCGCCAGGTGGCGGAATTGAAGCGCCGCGGCGTCGTCGTCGGGTTGTCGGGAGGCATCGACAGCTCCGTCGTCACCACGCTGTCCGCGCGCGCCGTGGGACCGGACCGCGTGCAGGTGCTCCTGATGCCCGAACGGGCGTCGTCTCCGGAGTCGGAGCAGCTCGGGCGACTCCTGACGTCCCAGCTCGGCACGCCGACGGTGGTGGAGGACATTGCGCCCACCCTCGAGGCCGCCGGCTGCTATCGGCGGCAGACCGAGGCCATCCGGATGATGTTCCCGGAGTACGGCGACGGCTGGCGCAACAAGATCACCCTGCCGTCCATTCTCGCGAGCGATCGCTTGAACGTCTCGGAGCTCACCGTCGAGTCGCCGACCGGCGAGCGGAAGACCGCCCGCATGCCTCCAGCGGCCTACCTGCAGATGGTGGCCGCCACCAACTTCAAGCAGCGCGTCCGCAAGATGATGGAGTACTACCACGCGGACCGCCTGCACTACGTCGTCGCGGGCACGCCGAATCGCCTCGAGTACGACCAGGGCTTCTTCGTGAAGCTCGGTGACGGCGCCGCGGACATCAAGCCGATCGCGCATCTCTACAAGTCGCAGGTCTACGCCCTGGCGCGCCATCTCGGCGTGCCGGACGAGATCTGCCGGCGCCAGCCGACGACGGACACCTTCTCGCTCCCGCAGTCACAGGAGGAGTTCTACTTCGCGCTCCCCTACGACAAGATGGACCTCTGCCTCTACGGCCGAAACCACAACGTGCCCGCGACGGAGGTGGGTGCCGCGATCGGCCTGACTGCGGAGCAGGTGGAGCGCGTCTACAAGGACATCGACCAGAAGCGCCGAACGACCGCGTATCTGCACCGCCGCCCCCTGCTGCCCGAGCCCGTCCCGGAAATCCAAAGCTAGTGTTTTCTTCGTGCCCTTCGTGTCCTTCGTGTTCCGTCCCGTGATCTGATGTGCGGTGTGGCAGGCGTGATGAACAGGCGCGCGGATCTCCCGCCGCCGGAGTTCGACCAGCTGGAGCTGATGGCCGGCGCCTTGCGCCACCGCGGCCCGGACGAGTTCGGCGTGTATCGCGATCGCTCGGCGGGCCTTGCCCACGCGCGGCTGTCGATCATCGACCTGGCGACGGGACAGCAGCCGCTCACCAACGAGCGCGGCACGCTCTGGATCACCTTCAACGGCGAGATCTTCAACTACCTCGAGCTGCGTGAGGAGCTGCTGCAGCGTGGTCACCGCTTTCAGACGAAGAGCGACACCGAAGTGATCGTGCATGCCTACGAGGAGTGGGGCACGGACGCGTTCCGCCGCTTCAATGGGCAGTGGGCGGTCGGCCTCTGGGACAGCGAACGCCGTGAGCTCGTGCTCGCCCGTGATCCCTTCGGCGTGCGGCCGCTCTACCTCGCCGAGCACGCCGGCCGACTCTTCTTCGCGAGCGAGGTGAAGGCGATCTTCGCCGGTGCGCCGGACTTCCCCCGTCGAATCGATCCGGTCGGCCTCGACCAGACCTTCACCTTCTGGGCGCCGGTTGCTCCGCAGACCGTCTTCGAAGGCGTCGAGGAGATGGAGCCGGGCACGGTCCGTGTGTACGACATGCGCGGCGGCGTCCGGCGGGCGCGGGCCTACGAGCCGGCCTTCCCGACATCCGATGCCGAGGGCTTCCGCGGATCGCTCGACGATGCGGTGGACGAAGTGCGGGCGGCGCTGGCTGAGGCGACGAGCCTGCGGATGCTGCGCGCCGATGTGCCGGTGGGGAGCTACCTCTCCGGCGGCCTGGACAGCTCGCTGATCGCCGCGCTCGGGCTCCGCGCCAAGGGCTCGCAGTTCCTGACCTTCTCGCTGCGTTTCGAGGATGCCGAGTACGACGAGACGGTCTACCAGCGGACGATGGCCGAGCACATCGGGAGCGAGCATCACGAGGTCGTCGTGTCGCGTGGTGACATCGCGCGCGTGTTCCCGGATGTGATCCTCCACACGGAGCGCCCGGTCCTTCGCACGGCGCCGGCGCCGCTGTATCTGCTGTCAAAGCTGGTGCACGACGCCGGCATCAAGGTGGTCCTGACCGGTGAAGGCGCCGACGAGATGTTTGCGGGATACGACCTCTTCCGAGAGGCGCGGATCCGTCGGTTCTGGGCCCGCCAGCCCGGGTCCACGCGTCGACCAAGGCTGCTCGAACGGTTGTACCCCTATCTCGAGCGATCGCCGGTGGCGCAGCAGGCAATGGCGCGCCAGTTCTTCGGTCGGGGTCTGGAGCGGTGGCAGGAGCCGGGCTTTGGCCACGACCCGCGCTGGACGAGCACGGGCGCGCTGAAGCGCCTGTTCTCCGCTGACATGCGGGCTCGCCTGGACGGAGCGGACGCACGTGGAAGTCTGCTGGCAACGCTGCCTGACGGCTTCGCGAAGTGGGGCCCGCTGGCGCAGGACCAGTTCCTCGAAGTTCATACGCTCCTGTCCGGCTACCTGCTGTCTTCGCAGGGCGACCGCATGCTGATGGCCCACTCGGTGGAAGGTCGGTTCCCGTTCCTGGACCGTCGCGTATCGGCCCTGGCGGAGTCGCTGCCGGCATCCCACAAGCTGCGAGTGCTCGACGAAAAGCACGTGCTCAAGCGTGCCGCGAAGGAGTTGCTGCCGCAGGCGATTCTGGACAGGCCGAAGCAGCCGTATCGCGCGCCGGATGCGCTGTCCTTCGCCAGCCCCGAGGCGCAGGACTGGATAGCCGAAGCAGCCAGCCCGCAGGCCGTGACCGAGGCCGGGTGCTTCGAGCCTGGGGCCGTTCAGCAGCAGCTGGCCAAGTGCATGACGAGGGCTGCGAGCGGCCAGTTCTCCAACGCCGACAACATGGGCGTGGTCGGCGTGCTGTCCACTCAGCTCATGCACCACCACTTCGTGCGGCAGCGTCCTGAAGCGGCTTCGCCTCGCCACATCCGCACTCGCGTGGATCGGATGGTGCCGTGAAGGACACTGGCAAGTACGTTGTCTTCGCCATCGTTCTTGGATTGACGTCGTTCATCCTGGGCGAGGTGGTACTCCGGACCGCCCAGTATTTACTTAATGGTGTCTCCCCTCTCTCAAGTCTGCCGGGATATAGCGAGCGCCGCTTCATGCTCAGCCCGTTTCTGGCCTTCGGTCCGCGGGTGAACTGGCAGATTCCAGGGAAGCCGAGCCTGGATACGGCCTACTTCAACGCCCAGGGATTTCGCACCAAGGAGACGGTTGGCCCAAAGGATCCCGATGAATTCCGCATAATCACACTCGGAGGCTCAACGACCGAAGACGTTTGGACAGAGGACGGGCTGCACTGGCCACTCTGGCTGGAGCGCCAGCTGCAGCCGGCTATCGCCGGTGCGCGCGTCTACAACACCGGCATGTCCGCCTACACGTCCGCACATTCGCTCATCCGACTCGAGTTCGACGTCCTCGACTATCGCCCAGATCTGGTCGTTGTGATGCACAACATCAACGACCTAGCAGTTAACTATTACGCTGCGGTGCAAGGGCAGCCTGTCGACGGTCATTACCGTGCACCGTACGCGACCAAGCGTTTCACGGGGGACATCGACGAGTCCGATGTCGTCCTATCAAGGCTGCTCCATAGCCTCCGCTCTAGACTCTGGCCGCCTGTTGGCAAAGCCGTTCCAGACGGCTATCGAATCGACCAGGGGTTAGCCCACTTCCGGCGCAACCTCCGGAACATCCAGGCCCTTGCCAGTGCGAACGACACTGCAGTCGTGTTTCTGACGATGCCCCTGTGCGACGACGAGGCGGTTTACCGGCAAGTGGAACTGAATGGTCGACGCCAGTTCAGTGCACCACTTCCAGAGAGCTTCGAACGGTTCAAGCACGACTTTGCGGTATATAACCAATCCATCGTTGAAGTTGCGGCGCAGGTGGGCGCCCCGGTCGTTGACATGCATGGCCTCCTCGGTGGTGACAAGCAATGGTTTTCCGACTTTGTTCATTACAGTGCGGCCGGCTCCAGGCGCTTCGGTGAAAGGCTGAGCGCCAAGCTGGCGCCGATCATTCAGCAGATGAGCGAACCCCGCGCAGCTGTTGAAGACCGCCGCGGTATTCGATGAAGCTTTTACATCAACAACTCGAGGCATCAGCGGCGCACGCTCCTCACGCGACGGCCCTCATCGAGCCGACACGGGAGACAACGTACGCGGAGCTCGACCAGCGAGCGAACCGCTTTGCGCGCCTGTTCGTGAAGACCGGTGTTGGTCCCGGTGACCGGGTTGTCATCGCGCTCGACAACGGACTGGACATGGTGGCCGCCTATCTGGGCGCCATGAAAGCGGGAGGTGTGGCTGTACCCCTTCCCGGCGGCGCAAAGAGTGACCGCCTGGCCATTGCGGTTGCGGACTGCCAACCCCGCGTCTGCGTCGTGGACCCCGGCGCTGTAGGTGTAATGGTTGGGGCTCGGAGCGCCTGGACCCCGTCGACACCGCCGGTCTTCGTCTGCGCGAACGGCTCACGCCCGGTCTCCCTTCCCTCTGGCTGTCGCGACCTGCGCGAGGCGCTGGCCGGATGTTCCTCGGATCCAGTTGCCGTCCACGGGGAGTCCGGCAACCTCGCGGCCATCATCTACACTTCCGGCAGTACCGGAGCGCCGCGCGGCGTCATGCTGTCGCACCGCAACTTCGTGGCCAATGCGGAGTCCATCGTCAGCTATTTGGGGCTTACGGCGGCGGACCGCGTGATGTGCGTGCTGCCGTTCTACTACGTGTACGGCCTGTCACTGCTGCACACACACCTGGCAGTCGGAGGGTCGCTCGTCATCGAGAACCGTTCGGCATTCCCTAACGTTGTGTTGGCCTCGATGCAGCAACACGAGGTGACGGGCTTCGCCGGGGTCCCCTCCACGTTCACGTTGATGCTTCACCGGTCCAATCTGTCGCAGACGGAGCTGCCACACCTCCGTTATGTCACACAGGCGGGCGGCGGGATGGCGCCGGCGCGCATCACGGAGTGGCTGGAGCGCGGTCCGAGGGCGGACTTCTACGTGATGTACGGCGCCACGGAGGCAGCGGCGCGCCTCACGTATCTCCCGCCGACGCATCTGCGAAGCAAACTAGGATCGATCGGGCGTGCCATCCCGAACGTCGAGATTCTTGTGGTGAACGATGAAGGGAAGGTTGTGGAACCGGGTGCGGTGGGCGAGCTGGTCGCCCGGGGCGAAAACATCTCGAGCGGCTACTGGAACAACCACGAGGAGACGGCTCGGCGATTCAGCGCGCTCGGCTATCACACGGGCGACCTTGGGTATGCGGACGAGGACGGCTACCTGTTCGTAGCCGGGCGCAAGCACGACATGATCAAGGTCGGTGCGAACCGCGTCGGGGCAAAGGAGATCGAAGACGTCCTGCACGAGCACCCCGCCGTGCACGAGGCCGCCGTGGTCGGTGCCGCTCACGACCTGCTCGGGGAGGCGCCGGTGGCCTTCGCGGCGATGCGTGCGCCGGTCGGCAACACATCGGACACGCTGCGAGCCTTTTGCGCGTCGAGGCTCGCGGCCTACAAAGTGCCAGTCCGCGTCGTTGAGCTGCCGGAACTGCCGAAACTGACCGGGTCTGGCAAGGTGGACCGTGCGACGCTGAGGGGCTGGGCTGGTGAAATGCGGTTCGATGCTGTGCCATGACGGCACGGAGCCGGGAATAGACGTGCAGCGTGGCTTCCCCCTCGAGTTGCTCGAACTCGTCCGCTGTCCGATCGACCGAGGTCGGCTGCGTGCCGACGCCGGATTGGCGGATGATTCCCTTCCAGAAGGCACTGTCCGCTGCGAGACGTGCACGCACGTGTACCACATCCGGGATGGTGTGCTTTCCCTCCTCGATTCTGGTCAGCTGCACCCGGAGAGCGCCGCGGAGATGCGCGTCAGAGATCAACGGAACGACTCCATTCTCGATGGCTCGCGTGGCGAATGGCGTTCGACCACGACCGACGAGATCGAGATTCGGCCAACGCTCGAGACGATGGGTGGGACTCACGGCATGGATGTGTGCGAACTCGGCTGCGGTCCGGGCCGCTACACCGTCGCGCTCGCTCGGGAAGCCGCACGGGTGATGGCGGTGGACTTCTCGTTGTCCGGCCTGCTCGTGCTTCGCCTGAAGCTTGAGCCGGCCGCGCGCGTTGCCCTCGTCCATGCCGATGTGACGAGGCCGTACGGGGCCCAAGCGTCATTCGATCGTGTGCTCTCGACCCTGCACAGCAACCTGCCGGATCGCGTCCACCGCGCTGCGAGCCTTAGGGAGATGGCGTGCGTGCTCAAAGACAACGGTCGTGCAGTGGTCAGCATGCATCACTACTCCGTGCGTGACCTCATGGCCCGGGTCCCGGTGTCCGGACGATACGCGGACAGTGGCATCTTCCGCTACTACATGACTGCCCGGGAATCGGTGGAGGAGGCCTCCCTGTTCTTCGAACGGCTGAGGCACCGCCACATTGCCGCGAGTATCCCCGGACTCCGCAACGCCTCAGTGTCGAGAGCAGTGGCGCGGATTCCGCTCATGCGAAGCGCCCTCGGGCGGTTGTTGCTGGCGGTTGGCGAGCAACCGAGGCGCCATCGGGCGGTGGAGATACCCCAATGCGCGTAAGCGTGGTAATCCCCACCTACAATCGCGCCCGGCGGATTCCGGAGGCCATCGAATCCGTCCTCCGCCAACCTGTGTCAGAGCTCGAGGTCATCGTCGTGGACGATGGGTCGACCGACGAGACGGAGTCCGTGGTGGCGAAGTACGGCAGTCGCGTGCGATATGTCCGGCAGGCGAACGCGGGCGTCGGTGCCGCGCGCAATGCCGGGATCCGCATGGCGACGGGCGAGTTCGTGGCCTTCCTCGACTCCGACGATCGATGGCACGACTTCAAGCTGTCGATGCAACTGGCGGTGTTCGAGGCCAGACCCGATGTAGGCCTCGTGTTCAGCGACTTCGACATCGAGAGGCCAGATGGTTCGGTGCAGGCTCACGGTGCGGCGCTCTGGGCGGGACGCGACCTCGACTTCCCGGAGATGCAGCCGTTCGCGCTCCCTCGTCATTCGACAGCAGCTCGCGAGACTTGGCCGGCTGACTCGATCGCGGGATGGTCGGGCCCGATGTACCGGCAACTGCTCGACGAACTGCCAATCCTCACCTCGTCGGTCATAGTTCGCCGGGGCGTCCTCGATGCCAGCACGTGGTACGCGGAACGCGTCGTGCTCTTCGAGGACTGGGAGTTCTTCGCGCGCGTTGCGCGCCGGTCGAACGTGGGTTACGTGTCAGCGTCCACCACCGTGAACGTCGGGCACCTGGACCCTGGCCGCGTGTCGAAGTGCAGCAGCCTTGACCGCGCCGTCTCGTATCGCACGCTCCTTGAACGCGTGTGGCTGGCCGACCGTGAGTTCGTGCGCGAATGGCCTGCGGAAGCGGCATCCGCGTACAGTCGGGCCCTTCTGGCCGTCGCGCGTGAGGCTCTGCTGGTTGGCAGGCGGGACATGGCGCGAGAAGGCCTGACGGCGTGGCGCGAGGCAGGCTTCGAGAATGGCCAGGGATGGGCGGCGCTTTACGCGGCGTGCGCGCGAATGGCTGGCGGTCGCCTGCTGCTGCGGAATGTCCTTCGCGGTCGGACCGCGATGCGGATGGTGGCCGGCTCCGGCTGGCGGTTCCATGGTTCGGTCAATCCAGCAGCTTGACGCCCTTCGGGATGCCTGGGATGCGCTGGCGGCGCCTTACGAGTCACCGCTTCTCGATCACGACTGGTTCCTTTCGTGTGCCGAGGCCTTCAGTCGGGGTGACAATCTGCGAGTCCTCACGACCAGGAACGCGGGGGCGCTATCTGGGACCGCGCCGCTCGTGCGTGAGGATGGACGGCTCGTCCTTCTCGGGGCTTCGCGTCTCTTTGAGCCTAGCGACTGGTTGTGTTCGTCAGAGGGCGAACTTGCCGAGTTGGCCGACCAGGCCATCAGCTTGGGTGGCCCCATGATCCTGCAGCGCCTCCCGGTCGGGTCTGATGTTGCGCGATTCGTGGCGGCCTTGCCATGGCGTCGTGCCCTGTCGACAGTGCGCCACTCCGTGGATTCTCTGGCCGTGAACACTCGTGGCCGGTGGGAACCGTACTATGCCGGTCTGTCGTCCCGAATCACGTCGAATCTGCCCCGGTTGCGCAGGAAGGCAGAGAAATCGCTGGGGCCGATGACGGTGGTGCAATCCAGTCCTGGGCCTGGGGACGTGGCCGCCTATCTCGAGCAGGTCGTCGCGATTGAGGGATCGGGCTGGAAGGGGCGCCGCGGATCGTCGCTCGGTACTCGGCCAGACCTGAGGGACTTCTTCCTCCGTTACTGCAAACGTGCGGCGGCCAAGGCCCGCCTGCGAATCACGACACTGGCGTTCGGCGCCCAGGTGGCTGCCATCGAGCTGGGCGTCGAAGCCTACGGCCGCATGTGGCAACTGAAGATCGGCTACGAGGATGCCTTGGCGCGCTACTATCCGGGGCTCCACCTCACCGAGTGGTCGATCCGTTCCGCCTTCGAACGAGGGCTCGATGCGTACGAGTTCCTTGGCGGCGCGGCCGCCTGGGAGCAGCAATGGCAGCCTGAGGTTCGGCGGCACCAGCTCGTGGCGGTCTACCCGGTCACACCCCAAGGGCTGATCGGAGCCTGCCACGATGTCGTGGGCTTCGTTCGCGATCGCCTACACCCGGCGCGGACCGGTGCTCCTTCATGAACGCTTCGCGTTGGACCACTCTGGTGCTCGTGTCGCTCGGTGTCGTCTTGGTGGTGGAGGCGGTCAGCATCGTGGCTGGAGGCCTGGTCGACAGCATTCTGGTCTACGCTCCTGGCATCGACAAAGTGCTCCACGTTCTGGCGTTCCTGTCGATCTATCTGGTCTGCAACAGCCTCACAAGGAACGCGCTGCCCGACCTGCGGGTCAGGTCGATGGTCTTGTGCGCCGGACTGTTCTTGCTGGCGGCTGGGGACGAGCTGGGCCAGTCTCTTCGACCCGGGCGGAGTCTCGACTGGGACGACTTCGCCGCGAGCCTGTCCGGCGTCGCCCTTGGAGCTGCGTCGAGGTGGCGGCCTGTGGGAGTCCGCGTGGCTGTAGCGATGGCATTGGCCGCCCTCGCGGTGGCCGGTTCTGTCACCTTCGATTCGTTTCAGACGCAGCGTCACATCAACACCGGTGTCCTCTTCTCGCGCGCAGGAGACTTTTCTTCGGCGAGACGGGAGTATCGTCAGGCGTACGAAGCAGGCATTCGAAGTGCCACACTATTGAACGAGTTGGGATGGGTCGAGATAGAGTCCGGCGAGGGGGACCCGCAGGTGGCCGTTGAGTTCGCTGCAGAGGCGCTGGGCCTCCAGCCCGACAATCCTGACATCCACGACACGTACGGATGGGCCCTGCACCATGCCGGCCGCAGTGCCGAAGCCCTCCCGCATCTCGAGCGCGCCTACGCCGAGAAGCCAGACATGTTCTGCATCCACTACCACCTGGGACAGGTGTTCCTCGCCCTGGGGCGGCCGGAGGAGGCTAGGTTTCACCTGCTGAGGCAGGTTGAGCGGCGCGATACGAGGGAGGCCGCGCGCGCGGCCGACACGCTGGCCCAGATAGATCCCAGTCGCGGCTAGTCCCCTGGAAACGAATTCACCTAGGGAAACTCTGCACAAGTGGTTGGGCGTGAGCGATACTGCTGCCGCCGAGTGCCGCTGCGTGCGGAGGAGGGTGCATGAGCCAGCAGACGACCTTTGCCGGATTGGCCTGGAAGGACAAGGGC